>Ga0302325_10000026_pt1 | contig 392676 bp, 354 predicted proteins | sample Palsa_T0_2_FD_201948 | JGI IMG/M metagenome (GOLD analysis project Ga0302325, IMG submission 201948) | Peat permafrost microbial communities from Stordalen Mire near Abisko, Sweden - Palsa_T0_2 | ecosystem: Environmental > Terrestrial > Soil > Palsa > Peat permafrost | place: Sweden: Abisko...
CGTCGTTGAGATCGTCGCTCATATGTGCCGCCACGACCCGCCGGGAACGTCTGCAGTTTCGAGCAGGCGAGGCAGCACTATCGCTGCCGGGCCGCGCAACGCCACATCCGCCCTGGCCTTAGTGGCCGTATCCTCCGGGTTGACCTCGATGACGAAGGCATCGCGGCGCGGAATCCGGGCCGCAAGCGAGGCCGCCGGCTCGACGACACCCGAGGTTCCCACGACCAGCACCACGTCCGCACGAGCAGCCGCATCGGCTGCCGCCTGCCAGATTGCAGCCGGCAGCGATTCTCCGAACCACACGATGTCGGGCCGGAATCTGCCGCCGCAGCCGTGCCCGATCGCGGCCGGCTGCACGTCACCCTCGAGGGGAACCCGCGCGCCGCACCGGTCGCAGCGTGCCTCGCGCAGATGGCCGTGCAGTTCCAACACGTTGGCCGAACCCGCCCGAAGGTGCAGCGAATCGACGTTCTGCGTGGCGAGCGTGAAGCGGGGCACGCGGCCTTCGAGCGTCACGAGCGCCAAATGACCGGCGTTCGGTTCCGCATGGCGGTGGGCGGCGCGGCGTTCGTTGTACCAATTCCAGACGAGGATCGGATCGCGCGCGAAGCCGGCCTCGGAGGCGAGGTCTTCCACGCGGTGCGTCTTCCACAGGCCGCCGGCGCCGCGAAAGGTCGGCAGCCCGCTCTCCGAGGACATTCCCGCGCCCGTCAGCACGAACACCGAGGCCGCACGCGCCAGCCGCTCGGCTGCAAGCTCACAGTGATCGGTCATAAGCGTATCCTAACATCCGTGTGGGTTGCTCGCTCGTTTAGGGTGAAACGACCCATTCGAGGGCCGTTTCTACGATTGGACGAAGCGAAACCGTGTGGATGATTCGAGTCGGCTCATGGAGAGGGTGTGCGAACGCGATGTCGCAGCCTTCGAAGCCATATACGATTCGTACCATCGGCTCGTCCACGGTATCGCTCTGAAGATGCTGCAAGATACGATGGCCGCCGAAGACCTCACGCAGACGGTCTTCCTGAAGCTGTGGAGCACGCCGAGCGCCTTTGCAGGCGGCAATTTTGGCGCCTGGATTTCGCGCGTCGCGCGTAACCGGGCGCTCGACGTACTGCGCAGCCGCGCGTTGCGCGCCGAAGGCGAACTTCCGCTCGACGTGCCCCTGCTCGAAGCGCTCGACGAAACGGTCTTTGCGACGCTCGACGGCGAACACGTCCGATCGGCGCTCGCGAGTTTGCCCGACGATCAGCGCCGCCCGATCGAACTCGGATTCTTCGGCGGCGTAACGCACGAAGAGATCGCCCGCCGCACCGCGACGCCGCTCGGTACCGTAAAGACGCGCATTCGCGCCGGCCTTCGCAAGCTTCGCAGCTCTCTCGAGACGCGGGTGGTATCGTGAACGCGCACGATGAGGTGCTGGAATCCGTCGCGCTTTTAGCGCTGGGAACGCTGCCCGAAAACGAAGCCCGCAGCGTCGCGGAACATGCGCGGACGTGCCCGGAGTGCCGCGCCGAATATGCCGCTTTGCGGGCTGCCGCCGACGCCCTAGGATACTCGGCCGAACTCGCACCGGGGGAACTCGATCAAGTCTCGGCCGCCCGCTTGAAAGCAAACGTCATGCGCGCGGTTCGAGCGGGACAAAGTAGCCCGATCCCGCGCCCCGATTTCGCATTTCCGGCTCGGACGCCCGCGCGTAGGGTCGCGCTCTGGCTTCCCTACCTTGCAGCGGCGGTCGCTCTCGTGTTCGCCGCACTCTCGTGGGCCAACGTTGCATCGCTTCGGTCGGAGAACGATCGCTGGGCACGGCAAGTCGCCGAACTTCGCTCGAGCGTGCAGAGCGACGCCGTCCTCCAAGAGCGACTGGCCGCAATCACCGCTCCCGCGAGCCAGCACTACCCGGTGCCCGCGGGTGAAGTCGTCACGAGTGGCGGACGGGTGTATCTCGCGCTCAAGGTCGGCGCGCTCGCGCCGGGCAAGGTGTACCAAGCCTGGACGCTGCGAACCGGTGCGCACGCCGTGACGCCGAGCCTCACGTTCGCTTCCGAACCCGGCGTAACGCTCGTTGAATTACCCGAACCCGCAAGCGGACTCGCGGCCGTGGCGGTGAGCGTCGAACCGGCCGGCGGCAGCAAATTGCCGACGTCCAAACCGGCCTTCATTCGCACGCTCTCGTAGGCGCAGATCACGGGCCGGCTGCAACGGCTCTCGCCCGCGCTTGCGGACGAACTGCTTGCGTACCTCGCGGATCGTCCCTTCGAGAATGTGTACGTCGCGTGGCTCGTCGCGACACGGCAGATCGAACGCGGAAGCGGTATAGGCGAGATTTGGCGCGACGATAACGAGGCCATAACCGGGTTTTGCTATTTCGGCCCGCAAGTCGTTCCTTGCGTTTCGAGTGGAGCCTCAAACGAAGCGATCGGTGCTTTCGCGAACCATGCCCGGCTCGTGCACCGCCCGCGCATGATCGTCGGACCTAAAGAAACGGTCGATGTTTTTTGGTCGCACGTACGCGAGATCTTCGGAGAACCCGAGCTCGTGCGCGCGTGCCAACCGCTCTACGCGCTCGAGCGCCTCGCGCTCCGCGGCGGACGGCGCGATGCGGCCGTCGGGCGCGCGACGCGTGCCGAACTCGACGAGATCATACCGCATTCTGCGAGCATGATCGCGGGCGAAATCGGGGGCGATCCGCGGCGTAACAACGCAGATTTTCGGGGCCGTACCGGACGCATCATCGATGCCGGCTGGTGGTGGCGCTACCGGGTTCTGGGAAAACTCGCCTTCATGTGCAACGTCGGTTCGGCAAGCGACCGGACGGCCCAAATCCAAGGCGTCTGGACGCCGCCGGACATGCGCGGACGCGGCTACGCAACGCGCGGCCTCGCAGCGATCTGCGATCATCTGCTGGACGAGCATCCCTCGCTCTGCCTCTACGTCAACGATTTCAACGCTCCGGCAATCGCTCTTTACGAGCGGGTTGGTTTCGCACGCGCCGGCACGTTCGCTACGATCGTGTTGCGCTAGCGCTTACAGTTCGACCGTCGCTAGCGTCGTCTCGCAAGCTTTCCCGCCGGCCGTGCGTTCCACGCGATACGCACGCGCCGTGGGATTCGCCGCAACGATCGCGTGGATCGCCTCGTCGACGTAGTGCAACGCCGCCCCATCGTCGCACGCGTATCCTGGTTTTATGCGGCCCGACGCCACCAGGCCGTGGTAACTCGGGCGACGATTTTTCTCACCGTCATAGTGCGGACAATGGCTGCCTGCGAGCATCCCAAGCGCCGTCACCCGGGTGAGGTCGCCCGCAACCGAATCGGTCACGCCCTCTTCGAACCAGCAAATGGATCCGGCGCTCGAACCGCACAAAACGATGCCGCGCGCGTACGCCTCGCGGAGTACGTCGGCGAAGCCCCAATGCTCCCAAACGGCAAGCATGCTGCGCGTATTGCCGCCGCCCACATACACCGCATCGAAGCCGAACAGAAACTCGCGCAGGTCGATGGGCGTCCGCCGAAAGAAGCGCAGCACGCCGAGTTCCAAACCGAACCGCGCGTGCGATTCGAAGAAGCGCGCGACGTACGCGGCTTCGTCGCCGCTCGCCGTCGGAACGAATGCGACGCGTGGTTTACTCTTCCCCGTGGCCTCGAGGATGTAGCGCTCGAGCTTGAGGTCGCCGGTTTCGACGAGCAATGCGCCGCCGGCCGCGACGACTTGCCGCACCGTTAAACGGGCTTTGCTGGTATCGCATAGACCGGGGCGTCGGAAAGCGGGGCCGCGCGGTCGTTTCCGGGCGTCGTGAGGACGGGTGGGAACGCACCCTCGCGCACCTCGCGCGCGTAGGCGCGAAAGGCCTCGGTCACGATCGTCGCAACTTCCGCATAGCGCTTGGCAAACGGCGGGGCATCTGGATAGAGCCCGAGCAGATCGTGCATCACCAGAACCTGCGCGTCACATTCGGCGCCGGCGCCGATGCCGATCGTGGGAATCGCAAGCGACGCGGTAATCTCCAGCGCCACCTCCGGGTCGACCATCTCTAGGACGATCGAGAAGGCGCCCGCGCTTTCCACGGCACGCGCGTCGGCGAGCATTTGCGCGGCATCGGTCTTGCGGCGAAAACCGGCGCCCATCGCAGCCGTTTGCGGCAGCACCCCGATATGTCCCACGACCGGTATGCCGGCTCGGACGATCGCCGCGATGCGCGGCGCCACGGCTTCGCCGCCCTCGAGCTTCACGCTCGTGGCGCCGGCTTTCACGAGCGCAACGGCGCTGCGAATCGCGTCCTCGTCACTCGCCTGATACGAACCCAGCGGCATATCGACGATCACGTGCGCGCGCGCCGTTGCACGCGCGACGGCGCCGCCGGCTCGGCACATGTCGGCCAGCTCCACCGGCGCCGTGGATTCGTAGCCGAGCACGACCATTCCGAGCGAATCGCCCACCAGGATGACGTCGATACCCGCCTCCTCGGCGCAGCGCGCGAACGGCGCGTCGTAGGCGGTGACGACCGCAAAGCGCGACTGCGTTAGGTCATGTTTGCGGGCGCGTATCGCCGCGGATGTGAGACGGCGTATGGCAGCCATTCCTCGCGCTACGCCCTCTGCCGTGCCCGAACCTCGTGGAGTGCCCGCGCGTTTTCCGGCGCGGCCATCCCGAGCTCCGCCGCCTTGCGGACGATCGCTCCGTTGATGGACTCGATTTCCGTAGGACCACCCCGCTCCAAATCCACGAGCATCGAGGACCGGTTTGCCGCAGTGAGGCGCGCGACCGCTTCCACATGCGCGACCGGATCTTCGAAGGGCAGCTCGATGCCGCTTTCGCGCGCGACCTCCGCGGCTTCGCGAGCGATGCCGGCCGCACGCTCGCGCAAGCCGGGCCTTTCGAGCAGTTCGCCGTTGGTGATGCCCGTCAACGCCGTGAGCGGATTGATCGCCGCATTCGCGATCAGCTTTGCCCAGACGTGCGGTTCGATCCGCGCCGCGCGTTCGATCTCGAGATCGCCCGCCAGCGCTGCCGCGAGAGCATCCAACAACGCATCGTCGTTTGCGTGGTCCTGCGCCCAGCCGAGAAACGTGCGGCCGCGGCCCGTTCGGCGAGCAATGCCGGGCTCCATGCGGGCGACGGCTTCGCTGCTGGGAGCCAAGGCGATGGCTGCGTGATGCCCGAGCGCAAACTCGATCTGCGCCACGGCGTCGGCGCCGTTCTGAAACGATACGATCGGGATCCGTCCGATCGCGGCGCGCAAGGCTTCGACGACGGCAACCGTTGCGAACGATTTGAGGGCGACGACGACGATATCCGCGCCTGCGAGGAGCTCGGGCTCGGCGGATGCGGCGACGCGCCGGGGCGCCGCGTTATCGAGCACGAGGCCGCCTCGGCTCACGATGGCGCGGGCCGTGCGATTGTCGCGCACGAGCATCCGCACCTCGGCCTGCGGGGCCAGCGTCGCGCCGATCAGCGTGCCGATCGCGCCGCCGCCGACGATGCCTGCGATCACGAGCCGCGCGTGGGCATGCGGCGCGGACCGTCGCATTCCGCTGCGTCCGCAATGGCTTCCGCGTGGCCGTAGCTGCGCGCCAGAAGGAAGTCGCGGGCGGCGGCCGCGCGGTCGAGTTCCGTGCCGATGCCGTAATAGCGGCAGCGGCCCGCTTCATACATCGCGCTCAGGTGACCGCGCTGCGAGCAGGCTTCGTAGGCTTGGAATGCGCGGCGAGGATCGCGCGGCACGCCCGAGCCGCGCTCGCAGGCGATCGCCAGCCGGAACAGCGCTTCGAGATGGCCGCCCGCGGCGGCTCGCTCCCAGAGCCCGAAGGCACGAGCGTCGTCGCGCACGAGGCCGATACCGTGATGGTACCAAACGCCGAGATCGAAAAGGGCGCCCGAATGCTCGAGATCGGCTGCTGCTTCCAGCAGGGTGAGAATGCGAGGCACGTTGCGCTCGCGATACGTCGAGGCGAGCGTTTCTGCTCGCCGGTAGAGCGCTTGCGCCGCCTCCTGCATTGGAGGCGGCTTCGGCTCAAACGCTGCGCGCTACTGCGGCGGCGGTCCGCCGCCCATCGGGCCGCCAACGCCGCGATGTTCCTCGCCGCCGCCGAGACGCAGCAGAACACTGCCGGCGTCGGGAGCGGGCCGGGTGCGATTCATCGCGCCACGGTGTTCGTCCGTACGAGCGTCCATCCGCGCTTGCATCTCGGCGCGCTGATCGGCCGAGAGCGAGGCCTCGAATTGCGCGCGCGAAGCTTCCATCAGGCTACGCGCCTGCGTGTGTGCGGCGGTTTCGACCGACAACACGGAATTACGCTCGCCCGGCGAGAGCAACGCATCGATGGCCGCCGCCGCCGCCTGGCGATTTGGGTTGGGCGCAATGGCCAGCTGCCCGATGATGTTCGCAACCGCTGCGCGATGCGCCGGCGTAAGCGAGGCAAGCATCTGCTGACGAGTGCGGGCATGGATTTGCTCCATTTGCGCGCGCATCTGCTCCATCTGCGCTGTGTTCGGGTGAGGGAAGCTCGCCGCTGCGGCTTCCGGGGCGGGACTCGTCTGAGCGGCCACAAGCGCGGGGCTCATGGCGAACGCGAAGCCGAGCAATGCGATCGATTTCATGCTCCCAGTATAGCTACCGTGGCTTAGGGCATTCTGAGAGTCGCGATTAGGCCGTTTCGAGCGCCTGCCGCTGCGCTTCGCCGAGGATCAGCGGGAAGAAGATCGCGACGATGAGGATGATGGCGATCGGCTGCGTCATTGCGGCGAACGATCCCGTGAGATCGCGCAGCACCGAACTCAGGCTGATTCCGGCAACGCCGGCGAGCCCCCACGCGGAGAGCTGAAAGCCGTAGTTCGCGCCGAAGTTTTTGGTTCCGAAGAAATCCGCATTGAAGGCCGGCATCGTTCCGAAGCCGCCGCCGTAGCAGAGTAGCAGCAGGGCGATCGAGATGCCCACGATCACGACCTCGTGATTGTTACCAAGCGAAACGAACGCAAGCGCTTGCCCCGCGAAGAGCAAGACGAAGGTCATGCGGCGCCCGATGCGATCGGAGACGGCACCCCAGAGGAGGCGGCCGACGCCGTTGAAGATTGCGAGGATGGCATACAGGCCCGCTGCATCACCCGACGGCATGCCCGTCAATTCGCGCATCAACGGGACCATGCTCGAAATGATCGTAATGCCGCCGAAGACGCTCAGAAACAACATCGCCCACAAGATGTAGAAGCGCGCGTCACCCAGCATCTGCGGCAGCGAGAATTGCTCGCCGCGATATTGCTCGCCGTAGACGGCGTCGCCCTCCGGCGGATTTGCAAGCCCGAACGACGCGATCCCACCGATCACGGCAAAAGCTGCGCCCGAGACCAAGAAGATGTCCATCAATTGGCCGACGCTGGATTGCGGCAGCAAATAGTTGGTGGGATCGAAGGGCACGTGCGCCGCGACCGCGTTCGCAAGCGCCGTCGTATAATTCTGCGTTGCGGTCGAGAGCGCGGAAAACGGAGTCAGGGCTTTTACGACGGCATTATAGGTGAAGGAACCCAGGCCGAATCCCATGATGACGAGGCCGCCGCCGAACCCGCGCGACCGCGGAAACCAGCGCATCACGGCATTGAGTGCGGCGATGTAGGTCATGCCGCAGCCGAAGCCTCCGATGACGCCGTAGCAGAGATAGAAGATCTCGATGTTGCGCGTTTGGGTGAGGAATCCGCAGGCCATGTAGCCTGCCGCCCACAGTGCGATGCCGATCACACTTACGAGGCGCGGGCCCTTGCGATCGGAAATCACTCCGCCCACGAAGGCGCCGACCGCTAAGAAGAAGTTCGCCATCGCGAAGGCCCACGTGACCTGGCTCGGAGACCATCCGAACGCCGCCGCCAGCGGCCCGCTCAGGAGGCTGAACGAGTACAGAGCACCGGGCCCAAGCACCGCTACGATTCCGGCGCCGACGACGATCCATCGCTGCATAATCTATATCCCTTTAAGGTCGGAGCGGTGTGCCATCGCAATCCATGGGCCTGTCAGGACGGGCCCGGGGGCCATCGGGGGCACGCCGCCCCGATTAAATAAGCGAAATAAGCGGTGGCCGTGCCACTGCTGTTGGTGTTGTCGGCACGTTAGGGGCACGTGCGTAGCGGCGCGGGTGGCGGCGGGTGCCAGGAAACGGACTCAGTCTGCTCCCCCAAACGCCGATACCGACTGTATCCGAGGCTTCCGAGCCTTTTTTCGCCCGCGAGGTAGGCACCGTACATGACGGACCCAGCAACGATCGAGATACAACAGCGCACGAAGCCACGCAGTAACGTCGGCCTTATGATCGTTATCTTTCTCGAGGTTTTGGCATTCGCCGGCGCCGTGATCGGATTTTCGATTACGGACGCGATGGGTGCAAAAGCGAACGCGCAAGCGCTGATGCTAGCAAAGATCGGCAGCCGGCAGAACGCACTGATCGAGCGAATCTCCGCCGATCTCGCGCAAATTGCCGCGGCTCCCAAAGATGCGGTACGCGACGCGGCACCGGCGAACGACCTTTCGACGTCGGCTACCGTCTTCGGGCAGACGCTGACGGCGATGAAAGACGGCGGTCAGACGACAGGGCTCGACGGCGCTACGATTAGCATTCCGGCACTCACGTCGCCGATCGCGGCGCAGAGCTTGCAGCAAGCCGATGGTTCGTGGGTTTCCCTCGAAACCGCGATCAAAGCAGTGACCAATCACGGAACGCGCGCCGGCCTGGAAGAGGCGGTGCGTCAAGCCTCCGTTTCCGCGCCGGCCATCTCGGAAGATTTCAATTCCGTCGTTACCGATACGAACGCGTCGACCATCGCTACCGCTTCAAATAAACTGCGCGACCTCTTAGAAATCCTCGCGATCGGCATGGTGCTCGCGATGGTCTTCACCCTGGTTTCCAGTGTGGATCGCGGCCGCAAGCAGCTCGAAAAGTACGCGCAAACCCTCGTGAAGAGCAGCCAAGAAGCCCTCGAAGCTTCGCGCGCCCTTGCGGAAGCCAAGGCCGGTACCGACCTCATCATGTCGACGGTCGACCGCGGCCTCTTCCTCATCGGCGGCGATTATCGCATTGCCGGCGAGTACTCGGGCGAGCTCGAGCGCATCTTCCGCACGCCGGAACTCAACGGATACAACTTCGTCAACATCCTGCAGCGCCTCCTGACGGAGCGCATGTTCGATATCTCGCGCGATTATCTCGCGCTGCTCTTCGATAAGTCGAAGAAAGAGCGCACCGTTCTGCGCGTAAATCCGCTTGCCGAAGTCGAAGCTCACTTTCCCAACCCGGCCGGCGGCTTCGATACGAAGTTCCTCAACTTCACCTTCCGCCGTATCGTCTCGGGCGACGAAGTGACCCGCGTGTTCGTAGCCGTCTCCGACATCACGGATCGCGTCCGCCTCGAACGGCAACTGCGCGAATCGGAAGCGCGCAAGGAGCGCCAGTTCGAATTCTTGCTCGGCGTGCTTCACGTCGAACCCAAGGCCCTCGACGATTTCCTCGCGACCGCAGGCGAACAGGTCGGCGTAATGAACGATGCGCTGCGCGCTTCGGATTTCGCGACCTCCTCGGCCGGACGCATGGACTTGCTGCGCCAACGCCTCGAAGTGGTCTACCGCGCCGTGCACACGGTCAAGGGTAACGCGGCGATGCTCCAGCTCGCGTACTTCACCAAAGTATGCGACGGCTTCGAAAGCAAGATCGTTCAGCTCCGCGACCGCCGCGCGCTCGGCGGCGACGACTTCCTCTCCATCGTCATGGCGCAAGCCGAACTCCGCCAAGATCTCGAAGAGCTGCAAGAACTGCGCGAACGTTTCGTCGGTATCGGCAGCAGCAACCGCATGCCGCCCCACGACGTCTTCACGGGCGCTCGTCCGGTCGTGGCGAACGACTTGGTTTCGAACATCTCGGCGTACGCCAAAGAAATGGCCGAGAAGCAATCCAAAGAAGTCCGCGTCGTCGCGGAAAACTTCGATACGGAGCTTCTTCCCGATTCCATCGGGCGCACGATCAAAGACGTCGTCATCCAGCTGGCACGCAACAGCGTCGCGCACGGCATCGAAACCGGCGACATGCGCGAATCGATGGGCAAAGCCCGCATGGGCACCCTCACGATCCGCGGCCTCTCCCGCGTTCCCGGCGATTCCTTCGTGTTCACGTTCCGCGACGACGGACGCGGCCTCGATCCCTCGCACATCCGCGATCGCGCGGTAGCGAAACAACTCATCGCTCCGGACGCCGCGGCTTCGATGACCGACGAACAGATCGTCGCGCTCATCTTCCGCCCCGGCTTCTCAACCTCCGAAGAATCCACAACCGATTCCGGTCGCGGCGTCGGCATGAACGTGATCAAAGAAGCGATCGTCGATAAGCTCGGCGGACGCTTAGGCCTCAACTCCGAGCCCGGCAAGTTCACCGAATTCTCGTTCACCATTCCTCTCAAGCCGGCTGGGCCAAAGCCGTCGACCGATGCGGTCGCTGCTCTCGCGTACAATTAGTCGAGGACGATACAGACTACATGCGACTACTCATCGTTGACGATTCCAATATTATTCGCCGCTCGATTCAACGCGAGATCGGTGAAGGCAACCACGAGATCAGGATGGCCTGCGACGGCGTCGAGGCGCTGAAAGTTTTCGAGGATTTCAAACCCGACATCGTTACGATGGATATCACGATGCCGAATATGGACGGGCTGTCGTGCGTCGAGCACATCCTTCAGAAGAACGCGCAAACGCGCATCCTCGTCATCTCGGCCCTGGCCGACAAAGGCACGGCCGTTGAGGCCGTCAAGCGCGGCGCACAGGGCTTCTTATTGAAGCCCTTCACGAGCGAAACGCTGGCCACGGAAATTACGGAGCTCTTCGTAGATTGAAGCAGGGGTAAGGGTCCATCCTCATGACAAGCACACATGAACCTCACACGATGCCCGAGGACGATCTCAAAGTCTTCGTCAAGGGTACGGAGTATTTTTTCTTACAGGTAACGTCGACGCGAGCCGACGTTAGCACCCCGTTCATCCGGGAAGCGACCGATCACGTGATCGACGACTTTTCCGCCGTGATCGGAATCTCGGGATCCCAGCGCGGTTGCGTGTATTACAGCGCACCCCGGGAGATGATCCGGGAACTCGTCACGCACTACGGGGAAACCGAAGCCAGCGACGACCTCTATGCCGATTGCGTGGGGGAGATCGCCAACACGATCTCCGGAAACGCACGCGAATACCTCGGGCCGGGATTCATGATCTCGGTTCCTGTCGTCTTTCGCGGACGTGCCGACGACGTGCGCTTCCCGCACGACGCACCCGCCTTCGTTATCCCGATTACCTGGAACGGACACCGTTCTTCGCTGATCCTCTGCCTCAAACGCGACGAAAAAGAAATGCCGACGTTCGATCCGGAGATGCTCAAGGAGATAGCCCTATGACCCTATCCGGCTTAGACGTCATCGCGCGCGGCGACGATTTCGAAGATCGCGCGGCATCATTCCAACTGCGCGCCTGGCAATGGGCGTTCTTGCACGCCCTCGACGGCAAAGCGGAACTGCGCGACATCGCGATGGTCGGCGGAATCGATATCGATCTCGCAATCGATTTTGTAGCCGAATGCGAAGCGGCAGGCCTCGCGCACGTCGTCTCTGTGACGCTGCACGAATACCGCAAAGCAAACGGAATCGAAGAACCCGCCGCCCGCGAGCAGGCGCACGAAGCTGCCCCAGCCGAGAGCATGGCCGGATACGAAAGTTCCGTTCCCGATTGGATGATGCAGCACCATGAAGAGCCGCTAGCCGCCTCTGCCGCCGCCCCGAGCAACGGCGCTGCCCACTACACCGAAGAACCCGTCGCCGAGCATCACGACGAGGCAGTTGCCGAACATCACGACGACGCCGTTGCCGAACATCACGACGACGCCGTTGCCGAACATCACGACGAGGCCGTTGCCGAGCATCACGACGACGCCGTTGCCGAGCATCACGACGACGCCGTTGCCGAGCATTACGACGAGGCCGTTGCCGAGCATCACGACGACGCCGTTGCCGAGCATCACGACGACGCAGTTGCCGAGCATCACGACGACGCAGTTGCCGAGCGCGCTCCGATCTCGCTGGAATACTTCGGCGCAGACCCGGCGACGTACGCCGAGCCCGCGTATGCGGAGCCCGCGTACGCACCGCACGACGATGCAGCGCGGACCGTTGCCGATCTTATGTCGCTGCATCAACCGGCTCCGCTTGAAGTGCCGGACGAACACGCGACGCCCGACGCTCCTGCCATATCCTTTGAAATCGGGGCCCCCCTGTCCCCGGTGCTCGACCACTTCGATGCGCCGGAACCCGCCCCATCGAACGGCCACTCGGCGTCGAACGGGAACGGCTCATCCTACGCGTGGGAACCGCTCTCACTCGTCACGACCGTCGATCCGACGCCGGTTGCATTCGAGCCCGAAAGCAGCGCCGACGTTCCCGACGGAATCTCCATCCGGCTCTCGCCGAATTCCGGTTCCGTCGTGGATCACGCCGAACCCGAGTACGAAGCGCCCGCATCGGAGCAGGGCAGCATCTCGTTCTCGTTCTCACCCGACATGGAGACGCTGCCGGCGCAAGATAACGCACGCGTCGAGCACGCAGCAGCGCCCCCACCCGCCGAACCTCCGTCGTTTCACACCGCCGTCTCCGCGAGCGCAACCGCGCCCGCCCCGCAAAAGGTGCTCGCCTCGTCCCAAAACGACAAGGGCGATCTCGTCGGCAACTTGATCGCGCGGGCGCTGACCTTCCGCATAAAATAGCGCCTACTAAACCGATCGCGGCAAGAGCGGACGACCTCCGCTCTTTTTCTTTTTCGCCGCCTCCGGGGATGGCAATCGCTCGAAGCGAACCGCGACCACGTGAGTGTGTTTGCAGAGTACGATCGCTACGACGCCCTTGGGCTTGCCGAACTCGTGCGTACGGGGCAACTCAGCGCGGCCGAACTCTTAGACACGGCGCTCGAACGCGCCGGCGCGCTTAATCCGGCCGTCAACGCAATCATCACGATGATGGAAGGACGAGCGCGAGCGGAATTGAGCCGCGGCGTAGGGGATGGTCCCTTCGCCGGTGTGCCTTTTCTCATCAAAGATCTCCACGATGCCGTCGACGGCGTCCCGATGAGCAGCGGCAGTGCGTTCTTGCGCGACTTCGTTCCGCACTACGATTCGGAAATGGTGCAGCGCTGGCGCCGCGCGGGCCTCGTAGCGTTCGGCAAGACGAATTCTCCCGAATTCGGCCTCGTGCCGAGCACCGAACCAACGGCCTTCGGCCCGACGCACAACCCGTGGAACCTCGCGCATACTGCGGGCGGCTCGAGCGGCGGCAGCGCTGCCGCCGTCTCTGCAGGCATCGTGCCGATCGCGAGCGCATCCGACGGCGGCGGCTCCATTCGCATCCCCTCCTCGTGCTGCGGCATCGTGGGATTGAAGCCGACGCGCGGACGTACGCCGCTCGGGCCCCAGGCGGGAGATCCCTGGTTCGGCAACGTGCTCGTGCACGTCGTTACACGAACGGTGCGCGACACGGCCGCGGCACTCGATGCGACCGCCGGTCCGGATCCGGGCGCCTTCAGCACGCCGCCGCCGCCGTTGCGCCCGTTCTCGCAAGAAGTGGGGGCGCCACCAGGCAGAATGCGCATTGCGTTTTCACGCACGCCGATCGTCGCGCAAGCCTACGACCCACGCGTCCTGCGAGCCCTCGATGAAACGGTGTCCCTCCTCGAATCACTCGGCCACGAACTGATCGAAGCGAAACCGGCGGTCGACGGTGCCGCGTTTTCATTCTCGCTCCTGATTGCCATCTGCGCCGAGACCGCCGCCGACGTCGCGTACTTTTCGCGCGAGCAAAAGCGCGGGCCGCGCAAGAACGAACTCGAACTCGCAACGCGTGGGCTTCGAAAGATCGCCCACGCGATCAGCGCGGTGCAACTGAGCGAAGCGATCCGGACGCTGCGTACGCAAGCCCGCATCGTCGGCCGCTTCATGCAAGACTACGATCTCTTCCTCACACCGACGCTCGCCACGCCACCGCCGCCGCTGGGGACGATCCCGCCGGGCGGCGCGGAAGCCGCGCAGCTCAAGATTTTACTTTCCTTACCGCTCGCGAAGGCGTTCGTGCGCAGCGGTGGGCTCCAGAAAACCTCGGCGAAAGTGTACCAATTCATCGACAGCATGCCGTTGGCGAACGTGACCGGTGCACCCTCGATTTCGCTGCCGCTCGCATGGAGCGAGGATGGGCTGCCGATCGGCATGGCGTTCACCGCTCGCTTTGCAGATGAAGCGATGTTGTTGCGGCTCGCCGCCCAACTCGAGGAAGCCAGACCCTGGTTCGACCGGCGGCCGCCGCTCGTGCCCGGAAGCGCCATACGAAGCGGCGATCATCGTACGACCGCGAGCGCGTCCGCGAGCCGCTGAGCGATGAATCCCGCTCGAGTGATTGCAGCGGCGATCGTCGCCATCATCTCGCTCGGCGCCGCACGAAGCGTGGCCGGCGACGACGTTGCTGCCGGAACGCACGGCGCCGTCGCAACGGACCAGCGTTTGGCGACGCAATCCGGCTTACGCGTGCTGCGCGAGGGCGGAAACGCCGTCGATGCCGCCGTCGCGATCGGCTACACGCTCGCCGTCACCTATCCGGCAGCCGGAAATATCGGCGGCGGCGGCTTTATGCTCGTCCGATTCGCCGACGGCCGCGCTCATTTCATCGACTTTCGCGAGACGGCGCCCACTGCCGCCGGCGCGAACATGTATCTGGATTCGAGCGGCAACGTGATCCCCGATCGCAGCATCGTCGGCCCTCTTTCCGCAGGCGTGCCGGGCAGCGTGGCCGGCCTCGAGTACGCGCGCGCGAAATACGGCACGCGTTCCCGCCACGAACTCATCCGGGACGCAATCGGGTTCGCCGATCGCGGCTTCACGCTGACCGAAGCCGACGCAGACGAACTCGCCTCCTCACAAGATGTACTGCTGAAGTTTCCGGCGACGGCCGCCATCTTCGCACCCTCCGGCGCCACGCCGGCGGCGGGCACGCTGTTTCGGCAGCCCGATCTCGCGCAAACGCTGCGCGCCATCGACGCGTCGGGCGACGACGGATTCTACAAGGGCCGCATCGCGCACGAGCTGGCGGCTTCAATTCGCGCGAGCGGCGGCATCGTGAGCGAAGCAGATCTCGCGGCCTACCGGGTACTCGAGCGCGATCCCCTCACGTGTAAGCACGGCGGCGATACGATCGTGACCTCACCGCCGCCGAGTTCGGGCGGCGTCGTGATTTGCGAGATTCTCGGAATCCTCGGCGACGCACGGCCGTCGCTTCCCGTGCGCGGCTTCGAAAACGCGCATCTCGAAGTGGAGGCGGAACGCCGCGCCTTTGCCGATCGCAACGCGCGACTCGGCGATCCCGCGTTCGTCCCTTCGCCCGTTGCCGAGCTGCTGGATCCGGCCTATCTCGCTCGGTTGCGCGCCGGCATCTCCCCCGAACGGGCCACGCCTTCGAGCCACATTCGTGCCGGAATCGCCGAACACGAAGGCACGAACACGACGAACTATAGCGTCATCGATGCAGCCGGGAACGCCGTCGACGCGACCTACACGCTCAACAACTCGTTCGGAAGCGGGTTCGTCGCGGGCACGACAGGCGTCTTGATGAACGACGAAATGGACGATTTTACGAGCAAGCCCGGAGCGCCGAACATGTTCGGCCTCGTGCAGGGAGCCGCCAACGCAATCGCACCCGGGAAGCGCCCGCTCTCATCGATGTCGCCATCGATCGTGGTGGACGCTTCGGGGCGTGCGGTCCTTGCGGCCGGAGCTGCCGGAGGGCCGCGCATTATAACGACGACGCTCGACATCATCCGCGCGGTCGTCGATTTCCGTGAAGAGCCCGGCACGGCACTCGCGGATCAGCGCATGCACATGCAGTGGCTGCCCGACATCCTGTTTGCGCAGCCCGGTACCTTCGACGAAGCTACCGCGGGCCGGCTGCGCCGAGCCGGCTATACGATCGAGGCCGGCCCGGCGCATTCGGTTGCAAATGCCGTGGGCACGCGATCGGACGGCACTCGCGTCGGCGCGCACGATCCGCGAGCGCCCACGGGCTCCGCGGCGGCCTACTAAGGTGCCCGGAAATGAGCCCCGAACCTGCTCGCCTAAACGCTCGCATCTACCCCCCGGGCTGCGAGCGGCTTGCGCTTCTTGGAACGAAGCCCGGAGGTTCCACGGGCGTTCCCAGGATCTTCGGGGATAGTGCTTAGGCCAACTTCTCAACTGCGGAGCCACCACAAATGATGGAACATTTGCACGTCTTTCGTCGAGCCCACATCTCGCTGGCGGCGGCCGGGGTCGCGCTGGCGCTGGCCTTGGGCGGATGCTCGGGCTCCAACTCTGCGTCGTCGGGGGGCGGATATCAGGATGCCGGCGCCGGCTCCGCGAGCGGGCAGTCGCCGGCGAACGGCCGCCACCGCATGGCGCAGGCGCTCGCAAGCCTCGGCCTTAGCGACAGCCAGAAAACCCAGATTCGCGACATCATGAGCGACGCGCGTAAGAATAGCACCGGCGCCGATCCTGCCACGCGCCGCGCGAATTTCCAAGCGGCCATCGCGAAGATCGACACGGTGTTGACGCCGGATCAGCGCACCAAACTGCACGCAAAGCTCGCGCAGATGCGGTCGGAGCGCCAGCAGAGCGCCTCGCCGCAATCCTGAGCCGCATCGTCGTGCGAATCGTACCGCTGCTTCTGGCAGCGGCGCTGCTCGCAAGCGGATGCGCGCAGAAAGGCGCCAAGCGCGCGCGCGCCGGCGCGTCGCCCAATCCCGTTCCGACCAGCGCCGCGAAGGAGGCGACCGTGCATGGGACGTCGACGATTTCCGGTGTGATCGCGCCCTACGAAAACGTTGCGATCACGAGTTCGCTCAGCGAGCCCGTCGACGCCGTCAACGTGCTGCAGGGCGATTACGTGCACGCGGGCCAAGTGTTGGCGGTGCTCGACACGGCGGACCTGCGCGCGGAAATGGCGCAGGCGCAGGGCGTGCTCGATACCGACATTCGCACGGTGCAAGCCGACGAAGCCACGGTCTCGCAGACCCGCTATTCGCAAACCTTGAACATCGGAACCGGAAACGACGCGGTGAAATCCGCGCGCGCGGCCGTGGTGCAAGCGAAACAGAGCCTGGCGAACGACCAATTGAATCTCGTCCGCGATCGCCAGCTGCTCGCAAACGGGTACGTCGCGCAGCAAACCCTCGATCAGCAAGTGACGACGGTCGTAGCCGACGAGGCGGCGATCCGGACCGCAGACGCGAACTTGCAAACGGCGCTGACGCAGCAGCAAGTCAACGGTACTCCCGCAAGCGGCTTGCAGGCCGCGATCGTCAACACCGCGCTCGCGAACGCCAACGCCGCGCGGGCCGCGATCGAACAGGCGCGGGCCCAGATCGAGCAATTCCAGGTATCTATTTCAAAAGCCACCATCACGTCGCCGGTCGAAGGCGTCATCACGAATCGCAATCTCAACCCGGGCGAATACCCGGGTTCGCGCACGATCTTCACCCTCCAGGAAATCGATAAGGTGTACGCGGATCTCAATGCCGCAAGCGAAGATACCTTTGCGATTCCGCAAGGCGCGCACGTGGAGCTTTCGGTCTCGGGCGCGGGCACCCAATCCTACGACGGCAAGGTGGTCGCCGTACTCGGGCAAGTAACGCCGGGTTCGACCGATTTCACGGTGCAAGTCGTCGTCCAAAACCCGGGCCGAAAGCTGCAAGCGGGTCTGCCGGTCTCGGCATCGATCTCGCTGCCCTCCGTACACGGCGTCGGAATTCCGACGACTGCGTTTCTCGACGATACGCACACGACGGTGATGATCGCCGACGACCAACTCGTCGACGTCGTCGCAAAAACGGTCAAAGTCAGCGAGCTCGGCACTGACGGAACCACGTCGATCGTGACCGGCATCAAGTCCGGTCAAAACGTGATCGCAAACGGGCAACTCGGACTCGCCGACGGACAATCGATAGCGCAAAACTGATGCGCCGGATCACCCAGCTTTTCGTCAACCGGCCACCGCTCGTGTTCGTGCTGATCATGCTGATTACGCTTGCGGGCTGTTTCTCGCTCGCGACGCTCGTGCAGCAGCAGTTTCCCAACATCGATTTCCCGACGATCAACGTCGCGGTGTCGTACCCGGGCGCGTCGCCCTCGGAGCTGCGCGATTCCGTGGTGCGGCCTATCGAAGATGCCATCGCAGGCGCACCCGATCTCGACCACATCACCTCGTCGATCCAGCAGAACCAGGCGTCGATTTCGGCCACATTTACGCTCGATTCGAATCAAACGACGGACCTCACTGAAGTTCAGAACCGCCTCACCTCGGTCCAGTCGGCCCTTCCTCAAGATCTCCCCGCTCCGACCACGCGCTCGTTCGATCCGGCGCAGGCGACGATCGTCACGCTCTCGATCACCTCGCGCTCGCTCAATCTGCCGACTCTCTCCGCAATCATCACGAACAACGTCATTCCCGATCTCGAGCAGGTCGACGGCGTCTCGAGCGCCGGCGCCAACGGTTCGGTGACCGCAGCAATCGAAGTGCTGCTCGATCCGGCGAAGCTTTCGAGCCGGGGATTCGTTCCCACCGACGTCGTCAGCGCGATTCAAGAAAATAATTCGCGCGCGCCCGGCGGCATCGCGTATTCCGCCAATCGAGAAACCTCGCTCGACGTGCGCGGCGACGTCCAAACGGCGGCGTCGATCGCCGACACGCTCGTGAGCGCCAATACCTCGGTGCTGCAGGGCGCGACCTCGCCCTCGGGCGCGCTGACCGTGAAGTACAGCAACACCTCCGGCTCGACGAATCAGGCGCTCTCGCTTGCATCCGCCGGCACGTCGAGCGCGGCCGCCGCGGCCGCGGCCGGCGGCGGAAGCATCTCGAGCACCGGCGTCTCGAGTACGTCGCTCGGTTCCGGGGGATCGCACTCGGTAGTTGCAGCCGGCGCCGCAGGCGCGTCGAGTGCCGCGACGCCAAGCGCGCTCAGGTATCTCTCCTCATCCTCTGCCGGCGCCTCTGCAGCGCCCGCAGGCAGCACGGCGACGACCACGGCTACCGAATCCACCACGACGACGGTAACTCCAGTCACGACGACGGCCATCGGGACGAGCACGGCCCGATCGGCTACCGCAGTGGTCACGCCGAACCCCTACATCCCGATTTCGTCGACGGCGGCTTCGGCGACAGCCGGACTGCCCGGGCCGACGCCGCCCCCGGCCATCGTCGCGACGGCGGCCGCATCCACCGTTTCGGGAACGACCACGACCACCATCACCTCGGGCGCGAACGTCGGCTCTGCGACCGTCGCGAGCACGGCAGGCGGCGGTGCCACGGGCTCCGGCGCCGCCTCGACCGGAGTCGCGTCCGAAACGACGGAACCGTTCTCCACCTCGGCACTGCTGCCGCGCGTAGAGGATGTCGCAGCCGTCGACGATTCGTACGAACCGAAGCGCGTGATCGGCTACGTCAACGGCGCGGCGGCAATCTCCATCAACGTGCAGAAAGCCGTTGGCGCGAGCGAAGTCCAAGCGTCGGAGAACGTCCTCGCTGCCCTACCGGCCATCGAAGCGAAGTACCCCGACATCGCGTTCAAAATTCTCAACGTCCAGGCCGACGATACCAAGGCGCAGCTTTGGGGCGTGCTGCAAACGCTGATCGAAGGCGTCGTCTTCACGGGCATCGCGATGCTGGTCTTCCTCAAATCGTGGCGCAACGCGATCGTGGTTATGATCGCGATCCCGATGTCGCTCTTCGTGACCTTCTTCGTCATGAAGATCTTCGGCTTCACGATCGACACCGTGTCGCTGCTCGCGATGACGCTGATCATCGGTATCCTCGTCGACGACTCGATCGTGGTGCTCGAGAACGTGGAACGGCACTACGAAGGGGGCGAAGCGCCTCGCACCGCCGCCATTCTCGGCCGCGCGGAAATCGGCGCGGCGGCGATCGTCATCACCCTCGTCGACGTCGTCGTCTTCTTTCCCATCGCATTCTTGCCCGGGCAGACGGGGCGTTTTCTCGCCGAGTTCGGCGTGGTCGTAACGATCGCGACGCTGACGTCGCTCTTCGTCTCCTTTACGATTACGCCGGCGCTCGCCGGCAATTGGTCGCTACTTTCGAAGTGGAAGCCATGGCGCCCGATCGTCGCGTTCTCCAACGGATTCTCGAAGTTACGCGATTTCTACAGCGAGCGCATTCTTACCGGGGCGATGCGGTTCGCGATCCCGATCGTCGTCGTTGCGGCGTTCCTTACCGCAGGCGCCGTCGCGCTGATTCCGCTCGGCTTCGTAGGCTTCGATTTCATTCCGGCGGTCGACATCGGGCAGATCTTCACGACGGTTCAATTCCCGACGGGAACGCCGCTCGCGACGACCGATGCCGCAATTCGCAAGGTAACCGACGCGTTCATGGAGATCGACGACGTCCAGCAGATCATCTCGACGACCGGAACCTCCCAGGCCGGATTCGGCGGCAGCCTCAACATCGGCTCGACCGGCCAGCTGCGCGTGCTGCTGCGCACCAACCGCAAAATGTCGACCGACGAAGTGGCGCGCCGCATGACCGTGCTGGCGCACAAGCTCGTTCCCGATGCCAAGATCGTAGCAGTTCCGGCAACGGGAACGCGCGGCGGCAACGCCCAGCCGATCGACGTGACCGTGGCGACCACGCGAGGCGAACCCGATGCGTTCGCGGCGCGGATCTTCCAAGCGCTTTCGGAGACGCCGGGCGCGACCAACGTGAACAGTTCGTCGGCGAACCTCGCGCCGCAATTCGACATCACGTTCAACCGCGACCGGGCGCGCGCGCTCGATGTGAACATCGGTCTTGCGGCGCAGGCCGTGCGAGCCGCCTTCGGCGGAACCCTGGCTACGCAATTCGATACGGTGAACGGCACGAAGTACGTGCAGGTGCTCTATCCGATGAGCTATGCGTACAGCGAGGCGAACCTGCGCGATATCCCGATCCGTGCGAGCAACGGCAATAAAATTCATCTCTCCGATATCGCGTCGCTCGTGAGCACGCCGACGCAAGTCTTGATCACCCGCAACAATCGCGAATCGGTGATCCACATCGGCGCAAACGTCGCCCCCGGCGCGGTGATCTCCAACGTTCAGAGCGAGTTTCAGAAGCGCGTGAAGGCACTGAACTTGCCACATACCGTGATCGTGGGAACGGGGGCCGGGGGCAACCAGCAGAATCTCGCGCAAACCGTGAGCGGCCTTGGAGTGTCGCTGATCCTTTCGTTCTCGCTCGTGTACTTGCTGATGATCGCGCTGTACAACGCATACCGCGCGCCGCTCGTCATCATGTTCGCGGTGCCCGTTGCGGCAGTCGGCGCGCTCGGCGCGCTCGCGATCACCAATCAAACGTTGAACCTGTTCTCGCTGATCGGCGTGGTGATGCTCGTCGGGCTCGTCAGCAAGAACGGCATTCTCCTCGTCGATTTTGCGGAGCTCAGAGTCCACGCCGGCATGGAGAAAGTCGCTGCAATGAAGGAAGCCGCGCGCGAACGATTCCGCCCGATCGTCATGACCACCGTCTCCATGATCTCCGGCATGCTGCCGCTCGCGCTCGCACTCGACCCGGGTTCCGCAGCGAAGCGCTCCCTCGGCACCGTCGTCATCGGCGGCTTGACGAGTTCGCTGCTGTTGACGCTCGTGCTCGTCCCCATCATGTTCGTCTGGATCGCTCCCGGACCGCCGAAAGAACCGGCGCCTGAAGAGATCGACGGGCGCCCTCTGCAACGCCCCGCCCTCGCAACGGAGCTCCGCTGACATGTGGTTAACTCGCCTCTTCGTCGCCCGGCCGACGCTGGTCACCGTGTTCCTCGCCTTGGTGATCTTGGCTGGTTCCGTCGCGAGCACCACGCTCGTGAAGCAGCAGTTTCCCAGCACCGATACCCCGTCGATTCAAGTGCTCGTGAACTATCCCGGCGCGTCGACCACGGAGATGCGCGATGCGATCGTGCGGCCGCTGGAAGATCAGATCGCGGGCACCCCGGATCTCGCCTATTTGGAGAGTTCGATCGAACCGGGCCAAGCGGCAATCGTCGCGGTCTTCAACTTGGATTCGGATCAAAACAACGACCTCGTACAGGTGCAAGGGCGCGTGCAGAACGCGCAGCATTCGATTCCAAACGACGTGCAGACGCCTCAGATATCGCTCTATAATCCGAGCGAAGCCGTGGTCACGTCGCTCGTGATTCGTTCGTCGTCGCTCTCTACGGGCGACTTATCCTCGCTTGCGATCAACAAGATCGTGCCCGCAATCGAACAGGTCCCGGGCGTCTCATACGTTCAGGATAACGGCGTCGTCACGCCGTCGATCCAAATCAACGTCAATCCCAAGAGGCTCACCGCTTCAGGATTCACGCTGACCGACATCGTCAGCACGGTCACCAACAACAACGTACGCGCGCCCGGCGGCATTCTGTATTCCAAAAACCGCGAAACCAATCTCGACGTCCGGGGCGATATTCAAGACGCCTCGACCGTCTCGAACCTGCTGGTCTCGGCTTCGATCGCGAATCCAACGGCGAGCGACAACGATCCGTGGTCGACGCAGACGCGCCTGTTTCACGTCGGCGACGTCGCGGACGTCACCGATACCTACGAAACGCAGCGCGTATTCCAGTATTCCAACGGCATCCCGTGCGTGGTCCTGGATATTCAGAAGGCCGCCGACGTCAGCGAAGTCGATACGTCGAACCGCGTGCTCGCGATCCTGCCGGAACTGCGCCGGACCTATCCCGACGTCACTTTCGACGTTCTCAACGTCCAATCGACGTACACCGAGCAGCAGCTAACGGGCGTCGTTCGCACGCTGATTTTAGCGATTTTCTTTACCGGCATCGTGATGCTGTTCTTCCTGCGCTCGTGGCGCAACGCCATCGTCGTGATGATCGCGATTCCATCGTCGCTCTTGGTGACGCTCGCCGCGATGCAACTCGCGCACTTTACCCTCGATACGGTGTCGCTGCTCGCCATGACCCTGATCATCGGGATCCTGGTCGACGATTCGATCGTCGTCCTCGAGAACGTGGAGCGTCACTACCACGCGGGCGAAGGTCCCACGCAGGCCGCGATCAGCGGCCGCTCGGAGATCGGCGTCGCGGCCATCGTGATCACGCTCGTCGACGTGGTCGTCTTCTTGCCGATCTCGTTCCTGCCCGGTTCGGTCGGACTGTTCCTACGCGAATTCGGGCTCGTCGTTACCGTGGCGACGCTCACCTCGCTCTTCGTATCGTTTACGATAACCCCGACGCTCGCAGGGCGCTGGGCGCTCTCCTCAACCTGGAAGCCGTGGGGCGTGATCGAATGGTTCACCGACCGCTTCGAGGGGTTGCGAATCTGGTACTCGACGCGCGTGTTCACGTGGGCGCTGCATAACGGCAGGGTCGTCGCCGCAATTTCGATTATCTCGCTGCTGCTCGCAACGCTCCTCATTCCGCTCGGCCTCATCGGGTTCGAGTACATTCCGCCGGTCGACCGCGGCGAACTCTACGTAACGATCAAGAGTCCTAGCGGAACGCCGCTCGAGACCACGCGACGCGCCACGCTGGCGGTGGAACGCATCGTCGATCAAATTCCGGATCTGCGCGCCGAATCGTCGACGGCCGGCGCCTATCTCGGGCAGCTCGCAGGCTACATTCAGAATCCCGCCGTGGGGCAAATCGACGTCTACCTCAACGACAACCGCGGACATAACACGGCCTATTGGGCCGATCGTCTGCAGTCGCAAGCGCAAAAATTCTACCCGGGGATGACGGTCGTCGCCGTTCCCGCAACCGACATCAGCGGCGGCAACGCGCAACCGATCGATGAAGTGATCACGAGCGTCGACGGCGTGCCGGAGCCGTATGCCGCGAAAGTTGCTGCGGCGCTCAAAGATACGCCGGGTGCGATCGACGTCACGAGTTCCGGCGTGGAAAACGCACCGCAATTCGATATCGAATTCAATCGCGATCGCGCGCGCGCGCTCAACACGAGCATCGGAACCGCCGCGACCGCGATCGAAGCCTCGTTCGGCGGAGACCTCGCGACGCAGTTCACCGGCGAAGACGGACTCAAAGACGTCGTCGTCACGTACCCTCTGCAAGATCAGAGTTCGCTCTCCGCAATAGGCAGCATTCAGATCCGGGCCTCGAACGGATCGATCGTGCACGTGGGCGACATCGCCCAGCTCGTGCAGACGCCGGCGCCGCCGATCATCGTGCGCATCAATCGCGCCACCGTCGTCAGCGTCGGCGCGAATCTCGCGCCGGGCGCGCTGCTCTCGAACGTTCAGCGCGATTTTGCGAAGCGGCTCAAGGCGCTGAACCTACCCTCGACGGTAACGGTCGCTCCGTCTGCCGGAGGCAACGAACAGGAAGTCGGGTCGACGGTCACCGGCATGTCGATCGCGCTCGCACTCTCGACCATCCTCGTATATCTTTTGATGGTCGCGCTCTACAACAGCTATCGGACGCCGTTCATCATCATGTTCGCCGTTCCGGTCGCAGTGGTCGGTGCTCTCGGCTCGCTCGCCGTCACGCACCAAACGCTCAATCTATTTTCGCTGATCGGCGCCGTGCTCTTGATCGGCCTGGTCACGAAGAACGGCATTCTGCTCGTCGATTTCGCCGACGCACGACAGCGCGATGGGCTCGACCGCATCGAAGCGATGCGCGAAGCGGCACGGGAACGATTCCGCCCGATCATCATGACGACGTCCGCCATGATCGCGGGCATGATCCCCCTTGCGCTCGTGCTCGACCCGGGCGCGCAAGCGGAATCGTCGCTCGGCACCGTCGTGATCGGCGGCCTCGCGAGTTCGCTGTTGCTAACGCTCGTATTGGTACCCGTCGTGTACGTGGCGCTCGCCTCGAAGCCGCGCTACATGCCGGACGATGACGTGCCGCCGAGCGGCACCGTACACGGGCCGCCGTCGCTCTCAGACGTCGGCGCACGCACCTGATAAGCGGTTTACGTCCGCGCTTCGTCCCAAAAGCCGCGCAGACGTTCCGCGGCCTTGGCGGGTTCGTGCAGCATCCACCAGTGGCCGACGCCCTCGAGTGTGTGCGTCTGCATCCCTAAGCTCTGCGCAAATGCGCGGGAGGCGGCGTGGTTGCCAAACGGATCCGTTGCTCCGCCGATGAAGAGGCCCGGCACCGATGGAGCGACCTCGGATTTCCACTCCGCCGAAACGTTGGGCGCCGAGCGATAGAGCTTGAGGATGCAATCGTCGCGGACGGGATCGGGGTGCGCGACGTGACCCGCGTACTCGGGCGTCATCCCGGCGGCTACGAGCCCGGCGACGCGCTCCGCAATCGGCCGCGCGGCGTTCGCCTGCATGAACGCCTCGCCCGCACCCGGCGTCTGCCAGACCTTCGCAAGGTCGTGCCATTCGTAGTTGCCGCTCGAGATGCCGATCGTGTCGCTCGCGAAGGTGTGCATCAGGTCCGAATGGGTGAAGACCACCCGGTCGACGAGGATCCCGCCCCAGTCGTGGCCGACGAGATCGAACGGTTTGGGAAAGCCCTCGAGTTGCTCGACGAGCCACGCGAGGTACGCCTCCTTCGTAGCCGAGAAATCGCTCGGCACCGGAGTTCCGAACCCCGGCAAATTGAGCGCAAAGGTTTCGCGATCGATGATGTGCTCGCGCACGCCATCCCAAAGCTTTGCATCCTCGGGGACGCCGTGCACGAAGACGACGGGCAGGGCCATTGGTTCACCTCCGGGCTTTCGAGGTTAGCGTCTACGCCGATGGTTCCTCGGCTGCGCTCTCACGCCGGGCTCCGGTTCGCAAGGCGAGGCCGGCCGCTTCGCAGCGCCGGAGATCGCCCGCATCAACGCAATCGGCCGCGCCGGCGTCATGGAGACGCCCAGACGGCGATATCATTGTCTTTAAGAAATTTAACGATCTCCGGCGACGGCACGACGTTCGTGAGGCCCTGCGGCGCGTACTCGTTGATCGCGATAGAATCGGCCATGCCCACGACGTTGCCGCTGGGGAGATAGGCCGGCGACCCGCTATGCCCGGGCTGAGCGGTTTTGTCGAGAATCAGCTGACCCGCCGTTGCGTATCCGGCGACCATTGCCGAGATGCTGATCGGAACCGCCTTTCCGAGCGAGAAACCGCTGACGAGCACGGTCGTTCCCTCAACGGGAAGCGCCGATTCGAACCGAACGGGCTGGATGTTGCCTTTCGTTTGCGGGTCGTCAAAGGGATTCTTATTCAGCTTGCAAGCTGCAACATCGAGCCCTTCACTCTCAACGCACGAGCCCACATAGAACTCAAGCGCAGAAAAAGTCAAGTTCAGTTCGTTCCAACCGCCGATCGGGACGTAAATCGCAAGCTTGCAACCCTGTTTGACTTCTAGCTCGCGGACGCCGCCCAGGACGTGGCGCGCGGTTAGGAATTCACCGCGCCCGTTGAGCAAGAAGCCCGTCCCAACGACTTGGTTCGTATTGGGGGCAGTAAAGCACGCAACCGGCACGATCGAGCGCTTCAACGAAGCGATCGCGTCGATGGCCGAACTCGAGCTTGCCGGACTTCGCGTAGCCGCGAAAAGGACCAGAAGGCCACCTATCAGCCGCATCCCAAAACCTGCGTCGAAAGCGTAGCGCGCGCGCCTACGCTGTTGCCCAGGAACGCTCCGCAAAAATGCAGCGTCGTGAATTGCATTCCAACCTCGATGTAAGCTCGGGGATGGCGCGACTGCACGTGCAACCGGCGCGAAGAAAAGTGTGGAACACGGCGATTTCATAATCCGGTCCTCTCGAGAGCTCCGCGCTAGATTGGAAAAGCATGCTCGTTTAGCAGCTCATCGCGAGGATGCCCATTGAAGCTCTCGACGCTGCCGTTCTGCATCGGGTGCTCCGGTCATCGCTCGATCGGCATTTCGACCAAGGACGCATGCCAGGGAACCGCGTCGAACGCCGCGCGCACCTCGCCGGCCGTGCGCCGAGCGAGGTCGGCCAAGCGGTGTCCAGCCTGTTCGCGCAGTCGCGCGGCACCGGCCGCATCGCCGCACCGCCGGCGTGCAAGCGCCGCGTGGTACAGTCCGTGGACGGCATCCGTATCGACAGGAAGTGGGCCAAGATGCCGTTCGGTCTGTTCCGCCGCGGCGAGCGCTCCGGCCCGATCGCCTGCGGCAGCACGGGCATGCGCGAGCAGTCCGTAAAGCTCGCCGAGCGCGGTAGAGCGCCCGTACAGCTCCAACAGTTCGGGCACGCAGGCCTCGAGCACAGGACGCGCTGCGGCTGCGTCGCCCCGCTCGACGAGCACGGCTGCGTGAAATTGCCGGGCGATGGCGCACACCATCGAGGCGTTCGTGCGCTCGGCTGCGGCCAAAGAGTCCGCTGAAAGTCGCGCGGCTTCTTCGAGATCGCCGTCGAGCAGCGCGCCGCGAGTCCGCTCGTCAAGCGCGAGAGCGGTCGCGAGCGAATCGTGGGCCGCGATCGCCACGCGTTCGGCCTCGGCCGAACAGGCGCGCGCTTCGCGATACCGCCCGAGCAGGCGCAGCGCCATCGCGGCTCCCCGATGACAGGCCGAAAGCAGATCGTGGTAGCCCGACCGCGTCGACGCCGCGATGCCTTCCGACGCGAACGCGAGCGCCGATTCCAGCCTGCCGAGCGCACACGCCGCGTGATACAGGATGCTCGCCGCATCGCATTCGCTGCGTGCATCGCCGATGCGCCGGGCGAGCGCGAGCACGCGCTCGCCGATGCCGTACAATTCCTCGGCTTCATCGGCGGCCGCCGCGATGCGCGAGGCGGCACGCAACGTCAGCAGTTCGCGGTCCGGTGCCGGCGCACGCGCGAGTTCCTCGCAGCAGCCGGCATAGCGCTCGCGAGCCGCCGCTAGGTCGCCGCGCAACCGCGCGCGGTCCGTCAGCAGCACCAGCAACTCGAGCCGCAGCGGATCCCCGGGAACGAGCAGCGCGAGCGCTTCTTCTTGCAGCCGCTCGGTCAACGCCAGATCGCCGCTCACGTTGAGACTTCGCCCGCGCTGCAGCAACAGCAGTGCGCGGCGCCGCGGATCGTCGATCGAGTGCAACAGCACGGCGGCGCGTTCGATCTGCTCGCGCTCGCGACCGGGTTCGCCGAGATCGCGCGCGTGTGTGGCGAGCCGCAGCCGAACGTCAAACTCGAAGCGGACGTCGCCCGCGCGCCGCGCGGTTTCGAGCAGCTCGTCAAGGTCGCGACGTTCGTCGTCACGCTCGCCCAGCAGCGCGCTCATCGCCGCTCGATCCAGCAGAAACTCGCACCGCGCATCGGTGGATTGCGCCAGGGCGATGGCCCGAGTGGCGATCGCTTTCGCTTCCCGGCGCGCGAAGACGCTCGTCGCATAGGCGACGGCCCTGCGCAAATGCGTTAGGGCTTCGGCGGGTTCGTCCGCGGCCTCGAAGTGACGTGCGATGCGTTCGGCGGCCGCATCGTCGTCCGCTTCGAGATCGGCGAGCACGCGTGCAACCCGTGCATGCCGGGCGCGCCGCTCGGCGGCGCTTTGCGCAGCGTAGATACATGCGCGCACGAGGTCGTGCGTGAATTCGACGTGAGCGCGGCCCGCGTCGCGCACGAGTTTACGATCCAGCAGCTCGTGCAGCCCCGCGTCCGCTTCCGCTTCGCTCCAGCCGCCGCATTCGGCGACCGTCTCCGCTGCGAAGGCCCGGCCGAGGGTGGCGCCGACCGCGGCGACCGCACGCGTACGCACCGAGAGCCGCGCGAGGCGCCGGCCGACGAGTTCTGCTACGATGGGCGGTACGCCGGTTGCGACGAGCACCGGCAGCTCGCCCGGTCGCCGGCCGCTTTCCAACGCATCGTGCACCAGCTCACCTGCGACGAGCGGGTTGCCCTCGCTCCGCGCCGTCACGTACGTCGTTAATGCCTCGAGATCGGGCGCATCGCTCGCAAGCGCGCGGATGTACGTTGCGATCTCAGTTTCGCCCAGCGGCGCAAGCGTCAGCGTCCGCGCACCGCACGTAGCCGCGAGAGCCCGCCGTACCGCCTGGAGCGGATGCGTGCGCGGCGTTTCGTCGTCGCGGTAGGCGGCAGCCAGCAGGATCGGCGCGTCGCGCAGACGATGCGCGAGAAACGCCAAAAGGTCGAGCGACGCATCGCCGCAGCGATGCGCGTCGTCGACCACCAGCACGAGCGGACGGTTTGCGCGCGCGCTCTGCAGAGCGCGAGCGACCGATTCGAATAAGCGCTCGCGTTCGCCGGTCCCGTCGGACGCCTCGCGGGCACTCTCCTTGACCGCCATTCCTGCGAGCGGGACGATGCGCTGCAGCGCGTGCAGCAGCGGCCCCTCGAGCGCCCCGGCAAGTCCGGCGGCATATGGCGCCAGAGCCTCGGCGAACGGCTCGTATGCCAAGGCTTCAGGGTCGGACGGCATGCCCCAAAGGCTCGCACCGCCGCGCTCGACGACATCGAGGACGAGCCGGCGCAAGAGACGGCTCTTTCCGATGCCGGCCGGGCCGTTGACGAACAGCACCGCGCCGCGTCCCGACGCGACGGTCGACCAGCACCGATCGAGCTGCTCCCGTTCGCGCGCGCGTCCGACGAAAATCGAGATGGGTCGCGAGCCCGGAGCGGCGTCCGCAACAGGCGCGAAGTCCCCCGGCGGAAGCGGTGCGTGCGTGCGGAGTGCTTCGGCAAGCGCTCGCGTCGCCGGCATCGGGTCGGCGCCCACCTCGTCGTGCAGGCGCCGGACGAACGTTTCGTAGAGCGCGAGTGCTCCAGAACGGTCGCCGGATTCGGCGCGCAGGACGAGACTGCGGCGCAGCGTCACTTCGCACCACTCGTCGAGCGCGCGCCGCCGCCCAGCGTAGCGCAACGCGCTCGCATAATCTCCCGCGGCGCGTTCGCGCAAGATGAGGAAATCCAGGTTTGCCAGCTGGCGCGTGCGCAGCCGCTCGCGCGGAGCAACGAGGAACGGTTCGTCGAAGCACGACACGAGATCCGCGCGATATCGTTCGACGGCGCTCGCACGCCGCTCGGGATCGGCACTTTCCCGTTCGAAAACGTCCACATCGAGCTCGAGCGGTGCGGCCGTATTCCATCCGACGTGCGTGCGGTCACCGCTCACGTAGCCGTCGCCGCACGAGGCGAGGGCGCGGCGCAAGTAATTGAGATGACGGCGCAGGTTCGCGCGCGCCTCGTCTTCGGAATCGTCCGGCCACAGGGCGAAGGCGACATCGTCGCGTGCCTGCGGGCGATCACGGTGCAGCAGCAGGTAGGTGAGCAGCACCGGCACGCGGGGCGGCGTGTGGATGCGCAGGCCGGTGTCATCGAACACAGCCACAGGCCGCTCGTCGAGCAGACGGATATTCAGCGCTCCGAACGCCATTGCTGTGGGAGCCCTTTCGCAGGGCCGGGACACGCTCCTCGATGCTAGACGCTAACTAGACGCGGCAGCGTTAGGATCGGAGCATGTCGAGATCACGAACGTTCCTACTCGCCCTGGCGTTGATGGTGCTCTGCGCGGCGCGGGCGCAAGCGGAGGGCTACACCTACCAGATCGGTGGGACCCACTTTTTCTTTTTGATCGGCGGGAAGTACGAACTCTACGTCGACGCCCACGTGACGCCGGCCGAAGCGAGTACCGGCCATCCACACCCCTGCTACTTCACCGGCGACCTCACGAGCATGGCGGCGCCGCAGACACCCACGGAACTCGGTGGGCCGGTGGGCATCGCGCTCCTGCCGTACCGGATCGACTCGCACCTCACGCTCGAACGCGGTATCTATCGGCTCCACGTCTTGCCCCTATCGACCTGCCGCTGGAGAATGACGATCGTTTCGGATCCCGGCAACGCGCCGGGAATGACTGAGCTGCTCATGTTGCGCGACAAGGAGTCCTCGAAGAGCGCCGCGCTCGGCCAGCCCGTGCAATTCTACGCGCAGGTCCGGCTAGGCGATACCGGCGACCCCCAGGCGAACGGGACGCTGGAATTGCTGCACGGCGGCAACGTCCTTCGGACCGAGCCGCTGCGCTTCGGCGTCGACGATCTCACGCGCGAGCCGGCCGCCTACGTTAACGTCACCTGGAGCGATGCCGATCGCCCACTGCTCGGCGACAACGTCGCTCGTTTCACGCTGCACAGCCGGGGCCAGACCTTCACCTCGACGGTGCCGTTCACGCTCGACAAAGCGCCGTGAAGATCCGCACGATGCTCGCCGTGGTTGCGGCGCTGTCCACGCTCGCGGCCGCGCGACCCGCTGCCTCGCAGAGCTCAGGCGGCATCGCCTTCGATCAGATCGACCGGCTGCTGCTCGAGGGCGCAACGCCGCCGCCGCCGGGGAGTTTTCGCGACGATGCAGCGCGGATCGCTGCGCTGCAACCGCTGCGTCCGAAGTTCACGACCGAGAGTGAGGCCAAAGCGCTAACGGCGACGATGATGCTCAGCTCGGGCCTGCTCGGCATGATTCCAATCGCCGGATCGTTCCTCGGGATGGCGGCCTCGAAGGCGATGAATGCCGCATACGAGGCGGGGCGGCGCAAGCAGAGCGAGGAGAACCACGCTGCACTGATGGCTTTTATTGCGACGGGAACGCTCTCGCGCTTCGCCTTCTACCACTCGTGGGCGCGGGTTGCGCGCGCTGGAACTGAAACCCGCATCGAGAAGGCCGACCAGGGCCTCACCATCTTGCTCGACGACGAAACCCACACGGCACGTTCCTTCGGCGCGCATGGCGACACGACGTACGTGATCGACACGGAGCAGCAGGTCGTGCCCGTCCTCGATGCGCCGCCCGAAGTCACGCGCCTGCCCGATCTCGTCATCGACGGTCGCGCGGCGCATGGCTACCGCAGCACGGCGAATTTCACGCTCCCCCAACAGGTCGGCTGGTGCAAGCACGGTCCGCATCGCGCCGTCGTGACGGAGTACGTCTTGCCGGTGGTCGATCCCGAACCGGCCGGCACCCCGCCTCCCGACGGAGGCGTGTCGGGCATCTGCGCGCCGAACGGCACCGCGTCGATTCAGGAACCCGGCAAGCTCGTGGTCTACCGCGCCGCGGAACTCGATTCGGGGTCGCCGGAAGCGTTCGCATCGATGCTCGAGCGTTCGAATGTGCGCGAACTCACCGAAGGGGACGCGCCGTTCTTTTCCATTCCACCCGGTTTCACGGAGGCTCACTGAATGCGAACCCAATCCCTCGTTCCGACGCTTGCCGTGTCGCTCGTCGTTGCGGCCGTTGCGTGCCTTCCGGCCACGGCCGCCGCACCGCCCTTGCAGCCCGGCGATTCGTTTACCTACGAGAACACCTCGCAGATGAAATTGAGCGGCAACGTGCCCTCCCAGGTGGCGGGCCGCCCGCAGCCGGCATACCATGCGACGACGACGATCGCCGTCAAGAGCGTTAACCCGGACGGGAGCGCCCTCGTGCACGTGGTCGTGCAAAAACTTCCGCCGGAGGGGATACACTTCGGCGCTGCACAGACGGCGGCGTGGAACCAGATCAACGCCGGCTCCGAGTTCGACACGACGATGATGCCGTGGCGCGCGCTGCGCATCAACGTCGACATCGAAGCGATCAACGGCCCCGGTCTGTCGGGCTCAGCAACTCAGGAACACGATCAGCTCATCGCGCTCGCTAGCGACCCGAACCATCAGCACGCGCTTGCGGCGAATCAAGCGAAGGGCTACCTCTCAACGGTCGACGCCGTCGCCGAAGCCTGCGCCAAGCGTACGTCCTTCGCCGCGGGTGACACGTGGCATGCAATCATCGACGGGCTCCCGTACGACTTCGCAATCACCGGCCGGCAAACGGCAGGCACGCGCGACGTCGTCGTGCTTAGCGTCGCTTATGACACGCTCAACTCCGGCGGTGAAACGAAATTGGACGGGACGGCGCTTTACGACCCCGCAGCGCAGCTCGTCGTCGGCACACACACCGTCACGATCGCATCGATCAAGGCGAACGGCATGACGAGCACGACGACGAGCGACACAACGCTCAAGGAGTAAGCGCCAAACGCTTCGTACGCGCGCGGTACGGAGCACCGGTACGATGTCGTTACCGGCCAAAAGCCAAAGGAGCGCAAATGTCGAAACCATTCGTTCGAGTTTTCGGAATCATCGCATTCGGGATCACCGCAAGCGGAGTCAACGCCGCGCAAACCGACACGCTCACCCGGCTACCGCTCTATCCCGGAACCGCATATGCAAGTTCCGATACTCAAAACGTCTGCGGTACGAAGGTCCGGAGCGCGACCTACAGCCCTAAAAGCGCCAACCTCGCAACGGTCGATCGCTGGTACGCAGCGCACCTTAACGGCTTCAAGCTCGTCCACGGAACGACGCGAGACTATCCGTACGACGTCTTTGTGCGGGCAGACGACACGATGTCCGTTACCATTCTAGGGTCCGGTCCGAACTCAGGGGTCGAAGCCATCGTCTATCACAGCAACGCGAAACCGTCATCGGCCGCCAACCTCATCAATTGGCTCGACGGCAGCGCCTCGATCTGCAGATAGAGGCCCCTTGGCACGCTAGCTGAGCGGCAAAGCTATCGACGGCCACTTCGCTTCGCCGATCGTTAGGCCTCGCGTTGCGTCGGTTGCGCGCTGCAAACGGAGAGGAAGATCGCGCCCATCCTTGGCAAGCGGCTGCGAAAGGGATATTGCCAGTGGCGGTGTCGGCTACCTAACCGGTGGGCGCAAGGCCGATGCGCCGTCGCCGCTCGAGGCGGGAGCGCTCGTCCTCTGAAACCGTTACTTGGGCTCTATCCGTTGCAGCATTCGATGGCGACCAGGATCGAAGAAATGCGGCCGTTATCGATCACGAGCGTAATCCTCTCGGGATCGAGAATCTGCTTGTGTGGAAGAGACAGCGTGACGTCGGGCACGAACGCATCGTACGAGGTGACGAAGTGCCGGCCGGTCTTCACCGGTAGTCCGTACGTAGAGAGCACCTGAGAGTAGGCACTTCCGATTCGCAGTCCTCGGCCCGTACCGCAGTGCGAAAGATCGGCATCGGGTACGCTTAGCGCCGGCGCACGAGCTTCGAAAAGCGCGGACGCTTCTTCATCCGTGTTGGCATACGCCAAAGCGATGTGGTGCTTTCGATCGTACTTCGCGAGTTGCCACGTCCCGTAAATGAGCGGTGCCGATTGGGCGGATCTCAGCGTGCAAGGTGGTCGCGTCGAGCCGGTAAAGGACGTACTAAGCAGAAAATCCGGTGCCGCGAGTTTCGTACCCGTCCCCGTATCGTGAAACGCCGTGGCACTCAAGAACCACTGACTCATATCTGCGGTCGCTGCCGGCGCCGGAACGAGCACCGAGCCGGCAAACGCGATAGCAATCATCCCAATGAACGGATTTCGCATAGTCACCTCCGCTTTTATGGGGTTCGATTCTCTATCCGAGAGGGAACCCCCGGCACAGTCTCCATGTTGCGTTCGCATCGTCGCTCGTAGCCTCCGTCGTCCGGAAGCGTTCGCCGGCCCCAGTCCGATCTACATCGGACGGCCTAAGAACAGCACGTAGCCGTCGGGGTCGCAAGTCTCGAATCCGCGCAAACCGTCGTCGTATTTTTAAGCGGTATGCTGAAGGCTGTGCCATGATCGGCAAAGATGCCGGCAAGCGCATCGGCGTCCGGTGCATAGACGAACGCGTCCCATCTCATCGAGGGATGACACTTAGCGTTCGGCAGCGGCGACGCATCTTTGTCGGATTTGACGAAGATTTGCGCTCCGTCGCGGCCGATAATGGCGAAAAACGAATCCCGATCCGGCTCCCGAAACCGCGTCTCAAAAACCAAGCTTATCCCGGTAGAAGGCGATGGTTCGATCGACGTTGCTGACGACGAAGAATGGTGAAATCGCCTCCGTGTTCGGTCGCGTCATAAGCATGAAGCCTCTTGCTGCGGATCGACTTCAAGCGTCCTCGTCCGCCGCGCAATCAGACGCGTGATCTTACTTAGCGGGACCGGCAAACAAGATGAGGTTACCGTCGGGGTCAACGACGATGAAGGTCTTGGCTCCCCACGGCTCCTTTTTGAGGGTTTGAGCGAACCGCACTCCGGCGGCTTGAAATTCGATGAAGAGCGCTTTGATTTGGACGGCGGTACTAACGGTGATCGAAGCGGAGAGCAGATGCTCGCGCTCCCGGATGTCGCCGACGAAGACCGGCTCACAAACCATACGCAGGTTCAGTCGCGCATTGTCCCGATGAACCTGCCCGTAGAACGGCGGATCACCAGACACGAAGCCAATTTCGAAGCCCAGCTTGGAGGTAAAGAACGCGCACGATGCATTGACGTCGGCTACGTAGAGCTGAGCTTCGGTAGAACTCAGGATTGGGTAATTCAGGGTCGCTGTTGTCTGAGGCTTCATCGCGTGCCGCTCCAACCTCGAGCTGGGATTCTCAATAGAGCTGAGGAATTCGATGCCGGCTTTTTCTTTTCCAGCCTCGGATGCCTTGCTGCGATTGTCGACCGCCACATGCGAACACCGATCGGTCCGCCTCGCAGGTTTTATTCCGCAGCGGCGATCGCGATCACTTCGCTATGGCACGATATAATCGGGTGTCCGTGCCGCCAAAGCCGGCGATCGCGTGTGACCCGGGTCGACAAAAATGAGCGTAAACCGGCCACGGACCGGCGCCAACCGGCAAGAGAGCGGGAAATCGCGCTCGCCTGAAACCGCCCGCACCACGTAGCTGAGGTCGCGTCGCTCTTCGAAAATCACCTTGTCCATCAAAACTACCGTCGGCTTCGCATGATGCGTGGGACAGACGGCTTTCCATTCGCCGAGTTTATAGATCTCGGTACCGTGCTCCGCGATCACTCGCTGGCTCATGCCGAACGAGCGCGGCAGCCTCACGACTTCGCTTTGCCCGCTCTGAGGCGCGTTTCCGCTCGAGAGTGGGACCCCGGATGTCGGATCCAATTGGGCGAGGACGATGGCGCCAAATAAAATGGCGGATTGGTAACCCACATCCTCATTATCGGTCAGCGGAGCCGAGTTATTGTGCAAAACAATACGAAAAACGGCAAAGGGGCGACGAAGCATGAAGACGCGCTTGGGTCTCAACAAGCCCGTCGCGCTACGTCCGGCTAAGTAGCCCGAAACGTTCTTCATTGGTCTTTGCGGCGCAACAGTTTCCGGCTAAGTCGGGCTAGAACCGCCCAAGTTTGGAGCAGTTAGGAGTGCGATAGGAACGCGCCGAACGGAGCCCAGCATGGCAGTAACCGGCATTGGCGGGTTTTTCTTCAGGGCGCGCGATCCGGAGGCGCTGGCAGCGTGGTACCGCACCCATTTCGGCCTTACCGCCCCCGACGAGGCGGTTTGGCAGCAGCAGGCGGGTCCCACGGTGTTCATGCCGTTCGCCGCCGATACGGATTATTTCGCCGCCGACAAGCAGTTCATGATCAATTTGCGAGTGGATGATCTGGATGCGCTGCTCGCCGATTTGCGACGCGCGGGCATTGAGGTGCTGACCGATCCAAGCTGGGACTCGCCGGAAACCGGTCGCTTTGCGCGGGTGCATGACCCGGAGGGCAACGCGATCGAGATTTGGGAGCCTCCAGCGGACTAGTCTAGGGCAGGGCCTCGCACATCGTGGAACGTCCGTGTGTGCGGGTGCGCGCATTCGCGCGCGCGATGGCATCGAATATCGGCCGCCGCAAGTGGCGATCGCGCTTTACCGTCGTGCGCTCGATCATCGCGACTTATTCGCCACGGGCTTTGGCGGGAGAGTGTAGGAATCGAACCTACCAGTCCCCTTGCGAAGACCTCTGCGGTTTTGAAGACCGAGCGAGCCACCAGGCCCGTACTCTCCCATGATGCGTTGCTGCAGAGCGACGAGATTATTTGGCCCTGAATCCGTCGTAAAGAGATAGGATCCGCTGACGAGCCGGCAGTTGATTACCCCCGGAGCATAGGTGCTGCCGCCAGCCGCGAGAATCGCGGCGTCGACCATGAGGTCTGCGCCGGGCTTGTCGCCGAGCGTCTCGCTGAACACGCTGACGCTTCGGACGTACCCGGCCTTGCTCAGCGTCACCTTGAGGAGGACCTTGCCGGATGTTCGCGCGACACCCGCGATCAACGGATATTGCGGCTGCACGGCGTCGACCACGCGCGCATCGGCATTTGCGCTCTCGCACGGTAGGGCCGGCCTCGTTTCGGGCGACGGGTTCGAATCGTAGATTCTGGCGAACGGCAGCAGCGCCGCGTTATAATCCGTCGCTTGTATCGTGTCGGCGGAAGATAGCGCGGATACTGCAGTTGTAAGCACGGCTGCGAACTCGCCGAATCGCTGTTCGCGATCTCGATCCTCAATGGGCCAAGCGGTCGCGACCAAGGCTTCGCCCCGCATGCTACCGTAGGCCGCTTCCGGGCGCAGGCAAAGCGCCGCTGTATCCACTTGCGCCTGATGTTCCGCGGGTGTCACTGCAGCGTCGGCAAGCGCATCGAACACGGCTTTCCGGTTCGCTTGCGGCACCGCATCGAGCGCCGCGAGAAAACGTAGGATCGTCGGTGACTCGATATCGTACGCGACAGCCGCCGCGACACCGGTGGTGATTTCGGAGGACGCGCATGCAACCGGCGACGCGACCGGCGGAGTTGACTCTGCCGGCGCAGACAGCGCGAAGCACGTACATCCCAAAAACAGCAAGAATACAGCCGACACGGTACGCCTGAGCATAAAGTGAGATTCCCGCGCCCGCCGCAGTACCCTCGCGGCCAAGGGGGCGGGTCGATGGTCGTTCCCGTGCGTATTGGGAAATGCAAAATGCTCATCCGATCCGTCTGGGCTCGCGGCAACTTCTCGATATGCGCGACGCTAACGCTTTGCACGATAGCTGTGCTTCCTGCGGCCGCAAACGCGGAGCCGGTCGTATCCACGATTGCCGGGAGCGGCCGGGCGGACGTGCGAGACGGCAACTCCGCTGCTGCCGAATTTCTCATGCCGGCGGCGGTCGCCGTGGCAAATGACGGTACCATATACGTAGCGGATTCCGCAGCGCACGACGTTCGGCGAATCCGGCACGGCCGCGTCGATACGGCTGCCGGAACGAGCGACCGCGGAGCTTCGGGCGACGAGCGAGAGGGCGGTTATCGAGATGGGCGCACCAACACCGCAAAATTCTCGCGGCCCGATGGCATCGCGGTCGCCAGAGACGGCACGATTTTTGTCGCCGATGCCGGCAACGACTGCATCCGCAAAATTGTGAACGGTAACGTATCGACGTTCGCGGGTTCGCGGCAGAGCGGATCCGCGGATGGCTCCGGAACCCAAGCATCGTTCAAAAACATCCGTGCGCTCGCAATCGACGGCGACGGAAATCTCTACGTCGCCGATTACGGGGTCGGCATCCGCAAAATCTCTCCGAGCGGCGCGGTCACGACCCTCGATATCGGAGCGCCGAAACATACGGTCGTCGCGGTTGCGGCGCACGGCTCCGGCTCGCACCTCATACTCGCCTTCGCCGATGACGACGCGATGCACATCCTCGTCGGCAAGGGCGATCAATCGCTCCCCTACGAACAGGAGCGCGAACCATCCAACTCCGCCTTGACCGTCGGGTTCGCCGACGCCATAGCGATCGTCAACGAAAACACGCTGATCGTCTGCGATATAGCGGCGAACGCGGTGCGTCTCGTGCGCTTCCCCTCGCCGCCCTTCATCACCGATACGATGACGCGCGCACTCGCCGGCGGCGTCCGCGAAGGCAGCGATCTCGCAGGCGGCCTCGCCGATGGCCCCTCGGATTCCGCACTCGTCTCGACGCCGCTCGGCATCGCACTCGCACCCGACGGAACCATTATCGTCGCCGATGCGGGCAACCGCCGCATCCGCAAAATCTCACGTGTCGATTTCCGCGAAAGCGTGCTTGCGGATCTCAGCAATCTCTCGTTCGGAAAGAATGCCTACAACATCGCAATCGTCGGAAACTCCTACGCATTCTTCAATGTCCTGTGGCCCGAATCGATGGGCGGCCAAATCGAAGCGGGGCTCGCTCGCGACGGCAAGAAAGCCGGCCTCAGGAAGCGCGCGATCGTCAACATCTTTCGCATCGACGATCTGGGCGCCGGCCCCGAGACGACGCTCATCGGCAACGACCTTGCAGATGGTGAGGCCGATCTGCTCGTCCTGCTCGTGAATTACTACGAAGCGCTCGACGAACCGCGCCTGCGCGATATAGAGCGCGCTCTCGCCGGGAAGCACACGAAATTGCTCGTCGTCTTCACGCCGCAAGGCTTCGAAACCTCACCGCTCGAGTTTTGGAAAGCGAATGTCGCCGCCGACGGGTACGACTACGCAACGTTACGCCGGAAAGCGGCGCGGGAAGAATCGTACGTCGAAAGCCTCGGCGCGCATTCGCTGCTGCTGCTCGATGCGATGCAGCGCGAAGAACTCCCCGCCGCCCGCCGCAACTTCTTCTATGGTGCGGACCATCATCTGACGGTCTTCGGCACGGGCTGGGTCGGCCGCGCGATCGCGAGCGAACTCGAGCGCTGGAAGCCGTGGCAATGAAAAACCGCCGCACGGTCACCATCTATGGCCTACTCGCTGCAATCGCGGCCGTCTTTTTTTTCTTGGTCGCGACGACCCACTACGTCTACGCGCCCGGTGCGATGGTCATCCACTTTGCCTACGGCCATTTCTTCGATGCGATTCGCGACGATTTTCCGCACAACATGCGGCACGACGTCAATGCCGTCTTCTTCGTGCGCAAACTCTACAGCATCGTCGCGTTCTCGATCGTCGGCCTCCTCGCAGCTCCCGCGATTCCGCGCCGCCGCCGCATCGCGATCGACGCCCTCATCGTCGCGCTCGTCAGCACGGCAATCGAAATCGGGCAGAAATTGCATGACAGATCGCCCGAAAGCCTCACCTCGAATCTTTTCGACATCGGCTGCGGTGCGGTCGGCGGCATCGTGGGAGCCCTGTTATGGAACCTGGGCCAAGCGCTGGCACGCCGCCTCGCGAGCCGCTGAAGTGCGCGCCGTCGTTTGCCGCGTCACCTCCGCGAGCGTCGCGGTCGGAGGCGCCACTATCGGCGCGATCGGCCCCGGCCTTCTCGTGCTGCTCGGCGTCGCGCCCGCGGACACGGCAGCCGCGGCCGCCGGACTCGCCAAGAAAATCCTCGACCTGCGCATCTTCCGCGACGAAGCGGGCGCCATGAATCGCGCCCTCCACGAAACCGGCGGCGCGGTCCTCGCCATCTCGCAGTTCACGCTGCTCGGCGACGCGCGCCGCGGGCGCAGGCCCTCATTCATCGCCGCCGCTCCACCGGAACAGGGGCGCGCTCTCTACGAAGCCTTCGTGGCCGCGCTCCGCGCCCTCGGCACGACCGTCGAAACGGGTGAATTCGGCGCGGACATGGCGCTGACGTCGGTCAACGACGGCCCCGTCACGATCCTGATCGATACCACAAAGCTCTTCTGAGCGCAGGGACAGTTACTTTGCCCGACAAAGTTTGGCGGCGATGGAAGTTCGGCAGGCCATGGCGGATCTCGCTGAGGTACGCGGCCGTTTAGCGACGGTCCAGCGGTTCGACGGCTATTCCGGAAACGCGGCGATAGCGAGCGGCATCATTGCCGTTCTCTCCGGCGTTGCCCAGGCGCTCCTAGCGCCCCAGCCCGCGACCCTGGCGGAGCGCCAAATCTACCTCGCAATCTGGCTTTCGTGCCTGGGCGTGGCCCTCGCCATCAATTACGGCGCGATCGTCGTATGGCGTTCGCGTAATCAAGGCGCGCAAGCCGCCGTACAATTTCGCACCGTCGGCATGAGCATCGTGCCGGCCATTGCGGCCGGCGGCGTGATCACGCTGACGCTCGTATCCCGCCGGCTCGACGACTTGCTGCCGGGCATGTGGTGCGCCGCTTACGCCCTTGGGCTGTTCGCTTCGCGCGCGATGGTGCCGCGCAGCGTTGTGCTGGTCGCGGCCTCGTTCGGCGCGGCGGCGGCCGCCTTGTTGCTGTGGCCCGGCATCAACCCGCTCTCTTGGTGGATCATGCCGCTCGCGTTTGGCGGCGGCCAAATCGCAATCGGCGCGATCGTTCGCACGGATGCCGCCCACGAAAGGAATGGAACCCGATGAAAACCCCCGCACCCTTCGCCTACGAAGGCCTGGAGCGGATCTTTCACGAGCGCGGACGCCTGGCCGTCTGCACGTGCTTGATCGCGAACCCCGAAGGCATGAGCTTCAAGGCGCTGCAGGACGCCTGCGCGCTCACCGACGGCAATCTCAATCGACATCTCCACGCTCTTGCCGAAGATGATATAGTGACGCTCGCACGGACGCGCGGCAACGGCCGCCCCACCACCACGGTTCGCATCTCGAGTTCCGGTAAGGAACGCTTCCTTGCGTACATCGACGCGCTCGAAGCCGTGGTGCGCTCGGTGAACGAAAGCGAACCGGCCCGTTCTGCAAGCGGCGCCTCGCTGCGGCTGGCGACATCATGATCGAACGTCAATCGACGCTTGCGGCTCCGGCCGTCGTCCCGCGCCACGTCGCCGTTATCATGGACGGCAATCGGCGCTGGGCGCAGGAACGCGGTCTCGCCTCCGTCGAGGGCCACCGTGCGGGCGCCCGCGCCCTGCGGGAAACCGTTCGCGCGGCGCACGAAGCGGGGCTCGAAATCCTCACAGTCTTCGCGTTTTCCGAAGAAAACTGGAAGCGCTCCGCCGCCGAAGTTGCGCTGTTGATGGATCTGGTGCGCGGCTTCGCCACGCGCGAAGCCGGTGCACTGCGCAAGCAGAACGTGCGCGTGCGCGCGATCGGTCGCCGCGAAGCGCTGCCCGAATCGACCCGCGCCGCAGTCGAAATCCTGGAAGCAACGACCGCCGGCTGCACCGGGATGCTGCTGAACCTGGCCCTCAACTACGGCGCACGCAGCGAGCTCTGCGACGCGATCAAGGCGCTCGCCATCGATATCCAGGCGGGGCTCCTCCCGATGGACGCGATCGACGACGACATTCTCTCGAAGTATTTGTATACGGCCGGGCTGCCGGATCCCGACCTGCTCATCCGCACGGGCGGCGAGCTGCGCGTCTCGAACTTCCTGCTGTATCAGATCGCGTATAGCGAGTTATGGTCCACACCCGTGCAGTGGCCCGCCTTCGACGGAAAACTCCTTAACGAAGCCCTCGCCGATTTCTCGCGCCGGCAGCGGCGGTTCGGCTCCTAAACAGCCGTTCGCACGCCTCCATTAGCTCAAAGAGCAACCTAAGCCCCGCTCCCGGCTTTTGGAGCGGCACCCCTGAAGCGGGCATGATACACTTATATGCGTGAAAACGCGCCCGGATATCCGTAATCTCGCCATTATCGCTCACGTCGACCACGGCAAAACCACCCTCGTAGACGCCATGCTCAAGCAGAGCGGCGTCTTTCGCGAAGGTCAGGCCCTGACCACCCGGGTGATGGATTCGAACCCGCTCGAACGCGAACGCGGGATCACCATTCTCGCCAAAAACACCGCCATCAGACACGGCGACATCAAGTTCAACATCGTCGATACGCCCGGCCACGCCGATTTCGGTGGCGAGGTCGAGCGGGTGCTCCAGATGGTCCAGGGCGTATTCTTGCTGGTCGACGCGGCGGAAGGCGTAATGCCTCAAACTCGTTTCGTCTTGCGCAAGGCGCTCGAACTCGACCTCAAAGTCCTGGTCGCGATCAATAAGATCGACCGCAAAGATGCGCGCGCGACCGAAGTGATGAACGAAGTCTTCGACCTCTTCATCGAACTCGGCGCTTCCGACGAACAGGCCGATTTTCCGACCGTCTTCACCAACGGCCGCGCGGGCATTGCGAAATATAACCTCGACGACGAGAACGGCGATCTCGAGCCGCTCTTCGAAACGATCGCGCGCCACATCCCCGAAGCGCCCGCCGAAGAAGGCGGCTTCCAGATGCTCGTCTCCGCCATCGACCACAATAAATATGTGGGCCGCATCGGCATCGGGCGCGTGTTCCGCGGCAGCTCGAAAGTGAACTCGCCGATCGTCCGCGTTGCCCACGACGGCACCGTTGAAACGGGGCTGCGTCTTACGAAGCTGCTCACGTTCGCCGGCCTCGAACGGCTCGAAGTCGAAGAAGCCAGCGCCGGCGATATCGTCTGCGTCTCCGGCATCGAAGGGCTCAACATCGGCGATACGATCGCCGACGCGCAGTTCCCCGAGGGCATCACCGCCGTCGCTGTAGACGAACCCACGGTTTCGATGTTCTTCATGGTCAACGCGTCGCCGTTTGCGGGGCGTGAAGGCAAGTACCTTACCTCGCGCCAGATCCGCGACCGGCTGATGCGCGAACTCGAATCCAACGTCGCCCTGCGCGTCGAAGATACCGAAAGCGCCGACACGTTCGAAGTGCGCGGCCGCGGCGAACTGCATCTTTCGATCCTCATCGAAACGATGCGCCGCGAAGGCTACGAAATCGCCGTTTCCAAACCGCAGGTGATCATCACCGAACGCGACGGCAAGAAATTCGAGCCGGTCGAATACGTGGTCGTCGACGTGCGGGAAGAATATGCGGGCGCCGTGATCGAATCGCTCGGACGACGTAAAGCGCAGATGTCGAATATGCTCAACGTCGGCGATTCGCGCCGGCTCGAATACACGATGCCGACGCGCGCCATCTTCGGGTTGCGCGGCGAACTGCTGACGCTCTCGCGCGGCACGGCCATCATGTCGCACACGTACTACGATCACCAGCCGTGGAGCGGCGAATTGCCGGGCCGCTCCGTCGGCGCGCTCGTTACGAGCGAGACGGGCATCACCACGGCGTACGCCATGTCGGGCCTCGAAGCACGCGGCCGGTTCTTCGTCGGCGAAGGCGTCGACGTCTACGAAGGCATGATCGTCGGGCGCGCCAACGACGACAAGGACATCGCGCTCAACGTCGTGCGCGCCAAGAAGCTCACGAACATGCGCGCCTCGGGTACCGACGATAGCAACAAGCTCTCGCCGCCCGAAGAGATGTCGCTCGAACGCGCGATCGAGTTCATCGAAGACGACGAACTCGTCGAGATCACCCCGAAATCGATCCGCATCCGCAAGCGCCTGCTCAACGAAACGGATCGCCTGCGCAACCGAAAGCGCGACAAAGCGCTGGTCTAACGCGCACGCTCTGCGCTAACCGACGCATGCTACGGCGCGGACGCTGTGATGACGACTTTGCCTTTCGCACCGTCGCTGACCACGAAGTAGGCGTCCTTCGCCCGCAAGATGTCTACGCTGCCCCCGATTGCCGGCGGCCGCAGCACACCCGATTCAAAGCCGGGGCGCATTCGATTGAGGCTCGCGGCGCAGGCCCGCGTATCGAGCGCGCGTGTGTCGACGCCGATCAGCGTCAAACGCTTGTGGTAAAAATCGAGGATGTCGAAACTCGTCCGCCGGTCGCCGGCCGACGAGATAATGACGTACCGTCCGGTCTGCGCGAGCGCGGCGAGATTCGTTTCGAAGAGCGGCGCACCGACGGTATCGTAGACCACGTCGACGCCGCGGCCGCCCGTCTCGCGGCGAACCGCTTCGAGGATATCGTCGCCGCTCGCGAGCGCTACGTCGGGCCGCAGATACGCGGGTGCGTCGTCGTCGATCGCACGATCGATGCCGATCGAGCGCGCCCCCATCCAGCGCGCGAGCTGAATGACCGATGACCCGACGCCGCCGGCCGAGCCCGTCACCAGAATCGTTTCGCCCGCCTCGAGGTGCGCGGCCGTCGCAACGCCGGCCCAGGCGGTCACGAAGTTCACGCCGCACGCGGCGGCTTCGAGGTACGAGAGGCGTGCGGGCTTTCTCGCGACACCCTCGACGGGGACCGCGATGTATTCTGCATGCGACCCGTCGCGGGTAAAACCGATATCCCCGCCCGCTCCCCACACGTCCATCCCGAGCATATCCGCGGGGCCCTCGACGATGATGCCCGCGAAGTCGCGCCCGGGAGTGCGCGGTAGGGTGGTGCCTTCCATTTTCCCCTGGACGTTTTTAACGTCGCTTGGGTTGATCGATGCCGCACGAATCGCGACCAGGACCTCTCCGGCCGCCGCTACCGGACGCGGCGCATCCGCGACCTCGAGCACCTCGGGGCCGCCGAATTGTTGGAACCGCAGCGCATTCATTTGGGAAAATGGTACTCGCTGTCGCACATGTCTACGCGTTCTCCACGAGCGCCGGGAATTTCGGCAAGCCCACCGAGAACGTGAGCTCGCCGCGATTCTCGTCGTACTCCACGAGCACGTGCTGGCCGTCGCGGACCTCGCCCGACAAGATCTTGCGGCCGAGCGCGGTTTCGAGTTCGCGCTGCACCGCGCGCTTGAGCGGACGCGCGCCGTAGACCGGATCGTAGCCGACCTTCACAAGATGCCGCCGCGCGTTCGCCGAGACTTCCAGCTCGATGCGCCGATCGGCTAAACGCGCCCGCAGGCGATCGAGTTGGATCTCCACGATCTGCTCGAGCTGTTCCTCGGAGAGTGCCGTGAAGACGACGATTTCATCGACGCGATTGAGGAACTCCGGCCGGAAATTGCGCCGCAGCTCGTCGAGCACCGTCGCCCGCATCACCGCGTAATCGACGCCGCTCTGCCCCGAGTAATCCAGGATGCGGTTGCTGCCGATGTTCGAGGTCATGATCAGAATCGTGTTCTTGAAATCGACGGTGCGGCCTTGACCGTCGGTCAGGCGGCCGTCGTCGAGGATCTGCAGAAATACGTTGAAGACATCGGGTGCCGCCTTCTCGATTTCGTCGAACAGCACGACCGAGAACGGGCGCCGCCGCACGGCTTCCGTGAGCTGGCCGCCCTCATCGTAGCCGACGTAACCCGGCGGTGCGCCGATGAGGCGCGAGACCGAATGCTTCTCGCCGTATTCGGACATGTCGATGCGGACCATCGCGCGGTCGTCGTCGAATAGGTATCCGGCAAGCGCGCGCGCCAGTTCGGTCTTTCCGACGCCGGTCGGTCCGAGGAAGATGAACGACCCGATCGGTCGATTCGGATCCGAGAGACCGCTGCGCGAGCGAATGACCGCTTCAGCAACCGCCGTTACCGCCTCTTCCTGGCCGATCACGCGCTTGTGCAGTTCTTCGTCGAGCCGCAGCAGCTTCTGCATTTCGCCCGCCAGCAGTTTCGAGACGGGGATGCCCGTCCAGCGGCTCACGACGTCGCCGATATCGTGTTCGTCGACTTCTTCTTTGAGCAGCCGCGGCCGGCCGTCGCTTCCGAGCGCCGCTTCAGCGTCGCGCAGACGCCGCTCGAGATCTGCGAGTTTTCCGTACCGCAATTGCGCGACCCGGTTGAGATCGTATTGGCGCTCCGCTTGCTCGATTTCTATTTTGGTGTGATCGATCTGCGCGCGAAGCTCGTGCAGACTCTGCACCGATTCTTTCTCCGCCTGCCAACGAGCTTTGATGCCGTCGGTTGCCGAACGCAGTTCCGCCAGCTCTTTTTCGATTTTATCGAGACGCTGCTTCGAGGCTTCGTCGGTTTCTTTCTTGAGCGCCTCGCGTTCGATCTCGAGCTGCATGATGCGCCGCGACGCTTCGTCGAGCTCTTGCGGCATCGAATCGATCTCGGTGCGCAGCTTCGCCGCAGCCTCATCCACCAGATCGATCGCTTTGTCCGGCAAGAAGCGATCGCTGATATAGCGATTTGAAAGGACGGCCGCTGCGACCAGCGCCGAATCCTTGATGCGCACGCCGTGGTGGAGTTCGTAGCGCTCGCGCAAGCCGCGCAAAATCGAGATCGTATCCTCGACGCTCGGTTGATCCACGAACACCGGCTGGAAACGCCGTTCCAGAGCGGCGTCCTTCTCGATGTACTTACGGTACTCGTCGAGCGTGGTCGCGCCCACGAGATGCAGTTCGCCGCGCGCGAGCATCGGCTTGAGCAGGTTACCCGCATCCATCGAGCCTTCGCTCTTGCCCGCGCCCACGACGTTGTGCAACTCGTCGATGAAGAGCAGCACCTGGCCTTCGGACGACTGCACGTCTTTGAGCACGGCTTTGAGGCGCTCTTCGAACTCACCGCGGAACTTCGCACCCGCGATCAACGCACCGAGATCGAGCGCAATGATGCGCCGGTTCTTGAGCGATTCCGGCACGTCGCCGCGGACGATGCGCTGCGCCAAGCCCTCGACGATCGCCGTCTTACCGACACCGGGCTCGCCGATCAATACCGGATTGTTCTTGGTACGGCGGGAGAGCACTTGAATGACGCGCCGGATTTCGTCGTCGCGCCCGATTACGGGATCGAGTTTGCCTTGCTCCGCCATGCGCGTGAGATCTTGGCCGAAGCGTTCGAGCGATTGATACGTGCCCTCCGGATTTTGCGAGGTGACGCGCTGATTGCCGCGTACGTCGCGCAGCGCACTCAAGATCTTGTCGCGGGTAACGCCGGCATCGCGGAAAAGTTTTCCGACGGCGCCGTTGTCTTCGAGCATCGCGAGCAGCAGATGCTCGGCCGAGACGTATTCGTCGTTCAGCTTCTCGGCTTCGTCTTGAGCGGCCACGAGCATGCGGCTCGCGCGCGCGGAGAGCTGCGGCTGGATATCGCCCGATCCCGAGAGCCGCGGCAAGTTCGCCACGGCCGCCTCGACGGCGGCATCGAATTTCGGAACGTCCGTATGGGCTTTGGAAAGCAGTGCGGGCACGACGCCCTGCTGCTGCTCCAGCAGGGCCGCGAGAGCGTGCTCGGTTTCAACATTGGGATTACGCTCGCGAATCGCGCGGGTAAAGGCGTCGCTCAGGGCCTCTCGGACCCGCTCGGTCATTTTGTCGACGTTCATGCAACCCCCCATAACCCACTTAGCGGGTTCGGGCGTTGCACCTTGCCCGACGGGATCATAGGACGGGGAAACACCGATCCGCAATCAAGGCCCAGGTACCCCCATAGCGCCGGAATCCCACTGGAGTCCCATGAAAATAAAGATCATTTCCATGTGCGGTCTATGCCTGGTTCTCGCCTCACCCGCGGCGGCAGTAACACCGGATCCCTGCCAGCAGATCGTCCAGCAGTGCCAGAGTGCCGGCTTCGTCAAAGGCGACTGGAAGACGGGAAAGGGCCTTTGGAAGGACTGCATCAACCCGATCGTGAGCGGCGCCCCGCCCCTAGCCGCGAAGAAACCGTTGCCCGCCGTTAACCCGAGTGTGCTGAGCGCCTGTAAGGCGAAGCACCCGAACTTCGGCAAAGGCAAGTCCGAGAAGTAATCACCGCGCGCCCAGCGTGCGGGCTCACACCGCCAGCGCGCATCCGTCGGCAATCACGCCGTCGAGCAGTTCGATCGTACGGCTCGCATAACGGTTGAAGCGGCGGTCGTGCGTCACCATCACGATGGTCGATCCGGCGCGATGGAGATCGGCTAGGAGTTCCATTACGAGTTCGCCGTTGACGGTATCGAGGTTGCCGGTCGGCTCGTCGGCCAACAGCACGGCCGGCTCGCCCGCGATGGCGCGGGCAACGGCGACGCGCTGTTGCTGGCCGCCCGAGAGCTGCGCTGGATAGTGCCGCGCCCGGTGGGACATGCCGACGCGTTCGAGTGCTTCGGCCGTGCGCCGCCGCCGCTCGCCGGCCGAGAGCCCTCGATACGTCAAGGGCAACTCCACGTTTTCGGCCACGGTCAGGTCGCCGATCAGATTGAAATTCTGAAAGATGAAGCCGATCTCGCGATTGCGGATGCGCGAGCGCTCGCCCGCAGCCAAGCGCGCGACTTCGCGATCGCCGAGCGTATACGAGCCGGATGTCGGCGTATCGAGCAGCCCCAGGATCGAGAGCAGTGTCGATTTCCCACAGCCCGAGGGACCTTCGATAGCGACGTATTCGCCGCGCGCGATCGAAAGCGAAACGCCGCGCAGCGCGTGGGTTTCCACCTCTTCGGTGTGATAGATCTTATCGATGTCGCGCGTTTCGATCAGCATGTTTGGCCCTTTCATTCGGTGATGCGCAGAACTGGGGCGGTGAAGCTCGAGGTATCGGAGACGATGACGCGGTCGCCCGAAGCGAGGCCGCCGACAACCCGAGCGCGGTCGGCGGATCCGCTCGCAAGCGTCACGGGGGTGCGAAAGGCGTGCGTCCCGTCCCGGTCGAGTTTGTAGAGCTCGACCCGGCCTGTGTCGATTGCCGAAGCGGGCCGCGCGATGGAGAGCGCGCGGAGCGTGCGGTCGATGACGACCGTACCATCGACGTTCTGATCGGCCCGCGCACCCGGCGGAACCGCGTCGAGGGAAACGTCGACGGCGACGGTTCCGTTCTGCGCTGCAGGCGCGATGCGCGACACGCGGCCGCCGGCCGTTCCGGAATCGCTCGTCGTGATGCGCACACGTTGGCCGGGAGCCACGCCGCGCAAATCGCCTTCGGCGACCTGCAAGACGGCTTTGAGATCGCGTTCGTCCGCGATGCGCGCGAATTCGGTTCCGCTCGTAACGCGCTGGCCGGGATCGACCGCGACGCTCTGCACGACGCCCGCAGCTCCGGCTCGCACGACGAGCGTCTGCAATTGCGCTTGCCGAGCCGCGAGTTCCGCCGCGAGCTGCTCGACCCGCGCCTGCGCGGCCGCAATCTTGGCCGCAGCGTCGGCCGTACCTACGGAGATTTTGCTCTGCCCGATTGCGACGAGATCGTGATCCTCCGCGCTCTTGATGACCGCCGAGCGGTATTGCAAATCACCGATGAGGCCTTTCGTGTGCAGCTCCGTATCGGAACGCGCTTCCACGCTCGCGCGCGCGTCTTCCGCACGTGCCGAACGCAGCACCGAGTCCTCGTCGAGACGCGCGGCCGCAGCTTCCTCGCGAGCGCTTTGCACGTCGGCACGCGCCGCCGCGAGCTGCGCGGCGGCATCGACCACGGCGACGTTGAGATCGGGATTTTCCAAGCGCGCGATCGTCGTGCCCGCAGACACGTGCGTGCCCGGGCGTATCGAGAGCTCGGCGACGACCCCATCGGCGAGGCTGGCCACGATTTGCACGCGGTCGGGCGCGAAGATGCCGGCGGCGCTTACGTCGTTTTCCAATGGTCCGCGCGTTACCGCGTCGATGACAATTGAGGCGCTTGCTACCGACGGCCCTTCCGCCGCACGATGCGCGAAGAGATTCGGCAGCGACCATGCCGCCGCGCCGGCGGCCGCTATGGCCAGCGTTGCGACGAGAACACCACGCGCGACCTGCGGCCGGCGGCGTACACGAACGACATCCATCACTCGTACCTCAACGCTACGATCGGATCGACGCGCGTCGCGCGCCGCGCGGGCACCAGTGCCGCGATCAACGACGCCACGATCACGAGCAGCGTCACGCTTGCAAACGTTAGTGGATCGAGGGGCTGCGTATCGAAGAGCTGATCCGATAAGAGGCGCGTCCCCGCACCCGCAACGAGCAGCCCGATCCCGATCCCGATGAGGGCGAGCCGCATCGCGCCGCCGAGCACCATGCCGACGATCTGCCGGGCATCCGCACCGAGCGCCATGCGCACGCCGAACTCGTGCGTCCGCTGCGTGACGCCGTACGAAACGACGGCGAAGATGCCCGCAATCGAAAGCGCGAGCGCGACGAACGCAAGCGATGTGAGCGCCGCGACGGTGAGCTGTTGCACCGCGACGCTGTGGGTGAGCAGGGATGGGAGCGCGACCACCTTCGGTTTCGGGAGAAGCGGATCGAGCGACACGACGGCGGCCGCGACCGCCGCGCTCGGATCCGTCCCGGGAGCGGCTTCGACGATGAGCGAGCTTCCGCCCAAGGGCAGCTGACTGGCGGGCAAGTAGATCTCCGGCTCCGCCTGCTTTGTAAACGAGCTGCGCAAATCCGCGACCACGCCGACGATCGTACGCGTTGGATCCACGTTATCCGGGGAGAGGGAGATGCTGGGAACGATGTGTTGACCGATCGCCGAACGCCCCGGAAAGAACGTGTGCGCGAGTGTTTCGTTGACGATTACCACGAGCGCGCTTCCGAGCCGATCGTCGTCGGTGAATGCTCGGCCTCCCAGCAGCGTACCGTGCAGCACGCGGAAGTAGTCGGGGCCGACGGGATCGACGGCGGCGCCCGGCTCAAAACCCGTCCGCACGGGCCGGCCCACAATTTTAAAGGTCGTGCCGATATTCGAAGTCGAGAAAGGCGCTGAAAACGCCCACGCGACTCCTTCGATTCCGGGAATACTCCGCAGTCGCGCGATCGTGCGGGTCATGAACGCCTCGCGCGCAGCATCGGTGCGATAGCGCGAATCCGGAATGTCGATACCGCCCACGGTGGTAACGAGGTTCGCTTCGAATCCGAGCGGCTGCGCAGTCAATGCGATGAAACTGCGTACGACGAGACCCGCCCCAACCACGAGTGCAAGCGTCATCGCGATTTCGCAGGCGACCAGGACACTGCGCGCTCGAGCACCGCTGCTCGCATCGCCGCCGCGTCCTGCGTTCTTCAGCGCCAGCGCTACGTCGCGCTGCGACGAGGCGAAGGCCGGCGCGAGACCCGCAGCAAGGGTGCAGAACACAACGACACCGAGCGTATAGAGAATCGAGGTTACGTCGACCGTCACGAACTCGGCGCGCGGGATGCTCGGGGGATGATTCGCGACGAAAAAGGCGACGACTCCGTACGCGAGTGCGATGCCGAGCGCGCCGCCCGCGAAGGCGAGCACGAACGTCTCGACGAGCAGCTGCGCGATGATCCGCCCGCGCGAAGCCCCAACGGCGATACGAACAGAGAACTCCCGTTCGCGAGAGGCGGCACGGCTCAAGAGAAGGTTCGCAACGTTGGCGCACGCCACGAGCAGCACGGCGCCGACGGCGGCAAAGATCGCGAACAGCAGCGCGCGAACGTTACCGACGAGTGCATCCGCGAGCGATGTAGCAGTTACGGAGAATCTGGCATCCTCCGACGGGTAGCGTCGGGCCAGTTGCCGGACGACGACGTCAACGCCCGGAGCCACGCGTGAGAGCGAAACGCCGGGCTGCAGCCTCGCGACCGCATCGAAGGAATGCCAACCGCGATCGTAGTTCGTCCCGGCACCGTCTTCCGGCAGGAACGTCCATACATCCGCGGCCTGGAAGCCCCGTCTGATTTGAGGCTGGTGAAAATCGGCCGGAACGATCCCGATGAGCCGATATGCCACGCCGTCGAGGCGCACACTCTTCCCTATCGCGCTCGGATCGGCGCCGAAAGCCGTCCGCCATAATGCGTCCGAAACAACGACGGTTTTGGCCGCACCCCGAACGGTTTCGCGCGCATTTGGAAAGCGGCCGAGTTCCGGACGAAGCCCGAGCGTTTCGAAGAGACGCGGGGTAGTTTGGACGCCGGCGAGATCCTGCGGTTCGTTCTGACCGGTCAACGTGTACCGTTCCGAGTGGAACGCCGCATACGAGGCGAAGATCGCTCCGTTCCGGTGGACGATCTCGGCATAGTCCGGCAGATCGAAGTTGAACACAGTGCCATGGTCGAGCGCGTTGAGCGCGATGAGACGATCCGGATCGCCATAGGGCAGCGGCGCGAGCACGACGGCGTGCACGATGCTGAAGACGGCCGCGTTCGCGCCGATCGCAAGCGCGAGCGTCGCAACGACGACCGCGGTAAAGGACGGCGTCTTTCGGAGCGCGCGAAATGCGTAAGAAAAATCTCTGAAAAGCATGGCAGCATACTCCCGCAGTGCCGTGATGAAAAGGTCGCCCGTTGCTCCGAGCGCATAGGTGAGGGCACCGACGGTACCGTGCACGGCGCGCTCTTCCGCGAACGCAAGCGCAAAATCGTCGCGAATCGCCGTACCGTACTCGCGTCGAAAATTTCCCGGGCAGAGCCCGAGGGCGGCGCGAAACAGCAGCACGAGTAGCGCCTGCAACGCGCTAGAACGTCGCAAGCGCAGGAAGCAAACGCCTCTCGCGAGCGACGGCTACCACCGCATCCAAGCGCTCCGCTTCAGCTCGAGCCACGTCTCGGCCGCGCGGTGTCAATCGATAATACCGGCGGCGTTCGTCGTCGCCCGAAATCTCGCCCTCGATTTCGGCGATCCAGCCGTCGGCCAGCAACTGCTTGATCAAACGATACAGCGTCCCCGGGCCGAGCTTGACGGTGCCGCCGGTCTGGGATTCGACTTCTTTGATCACGCCGTAGCCGTGACGATCTCCGCCGGCGAGCGCGAGCAAAATGTAAAAGGTCGACGCGCCGAGCGGTAACGAGGAGCGGATATCGGCGGCGCTCACCCGACCTTCGGCCCCCATCCGGGGAACGTCGCGGCATCGAAGGGGCGCCGCTTGATGATGCGAGGCCCGCGATTTTCATCGGGATCGGGCAACCGGCTCGGCTTGGGATCGAACTTCATGATAGGCTCCATTTCAGCTATACTCATTTAGATTATAGCTAAAATGGATATATTGTCAAGGGGCGCTTCCGGGTTTCCCGCTAGCCACGCATGCGAATGAATCGCGCCGGCACGCCGGCCACGATAGCGCCCGGCGCCACATCGGACCGCACGAGCGCGCCGGCCGCAACGATCGCGCCGTCTCCGATCGACACCCCGGCGAGCACCACGGCATTCTGCCCGAGCCAGCAATCGTTGCCGATCGAGATCGGCTTCGCTGAAAGCGGCTGCAGACGCATCGGCGTGCCGAGCGCGATGCCGTGATCGTTATCGATGAGCGACACGTAGTCGCCGAAGAGGCAATCGCGCCCGATCGTCACCTCGCTCATCGCGTGGATCGCGAAATTCGATCCGAGGTAGGTGTCGGCGCCGATTCTCACCCGCCCGCTGCCGCGAAAGGTGCCGTTGCGATCGAGCCACACGCCGCCTTCGAGGACCAGATCCATCTGCGGATCGAAATGGATGCCCGCTTCGAGTGAAACGCGGCCCGTGCGTTTGCCGCCGCAGAGATCGTATGCGACGAGATGAACGAGGCGCGCGATGCGCCGAAACGGCGCCGGAGGAAACACGCGGCACGGGTTCGGGAGCATCGGCCGAACTCCGGCAACCGAGGCCCCGGGCGGCTACGAATGCAAAGAGCCGCGAATGCAGAGTCCGCAGCCGGCCGTCCTGCCGGCGATACGCGAAGGAGCCTTTCACGCGTATTTTGTGTTCGACGTCGCGGATACGATCGATCTGGAACGGCTCGCGACCGTCGGCGGCGAGGGCGTCGCGCGCGCGCCGCTGCAGCTGCGGCGCGAAGCGTCATCGGGTTTCATCGAATTCGAGACGCAGCCGATCGTAGCGCGTATTCCGAGCCCCATCGCTGCGGGAACGGCTCGCGTGAAGATCTTCGATTACGGCGTCGTCTCCATTCGACTTTCGGTGCCGTTCGCGGGCGTTTGGGATGCATACGCCGCCTTTATGCGCCGCATGCGGTTCGACGATTCGCTGCCGGAGCTCGCCCGAAAAGCGCTCGACGGCGTGCTTCTCGAGATCGCGGGCGCGCTCGACGAGCCGCACGAGCCTCTCGTTGAAGATTACTTCGTGTTCGAGATCGCGTCGTTCGTCGAAGCGATCGGCGCCGGCGAACTCCTCGACGATCACGCGGACGCGCTGGCAAGCCTCGTGCTCTGCGAAGAGCGATCTTTAATGCCTGCCGAGCGCAAAGAAACGCTGCGCATCAACTTTGCCTATTTCGACGACGATCTGGCCGTCATACAATGGGACACCGCACTCGTCTACGACCGTCGCGAAGGCGCGCAAGCGACTCTCGACATCCTCGAGTTCGCCAACACCCAACTCGCCGAACTGCGCACCTACGATCTGCGGCTCGATGCGGAACTCGATACCATCTACGCGCTCGATCCCAAACGCCCCACCCGCCGCTTCGGGCGCCGCCAAGCACAAGACGCGGCCGACCGGCTGCGCTATCTCATCGTCGATATCGCAGAACTCACCGACCGCTCCTCCAACGCGCTCAAGATCATCGGCGACGCGTACTACGCTCGGCTCTATCGCGGCGCGGCATCGCGCTTAGGTCTGCGGGATTGGCAAAAGCAGCTCGATGCCAAGCTCGAGACCGTCAACGAGATGTACCGCTTCTTCACCGATCAAGCACAGGTGTCGCGCAGCGAAGTGCTCGAGATCATCATTATTCTCTTAGTCGCCTTCGAAGGCATCGTCGGGCTCTTCGCGCTGCACCGCTAACCGGCGCTACCCCGAATTCGTCCAATCCTTTGCAATCTGCGGCTGCGCGAGCCGGTTTAACGGCCGCGCGAGCGCGACTGCAAAGTAGATCAGGACACCGATTACGGCTAGCGTGGGGAGTTTCGTTGCAATCTCACGCAAGGTCAGCACGTGGTGGGTCTGCCGCAGGAACATACCCCAAGGCACCGGGGCGAGGTCGTGCTGACGTGCGACCGCGGCAACGTACTCGGGAAGACGCTGCGGGATCGTGACGATCGGAATCTGCGGGATCCTCTCTTTTAGCAATCCGGCCAGCACAACGGGAAGCGCGATCGCAGAACACGCGAGCACGCGTACGCGGCGCTCGAGCTTGGCGGTCATCGACCATGCGAAGAATACGTAGACGACGATGATTCCGAGGCGTAACCAGTGGGGAACTACCGATCTCCACGGGTAGCCCGCGAGCGCAATGGCGACCGCGGCCGCGATGGCGTTTTTGCCACGCGCTTTGCTCGCGAGCAAGAGCGCAGCGGGCCAAAGCGCGATGAGTTCGGAATAGTGGATAAAGGGTCCGCCGATCACGGCTGCGGCTGCGGGAATCGCAACGACGAACGATGCGTCGCCGTACCGGTCGCGCAGGCGTTTTGCGAAGAACACGGCCGCGAGCGAGAACAGCGCGTACTGCACTTCGCCAAGGCGAACGGCGATCGTATCGGACGCACCTGCCGCCGCCGCGAGTAACGTGAGGCTGTACTGATCGGGATGACGCGCCTCTGCTAATGCCTGCAGCGGCAAGACGCGCGTGAAGTATTCGAGCGTCAGCGTTGGCCCCGTAACGGCGAGCATCACGGCGAGCGCCGCAGCGCAGGCGATGAAGAGCGGAACGCGCGCACGCGGTTCGAGCACGAGCAAGGCAAACACGACCGGTAACGCGATATGCGGCTCCGTAAACGTGAGGACGGCCATCCCGGCTGCCACGCGCGGCCGGCCCTTCCGCAACGCATAGGCGGCGCCGGCAATACCGAGCAGCACGAGCATCGAGAGTTGGCCTGACGAGAGATTTTCATATCCCGAGCCGAGAATCGTGCCGAGGAAAATACCGATCGCCGGAAAGCCCGTAAGACGTGACAGGAAGCCCGCGGATGCCATCGCGAGGCCAATCAGCACGACGATCCACGTGAAAGCGAACCGCTCTTCGGAAAGCCAGCTAAGCGCTTTGAGCCCAACGAGAACGTAGGCCGGTTGCGGCGCGGGAGCGATCGCGCCGTCTGAAAAAAGTATGGGCGAAGTGGATCGTTCGCACGTCGCGAGCGGTTCGACCTCGTACGGATCGGCATTTCCGATTTGGCGTGCGCCGCAATAAAAAATCGCGACATCGTAGGTTAGCGTCGTCTCGAACGGACCGACCCAATTGAGATATCGCAGCGGGGCGAGAGCACCCATGAGGACGCCGAAACAGCAAACAGCGCAAGCGGCAAGGAGCCAGTTGCGTACGGTGCGCGGCTTGCCGGCGGTCGTATCGATGCCTCGCCGGTTCGAGCACGAGCCGGAGAGGTCATCCCCCAGGACGAGGCTGCCCCGGGGTCGCCCCGGCAAATTTTAAGGGCAATCGTTCCCGGTCTTGGCGCAGGTTGCGGTATCGCTCATATCCTTGGCAAGCGCGGCTTTCGGCATGATGTCCAAGCCGTAGAGACCCGAGCCTTTCTCGTTCGACCGCTTACTGGCAAACGCGTATTGCGCTCCGCGATAGAAATCGGTCGTGAAGCCGACGGTGTTGACCACGGTCTTCACGAGCGTCGCGTCCGCGAAATCGGAGAGCTCCGCTTTCGGAAGCGCGCCTTCGAGGATGGACATGCCCACGGCATTCTTCGGCGCAAAACGCGCATCTGCGGCAGCGTTCTGATAGATGATGCTTTCGAAGGAGACGCTGCCGCCGGAGCCTGTTTTGTATGTGAAGCCGATCTGGCCGCCGTGGTAGGATCCTTTCCACGTGGCGGCGCCGCCCGCGCTAGGATCTTTCGCCATCGTGACCCCGTGAAACGCAGCGGTCCCGCCGACGGCGGCCTGCTCGGCGCTCGCAGAACTTCCGATATCGGCGTACGCATTGGTACCGGCCACGAGAACCGCGGCTACGGCTAGGATGAGCGCCTTCGGGCGCTTCGGGCTTACGATCATGTGAAGACTCCTTCTACGCACGACTCTAACCGCGCAGCGTCCGAGGAGCGTCCGAGAAGCCTCGAGGAGCGTCCGGAGCCCGCTATCACGCGGTTACGGTGCGAGCGTCCAGTCGTACGCATTCCACATGTCGGAATTGACGGTTTCCGGTTTGAGCCCGTGCAGCTTGCCGTTGTACACGTAAACGAGTTTCTGCCATAAGAGCGCGCGCAGCGGCGCGTCACGGCGCAACAGGAAGGAGATCTTGGAATACAGCGCGCGGCGCTTTGCGAAATCGTCGGTCACTCGGGCCTGCGCGGTCCAGGCATCCATGTCGCGGTTCGAATACCGCGAATAATTTCGTCCCGGCGGGAAGCCGCTCGTCGTCAGCGTATCGGCGCGATCGGGCGACGTCGCGTACCCGTCGGGCACGATCGCGACGGCGAAGTTGCCGCTCTGCATCGGGCCGCCGGCCGAGTACAGCATATTCGAGAGCAGCGGCCGCAGCTCGACTTCGATACCGAGCGCGTGCCACATCGCTTGAACCTGCACGGCAGCTCCGACGATTGCGGCGTAACCCGCCTGGGTCGTTAGCGTGATGGCCAGCGGCTTGCCGTCGCGTTGCCGCACGCCGTCGCTTCCAAGTTTCCAGCCCGCGGCATCGAGGAGGCGAGCCGCTTGCGGCACATCGCCGGATGGCCGAAAGCTTGCGTCGTTCGTGTGGTACGGAGATCGCGGCGGCACCATGTCGTCGTCCGCGAGCGCGAATCCGTGATACACCGAACTCGCCAGGCGGCGTCGATCCACTGCCATGCTCAAAGCCCGGCGAACGCGCGCGTCGTCGAATGGGGAGGTCGTCGTAAGAAACACCAATTCGACGTCGCTATAGGTCGGAACGGCACGGACGCGCAGATCCGGCGAATCGTGAAGCTGCGCAGAAAACGTCTGGGGCATCTGTGGCGAGAAATCCAGTTCTCCATCTTTGACGCGCAGCGCGAGAACGTTTTGATCGGGCACGAACGATACGTCGATGCGATCGATGTGCGGCTTCCCACGAAAATACAGCGGGTTGGAACGCAGGACGATCAGGCTGCCGCGGTCCCACCGTTCGAGCGCGTACGGCCCGGAGCCCACAGGGGCCGATTCGAAGGTGGAGTGCGAGAGATCGTCCACGTGTTCGAGCACGTGCTGCGGCAAAATAGAACCGTTTTGTCCGCCGATAAAGAGTTCGGAGGTTGCATCGGCCCAGGGCGAGCGCAGGTGCAGCACGACGCTCTGTGGATCGGGCGTGTCGAGACGATCGATGATCGAATAGACGGTGGTTTCCACGAAGTTCGATTTCGGATCGCGCATCCGCCGCAACGTGTACGCAACGTCTGCCGAAGTGAGCGCAACGCCGTCCTGCCAGCGCACGTTCGGGCGCAGATGATAGGTAATCGTCTTGCCGTCGGCACTGATGCCTCCGTTCGCCTTCGTCGGCACCTCGCGTGCGAGATCCGGCGATACGTTCCCCCGCTCGTCGATCACGCACAGCGCGCTGAAGATCGCCTCTTCCAGGTAGTTTTCATAAAACTCGACCGCGTGCAGCGGATCGAGCGAATTCGGCTGCTGGACGAGGCCTATGCGCAGCGGTCGTTGCGACTGCGCATAAGATGGGGCGGTGTTCGCTAACTGCATCGCCACGATAAGGGCAATGCACCGCACGGCGAACCGCAACAGCATACCTATGACCCCGGCGTTTTCGAGCGCAGCATGCGCACGTCGCCCGCGCGCACGGTGACGCCGGCCGCATCGAACCATTCCAGCAGCGGCACCGCAAACTTACGCGACGTTCCCGCGAGCTCTCGAAAAGCCGACATGGTAATCTCTTTCTCCGAACGCAGCTTCTGCTCGAGCAGGCCGCGGATGCGCAGAATCTGATCTTCGCGATAGATCGTTTCCTCGACTCTTATGAGGGCGCCGCTCGCGAGCAGCGTATCGAGGGCCGCGGAAATACCGGGGACGCGCGCGGAGCGGAGCGCGCTACGCACCGCTTCGAAACTGAGCGGCGCGTTCGGTGTAGCGGCTTCGGGGGTAAAGATGGCTTCGAAAAATGCCCGCTGCTCGGCCGTGAGCTCGGGACGATGATCCAGGCTCGCATAGTAGCCGTTGCGGTACGCAAGGGCGCCATCCTCAACGAACGCGCCGAGCACGCGCGCGAGCTTCTGCTCGGGAACCGCAAGCGCGCGAGCGAGGGCGAAAGACGTCACGCCGGCGAGCCAAGGCTGTTCGCGCTCCGAGGCGGCGATGCGTTCGCGCGCACGCGCGAAGAGTTCGCTCGCCACGTTGATGTCGATATACGCGAAGGGGCGCCGTAACTGCATCGCGCGACCCTCTTCTTCGAGTTGCGCGAGCACCTCTTGCGCTCGCTCTACGCGTATGTTTGCAAGGACTCCGGCGCGTGCGGCGTCGGCTCCGTCGAGCCCCACTTTGCGCAGCGCGGCGAGCATCGCCGGAACTTCGGGTGCGTCGTCGGCGGCAGCCGCCTCGAGCGCGTCGACGCCGGCAACGACGCCGCCGCCGAGCAGCGTCTTCGGAGAGAGCCGGCGGACGACGTAGGCCGCGCCCGGCACGACGATGGAAGGCGAACGGAGCCGCAAGACGCCGGCGACGCTCTCGCCGGCGGCGGGCACGCGTTCGAGCACGAGCGTTCCAAGAATCTCGGCGGACCCCAGATACGCACGCACCGGCATGCGCCGGCGTAGCAGCGCGAGCGACGCACCGAACGGCCGAAACGAAACTTCGATATCGGCCGACGTCGTGAACTGTTTACTCGCCAGCACGTCGCCTCGCCGCGCCTCGCTCGTCTCGATGGCCGGAACGTTGAGCGCCACGCGCGTCCCTCCGGTAGCAGCCTCGCGCTTCTCGCCGAACACGTGGAGGCTGCGAACGCGAACCTTGCGATCGTGCGGCGCGAGCAGCAGCTCGTCGCCCGTCGCGATGCGGCCCTGCATAAGGGTCCCCGTGACGATCGTCCCGTGTCCGGGCAGCGCGAACACGCGATCGATCGGCAGATACGGCGGCGCCTGTGGTTCGCGCTCGGGCAACGCACGCAGCGCGCCCGCAATTGCGGCACGCAGTTCTGCGAGGCCCGCGCCGGTCGTGCTGGAAACGGCGATCTGTGGGGCGCCCTCCGCGAACGTGCCGCGCGTGCAGTCGCGCACGAGGTCACGCGCGAGGTCGAGTTCCTCATCGTCCACCAGATCGGATTTCGAGAGCACGACGATCGTCCGGCGCACGTTCAGATACTCGAGGATCGCCAGGTGCTCGGCCGTCTGCGGCTTTGGACCTTCGTTTGCCGCAACGACGAGCAGCAGCAGTTCCATGCCGGCAGCACCCGCCAGCATGTTATGCAAAAAGCGTTCGTGGCCGGGCACATCGACGATCCCGGCTTCGAGCCCATCTTCGAAGCGCAGATGCGCGAAGCCGAGATCGAGCGTCATCCCGCGCAGCCGTTCTTCGATCCAGCGGTCGGGATCGGTCCCGGTCAGTGCGCGCACGAGCGACGACTTTCCATGGTCGACGTGGCCCGCGGTGCCCAGGATGTGCACGGCTACGCGAGCGCAGCGAGGAGCGCGCCGGCAAGCTCGGCGTCGCGCGCCACGGGCACCGTCCGCAGATCGAGAATCGTCTCCCCGTTCGCAACGCGCGCGATCGTACGCGGACGCCCCGCACGCAACCGCGCGCACAACACGTCGGGCGCTATGTCTTCGGAGCGCACGGCCACTCCCCAGGAGCGCAGTGCCGTCATCGGCGCGGAACCGCCGCCCGCGAAGGCTTGCGTCTCACATGCACGCACCGCGTCTCCGGCGCGCCGGGCGAGTTCGCGCGCGCGACGTTCGAGATCGTCGAGCGGCGCGGAAAGCATGCCGTAGAGCGGAATCTCGGTAACGCCGCCCGGCCTAAGGTACAAACGCAGCGTCGCACCGAGTGCCGCCAGCGTCGCCTTATCGACGCGCAGCGCGCGCAAGAGCGGGTTGGCACGCAAGCGCGCAACCGCGGCAGTGCCCCCCACGATGATCCCCGCCTGCGGACCTCCGAGCAGCTTGTCGCCCGAAAACGCGACGAGGTCGATACCATCGGCCACCGCCTCGGGAACCGTGCGCTCGTACGGCAAGCCGTACGCGCGCACATCGACGAGCGCACCGCCGCCGAGATCTTCGAGCGTCGTGACGCCCGCGCGCCGGCCGAGCGCCGCAAGGTCCCGCGGCGCCACGTCGGCGGTGAATCCTTCGATCCGGTAATTCGAGGTGTGGCTGCGCAGCAGCAGCGCGGTTCGCACGCCGAGTGCGCGCTCGAAATCTGCCAAATACACTTTGTTGGTCGCGCCCACTTCCACGAGCGTCGCACCGCTGCGCGCGAGAACCTCGGGAAGGCGAAATCCGCCCCCGATCTCGATGAGCTGATTGCGCGAAACGACGACCTCGCGGTCTTTCGCATACGTATCGAGCACGAGCAGAACCGCGGCCGCGCAATTGTTCACGACGAGCGCATCCGCGGCGCCGGTCAACGCGACGAGCAGCGGCGTGACGCGCGAATAGCGCGTCCCGCGCTTCCCACTCGCAAGGTCGAACTCGAGATTGGAATAACCGCTGGAAATTTCGGCCGCAGCCTCCAAGGCTTCTGCCGCAAGCGGAGCACGACCAAGATTGGTGTGCAGCAAGACGCCCGTCGCGTTAAGGACCCCCACAAGCCCATCGTCCGCGCGCGCTGCGAGACCGGCGCGAACGCGCCCTACGAGTTCTCCGAACTCGGGCACTGCCCCCGGGCTATGCCGGCGCACGTCCCGCAGAACGTCATCGACCGCCGCTTTCACGACGGTCGTTCCGATGAGCGCCGCATAAGCCGCGATGTCCGGTTCGTCGAGGAACCGATGCATCGCGGGCAGATCGCGAAGCGTCAGGCGACGGCGAGATGCTTTGCGAGCATCGACGAAATTTGCTTCTCGGGCACGAACCCAACGATGCGATCGACCGGCTGGCCGCCCTTGAAGAGAATCAAGCAGGGAATGCCCTGAACCTGATACTTGCCCGAGAGGCTCGGATTCTCATCGGTGTTCAGCTTCACGAACGTCACCTGCCCGCTATGCGCGGCGGCGACTTTCTCAACGACGGGCGCGAGCATCTTGCACGGGCCGCACCAGGGGGCCCAAAAATCGACCAGCACGGGCTGATCGCTCGAAAGAACGACGTTCTCGAAGTTGGCCTGCGAGACATCGGGGAGTGCACTCATTTTAAAACTTGCCTTTCGCGGTCTTCGGGGTTAGTGGTTCCCCATGGTCCCCGGCCCGCACTCGCGAGCCTTCGCCATCGTGCTATTTGACCGCAACTCGCCGATCACGGTTGCGGCCCCGCCGTGGAGATGAGCGGCGAGTGCCGCGAAGGGGGGCATCGGGGGGTGTCACCGCCCCGATTTAAACAGGCTCGCCCGTGATGTCCTCGATCTGTTTGGTTTGGACGCCGAGGTTGGTGATGGCGATGACTTCGTCGCCCGCCTCGAGCTTCTGTAAGCGGACACCTTTGGTAGAGCGGCCGGCCCGGCGAATCTCGCCGACGCGGATGCGGATCACCTGGTTGCCCGACGTCATCAGTAATACTTCATCATCGGGTTTGACGAGAATCTGGTCGACGACCGAACCGATGTCTTTCTCGCGGGCGAAGGCCTTGACGCCCTTGCCGCCGCGCGAAGTGTGACGGTAGTCGTCGATCGGCGTGCGCTTACCGAAGGCTTGCGAAGTGACGATGAGGACCTCCCGGCGATCGGCTTCCTCCACGTCCATCGCGACCACCGAATCTCCGGGCGCGAGCGTGATGGCACGAACGCCGCGCGCGTTGCGCCCCATCGGCCGAACGTCTTTCTCGGAGAAGTGCACCGCCATGCCGTCCTTGGTGCCCAGGATGATGTTGTCGGACCCGTCGGAAAGGTCGACGGCGAGCAGCTCGTCGTTTTCGTCGAGTCCCACGGCGTTGAGGCCGCTGCGGCGGATGTTCGCAAATTCGCGCAGCGACGTTTTCTTGATCACCCCGCGGCGCGTCACCATCACCAGATATTGATCTTCGCTGAACTCGCGAATCGGAAAGACCGCCGTCACGTTCTCGCCGGGCGGCAGCGTGAGCAAGTTGACGAGCGCCGTGCCGCGCGCCTGGCGCGTGGAATCCGGAATCTCGTACGCGCGCAAGCGATACGCGCGGCCCTTGTTCGTGAAGAACAGCACGTGCTCGTGCGTCGAGGCCATGAAGAAGTTCTGGACCACGTCTTCGCGTTTGAGCGCGATGCCCGTAACGCCGCGGCCGCCGCGGTTTTGCGAGCGGAACGTATCGACCGAAACGCGCTTGATGTACCCGCCGACGGTCGACGTGACGACGACCGGCGTATCCGGTATGACGTCGAGCATGTTGAGCTCGTCTTCGAGCGGCAGCACGAGCGTGCGCCGTTCGTCGCCGAAACGCTTCTTGATATCGGCGCCGTCGGCTTTGATGATGCGGGCGATGCGCGGGGAACCGGGGCGCAAGATATCTTCCAAATCGGCGACCGTGAGCAGCAGCGCGTTATATTCGTCTTCGATCTTCTGGCGCTCGAGGCTGGTAAGCGTCCGTAGGCGCATATCGAGGATGGCGTTAGCTTGGATCGTCGAGAGCTCGAAGCGTGAGATCAACGCTTCGCGCGCGGCTTCCGTAGAAGCGCTTTCCCGGATGATCCGGATGACCTCGTCGATGTTGTCGAGGGCGATACGGAAGCCCTCGAGGATGTGCAGGCGCTCGCGGGCCTTGGCCAGTTCGTATTCCGTGCGGCGGCGGATCACCGTCATCCGGTGCGAGATGAAATACTTGAGCATCTCGCGCAAGCCGAGCACGCGCGGTTCGAGCGGCTGCACGCCTTCAACGAACCGCGGATCCGTCGCTTCGAACACCGGCACGAGGGCGAGCATGTTATAGCCGAAGCTCGTCTGCAGCGGCGTGTGTTTGTAGAGCTGGTTGAGCACGATGTTCGGCGTCGCGTTGCGTGCGATTCCCACCACGACGCGCGTACCGTGACGATCGGACTCGTCGGTGAGATCGGAGATGCCCGGGATGCTCTTCTCGGCGTACGCTTCCGCAATCGCCTCGACGATGCGCGCGCGCGTCACTTGGAACGGCACCTCGGTGATGACGATCTTGAAGCGGCCCTTCTCTTCGACGATCTCCGCTTTGCCGCGCATCATCACGGAACCGCGGCCCGTCTTATAGGCGGTCCGAATGACTTCTTTGCCGAGCACGATGCCGCCGGTCGGAAAATCCGGACCTTGCACGATGTCGGCCAGCGCGTCGTCGAGCGCGTCAACCTCATCGTCTTGGTGATCGAGAAAATAGGCGATCGCGTCGCAAATCTCGTTGACGTTGTGCGGCGGGATATTCGTCGCCATGCCGACCGCGATGCCCGAAGACCCGTTGAGCAAGAGCTGCGGCAGGCGTGCCGGCAGCACGATCGGCTCCGTGCCTTGATTATCGAAATTGGGGATGAAATCGACCGTGTCTTTGTCGATGTCGACGAGCATCTCCATCGCGATGCGCGCGAGCCGAGCTTCGGTATACCGGTAGGCTGCAGGGCGATCGCCGTCGACCGAGCCGAAGTTGCCGTGCCCGTCGACCAGCGGATAGCGCAGCGTGAAATCCTGCGCCATGCGCACGAGCGCGTCGTATACGGATTGGTCGCCGTGCGGGTGAAAGCTCTTGAGCACTTCGCCGATGACGCCCGCGCACTTCCGGTGCTGCTTATCGGGCGTGAGATTCATCTCGCGCATCGCATAGAGGATGCGGCGCTGAACGGGTTTGAGACCGTCGCGCACGTCGGGCAGCGCGCGCGAAGCAATCACGGACATCGCGTACGAGAGATAACTCTCGCGCATCTCGTCCTCGACGTTGATCATGGAAAAACGGTCTCTGTCCATTTAAGATCGGGGCGGTGTACCCCCCGATGCCCCCCCTCGCCGCACTCGCGGCTCGTCTCCATGGCGGAGGTGCGAGCTTAGGGCGTGCGGACGTGTTGATTGATAGTGCTGGTGGTTTGTGATTGAGATCGGGGCGGTGTACCCCCCGATGGCCCCCCTCGCCGCACTCGCGGCTCGTCTCCATGGCGGAGGTGCGAGCTTAGGGCGTGCGGGCGCGTTGTTTGAAAGTGACGAATGTCGATACGGATGATGAAGACGGTTAGCGGGCTTGGGCGCGGGGTTTGATTATGGCGCCGACGACGAAGCCGATGAGGCCTCCGACGATCGCTCCGACGACCGCGATAAAGAGAATCTGGCTTCCGAGCCCGCCGCCATGCTGGCCCAGAGACAGGAATCGCTGCGCCACAAACAAGGCTTCAAACAGCGCCGCAACGACGGCTGAGAAGACGCCGGTTATGACGCCGACCAACACGTCGTTCGCTCTCCACATCATTGCGACAGCCTTCGCGCCGGGCGATTCGAGTTCTTTTTATAGGCGCGTCCACGCGTGAGTGTGAACCGCTCGAGCGCGGCAAATCCTGCCGCGTTTGAGGCGCTCGCGGCAGCGTTCGCACGGACGCTTGAGGCCGGCGACGTCGTGGCCCTCGAAGGCGGCCTCGGGAGCGGAAAAACCACCTTCGTGGCGGCGGCAGTCCGCGCGCTGGGTAACCGGGCGGACGTCTCGAGCCCGACCTTCACCTTTTGGCACCGGTACGGGGGGTCGCCCTCGCTCGAACATCTCGACCTGTACCGCATCGACGACCCAAGCCAAGCAAGCGAACTCGGGCTCGAAGATGCGTTCGGAGCGGATCGCATCGTGTTCGTAGAATGGCCGAGCCGCCTCCCCGGTCTGCTTCCGGCGACGGCGATCCGGGTCCGCATCAGCGGCTCGGGCGACGAGCCGCGCGAGTTGCTCGTCGAGCGGTTTGCCGAATCTGCGGCCAGACGCCGCAATTGATGCGGGTGCTTGCGATCGACGGCGCCCTCGGCGCTTTTTCTGCTGCAGCGGGCTCGGACGACGGGTCGGTTCCCGAGCGCACGGCGGCAACCGAAGGCATGGATGCGCTCGAACGGGGCCTCGTGGTCGTCGATGAGGTGCTCGCAGGCCGGGCGTTACGAGAATTCGACGGGCTTGCCGTGGGGACGGGCCCGGGCGGCTTCACGGGCCTCCGAATCGCGCTCAGCTACGCGAAAAGCCTCGCTTTCGCTGCCGGACTGCCGCTCGCAGGCGTCTCTTCGTACGACGCCTTGGGCCCGGCGGCCGGCGGCGGCCCGCACGCGACGTTCGTGCACGGCCGCGCCGGGATCGCCTGCGTGCGTTTGCGCGGATACGGAGAAGACCTCACCCTCTGCGGCAGCTACGAGCAGCTCGCGGATGCCCTCGCCGCTCGCGTGGGCCCCGGGAGCGAATTGATCTGCTACGGCCGCCCGGAGGGCACGGCTCCCGCGCTTGGCGAACGCGATATAATCGTGCGCACGATGCCAACCGACGTGGACGTTCCGGCGCTCGCCATTCTGCGGCGTGCACTTTACCTCAATTCCTTCGCCGGCCCTCACGCCGTGCTCGCCGACTATGGCGAAGCGCACTATGCCGAGCGGCCGAAACAAACGGGCATACGCGAAGCGTGAGAGCGCATCTCGATCCGCGCGAGGCGGATCGCCCCGAACGTATGACGATTTCGCGAATGACCGCTGCCGACATTCGCCCCGTTATGCGCATCGAAGCATTGTCGTTTAGCACCACCTGGCCGCCGAGCGCCTTCACGAGCGAACTCAACGATAACCGGCTGGCGCACTATTTCGTGGGACGGATGCCGGGCGGCGATATCGTGGCCTACGGCGGCATTTGGGTGATTCTCGAGGATTCGCACATCACCACGATCGCGGTGCATCCCGATTGGCGCGGCAAGAAGTACGGCGAAGAATTACTGGTGCGCCTTTTGCACGAGGCGATCGATCGCGGTGCTTCGTGGATCACGCTCGAAGCGCGCGAATCCAACACGGTCGCGCAAGCGCTGTATCGCAAATACGGCTTTACCACGGTCTCCACACGGCGCGCCTACTACAGCGACAACGGCGAAAATGCCGTCGTGATGTGGGCCGGCAACCTGCGCGGACACCTGTACCGCAATCGCCTCGACGTTCTGGAACGGGAACTGATGGCGAACGCGCGCGGAGAACGGTAGATCCGCTCCTACGCCGAGATTGCCGGCAAGATGCGCGCCCATCTCGCGCAGGATCATCGCTACGCGCACACGGTTCGCGTCGCGCGCCTCGCCGATCGGTTGGCGCAGCGCCACGGCGCCGACGCGCACAAAGCGCGGGTCGCGGGCCTCTTGCACGATCTGGCGCGCCTCTTCGGCGCCGAGCGTCTCATCGCCGAGTGCGAAGCGCGTTCGATGCCGATCGACGCTTTCGAACGCCGCAATCCGATCGTTTTGCACGCACGGCTCGGGGCGGAACTCGCGCGCGAACGCTTCGGCATCGATGACGAAGAGGTGCTATCGGCGATCCGCCGGCATACCGTGGCCGCGCCTACGATGTCGCAAATCGACGAGATCGTGTATCTCGCGGACGGTTTGGAACCGGGTCGCGACTACCCCGAACGCGAAGCCTTCGAGGCTCTCGCCTTTTCCGATCTCAAAGCGGCGATGTTTGCCGTCTTACGCTCTTCCGTTGCTTACCTGCGCGGACGCGATCTCGAAGTCGCGCCGCAGACCCTCGCCGCTCTCGCCAAATATGAACGTCTCGAAAGGAGACCGCTCTCTGCCTGATCTTATCGACGTGGTGCGCAATGCCGCCGCGGATCTCAAAGCCGAAGACATCCTTACCCTCGATCTCGATGGGCGTACGATCGTCGCCGACGCCTTCGTCATCGCCACAGGCCGTTCGAAAATTCAAACGCGCTCGATCGCCGATGCGATCGTCAAAGAAGCGCGTGCTGCCGGCTACAACGTCGCGCGCACGGAAGGCTATGCCGACGGCGGCTGGATCCTCATCGATCTCGGACCGATCGTGGCCCACGTCTTCACACCGGAACAGCGCACGTTCTACAACCTCGAACGGCTGTGGGGCGCTCCCGAGAGCCAGCAGGCGCGAACCTCATGAGAGCGCGCCCCCGGCTCCCGACGCGGCGCCAGCGCGCCTTTCGGACGCTGCTCAAGCGCATCGCCGTCGGCATTTTTCTCGTCATTTTCGTCGCGAGCGTCGTGGGCGTAGCTTTGATTTCCGTGACGAGCAGCGCACGCTAGCCGCGCGACCGCACCGCGGAAACAATCCCGGCCCGGCCGGGTAGTAAAGCTCGTGACTATTTTGCGGGATCTCTTCAAAGGTGCGGGCGTTTTGGCGCTTTGCGGCCTCATGCTCTCGACGCTTGCGTTGCCGGCTGCCGCGCGCGACAGCTACGTGCAGGACGGCGCCGGAATGTTCGCATCCGGCACCGTTTCGAGCCTGAACCAGACGATCGGCGATTTCAATCGCCAGACCGGCAAAGAGGTCGTGGTCGTGACGGTTCCCTCACTCGACGGCGCCACGCCGCAAGACGCGGCCGAAAAAGTGTTCGCGCAACAGCAAGTAAACGGGGTCTTGATCTTCATTGCCAAAGCGGAGAAGAAGGACGGCATCATCGGGGATCGCGCCTCGCAGGCCTTCTTCCCGGCGGGTTCCTTCGATAGCATCCGGCAGGCCATGCGCGGGTATTTCCGTGACGGCGATTACGATACGGGCATCACCACCGGCACCGGCTTGATCCTGAGCCAATACCGGAGCCACGAGCGTTCCCTCGGCACCACGAGCCGGGCACAATCGTATGCACCGAGCTCTTCCTCACAATCTATGGGCGGAGGCGGCATGTCACTCTTTTGGCTGATCTTGATTCTTATCGCGGGGTTCCTCGTGATCCGGGCGATCTTCCGGGCAATCGCGGGCGGTAACCGCATGGCGCCTCCCGGCTACGGCGGCCCCGGAGCACCGGGCCCCGGCGGCGGCTACGGATACGGCGGCGGTGGCGGCGGCGGTGGAGGCGGCAGCTTCTTCAGCGGCTTGCTCGGCGGCCTCGGCGGCGCGTTCCTCGGCAACGAACTTTTCGGCCATCAGAACTTTGGCGGCGGCGGCTTCGGCAACACCAATGCGGGCGACATGGGCGGCGGCGTGAATCCGGGCGACTCGGGCGGCTGGCAATCCGATGCAGGCCAAGCCGATACCGGCAACGCCTCGTTTGGTGACTTCGGATCCTCGGGCGGCGGCTTCGGCGACGGCGGCGGCGGGGGCGATTCCGGCGGCGGTGGGGGCGATTCCGGCGGCGGCTGGTAGCAACCTACGGCGCGTCTTGATTTGACGCTCCAGCGGTGACGTAGGGCTCGATCGCATCGAGCTTGGATTGCGTGACGCCGGCCACATCGAGGAGATCGTCGGGCGAGGCGAACGCGCCCGTCAGCTCGCGAAACGCGACGATGCGCTGCGCGAGCGTCGCACCGACGCCGGGTAGCGTCTCCAGTTCGTTTTCATCCGCGGTATTGAGATCGACGAGCGCCCCCGGTTCGTCGCGCAGATCGGTCTGGTCCGAAACATCGGACGCAGCATCTGCCGCGCGAGGACGCCGGCGCCGCTTGCGTTGATGATGGGAATGCTTGGCACGGTGTGAGGTGCGGCGATGCGCGGCCGGCACCGATGCTTCGTCGCCCGCGGCCGCAACGGCAACCTCATCACCGTCGGAGAGCACCTGCGCGAGGTTAACGGCAACGAGATCGGCATCGCGCGTCGGGCCGCCCGCGGCACGCAACGCATCCGCGACTCGCGACGCTGCCGGCAAGGTGTAAAGGCCCGCGTGCTGCACGGCTCCCGCGACGTAGACGACGATACGCTCGGGCAAACGTGCAATGCGTTGCCGAGCCGGCCGCCCTGCGACGGCAGGCGCTTCGGTGATAAACGGGACGCTCGCCGGCGACGAGTGGAGCGCTCGAACTGCGGCCGTTCCGGCGGCGACCGCAACGACGGCTGCAACGATAGGGAAACGAAGATTCATGGCGCGTCTATCGCGCCGGAGGCACGAGCCCGCAAGGGCGGAAGAAGGACGGATGCTCGAAGAACGGTCGCCTGCGACGTACGATTTCGGTTCGATCGAAACGCGCTGGCAACAACAGTGGGAACGCGACGGAATCTACCGCGCCCCAGACGAGGATCCGCGCGAGAAGCGCTACGTCCTCGAGATGCTGCCGTACCCTTCGGGCGATCTTCACGTCGGGCACGCTAAGAATTACACGCTCGGCGACGCGGTCGCGCGCCTGAATCGGATGCAAGGTTATAACGTCTTGCATCCGATGGGGTTCGATGCGTTCGGGCTGCCCGCAGAAAATGCCGCGATCGAGCGCGGCATCGATCCCAACGTCTGGACGCGCGACAACATCGCAAACATGGAGCGGCAAATCCGCCTCATGGGCACGGGCTACGATTGGTCCCGCGAACTCGCTACGTGCGATCCCGCCTATTACCGCTGGAACCAGTGGATCTTTCTGCGCCTCTATGAAGACGGTCTCGCCTACAAGCGCGAAGCGCCGGTCAATTGGTGCCCCAAAGATCAAACGGTGTTGGCCAACGAGCAGGTTGAAGACGGCCGCTGCTGGCGCTGCGGAACGATGGTCGAACGGCGCAACCTCTCGCAGTGGTTCTTGAAGATCACTTCGTACGCCGATCGTCTCTTGGCTTCGATCGCCTCGCTCGAGGGCTGGCCCGAGAAGATCCGCAGCATGCAGCGCAACTGGATCGGGCGCAGCGAGGGAACGACCTTTTCTTTCGACGTCGAGGGACTGGCCGACGAAATCTCCGTCTACACCACACGTGTCGATACGCTCTTCGGCGTGACGTATCTCGCGCTTGCCGCGGAGCATCCGCTGGTGGCGCGCATTCTGGAACTGCATCCCCAGCAGCGCGCGGCGATCGAAGCGTTTGCCGCGAGCCTCAAGAACAAATCGGAACTCGAGCGCACGAGCCTCATGGAGAAGTCCGGCGTGTTCTCGGGCGCCTACGCGCGCAATCCGCTTTCGAACGAACGCGTGCCGATCTGGATTACGAATTACGTCCTGGCCGAGTACGGCACGGGCGCCGTGATGGGCGTGCCCGCGCACGACCAGCGCGATTTCGAATTCGCGCACAAGATGGGGCTGCACGTCGTGCGCGTCATCGAAGATCCGCACGTACCAAGCGACGGCTACCTACACGAAGCGTTCCTCGAAGACGGGCGCCTGATCGCCAGCGGCGACTTCAGCGGCATGAATTCCGAGCGCGCGCGCCGCGCGATTACCGAGCGCCTCGTCGCGCTCGAACGCGGCGAGTTTACCGTGAACTATCGCATTCGCGATTGGCTCATTTCGCGCCAGCGTTATTGGGGCACGCCGATTCCGATCGTGTATTGCCCGAACGACGGTGAGGTCGCCGTACCCGACGACCAATTGCCGGTGATCCTGCCTGCGAACGTGCCGATCACGGGCGAAGGCTCGCCGCTCGCCCGGGACGTCGCATTTTTGCAGACGACCTGTCCGCGCTGCGGCGGCCCGGCGCGCCGCGAAAGCGACACGATGGATACGTTCTTCGAATCGTCGTGGTACTACCTGCGCTATCTCGATCCGCACGATACGAACGCACCGTTCGCAACGAGCATCGCGGATCGCTGGCTCAACGTCGATCAATATATCGGCGGCGCCGAGCATGCGGTGCTGCACTTGCTCTACGCGCGCTTCTTCTACAAGTATTTTCACGACAGGGGCTGGGTGCACGGCACGGACGAGCCCTTCGAGCGGCTCTTCAACCAGGGCATGGTTCTGCGCAACGGCGAGAAGATGTCGAAGAGCCGCGGCAACGTGGTAGGTATCGACGAGACGGCGAACAAGTACGGCGTCGACGCGATGCGTCTGTTCCTGCTCAAAGCCACGCCGCCCGAAGATACGATGGAATGGACGGACGACGGAATCGCCGGGCGCGTGCGGTTCCTGGATCGCGTCTGGCGTGCTGCCGAACCGCTCTCGGGCATCGTTCGCTCCGTTCCGCTCGACCGTTTGCCGCCGGTCGAAAGCGAGGCCGCACGCGGCCTCGTGCGCGCGCTGCATGCCGTCTTCAAATCCGGCGCCGAAGAGACGAACACGCGCCGCTTTCACTACAACACCACCCTCGCACGTCTCGACGAACTGGTCAATGGGTTAACCAAGTTCACGCAAACCAATTCGCCGGAGGATCCGGCGCTCTTGTACGCAGCGCACGCGCTGCCGCTGGCGCTCGCTCCGTTCGCACCGCATATCGCAGAAGAGCTCTGGCATCGCTACGGCTACGGGAGCTCGGTCCACCTGGAGCTATGGATGGCCGCCGATCCGGCCGCGCTCGCCGTCGATCGGATCGAACTCGTGGTGCAGGTCAACGGGAAGATTCGCGCTCGCATCGCCGTCGTGCCCGGCATAGCGGAAGCCGACGCCGTTGCCGTTGCCAAAGCCGATTCCAACGTTGCAGCGTATTTGAGCGGCAAAGAGATCCGCAAGCAGATCTACGTTCCAAATAGACTTGTGAGCTTCGTCTGCGCGTAGCCTAACCGCCGCGCGTCTTGACATTTCGGATAAAAACGAAATATAATCGGCGCACGGCCCTAGTTCGCCGTCAATTTCGATGGAGGCAGTTTACGTGCAGCAGAGCGCTAAGCCGCAATACGTGCCAAACGGGATCGCACATTTCGACATCGCCGGCCCCGGGTTCGAAGCATTGCAATCGTTCTACAGCAGCGTTTTCGCATGGTCCGTCGCCGTGCGCGGGCCAGGCTATGCATCGGTCACGACGCCGCCGGGCAGCGCCGATGGTTCACTCGTCGAAGCGCCGGAAGCCGCGCTCACGATCGGCGTCGTCGTGCCCGACCTCGCGCGTTCGCTCGACGTCGCGGTGGAACACGGCGGCACGGTCGCGATGCCGATCACCGACAACGGCTGGGTCCGCAAAGCGCAGATCGTCGACCCCGCAGGAAATCGCGTTACGCTGATCCAGGGATAGCGCCGATCGATCTCGATGAGGATGCTCTTAGCGAGGCACTCCGCGCACTCTCCCATCCCGATCGCCGCCGATTCTTCCAAGCCTGCCTGCGCGAACCGCGCACCGCCGGAGATCTCGCTGCACTCTCGGAGCTCGCGCCGGCCAGCGTTTCCGAGCACCTCAAAGTGTTGCGCAAGAGCTCTCTCCTCGTGCTCGAGATTCGAGGACGCTTCTGGCTGTACCGCAGCAACACGGACGTGCTGCACGCCGTCATCGGCCGACTCGAAACGCTGCTCGAGAACGGCCGCCGGAACCGCCGTTAGACCGGCAGGCGGTCGCGGAAGTAGTCGACGGTTTTCTTCATGCCTTCGACGAGGGTCGTTTTCGGGAACCAGCCGAGTTCTTGGCCGACGAGCGCGGGATCGATCTGGGCGTCGCGGACGTCGCCCGGGCGGCGCGGCAAATGCTCGACCTCCGGCTCGAATCCGGTTACCTCAACGAGCGTGCGAAAGATTTCGTTGACGCTGGTTCTGCGATTGGTACCGATCGCATAACACGATCCGCTGCCGCGTTCGAGCGCGGCCACGTTCAGTTGAGCGATGTCGCCCACGTAGATGTAGTCGCGCGTCTGCTCGCCGTCCCAATAAATCTTTACGCCGGCGTGCGCCAGGAAGCGGCCGATAAAGATGGAGATCACGCCGGCTTCGCCGTTGGGATCCTGGCGCGGACCGTACACGTTGCCGTAGCGCAGGGCCGTGAAATCGAGGCCGTGTTGGGCCTTGAAAAAACGGAGGTAGTGCTCCGCAACCATTTTGGTGATCGCGTAGGGCGATTCGGGCTCTTGCGGGGTGGATTCGTTGATCGGCAGCGTCTTGGGTTCGCCGAAGGTCGCTCCGCTCGACGCGAAAATGACCTTTTTCACGCCGGCTTTCACGGAGTTTTCAAGCACGTTGATCAGCCCGAGCACGTTGACTTGCGCGTCGAGTTGCGGATCACGGGAACTGATCGCCACGCTATGCTGAGCGGCGTGATGGCTGACGAGGTGGGGGGCGAAATCGCGGAAGACGCGCTCGATCGAAGCGTCCCGGATGTCCATGTGCACGAACGAAGCGCGCTCGGCAATATTCTCGCGGCGGCCTCCCCCATGCGCCCACAAGCTATCCATGACGACGACTTCGTGCCCGGCAGCCAAATATGCATCGGCGATATGTGAACCGATGAAGCCGGCCCCGCCGGTAATGATGATCCGCATGAGACTCCTGTAGCCACGCAACTGGGGGACCATCGGGGCAGGCCGCCCGATCGAAACGCGCGAGGCCGAAGCGTTCGTGCGGCCGCTCCGGGAGCCCTAGCGCGCCGCTCTAGGAGATCATCGGCAAATCTTTACGAAAGTGCTTCCTTACGTGTTGAGAAGGTGCGCTCGAGCGAGAGAGGCGAGGCGCTGACATATTTGCCAGGACCCACGAGCGGCCGCTCCACGCGGCGCACGGTTCCGTAGGAACCGAGCGAGACCACACGCTCGATTTGGATCTTCAGACCTCGCGGAACGAATCTCACGAACGCTTGAGACTGCCGCCGCCCTGCGGTAATTCCAGCGCCTGCACGAACGTGATGCCGGTTCCCGGAACGTAGATCAATCCCGCGCGGCCGCCTTCGAGCACGATCCCCTTCGCCTTCGCATCGGCTTGCGTCAAGATCGTTACGTACGCGCATCCGACGAACGAGCGATACGCTTTCACCGCGGGTGAATTCTCAAAGTTGCGGCGGGCGGCGATCTGTTGCGGCGTCGGGGCATTGCCCGATCCCGAATTTGCGGTCACGTCGCCACCGGGCGCACCGGGCGCGCCTTCGCCGCCGGGGCCGCCAGGAGGTCCGCCGCCGGGCGGTCCTTCGCCAGGCGCAGCGCCGCCGCCACCACCGAAACCGCCGCCGCCGAAGCCGCCTCGGCCGGCGCCACGACCTGCCCCGCCGGTTCCGCTTTGCGCAGCGCCCGGCGGGCGCGGAAAATCGGGCCGCACTTCGAGGTAATAGGCGACTGCCGAACCGGCCGGCGTTTTATACGGCGTGAGCGTGAAGCCCGTAACGGCCGGCGGCTTCTCGCCTTTCTCGTAGGCAGCTACGTAGGCACGTAAGGAATCGAAGACGGGTTGTGCCAGCGGCTGCGCCGTTGCGTCGCAGGTCGGCCGCGCGCTCGCAAGCGAGAGCGGATCGGTGCCGGGCGGCGGCGGATTCGATGTGAAGCGCTGATTGCGCCGCGGCGCATTGCTGCCCGTGGGCTCCGGCGTCGGCGACGGGGCTTGCGCGACGCGCGCGCGCTCGAATTGCCGGAACGCCGGGCCCGGCGCGGGACCGCCGAGGGCGACTGCATACGAGAGGAAAAACGTGCGCGGTGTGAGCGGAGTAGCCGCCGTCAAAAGATCGTCGCCATCGGAAAGCGGAAGGGGACGCGCGTTCGTATCGGTCGCGAAGACGCCCGGATATGCGTTGAATGCGTTGTTTTCAAAGAGCGTGAGCTGCCCCGGCCCGAGCCGATGGGAGACGCCGAGGCTCACGCTGACGTAAGGCCCAAGGTTCTGCTGATTATTCGATCCGACGTATTGCGCGTCGGCGAGCAATTCGATTCCGGGCCTCGGGATGAGGCCGTCGAGGGCGACGTTTCCTTTGTGGATCGGCCGGTTCGGCAATTGCTGGCCGACGATCGTCGTGGACGGGCCGTCATCGAGCCGTCCGCTCGCGGCCTCCAGAATCGCTCCGTTGAGCGAATACGAGGGAAGCAGCGCGATGTAGGGCGAGAGTTCGAAACGTCCGGTGAGATTGACGCCCTGGTAGAGGCGCCGCGTCCCGGCAATTGGTTCCTGCACGAAGACGGTCGGATCGTTGCCGCCGATGCCGCAAACGGTGGGCGAATGGTACGCGGCATAGAGCGTTTGCAGATAGCCCGGGCCCGCAGCCGCGAAGTACGATGACGGTTCGTCGATCAGCGCGTTGATCAGTTGACCCGTCTGTAGTTGGGAGTACGCTTGTGCCGAAAGCGTCGCGCCGCCGTTGAAACGGTGTGACCAAGTGAGATTGACCGCCGTCGCCGATTGCTTCGCGCCCTCGCCCGTGTCGCCGGGTCCGGAAACGATCGCACTATCGGCTCCGCAATTGAAGCGCGCCGAAATCGGATCGGAATACGAGCCGACGGCATTGAGGTTCGGCTGGGAACTTCCGACGTTGACGGAGAGCGAGTAGGCGTCGTTGATTCTCGGCGTCCACGTCGTCGCGACGCCGGCGAGGAACGAGCCGCCGAGGCCGCTCGTATCGGCGAACGAGAGCGTCGGTGTTAGCGTGAGCTTATCGTTCGATTTAATAACGTCGCTGAATTGATAACGGGACGAGGAGGCAGCATTGGTAAACGAGGTGACGTACTGTGACCCCACGATCGGGATCGATGCGTCGATTGCCGAATACGTATTGCCGCTGAAATTGAAGGTGTGGTTGCCTTGCGCGAGCGACGCTCCGTAGGCAATGCCGCGCGTGACGGTATTCGAATACGACGCCGAGGGGTCGAGCGTAGGCACGTACGATGCGGGACTCATCGGATCGCCTGCCGCTACGGGGTTGAGTTCTACGATGTAGCGGTCGAGATCGTTCACGTTCGAGGTGCCCGAATTCGTATATGCAGAGAACGTGGTCTGCACGTCGCCGACCAGCGATTGCAACGTTCCGTATGCGAGGCCGTAACGCCCGAAATTGTAGTTGTTTGGCCCGATGCCGCAGGGCAATACCGTGACGTCTTGCGCGCAGATGGCATAGGCCAAGCGATTGGTATCGAGCGCCGACGCAGTGAAGCTCGTACGGTCGTCACCGAAGGCGTAACGAATCTTTAAGAGATCGCTTTCGGTTTCAGACTCGCCGCCGTGCGCGTAGTCGAGGCCGCTCTGGTCGAGGTATTCTTGAAAGGTGAGCGGACTGTTGGAATCGCGGTCGGTGTGTTCGATCACGAAACCGAGCCGGCCGATCGATCCCGTGGTTGCGAAGAGATAATTCGACCGATCGTAGGTCCCCGTCGTCCCGTTGATGCGCACCTGCAGCGCTTGCGTGGGAGACAGCGTCGAGAAATTCACGCCGCCGGCAAGACCCCCGGCCGTGGGCGAAAAGCTGACGGACGATCCGGAAAAGAGGTCCGTTCCGATGCCGCGTAAATTACCGGCGGATCCAGGTGCGGAAAGCGGGATGCCGTCGAGCGTTAGCGCCGTCTGCGATTCGTCCTGATTGTTGAGCGAGATCTGAACCGGAGAATTCGGATCCGTGGCATCGGTCGTCACGGAGACGCCTGCAAGTTTATCGAGCGCATCGGTCAGGGAGTCCGAGAGCCGCCGAATCGGACTGTTCGCGCTGATGTCCGTCGTCGTGATGTCGATTTTCGAGGTAGCGGTGACGACGGCGATCACCTTGAGGTTCGACGATCCCGAGGATCCCGATGAGCTTCCGTTTGCGACGCCGCTTGCGGCGGCCGCTCGCCGCGCGGCGAGTTCCTCCGGCGTCAATTTGGTCAGCGTGATGCGCACGTGCACGGCCCGGTCGGGCAACACGTCGAACTCGCGCGTCGAGGCGCCGTCGTAGCCGCGTGCCTGGACGCGAATCCGGTAGATGCCGACGGGTACGTCGGTAAATTGGATCGCGCCGGCCGAGGTGGTGAGGGCGTTCGCGGTCTGAGCCCCGAGCAGAAACGTGCGAACGTTTCCGACCGGCTGCAGCGCGGTGTCGACGACGTTGAGATCGATCTCGCCCGTATCGCTTTGGGCAGAGGCGGGACCGGGAACGCCGCAGAGCAGCGCCGCCGCGACGAGCGCACCGGCCCGCGCGGTTCTCATGAAGCCCCGCAGCATCATCGCGGCGATGCGAACGTCGGAGCGCATGCGAGCAAGCGCCGCTGGCTGGTGCGTAGCATGCTCTCTACCATAGAAGAGAATGCTCAGGAATTCCTGAGCATTGACGTCGCCGAGCGGCTAAGCGTCAGAAAACGCGCTTCACGCGAGGCGGAGGCTGGCCTCGATATTCGCTCGTCACCGGAACGCGCGTCCCCGCAATTTGTGAGGCGGTCATCCCGTCGAGCAGCGTGATCTGTGCGGTCAGCGCTTCGATTTGAGCGTACAGGAAGGGCCAGGTCACTTTATCGATCTCGCCGTTCGGCGAACCGCGTAGCAGGTACGAGGGTCCCATGATGAAGCCGTTGGTCGGAATGTCGAGCGTGTTGAGCGGCGCTCCGAGCCCAAAGAAGAACTCGGGAGCGCCTATGACGGTCGGTTCCACGATCGTGCCTTGGATCACGCTCAAGAACGTGCTCGAGATCCCCGTGTTCTCGGTCTGCGCGTACGAATCTTCATTCGTACCCGTGTAGCGCCAGTCGGTGCCCGTCGCGTCGTCGAGCCACTGCTGGGAACCGAGATGTTCGATCACGACGCAGGCGACGGCGTTAGCGATGATATCGGGCCGCTGCGAGATCCATTTACCCGACGGCACGAGGGGCTCTGCCATGTGACCGGTCGCGGTCACGAAGACCAGCGTCTTCTGGCGCGCACTCTTGGGAATGCGGGCAAAATAGCGCGCGATCGAAAGCAGCGCTATCCCGCCGTTCTCTTCGACCACATTGGGACCGTCGGTATGCGTGAGGATGATGATCGTTTCGTTGCTCATCCCCGGCAGCGTCGCGATCACCGTTTCGGTTTGCGCGTTTTGGTAGATCGTGGCGTCGAGTGTAAGACTGGCGGTCGCGCCTCCGAGGATCGCGAGGTCGCGCACGCTCGAGGTTTGCGATTGCGGCACGAAGAGCGTCGGGACTTCTGCGTTTGCCGTCGTAAAGGGCTGATATTGATATTGAGACTGGGCATCGGAAATGTTCGTCCAGCCGATGAGAGCACCGACTGCGCCCGCAGATTGCAAGAGGCTAAGGCCCGGCAGCGCGATGAAGCCGGGCAGCGTGATGAACGAATACGCGGCGTTGATTTGGGTCGGAGCGACCGTGCCCGTCGGATAGGCGCCTAGCGGCACGAACAGCGCCGCGAGCGGAATCGCCGGCATCACGAAATCGAGATAGACGATGCTGCCCTTCGCGTTGGCCGGCAGCGCGGTGCCGTCGGCCGTGCCGCCGTACGTAAGCGGCGCGGTTACCCCTTGTGCGCTCGTTTGACCCGAGCGCACGTAATACGAGGAGACGGGCACATCGGTGACGGCCCCGCCGCCCGGCGTGACCGTTAATGCGGTGCTGTTGGCATCCCAACGCGGGAAGCTGTATGGATAGACTTGGACTTCCAAGCCTGCGACTTCAAACTCGTACCGCAGGAAATTCACGAACGTAACGTGAGCCGGGTTGCCCGTGTAGCGAGGGCCTTGATCCGACATCCATTCGATCCACGTCCGGACTTGATTGGATTGTATGAGAAATTCGGGCGCAAGCCGCCGGCGCGCGACCGCTTGCGCCGTTGCGCTCGTTACCGAGGCGCCGGCGCGGGTCGCGAACGTAGGAATGGCGGCCGCACCTGCAGCGAACTTCAAGAATCTCTTGCGGAGAAGCGACATGCGGGCGTGGCCTCATTCGGTACGGCCGAGAGCGGAAACGATACAGAGCGAGAGCTTTTGCTTCGTATGCGAAGCACCTTTAGCACGCCGCCGCCGCGGGAGTCATCCAGGACGATGTGAGAACACATCCTTCGTGAGGGCTGCGGCGTGACCGCTATTTCCCGGACCGGCGCGACGCGGCGCCGTCCCAAGATTTTCCGCGGGTGGCTCGTGGTGGCGGGAGCGTTTGCCGTTTGCTTTTTCGGTTTCGGCAGCGCCTACACGTTCAGCGCGTTCGTCGATGCACTGCAGCAGAGTTTTTCGGCCTCACGCGGCTCGGTATCACTCGTTTTTTCGCTAGCTGGTTTTCTCTATTTCAGCCTCGGAATCGTGAGTGGTCCCTTAGCCGATCGTTTCGGTTCGCGCCGCTTAGCCGCCGCGGGGATGCTGCTCACCGGGGCAGGTTTTGCGATCGCGGGGGCGGCTCATAGTTTATTCGGCGTGTATCTCGCTTACGGGCTCGGTGTCGGCCTCGGCATCGGGTGCTCGTACGTACCGGCACTGGGTGCCGTTCAGCGCTGGTTCGTCGCACGCCGCGGACTTGCGTCGGGCATCGCCGTCAGCGGAATAGGCGTCGGCACGCTCGTGATGCCGCCATGTGCGGCCCTCCTCATCCGGGCGCTGGGGTGGCGCGAGACCTATCTCATTCTCGGCGCAATCGTTGCCGTTGCCGGCACGAGTATGGCGCTGCTGCTCGAAAACGATCCGCACGCGCGCGGCCTCGCCGCCGAAGGTGAGACGCTCGCGCCGGCGGACGGATCGCAGCAGCATGCGGGTGCGTCGGTCGGAGAAGCGATCCGGTCGCGCCGCTTTCTCGGTCTTTACGCGGCGTGCTTGATTTGTTCTTTTGGGCTTTTTATACCGTTCGTTCATCTCGTCCCGTATGCGCGCGACCACGGCGTACCGGGTGCTCTTGCCGTGTTGCTTTTAGGAATCGTCGGTGTGGGAAGTACGGCCGGCCGCTTTTTTCTCGGCGGCGTTGCGGATCGCATCGGCCGCAGGCAGGCGCTCCTTGCGACGTATACGGGCATGGGCCTATCGCTCGGCGTGTGGGCGCTTTCGACAAGTTTCTGGCCGCTCGCCGTCTTCGCATTTGCGTACGGCGTTTTCTATGGCGGCTACGTCGGCGTTCTTCCGGCGCTCGTGATGGATTTCTTCGGCGGCCGCAATATCAGCGGCATCATCGGCATTCTTTATACCAGCGTGGCACTCGGGACGCTCGTAGGACCGAGCGCCGCCGGCTTCGCATTCGACGTGAGCCATAGTTACACGCTATCGATCCTCGCCGCCATGGCGGCCAACGCGGGCGCGGCCGCAATCGTTGCAGTCACGTCGAAGCCGTCTGTGAGAACTAGCGCGGCTTAAGCAACGCGCTCATTCGGCGATCAGCGCGCACCGCCGCGTTCCGAGCACGCGCGATATCGCCACGCGATGTGCAGCCACCCAGGCATAGCACGCCCGCTCGAAACCAAGCAGTGCTCGATGCCTGCCAACGTAGCCGAGAATTCCTCCGATCAGCGGCGCGTGGGCGAGTGCTTCATTCACCGCATTTGCGCCGCGGTACACGCGCCCGCCGGCATCGACGTAATGTACCTCATGGATGCAGTGCGCGCGGGTCGTCCCGACAGTTTCCAGTTGCGCGTCGGTGAGCCACTGATACGGCACGACGTGTGCGACATGCGAAGGTTTACCGAGTGCCGCGATCGACCACGTACAGAATCCGCACGTCCCGTCGAAAATGATCGTGCTCTCGAGTCGGACCGTAGGCGCTTCCGCGCGCTCGATCGGAGCCGCGAGAACGAGAGGTTGCCGGCAAGGTCGCATATGCGTCCATTCGCCCATTCTCGCACGGCTCGTAGGCAGCCTAGCGTTGCGGCGAACTCGTCGCGATACGCGTTCCGTGGGCCGTTATACGGTGCTTTGCTGCGCGCTCGGTTTCCTCGGGGGGGTCGCGTGTGTATCCTACGGCGCGGTCGCTCTGATCGCGTCCGGGATTGCCGTCGCGACGATTGCCGCGTGGCCGCGTCTGCCGTGGCCGCGAGTGCGCACGATCGCAGCGATTGCTTTCGGGTTCGGTGTCATCGACGGCGCACTGCACGGATCGCCGCCGGCTCCGGTTTCCGATCTTCACGTTCATCGCTTCCACGCTGCGGTCGTCGATCGGCAGAGCGCGAGTGACGGCGGCACGTCGCTAACCGTGCGCTTCGCGAACGGAGCGCTCGCTACGATGGAGACGCGCGAATCGCCCCCGGAAGTCGGGAGCGGCATTCTCGTGCGCGGGAAACGTGCCGCGTTCGACGACGCTCGCAATCCCGGCGAACCTTCGGAACGAGTGTTGCAGGCGCAGCGCGGAATTTCGTGGCGGCTTACGGAGGCGACCATCCTTGCAACCGCCGCTCCCGACGAGCGGGACGTTTCGCTGTGGATTCCGCGCCTGCGCGCGTGGGCTTCGCAGCGTTTGCACAGGTCGATCGAAGAGCCCGGCGCGACGATCCTCGCCGGTGCGATGTGGGGAGAACGCGGGAACCTCCCGCCCGATCTGCGTGCGGAGTTTCAAGACACAGGGACGGTACATATCCTGGTCACTGCAGGGCTGCATCTCGGCGTCGTTGCGGCGCTCGCGTTCGGACTCTTACGGGCGCTCGCATTGGGCCGCATTTCTGCGTCGCTTGCGACAATCGCCGTCGTCTGGCTCTACGCAGCCTTCAGCGGCGACCATCTTCCCTCGGTGCGCGCGGCAACGATGTTATCGTTCGGACTTCTCGCACACGCAGCCGGTCGCGAAGCGCTGACCTGGAACGCGCTCGGAGCAGCGGCGATCGCTATCGCGGCCGTCGATCCGGGCTCCGTTGCGACCGTCTCCTTCGCGCTTTCGTTCTCGTGCGTTGCGGCAATCGTCGCCTTTGCGAAGCCGCTCGGGCGTGCACTTGAATCACGCGGTCTCCCCAAGACGATCGCCGAGCTCGTAGCGGTGTCGCTCGCTACCCAACTCGGAACGTGGCCCCTCACGGCCGCAGCGTTTCTCGTGATTGCGCCCTACGCGCCGCTGGCCAATCTCGCCGTCGTACCTGTTGTCGGCGTCGTGATGCTGGTGGGATTCGTCGCGCTCGCAGCCACGCCGATTCCGATGCTCGCAAGTGCGGCCGGCAACGTCGCGACCTCACTGCTGGACTGGATCGCCGGCTGCGTGCGCTACGTTGCCGCGTTGCCCGGCGCGCACATCATCGCGACGCCGCCGCCCCCATGGACCATCGCCACATACGACCTCGTCCTCGCGGTCGCCGGCATCGCCTTATCGCGGCAACGCTACGTTACGCCATCCTGCGTACTCGTCGTAGCTGCCGCCGCACTCTGCCTCTGGCCGCCACGCGCCCCGAACCACGACCTCACGGTGACCGCGATCGACGTCGGTCAAGCCGATGCGATTCTGATCCGGACGCCCGCAGGCCACGCCTATCTCGTCGACGCGGGCGGGCGGCTCGAGCGCGGCCACGACGGTGCGTCGGCGTCGGAGGCGATCGGCGAGCGCATCGTCGTTCCGTTTCTCATTCGCCAAGGCATCCACCATCTCGATGCGATCCTGTTGTCCCATCCGCATGGCGATCATGTGGGCGGCGCTCCCGCGGTTTTGCGGACGCTCGGCGCAAACGGTTTTGCGGATAGCGGTCAGACGTATCCCGGTCACGCCTACCACGACGCCCTCGCAATCGCACGCGACGCCAACGTTCCGATGCTCGAGCCTCGAGGCGGTGACGTGTGGCACACAGACGACGGCGTCACGTTTCGCTTTTACGGTCCCACGTATCCCTACATTACCGGCTCGCGCAGCGACATCAACAGCAATTCACTCGTCTTCCGCCTCGAATACGGACGATTCGCGATGCTCTTCATGGGCGACGCGGGAACCGAAACCGAAGCGCGCCTGCTCGCGCACGGCGATGATCTGCGCGCCGACATACTCAAGGTCGGCCATCACGGCTCGGCCTACGGAACGACGCCCGATTTCGTCCGCGTCGTCGAACCGCGCGATGCGCTGATCTCCGTCGGTCGCCACAACCTCTTCGGCCACCCTGCCGCCCACACGCTCCAAACCTTACATCGTCGAGGCGTCGCGATCTACCGAACGGATGAAGACGGCGCCGTAACGGCCGCGACCGACGGGGTGTCGTTTTCAATCCACCCCACCTTGGAGCGACCGGCCTGGTGACGAACCTCGCCGGAATCACGTCGTCGGGACGGCCTCCCAGGGACGTTGCGGTACGCTCGTTGCGCTATAATGGCCGCATGACGTCCGACCAACAACGCACCATCGAAGAAAAGATTATCGACGGCCGCCTCATCGAGGCGATCGGCCTCTACCGCGCGGCGACGGGTTGCGACCTTGCGGAGGCCGAGAGGGTGGTGCGCGAGCGTGCCGCGCAACTGACCGGGCCACCGCAGCCCGCGTCTCACACGCCCGGGCCCGTGCGGCTCGACGGCGCGGCGGCGGCCGGCGCGGCTGTACGCTCCGTGAAGTCGCCGATAGTGCCGATTCTGGTGTTCGTCGCGGTCATCACGCTGATCCCGATCGTGTTCACTGCCATCGTGCTCTTCGGCGTCTTCAAATCGCTCGGGAGCGCCTTCGGAGGTACCGGAAGCAACACGTTCGGCACTATCACGAGCGCCCTCACCGCGCCGGGAAAGCTCGCGGGCGGGATGCTGGTGCGCGAGCCCTACTACCCGACCGTCGTGAAAGACATCGAGGGCGACCGCGGCTTCCAGGCAGCGCTCGGCACGCCGATCGCGATCGACGAATCCGGCATCACGTGCATCACGATCAAGAACGGGTACACCGCGCGCACCGCTCGGTGTACGCTGCCGGTCCACGGTCCGGCCGCGTCGGGAAGCGTCAACATCGCCGTCGTCGACCAGCCCGGATCGTTCGGCGTCGCCGCTCAACTTTCGACCGGCGAACGCACGATTGTGATGGGCGCGCGGTGAACGTCATGTGCCGCACTGGATGCGGCGAACAACCGCGATCAGTTTCTAAGAGATAGCCCGGCCATACGTCGTCTTCGCCGAGGCTCTCTGGGAATAGCTCGAGTTCGTGCGCGCCGGGGAAGCCGCGCTCCAAGCGATCTTGCTCCTCCAAACTAAGCTCCCGCTCGTTTTTGGACGCGGAAACGCGGCAGCAGGCCCACACGGCTTGTCCATGGCACGTCGGTGCGGATATTCGAGTAAATACTTTTTTGCGATCACGCGGGACGCATGCCCGCAGTGCTGCGACGGTCGGTGCGAATGGCTTTGCCGACAGCGTACAGGCATGTCTCGGGCACGCGAATCACGATGCGCTCGAACGTAGCGGCGCGACGCACGCGCCCATGCTCGAACCGCGCGGGGGCGCCGTGTGGCACACGGACGACGAGCGTGACGTTTCGCTTCTACGGGCCGACCCTACCATACATCACGGGCTCGAGGAGCGACGTAAACAGTAACTCGCGGTCTTTCGATTAGAATACGGTCGCCCTCCGATGCTGTTCATGGGCTGACGTGTAGCCCTGATTTATGCCCCCCGTGTGTTTGTCCGCGGGGACTCCAGAAAATGACGGCGATTTTGGTTGTCTTCGTTGCTTTCTTGGCAAATTCTTCGGGCGCGAGATCGGCGGAGGGAACGATGCGGATGATTCCTGTTGTAGTCGTCGCGCCATGCAGCGGCTTGCCGGCGGGCATCGGGCAGCGACGGAAACCTGTTTGGATGAGGAGTTCTTGACGCGCGCGATTACTGAAAGATTCGCAAAACGCGTTATCTTAGTGTCTCCCGGGCCGCGAGAAGTCGAGCTGCACGTGATTCCAACCGCCGCCATCGCAAGCGCTCTCGACGAAGTCCGCTTATGACCGGTCGCGCGTTTCGCACGGCCGTCGCGGCGACGCTCGCCGACAAACGCGCTCAGGCGATTGCGGCCTACGCGAGCGCGCGATCACCATCGAAGTCCCAGGGCCCATACCGAAGCATTGCTCGACGCCTTCTTGGACAAGCGCCCGGGCTGCTTTGAGCTTATTCCCGCCCAGATGGACGGCGTCCGCGGCGGAGCCACCGGCGCGCACGTGAAAACGTACCAAGCATAATTCCGATCATGCTCAGTGTAGTCCCGACATGCGCAATCATGTTACTCCTATCTAGTGCGGGCGCTTGCCAATCGAGCCGGCTCGCTCCCCTTGCCAACAGTATTATCAGACCAAATCCTATTGTGAAGCTAACTTTCGCAAGAAGCCAGAGCAATCTCCAACGAAAAGAAGTGAACGCGATGCGGAAAACTTACCAAGAGCTGCGAAAATATTATCTCGTAACTCCAAGTAAACGCCGCTATTAACAAGGTGACATGCCTTCGAGGCGCTCGCCTGACCAAAGGCCGAACCGGATAGTGTCAGAGGCATCTCGATAGCCCCTGATAATGAGTCCTCATAAATCTTCGTGGGCAGCTTTCTTCATCAAGCACGGGAACCTCGATTGCGCATTTTTTTCAACATATCCGTGGCTGAAGGCCGGCCTTTCCACGTGAGGCACGGATCGGCTTCGGGAAGCTGGGCCAAATCAAAGCCACGGCCTCGAAGTCCGACGTATGGGTCGGAACAACGCCACCTATGGTCTCGATCACACTTAGCGCCATCCAATATAGGCGCTCAAGTTTGGTGCGAGCTAATAACATTTAAGGTTGAGTTGAAGAAGCTGCTCTTTGGTTTCGGCCTCGTTGGAGGTTTCCCGCCAATCGCATACGTCCCATTTCCGCCTACTAATGCAAACTGGCGGCAGTGCCCTAGAACACTGCCGCCTGCCGCGGGCTGCCAAAACTACGCACTTGCGGCCGGAGGCTTAATACTGCGATGGTGCTCGCGGGCTACATACCGACTGTTATGGATCCGCCCGTAGACTACGAAGCTCATCACATTCTTCCAACCTCATGGGGAGGGGACGACGATGCTTCAAACGGAGTCTATCTACCAGACAACTTGCACCAAACATTCTCGACTTGGTTTTTGCCTTCCAATTGTGGCTTGTGAGGTTACTTGCGCCTCGCCGATTTCGAAAAATATTTCGATCCACTCCGCGAGCGCGCTAAACGCTTGCCGTATCGATTTCAAGCGCGCTGGAATAGTGGTGCCGCCTCTACGGCGTTATCCGAATGAGAGCGATCGATCGGATTTGCTTTACCTAGCCAACTTCGCGAGCTTCTAGAAGACACGAACGGCCTTGAGCTCGGATTCTATCATCTTCCCGATCGGGGTGCTAAGATCATGATGGATGGTCTTCGCATCTTTTCTATCGACACGTTGCTCTCAACCCGTGAGTGGTATCGCGCTAACGTGCTCGACGCGTTAACCGAACCGCTGCGATCGCTTCCTTTTGGAATGGTGATGGCGACCGCGGAAATTGTTGCGATTTACGTCGATAGCAAGAATGGCGAGGATTCGGCTGATTGGCCGGTTATCACTGCCGGTGACCTCGTGCCGGAGCTTGCGCAGATCCGAAATCCAATTGCCTCGGATTTCGATGCATTTGTGAATTCTTGTTTGGAATCGCTTGCTCTATCGAAGTCGGGATCGGCCTACTGGTGGAAAATTGACTTTCCCCCTTATGAGGGGGAGACCTGATAGCAGTTTGAGCCTCCGAGACTTCCGTTTCTTGAAATATGCCGAGAGCCGTTGCCGCTTGCCTACGTGACGGCCGCGCCGAACGCGATCTTCGCGGCGGCGAAGGCCCGCACGATGCGCAAGTTCAGCTCCCTTTGAACGGCGAACTGTTGCGACGGTGCCGTCTTGATACGCGCCCGGATGATGACGCCGTCGCGGCTCACGCCGTCGACTCCGACCCATTCGAGCGCTTCGACGACTGCCGCACGCCAGGTCTCGTCTTTGGCGAGCTCCGCGATCGTTTTCTGAACCAGATCGATCGCTTGCTGCACGTCGGCTGCCGGATCGATCGAGATCGCGTAGTCGACGCGAGACCAGTTGCGCGAGTGGTTGATCACGATCGTCTCGGCGCTATGCGATATTGTGACGAGGCTTCCCGAGCCGTCGCGGATCTGCACCATACGCAAGGTTAAACGCTCGACTAGCCCCATGGCCGTATTGATCGTGACGTAGTCACCGACCACGAACTGATCTTCCGAAAGCACGAGAAATCCGCTCACGACGTCCCGGATGAGGTTCTGCGCAGCCAGAGACACTGCGATCGCCGCTACGCCGCCGATCGTGACGACCGATCCGACGGGAATGCCGACCTGCGTCATCGTCGCAAGCGTCGCTAAGAAAACGAGGATAAACGTCTTGAACCCGTTGATGGCGCGAACGATCGTCGGCACGCGCAGCGCCTGACGAGTGCGATCTTCGGCGTTCGCAAATGGACGCAGCTCGAGCACGAACGGGAAACGAGCGATGGCAATCGCGAGAACGCGATCCACGAGTCCCGCAACGATCCAAATGCCCGCGATCGCAAGACCGTTTTGCAAAATGATATGCCCGAGCGGCGTCGTTTGCGGAAAGAGCATCGCCACAAACGTGGCGGAGGCGAACCACGCAAGCAACAGGCCCCACACGAGCGCGCCGCGCGAAGCGCGATACAGCGCCAGCCGCTGCGCGGGCTTGGCCGATCGAAGCGTACGCGCCCGCAACCGTCGCCGGCGTTGTTCGCCCTCCGGCGCGCCTTCCGAAGCGCCCTCCTCCTTCGTCTCTTCGATCTGCGCGGTGTGCCGGTCCACATCTTCCGCCAACCGATCGATGCGGGCGTTGAGCCTTCGAACGATCGCGTACGCGCAGAACGAAACGATCGCGAGGGCGGCAACCAGGATCGAGGCCTGAAGGAGATGATTCTCTTCTGCGCCCGGCTGCCGGACGAGTAGCGCCTGTTCGAGGCTACCCTGGAGCGTCTCTTGCCACTCGGCGGCAAGCGCTTCGTCCGATTCGCCGTGCAACTGCGCGTCGGTGCTCGTAACCGTCACGATCGGCAGCGGATTGCGATGGTGGTCGTCGATGGCCTCGAGCGCGTTTTCCTCGGCGTGCCGCTCGATCAGGATGCGCAGCGATTTCGGATCGTAGTCGGTCCGCGTTCGCAACCCCGAACCGGTCGTGGCGACGAGCTGCGAGAGGATGCTTTCGATGTCGGCGGCCCGGGTGGCCACGGGCACCTGGTCGCGTGCGTTGCCCGCGGCGACGGTGAAGAGCGTTTGGCCGTCGAGGACGATCGGAGCCGAAGTCTCGGGCCCCGCCGGTACCGGCGATGAAAACGGAAGGCCGGGAAAGCTCTGTGCCACAGCGGCGGCGGCAACGATCGATAGCGTCCCGAGCACCAGCAGGGACGACGAGAGCGCGCGGGCGATCCGGCTCGCGAAGTGGTTCACGCGGTTATCGCCGGCAGCGCGCCGCTTACGTCCTGGGCCATTCGCGCAATGCGCATCTTCAAATGCCAACGATATCGATGCCCGGGAAACGACTCCCTCGAATTTCACGAAAATCGCTGCACTTTGAGATTCGCTCAGACCCGCCGGCCGAACCGGCCAAGCTTTTGGGGTTGATCGACGAAGTCGTCCGACGAGATGAAGAGCCGAGCACCGGAAGTCGCCGCAATGATCGTCGTGCGCGGGCATCGGATCTGCGCGCTCTACGACGTCACGTCGGAAGCCGTCGCGGCCGCCGACACGATCGTCTCAATCGGAGATCCGGCGGACCCGGTGCCTCGTGAGATCGCATCGTCGGGAAAACGATGTCTCTCGCTGCGTTTCTTCGACTACGATTACGAGGACGCGGAAGCGCCGCAACTCCGCGACGCCCGAGAGCTGATTGCCTTTGCGTCGCAGATTACTCCCGCGGAGAAACTCCTCGTCCATTGTCACGCCGGCATTTCACGTTCGACGGCCGCGCTGGCGGTAATTCTGGCGGTCCAGCATCCGGAGCTTGCCTACGACGTCATCTTCGAGACCGTCTATGCCATCCGCCCGGAAGCCTGGCCGAATAAGCGCATCATCGCTCACGCCGATCGCCTCTTACGCGCCGAAGGTCAATTCAGCATGGCGCTGCAGCGCTTTTATCTCCGTCATTTGGATTCGTGAAGTGCGCCTGCCGGCGGGTGCCGATCGTTTAACGAACGACGACGGTCCCCGGCGGCAACTTCGTCATCTGCACGAGCGGAGCATCGGCGTCGCGCGGGTAGATCGTCGTCACCCGGAACGCGGTACCGGTGCCGAGAACGAGATCGTTCCCGGCAGAGAGGCGCGCTCGAGGCCGGATCGAGGTATCGACGTTGACGAAAATTTTCGTCGCCCCAAGATCCAGGACGTCGGCCTGCATCGCCAGCTGCCCATAGGTTCCGTCTGCTGAGGGCTTCGCAAGCGCGATCCGGCCCGAGCCGGGGGTGCCTTCGGGCACGTCCAGGTCGCCAAGTTTTACCTCGGAGATCGTCTTGAAAAAGAATTCGTCTCCGACGTGCGCGATCTCGGAACTTACCGGCGCCGTCAGAACGACGTCGATCGGCTCTCCCAGCGTATACAGCGCCGACTGCGCTTGCGCGACCGCAATCGAGCCGAACATTGCACAACCAACGAAAAGCGCAGCTCCGCAGCGTCCGATGGTCCGTATAGCAAGTTTCACGAACGAATTACTCTCTCAAATAGGCAGAAACTACGTTTAGGTGGCTTACGATGGTGCACTGCGAATTCTGGACAGCGGCATCAATAGTGTGACAATTCGTAACGGCGACGATATGTTAGATATCGGACCTAGGAACGCCATCTTTAGGAAGAAAGGCCCGGGTCGCCTTTGGTTCCTTCTTCAATATTTAGGCCTATCGGCCTAGGTGGACCCGTATTTTCGCGCTGGACGACGCACAAGGCGTCGCATACCCAAGAACGCAAACTACTAAGACTATAGTTGACAACGAGCGCGACATCGGATAACCTCCAACTATAAACCTAGTAGTCAAAGGCGAGGAACCGTGGCACGCAAGAAACCGAAGATTCTCACGAGGGCCGAGTTGCGCGTGATGGACGTATTGTGGGAGCAACGGCGCGCAACCGTCGCCGATGTGGTCGCCGCCCTGCCGCCGCCGCCGCTCGCCTACACGACCGTCTTGACGATGCTTCGCATCCTCGAGCAAAAAGAAGTTGTGGGACGCACGCCCGACGGACGGGCACACATCTATCATCCGCTCGTCGAGCGCGATGAAGCAGCGACCTCGGCGGTGAGCGATGTCGTCCGGTCGTTCTTCGCCAACAGCAAAACGGCGCTGGCCGTGCGCCTGATGGAAGAAGAGCGGCCTTCGCAACAGGAGCTCGATTCCATCAAAGCCCTCATCGCGAAATACGAGCGCGACCACCAATGAGCACCCATCTCGATACGGGCGTGCGATTCGCGATAGCGGCGCTCGTCGGCGGTCTATGGCAAGCACCGCTCTTTGCGATCGCCGCCTGGCTCGTCCTTCGCATCAAGTGGAACGCGAATGCGACGACGCGCCACTCGGTGTTCGCAGCAGCGCTCTTCGCAAGCCTGATCCTGCCGATCGTCACCGCGACGCTCGCTATGCGTCATACCCCGGAGGTCGCCGCGAGCGCGGGCGACGTTCGCATCCCGCGCGGCGCCGTCCCGTACAAGCCCGCGAACATCCGGGTATCGATTCCGGCGAACTCGCGGCTTCCCGAAAAGGATGCGGCCTCGACGCTTTCCGTTCCCTCGTTGACGCGCGCCAATCTTTCCGTTCCGAGATGGCTGGCGCTGGGATTCGTTGGGGTATGGCTGGCCGGCGCGGCGCTGGTCCTCCTTCGGCTGAGCGTGAGCCTTCTGCATCTCGAACGCCTCAAACGCGACGCTCTTCCTCTGGCCGTCGATTGCCGCGCCCAACTCACGCGCTGGACCGCGGCGACGAAAGGCGGCCGCAACGTACGCCTGTGCACCTCCGACGAGATCGATATCCCGATCGCCGTCGGCCTCTTCGATGCGATGATACTCGTGCCCAAGCGCTTGCTCGAGGAGCTCGGGCCGCACGACGTCGATAGCATCGTCTTGCACGAACTTGCCCATCTGCGGCGCTCCGACGATTGGCTCAACGCCCTCGAACGCTTCGCGCATGCGCTTCTCTTTTTCAATCCCGCGATCGTATGGTTATCCGCGCAGCTCGACATCGAACGCGAGGTCGCCTGCGACGATTGGGTGCTGCAGCAAAACGATGCGCTGCCCTACGCAACGTGTCTTGCCAAAGTCGCCGAAACCGCCATCTGGCCGCACCGTGCGATGACGGCGCCGGGCGCGTTCGTCACGCGGCGCGGCATGTCGATCCGCATCGAACGGCTGCTCGCGAAACATCGCGACGTGCGAGTCCGTACCTCGCTCGGACCGGCCGGCTCGGTTGTGGCCATGCTTGCCGTAGTGGGGATCGTCGCCGCATTTGTGTCACCCTCGATCGCGTACAGCACCGCACAACAACCAATGCTCCCAACCGTTGCGGCGGAACCGGCTATGCCCGTGACCCCACGCGTAACGCACACGCCGCAAGCGCCGCAAGCGCCCCAGGCGCCGCGCGCGCCACACGCGGCTCACGTTCCAATCGTCCCCGATGCCCGAGATATACGAGTCGTTGCTGGGCCGGTCGTGCATCCGATGCCGAACATTCACCCCAAGGTGATGGCGCTCGTTGCACCGGTCGTCGCTCCCGCCCCTGTCGTCCCGGCATCACCAGCAAAACCTGCACACTCCCGTGGGCACCACGTATCGCGGCACAGATCCGGGGACGCTCCCGACGCGGACGCGCCCGACGCTGATTCTCCCGACACCGAGTCGCTTCAGGACACGCTCGATAACATCGTCAGCGACGCGATGAAAACGGCTGCGCATAGCCCGAGACGAGCCGAAGTCGTCGCGGACGCCAATTCGCCCGACTACATCGACGAGCTCGAAAGCGCCGGGTACACCCATCTCTCCGTCGACGATCTCATCAAACTGAAATCGGTCGGCGTAACCGCGGCCTTCATTCGGGAGCTCCAGCGCGACGGCTTCGAGCACCCTTCGGTCGAGGACTTGGTCCAGCTGCGTGCGCTCGGCATCGATCCGCAATTCATCTCCGCGATGCGCGCCCGCTACGGCAGCGCACTGAGCGTCGACAAAATGATGGGGATGAAAGCCGTCGGCGTAACGCCCGCGTACATCGGCGCACTATCCGCCGCCGGCCTCAAAGATTTGTCGCCCGATCACATTACGAGCCTGCGCGCACTCGGCGTCACGCCCGACTACATTGCGGGCTTGGCACATGCCGGATACACCGGACTCACCGTCGATCAGATTCAACAGATGCGGGCGCTCGGCATCGACGGCGCGTTTATCACCCGTGCAAACGCGCACGGCTTCCACAATCTTACGATCGATCAACTCACGAACCTGAAAGCGACCGGAGTACTGTAAAATGCGAATGGTCCACCGCATAGCGGCACTCGTGCTGCTGTTTAAACTCGCCCTGATGCCGGCGAACGCCGCCGAAACGCTGACCGGATCGTGGTCGATCCAACCACAATCGCGACCTGAGAGAGTCGATTTTCTAGTCCGGATCGAGGATAACGACCGGCACTCCACGGACGAAACGTCGACCGATTTCGACCTCGCGGAGCTCGGCCTGAACGACGCCTCACTCCGGACCGATGGGAGCAAGATTACGATCGCGCTCGCTCGCGACGGCGGTTCCATTGCAGGCAGCGGCATCGTTACACACGGCACCGCAAGCGGTTCGTTCGTCTTTACACCAAGTGCCGCATATCGGACGGCGATGCGCGAACGCGGCTATCCCGGCCTGAGCGCGCGCGACCAACTGCGGGCAACGATGGAGAACATCTCGCTTGCCTTCGTCGATGAGATCGCCTCGGCCGGATACCGGCAGCTCCCCTTCGACGAGCTCCTCGCCTTTCGCGGGCTCCGGATCGACGGCGCCTACATCGCGGCGGCGCGCGCCACGTTTCCGTCCTCCACGCTGGATGCGAACCTTTTGGTGCAGTTAGCGGCCCTGCGCGTCACCCAAGCATTCGTCACGGAATTCCGCGCCGAGGGCTTCGCGGTAGAGCGGCCGGCAGATGCAGTTCAACTGCGCGCCATGAACATCGACCGTGGCTTCGTCCACGACCTCGCAGCGGCGGGGTTTGCGCATCTTTCTCTGGGCGAACTCATCCAACTGCGCGCACTCGGCATCGACGGAACCTACATCAAGCGTGTCGAGTCGCACGGCATCGCGCGCCCGACGGTCGATCAACTGATGCGTCTGCGCGCGATGAACATCGTACGCAGCGCACCCGTTGCCGTGACGTCGTAATGCGCACGCCCGGCATTGCCCCCACAATTGCCCTGGCGACCGCGCTGCTCTTCGCCGCAGCGATCCCCGCGCGCGCCGTATCCTCGACGACGATCGGCACGCTCTCGGTAACGACGGTCACGGCACCTCCGCCGCTCGATCCGAAAGCCGATGTGAGCGCTTGGAGCGCGATCACTCCCGTGACCCTGGCGTGGGACGTACAGCACGAGCGGCCTGCCTCCGAACTTACGACGGCGGGGTTGGCGACCGATGGAAAATTCGTATACGCCCGCTTCGACGTCAAACAGCGTGAAGGTTTGCTGCAGAACCAACACACGAACAATGTCGGCGACGGGACGGACGATGAGGTCTGGGTCGACCTGTGGCCGAGCGGCAACAAGGGGTTCTACTATCAGTTTGCGGCCACGTCGAACGGCACGCACTTTCAGTATTCGTCGGAGAACACCGCCTACGAGCCGACCTGGGAATCGTACGGAAAGGCCTACGCCGGCGGCTTCACGGTCACGATGAAGATCCCGATCAACGTGATGCGCGGCACGGGAAGCGCCGCGGATTGGAAAGCGCAGTTCGTGCGCGTCGTGCGTTCGACGGGGGAACGTCAGATCTGGTCCTACGCTCCGGCGCAAAGCAACGGCGACGACGTCACCTTCGCCGGGAGCCTCAGCGGCATGGCGGCGGCAACCGCAGCGCGCGCGAAGCCCCGTATCGGCGTCTACGCGCTCGGCGAAGCGGGGTCTCCCGCTTCCGGCCTCTCTACTTCGCGGGTGGGTGCCGATCTCTCAATCCCGATCACGCAAACGGCTTCGCTCTTCGGCACCGTCCATCCGGATTTCTCGAACGTCGAAGTCGATCAGGCGACGATTTCTCCGACGGCCTTCCAGCGCTACTACACGGAGTTCCGGCCGTTCTTCACGCAGGCCAACAACTATTTCGACAACTTCGATTGCGACGCGTGCCCGAACATCGGCAACCTCTACTCACCGAACATTCCGACGCCGCGCGACGCCTACGCCCTCGCCGGCCATCAAGGCCAGTTCCAATTCGCCGCCATCGACTCGGTCGGAACGGGGCGCATCGATGCCGCGCAGTCGCTCGGCTACACGTCACCCGACAACCACTGGCGTTATTTCATGGAACGCATCTCGGCCGATTGCATCGCGTCGGCAGCGGGAACGTGTCAATTCGACGCGCCGGTCGTTCACGACGATACTTTCGCCAACGGACTTAGCTACAACGACGGCAAGCACGTCGACGCCTACTTCGATTACGGCAGCGACAGCGGCAACCAAGTGCTGATTCCGAATCAGGCGCAGCGCTACGATGCCGGAACCTTTCTCTATAACGCTACCTCCGGCGTCGCATTTTCCACGCGAAAAATAGGCCTCTACTACGATCCGGCCGACGGCTTCGTCCAGCACCCCGATATCGCCGGCTACGCCCTGTACGATGTGAAGGAGTGGACGTTTTCCGGCAACTCTAAAATGAACAGCATCGGCATCTCGACGTTCGTCGACCGCTACCACAACATGTTCGGCCGGCTCGACCAAACCGATAACAACGTCGTTTTCGACGCACTCACGAAGAGCCGCATCGACGTCCAAGCCACGTTCGGGTCCGATTACCTGCTGCAGAATTTCACCTGCACGCTGGGCGCGTGCGTGTTCTCGCCGGTCTCGCAAAACGGTATCGGCGTCACCTACCACAGCGGCAGCGCAAACAGCCCCGGCAACTTTCCCAACCACGGAAGCTCGTCGGACCCGACGACCATAACCTACAATACGGGCCGGTTCGGCCCGGGGCGCCTCGACTCGTGGTCGCGCGTCACGAACATGGTGGCGGGCCCGCGCGGCACCCTCTCACTCGAAGCCGACGACACGCACCAATATCTCGACGCCGGCGGCGTCAACACCCAGTGGCTGGAACGCCTGGGCTACACCTACGCCGCGTCGGCAAACTCGTCGTTCTCGCTCGGCGTGCGGCGCATCATCGGAACGCCGCCGCTCGTGTTCGCAGCCTCGCCGGTCAGCTGCACGACGGTCGTGACCCTCGCCCAAGTCGCCGGCGCAACCCCCTGCACGGGTGCCTGGAACCTCTCGTTCGCCTACCACCACCGCTCCCCGCACGACGACCTCTACTTCGGGTACGGCGACGCGAGCCAGCTTTCGACCACCCCCTCGTTTATCATCAAGCTGATCCACTATTTCGGCGCCGAGAAAGGCACCTAGGGCAAAAGGGCTTGACTTTTCCTGGCGGATGAGGCATACCAAAGACATCCGTTAGGTGTGCCTAAGTTAGCTCTGGACGGAACCTCTGCCGGGATGGACCAATGATCGTTTGTATCTGCAACGCGCTCAACGAAGCCAAGATTACCTCGGCGATCGAAGCCGGCGCGTGCACCGTCGGCGCCGTCTACGAGTGCTGCGATGCGAGCCCGAGATGCGGGCAGTGCAGCGTCGATATCAGCCGCCTGCTGCGTCGGAACTCATCTGATTCGTTATCGGCCCCATCGCGCTTTGATGGTAATTCGGCAGACCCATCAGCTTCACGAGATCGAGTTGGCGCTCGAGAAAATCAACGTGTTCCTCTGAGTCGATGAGGATCTTGGTCGCGATATCGCGGCTGACGTAGTCCCCCTCCCGCTCGAAGAGCGTAATCGAGGTCGCCGTATCGTTGCGAGCGACCATCTCTAGCTCGAGATCGCTACGTAGAATCTCCTCGGGATTCTCCCCGATGTGCAGCTTGCCCAGATCCTGAAGGTTCGGCAGCCCGTCGAGAAAGAGTATCCGCTCGATCAGCCAATCGGCATGCCGCATCTCGCCGAGCGACTCTTTGTAAATGATGTCGCCGAGATCGTGCAGCCCCCAGTGCCGCAGCATTCTCGCATGCAAGAAGTACTGATCGATCGCCGTCAGCTCGTTAAAGAGCATCTTGTTCAGCGCCACAATCACATCCCGATTTCCAAGCATTCCTCAAAGGTATGCCGAAGAGAATACCCATCCCCCCAACCCCCCCACAACCCATGGGCCCGCGAGCGCGGGCCCGGGGGCCATCGGGGGGCACGCCGCCCCGATCTTAAATGAACGATTTCGATATCATCGTCTACGGTGCGACGGGTTTCGTCGGACGGCGCGCCGTGCGCTACCTTGCGAACTATGCCGCAAAGGCTAACCTGCGCTGGGCGATCGCGGGCCGCAACGCCGCGAAACTCGAGCAGCTCGCAGCCAGCGCCGGCAACGTTCCCGTATTCATCGCCGAAGCGAACGACCGGGCTGCAATCGATGCCTTCACGGGGCGCACGCGCGTGGTCCTCGCCATGGCGGGACCATTTTCGCTCTACGCCGATACCTTGGTTGAAGCGTGCGTGCAGCTCGGCACGCATTACGCGGACATTACGGGCGAAACGCCCTGGATCAAGACGCTGATCGATCGCTTTCACGAGCGCGCGCAAGCCTCCGGCACGCGAATCGTGCCGAGTTGCGGGTTCGATTCCGTCCCAAGCGATATCGGCGCATTCTTCCTCGCGCGCGCCGTGCAGCGCGAATGCGGCACGGACTGCACGAAGATGAAGGCGTACTTTCGCGCGTCGGGCGGCCTCAACGGCGGCACGCTGGCCACGATGCTGCTCATGTTCGGGGACCCGAAGGCGTCGGCCGCGATGCGGAATCCCGACCTCCTCACGCCGCCGGACCATGCCGGAGCCGCACGCATCCCGGGCGGTCGCGACCCAACGATGGCCCTCTTCGACGGCGACGCGGGAACGTGGGTCGCGCCCTTCGTGATGGGCCCGATCAACACGCGCGTCGTGCGGCGCAGCGCGGGACTCTTCGCACTTTGGAACGAGACGTACGGCGAGCGATTCTCCTATCAGGAGTACATGTCGTTCCCGGGGCCGTTCGGCGCCGCGCTCGCGACGACGGTTGCTGCCGGCGCGGTGATGGCGCAGGCTTCGGCCTCATTCGCTCCGGCGCGCACCTTTCTCGAACCGTTCGTGCCGAAACCCGGCACGGGCCCGACGGAAAGCGCAATCGAAGGCGGCTGGTACCGCTGCGAACTCTTCGCCCGCAGCGCGGACGGCCGTCAGCTCACCGCAACGATGCGCGACAGCGGCGATCCCGGAAACGCCGCCACGGTCAAGTTTGCGTGCGAAGCGGCCCTAGCGCTCGCCCTTGAAGGCGATGCACTTCCCGGCGGCGCCGAACGCGGCGGCCTCCTTACGCCGGCTACGGCGATCGGAGAGGTGCTCGTTCGGCGCCTGCAGGAGGCGGGGACGCGCTTCGAATTGACGATTCCGGCTTAGCCGTCTTTCTTTTCGAACATTCCCTCGAGGTTGCCGACCTCGCTATTGATGGCGTTGTTGGCCTGCAGATCGATACCGGTTTTCGCGATGGCATCGAACGCGCCGCCGCCGGGGACGTGTGCCGCAACGTCGTCGATCGCCGTGTTGATGAAGCCATCGGCGCCCGTATCGATCGTCGCATCGGCCGCAAACCCGCCGACTTTTTCAGCGAGATTTGGCTGATCTGTATCCGACATGAAACCCCTCACTCTGGGCTCGCCACATGGCCGCGAGCCGAAGCCGCGCGCCACCCGCAGCAGCGCGTCTCCGCCTCTACTTGAAAAGAAGCCAAGCCCCTCTAAGAACAAGACGCCACGTGGAGATGGCGCGCGAGTGCGCGCCAGGGGGCCATCGGGGGGCACGCCGTCCCGATTTCAACGAAACCTGGCCGACCAATCAGGGTATATGGCTTTCGTGAAGCTGTTTCGAACGATTGCCTCGGTGCGCCACGAGATTCCGCGGATCGTTCCGCTCTTTCGTGATGCAAGGGTGCCCACGTGGGCAAAGGTGGCGGCCGCGCTGGCTGCGGTCCTGATCGTGTCGCCGCTCAATCTGCTCGGCGACATTCCGCTGCTGGGATTTTTCGACGATGGGGCGCTCCTCTTGTTCGTCGTGCACCTGTTCGTGAGTTTCGCGGAGAAGCGCACGCAGGTCGATTCGGGAGCAATCACCGTACACTAACGCCGTATCAATCGAGCGACCAGCCGAAATCTAAAAGCGGCTTCGCATCGCGCGCGAGCGCGACCATGCCAGACACGAGCGCGGGCGAGGACACGTCGCGATCGGTAAGATCGGTATGGACGCAGAAATTGCGCAGCCGAAAGTAGGGCGCGAGGTTGCTCGTAGCGTGCGTTTCGAAACCGCGCGGCATGCGCGCGAGCGAATCTTCGTCGTCCTCGGGTGGAATCAAGGGAATTCCCTTCTTCGCGAGCGTCCGCACGACGCGCTCGAACGCAGCGGGCCGGCTCGCCATTGCAGCGCGCCAGCGCTGCAGCATCGGCCTCTCGATCCGGTAGAACGCGATCGAAAGAAAACTCGCACCGGGCTGGATGTGCACGTAAAGACCGCCCGGGGTCGAACGCCCCCCGTCATAGGAAAGATACGCGCTCACGTGGGTCTTGTACGGGCTCTTGTCGTTTGAGAAACGGACGTCGCGATACAGACGAAAGATCGAACGCTTGGCATCGCCGCCGATCGGGATATTGGCGCGCTCGAGCGCTATCGTGGCGTCGTCGACGAGCAGCGCTAACGGCTCGAGCAGCTCCTTTTGAAAGCGCTCCTTGCGCGGCGCGAACCACGCGCGATCGTTGTGTTTTGCGAGGGCCGCAAGCAAACGCAGTGCCTTCGGATCGAAGCCGGAAAAACGCGGTCGCGCAGACGCCATGGTCCGCTGCATTCGCGTCGAAGCGAAACGCTCATGTCCGATGAGCGCCGTCTCGTCTACTCCACCGATGGCTCGCTGCCGCTCCCGAAGGTCGACCGGCCCAAGCCGAAGGCCGCTCCCGGTAAAGCGCTGCCGCCTGCCGACGGCATCGTGCGCGTCGGTTGTGAAAAACGCCGCGGCGGCGTCGTGACGCTGGTCTACGGGCTGGCGGCAAACGAACTCGCACCGATCGCGACCGAACTGCGCCGCGCGTGCGGCACCGGCGGCACCGCGAAGGACGGCATCGTCTCGCTCCAGGGCGACAAGCGCGACGACGTGCTCGCCTATTTTCAAGCGCGCGGGCGCCGCACGAAACGGATGGGCGGCTAACGAACGAGGCGGGGGCTGCGTTGAAAAGAGCGTCATGTTCGCATTCATCCTAGCCGCCGCGCTCGCGCAGATGTCGCCCGCACCGGAGGCGTCGCCCGTACCGAACTCCACGAGCGCTTCACCCGCGCCCTCCGCGCAAGACGAGAGCCCGGGGCCGCCCGCCGGCAACATCTTCCCTACGGGAATCATCCGGCGCATGCCGCCCGGAGCGCTGCATACCGTGCCGGGCGATGCCGTTATCCGGAACTCCGGCTCGACGAACACCGAAGGCTACGCGATCGTGATCCATCCGGATTATTCGGTCGACGTCGCCGTGGGCGGCACGACGCAGCACAAGACGCTCGGCGAACCGCAGGCCAAGTGGCTCTTCGCAAAGCTCAAGGCCGATGAACCCCTTGCGTCGCTCGCCGCTGGACGTTGCATGAAGAGCGCCTCCTTCGGAACCGTCACGACGATTGCGTACGACGGGCAGAGCACGGCGGATCTCAGCTGCGGCGGCGGAGACCAAGTTCGCGAACTCAATCGCACGATCGGGATCATCGTGAACCAACTCGGCATCGCTCCAGGGGTGGGACGCTTACGCCGGCATCTGTTGTAAAAACAAAAGCCCCGGATCGCTCCGGGGCTTTTGTATTGCCGCGCGTGCGCTACACGCCGACGATGTACTTGATCAGGGCGCGTGCGAACGGCGCACCGAGGCCCGTATCCTCATCGATGCCGGGTCCGGCGTAGACCGTGCCCGGTACGATTCCCGCTTCATACTCGTCCGGGCCGCCACCTAGCTCGGATCCGACGACGCCGAGCGCATCTATTGGTTCGCCGTCGTTGCCGTACACGATGTCGTAAAACGTGTTGTGGTACGCCGTCGCTTGCGCGGTGTGAGCGAGGTTGTACCACAAGTAGTTCGGATTGCCGAGCCGGTATGAAGGCGCCGCCGGCGCCGTATAGCCCGCTACGGGATCCGAGACGTGGCCGCTGTAACCGCCGCCGCAAGAGGGCGTCACTTTGCACGCCGAGAGCACGACCGCCCACATCGCGGCCATTTCCGGCGCCGCGACCGACGTACCGCCGATCGGCTCGTTCATCGCGCCACCGGAAACGCCGGTGTCGTAAATTAACGGCACGCCCGTGTATGGGTCGCCATCCATATCGACGTCGGGAACGCACCGCATGGTGCAGGCCGCTACGTAGGGCGTTACACTATTGCTCGTCTGATACGGCGGAGTCTGGAAATCCATCGACACGCCCGCCGTGGAGGCGCCCCCGCTCTCGGTGGTATCGCCCCACCCGGTGATCGGCCCCGTCAGGCGTCCGTTCGGCCCGACGGGCGTATTGGTGCCCCCGACCGCAACCGCGTTGGGTACGTCCGACGGATAGTTGATGTTGGGATTTGAGGTCAACCCACCTTCGCACGCCGCGCTTCCCGCATCGCCCGTTGAAACGAACGTGGCGACCCCTTCGGCTGCCAGCATCGAAAATTCGTTTGGCGACGAGCCCGTCGCGTCCCCGCCCGGATTGATGGTGAGCTCGCCGATTTCCGGACTGCTCTCCAACAGCTCGCAGCCGCCGAACGACAGCGACAGGACGTCGGACGCGTTGTCGGCGATCGCGGTGTTGACCTCGTCGTCGAAGATCGCCAGGCCTTGTTCTGCTTCGTTCGGTCCTATGCAGCCGGCCCCGAGCGGATTGTTGATGAGCTCGCAGCCTTCGCTGTTGTAGGCGAGATAAAAGCGCACGCTCGCGTCGCGCGCCAGGGTCGTGGTCTGTTCCGTATCGAGCTGCGCCTCGAGATCTTCGGGGTTGCAGCCGGCCACGGGGGCCGTGGACGAACCTGCCGTGCACGGACCGGTCGCCGGAGGCGGCGCGGTGTCGCCGTTGATGGTCGCCGGTACTTCGGTAAGCGTGCTCGAGCCTTGCACGTTGAAAATTCTCTTGAAATTCGGCACGTCGTTCAGCGTGATGGGGCCCGTCCCGATCACACCGATGGTGACGCCGGCGCCCGTGTAACCGGCGTCATAAGCGCCTTGATAATCGAACGCTTTTGCGATCTGCTGCGGCGTGAGACCGTTGATGAAGTTGTCGCTGATGCCGCCGCTGATGGGCTCGGGCGGCGACGTCGTCAAATAGTCAAGCGTGAAGGTTTGGAAATTCAGCAAATGGCTGAGCGAAATGCCCGGCATCGTGCTCTTTACGAGCGGTTCCGTTTCGGGCGCGGTGAGCTCGAGCGAACGGACGTGTCCCCCGAGCGCGACCGTTACTTTGTAGCGGCCGTACGTCGTGCCGAGTGCGCGCTCCATCGCCGCAGTCGGCCCGGTGACGGCGAGCGAATTTCGCATCGGCCACGTTCCGACGCGCAAGCCGCGCGATTCGAAGTAACGCGCCATCGCCGTATAGGTGGAGAGCGGCGTACCGAAGGCCTCTCCGATTTGCCGAGGCGTAAGCCAATGCCGGTAGTAGTGCGAGCCCGGCGTGTTTGCCGCGCGCGCGTACGCGTTGAGGCCGGCCTCATTGCGCAGCGGCGTGCCGATGCGCACCGAAAGACCCCGCACCCTGGCCGGACCGAGATACTGCACGCGGTACAATCTCTCGAGTGCCGCGAGCCCCGCGTCGACCTTTTTACCGGACGATACTTCGCGAACGATGACGGCCGAGCGGCCCGGAACGGCGCTGCCGAGGCTTGCCGCAGCCACGATCGCGGCAGCGATGATAAAGGACTTCTTCATGTTAGAGGATCCCCCGCGTGCGATTGTCGCGCGTCCGCGCGACCGAGTGGGTGACGAGGTATTGCAGGCGCAGCGTTCGTTGCTTGCGCCGGATGGTGGCGATTCGCGCTTGCGCCATCGCCACGCGTCCGACGAACGTGCGCGCGAGCTGCGTCCGCGACGACGTCTTACGTGCGGCGCTCTGCAGTTGTTGCGCCGTCAGGTACACCGTTTCGTTCACGGTCGTAATTTGCTGCGGCGTACCCGAGAAGAGCGTGAATCCACTCTGGCCTGAGTAGTCGTAGTAAACAGTTTGTACGTCGTCCAGGACGACGCACGCCGGCCCGACGTTTGGAATGACGTACGTCGTCGTCGTCGTCGTTTCGAAGGTCCCCATCATCGGATCGACCGCGTTCTTCGTCTGCACGAGTACGTTCGCCGTGCTCGCAAAGCTCGACGGCACGGGACAAGCGGCCGTAGGAAGGTTGGTCGCGCCCATGTTCGTGTCGGTTTCGGTCGCGAGCGCTGTGCCGATGTAACCGGTCGGAATCCAGTTCGGAATCGACGTCGTCTTAACGGTCGGCGCTGCCGTCGACGGGGCCTCCGCCTGCTGCGTGGTCGTCTCCGTAATCGTTCCCGACGGCCCCGCAGCGCTCGGAGCGCTCACCGCGAACATCTGGTTTCCGGAAAACACGGTACCGACAAACGGCGTATTAATGGAACCCGAGCCGTCGAGATTTGAGACGACCGTTTGCGTCGTCGTCGGACCGGACGCATTGACGTTGGGATAGTTGACCGTTTCTTTGTACGAGCCGTCGGCCGCATAGGTCGACATCGACGACTCGTTGTTCGTGAACGACGTTGCGATGGTCGCTGCGGCGTTATTGGTGAACGACGCGCCCGCGACTTCCGGAAGGACGTCGACGAGCCCGTTGCCCGAGCCGAACGTGTAGGTCACGGCGTAGCCGCTATCGTCGGTCGACGTGAATCCGAGGTTCGAAAAATTTCCGGTGTAAATGGTATCGGAGAACGCGAAATAGTCGTCGACCGTGTCCGAGAACGTCTCCGGTGCCGGCGCGGTCTGTTGATCGGTCTCGATCGTGCGGAAATCGACGTTCGACGAATTGCCGTCAAACGTACCGCCGGGATTCGTCACGGTCGTCGTCTGCGTGACGGTGTCGAACGAGGTTTGCGTCGGCTGCGGGTCGGGCGTCTGTGCCCCCGCAAGCGGCGCCGAGTCCGGGCGCTGGTAGGTGGTAAGGAGCGTCCCCGTCGTCTGCGAGGCGTCCCCGTTATTGGCAGGATGGTAGACCGGCGCGGTGTTTCCCGGCTGCGTGGTGGATCCGGGAACGGGGGTCGCTCCGACCGCAGTCGTGCCCGGAGCCGGCGACGGCGTCGTCACGGGAGCAGTGCCCACGGGCGACGAGGTCGCGGTGGACACGGGAGACGAGGTCGCGTGCGGCGACGAGGTTGGGGAGCCCACGGGCGACGAGGTCGCGGGCGATACGAACGTCGGTCCTCCGCCCGAACTGGTTCCGGCGCCGCAACCCGCAAAAATCGTCGCGGCAGCAAAAACCGCACCCGGCAATAACAAAACACGCTTCACGCTAGGTAAACACCTCAGCCGCCGGCGACCGGACAACAGACAAATGCAACAAGGCAAGGATCTACTGAATCCCGCCTTTATATGGTAAATCCCGAGCTGTAACATTTCGGTAACACAGGGAACCACCCGCCGGACCAAGCGCTGAAGAGGGCGCCCTCGCGAACCGATACTAAGGATAATGATAGAGCGAGTGGAGCCTAAAGCGCCGCTGAGTCTCCGGCGCCCCGCGCTTCCCGCCCGCCTTAGCCCGGCGTGCCCGAAGGCCGGCTCCGTGATGGAACTGCCCCTTGGCGAGATCGCCGGCGACCTGCACGCCATCGCCGGTCACGGCGGCCGCAGCGCCTGCTACGAACTGCTCGTCGCTAACGATACGCCTTTGCCGCTTGCTACGTTTGCCTATGCAACTGAACCGGGCCAGCGCCACGACCGGATTACCTGGAACGCCATCCTCGTGCCGCCGTATTCCGCGATCGCCGTGGAAATCGACGTCGCGCTCCCGCGCCGGGGTCGCCCGCTGCGCGTGGTCGCCGAACTGCATGCCGAGGACGCCAAGCTCACACTCGACGGCGGACCGCCGCACCGCTTCTCGCGCGGACTTGCCCGGCGAGTGGCGCTGCTTGCTTCGGCTCTGCTGCTGCTCGCACTCGGTACGGCCTCGATCGCGAAGAACGAGCCGCACGTCGTCGCAATTGCGGCTCCGACGGCGGTTCGCGGTGGGGTTCCCTTCAGCGTCGCGTACGCAGCGGGCCAAGCATCCGAGGTCGATTACACCGTCGACGCGGCCGACGGGCTCGAAGTCGGCCGCGGGACGCTGCACGACGGCCCGGGCGCCTTCAGCCTCGCACTGCCCACGAATCACGTCTCGAGCGGCTACGACATCCGCATCTTCGCGCACGGCCGGTTCGGCACCGACGAGCGCTCGACGCACGTCGTCGCACTGGCCGCTCCGCGCGCGGCCGCGCCCAAAGATCTGCGCGTTACGGGCCTCGCGCTCGATGCGGAGACCGTCCACGGCGGCGATCCGATCGCCGTCAGTTACAAGACGCCGGCGCAGGCGGGCTACGTGCGGCTCATCGATGAGATCGGCACCGTGCGCGCGGAAGCGCTGCTGAGCCCCCATGGCCGCTCGATTTTGCAGGCGCCCTACGTCGATGCCGATCAAGATTTGCGCGTCGTTGTCGATGCGCAGCGGGGAACCTCACGCGCCGAGAGCGAGGTTCCGGTGCGAATCTTGCACGCCGATCCGAATTTCGTCGCACAAATGACGGCCAAGGGTACGACTATCGTCCCCGGCATCTCCGGCAACCAGAGCGCGGCGGATCCGAGCGACCCGAACGATCCGAGCAGCGCAAACGTTCCGACCGTTCCGGTCGCCGCAGCCGACCCCGATACGACGGGCTCCGCGCCCGTGAGCGATTCGGGCGGCGTTATTTCAGTACCGAAGCATCAGCGTCTGGGCGTGCCGATCGTGGTCCGCATCGCGCACATGGAAGCGGGGCTGCGCATCGCGGTCATGGGCGAGATGGGCGACGAAATCGAAGCCGTCGACATCGCGAGCGATACCGATCGGACGATTCTGCCCGCAATCACGGGCAAACCGCAGAACCTCTCCGTCGTCGCCACGTATGCCAAAGGTTTCGGCCAAGAGACGTTCATCCAGCCGATCACCGTCACTCACTAAGCGGCGGCCGTGACCTCCCTGCCGCGCCTGGCACCGGCCAGCCTCCATCGCGGCCGCATTAGCGCTTGGCTCGAACGGCACGCGGAGCGTCCATTGCGCCTCTTGGTCGCAACCGCGGGCGCCGGCAAGACCACGGCCGTCGTCACCTATCTCGGCGCGAAAAAAGGAACGCACGCGTATCTCGCGCTCAAACGCGATGAAACGCTCGAAGTCTTTCGCGGGCGACTCGCCCGAGCGCTCGCCATCGATTACGCACCCGCTTCCTTCGCTGCGCTGCTGGCCGCAATTGCGACGCGCGCACCCTGCGATATCGCCATCGACGACATCGACGGCGCGACGGTCGAAACGCGCGAAGAACTCGAAGCGCTCGCAGCGGAAGCGCCGGCCGGAATTTCTCTTGTCTACTGCGCCCGCTCCCGCATCGCGGTCGACACGCGACGGTTCTTAGAACGCGGGCTCGGAGCGATGCTCGACGGACCCGCCTTGGCCTTCGACGGCGACGAGATCGCGCGCCTGGCCGAACTGCACGCAGTACGCTATGCGCCGGCGGATATCGCGCGGCTCTTGGAAGAAACGGAAGGCTGGCCGATCGTCGTCTCGTGGGCCATCCGCGATGCGGCTGAAGGCGGCACGGGTCTCGCGGGGGCCTACGAACATTGGCGCAAGAACAGCGGCCGTCATTTCCGCGAATTCATCGACGACGAATTGCGCGACGCAGGCGATCGATACCGCTCCGCCTTTCGTATCGCCATTCGCGGAACGGGCGCGGCCGTCGAGCGCGAACGATTGGCCGAACTCGAAGAACGCGGACTCTTCGTCTATTTCGCCGACGGACTCTTTCGCCCGTACCGGGTGGCGCGGCAGTTCGATCTCGATCCGGCCGCCGCTCCGCGGGATGGTGACTCGACTACCGCGGAATTGCTCGTCGTGCGCATGTTCGGCCGGTTCGAAGCGGAGATCGGCGGGCGGCGCATCGATTGGATCCGGCGGCGCGAAGCGCAAATCTTCAAATATCTCTTGCTCAAACCCAACGGGACGGCGACGCGCGCGGAATTACGGGCGACGTTTTGGCCCGGCACCGACGTCCATCTCGCCACGCAGAGCATCCGCACCGCTTCGAGCAACATCCGGAAGGCAATCGCCGCCGTGACCGGCTACGCGCGCGTCGACCGTTACTTTCACTCGAGCGGCGATATTTGCGTGGTGCTCGAGAACGCGGTGATCGACGTACGGCGTTTTACTTCGCACGTCGCCGACGGTGATAAGGAACGCGAAGCCGGGCGCACCCACGAAGCCTTCGCCCACTTCCGCGCGGCCGAAATGATCTACGGCGGCGAATTGCTCGGCGGTGACTACCCCGAGCCTTGGCACGCGGCGCGCGCCGAAATGTACCGCTCGCTCTATTGCGGGCTGCTCGAACGCATCGCCGAGTATCACGCCGATGCGGGGCACGGGCGTCAAGCTCGCGAGTACGCGCAACGCGCGCGCGAGCTAAGTGCCGGTGCGTATCCGCTCGGCAGCTAGGGACGCGCGCAGCCACAGGCGGAAGGTCTTATCCGCGTAGCCCGCGCGCCAACCCGGCGTTACGGCCAGGGCCTGGTCGAGCGGTTCGTCGCGCTTGACGACGATCGTATCGACGTGCCGGCGATCGAGCGTCGCGCGCCAGGTACGATCGAGCCGTACGATTTTCGCGAAATCTTCCCATACGTCGCGCGGAAACGGATCGGCTCGGCCGTCGAGAAACACGCGCTCGCCCGGTTTCCCGAGCGCGAGCGAACACCAGGCAAAGTCCGAGCAGTATATATTGTGGGTGCCCGGCATCTTTGCGAGCGCGGCGAGCGGCGCATCGGCGAGTCCGCCCTGTGCGGGAACGCCGGCCACGAGCTTGACGCCGACGTAGACGGCAATGCCGAATGTAAGCGCCGGAAGTGCGATCCATGCCATGCGATCGGCTTTGGTCTGCGGCGCCTCGGGCACCGCTTCGAAAAACGGAACGCGCCGCGAGAGCGCCGAGGCGACGATCGGCAGCGCCGCGATCGCGAAGACGCCGACGTTGCGCGCCGCGGAGAGAACGAGAAAACCGAACGCACACAGCACGAAGAGATCGCGAAAGCGACGATCGCCGCTCCCCCGCACGCCTGCAAACGCTGCGAGAATCAGCAATGGCAGCGCACCGAAGGCGAAGGACGTATCGTCGATGTCGGTCACTTTCCATTCGGAGATATATGCCTTGATCGGATTGTTGAAGAGTCCGAGCGCGTAGCGCGGCAGATCCCAGCCGAAGGGATTGCAGCAGATGGCCACGAGCGTCGCTGCGGCGACGATCGTCAAGCGGCGCGTACGGCGGCCGAACCCGCGTTCGTCGAGGGCGGAGCCGGCCGCGAGCACCGCGGCGAGGATCGGCGCGAGCATCGCGCTCGCATGCCAATTCGACCAGATCGCGGCGACGAGGATGGCGGCATAACACCACGGTCCGTCGATCTCAAGCAAGAACAGTAAGAGCGCAAGCATCGGCCAAGCCACGACTTGCGCGCGCACGCCGAACGATTCGAAAAGTGCGACCCCGGCGAGGGCGGTGCATACGGCCACGGCGCGTGTGGAAGCTCCGCGCCTTGTGGCAGAGAGCGCCGCGATCGCCAGCGCGGCGAGCGCCGCGAGAGCGCACGCCCCCGCAAAGAGATCCCAGCCCAGTCCAGTCCGCCCCGCATATGCGGCCATGCCGAAAAGCCATTCTTGCGGTACCCAGGGTGCGTAGGGTGCGCTAAACGCTTCGCTACCGAGCGACCGCGGCACCACGTGCGTGCGCAGGATACCCGCGCCCAGCCAGCGCTGCCAATAGAGATCGCCGTCGCCCGGCGGATACGAGATTGCGGTCGAAAAAAATCGAGCGGCAAAAACGCCGATGATGAGCCACGCGTATTTCATCGCACCGCGCCCGTGCGCTCGTAGAGCACCGCTTCGTCGTCGCTCGCAACGACGGTCCAGCCGTGCGAAAGCGACAGCATGCCCGCAAGCGGCCGGTCGATCCGCAGCAGCATCGCATCGATGCGGCGTTCGCCGATCGTGCGCAGCCAGTGCTGCTTCAAGCGCACGATATCGCGCTGTGCATCGCGCACGCGCTGTGGATACGCACCGACGCGGCCGTCCATGAATACCTGCGTCCGCGAGGATCCATCACCCAGGGCCGCATCGCACCAATCGACGTTCGAGCAGAAGAGCCTATGCGGGTGCCCATCGTTCGAGAGCGAGGCCGCAAGCGCAAAGGCAGGCACGGGCGCTGCGGGGTGCTGCATCGCCGCGAGCAGCGCGCACGCGGCTACGGCTGTAGCGCCGATTCCTATCGCCATATCTCCGCGCGAACCGCCGAGCCGCATTTGGGCCATCGAAGGAAAAGCGGCTGCCGCGGAGGCCGCGAGCAGCGGCGCCACGAGAACCCCGAAGACCGGGAGGTACGAACCGTTTGCCAACGCCAAATAGCCGGCCCCGAGAAACAGCAGCACGTCGCCCGCGCGATTGCGGCGCAAGCCGACCGCAAACGCCGCGCACACGATCAACAAAAAGCCGGTGCGATAGGCGAGCGGTACGAGATCGGCCGGGTGAAATGCCACGATGCCGTCGAGCCCGCGATCGAAGCGCATAGCTTCGAACGCGATGGGCGGATACGAAAGAAAACCCGGCGTTGCCAGCACCGCAAGCGCCGTCCCGGCGACGGCGAACCAGCGATAGCGGCACTCTCGTGCGCTGCGCGCCTCGAAATGCGCGCCGAGCGCGAAGACGAGCGCGAGCGCGGGTGCGAGCAAGCCTTGCGGCGCGACGTTGCACCACACGGCAGCGAGCAGTGTGGCCAAGATCGTGGAGCGGGCTCCAGGCCGATCCAGCAGTTCTGCAAGCACGAGCGCGAAGGTTGCCGTGTAGATGGCGCCGGCGCATCCGAACGAGCCGATCGCACAGAGCGCAGCCAGCGCCGTCGCCGCAAGAGCGAACGCCCGTCCGCCGAGGCGGCGCGCACGGCGCTCGACGAGTACGAACGTGCAGAGAGCTGCGAATGCGGCCGCAAATGCACCGAACGTCGCGGAGCCCAGGCCCAGAAGGTAGGCTGCGAGTGCGCCGAGCCAGCCGACGGCGCCGGTCGGAGATCCGGATGCGGAAAAGGTTTCGGAACCCAAATGCGTCGTGACCGCAAGCGTGTGGACGATCGCCGCACCGGCAAATCGATCGAGCGCGAGCGTCGCTTCGTTCGCAGGCGCGTGCGCGGCCGCGAGCGCGATACCGACGGCGAGCGCGGCGTAGAGCGCGCGGTAGGCCACCGTATTCGCGCTCGCATCGATCGCAGTCCGCGCGGGTAAAGCGCCCGCGTTAATTGAGATCGGGGCGGCGTCCCCCCCGATGGCCCCCAACGGCGCACTCGCTTCTTTTGAAATCGGGGCGGCGTGCCTTTTGTTGAAATCGGGGCGGCGTGCCCCCCGATAGCCCCCAACGGCGCACTCGCGCCGTGTTGAAAGGGGGGCGTGCCCAGCGATGGCCCGCAACGGTGCAACCGCGCCGTGTTGGAAGGGCGATCATTCGAGGGTGAGCCGGTCGCCTACTAAGACGTCGCGGCCGAGCTCGGGCGACGCGCCGAGTTCTACGACCGTCGCCGCATGGCGGCACGATACCGAGAGTCGGTTGGGCGCAACCGCGTTTGCGATCTTGAGCACCCGGTTATCTTTGTCGAGAAAATACAAGTCGATGGTCGCACGCATGCCCATCGTGTGCACGGCCGAGCAATGCGCGATCCAGAGACCCTCGTCCGCCGCCACCGTGGCCCGAGGCAAGAGGCCGACGCCGCGCGTCCACGGATCGCTGGCCCGATTCACACGCGTGGCGAGCACCTTGCCGTTACTGGTGTTGCGAAGCGAGAAACTCTTCATGATGCAGGCGGAAGCACCGGAAACGCGATGACGACCGCGATCGAAAAGGCCAGATATGGTGCGAATGCGATCGGTTCGGAGCGGCGCCGGCGAATCATGGCGATGAAGACCGCAACCAAACACGCGCCGCCGAACGCGAGCGCGGCAGCCTGTAGACCCAAGACTGCGGCGCCGAGCGTGACGAGCTTGACGTCGCCCCAACCCATGCCGCGGCCCTTCGAGAGCGCTGCCGCGACGGCGAAGGGGATGAACACGATGGCGGCCGAGACGATCGGGGTGTAATTTTTGAATGCGACCGAGATCAGCAGCCAGAACGCAAGCGGCACGATCGTGAAATAATCCGGTAAGATGCCGCAGCGCACGTCGCTATACCAGCACGCGACGAGCGGCACGAGAATCAGCGCGGCGATGATCAAGTTCGGCGCCGCAGCGCCTCGAAGCGCGAGCGAAAAACCAACGACCGCACACCCGAGAATCAACGCGATGACGGGCGGCCGGCCCGGCTTGGGGCCGTCTTCGAACGGCACGACATTCTTGCACACGGCTGCGCTCAGCTGAATGCTGAGGAAACCGACGCAACCAAATACGACCGTCGCGATGAGGTCGATCCACCAAGGGTTCACGAATACCTACCGATTCAATGCGGGCCGGCGAGATACTGCGCGACCACGCCGCCGAAGATCATGACGAAGAGTGCCGGCAACATGAAGAGCGCCATCGGAATGACCATTTTCGTCGGCATGAGATTCGCAATCTCTTCGGCTCGAACCATGCGGCGGTTGCGCACTTCTTCTGCAAGTTCTTCGAGCACGGCCGCAAGATTCGAACCTAGGCGCTCGGCCTGGACGATTGCGGTAACCGTGGTCGAGAGCTGCTCGAGACGAACGCGCGACGCCATCGATTTCAACGCGTCCGAGCGCGAGCGTCCAAGACGTACTTCGGAAAGCACAGCTTTGATCTCTTCGCCAAGCGCGCCCATCGCGGCCTCTTGCGATGAGGCAAGCGCAGCATTGAACGCGAGACCCGCCTGAACGGTCGAGGCCAGCATGTCGAGCAGATCCGGAAGGGCCTTCGTAATCTCGATCTTGCGTGAGACGACGGCACTCTTGAGCTGCGAGAGCGGATAGTAGCCACCGATGACGGTCAGCAACAAGATGCCGGCAACGTAGATGAGATCGAGCGAATGCATGTACGCCGATAAGCAGATTCCGAGCGTCAAGCCGAAGATCGAACCGGCCACCATGCGCGTCGCGATTTGGCCGGGCGAGACTTTGTACCAGCCGGCTTCGAGCAACTGCTGCTGCAAGCGCCCGCGCTGCTTTTCATTGAAAATTCTGTCAAATGCTGCTTGCCGGCTTCCGATGGTGCCGTCCCATTTGAGGACTTCGAGATCTTCGAGCCGCTTCGATACTTCGCTTTGCGTCGGCACGAGCGATATGATGAGGAGGCCCGTCGCCAGCGCAAAACCGATGGCGATCGCGATGATGATGAGCGGAAGTCCAAATACCATCAGACGTCAAACTTCAAGATTTTGCTGAGTGAGAAAATCGCGAGGCCTTCGAGCACGAGGAAGATGCCGATCGCACACTGTCCCGGGAAGGTGTGTTCGAGCGCGTTGCCCATCTCGGGCTGCGTCGAGACGACGAACCCGCCGACGAGCACCGGCAACGAGCCGATGATGAAGGCGCCGAAGCGCCCTTGCGCCGTGAGAGCGCCCATCTTTCGAATGACGCGACGGCGATCGCGAATCGTCGCGGCAAGTTTTTCGAGCACTTTCGCCAAGTCGCCGCCGGTCGATTGCTGCACGCGAACGACCTTCGCGAACATCATCATTTCGTTGGTCGGCATGCTCTTACTGAGTTCGTCCAGAGCATCGACGATCGGCAAACCGAGGTTGGTCCGCCCGATGACGCGCATGAATTCGCGACGCGCAGGGTCCGGAATTTCTTCGGTGACGAGGATGATCGCCTGCCGCAAGCCCAGGCCGACGCGGAGAGCGCCCGAGAGCATGCGCAGTACGAGTTCGAGCTGTGTGACGAAACTGTTGACGCGCTTATCGCCGCGGAACTTAAGGTAAAGCGAGCCGCCCATGATGGCCAGCCCGAACGAAACGGGCAATAGGAACGCGGAAATCAGGGGTGAGGTATGGACGAGGATGATGATTGTCAACCACAAGATGACGCCGACGCCAACGATCAAGAGCGCGAACTCTTCGGGTTTGATCGTCATATCGGCGCGATCGAGTTTATCGCGGAAGCCGACGCCGAGTTTGCCGGAAAAACCCCCGAGGCTGATGCCCGAAGAATAGAACAGCAGTGCGAGAATGCCGCAGACTGAAGCGCCGATCGCGTAGGGGAAGTAACCTACCATAACGTTCCTGCCGATTGCAGTTTCGCAAGCTCTCGAACGTCGAAGTGGACGCCCGCTTCTTCGAAACGTGAAGCGTAGTGGGGTTGGACGCCGGTGTACTGAAACTCGCCGACGACCTTACTATCCTTATCGACACCTTTGGATTGATACCGTATAAGCTCTTGCATCGTCACGATGTCGCCTTCCATACCGACGACTTCGGTAATGCTCGTGACCTTGCGGGTACCGTCGCGCATACGTTCGATTTGGACGATCCCGTCGACCGCGCTTGCGACCTGTTCGCGAATAGCGCGCACCGGCAGATCGAAGCCGGCCATGAGCACGAGGGTCTCGAGACGGGCGAGGGCGTCGCGCGGCGTATTGGCGTGGAGGGTCGTCAGCGACCCGTCGTGGCCGGTGTTCATGGCCTGCAGCATGTCGAGTGCTTCGCCGCCGCGGCACTCACCGATCACGATCCGGTCGGGACGCATACGCAGCGAGTTCTTCACCAGGTCGCGAATGGTTACCGCGCCCCGGCCTTCGATATTGGCGGGCCGCGATTCCAAGCGCACGATGTGTTCTTGGCTCAGGGTCAGTTCCGCGGCGTCTTCGATCGTGACGATGCGCTCGCCGTCGGGGATGTAGTTCGAGAGAATATTGAGGAACGTCGTCTTCCCGGAACCCGTACCGCCGCTGACGATGATATTGAGCCGCGCCTCGACCATGGCTTTGAGCAGGTTCGTCGCTTCGGGGATGATGGACCCGAAGCGCACGAGATCGTCCATCGTGAGGCGCTTGGTGCCGAAGCGGCGGATGGTGAGCGTCGCACCGTCGATTGCGAGCGGTTCGATGATCGCGTTGACGCGCGAACCGTCCTGCAAGCGGGCGTCGACCATCGGCGAGGATTCGTCGATGCGGCGACCGAGCGGAGCGATAATGCGCTCGATGATCGTGCGCAGGTGACGGTCGTCGTTGAAGCGCCGATCGCTGAGCGTAAGCTTACCGCCGCGCTCGACATAGATCGTATTCGGCCCGTTGACCATGATTTCCGAAACAGCCGGATCGCGCATGAGATCTTCGAGCGGTCCGAGGCCCAGCAGCTCGTCGATGATCTCTTGCTGCAGTTCGGCGCGCTCTTCGACCGATTCGATGTCGGGGCGTTCGTTGAGCAGTTGGCCGGTCACTTCGCTGATTTGGGCGCGCAGCTCGGCGATCTTCTGACCGTCGGTGTGCGCGCGGCTGGCCGCCACGACGTCGATGCGCTTCGTAACCTGCTCGTGGACTTCCATTTTGAGCCGGTCGCGCTTGTCGGTTCCGGCGCGAACAACGCGCGTCGGCTCGTGATGGCCACCGCTACCGTTGGATGAGGGGCTCGGCAGCGGCGCCGTCGTGCCGGCTGCCGGCACGTTGGCCGAGGGACGCAGTCCGCTGAGCGGAGTTTCCGCCGGCGCGCTCGCCATGCGCTTGCCCAATGCCTCGATCGCTTTGGAGTAGTTGCGATCGCCCTTGCTCGGAATTTCGGCGATCACCGTTCCGCCGAGCGCTTTTTCCAGTTCGCGCGCGGCGATTTCCGACCGTCCGCCGCGCAGATTCGTCGCGATCCAAATGCGTGCGAGCGGGATGCCGAATTTTGCGAGGTCGCCGATCAAGGTGCGCGCGGCCGAAGTCCCGAGTAGGTTCGGTTCGAGCACCACGACGTAGCGGGAAGCGCGCGTGATGAGGGGACGGATCGCCGCGGCGAAGGGCGTCGGCGCGTCGACGAGCACGAGATCGTGCTGTTGCGTCAGCTTGTCGGCGAGCGCATCGATCTCTTCGGGACGCAGCATGTAGGTGTTGTCGAGACTGTCGGTGAGTTCGACTGCGGTGATGCCGCCGCTGTTGATGAGGGAATAGATTCCGAGAGACCGGTTCGCGTCGAACTGGCGAACCGAATCCAGCATGACGGACATCGTCCGCCGGCCGGAAAGATCGGCATCGACCAGGGCGATCGGCGGGCCGTTCCGTTTCAAGGCGCGAGCGGCTTCCAGTGCGAGCGTGGTCGCACCGGATCCGCCCTTTGCATTGATGACGACGACAATTGGCGCGCTCACTTTACGCTACTCCAAGCCTCAGCAGTCACTAGCGTGCCGAACACCTAAGGACCCGAGATGATTTTGTCGCCGTCGATAACGGTGACGAGCGGCCCATGTGCTGCGGGCGCACTTTTGAGCCCAGGTACCGGTGCGGGCGCGAGCGGCGGCGGCACGTTGAGAGGAGCGGGGGCCGACGCATTCTGGGGAGATCCGAGATCGGCGAATACCAGTCGCTCTTCAGGCAGCGAACGGACCGGCTCTTCCGGCGAGCGCAGCGCCAATCGTAGCGTTGCGTTGATGTCTGCGACCGTAAGCAGATCGGCTTGCGCCGCCGTGACGCCAAGTGTCACGGTTCCGGCGCCGGTCGTGTCTACGGGAGGCGGCGTCGAACCGGCTGCGGCGGCAGCCGACTGTTCGAGCTGCGAATTGATCGCGAGTACCATGGCGCCGCGAATGATCGTGAAGGTCTTGGGCGGGATGCCCGGCCCCTTGTTTACGGTGGCAAGAACGTCGACACGATCGCCGGGTTGGATCAAACCTGAGACCGATTTCACACGGTCGACCGGAATGCTGACGGCACGTTCGCCGGGCTTGAGGCGCGTCGGTAAGCCGACGGTTGCGGGGGTGCCGACGTTCGATGCGGTCAGAACGGTTCCGGCCGGGATCGAGATCAGCGCGACGTCGCCGTCGGCTTGCTTCGGATCGCCGAGCACGCCCGGATCCACGTCGGTGGCGGGACGCTTCGCGACCGTCAGCATGTCGGCCGTGATCTTGCCGCGAGCCGGAATGTCCACGTTCGTGAGAACGACGGGCTTGAGCTCGACGGCGGCTTGTGTCTGTGTGTTGTTGATGCTTTGGAAGTACCGGAGCACCAAGATGCCCGTACCGACGGCAAGGACGATGGCGATGATTAGGGTGACGCGACGAGTATTCACAGTGGCAGCCTCAAGAAGGGAGCGGCGGTGTGGGAAAGAGCGACTGCCACCGCGCCGAACGCGATCGCGCAGGCATACGGAAGCATGATGGGATTGACGGGTGCGACGGGCTGGGTGCCCTTATACGCGAACGGCCGCAGCAGGAGCGCGACGGATTTCATCACGGTTCCGAGGCGGCCGGTTGCGATCGCGAAGACGATTGCGAGCAGTCCGCCCCCGAGGGCGGTATAGACGAGGAACGGAACGGCGTCCGGAAACCCGAGGGCCGCGGCGCCGGCTGCGAGCAACTTGACGTCGCCGCCTCCGAGCCATCCGAACGAGAACGCTACGAACCCGATGAACATGACGACCACGAGGGTTGCCAGCGAGATGCCGATGCCGGCGAAGCCGCCGCTAACGGCGTGGAAGCCGAGTGCGGCAACGGCCAGCGCCGCCGTGAGCCAGTTGGGAATGCGGCGCGTCCGCAGGTCCGTCGCGACGGCGACGGTACATGCGGCTAAAACGAGCCATATGCCAAGCGTCAAGTTCATATAGCTTCTGTATCGGCAGCTTTCCCTTAACCCGGGAGTTGGTTCACCGAATTCTGCAACGAATTATTGTCCTTCTTACCGAGAAATGCCAAAGCGCTAATGGCGACGAGCGCCATCAGCGAGATGATAAGAGCGTACTCGACCAGACCTTGGCCTGAATCATCGCTAAGCAAGAGGTGGTAGGGTAAAAGTTTCACAGGCGTCCCTTCCGAGCCGCGCCGGGATAAATAAAAAAAAGCGCCTGCGACCCCGGCCGAAGCCGAAGTCGCAGGCGCCTTTGGATCTTAGCTGAGCGTACCTGCGGCGTTGTTCAGCGTGTTGGACGCCTTCTTGCCGAGGAACTGCAGCGCGGTGATGGCAACGATCGAGACGAGAGCGATGATGAGCGCGTACTCGACGAGGCCCTGGCCGTCTTCTTCGATGAGCATGGACTTGAAGTTGTTAAGCATGAAATCTCCTAGTGTGCGGTGTGAGTGTGTGTGAGTGGGTGAGCGGGGGTTGACTGGGACTGATTGTTCCGATCGCCCTTTAGCGGGTCGACCGCGGTTCCTGGTCACCTGGTATGGCCGTGGTACCGTTCGGAGCTTTCAACACGATCTGGGCCTTCGCCGGAGAGACACCCGAGACGGATGAAGCTACCAAAGTGAGGATTGCGCCGCGGTAATAGGCCGGCGCCGGCGAGATGTCGAGTTTGAATCTTCCATCCGCGTCGCTAACGACTTCGTTGCGGCTAATGACTGTATCGGGTATTTCTTGCGAGAAGCTACCGACGAGCGTAAGTGTGATCGGCAGATTTCCCGGAGCTTTTCCCGATACGGTGATTTCTTGTTCTCCAGGAGCTTGTACGAGCGTTAGTCCCGATATCGAGCCGGTGGCGCTCGCTGAGTACGGTCCATTTTGCACGACGATCGCTCGATCGCCGGACGTTTGGGACGGATACTTGGCTGAGATCGCTCGCAGCCGGGCAAAAAACGAATCCGAGATGTAGATGTCGCTGAGATTGAATTTCGGAGCGCTACCTTCCATTGCTTCGGTGCGATCGTTGACGTCAAATAGGCGTTCGCCTGGTCTTATGACGATGGTCACACCGGGCTTGGTGAGGGCGACCGCGTCCTCAGGTCCTAGGTAGCTATACGCGTAGCCAAGCTCAGCGGCGGCCTTTGTTAGGGAGATCTGATGGGCTGCAAACACCGCTGGGGTCGCCGACATGAAGAGGGCGAGTGCGACCGATGTTCCGGCCAGGTACCGATTCAAGATAGTGTCCTCCGCTTCACGCACTCTACCGGGTGTCAAGCCGGGGTGCAACTCTTCCGATTAAATATTTACAAGCCGACCACGCGGTGTTGACGCGTTAACGCCGATAACTACTTTACAAAGTGTTTCGAGCGTTTCGGCCTCGGACCTTAGCTCTTAGCCCATCAACCTTTAAAGCGGAGAAACCTCGTGATCGAACTACGCACGCGGACGTATCTGGCGAGCGCCATTACGACGTTCGCCCTCCTTGCAGGGACCGTCCCGGCAGCTGCCGATTCCGTTCAAATCCTGTCCTTACAGACGGGACACTCGATCATTCTGAATGCTGCCGGCCTCAATCGAGTCGCCGTCGGCGACGGGCGAATCGCGGGTGTCGTTCCGATCGGAACCTCACAGATCGTGGTCAACGGCAAGGCCCCGGGCCATACCACGATCTTCGTCTGGACCGGCGGCGAGCGCGTGACGTACGAGGTGACGGTCACGGAGCAGAGCTTCGACGACGTCGCCAAGGTCTTGCGCGCTGCGATCAACGAGCCGCAGGTTCAGGTCGTCGCGTTCAACGTCAACCTGATCGTGCGCGGCAGCGTCGCCGACGTGGCCGCGTTCAACCGCATCAATGAAGTCATCGACAGGTTCAAAGGCATCAAGTTCACGTCGACGGGCGGCGGAGGCGGAAACGGCGTCATCATCAATGCCGTCTCCATCTCGAAGCCCCTGGGCAACCTGCAAGACGAGATCGCCGCGATACCCGGCGGCCACAGCCTTCGTGTGGATGCCGATGCCAAAGGCAATATCGTCGTCAGCGGCTCCGTGCGCGACCAGTCGCAGGCGCAACAGGTTCTCGATAAAGTCAACGGCCTCGCGGGGCCGTACCTCGCAGCCGACGGAAAGGTCATCGATCGCCTCGGGCTCGATCAGACGAGCCAAGTCGACGTCAAAGTGTACGTGCTCGAAGTCGACAAGACGGCCTCTTCGACGCTCGGCCTGCGCCTGCAATCCGGGCAGCCTGGATCCATCGCCGGGCCCGGTCCGAACCCACCGTATACGCTGAGCCCACCGTCATTTGCGGCCATCGACAACACCAACGCGAGCGGCAACCCATTTTCTATCGGATCGTTCTCGCGCATCAGCCTCCTAGCTCCCACGCTCGATCTCTTGATGGCAGAAGGCCACGCGCGGATACTCTCATCGCCGAACCTGCTCACGACGCCCGGACAAGAAGCGACCTTCCTCGTCGGAGGCGAAATCCCGATTCCCGTCTCCAACGGCCTCGGCAGCGTGTAGATCTCCTATAAAGAATTCGGCGTGCGCCTCAACGTGACGCCGACGATTCTCGGCAACGGCGGCGTCGAAGCCAAGATCGCTCCCGAAGTCTCGAGTCTGGATTTTGCCGACGGCATTGCGATCAACGGATTCACGATTCCGGCGCTCAAAGTGAGCCGGCTCACTACCGACGTGGTCACGAACAATGGTGAATCGATCGTCATGGGCGGCCTCCTGCAGCATATCGAGCAGAAGAACGTCACAAAGATCCCGTTGCTCGGCGACATCCCGATCCTCGGCGAGCTCTTCCGTTCGGTGGCGTATCAGAAAACCGACACCGACGTCGTCTTCGTGATGACGCCGACCATCGTGACGAAGTAGTCGTCGCAACGTAAACCACTCATTGCAGAGTAAACTATTCGTTACAAACACGAAGACACAGCAAAAGCCCGTGCGCAGCAATGCGAAGCGGGCTTTTGTGATTCTTGTCAGTTGCCACTACTTACAAAGTTTTAGTGATGAGTGACTCAAGAGGCTAGACGTGCCGGCGATAACTAGATGTGACCGGTAATTCTTCGAATCTCCATCACGTTCGTGGCATAATTGTGTCTCCGGGCCATTCTGAATAGGAACGTCGTCATAGAAACCGTTCGCAAGTTTTTCGTAGATGAGGCTGCTAATGCGACCGCAGAATATGCGCTGGTCGCAACGGCCTTTGCGTTTCTCATCATCGGTCTGATGACGGTTGTTACGAGCGAGGCCGGCGGTCAGGTTTCGAACATCGACGGCAACCTCAACAACCGCAACGGAATTACGAATTAATGCAACGATTCGCTCGCGGTAACGCGGCTCCCGAAACGGCCTTGGTGCTTTCGTTCACGCTCCTGACGCTCTTCGGGATCGTGCAACTCGCGACGACCGCATTCTATCAGGTGAGCGCAGACGGCGCGACGTTCGTCGCCGCGCACGATACGGTCGCAACCTACGGCGACCCGACGACTTCGAATGCGAGCGCAGCCCAAAGTTCCGGTACCACTGCATTTAAGCGCATCGTGGCCGGCTCGATCAGCGTGCTCAATCCCAGTTCTTCGACGTTCGAAACCGACGTCAGCCAGCAAGTGCCCGGAATCTCAGCGCTCGGCAATGCCTCCGCGCTCACGGTATCGTCGCGGCTCGTGGAGGAGTCTACGGGAAGCACCAGCGGGCAGGCGGCGTCGAACTGTACGATCGCCGCGACGACGATCCTCGACGGCGCCAGCGGAGCCGCGATAGCGGGCCTTCCGACGGGTACGGTCGTTCCGGGCGTCAATCCATCGTCCGCGCCGATCGGACTCATTTCGGCGGGCGCGTTGATCACGCAGACGGGCACCAGTGCGGGATTCACGCTGTCGGGATCGCCTATCGTAAGTAAAATCGGTAGCACCTATACACCGATCGCGACGCAACTCGCGAACGTGACAACGGATCTCACGCCGGTTACTTCGTTCCTCACGGCTCTGCCACTCGGACTTGGAACAACTATAGAGGCCAAGTTGGGGCCCGCCCTCAGCACGATTTTCTCGCAGGCACTCGGCGGAACATTCAATGCCGTTAGCGCGCAGAGCACGGTCTCCTCGACCTTAAATGCGGTCCCTGGAATCGGCCTGCTTGCCTCACCGATCGAGAGCCTGCTTATTAACGCTACCGGCGGCACGAATAACGGACTGCTCGGTTCAAGTGGACCGCTCGCCGCGATCGCCGGCGCCGAAACTGCTCTCAACGCGGCAGATGCAGCAGCAACGGCAGCGGCGTGTACGCCCGCGGGGGGATGATGAAACGCTATCACGGTCAACGCGGCCAAACACTTCCATTCTGGGCATTTTCGATTCTCATGTCGTTTTCGCTCGTATTCTTCGTCTACAACTATTCGAACACGCTGCGCTACCAGATCCACGCGCAGAATGCTGCAGATTCGGCGGCAACCGCCGCACTTGCCGGAGACGCGGCGCGCCTTAATTCGGTGCAGACGCTTCTTTTCGCGCTCAACGTGCAAGAGTTCCAGACCCGCGAAATCGTCAACGCAGTGCCGGATCTCCTCACGGGAGGCGATTCAAATTGCAGCACGGCCACCTCAATTCTCAACACGCAATGTTTGAGCGACCTCAGCGCCGCCGCTACCGCCCTCCAAGATCAAGTGACGAACCTCACCAACGTCACGACCGCACTTAACACGTTCAGCGGCCAATTGACGGGAAACAACATCGCCAACGTTCCTTCCACGGTGAGCAGCTTTTATTCGAACAATTGCGTCAACCTGAGTACGGACTGTTCCTTCAAATACACGACGGCGATCAGTTTGGTGAACGGGCTGCCTTACGTCGACGAATATGCCTGCGAGCAAGTGCCGACGTTCCAGTACGGTTACTTCCTGCCCGGCGCCCCGAAAACGTACTACGCCGTCGGCCACACCGCCTACGCCTTAGCGCCGTTGAACCAGCAGCTCGATAGCGCCAACGGCTTCGGCGGTCTAACGGAATCCGTGCTCGCCAACAATGCGAATCTCTTCCCCAACATCAGCGGAACCTCGATCATCGGATCGTTCGCCGGCCTCAACATCGGAACCGGATATTATGCGCCCGTACCCGTCAAATCGACGGCTGCACCCGTGTCGGTGAAAAATATCACATGCTAAACCCGCGACGCCTCCACGCCCAACGCGGCCAAACGCTCATCGAGTGGGCCGTGTTCATGCCGGTTCTCATCGCGACGATGTTGGCGCTCATTTTCTATAGCCGGCTAGGCGTCCTTAGCGAACGTTCGCAATCCGCGGTGCGTTATGGCGAGATGGTCTCGTTCAAGAATGGCAATCCATACACGATCGCGACCGTCGAATCGGTTATCGACGAGATCCTCCACTCGAGCTCGAGCGAACTGGGGCCGCTCTGCCTACAGCCCAACAGTGCGATACCGGGCGCGACGCTGGCACCCGCGACCGTTCCGCCGATCCTAGAGCCGATCTCGGTTGCGAGCGCAATTCCCTCAGCGAGCGCCACACCGGCACCTTCGAGCACATCGATCGCGAATCGAGTGGCAACCGATACGCAAGCCGCGCTCATTCAAGCACAAGTCGTAGGAGCAGCATCTCCGTCCGCACCTTCCGCGAAGCCCTATTGGCGTCCGGACACTATCATCGCTTCGAATTGCAACCCCGCCTCCATTTCGCTGCAAGGCAGCTCCTCATACGGCGTCGGCAACCTGCCCATCAGCGTGCAAACCGTGAGCGTCGCATCGAGCCTCCACATTCCGAATTATCTTTCGTTCATCGCAAACGGTGAGACGAGCGCCAAGATGGGCTTCCTCAACGTCGCGACACCGAACGTCCTCCTTGCCTGCGTGCCTGGTCTCAACATCGCGCTCTCCGTGCTTGCCCCGGCAACCGCGGGAAAAGCGGGCCCCGCATGCCCCGCACTTCCCGTCGCTGCATCACCCACGTCGCTTCTGGGGCAATAGCGGAACCTCGCGCCAAAGCCGGGTGCGTCTTTCCCAAGCTCCGCCGAACACATCACATTCATCGGCCGAGCAGCAAGACTTCATCGCCCCGGCGCTCAAGGGAAATCCATATGAAACGCCAGCTTCGCGGAATTGCCGCAACTCTCGGTCTCTTAGCCGGGATTGCGCCGAGTTACGCGCCGGCTCAGTCGACCTCGTCGACGAACTCATCCGGAGTCCAGGTCATCGACATGAACCGGGCGACTCCGTCGCCCCAGAAGCACGGCGCTAGTCCCGCGCCGAAGCCGGCCGCGGTGCCCGGACTTCCCCGTGCCTCCGACCTCGTACGCAATGCGCTGGCTTACGTCGGAACGCCCTATCGTAAAGGCGGCGCTAGCCCCGACGGATTCGACTCTTCAGGTTTGGCACAGTTCGCCTTCGCAACCGTCGGCGTCCGGATACCGCGCTTCACGAGGATGCAGTTCTCCGCCGGTCGTCCGATCGCGGGCGATCCGCTGGCAGGCGATCTCGTGTTTTTCCAAACGTCGCAAGTCGGCCCGTCGGACGTCGGCATCTACCTCGGTGAAGGCCGTTTCCTAACCTCGACCGGGAGAGACGTCCACGTCGACTCATTCCAATCCGACTATTTCCGCACCCGATATCTCGGCGCACGCCGCTTTCTTTGAGATCGGGGCGGCGTGCCCCCCGATGGCCCCCAACGGCGCACTCGCGCCGTGTTTCGTGGGGCGTTGAGATCTGGGCGGCGTGCCCCCCGATGCCCCCACGGCGTACTCGCGCCGTATTTTAATGCGGGGGTGCGCTGGCGCTTTCGGTGACGATCGCGAGGCCGTCTGAGAGCTCGCGCAAGAACGAAGCGGCGTCCATGACCAGGCCCAGGGATTGCGTGGAACCGCGGTCCGTCAATTTCGTGACGCTGGCGGGATTGATGTCGACGCAGATCACCTTGCAGCTTGCGGGCAGCAAGTTGCCGACGGCGATCGAGTGCAGCAGCGTGCAGACCATCAAAGCCATACCGATTTCGGGCACGTGGGCGCGCATCGCGCGCTGCGCCTCCACGACGTCGGTGATCACGTCGGGCAGCGGACCGTCATCGCGAATCGAGCCTGCGAGAACGACGGGGATATTCTTGCGATACGCTTCGAACATGATGCCGCCGCGCAGCATGCCTGCCTCGATTGCCGCGCGGATGCCGCCGGCCGTTCGGATACGATTGACGGAGCGCAGGTGGTGGACGTGCCCTTCTTCTACGGGAAACGCGTCGGTTAGATCGACGCCGAGAGACGTGCCGAAGAATTGCGATTCGATGTCGTGAACGGCGAGCGCGTTCCCCGCGAAGAGCGCATCGATGTAGTCGTCACGGATCAGCCGTTCGAGATATTTTCCGGCGCCCGTGTGCACGATCGCGGGGCCGCCGACGAGCAAGACGCGTTTGCCCGCGGCGCGCGTGGCGAGCAGTTCGCGAGCGATCTCGGCGACGAGGGATTCCTTCGGCTTTTCGCTCGATACGGCACTCGACATGAATTCGAAGACGGCTTTGCGACGCGGCCGCTGCAGCGCTTGGACGCGCACGCCGCTATGTCCCACGACGACGGCATCGCCCGCGCGGACGTCGGGGGGCGCGACGGTTCGCGCCGCCTGGCCCTCGATGACGATCGCGCAATCCATCTCGGGCAGCGTCGCGGTCTGCCAAGTTCCGTCGAGGCGCACTTCGGTCACGAGATTCGTGGTCGCGTAGAAATCGTCGGGGAGAATACCGTCGCGCGCGGCAACTTCGGTGACGACGTTCGTATCGTCGGCCACGACCGCACCGATATCGCGCAGTTTGTCGAGTAAATCATCGAGCACAGCGGGCGTCTCGGCTTCGATGCGCAGGCGGGCGGTCGAAGGATCCGTCGCGGTCTTCCCGACCGCGAAGTTGTCGATCGTATAGCGCGCGTGCTCGTGATCCATGATGAGCTCGAGCACGCGCCCGAACACACCCGAATCGAGAATATGGCCGCTGAGTTCGATCTCGCGCACGTGCGGCTTCGCGTCGAGGATACGGGGGTCGTTCATGCTGGGCTTGCGTTCGAGCCGCGCCTTCGAGGCAACCTCTGTCGGAGCACGGAAGGGCCTGCGGTGCCGCTGATCTTCGTCCCGACGCCGCTCGGCAACCTGAAGGACATTACGCTGCGCGCGCTCGAGACGCTGCGCGAGTGCGAGCTCATCGTCGCCGAAGACACGCGCGTGGCACGGCGCCTCCTTGCAGCCCTTGGGCTCCCATCGAAACCGCTCTGGAGTTACCGCGAACAAAACGCGGAATCCGCGACACCGGCCATCCTCGATCGCGCACGCTCGGCCGCCGTAGCCGTGGTTACCGATGCCGGCATGCCCGCCATTTCGGATCCCGGGCGCGACCTCATTGCGGCTGCGCGCGCGGCCGGCATTGCGATCGAGGTGCTGCCCGGTCCCTGTGCGTTCGTGTGCGGCGCCGTTCTTTCAGCCTACGACCTTGCGCGATTTTCGTTCGAGGGGTTCGTTCCACGGCGGCGCGCCGAACGCGAACGGCGCTTCCGCGCAGCGCGAGCCGGCGGGACGACCTCCGTATGGTACGAATCTCCGCACCGCATCCGCGCGACGCTGGAATCGCTCGAGCAGATCGATCCCGCAATGCCGCTGTTCGTCGGACGCGAGCTCACGAAGCTGCACGAGCAGCACATCGCAGGAAGGCCGGCCGACGTGCTCGCAGCCCTCTCCAATCCGCCGCTCGGCGAGTTCGTCCTGGTACTCGGGGCACAGGCTGCGGGCGCCGGCGCGGTTCCCGCGACGCCGCCGACCGAACGCGAACTCGATGCTGAAATCGACCGCGCGATCGAGCGCGGAGAGAGTGCGCCTGCAATCGCGCGAGACCTTGCCGGCCGCGGATTCGGCGCGCGCCGCGATCTCTACGCGCGCGTGACGAGCCGGCGCCGGTAGAGCGCCTTGCGGCTCACGCCCGTCAGGGCGCCCGATGCACTCAGACCCACGCACAGCACGAACCCAAGTCCGAGCCACGTCGGCAGTTTCCACGCCAGCTGTTCGGGAATCGATCGCGGATCGATGCGCTCGGCGAACGCATCGATGTATTGGCCGTAGGAAACCTCGACCGAATCCGCGGGTGCTGCCGGTTGCAATACCGGCCGCCGTCCGACTGCGTGACTCATCGGATGACGATCCCATACGATCGGAAGTTCGGCGATCGTTTCCCACGGAACCGCGAGCGCAACGATGGCAACCAACACACCGGCCGAGACCAACGACCGCCGCGGGAGACGGGCGTAGAGTATCAGGGCGAAGGGAAGCGCCAGCGCGATCTGCGTGATGTGCAAAAATTCGCCGCCCAAGAGCGCTGCCGCCATCGGCGTGACTGCAGCAAATGCGGGATCGTCATGCCGGCGCGCTAGCCGCATCCCAACGACGATGCCGAGCACGAGCATAATCGCGTACGACCCCAGTCCGATCGCGGCGTCGATGTTGGGCGCAATGCCGGCGACGGCGGCAAGCGCCGCGGCGCTATACTGCGCCGAGAAATTATACAGTTCGGAACGCGCGTGGAGGGGCAGCACTTGCCTGAAATATTCGAGCGAGAGCGCGGGTCCGGCAAGGAGCGAGATGGCAACGAGCGCGGCGGCCGCGACGAGAAGGGAGCGTCGCGCTGCCGGCACGCCGGCGAAGAGCCCGAGCCACAGAGGAAGCGCCATGTGCGGTTCGAGCGCGGCGACCGCGGCGCCGAGGGCCGCACCGCGTCCGTCCCCATGCCTCGCCCGAACGGCTGCAAATACCGCAGCGCAAAACACGATCGGCACCACTTGCCCGATGACGAGCGAAGCGAACCCGACGGACCCGAGCAGCGCGAGCGTTACCGCCGTTATGTTGAGCGACGAGAGTCTACCCACCAGAAGCGCGCTGCAGCACAGCGCGAGAACGCTCGCCGCGAGCCACGCCTGAGTCGCCGCACGAATCGGCAAGAGCGAGATGAGGGCGAAAAACGACAGCCCGTACGGGGGAAACGGGGCCGGCAGCGTGCGGCCATTTCCGCTCAGTCCGTTTTCGGTCAGCGTGGCAACTTGGCACGATTTCGTGGGCTCGAGCCGGTACGGGTCGCCGCCGGTGCGCAGCGCTTGGCCGGCACAATAGAACGCGCGAAAATCCACGGAATTTGTGACGGGACCGTCGACCCCATAGCGGTAGAGGCCCGCAAAGGCGAGATACAGCGCGCCGAACGCGGCCAACGCCGCCAGAAATCCCCGGGCCATACTTTCCCTTTCGGCAGTATTGCGGCGATCATGCAAATGCCCGGGACACGCGGCAACGCTAGCAGAACAGCAGGCGCGATGCCGCACCCTCCGTTTTACGTTACGACGCCGATCTATTATATCAGCGGCAATCCGCACGTCGGGCACGTCTACACCTCGATCGCGGCCGACGTGCTGGCACGCTACCACCGCGCGAACGGTCCGGCGTTCTTTCTCACCGGCACGGACGAACACGGGCAGAAAGTCGCGGCGGCCGCAGCCGAGGCGGGCCTCGACCCGCAGGCCTGGACCGATGCCCTCGTCCCGAAATGGCAGGCGCTCTTGGCGCGCTACGACGTGCGCTACGACGATTTTATCCGCACGACGCAGGAGCGGCACACGCGACAATGCGTCGAGGTCTTCGAGCGGCTCCGCGCTTCGGGAGACGTGTATCTCGGCACCTACGAAGGCTGGTATTGCACGAACGACGAGACGTTTTGGCTCGAAGCCAAACTCGTCGACGGCCGCTGCCCCAATCCCGAATGCCGGCGAGAAGTTCAGTGGTTGAGCGAAGAGAACTGGTTCTTCGCGCTCTCGACGTATCGCGATCGTTTACTACAGTACTATCGGGACAATCCGCAGTGGGTGAGGCCCGAGCGCGCCTACAACGAAATGGTCGCAACGCTCGAAGGCGGCCTCGAAGATCTTTGCATCTCGCGCGTGAACCTAGATTGGGGCGTGCCGCTTCCCGGCGGCGGTGTCATGTACGTTTGGCTCGACGCGCTGCTCAACTACATCACCGCGCTCGATTACGCAGACGACGGCGAACGCTTTCGGACGTTCTGGCCCGCGAACGTGCAGCTGATCGGAAAAGAGATCGCGCGCTTTCACACGATCATTTGGCCCGCGGTCCTCTGGGCGCTCGGCCTGCCCGCGCCCAGGCTCGTGTTCGCGCACGGGTGGATCACGCTCGAAGGGCAGAAGATGTCCAAGAGCTTGGGCAACGTCATCGATCCCTTCGAGATCGCCGATCGCTTCGGCGCCGATTCGATCCGCTATTTCTTTTTGCGCGAAGCGCCGTTCGGCAGCGACTTCTCGTTTGGCGAAGAGAAGGTGCGCTTACGGCGCAACGGTGATCTCGGCAACGATCTCGGCAACCTCGTAAAACGGTCGCTCGCGATGGTCACCCGCTATCGGGCTGGGCGCGTACCCGAGCCCGGCGCATCCGCACTCGCGCAGCGCTTCGTGGATTTAGGCGCGCGCACGGGCGCGCAGATCGAACTGCTCGGCTTTCGCGAAGCGCTCGAAACGATTTGGGAACTCGTCACGGCGCTCAATCGCACGATCGATGAAAAGCGGCCCTGGGATCTCAACAAACGCGGTGCCGAAGCCGAACTCGACGCGGCGCTCTACGAACTATGCGAAGGGCTGCGCTGGCTCGCACACCTCGTCGCACCGTTCATGCCGGCCACCGCGCGCGGCATCTGGATGCAACTCGGCTACGACGGCGAACCGGCAGGCGCGTGGGAGCAAGAGCTCGTGTGGGGCGGGCTCGCGGGCGGTACCCAACTTCGCCCGAGCGACGACGCTCTTTTTCCGCGCCTGGAGTAGCGCAGCCTCAGATGTCCTGATCTTCGAAGTGCAGGTTGGGAAAATACGCGCGGAGCGCTTTGCCGAGATCGCCCGGCGGGACGAAACCAGGCGGCGGGCTCGGCATCGGCGTCTTGCTCAACGCCTCGAAATCGGGCGAAAAGAACGGATCGGAGGCCGGGTCGAAATGGATGGGCCACGGCACGACGCCCTTCTCATCGTCGCCGTTTGGATAGACGAACTCGTAGGAGACTTCGTAGTAGTCGAGCCCGTCCTCGCGCCAGCCGCGGGTCGGAAAGTAAATGCCCTGGCCCCGTCGCAGCTTCGCATTTTTGCCTTGCATGCTCAAGCGATATTTTTGCGGGACCTGGGCCGGATTGTTGATGGCGGCGGCCGCCGGGGCGCTGCGAGCCGCGAGCTGCGCGAGCGGCCGCCCTCTGCCGAAGGCGGATCGCGGAAATCCAAAGCCCGCCGGGGCGCGCACGGCCGGCCGGGGCGCGCGCCGCGGGACGACGGCCCGATGCTCGATCGTGAAGGGAGCCGTGATCGTGACGATTTCGGTCGACCCCTGGGGGACGGGGGCCGCGTTCGTTGCGGAGTGCTGAAACGCCGTCGCCAAGGTGTCGTAGCCGATCGTACCGAGCACGAAGACAGCCAGATGCACGAGCAGCGAAAAGACGAGCGCCGCTTGCAGTGCCCACGCGCCGCCGCTTCTGCGGGGCGCTTGGGAGATCGTCATCATGCTACCATTCCATTCGTATGTTCGACACGCACGCGCACGTTCACGATCCCGCGTTCGATGCCGACCGGGAAGCGATGCTCGAGCGCGCCCGGGCTGCCGGGGTCGAGCGGATTCTCACGATCGGAACGGATATGGTCACGAGCCGTGCCGCTCGCGAGACCGCCGTTCGGTACGGCCTCGATTATGCTATCGGCATTCACCCGCACGAAGCAAAGGACGCCCCGGCCGATCTCGCCGCCGCTCTCGACGAACTGGCTGCAGGCGCGGAGAAGCCGCCTGCCGCCATCGGCGAAATGGGACTCGACTATTATTACGATCACAGTCCGCGCGACGTGCAGCAGAGCGTCCTTGCAGCGCAATTGGCGTACGCGCGGTCGCGCAATCTGCCCGCCATTTTCCACCAGCGTGACGCCTTCGATGATTTTGTCGCCGTCTTGCGCTCGGCAGCTCCGGACGGCGTGCGCGGCGTAGTGCACTGCTTTACCGGCGGCACCGCGCAAGCGCGTCTGCTGGTCGGCGAATTCGGGCTGCGCCTCGGGATCGGCGGCGTCGTCACATTTAAGGGCGCGCAGGACCTGCGCGACGCGGTGGCCGACATCGGGCTCGAACACGTGATCCTGGAAACCGACGCGCCGTATTTGGCGCCCGTTCCGCACCGCGGGCGCCGTAACGAACCGGCCTTCGTGGCCGCGACCGCGGCTGCGCTTGCCGCGTTGTTCGGGACGAGCGTGGAAGCCGTGGCCGACCGTACGAGCGAGAACGCGCTCGCATTGTTCGGCCCTAGAGCGTAGGTCTATCCGGCCGGACCGGCCGTCCGGCGCTCCAGTTCCGCTCGAAATTCGCGCCGACGATTCGTAGCGCGACCGGGTCGCACAGAGCCATACCCCAGTCGAGCGTCGGCGCGGGCTCGTAGGTCGCGTTGGCTGAGCCGGCCCAGCCGCGATCGCCCGCTACGCAAAGCTTTTCATCGCTCGCGACCACGCGGATCGAGACGCCCGCCGCCGCCAGCCGCGCGAGCGAGGCACGCTCGGTGCGGCCGCCGGAAGCGTATTCGCGCTGCGTTACGAGCAGCCGAACCCTGGCACCGGCACGAGCGCGTTCGAACAGCGCTTTGGAGACGGCGCAATAGCCGAACGATTCGGTTTCGACGTCAACCCGGTCACCCGAGCCCTCGGAGATCGCGCGTCCTTCGAGCGCGAGGGCCGCACGCTTTTCGGTTGCGAGCCGGCCGTCGGATGAGGGCGTGCCGGCAAAGGCCGCCTCGACCACCGCGACGTCGCCCGGATCGCTCGTCGCAACGATCGTATCGGCGCCTGAGCTCGGCCAATTCCGGTCGTCGAGGTAGGCGGTGCCGTCGACGAGTGCCGCCTTCATATGAAGCCCGATTTCCGCGGGGCCGGCGACATGGACCTCGACGCCGTGACGTTCGAGCTCGGCAGCAGCACGCAGATTCCGGATGGCCGTCGCGTGCCCGGACGCACCGCCGGTGTAGGGCGCGCCCTCGAGCCTGACGCTGACACGGGCGCCCCGGTCGCCGCATGCTTCGAGCGCCCGGACGATTCCGGACCCGGAGTTGAGGACGTAGGCCGAAAGCGAGATCTGCGACGCCGAGGCGAGCGCGGTCGCGAATCCAGCCGGCGGTACGATCGTCGGCGTCACCCGGATTAGGCGAGCAAACCGGCCGCTGGATCGAGGGCGGCGGAGATGAGGCCGCTAGCCAAACTGAGGATATTCATCAACGTTCCTTGCAAAAATGTGAGGAGGCCGCCGCCTCACTATCGCGACCCGGCGTTCTCCCGGCTAGCCTCACAGCGCCGGGGGATGGGTTTCGAGCGAAGGCCCGAACTGGGCCGTCTAAGCATCATGGAGAAAGCCGCCTACGTCCGCGAGATGTTCGCATCAATCGCGCCCCGCTACGATGCGACCAATCGCTTACTCACCGGCGGCGTCGATGAGAGCTGGCGGCGCCGGGCCGTCCGGGAACTCGCCGCACCCACGGGCGGCCGGGTGCTCGATCTATGCTGCGGAACGGGCGACCTCTCGTTTCATCTGCTGCGCTCCGATCCGAGCCTGCATGTAAGCGGCGTCGATTTCTGCGACCCGATGCTGGCCGGGGCGCGCAGGCGCGCGCCACGCGAAGCGGCGGGCCGCGACGTCAGCTTCTCGCAAGCCGATGTGATGGCGCTGCCCTTTCCCGATGCGAGTTTCGACGGTGCGATCATGGGATTCTCGATGCGCAACGTCGTCGACATCGTAACGACCTTACGTGAGGCGCGCCGCGTGCTGCGGCCCGGCATGCGCTTCGTGAATCTGGACGTGTCCAAAGCGCCGAACCCGCTCTTCAAGCGCGCGTTCGACGTCTATTTCTACGGGCTCGTGCCGCTCATCGGCGGCCTCGTCGGCGGATCGAAGAGCGCGTACACGTATCTGCCGAACTCGCTGACGAATTTTCCCGGCGCCGAAGAACTCGCGCAACGCTTTACCACGGCGGGATTTCACGATTCGCGTTTCATCCGGCTTGCCGGCGGCGCGATCGCCGTCCACGTGGGCATCGCATGATCGATCGTTCGAAGCCGCTGCACGCGGGAACCGAAAGCGATCGCGACCTCTACGCGCTCGTTGAAGCGTTCTTCGAAACGGCCTTCTCCACCGACAATCCGTTGATCACCGAAGCCGTGCGCCGCATGCTTGCGGCCGGGGGCAAGCGCTTGCGTCCCCGCTTAACACTGCTCGCCGCCGAATCGAGCGGCGCCGAAGCGCGCGACCATTTGGCCCTGGCCGCATATATGGAACTCATCCACGTGGGCACCCTGATTCACGACGACGTCGTCGACGGCGCGACGACGCGACGCGGCGTCAACGCGACGGCCGTCGATTTCGGCAACCGCGTGAGCGTGCTCGCAGGCGACTATCTCTTCGCCTGGATCTTCAAGAACGTCACCGCGAATTACGCCCCTCCTGTCCCGAACATTTTGGCTGCGACGCTGGCCGACATCACGGACGGCGAAGTACTGCAGCACCGCGCCGTCGGCAACCTCGATCTCCCGCTCGCGGAGTACGTCGATATCGCCGTCAAAAAGACGGCAACGCTGTTCGCCGCTTCGGCCGAGTGCGGCGCATTGGTTTCCGGCGGTTCGCCGCTGCGCGCGCGGGCACTGCGCGACTTCGGGATGTACTACGGCATCGCGTTTCAGATGCTCGACGACCTGCTCGACTACACCGCGAGCGAGGCCGAACTCGGCAAGCCGGTCGGCAACGATTTGCGGGAACACAAGATGACGATTCCGTTAATTTTGGCGCTCGAGAACGAAAAAAACGGTCTGCGCCCGGCTTTGAAGCGTTTCTTCTCCGGATCGGATTCCGCCGAGCCCCTCATCGCCGCCGTCGGCGAGGCGGGCGGTTTCCTCCGCACGCGCGAAGCAATCACCGGCTACGTGGAGCGCGCCAAAATGTCGCTCGCCCCGCTCGGAACGGCTCCCGCCCGCGCCGAACTCGTAGCCCTCGCAGACGCTCTCGCCCGCGACAGCGCCTCCCGAGTCCGCTAAACTACAAAGGCGCGATAACCCGCGCAAGCCCATCGGAGCCCACCACCCCCGACCCATCAAAGCCCTTGGGCCCGGGAGTCCGGGCCCGGGGGCCATCGGGGGGCACGCCGCCCCGATCTCAGGAGAAAAAGTTATGTTCGGAAACCCCATGGAGATTGCGATTTTGGTCGGCGCTGCGGTGCTGCTCTTCGGAGCGGACCGGGTACCAAAGCTCGCCCGGAGCATCGGCCAAGCCAAGAAAGAGTTCGCCGTCGGTCAGGCGGAGGCCGATGTCGCCGCCGAGCGAGCCCGTGCCGAAGCCCGCGCCGCGGCCGAAGCCAACGCGGCGAATGCGACTGCCGCGGTGCAGCCGCAAACGGTCAACGGCATCGTCGTCGGAGCACCGAGCACCCCCTCCGAGCCCGCAGCGCCGCCTAACTAAGCGCGTAACGCGACCACCGTATGCTCGCCGAACGTCCCGTGACCGTCGAAAACGACGCGCCGGCATGGGATCAAAAAGAGATGCCGTTTACGGAGCACCTGCGGGAGCTCCGTAGCCGTCTCATCATCTCGCTCGCTACGATCGGCGTCCTTGCCGTCGGCTTGTTTTGGCCTGCTCCGTTCGCGATCTCGTGGCTCAAGAACGAATATCTCGGTAAAGCGATCACGCTGCATGCTTTCGCGCCGACGGACGTGATCTTCACCGAATTCAAGTTCTCGCTCTACGGCGCGATCGTGTTCGGGTTGCCGGTTATCGTCTATCAGATATGGATGTTCATCGTCCCGGCGTTCCATCCCAAGACGCGTCACATCGTATACGCGTACACTGCGCCCTCGCTCTTGTTGGCGGCGGCCGGCATCGCCTTCTGCCACTTCTTCATCATCCGTCGCGTGCTGACGGCGCTGCTCGGGATCACGAGCGCGGTTGCGGACGAAACCTTCGGCGTCGAAGCGACCCTCAATCTCATCTTGCTGACGTTCCTGGCCTTCGCGCTCGTCTTTCAGACGCCGATGGTGATGGTGGCGCTCGCCCGCATCGGTCTCGTCAACGTTCCGATGCTGCGTAAATACCGCCGCTACGCCGGCATGGGCATTCTTCTTTTAGGCGGCCTCGCCGCACCCGACGCGTCGCCGATTACGATGCTGCTCATCGCGGTTCCGATGTACGTGCTCTACGAATCGAGCATCTGGATCATCTTGGTTCTCGAGAAGACCTGGCGCCGCGAAACGAGCCCCCACTAAGCTGATGGCTGCCGCCGCCATATCGGAAACGACGCCGCTGCGGTCCAGGGCGGAATCGCTGCTCCGCGCCGTGCTGTTGCGACTCTCGGACTTCTGGTTCGGCATGTCGCTGCTCGGCGTGTGGGGCTTCATGACGCTGATCGGCGTGATCGTCGATCAAGGCAAGGACGTAGATTTTTACACGCGCAACTATTCGCCGCCGCTCGCGCGCCTCGTGTTGCGGCTGCACCTCGATAACATCTATCATTCGCCCGCCTATCTCGGCATCGTGGGATTCATCCTGGTCTGCATGACGCTGGCCACGTTCTATCGCGTGATTCCGACGCGCCTGCCGCCGCTGCGCGCCGTGAAGATCGATGCGATGCCGCTTGCGGTAAGCGTGACGATCGAGGGCGACGAGCGCACCGTGCGCGACCGCGTCGAAGCGTTCTTCGCCACGCGCGGCTGGCTCGTGCGCAAGCGCGAACTAGACGGCGTCGAGTGGACTTTCGCCGACAAGCACAACTGGGCGCGGCGCGGCGTGCTCGTCGCGCACGTCGGGTTCGTCATCATCGCCTTCGGGACGACGCTGTATTGGGCGTTCGGCTATAGCGGGCAGACGACGATCTTAACGGGCTCGAGCGTCACGATTCCTGAAAACGGCGCGACGATCGCACTCGATGCGTTCCACTACAAAATCGAGCCCATCACGACGCGCAGCGGCATCGTCTACCAGCCGATCGACTACGTTTCGACCGTGCACGCAACCGGCAAAGACGGCAGGACGCAGCTGCGAACGATCCGGGTCAACGAACCGATCGATATCGACGGCACGCTCTACTATCAGGCGTCGTACGGTTTCGCGCTGCCCTTCACGATCACGAAGGATGGCAAGCCGCTACCCAGCGGCGGCACGCAGGTTCTCACGGAGGGTGGCGGCTTTCCGCTGGGAGACTCGTCGCGCTCGGTGCAGTACGAGCGTTTCGTCGGAACGATCGGCCCCGGCAACACGATCGGAGCGGATCCCCGTCCCAACAATCCGGGCGTCGTGCTCGCGGTCTTCGACGGCGATCAAAACATCGGCAGCGTTTTGGTCCCGCTGCAAGGCGGCATCGATCTCGGCGGCGGTTACGCCGTCAACGTGGGCCGCTACATCCTCTACAGCGGCATCCAATACCGGCACGATCCGGGCATTCCGTTCGTCGGTTTGGGAGCATTCGTTTTGCTCGCCGGGCTCTGTATCTCGTTTTATCTGCTCCCGGCACGTTTGTACGTGCGCATCGACGGCGCGGGGTCGCGCTGGAACGTCGGCATGGCAGCAACGACCGTGAAAGGCTACGACATCTACGAAGAGCAGTTTGCGGAACTCGAACGGGAGTTGCGCTTAGCCGCGATCTAAGAGGGCTCTCGCGCGCGAGGTGCGAGAACGCATCACAAGCAGGGCGATTGCGCCGAACGCGAGCGCGAAACGCAGCGCGTCGAACGGCCACGCGTTACCGTAAAGAGGCGACAGTAAGAACAGCGGGATGGGAAGCGTCAGCAAGAACGGCAGCGCCACCGCATCGTCCGTCAGCGCGAATGGAAGCCCCCAGCCCAAATACCACAGATGAACGGGCGCGGCCAGCGCCGGAAATGCCCACCCGGCTCGCGCGCGAACGCGTCCGTATAGGAGCGCGGCGCCGATCGCGACGAACGCGGCCGCGACAAGCGCGAGATGAAGTACCGTTTCGATCGGTGGAGTTGGAGGCAATCCACGCTTCGAGACGATCAGGAACGCGCGCGGAAAGACGCCACCGTCCGCAAAGAGATAGAGCGAGGCGGTAACGATCGTTGCGAGCGCCGCGCCGCCGATCCGCCGCGCGAACGAACGCTCGTATACGGCGCACGCAAAGGCAGCCGGCAGAAGCGTAAATTTGACGAAGGTCGCGGCGATCACGAGCGCGATCCCGGCACCACGCCAACCGCGCTTGATGCAGACCATCGCGGCCAGCACGAGGTCGACGCCAAAAAGATCGTTGTGTGCGTTCATCACGTAAAGATCGTAGAATGCCGGATTGCAGGCGATTGCCGCGACGACCGCCTTCGACGAGCCGAGCGCGCGCGCCAAAAACGCGCACCCGACGATCGACGCGAATCCGAGGATGCGAAATGCAATCAACTTCGCGAAGAGCGACCCGAGCGGCGCGACGAGGAGTGCAGAGAGCGCGATCCATAGCGGCCCATACGCGCTTGGTAAGAGCGGCACGCCCCATATATGACTTACGATCGCGAGATCCCCGGGCAGCGCGACGGCGGGCGGCTGATACGCCTGCGCCCCAAGCGTCGCGAGACCGACGTAGAGATACATATCCGACGCATGCGCGCCGTGCGCAGCGACGGCTGCGATGCCGAGGGCTGCGACGATCGCCGTCGTGATCGAACGCCGCACACGACGGTCGAGCGCGTCCATCGTGAAGGCGTAGCAGACCAGCGCCAAGCCTTCGACGACCGTGAGCGCGAGCAGCTCGAGCCCGCGTGACGGAAGGGCGCTCGCGTACGGAAATAGGCCGAAAATCGCGATCGGCAAGCCGCGTTCGAGGGCGGCCGGCCGCACCTCCGCAATGGCGCTTGCGAACGCGCTCGCGTATCCGAAGAACGAGATCGGAATCGCGAGGGCCGCAACGACGGCGAGAGTACGGCGTTCGTGCGAGCGTAGCGTTCGAACCCAACCGAGCGGCCGCGCATCGAAGCGAACCACATCCGCAGCCAATCCGAACAGAAAGGCGAGCAGCATTCCTACGTTCACGCGAGTCCGTATCCCGTTAGCTTCGCCCGACGGGTTCGAGAGCAGGGACAGCCGCCGCGTCGCATTGCGGCACCGCAGCAACGCGCCCTGCCTCGGCGAGTTCGAGACGAACCGGTACCCCGAGAATCGTAAAGGCGCTCGCGAGCGGCTTTTCCAGTGCGCGCACGAGTCGCGCTCGCACGGCGTTGACCAGGAACGGACGTTCCGCGATGTAGGAGAAAGCCAGACCTCCCGCGATCGCGAAGCAAACGGCGCTCGCAAAGTTTGCGAGCGGAGGGAGATTCGCTCCGCCGTTCCGATCCCACAGGCTAATGATGGGCTGGTGTACTAGGTAGATGCCGTAGGCAGAAACACCGATGGCGCACAGCGTCGGAAACTCGAGCAGCCGCCGCAGCCACGCAACCCGGCCGGCCGCCACGACGAAGAAAAACGATGCTAGTTGCCAGCCGACGTTTGTCTGCACGAAGAAGCCCACGTCGTCGGCTCCTCCGAATCTCGACGGTTCCGAAGCGAACGGTTCGAGCAGCAGCGCGATATCGAGGGCCACGAGAAACGCCGGCAGAGCGAAGCGCGCGATTTTCGGCTCACGGAAACGCCAATCTGCCGCGACGATTCCGAGCATGAAGCCCGGCAGCGTTCCGATATCCATGGCGCGGAGCTGCGTGAGGTTAAAGGCCACCACGCAACCCGCGAGCACCGTAAAAAAGAACCTAGTAGAGCGCGTGTAGAGCAGCAACAGAAACGGGAAGGCAAGATACCAGCGCAGTTCGATCGCCAGCGTCCAAAACGAGCTGTTCACGAAATCCGCGTGACGATCGAAAAACAACACTTGCTGCAACAGCGAGACCGGCGTAAAGTCGGCCGCTACCGCGCTCGGCCGATGATAGCCCAGGTGTACGGCGAGCACGACCATCGCCACCAAGATGACGATCGAGGCATAGTACGGCGGGACGATTCGAACGATGCGTTTCGCGAAAAAGCCGCGTACGTCGAAGCTGGTCGTTCCGCCGTGCTGCTGCCGGGCCAGAACCGGATACGCGAGGCAGAATCCCGAGATCACGAAGAACAGGTCGACCCCATGGGCGCCCTTGGCGGCCAGAGTCGTGCACCACCACGTCGGGACCAGCGTCATGGGTGCGACGAGCCACGGAAAGGCCCAGTTGGCCTCAGAGATGGCGTGATAGGCGATGACCGCGAGGATCGCAATCGCGCGTAGCCCGTCGACGTATTTGAGATGAGAACCCGGCGACTTCATCTCTTATCCTATCGACCGGCAGGGCCCGGCTGCTGAACCTCAAACGCGAACCCGCCCGCTAGTGCCGCGGTCGCAGGCGATAGGCGGCCACGATGATTATCGTCGCCACGAACGCCTCACCCGTGAGGTCGAGCGCGTTCGTAGCCGGCAGCGCCGTCGACTGGAAAAACAGCAGAAACGGGAGCGTGACGAGATAAACGAGGGCTACCGGCGCCGTTTCCAGGGCCAAGGGCAGGCCCCAAATCGCATATGACGGCAGCGCCGCACCCCCGAACGCGGGCGGCGCCCAGGCGGTCCCGGAGCGCACGCGGCCGGTGAGCACGATCCAGACACAGCTCGCGATGGCCACGGCCACGAGCGTCACTCGCAGGACGGCATCGGCAGGCGTCATCGGGTGCGCGAAGGCCCCAACCGTACGGGTCAAGGCGTGGAACAAGAGGCCGCCGTCGAACGCATATATCGCGGCCACCACGAGGGCGAGCAGTGCGGAAACGCCCACTCGCACGCGAAGTGAAGGCACGCCGGCGAAGGCCACCATGGCGATGGGCGCGAGGGTCGGTTTGACGAGGCTAGCCGCGAGCGCCGCCGCGAAAGCCAAGCTCACGCTTTCCCGGCAGGCGAGCAGCGCCGCCAGCACGAGGTCGACCGCGAGAAGATCGTTGTGTGCGCCCGCGACGTAGGCAACGTACAGTGCGGGATTGCAGGCGATGCCGGCGACGACAATGGGGCTCGCACCGAGCCGGCGCGCGAGATACGCGCAAGCGATCACGGCGGCGAGTCCGAGCACCTTGAACGCGAACAGCTTCGCCGCGAGCGTCCCGAGCGGTGCTACGAGCAACGCCGAGAGCGCGATCCACACGGGACCGTAGGAACTGGCATACACGGGCGTCCCCCAAATCGCGTTGATCGCGCGGAGGTCGCCCGTGAAGGGCGCGCCGGGCGGCGCATAGGCGTGCGCTCCAAGTGTCGCGAGGCCCACATAAAAGTAGGGGTCGCCCGAATCCGTCGCCGGCGTGGCCAACGCCGCCGCAGCGAGCGCCACGGCCACGAACCCGATCGTCGCGCGCCGAACGCGCGGTTCGAGCGCGCCGAGATGGAAAAGGAAAACGCCGAGGGCGAGTGCCTCAGCGAACGCGAGCACCAAAAGTTCGTCGGCAAAGGAGGCGCGCACGCCCTCTTTTGTGACTGCATTCACGAATCGCAAGGGAAGCCCAGCCAGCACCGACGCCGGGTGCGCTTCGAGCACCGCGCGATCGAAGACGATCACGTACGCGACGAAAAGAGCTACGAGCGCCACGACAGCCGCCGTCGCAGCCCATCCGCGCTTCAAATCTGCGCGGACGAACACGGTGCCGTCCGGACTGAACACGCGCGACGGAAGCACCGCAGCCAGCAGCGCGAAGATTTGGTAGACCCCCATGTTCCTCTTTCGGCGCCTGACGCCGCCTAACGCTTCACCTTGAGAGGCCGCAGTTGCGGGAACAATACGCGCGGCGCAGTTAAACCGCGCTCGATCGCACTTCTAACCTTGGGCGACGAGAGCGGACGTTCGAAGAGATAGTACGCCAAGAACCCGATGGCGAGGGTGGCAAGCGCAGCGACCCCGGCCGGTACGCCGGCATCCACGAGCGAGTCCAAAAATGGCTTGTGGACGAGGTAGATGCTGTAGGAGGCCACGCCGATCAGACAAAGCGGGCGCCACTCGAAAAGACGGCGGGCCGTACCCGTACTTGCGCTCAAGACGAGAAAAAAGGCGGCGGCATGCCACACCGGATTGCCGTGTTCGCTGACGTCGGAGTGATTCTGTTGGATGAAGCCGGCGAGAATGAAGATGGCCGCGCCGATCCATGCGAACCGCGTCCAACGGCGCTCGCAGATAACGATATCCGCGGCGACGATGCCCGCCATAAAACACGGAAGCGTGCCTTCATCTTCGATGCCGCCCGCAGAAAAGTACAGCACGTACATCAGCAAGGCAACGCCCGCAAAGAGCACGCGAGAGCGCATGAAGAGCGCGATGAGCAACGGGCAAAACACGTACCAGCGCATCTCGAGTCCGAGCGACCAAAACGACGGGTTATGAACGGGAGCATCCGACGTAAGAAACAGCACGTCGCAGACGATCTCTTTCCACGCGGTCGCTGCGCTGATGAAGCGGCCGTCGATCGCGGGATAGCCGAACGGCGTCGCCGCCAAGAATGCCAAGACCGCCAAGACCGCGTAATACGCCGGTGCGATTCGGCTAAAACGCCGGACGAGAAACGAGCCGAGCGTCCGCGCATCGAGCCGCCACGCCGCTCCCGCGCGCCAACGCCGCAGAAACGGGAAGGCCAAGCAAAAGCCCGATATGACGAAAAAAAGATCGACCCCGCGCGAGCCGCACAACGACCAGCGGGGTGCACTGGTATCGGTCTGTGCGATGTGGAAACCAAGGACGCTCAGCACCGCCAGGGCCCGAAGTCCATCGATAAACAGCACGTGCGATTTCTGATCCGCGGTGCCGCCGGCGAGATCGCCACGCAATCGTTTCACGGCTATCGCTTCGCCTTTAGCGGACGCAACTCTGTGAACGTGCTAAAGGGCGCTGCAAGCCCGCGCTCGATCGCGCCCCTGACGCTCGCCCCCGAGAGCGGCCGCTCGACGAGGTAATACGCGAAACATCCGATGATGAGCGCGGCCGCGGCCGCGAGCAGGGCCGGCACGCGAGCCTCGACGAGCGATTCCATGAAGGGCCCGTGCACGAGGTAGATGCTGTAGGACGCGAGTCCGATCAAGCAGAGCGGGCGCCACTCGAAGACGCGGCGCGCCACGCCGGTGCTTGCGGTCAGCACGAGAAAGAAGCAGGCAATGTGCCACACGGGATCGCCGTGTTCGGTCGGATGCCCGTGGTATTGCTCGATCACCCCGGCCGCGAGAAAGACGCTCGCTCCGATCCAAGCAAATCTTCGCCAGCGCCGTTTCATCAAAATGACGTCGGCCGCCACGATGCCGAGCATGAAACACGGCAGCGTGCCTTCGTCTGCAACCCCCGCCGCGGAGAAGTAGAGGGCATACATCGCGAGCCCTGCGCCGGCGAAGAGGACGCGCGAACGAACGAAGAGCCCGATCAGTAACGGGCACAAGAGATACCACCGCGCCTCGACGCCGAGCGTCCAAAACGAGGGATTGAAGACGGGAGAGCTCGACGTAAGAAACAGGAGATCGAGCAGATACTCCTTTCCCGTCGTCGCCGCCGCGAGAACCAATCCCGGCGCGTCCGGGACACGGAACGGGGTCACCGCCAAGAGCGCGAAAAGCGTGAGCGCACAATAATAAGGCGGAGCGATCCGGCTAAATCGCCGCGCCAAGAACGAGCCGTACGACCTCGCGTCAATTCGGAGCGAGCCGCGCGCGCGCCATTTTCGCAGAAATGGATACGACAGGCAGAATCCCGAGACGACAAAAAAGAGATCGATACCACGGCAGCCGCAGAGCGCCCACGCCGGAGGCGAATGGCTGCTTAGGATCGCGAAATGGAAGCCTAGGACCGCCAGCACCGCCACGGCGCGAACGCCGTCGATAAACCGGACGTGGACCATCTCGTTCGACGGACCGCCGGATCCGAGGCCTGCGGCCGTGAGCGGGTCGCCGCGTCGCGGCAACGCCGCCACGACGCCCGCGGAGATGTCGGAAACCGCCATGCCTTCGTGTTCGGCAAAATTAGCGGCTCCCCACAATTGGCTGGTGTGCTCCGGCGCATAGGCGCCGGCGGCAAGGGCCCGTCTCCCAGGGCGGGTCTCGAATACTGCGCCTTTATGACCGAAAAGCTAGACAGAGGCTGCCGCCGGCCTACTTCGTCCCTCCCGGCTACCGAAGGTTATAGAGGCTCCATTGAAACTATTTCCCGCCGCCCCGAGCAGCCGCCGGTCGCCGGAAACCGTCGAGACGAAGACGTACGATCTTGCGATCATCGGCGGGTTCGGCCGCGTGGGTTTGCCCCTTGCGATCACGTTCGCATACCACGGTAAAAGCGTGTACGCGCTCGACATCGACCCGGTGCGCGCAGAATCGCTCTCCGCGGGCATCATGCCCTTCAAAGAGGACGGCTGCGAGGAGCGGCTGGGTGCGGCGCTCGCGAACAAAAGGCTCGATTTCGGCCTCGATCCGCACTGCATCAAGAGCGCTGCGGTCGTCATCATCGTCGTCGGCACGCCGGTCGACCGTCACCTCAACCCCGAGATCGAGCCGCTCCAGGCGATGCTCGAATCGTATCTCCCGTATTTCTCGGAAGGGCAACTGATCGTGCTGCGCAGCACGGTGTATCCGGGCACGACGGACCGCCTGCGGCGCTGGCTCGACGAGCGCGGCGTGAACGTCGAAGTTTCGTTTTGTCCCGAACGCATCGCCGAAGGCAAAGCTGCCGAAGAACTCGAGACGCTTCCGCAGATCATCAGCGCCTATACCGACGAGGGGCGGCGCCGCTGCCGCGAACTCTTCGAGACGCTCGGATGCGAGGTCGTCGAACTCCCGCCGATCGAAGCCGAATTGGCAAAGCTTTTTTCGAACGTTTGGCGTTATACGCTCTTCGCAACCGCGAATCAATTCTTCATGATCGCGAACGACCACGACGCCGATTTCTACCGTATCTACGACGCCATGACCTATAAGTATCCGCGCCTGAGCGGCATTCCGCGGGCCGGCTTCGCAGCGGGTCCGTGCCTCTTCAAGGACGCGATGCAGTTAGCGGCGTTCAATAACAACCGGTTTTATCTCGGTCACGCAGCGATGCTCGTGAACGAGGGTCTGCCGAACTACCTCGTCGACCGGCTCAAAACCCGCTACGATTTGACTACGATGACCGTCGGCGTGCTGGGGATGACGTTCAAAGGGGGCAGCGACGACAAGCGCGATTCCCTAGCGTACAAATTGCGCAAGATCCTCGCGTTCGAAAGCCGGCGCGTGTTGTGCTCGGACGTCTACCTCGACGAGCCGGATTTCGTACCGACGGCGCGCTTGATCAACGAGAGCGATATCATCGTGCTCGCCACCCCCCATCCCGAATACCGCGCACTGACCCTTCCCGAGGATAAGATCGTCGTGGACGTCTGGAACGCGTTCGGCCGCGGCTGCCGCGTTTAACGGTGCTCGTCTTAGTTTGTCCGGTCTATAACGAGAGCGAAAACATCATTCCCTTGCTCCACGCGCTCGAGCGCAGCGTGCGCACGCCGTTCGAACTCCTCGTCGTCTACGACCGCGAGGACGACACGACGTTGCCGCCGCTGCGCGCCACCGCCCCTTCGATGCCCTATCCCGTTCGCGCGATCCGCAACGCAGAGGGCCGCGGCGTGGTCGGTGCCGTGAGGACCGGTCTACGCGACGCTAGCGGCGATGCCAAGCTCGTGATCATGGCCGACCTCGCCGACGATCTTCGCGTCGTCGACGACATGTACGCGCTCATTTCGTCGGGCCGGTGCGACCTCGTGGCCGGCTCTCGCTACATGCGCGGGGGGCGCCAGATCGGCGGTCCTTGGTTTAAGGGGTTGCTTTCGCGCCTTGCCGGCATGACGCTCTACTACGTAGCCGGCTTACCCACCCACGATGCGACGAACAATTTCAAGATGTATGCGCGCAGCGTACTCGAAGCCATCGAAATCGAATCGAAGGGCGGCTTCGAAATCGCTATGGAGATCACGGTCAAAGCGTACGCGCTCGGCTTCCGCATTGCCGAACTTCCTTCGGTGTGGACCGATCGCGTGGCGGGCGAATCTCGCTTTCGGTTGGCGCAATGGCTGCCGCACTATCTCCGCTGGTTTTGGTACGCGCTGGCGCACGCGAGCACCGGCCGAAAACTCCTTCAACCAACCTCTGGGCGGGAGAGTCTCCCGATTCCATCCATGAAAGAGCATACATGAAACGCATCCTCGCACTCGGGGGAGCCGGGTTTATCGGATCCTACGTCGCGCGAAAACTCCTGGCCGCCGGTCACGAACTCGTGGTCGTCGATAGCTTCGAGAAATACGGTTCGCTCGAGCACGATTTCTTCAGTCATCCGAAGTGCCGAGTTGTGCGCAAGGACGTGCGTTCGATGTATCCCTCCGATTTTCGCGGGTACGATGTCGTCATCTGCTTCGCTGCGCTCATCGGCGGCATTCGTTACTTTCATAAAATACCGTACCGCATCGCGCGCGATAACAGCGAGATCCTGGCACACTCGATCGACGCGACGCTGGCGGCCGCTCCCGAAGCGACTTTCGTGTACTTTTCCTCCTCGATGGTCTACGAGCGGATGCAGCGCCCCGTGAACGAGGAAGACGCGCGCCTCCAGCCGGTCCCCATAACGAACTACGGCATGCAAAAATTGTTCGGCGAATACCTCGTTCGCGGCGCCCACGAAGAGATGGGCTTACAGTATCTCACCGTGCGTCCGTTCAACGCCGTGGGAAGCGGCGAACTTCCCGACGTCTCCTCCGACGGCAAGGTTGAGTTCGGCATGGCGCACGTGATTCCGGACTTCTGCTACAAGGCGCTGGTTCGGCAAACGCCGTTCGAAATTTTCGGCGACGGCGAACAGGTCCGGACCTTTACGCACGCGCGCGACATTGCGGACGCCATCGATTTGCTCATCGCGCAAGACGTCGTCAACGACGATTTCAATATCTGCGGCGACGCTACCCTGAAGATGTCGGACCTGGCGCGACTCATTTGGGAACGCGTCAACCCCGGAACGCCGTTTCCCGCGGTGCGATCGATGGACGTCCCGCCGTCGGACGTGCGTTTCCGCATCGGGCGTTCCGAGAAGCTCGCGGCGCGGCTAGGCTGGCAACCCCAGCACAAAATCGACTTCATCGTCGACGACACCTACCGGCACATCGAACGAACGATGAAGTTGCCGGTCGGCAGCGTTTAGCCGCGCGATCGTCCGCAACCGCTCACGCCCCGAGCGCACGCGAACGATGCTTTCGGAACGCAGTAGCGGTGACCGGCGACGGCTTCTCGACGAGCCGCCAAAACACGAATCCGCCGACGACCGATGCGATGGCGCAGAGCGGCCACGGAATCGCGAAGCTCGGCATGTCATTCCATCCGCAGGAGGGCCTCCAACATCAGCACGAGAGGCGCCCGTTTTGTAAAGAACCGGCTGCCGGCCGGCAGCAAACTCCTAGCGGCGCGGCCGCTCGGCGACGAAGAGGCTCTGTCGACCGAACAAGAACCATAGCGGCCGGAGCTTCAGGTAAAGCCACACCAAGCGGGGATGTGAGGGCACCTTCGACTTCGTCGTGTAGGGCAAGAAGCGGCGGATCTCGCGTACGAGCTTGAGATCGGCCAGTGCCAGCGTCTCTCGAACGCTGGCATCGGTAAGTACCGTTTTGTGATCGATGAAATCGAAATAGCGCGCGCCTATCAAGCGAAAATTCGGTTGGAGGATGATCAGCCGTCCGCGCTCGGAGAGCAGCTCCGCGCAGCGGCGAACCAGCCGGATCACCTGCGTGCCGTTCTCCAAATGTTCGAGCACGTTGCTGATGAAAATCACGTCGAAGTGACGTTCGGGGAGATCGGATAGCGAGAAATCGTGGTCGATCTTCACCGTAACGCCGGCCTCGGCGAAGCGGGCGCTTGCAGGATTCCCATCTACGCCCAGTTTTTCGCGCGCCCGTATTTCGTTGAGGAAGTGACAAAAGCCGCATCCCACGTCGAGCACGGCGGCGTCCTCGGGGACCAGTTGCGAAAAAAACTCGCGCACGAGCACGTGCCAGATCGCGCGCACGCTTTCGAGCTCGGCAAAACCCCAGCGCCCGTCATAGATCCGTTCGAGGGGCTCGCTTACCATGAAGCGGGCGTTCGGCTACCGTCCCGCAAGCCCCGCCGAGGCAGGCTGGAGCGTCCCCGGAGCCGGCCGCGACCCTACCGAGACGGGGCTTTAGCAGGCCGGCGCGAAGGCGCTCGGGTGAACACGGACCAGTTGCTCATCGTCATCGCCATCTCGGCGTACATTCTGGGAGCGCTCGCGCTCTTCACCCATTTTCTCTCGCGCGAACGTCTGCCCAAATTGATCGGGATTCCCTTTGCGTGCGCCGGCTGCGCCGTCCAGTTCTTCGAACTGGCCTATCGCTATCAAACCAGTCACATCTGGCCGCTCACGAATCTCTACGGATCGCTTTCGCTTTTTGCCGCCATGAGCGTTGCGATTTTCATCGGATTCGCCATCAAATACGACATCTGGTTCATCGGCGGCTTCGTGCAAGCGTTCTCCGCAAGCTTTCTGGCCTACGCGTTGACCTGGAACGAGGGCTACTTGCCCGCCGTTCCGGCGCTGCAATCGTATTGGATCAAAGTGCACGTTCCACTCGTCGTCTCTTCGTACGCGGCCTTCATGGTCGCGATGGTGACGTCGACGCTGTATCTCATCAAGTATTACGGCGAGCGTTCTCTCGAGCACCGCGGTTCCGGCGCGGTCGGTCTGCGGGCGTCCGCGGCAGGCGCAGGAGCGGGCGCAGTCTCGCTCAAGGTGGGCGCGTATCCGGAGGCCGCGCGCCGGAAGATTACCGGGGGCGATTTTCCGGTGCTTGCCGAGGCCGCGGCCGAAGGGAACGCGTTGGCGCTCTGGCTCGCGAGCCTGCCATCGCTCGCGCAGCTCGACATCCTCACATACCGGGTCGTATCGGTCGGGCTGCCGCTGCTCACGGTCGGTATCATCACGGGCGCCTGGTGGGCCAAAGAAGCCTGGGGCGCCTATTGGCAATGGGATCCCAAAGAGACTGCGGCCCTGGTCTCCTGGACGGTCTACGCGCTGTACATGCACCTCCACACGCGCAACAGCTGGCGCGGGCTGAGATCGGCATGGATGGTGGTGCTCGGCTTCGCCACGATCATGTTTTGCTATCTCGGCGTCAACATCTGGATCTCGGGGCTGCACAGCTACAAAATGTAGGCGTTGCGGGAAGGCGCAACGGCCGCGTGCTAAGGGTCCGTGTAGTCATGGCCGACGACTCCATGTGATGCGGCTCAACACCATGCCCCGCGCCATGCGGGCTGTGCCGTCATGGGTCCGCGATCGGGCGCTCCCGTGATTCTCGCGCTGTCGAGCTTGCTGTGCGTTGCGATTACCGGAATATTCTTTGCGAAGTCACCGGCCGCGAGCGATCGAATACCGTCCCCTCTCAAAGCCGTCAACGATGTCTGGGTGACGCTCGCTGCGGCAGCTACGACGGGCGGATTCGCGCTCTGGGTCGCCGCCGTCGTCGCAGCGGCGCACGCGCAGCGCCCCTTGCCCGGCTGGCTCGCGCAGCTTCCCATCATCGTCATCGACGATCGCGCGCCGCGGTACGGGCATGCGCCGTTTGGGACGGTCATCGGCGGGGCCGCGCTGCTTTCTACGCTGGGCCTCGCCGGTCTCTACTTTTCGATGCGCGGCCGCAGGCCGGGAATGCGCACGCAGACGATCCTCGGAACGGCGTTCGTTGCGACGGCCGGTCTCGCGCTGTTTTCGCCGGCTCTGACGAGCTTCGACCTCTATGCCTACGCCGGCGCTTCGCACGCAGGAATCACGGCGGGATATCATCCGATCGGCGTTCCGTTTACCGGCGAATGGGCAGCGATCAATACGATCTACGGCACGCCGATCGTCCCGAGCCCATATGGTCCCGTGTGGCTCCTGGTTTCGTACCTGCTGACGGCGTGGGCTCCCACGCTATGGTCGGCGCTGACGCTGCTGCGCGCGCTCGAACTCGCGGCGCTCTTGGCCTGCATCGGCGCACTACGCGCGCTCCGCGTACCTGCACATGCGATCGCGGTCTTCGCACTGAACCCCGCACTGCACGCGAACTTCGTGACCGACGGTCATAACGATTTGCTCGCCGTCGCATTCGTCCTCGCGGCCGCAGCACTGCGCGAGCGCAGCTTACCGCTAGCGATCTTCGTCGCGGCCTGTGCGGCCGGCATCAAGCTGCCCTTCCTCGCGATCGCACCGCTCGCATTTGCCCTGGAACCTTCCGTGATGCGGCGCTTCGCGGCTGCAGGCGCGACCGTCGCAGTGGGCCTCGTGCTCTCTTTTTCCCTTGGAGCGGCGGGCTACACTTCCGCGCTCGTGCAAACGGCGTCGATCTACCGCGCGACGCTCGCGGATCCGACGGTCGATGCGTTGCGATTCGCGCTGCTCGCACTGGCGCTCGGCGCAGTCGCGGCCGCGCTCTGCGCACGGCGTTTCGGTCCAACCATGAGCTGGGCGTTCGTGGCCTTCGGAACGTCGCTCTTCGGATGGTATTTGGCTTGGGGCATTCCGTATGCCGTCACCGAACGCCGCTGGCTTAGCACCTATCTCATCAGCTTACCGCTGCTATCCTTTCTGCTCACGACGGCGTTCGCACCGACCATCGCCGCGAACATCGCCTTCCGTCTCGCGACGCTGCTCGCTCCCATTGCCGTGCTCTTCGCGCTGCGACACGAGCGCGACGTTCGGCTTCGCTACGGCAGGGCAGCAGGTTCGTAACGACGCCGGCCGTGGACTGTGCTCTGTCCTTATCGGCCCCCGTTCGAGCAGCCTGGAAAAGCCGTCGCCGGCCGTTTCGGGGCGGTCGCGAGGACCCGTGCTCGGCAGCCATGGGCTAAGGCCCCTGGTGTGCGGAACCGACCACTTGATGTGATGCGCGATGTAATGGTTCGGCAGCGCGAGGCTCGCTCATAGGTCCGCGCGCGGCAACGTGGTTCGTCATCGCCGTCGCGCTCGTCTTAGCGGCGACGTGGGCCCTGCGTGTCCCATTTTTTCAGGAGCCGGACGAACTCGCGCACATCGATTACACGCTCCAACTCTACGCCGTCGGAAAACCATTCAAAGTCATGCAAGCCCATCCGGTCCGCATATCCTCGGCCGTGCTGCGCTACATGCTGACATCCGTGCGCTATCGCGAAAACCGCTATAATCCGCTCGGAGAACTTCCGGCGGGATACGGAACGGCGCCGTATTTTGCGCGCGTCGATGCGGATGCCCCGGAACCGGATCCCCGCGTGCCGCAAACGGGGTCCGCGATGCCGTACGTCATGTTCGCATACCCCGCCGGGTACTACGCGGTCGCTGCAGTAGCAATGAAAGTAGCCTCGATCGTGCATCCGCACTCGATCGTCGGATTGTTTTTTGCAGCGCGCTTTGCGAGCGTCGCCTGCTTAGCATTCACCCTGATGTTGGCGTACGGCGTTTTTCTACGGCTGCGCCTTGAAAGGTGGGTCGCTCTGCTGGCGACGGCGGCGGTCGGATGGCTGCCCCTTACGTCGTGGGTCTCCGGGTACGTGCAGCCCGACAATCTGACGACGCTGCTTTTGACGGCGAGCGTATATCTCGCGCTGCGTTGGAAAGCCGAACCGGAGGAAAAGCGCTGGCCGGCACTCCTGTCCGCGACGCTCGTGTGCCTCGCATTCGTGAAACAGCACTACGCGCTGGCGGCGATCGTGGCGACGTTCGGCGCCGGCCTGAGCACGGTGCGCACGCGTCGCGCTTTCGTCTTCCTCAGCGGCGTGTTCGTCCCACCGGTAATCGCACTCGGTGCCGCGATCTGGTTCGTTCCGGTCGAGCGGATCGGAGCGTTGCGCTTCGCCGGCCAACCGCCCGGCATGGGGCTCGTAAGCGTGTGGTCGCCGGCCGATCTCGCTTCTTACGTTCTGAGCGGCATCCGCAGCGTCTACTTGGGCGGTGATGCGTTCATGGAGTTTTGGCAGCGATTCGGCATCCGGGGCGCGACGGTGTACGGTGGCGCGGCGCGACAAACGATTGCGGACGTCCTCGTGGCGTGCACGCTGCTGATCGCGTGCGGGCTGCTGCTGCGCACGTGGTCGGTGATGAGGCGGCTTGCCGTCGTTGCGCGGCGGCGCTCTGCCCTGCGAGCGGCGCAGCTGTTCTTCGGTAACGCCGTCGTCAATGTGTACGCCCTGGTAACGCTGATCATGCTCGGTGTCTACATAGAATCGCGCGGTAACATGTGGCTCGAAGGCCGCTATTGGCTGCCCGTCATCGTACCGACCGTGGCGCTCGGCGTCGCGATCGTCCCGCGTCTCTTCCGCGGCCGCGTGAGACGGAGGGCGGCATTCGTCATCGCGGCCTCATGGGCGCTGTATGCGGCCGTCTCGGCACCATTCGCGCTCGCGGCGCTCGACCGGAGTTTTTACCATCAACCGGCGCAAACCCTCAAAAACGAGGCATACGCGCAGATCCTCGACGTAAAGCCGCAGGGCGCATGCGCGAGGATGGCGGCAGCGACGCTCTCCGTTCGGCGCGGCTGCAAACTCGTGCTCTCCGGATACGCCATCGATAGCGAACGAGGATTGCCGGCACGCGACGTTTTTCTCACGGTCGATGGGCGCCGAGCCCTGCGCGCGACCACAATGACGCCGTCCCCGCTCGTTCGCGACGTTTACGGAGACGACGAACTCGCCGACAGCGGTTTCACCGCAACGCTCGATACCGCAAGCCTGAGCGCCGGCCGGCATACCATCGCTCTCGAGGTCGTCGAACGGCGCGCTCCGCGCGGTCTGCCCGCACAGGACGTGATTTCATTCGAGGTTCGAGCGCCGTGAAGCCGCTGCGCTTGCTCTTCATCCTCGATAATTATTGGCCGCACGTCGGCGGCGCCGAACGCGCGTTCAAGGCGCTTTGCGAAGGCATGGCCGCACGCGGACACGCCGTCACCGTGCTCACGCAACACTACGACTGCGCACCCGGGCGCGAAGAATTATCGGGGGTTCGCATCGTGCGCGTGGCGTCGAGCAACCGCTACGCCTTCACGTTCGCCGGCATGGCGCCCGCTCTCGAGCTCGCGCGAGAGGCGGACCTCATTCACGCGGCGACGTTCAATGCCGCGCCCGTCGGCTCGCTCGCGGGCCTGATCGCACGCAGACCCACGGTCCTCACCGTTTTCGAAACGTGGATCGGACGCTGGCAAAGCTATTCGGATTTCGCGCCGTGGAAAGCCGCGCTGCACGATCTTGCCGAGCGCGCCATTTTTGCGTTTCCCTACGATCGCTACGTCGGCATCTCGGAATCGACGAGCGCGCGACTGCGGCAGGTCGTGCCGCGCGCACGCGGGCGCGATGCGACGATCTATTTCGATTTCGATCCGGCGCCGTGGCAAAAGGACGCCGGGCGCGCCGCTCGCAATGCGATCGCGCCGCCCGATGCGTTTCTCATCGTTGGATTCGGCCGGCCCGGGACCAGCAAAGGATTCGGCTATCTCATCGACGCCTTCCCGCGCATTCGCGCACAGCTTCCCAATGCAGCGCTGGCCCTCGTGCTGAGCGAGTCACCGCAATACGCGCGGGCCCTGCGCGACCTAAAAGCGCGTGCGAGCGAGGGAATCACCTTTCTGCCCCCGCTCGATTTTCCTGATCTGGTCGGGTTGGTTCGCGCAGCGGACTGCGTCGTCGTGCCGAGCGTTACCGAGGGCTTCGGCTACACGACCCTCGAGGCGTGCGCCGCGGGCGTCCCGGTCGTTGCTTGCGATACGACGAGCATTCCCGAAGTGATCGGCGGCCGCCACATTCTGGTCGCGCCGCGCGACTCGGATGCCATCGCACGGGCCGTCGTCGACGTGTCGCGCGGCCTTACGAACGAAACACCGCTACGCGCCTTTCCACTCTCCGCGACCCTCGACCGGTACGAAGCGCTCTACGAGCAACTGCTGCTCAGCGGACGCGGCGGATCCAGCCGCCCGGCCAATGCGTGACGTTGCGGCGCAGCTCGCTCTCGCGAAACGGCCAGGCCGGCTCTTCGATCACCCAGTCACCGGGATGCGCGGCCACGAAATCGCGCGCCGCTTCGTAAGGATTGTTGGTATCCCAATCGGATTCGGCGCGCGGCGACCCGACCAGATCGCGCATGATGCCGTCTGTTGAGACGATGTACGATCCGACCGATACGAGCTCGTGATATAACTCGAGCTCCGCACGTACGTGCGCGCGGGAGTGATTCGAATCGAGAAAAACGAGGACGCGCTCGAGCGGGGCGACCGCAGCGCGCACTTTCGCAAAGGTTTCGGGAGCGGTCGAGCTGCCTTCGATCATCGTGATCCGGTGCTTCAGTTCGTGTCTCTCCATTGCGGCCCGGTTGTGGGCCCGAATATCGATGTCGATCCCGATCACGCGGCCGTGATGCATCGCCTCGCACAAGCTCGCGTAGAAGACGAGCGAACCGCCGTGGGCGATTCCCGTCTCTACGATCACGTCGGGCTTCACGTGGTAGATGACCTCTTGCGTGCGGACGAGATCGTCGGGCAACTGAATGACCGGTCGTCCGAACCACGTGAACGTATAGATATGTTTGGCTTCCCAGCCGCTGCGCAGCCACGCCGCCGAGAGCGCCTCGAACGCCTCAACGGAGTCCAAGCTGTAGGATCCTTCTCCATCAGGGCCGTCTAGCACGACCATCCGGCGCTCCGAATCGATCTTGATCACTGTACGTATCCTTCGATGAGAGATTGCACGCCGGCAACGATGCTCCGCGGCTGCCACGCGAGCACCTCGGAGAGGCGGCCGGTATCCGCGACGACGTCGCGCTCTTGCGGTCCGTCCGCATACTCGATGCGAGGAGAGACGCCGAGCGCCGCACCGAGCGCTTCGACCGCTTCAAGAATTGAGACGCCATTGCCGGTACCGACGTTACGTGGACCATCGGCAGCACAATCGACGAGCGCTACCAAGGCTTCGGCTATATCGTCGACGTGCACGAAATCCAAACGCCGTTGCGGTTGTGAGAGCGCAACGGGCTCTCCCGCGCGAAGCTTCCGGGCGGTTGATGAGAGGAGCTTTCCAGGCTCTTCGCCCGGGCCGTAGGCAAAGAACGGACGCGCCCACGCGCACGGAACGTTCGCATCGCGGGCGAGCGCCGCGATCGCGGTCAGAGCGCGCAGCTTCATCGACCCGTAGTAGGTTGCCGGCCGCAGCGGGGTGCTCGCCTCGCGGCAGCGTTCGCCGAGCCATGCGTATTCGGCGCACGTACCGGCTGCGACGATGCGCCGGCCGCCCGTCGCGATAAAGGCGCGACATAGTTCGATGCTGCACCGCGCCCAGTCGTCGTTGCAAGCAGCGTTCCAATAGTCGGGCGATTTCGTGTACCAAGCGAGATGCAGCAAATGCGTGGGGCGGTGCCTCTCGACGAGAGTCTGGGCAACCCCCGGTGCGAGCAGATCCGCCGTCTCCCAGATGACTGCGGGAACGGCAGCCGGTCCCCGCGCGCGGGTGACGGCAACGATCTCGAAACCGGCGGCGGCCAAGGGCGCAAGGCACTCCCGTCCGATGAAACCGCGCCCGCCGGTAACGAGCACGCGCGCCTTCGCCGTCACGAGAGCGCCAGTTCGGCGAGCAGCGGCAGGGCGGCGTCGCGCGCGGATACGGAGGGCGCGGCGAGAGGCCACCCTATGCCGACGTGCGGATCGTCCCAGCGGAAGCCGCGCGCGGCGGCCGGTTCGTGCCGCTCGGAAATGAGATAGTGCACTTCGGATGTTTCCGTCAACGTTTGGTAACCGTGGGCGAAGCCGCGCGGCACGTAGAGCATTGCGGTTTCGCAAGCGTCGAGGCGCAGCCCGAACCAGCGGCCGAATGCGGGCGAATCCGGCCGCACATCGACCATCACATCGAAGATACCGCCGGCACAGCAGCGCACGAGTTTCGCTTCCGCGTGCGACCCGGCTTGGAAATGCATGCCGCGCACGAGATTCGCTCGCGCGTTGCGCGCGACGCTGTGCTGCGGAAACGCCGTTTCGAGACCCCGACCGGCAAATGCATCGGCATCGAACACGCGCGCGAAAGAACCGCGCTCGTCGACGTGCGGTTCGTAACGCACCACGTAGGCTCCGGGAAGCGGCGTCGCTTCGAACGTCATTCGATCGAAAGCTGCGGCACAGCGACGACGAACCGGCCGCCCCAAGTCCGCACCTCTCGCATTTGGCCGACGATTTCATCCTTGATGTTCCAAGGCAGGATTACGACGTAATCCGGTTTTTCGGAAAGCAGCCGGTCGGGAGCAAAAACGGGAATCCGCGAACCCGGCAAGAGCGTGCCCTGCTTGAGTGGATTTCGATCGACCGTGAAGGCGATCATGTCGGCGCGCACGCCGCAATAGTTCAGTAACGTATTTCCCTTGGCAGGTGCGCCGTAGGCGGCAACCTTCTTCCCGTCGCGCGCGGCCGCGATCAAGAACTCCAGGAAGTCTCGTTTCACGGCATGCACCTTGGGAGCGTACGAGAGATAGGTTTCGCGTTCGCACAAACCCGCCCGCCGCTCTTCCTCGCGCAGCGCTGCAACGGACGGGGCCGCCCTTGCGTTCGCCGCATGCTGCAGCCAGACGCGCAGCGAACCTCCATGCGTGCTCAGATGCTCCACGTCGACGACTGCCAGACCGTGGCGCGCGAAGACCGGCTCGATCGCATGGAGCGAGTAGTAACAGAAATGCTCGTGGTAGATCGTATCGAACTGATGCTCTTGCAGCAAATGCAGCACGTGCGGAAACTCCACAGACACCGAACCGTCGCTGCCAAGCAATTCGACGAACCCGGCGACGAAATCGTGCAAATCGGGAACGTGCGCGATCACGTTGTTGGCAACGATGAGATCCGCCGGTCCGAAGCGCGCGCGAAGCTCGCGCGCCGACGCCGCGCCGAAGAACACGACCTCGGAACGAACGCCGATGTCGACCGCGATCGCCGCCGCGTTGGCGGCAGGCTCGACGCCGAGCACCGGAATGCCGCGCTCGACGAAGTACTGTAAGAGATACCCGTCGTTGCTCGCCACTTCTACCACGAGCGAGCCGCCGTTCAAGCCCAGGCGACGCGTCGCCGCACCCGCATAGGCTGCCGCATGTGCGAGCCACGCGTCGGAGAACGACGATAGATACGCGTACTCGGAGAAGATGCTCTCACGCGTTTGGAAGGCTTCGAGTTGCACGAGCAGACACACGTCGCAGACGTAGGCGCACAGCGGAAAAAACATGTCGCCTTGACTCGCGCGTTCGGGAAGCACATAGTTGTTCGAAAGCGGCGAGAGGCCGAGATCGACGACGACGGTTGCCAGTGCGGCGCCACAGCCGCGGCACGGTGGAGCGCTCATCCGGAGAAGCTCGCCAACTGCGCCCGGCTCAGCTGCAGAGCATCGTCGCCTGCATAATAGCTGCGATACCAATCTGCGGTGTACGCGACCACGTCGTCGAGTTCGAGGCCGGCGCGCCAGCCCAGCTCGCGCTCGGCCTTACCGCTATCGAGTGCGAGCGCCGGCGACTCCGCAGGCGCGGGACGCGCGTCGACTTCGATCGCGATCGTCGCGCCGATCCGGTCCACGACGGCGCCGACGAGAGTCCGAACCGGTATGTTGCGCGTGGGCGACGGGCCGAAATTCCAGGCACATGCGACCGACCGGTCTCCCGTGCATGCGCGCTCCGCCAAGACGAGGTACCCGTCTAGTGCCTCAAAGACGTGTTGCCACGGCCGCACGGCGTCGGGATGGCGCAGACGAAGCGTCTTGGAACCAAAACAGGCGCGCACGGCATCGGGGACGATACGATCGTCCGCCCAATCTCCACCACCGATCACGTTGCCGGCACGCGCCGTCGCGACGATCGGAGCGCCGTCGCCGAAGAACGCGCGGCGCATACACGCCGTGGCGAGTTCGGCGCAGGCCTTGCTATCGCTATACGGATCGTTGCCCCCCAGCGGATCGCTTTCGGGATGCGGACGCAGTCCGTCGTTGCGGTAACACTTGTCACTGGTGACGACGACGACGGCCTTAACGCTGTCGACGGGACGCACCGCATCGAGCACGTTCACCGTGCCCATGAGATTCGAGCCGTAGGTTTCGCCCGGATCGGCATAGCCGGCTCGAACGAGTGCCTGCGCTGCAAGATGCATGACCACCGTCGGGCGAACGCGGCGCACGACGGCGCGCAGACGCTCTACGTCGCGCACGTCCGCAATCACCGTTTCGGTGAGATTTCCCAGGTCCCAAGCCGCGTAGAGACTCGGCTTCGAAGGCGGGTCGAGCGCGTATCCGACGACCTTCGCGCCCAGATCCAAGAGCCAGAGCGATAGCCACGCTCCCTTGAAACCGGTGCTGCCCGTCACCAGGACCGTTTCCGTTTGCCAGGAGCCGCGGGTCACGCCCAGCGCTTCCATGGCGCGCGACCCGAACTCCAGAGCGCTTCGAGCGTATTCTTGTCGCGCAACGTGTCGAGCGCTTGGAAGAAGCCGTCGTGTCGAAAGGCTCCTAATTGTCCGCGCTTCGCCAGCGTTTCGAGCGGCTCACGTTCCCACGTCACATCGTCGCCATCGATGAGATCGATCACCGACGGTTCCAGAATGAAGAAGCCGCCGTTGATCCAGGCCCTGTCGCCGAGCGGCTTCTCGGTGAATCCCGAAACCGTCGTTTGATCGTCGCGCAGCGAGACTGCCCCGAAGCGACCCGGCGGACGGACGGCAGTGAGCGTGGCGGCGAGCCCGGACGACGCGTGCCGGGCATGCAAAGCCATGATATCTACGTCGGCTAGTCCGTCTCCGTATGTGAAGCAAAACGTGCCGTCTCCGATATAGTCGCGAACGCGGCGCAGGCGCCCGCCGGTCATGCTTTCGTCACCCGTATCGACGAGCGTCACCGTCCAGGGCTCCGTAATGCTTCGGTGGATCTGGAGGTCGTCGCTGCCCAGCCGCAGCGTCACATCGGACGTATGCAGGCGATAGTTTGCGAAATACTCTTTGATCTGATAGCCCTTGTAACCGAGGCAGATGATGAACTCTTCGATCCCGAAGGTCGAATAGTACTTCATGATGTGCCACAGGATCGGCTTGCCGCCGATCTCGATCAAAGGCTTGGGACGAAGCGCAGTTTCTTCGCTGATCCGCGTTCCAAAACCACCGGCTAAGATCACCGCTTTCACTGATGCCACCCTTCGAGCCCGCTGATTGCCTTCTCCCGCGGGATCTGAGTTCGGAGACGTAATGTTCACGACGATCATCCCAACGTACCAGAGGGCGCACCTCCTCCGGCGAGCGATCGGGAGCGCGCTCGGGCAAACATACCGGGACCTGCGCGTGATCGTGTACGATAATGCGTCGACCGACGGCACCGAAGCCGTCGTGCGCGAGCTCGCAGAGCGCGATTCGCGCGTAACGTACTATCGCCATCCACAGAACATCGGTGGGGCCGCAAACATCGCGTTTGCCATGGAGCGCGTCGCCACGCCGTTTTTTTCGATCCTCTGCGACGACGACGTCGTGCTTCCGGAATTCTACGAGATCGCGCTGCGCGAGTTCGATCGCTTTCCGAGCGCCATGTTCGTGGGTGCTTCGACGCTCGAGATTTCCGAAGCCGGCAAAATTGCATTCGCGCCGGCCGCATTTTGGGATCGCACCGGCCTCTTCGATGCGAGCGAGGGTTTGCGGCGCATGGCCGGCGGTAAGCACCCGACCATGACGACGGTTGTCTTTCGACGCCGACTGGTCGACGCGATCGGCGCCGTCGATCCGGCGGCCGGTGCGCTCCTGGATCTCGATTACTACATTCGCGCCTGCCGCGAATATCCGTGCGCGATCACGCGCGACGTCGCCGGATTTTTCGTCCGCCACGCAGGCTCGTGGACCAACGCGAATCCATCGCTCGACCGGGATTTCGCCCATATCATCGACAAGGCGGCCGGGTTCCCTCGACTCGAGGCGGCGCTTCGCGCGCAGCGTAACTTCAGCTTGTTTCATCGGGCCGTCACCGCGCTTGCCGACGGCGACTGGGCGCGATCGCTGCGTTACGGACAAGAACTACGTGAGCATGGGGCGATCGCCCCCGCCTGCCTCATCCATACGATCGCGACGCTCGCGCGCTTCGCCCCGCCAATTTCGTGGTCGGTCCGGCAGGCATATGCGTTGCAGCTACGCATGCTCGGCTACCGGTGCGTAGCGCGGCTGCGCCGCATGCACGTGCGCGGTGCAGAGAACGGCTTCCGTGACGAGCTCGCCTATTTCAAAGCGGCGAGCACCGGAGCCTAACGGCGAACGGCGCGCCGCTCGACGAACGGCCACGCCGTGACGTCCTCGCACGAGAACTTGATCACGCGGCTCGCGAATTGCACGTCATAGAGCAGCGCGTTTAACAACAATTGAAAACCCATCATCAACGGCGCGAATGCGAGGATCACCGTGCCGGGAGTCGTGGGAATGCCGCTCTGCAGAGCTTGATGCCACCAATTCGCGCCGAAGAAGACGGACAACGACGTGAGCATAAGCCCCACCAGCAGCAGGAGCGAGCCCACGTTCATGTCGGCGATCACGTACTGCCACAGGATGCGCTTGAGAAACGACATCGCAAGCGCGAGAGGAAACGTCAACAACACGCGGGCGATGCCGAGGCTGCTCGGCGCCTCGCCGTAAATTGCGGGAATTTCGGCCTCCGCGATGTCGACTTTGCGCATGCCGAACGCACATAGCAGCGAGATCTCGAAATAGTACCGCTCCGCCAGCGAGTCGAGCGGGATGCGCTCGAGCGAACGAGATCGCAGAACCAAAAATCCGTTCGTCGGATCGATGCTGCTCCAATAACCCGTCGTCATGCGAACGACCAGCGTCAGCGCTGAATTGCCGATAAGGCGCACGCCCGGCATCACACGCGCGACCGATCCGTCGATGAAGCGATTCCCTTTGACCAGCGCGACTTTCGTATTGAGCTCGAGCAGGCGCACGAGATCGGGAACGTAGCGAGTGTCCATCTGGCCGTCGGCATCGATTTTCACGATGTAGTCGGCACCCATCTCGAGCGCGCGCGCGATGCCCGTTTTCATCGCGCCGCCGACGCCGCGGTTCTCCGGATGACGGATCACGTGCACGCGCAGATCGCGCGCGAAGACAGCCGCCGCAACGTCCGCCGTGCCCTGGGGGCAGGCGTCGTCGACCACGATCACACTATCGCAAACTTCGAGCGCATCCGTGACCACACGGACGATCGTCGCTGCGGCCCTAAACGCTGGAATGACGCAAACGGTCATATGTCGGTCCATCGGCCCTCGCGGCGACCGAATTTAGCCTACCAACGCTCGAGACGGGAGTCCTAAGCGGGTACGGGGGTCAGCAGCGCGGGCCGGCCTTGGGTGCTTGGGGATTCTGCGGTTTCTGCCGGAAGAGCCCAGCCAAGAACGAGCGGATCGGGTTCAGCCCGGAGAGCCGCTGCTCCGCAGTCTTTGCCAAGGGGCGGGTCCAAGGAGGACCGTTTGGGTTCGCTAGCGGCATATCTCGCAGCCTAGCATACCAACGCAAAGCGTGCCTAGCGGCGCAACGATGTGCGCGAGCGACGCATCTTAGAAGCGATGGATATCGCTTCCCCGGCTCGCGAGGCAACGCTCGAGCATCTGAACCTCGGACCCGGCTATTCATCCCTCGGCGCGCCCTTCGTCGAGTTGCGGGATCCCACGGCGCTGCCCGAGCCCTACCCGATCGCCTTCAATCCCGACGTCGCGGCCCTCATTGGGCTCGATCCGGGCGAAGCCGGCCGCCCGGAATTCTTGCGCCTCAGCGCGGGCAACGCGCGCTTCGGAGCCGTCCGGTCGTTCGCCGCGGTATATGCCGGCCATCAGTTCGGATCGTACGTCCCGCAGTTGGGCGACGGGCGCGCGATCACCCTGGCGGAGCTCGAGACGCCCGCGGGGGAGCACTTCGAATGGCAGGTCAAAGGCGCGGGGCCGACCGCCTATTCGCGCTTCGGCGACGGGCGCGCCGTGCTGCGTTCGACGGTTCGCGAATATCTCTGCAGCGAGGCCATGGCCGCGCTCGGCATCCCGACGACGCGGGCGCTCGCGATCGCCGGCAGCGACGAACCCGTGTTCCGCGAAGCGCCCGAAATGGCCGCCGTGCTCACACGCATCGCGCCCTCGATGCTGCGCTTCGGCACGTTCGAATATTTTCATTACCGCGGCGAGTTTGCCGCCGTCCGCACGATCGCCGATTACGCGATCGAACGCTACTATCCGCAGTTCGCGACGATCGCAGACGAGGCCGCACGCTACGCGGCGTTTCTGCGCGAGGTCGTGGAACGCACGGCGCGTCTGATGGCCGCGTGGCAAGCGGTCGGCTTCGCACACGGAGTGATGAACACCGATAACATGTCGATTCTGGGCCTCACGCTCGATTACGGACCGTTCGGTTTTCTCGACGCGTTCGATCCGAATTTCATCTGCAATCACACCGACGCCGGCGGCCGTTATTCATTCGCGCGCCAGCCCACGATCGGGTTGTGGAACTGCAAGGCGCTCGCAACGGCGCTCTCGTCGCTCGTTGCCGGCGTCGAGGCCGCGGCCGCACTCGAGGCCTACGAGCCGGCTTTTCGCAGCGCCTACCTCGCGCGGTTGCGCGCGAAGTTCGGCCTCGTAGAGGAGCGTTCGGAAGATGCGAAGCTGTTTCTCGACTGCTTCACGGCCCTCGCTAACGGCGCCGTCGACCATACGATTTTCTTCCGCCGCCTCTCGCGACTCGAACGCGCGAGCACGCCCTACGACGATCGCGTGGCCGAACTCTTTGAGAACCGCTCGGAATGGTACGATTGGCAGCGCCTCTTTCGCGGTCGGCTCGCACTGGAAGCGACGAACGACGAACGGCGGTATGCCGCGATGCTCGCAACGAATCCGAAGTTCATTCTGCGCAATTACCTCGCGCAAACCGCGATCGAAGCTGCCGAAGCCCGCGACTATTCCGAACTCGCGCGACTGCACGCCGTATTGCGCGCGCCCTTCGACGAACAGCCGGAAAACGAAACCTACGCCGCGCCGCCACCCGATTGGGCCGGCGCCATCAGCGTGAGCTGCTCTTCGTAATATTCGCGCGCGAGAACGCCACCACGGCTTGCGGCTTGGGACCCGTGCTCAATACGAGCGGGGGGAAGAACGAGAACGCGTCCCGGCGATAGCGCGGCGGAGCGAGCGTAGCCGTGCCGCACCCGGCCACCTCGAGCGCGTACGGACCGGACGAAGGTGAGAGGCTGCCCGTCTCGAGCGTGAGGCGCTCGTCGTGCAGAATCGCCGTCGTCGTAAACGCGCGCGTTATGGTGCGCCCCGCACCTCGCACCGTAATGCGGCCCGTGCGGCAAGTCTTGGTATCGACGCGAATTTCCACGCGCGCGAGTCCGGCCGGCCCCGTGCGAAAGGTCGCGCGCATCCCGTCGGCTGTATCCGCAACGACCATCGAGGCGCGCGCTGGTTCGTCGATTTCCGCAGCGGCTGGGATCGCCTCCGGATGCACCAGACGATCGATCACGAAGGTGTCGCGCCCGTCGTCGCGCTTCACCGGATCCGGAAAAAACAAATGCTCCGTTGGGGCATATGCGCGATAGAACCAGTCTTCTTCACGCACGTCGAGCGTGGAGATCCAGCTCTCGGGCTCGTCGACCACGATCTCGGGGCGGTAGCGTTCGAAGGTCCATAAGCCGTCGAGCTTCAGCATGTGCTCGGCGACGCCCGGCGTTGCGAGGCCATCGGTGCTGATGATGGGCCGCTGCGAATAATAGCGAAGCTGTCCGATCTCCGAATACGCAACCGCGTCCTGAGGACGCGAGTGGTTTTGGAGCCAGGCTCCCAACCTCTGATAGGCGTTGTTCTCGTAGCGCGCCATCACGAAATCGTCGTCGATGTTGTAGCGAACCTGGGGCGTGAACACCATCGCTCCGAAGGCCGCCAGGTGCAGCGCGACGAGCGCCGCAGAGAAGCTCCGAGCCAAAAACAGCATCGGTTTCGGCGTCGAGCTGCCGCCGGCGGCCCACGGAATCGCGGCGGCAAACGCAATAGCAGCCGGCACTTGCAGACCGTACCATGCAAAAAAATGCATGCGCGCGAGCGTATAGGCAAGGGTCGTCGCGGCCACCCAAAGCCAGAACCCGGTATACGATGCGCGCCATAGCTTCGCGCGAGCGGCAAGCGCGATGCACGCGAGCGCGAGCGCAAATGCCAGTTCGCCCGCATGACCGAGCAAGATGAGATAGGTGTGTCCGGGCGATACGAGCAGCCCGGCGAGATACGGGTACCCCTCGAGCAGCAATTGTGCGTGCTTCGCGAGCGCCGATTGTGAAACGAGCGATCCGAACGCGGCCCAAGAATAGCAGAGCCACAGCGCATACGGCGCGAGCGCAAACGCGCAGAGCCGCACAGCCGCGGCGATGCCGGCTCTGCGCCAGCTCCAAAGCGCGAGCACGGCGACGGCGATCGCCGTTTCAGGACGGCACAGCAGCGCAAACGCCAGCAGGGCTCCGCTGCGCGCATGCTGCTCGCGCTGGATTGCGACCAGCGCCCACACCGTGAAGGCTGCCCAGAGAAGCGTCTCGTGCGACCATAGCAACACAAACGTCGGAGAACCGAGGATCACCGCGACGCCGCAAAACGCACCCGCGGCGCTGATTTCGCGGCGCAGCAGCACGAACGCGCCGATCGTCAACGCGACGATGGCGAGAGCGCTCGCAATCTGGCCGATCTGGGCAACGCCGGTGTGAAAGATCAACGACAGCAACGCGTAGACCGGCACGACGAGTGGGGCCGACGTCGTGAGAAACCGGTCGCCGGGGTTGAACGCGAAACCTCGTCCGGCCGCGAGGTTCTGCGCGTTGGCGTATCCGATGAACGAATCGTCGATCGCGTACTTGTTGAAGAACGAAACGACCAGTGCTGAGGCGAGCACGAGAGCCGCGGCCAGCCACCAAAGGTCGCGGCGATCGCTATGGGGCGCCGGCGCAGCCAGCGGGACCGTTCTCACGTTGCCGGAAGCGCGGGCTACCGAAAAGACCGGAGATACCTCGATGCCGTGCGGCATTCTGCGCATGATCAAAGGTTCGGCCGACGGGACGGCGCCCTTTACGCGGGCGCCCTGCCGGCCGCGGTCAGAGTCCGCCTCCGCCCTCCGTTCTGCGAGCGCAGAACGTACGGGAGCGCTACCAGCGGCGCGACCGCGCAGACCGCGATCGCGAGCGAATAGCCTCCCCCGGACAGTGTCGCGATCGTTGCGAGCACCGCGCCGCAGGCCGCGCCGCCGTTGAAGGCGAGATTGTAGGCCCCCATCGCAGCCCCGCGCGTTCGCGTGGAACTGTGCTCGAACAGCAAGCCCAGCGAGACCGGCACCACGGCACCCCACGCCGCGCCCAGGCAAAGCCCCGCAAGGATGACAGCCGTCAGCGAATGCGCCCCCGCGGCCAGCACGCAGCCGATCGCCTGAATCAGCGCGGTCGGGAACGCGATCGCGCGCGGCCCGAAACGGTCGACGAGCCGCCCGGCCGGATAGCGCAGCGCAAACGCCGTGATAGCCGAGGCCGAGAAGATCGCAGCCCCGTTGACGATGCCGCGCTGCTGAAAGGTCAACACGGCAAGCGACCCATTTACGCCGCCCTGCAAAACGGTCGTGGCCGCAAACACCGTCGCCGGCAGCCAACGCGGATGCATGACGATCGGCGCCCGCTTGGCGCCGCGCGGACGAACGTCGTGGCGCGCCGGGAGCGCCCACAGGCACAGCGCCCCGGCCGCAGCCAACCCCGCAGCGAAGCCGAATTGGGAGCGTCCGATGCCGTGCTGCCAGAAAAAGACCCCGAGCGCGGGCGCGGTCGCGAACGTGAGATTTCCGATCATGCCGAGGGTCGCCACACCGGAAACCGCCCGTTCCTTCGATGCAAGGACGCTCGCGTACGCGAATTCCGCGGTCATGTACGTAACGAGCGCGATGCTCCGCACGCCCAGCAGCAGCCCCGAAGCGAGCGGACCGTGCACGAGGGCGAGCCCGACCATCGAAACGACACCGAGCGACGCCGCGAACCTGATCGTCGCCAGGCGCCCAAAGCGGTCCGCCAGCGCACCGGCCGGCAAACTGACCAGCAGCGCGGCAAAGATCCCGCACCCCATCGTGAGCGCAACGACCGTCGTCGAAGACCCTTCCGCCGCGAGCGCAAGGGGCATCGCCCCGATCGGAAGATTGAGCGCCAGTTCGAACAGCAGTGCCGAAACGATGAGGACCGCGTAGGCCATCGGACCATCGTATCATGCCTTGTCGCCCCAAGACGCGTTACTCGAGGCCATACCAAAGTGCTTGCCACGAAGCCACCGCTTTGCTAGCTTCGGAGGTGGTGCCGCAGGCGCAGCCCGTCACCGCATTTATTTCTCGCCCCAGGTCGCCACCCGACCTTGGGCCCGGGAGTCCGGGCCCGGGGGCTCATCGGGGGGCCGTGCCGCCCCGATCTTATTTGCACCACCCAGGTCGCCACCCGACCTTGGGCCCGGGAGTCCGGGCCCGGGGGCTCATCGGGGGGCCGTGCCGCCCCGATTTCAGAGAGGATTCCGTGGCCGAACATATCGCTCAGGCATACGCCGACAAGGGCACTCCCGACGAACAGAGCCGCCGGGAATTTCTCGCCAACGCGACCCTCGCGGTCGGCGGTGTGATCGGGCTGGTGCTCACCGTACCGCTCGTGGGGTCGCTCATCCCGGAGTCACTGATTGCGCCGGACAAAGCGAGCGGCGGCGTCTGGGCGAACCTTCCCCCGAACGAATTCAAGCAGATCGCAAGCAAGCCCGGGACTCCGGTCAAGATCGATTTCAACTTTCAGTATCAAGACGGCTATTTTCCGCCCGCCGCCGACGACCAGTCGGTCTGGGGCGTCCAATTGACGCAGGCCCAAGCCGACGCGTTCAAAGCCAAGCGGCCCGATCTCTTCGCTTCGCCCTCGGGCGAAGTGAAGTACGACGCCATCAATAAGATGGCGGGATCGTCAATCAGCTTCGTAATCTTTAGCTCGATCTGCCCGCACCTCGGTTGCCGGTTCAACTGGAATCAGGAAGCGAACCGCTTCATCTGCCCGTGCCACGGCTCGCAGTTCGGCCCCGAAGGCGCGAAACTCGCGGGCCCCGCACCGCGCGGCCTCGATCCGCTTCCCTTCCGCGATAAGAGCGGGGCGGCGCAGGTCACCTGGATCCAATACAAATCGGGCACGCCCGACCGCATCATCGTTGCTTACAGCTAAAAGCTCGCCCGCGAGGATATCGCCGTGAATTACATCGACTGGATTGAGCAACGCACCGGCCTCGTCAGCGTAACGAATGACTTCCTCACGGAAGACGTTCCCGGCGGCGCAAGTTATTGGTACGTCTTCGGCAGCGCTACGATTTTCGCGATGATCTTACAGATCGTCACGGGCATCTTCTTGACGTTCTACTATGCGCCGTCGACGGCATCGGCGTACGAATCGACGAAGTACATCTACAACGACGTCCCGTTCGGCTCGTTCGTGATCAGCCTGCACTTCTGGGGCGCAACCGCGATGATCGCGCTCTTGCTCATGCACATGCTGCAAGTGCTGTTGTGGGGCGCCTACAAAGCGCCGCGCGAACTTTCGTGGGTGGTCGGCGTGCTGCTGCTCGTCATCACGCTGGTCCTGGGGCTCACCGGCTACCTGCTGCCGTGGGATATGAATGCGTACTTCGCTTCGCAGGTCGCGATCAACATCGCATCGTCGGTCCCGATCGTCGGTAACGCCACCCAACAGTTCCTCAGCGGCGGTCCCGGCATCGGAACGCTGACGATCAATCGATTCTTCGGCCTGCACGTCTGGCTGATGCCGGCGCTGCTCGTGCTGCTCGTCGTCGCGCACCTGATGTTCTTCCGCCATAACGGTGGAGCCGGGCCGCCGACCGATACCGAACTCAAGAAGCTGCCGCAGGGCCGCTTCTGGCCGAACCAGATGTTTATGGACGCAGCCGCCTCGTTCGCCGTGTTCATCGTGATCGTGCTGCTCGCGATCTTCTCGCCGGCTCCGATCGATCAGAAGGCCGATCCGACGCAGCAATTCATCGCGTACCCGGCGTGGTATTTCTTGGCTCTCTACGGGCTCTTGCGCCTAGCCGGTCAAACGCCGGCAGCGATTCAACCGATTGCGAACTTGCTCGCGACGGTGGTTATTCCGGGTGCGTTCGTCACGTTCTTGATTCTGCTGCCCTTCCTCGATCGCAATCCGAGCCGCCTCCTGAGCCGCCGTCCCTGGGTGCTCGGCCTCACCGCATTCTCGCTCATCGCCGCGATCGGTCTCTCGCTCTACAGCGGACTCGCCGTTCAACAGGAACAAGGCGAATCGTCCGCCGGAGGCGCAGCCGCATCGGCCGCGTCCGCATCCAACACGCTCGGAGCCGGCACGTCGGCGGGTAAATCGTCGACGCTCGCAAGCACGAACGGCACTTCCGGCAACGGCGGCGCCACGAGTGCCGGCAACGCGAACGGCGCCAAGGTTTTCGCAGCGAACTGCGCCAGCTGCCACGGCGCAGCCGGCGCCGGTACGCCCAACGTCTTCCCGCCGCTCGCCGGCAACCCGTACGTAACCGGTCCCGCGAAGCCCGTGATCCACACGCTCCTCTACGGCCTCCAAGGCGCGCCCGTCGAAGGCAAGACCTATTCGGCCCAGATGCCCGCCTGGAAGGGCAATCTCTCCAACGCCGACATCGCAAGCGTCATCACGTACATCCGCTCATCGTGGGGCAACAAAGCCTCCCCCGTCACCGAAGCCGACCTCGCTAAAGTCCCAAAGTAACCCTAGGCCCAGCAATTCGGGTGGGCGCCCAGATTAAAATATCAGCGTCTCGCTTCGTAGCAGGGGGGGCCGTCGACGAGGAATAGTACGTCTTTGTCGCTTTCGGCGAGGATACGGCGCGACCGGCCGTAGGTTGGATCGGGCTCCGGCCGACGTTTGGTCGTCACGACGAACGCGCGCGGCGCCGTGCAAAGGAATCTTTTTGGATCGGTCTCTGCACTCGTCGGCACTTGGTTTGGGCCGTCGAGCTGCGCGATACCGGGTTTCGTATAGAAAGCTAGCGCGTTTCCGCCGGAAACGCTTTGGATCGCGACCACGTCGCCCGCGCGCGCGTCGCGATCGATGATGCCGGCGAAGCGCGGAATGGGTTTGAACCGCTCGACCAGCGGCGCCGCTGCCGCAAGCGCGATGATCAGCATCACGGCCACGCTCGCGCCGCCGAGCACGAAGGGCCCGAGCCAGGCCGTACGTTTGACGAGCAGCAACGCGAAGCACGCAACCGCGCCGAAGAAAATGACGAGCGCGAGGGCTAAGAGATCGAGCCGGATCTGCGCGAGGTCGGCCGTGAGCCGGTTATCGTGCGAGAACGCCGTGACCGCGAATCCGAGGCCGAAAATCATCAGCGGTATGACGGCGGTCCAGGCGAGCGCAGCCCGACGATCGTCCCGCTCCACCACGCGATCGAACCACAGCGCCACCAGCATCGCAAGCGCCGGTAACTCGAGAGCGATGTAGTTCGGAAGCTTCGTTTTTGCGAAGCTGAAGAACACAAACGGCACGATCGTCCACACGAGCGAGAGGCGCGAGAGGCCGGCCGCGCGGTCGCTCACGGCATCCCGCCAGGCTTTGATTGAGGCTGGAACGAGGTAAGCGAACCACGGGAAGAAACCGAGAATTACGACCGGCACGTAGTAGTACAGCGGGCCGCTTTGATTCTCGATCGTGCCGAGGTAGCGTCCCACCGTGTAGTGTCCTACGAGCTCGCCAAATGCGGCCGCGCCCGCCGCGTGGAAGAGCGCGATCGCCCACGGGAGAACGATGGCTGCAAAGAGTGCGACACCGCCGCACCAGCGCGCGAGCGAGGGCATCACGAACGCGCCGCGCACCGACCTGTTCCAGAGCGCCCAGGGAACGATCACGAGCAGCGCCATCACGGGCGCCACGGGGCCTTTTGCGAGCGTCCCCAGGGCCAGGCTCGCCCAGCCCACGTACCACCAGCGGCGCGCGCCCGTCTGGAGCGCGCCGAACCATGAGAGGATCGCAACCGAGACCGCAAGGTCGAGCAGCGCGTCCATGATGGCGAGCCGTCCGAGGACGGCCTGCATGAGCGAGGTCGACAAAATGACGGCGCTCAAGAGCGCCGCGCGCGCGCTCGCAACCCGTCCGACCACGTAGCCGACGGCAGCCGCCATCGCGATCGTGGCGAGCGCGGAGGGTAGGCGCAAGGCGAATTCCGAGACGCCGAACAGTTTGGCAAAGAGCGCTGCGACCCAGAAATAGAGCGGCGGCTGAACGAACCAGGCCGCACCGTTGAGGTGCATCACGATCCAATCGTGAGAGATCAAAATCTCCCGGGCCACCTCACCGTAGGCGGTCTCACTGTTGTCCCACAACGTCCCGCCGCCGAGTCCGGGCAGGGTCACGAGCGCCGCAACGAGCGCACCGGCAAGCGCTACGCGCCACGAGGGCCAATTCACGTACGGAATGGTTGGAGGAGCGCGAGAAAAGTCCCGCGCCGCGCATGCGGCGAAGCTGCGGTAGGTGTACCCGATTGCGCTCGATCTTCGCGACAAGGCCGCCCTCATCATCGGCGCAGGTACGGTCGCGTCCCGCAAGGTCGCGGGCCTCCTCGAAGCCGGCGCCCGGGTGACGGTCGTTGCCCCGCACGCGGCCCCCGCCATCGCGGAGGCGGCCGCCCGGGGCGCGATTCGCTTCGTGGAACGCGGCTTCGCGGAGAGCGACCTCGAGGGAGCGACGCTGGTTTTTGCGGCCACGAACGATCCGGCCGTCAACGCGGCCGCGGTTGCCGCGGCTCGCGCCCGTCACATTCTGGTTTGCGATACGTCCCGGACCGCCCCGAGCGACTTTGCGACGCCGCTGGCGCACCACACCGGCACGCTAACCTTTACCGTCGATACGGGCGGCGCGTCTCCTTCGTTTGCCATGCGGCTTCAACGCGAGCTGCGCGAGCGTTTCGACGATCGCTACGCTCGGGCCGCGAACACGCTCGCCTTTGCGCGGGACTATGTGAAGTCGGTCGTGCCGCCCGAAGACCGGGGGCGCGTAATGGGCGATCTCGCGGCTCGCGATATCGACGCGCTCGCCGCGATGAACCCGAGCAGCGTCGAAAACGACGTCGACGAAGCCTATGCGGTGCTGCGCCGCAAAGCCGCAGATCTCGCAGAGGGGCCCTTCGTACAACTAGTCTGCGCGACGCGCGCGAGCAAGCTTGCGATGTGGCAGACGCGCCACGCGATGAGCCGCCTCGCCCAGAGCGGCCTCGTCTCGACCGTTCTGCAGATCTCGACCAAAGGCGATCGCGAGCTCGACCGCTCGCTCGCCGCGCTCGGCACCGACGGCGTCTTCGTCAAAGAACTCGAGACTGCGCTGCGCGACGGACGAGCCGATTACGCCGTGCACTCGTGCAAAGATTTGCCGAGCACGCTGCCCGAGGATATGGTGCTCTGCGCGATCGGAACACGCGCGGACGCACGCGATGCCTTCTGTTCCGAGCTCTTTCCTTCGATCGATGCGCTGCCTGCGGGCGCGCTCGTCGGAACCTCGAGCCCGCGGCGCCGCGCGCAGCTCGAAGCACTGCGGCCCGATCTGCGCTTCGACGTGATTCGCGGCAACGTGGATACGCGGCTGCGCAAACTACGCGACGGAGAATACGATGCGATCCTGCTCGCGATGGCGGGACTCATACGCCTCGATCTGCGCGCGACCTACACGGTGCCGATCGATCCGGACCTCATCGTACCCGCCGTCGGCCAAGGAGCGCTCGCCATCGAATGCCGCGCCCGCGATGCGGCCACGCTCGGAGCGCGCATTCACGAGATCTTTGCCGATCGCAGTACGGAACTCGCCGTGTCTTCCGAACGCTCGTTCCTGCGAACCTTGCAGGGCGGCTGCCAAGCACCCGCCGGCGCATACGCCGTCCTCGAGGGCGACCTTCTGCACCTGAGCGGCGCGATCGCGAGCGCCGATGGAACGCGCATCCTGCGCGGTTTCGAAAGCGCTCACGTTTCGGAGGTCGCGCAGGGCGAGGCGCTGGGTGAGCAGCTGGCCCGGCGTCTCCTGGACGAAGCGAGCGTCGATGTGACCGTACCGCTGGCCGGGCGGCTCTTTCTGCTGCCGCGCACGCAGGATCGCCCGAGCCAAATCGCGCCCGCGTTTCGCGGCGCCGGCGCAGAGGTCATCGAAGCAAGCGATAGTGAGACGGCACGCACGCTGCTTGCCGGGCGCACGCCGCACGCGCTGCTGTTTCCATCGAGCGGCTCGGTTCGGGCCATCGCGGCCTACCTCGCGGCGCTGCCTCTGGATGCAGAGCGGCCGGTCGTCGCAGCGATGGGCGACGCGTCTTCGGCGGAAGCGCGTGCGGCCGGCTTCCCGCCCGACGTGGTCGCATCCGAAGCGACGATCGGCGGGTTCGTGCAAACCGTCACGCGCTACATGGTGTCGAAAGTATCGCAGGGGAGAGCGCAATGATCATCGATGAACCTTGGACGCGCGAATCCGGTCCGGGCGGCCTTCAAGCGGCGCGCCGCGCCGACCTCAAAAAACGCCCGCGGCGCCTGCGTTCCAGTCCGGCGATGCGGGAACTCGTGCGCGAATCGAGCGTGCGCATCGGCAGCCTCGTGCAGCCGATCTTCGTCGTAGAGGAAGGGCAGCCCGCGGGCGAGATCTCGAGCATGCCGGGTGTTTTCCGGCTTCGCGTATCGGAAGTCGCCCACGAATGCAGCGTGCTCGCGCAGCTCGGCATCAAGGCCGTGCTCCTGTTCGGGATTCCCGATCGCAAAGATGCCGTGGCGAGTTCCGCCCACGATCCGGAGGGCGTCGTGCAACGCGCCGTTCGCGAGATCAAGGCTGCCGTGCCCGAGCTGCTCGTCATCGCCGATCTGTGCAATTGCGAATACACCGACCACGGGCACTGCGGCATCCTCGACGAGCGCGGCGACGTCGATAACGATGCGACCCTCGAATTGCTCGGACGCACGGCACTTTCGTATGCCGAAGCCGGTGTCGACATCATCGCCCCCTCCGACATGATGGACGGCCGCGTCGGCTACCTGCGCGCCACGCTCGATGGTTCGGGCTATTCCACTCTGCCGATCATGTCGTATGCCGTCAAGTTCGCTTCGGGTTTTTACGGGCCGTTTCGCGAAGCGGCGGATTCCACGCCGCAGTTCGGCGACCGGCGCTCCTATCAGATGGATCCGCCCAACGCCCGCGAGGCCGTACGCGAAGCGCTGCTCGATCTCGATGAAGGCGCGGATTTCCTGATCGTCAAGCCGGCGCTCGCCTACATGGATCTCATCCGCGCGGTGCGTGAAATTTCCGACGTCCCCGTCGCCTGCTACAACGTGAGCGGTGAATATGCGATGGTGAAGGCGGCCGCACTCAACGGTTGGATCGATGAAGAACGCGTCGTCGATGAAATGCTCGCGGGCTTCGTGCGCGCCGGCGCCGATATCATCATCACGTACTTCGCGAAATCGTACGCGCAGCGGCACGCTTGATGCGGGCTAGCGTCATTTTGCTGGCAGGCGGCCGAGCGACCCGAATGCCGGGAAAACTCGCGCTGCCGAGTGCGGGGCTGCCGCTCGTGGTGCGCACGTATCGCAACCTCGCAAGCGATCGCGAGATCGTCCTCTCGCGTGGGGCGGCGCCGCTCGATGCCGCGATCGAAGCGCTCTTGCCGATTCGCTGCGTCATCGACCGCTACGAAGAGCGCGGCCCGCTCGGCGGGTTGCTCACGGTCATGGAAGGCCTCGCGTGCGAGCGCGTCTTCGCAATCGCAGGCGACATGCCGTGCCTAGACGCGGCCTTTCTCGATCGCCTAGAAGCTGCGTGGCGCAGCGGCGATGAAGCGCTCGTGCCGGCCTACGAAAGCGCCGGCAGCCGGCACGTGGAGCCGCTGGCCGCGCTGTACGACCGTCGCGCGTTTCTGCGCGAAGGCCTACCCGTTTTGCAGAGCGGCAGAGGAGCTATGCGCGCCGTGATCGCGGCCTTGCGCACGCACTACGTCGAAAGCGAACCACCCCATCTGTTCGTAAATCTCAACACGCCTTCGGACTTCACCGCGCTCGAAGCACGAGAACGGCAGAGCGCATGAATCGGGAGCGTAGCGCCGCGGCCTTCGCGAGGGCAAGAGCGCTCATCCCGGGCGGCGTCAATTCGCCCGTCCGCGCCTTCAAAGGCGTCGGCGGATCGCCCGTGTTTGCGCGCTCGGCAAGCGGCTGCCGCCTAACCGACATCGACGGCAACGAGTACATCGACTACGTGATGTCGTGGGGCCCGCTCGTCCTCGGTCACGCCGATCCGCGCGTGGTAGAGGCCGTGCAGCGGGCCGCGGCACTAGGAACGTCGTACGGGGCGCCGACCGAAGCGGAGAGCGACCTTGCGGAGCTCGTCATCGCGATGGTGCCTTCGATCGAACGCGTGCGCTTTTGCTCGAGCGGCACGGAGACGACGATGAGCGCACTGCGCCTCGCGCGCGGCTTCACGCACAGAGATAAGGTCGTAAAGTTTTCGGGTTGCTATCACGGCCACGGCGATTCGTTTCTCATCTCCGCGGGAAGCGGTGCACTCACGCTGGGAACGCCGGACTCGGCCGGCATCACGCAGGGCACGGCGCGCGATACGATCGTCTTGCCGTATAACGACATCGCAGCGCTGGAAGCCGCCTTCGAGCGCGAGCCGGCCACGATCGCCTGCGTGATCGTGGAGCCGTATGCCGGCAATATGGGGCTCGTCTTGCCGAAACCGGGATACCTCGAGGTGCTGCGCGAGCTGTGCACGAGATACGGCGCGCTCCTAATTTTCGATGAGGTGATGACGGGTTTCCGCGTGGCGCCGGGCGGGGTGCAAGAGCGCGAAGGGGTGGTGCCCGATCTCACCACGCTCGGCAAGATCATCGGCGGCGGCCTTCCGGTCGGCGCGTTCGGCGGCCGGGCGGAAATCATGGGCCAGTTGGCGCCGCTCGGCGCGGTGTACCAGGCCGGGACCCTCTCGGGCAATCCGCTGGCGATGGCGGCCGGTGCGGCGACGCTGCGGGCGCTGCGCGAACCCGGCGTCTACGAACGGCTCGATGCGCTCGGCGCCCGCTATACGCAAGGCCTCGAAGACCTCTTCACGCGGCACGACGTCCCGCATCAGAGCAAGTACCGGGGTTCGATGACCGGGTTCTTCTTCACGAGCGAACCCGTGGTCGATCTCTCGAGCGCCAAGACCTCCGACACCGCATTCTATGCCAAATTCTTCCACGCCATGCTCGATCGCGGCGTCTATCTCGCTCCCTCACAATTCGAAGCCGGATTTCTGAGCCTCGCACACGACGAAGCCGCGATCGATGCGACCATTGAAGCCGCCGAGGGGGCTTTGGTTTCGCTGCTGGCGCGGGCGTAGGTCTCGGCGACGCCCTGCAACGGGCTCACCTTTCGGCGGGTCAAACTCTTCGCATAGCATGGACCGCAATTCCGTGGTAAGAAAGATAGGATGATGTCCCGGTTGCCCGCATGCCCCTAGTGTGTCTCGGTCTCTCGCATCAGTCCGCCCCGGTGGACGTGCGGGAACGGCACGCCTTTCCGGCTTCCCGGATGGCGGAAACCCTGGTCGCCTTGCGCGATTACGAGATGGTGCGGGAAGCCGTGATGCTCTCGACCTGCGGCCGGCTCGAGATCTACGCCGACGTCGAAGAGTACGAAGCCGGGGCCATGCAGCTCAAGGCCTTCCTGCGCAACTTCCGCCACGGCGACGTGCAGCACGACATGTCCTCGTACATGTATACGTTGCTCGGAACCCAAGCGACCGACCATCTGTTCCGGGTGGCGACCGGCCTCGATTCGATGTTGATCGGCGAGGCGGAGATCCTCGGGCAAGTCAAAGACGCCTACATCCAGGCGCAGAAGGCGCGCTCGCTCGGCAAGACGCTGCACGCGCTCTTTCGCGAAGCGCTCGAAGCGGGCAAAGAAGCGCGGACGCGAACGCGCATCGGCGGCAATTCCATCAGCGTGGCCACGGCTGCGATCGACCTCGCCAAGCAGCGCTTCGGATCGATCGAGGGCAAGACCGTCCTCGTGATCGGCGCCGGCAAAATGGGCAGCCTCGCGGCGAAACGCCTGCGGCTCGAAGGCTGCGACCTGCTCGTGGCCAATCGTTCGCACGCGAATGCGCGCGAGGTGGTGAGCGCGATCGGCGGCGGCACGGCCGTCGAAATGCCGGGCCTGGTCGAGGCCCTCTCGCGCAGCGACATCGTCGTCACCTCGACCGGCGCCTCGCATTTTATCTTGGGTCCCGGCAACGTGGCCGAAGCTATGCTCGCGCGGCCTTCGCGACCGCTCTTCATCATCGATATCGCGGTGCCGCGCGACGCGGATCCCGAGGTCGCCCGCATTCCCGGCGTCTCGGTTGCCGATATCGATCATCTCAAAGATCTCGTGGATTTCACCCTCGAAGCGCGGCGCGCCGAAGTTCCTTTGGTCGAAGAGATCATCGCCGAACACGCCGAGCGTTTCGCGCGTTGGTATCAATCGCGCGTCGCGATACCCGTGCTCAGTTCGCTCGTGCAGAAGGCCGAGGCGATTCGCGAAGCCGAGATCGAGCGGCTCTTCGCGCGCTGCCCGGAACTGACGCCGCGCGAGCGGATGCTGATCACGGGCACGTCGCTCACGATCGTCTCCAAACTCTTGCACGGCGTCGTCACGAAGCTGCGCGATCGCGCGACCTCGAATCACGCGGAAGCCGTATCGCTGGCATCGTTGCTCGACGAACTCTTCGATCTTCGCGTGCACGGCGAAGAATTAGCGGCAGCCAGGCGCGAACCCGCGGAGTGAGCGCGCCGCGCGGACGCGTGTGGCTCGTCGGTGCGGGACCCGGCGATCCGGGGTTGCTCACGCGCAAAGGCGCGCGGGCCATCGCCGAGTGCGAGGTCCTGGTGTACGACTATTTGGCCTCGCCTGCAATCGTTGCGATGGCGCCCCCGAATTGCGAGAAGATCTACGTCGGGAAAAAAGCGGACGCGCATACGATGCCGCAGGACGAGATCACCGCACTCATCGTCAAACTCGGGCTCGCGGGCAAACGCGTCGTGCGCCTCAAGGGCGGCGACGTCTTCGTGTTCGCGCGCGGTGGCGAGGAAGCCGCAGAGTTGCGCGCCGCGGGCGTACCCTTCGAGATCGTTCCCGGCATCACGTCGGCGATCGCCGCGCCTGCGTATGCGGGCATTCCGATCACCCACCGCGATCACAACACGTCCTTCACGATCGCGACGGGACACGAGGATCCAACCAAAGGATACTCATCGCTCGATTTTGCGAAGCTCGCGAATCCCGCGCAAACGCTCGTGTTCTTGATGGCCATGGGCAGCCTCGGCGGCATCGTCGCGAAGTTGCGCGAGCACGGCATGCCGGGCGAGATTCCGGTCGCGGTGGTGCGCGAGGGAACGAAGCCCGCGCAAGCGACGATCGTCGCCACGCTCGATACGATCGTCGCGGAAGTCGAGCGCACGCGGTTCGCCGCGCCCGCGATCGTCGTGATCGGGAACGTGGTCGCCGAACGTGAAGCGATTCGCTGGTTCGATACGAATCCGTTGTTCGGCAAACGCGTGCTCGTAACGCGCGCGCGCGAAGCGTCGCTCGACCTCGCCGAACAATTCTGGGAGATCGGCGCGGAGCCCGTGCTCGCGCCCACGATCGCGATCGGTCCGCCGGACGACGTCACCGGCGCGCGCGCGGCGACCGCTGCCTTCGCATCGTATGCGTGGGTCGTCTTCACGAGCCAGAACGGCGTGAACGCCGCCTTCTCGTATCTCGCGGAACGCGGCGCGGACGCGCGCGCGTTCGGAAGCGCAAAGGTCGCCGCCGTCGGCCCGAAAACGGCGGCGCTGCTGGCCGCGCGCGGCATCGTGGCCGATTTCGTTCCCGGGAAGTTCGACGCTGACGAAGTTGCGGCGGGCGTGCTCGCGCGCTCGACGGCCGGCGATCGCGTGCTATTCTACGGCGCGCAAGAGATGCGCCAAGGTCCCGCCGGCGCGTTGCGGGCCGGGCGGCGCCACGTCGATGTCGTCGCCGCCTATAAGACGAATCCGCTCTTCGATCCCGACATCGCGCGTGCGGCGCGCGAGACCGATATTTGGACGTTCACGAGCGCGAGCACCGTCAACGCATTCGTGGCAAACGTCCCCGATGCGGCGGAACTCGCACGCGAAAGGATCGTCGCATGCATCGGACCCGTCACGGCGGATGCGGCAAGCGCCGCGGGCTTGCCGGCAGACGTGGTGGCCGAGGAATTCACCGCTCGCGGGCTCGTAGACGCCCTCGAACGGATCGCCGTTTCGTAGCCGCGACGCCCGCCATGCGCCGATCGCTCGCCCTCGTTACGCTCGCTGCGCTGCCGTTCGGAGCGTCGCCGGCCTTCGCATGGCGGCAGTCCGAGCCGACCCCAAGCCCCGCGCCGACGCCGTCCCCGCCGCCCACGCCGCCGAGCGAAGGCGTCCGCATGCAGCGCCTTCACGCCGACCTCGCAGCGCTCTCGGCAAACGCTCCCGGCCGGCTCGGCATCGCCGTGGTCGACGTGCGGCAGGGTACGCGTTTCACCACGCGCGGCGACGAGCCGTTTCCGCTTGCGAGCGTCGCCAAACTCGCGATCGCGCTCGTCGTGTTCCGCCGGGTCGACCAGCATACGTTCGATCTGGACCAGCGCATCGAGATCGCCGCGACCGATCTTCGACACGGCCTGAGCCCCATCGCCGAGCGCCACCCGCACGGCGGCGCATCGTACACGTATGCCGAACTCGTGCGCGCGATGCTGATCGAAAGCGACGACACCGCAAGCGACGTGCTGCTCAAAGCGGTCGGCGGTGCGGCGGCGGTCCAGGCATTTCTCACCCACGCCCACCTCTCGGGCTTCGATTTTCGTAAAACGGAGGCGGATATCTACAACGACGCGGTCGCCCGTCGCACGTTCGCTACCGGTGCCGACAACAGCGCCACCCCGAATGCCGTTGCGTCTATGCTTGCGGGCATCGCGACGCAACAGTTTTTGCGCCTCGATTCGAACAACGAATTGCTGCAGCTGCTTTCGGAAGTTCGAACGGGCAGCGCGCTGCTGCGCGCCGGACTTCCAGCGGCCGCTCCGCTCGCGCACGAGCCGGGCACGAGTTTCACGCTCGGTTCCACGACCGACGCCACCAACGACGCCGGACTCTTCACGTTGCCCGAAGGCCAGCGCGTCGCGATCGTGGCCTTTCTCGCGGAGTCGAACGCCGATGCCGCGATGCGTGAAGCGGTGCTGGCAAACGTCGCGCGCACCGTGTATAGCGCCTACGTTCCGTGAGCGACCTGACGCTCGCGCCCCTATCGAATCTCGACGTCGGCGCGATCGCCGCAGCGGGCATCGCGATCGTCGCCTACCGCGCCCGCTCGCTCAATGCGAGCGGCGCGGTCGCGGCGTTCGTGGTTGGAACGGCAACGTATGGCGCGCTCGCATTGCCCGGAGCGGCCGTGCTGATGGCCTTCTTCGTCACCTCGGCCGTTCTCTCGCGCGTCGGCAAGGCGCGTAAGCTCGTCGTGCTCGCGGACGTCGGCAAAACGGGCGCCCGCGACGGCGCGCAAGTGCTCGCGAACGGCGGGGCGGCCGCGCTCTGCGCGGTGCTCGCCGTCGTGGTGGATCCGCGCTACGGCGCAGCCTTTGCGGGAGCGCTCGCTGCCGCCACGGCCGATACGTGGGGCACGGAAATCGGAACGCTCGTACGCGCGGCGCCGCGTTCGATCCTCACCCTGCGGCCGGTCGCGACCGGTTTATCCGGCGGCATCACCGTTGCGGGAACGCTCGCCGAATTGGCGGGTGCGATCGCGATCGGTGCGGTCGCGCTACTGCTGCGCCCGGATGCCTTCGTGCCGGTCGCCTGCGCGGGCGTTGCGGGCGCGCTTGCCGATTCGCTGCTCGGCGCTTCGCTGCAGGCGCTGCGCTGGTGCGACTACTGCAAGCGCCCGACCGAACGCGAGCCCCACACCTGCGGTGCGAACACCCGCCCGCTCCGCGGCCTCGGCTGGATGGGCAACGATGCCGTGAACTTTTGCGCGACGCTCATCGGCGCCGTTACGGCCTTCGCGCTTGCGCGTTAGCCCCGTATGAGGCGGAGCGCCGTCGCACCGCTATCGCGCATACCGCCATCACCTTCCCGTAGGCCGTATTCGAGTTCGAGAAAGGCGTGGTACATCGCACGATACCGCGCGGCGCTCCACGTCGGTTCGTCGATCGGTCCGTAGCAGGCGCGAAACGCAGCGTGAACGTTCGACGGCAGAATCAGGTGCGCGATCGCAATGTCGAGAGCCGGGTCACCGAGATGCACGTCCCCCCAATCGATCACACCGGACGGCACGCGGCGATCGTCGATCACGATGTGGCGAGCATAGAGATCGCCGTGGACGACGCGCCGGTCTCCCTCATCTAAGAGACGCGGGGGATGCGCTTCGAGCCACTGCAGAAAGGGCGACACATCTTCAAAATGCCCTAATGCAGCAAAAGCCGCCGCCCTCTGCTGGGCGGCGCGAAGGCGTTTTTCGTGGTCGAGCCGGCCGATTTCATCGGGAGGCAGGCCGGCGGCTACGAGGGGTCGCGGGTCGATATCGTGGAGCGCTCGCAAGAACCGCGCCAGCGGCTCGGCTAACGCGGCGCGCGAGCGATCGGAGAGAAAGACGGAGCACGACGTTGACCCCGAGATCAGTTCGTAGCCGGCAAACACCCACGGATATGCGGCGCTCTTTCTTCCGATGTAGGACGGCGCAGAAATCGCGAGCGGCAGGCGAGACGCGATCTGCGGCAAGACGGCGATCTCACGCTCGATGAGCTCGGCCGCAATGCGCCGCCGCGGGAAACGAAACACGATCCGGCGATCGATGAGGAATGCCGCGTTATCCCACCCCGTGCCGAACGGTTCGACGCTCGCCTTTGCGAAGTTCGGGAACTGCGTCGCAATGAGTCCCGGCGGCGACGGACGCGTCGATATCGATGTCCGCCGTCCATTGCGCCATAGGCGTTAGGAAGCTGCTTTCCGGCCGTACTTCATTTCGAGGTAGGGAATGATATCGTCGTCGTCATCGAGGGTGACGTCGCCGTCGACCATCACCGGAATGCCGGTCTGTCCGGACACGGCTTTGACCTCATGGCGTTCGGCATGGGAACGCGGCACGTTCACGATCTTATGATCGAGCAAGAGATCCGTAAGCTTCGAACGCACCCGCGCGCAGTACGGGCACCATTCGGCTTGGTAGAGGACGATATCGGTTGGCTGACCCATCCCAGACGCCTTCGCCCACGGCGTGTCAGGCTCCGCCGCCGGAATTCCCCGCATCCCACAATCCAATCGAAGAACCTACCCACGTGAGATCCTTGTTGTGATCGACGCCGTGCATGTCGCCGCGCGAAAGCCGCGCGAGGTTGGTCGCGGCTACGAGCTCGTTTTCGCCGTCCGGCCGCAAGAACATTATTCGCAACTCGACCTTTACCGGACTCGCATCGGGGGTCACGAGGGCGCCCGCATACGCGATCTTTTCTTGCAGACACCATCCATCTCGCTGCGCTACGGGAATCGCCGCGCAGGCCGCAGGCGTTGGATGAATATCGACGCCGCCCCCCGCGAACGAGAACAGCGGCTTGAGAACGTAGGACTCGCTCAGATCGGCAGGCAGCCGGTCTATCTCAGAAAGCAGGCGGGTCTGCGGAACGGCCGGATGGTCGAGAAACGGCAGCGAGGCCTTCGACCACTGCCAGAACCAGCGTGGATGCGGGGCCCACGTGCACGCGATCTCGTCGCGAAGATCGAACGGGAGCAGCGGCGCGATCCGTGCCAGATCGTCGCCGACCAACCTGTTGTAGATCCGCTCGACGCGCACTTCGCGATGAGCGGCGTCGCGCCGGTACAGCTTCGTTCCGCGGCGTACGAGCCCGCGCGGGTCGGCAGCCTCGACGCCGAAGAGCGCGTGCGTCGCTACGAAATCGCAGGCAGTCTTTTGCAATTCCGGTTCGATGTCGAGGAGAACGACCGCGTGCGGATCGCACGCTCCGACGATCGTCCGCCGCAGCAGATCGAGGTACGAAGCGCGCTCCAATCCGGAAAACCACGACGACCAAGCGTACCCGGGCAGAGCCTCCTCCAGTTCGACGGCCCACGCGTCGCGCTGGAAAACCTCGAAGGCATAGAGTGAGGGGAAGCCCTGCAGCTCGACGACGCGCGGCACGAGCGTGCCGTCCGGGGCGCTCGCGATCGCAAAATCCACCACCGCAAACTGCGGCAGTGGGCTCCCGTCTTCGCAAGCAAAGCGCTCCGGCACGGCGGCACGCATGCGCCGTAGACGCTCCGCCTCGCCCAACTGCGCGACGATTTCCCGGGCCGCATTCTCGCAGCGGCGTACGAGGCTCTCAGCGAAGAAGACCGGGGTCTCCGCCAGCCTGAATCCGACCACTCCGCTGTTGCTCTGCAGCCGGCGAACGTATGCGTCGTAGCGCGCATCGGTGAACGCCGCATTGAAGGCGCGGCGATACTCGGGCTGCATCAGGCGCGAACGATGCGCGCGAGCCGATCCTTCACGAGATCGGAAAACACCACGCGACCGGCGCACAGGCGCTCGGCGCTGCGATCGTCGCGCAGCACGGGCAGGATCGCCGAGCGCTGATCGTAGAGCGCGCGATCGATCGTGCCGCTCGCGAGCATCCGTTCCAACAGTTCGCCGACGCGCCGAGCATCGGAGATTTCCGGATGGCTGTTCACGGCGAAGAAGCGCGGCGTTCCATCCGTTTCGCGTGCGATCTCGAGCATCGTCAGTGCGGCGCCCGGCGCCGTTCCGGCCGCATCGCATTCGAAGGCGATCGCCGTCGCTCCGGGGCGCGACGCTCCGTTCGGCAGCAAATCGTAGTGCCGCGAATCGAGGACCGGCACCGCGTCGCCCGATCCGCACGCGGCCATGCGTGAAAACCACGGATGGCGCAGCGCCTGCTGCGTGAGCAAATTCGTCCCGATGCCGCTCATGGGGCCGCCTTTTTCCGGCCCTCGAAGAACCGGCTGCGCGACCCCCGACCAGCGGCACACGAGCCCGAAGGTGTGGCACACGCCGTACAGTGCGGCCTCGGGGTCGGCAGCGATCGCATCGAAGAGGGCCCACAGATGCGGCTCCCACGCCGGATTCTCGGAGATCTCTTGCGTCCCACGCTCGGCCACGTTGCGGCGCGGATCGAGATGCCCCGGGCCGCCGGTGCCCAGGTACAAACGATGACGCCCTGCTGCGTGATCGGGCACCATCAGCTTATCGCGCAGCGCATACGACAGAATCCGAACGCGCCGTCCCGCTGCGCTCAGATCGTGCGCACGCTCGTCCGCGGCATCGCGCACGATGGCCACGATCGCATCGTGCCCGAGATTCGCGTAGCCGCAATTCATATCTAAGAGCGCGATATCGATCGCGTTCTCATCGGGCGGGGGAAGATCTCGCGGCGCTTCTACGCGCACGACCTCAACCAAGGGGAATGCCCACCTCGGTCTCATCGATGATGTACCGGACGACCTCTTTGAGATCGCCCGTGCGCTCGAACACCTCGAGTTGGCGATCGGCGCCCGTGCGGCGACGAAAGATCTCGTGAACGTAGTTCACTTCCTTGGTGACACCGAGTTCGCCGACCACGTCGTCGATGAACTGCAGCAGTTCGACGAGCAACTCGGCGGTTGGCACTTCGATGCGTTTACCAAGATCGATCAGTTTTTCATCGAGTCCGAAGCGCGCTGCCCGCCATTTGTTTTCCAGGATGAGCGAACGCCGGTATTGGCGCCATCCGAGATTGGCATCGTAGAGCTTCCAGAGCTTATAGGTGACGGCTTGAAAGATCGCGGCGAGGCAGATCGTCTCGTCCACGCGCATCGGAATATCGCAGATGCGATATTCGATCGTGGGAAAGAACGGGTGGATCCGCGCGTCCCACCAGATTTTCTTGCCGTCGGCGATGCAGCCGGTCGCAATCAAGGTGTTGAGATAGTCTTGATACTCCACCCAATTGGAAAAGGCATCCGGTATTCCCGTGCGCGGGAAGCGCTCGAACACTTTCGCGCGATAGCTTTTCCAGCCCGTGTTTACGCCGGCCCAGAACGGCGAGTTGACGGAGAGGGCGAAGATGTGCGGTAAGAAGTACCGCACGCCGCCCAGGATCGCGACGCGCGCGTCGTCGTCTTCGACCGCCACGTGCACGTGCAATCCGAAGATGAGGTTCGCACGCGCCACCATCTGCAAATCTTGCACGAGACGATCGTAGTGCGCGCCGGGCGTGATCGGCACGTCGGACCAATGCGTAATCGGGTGCGTACCCGCCGCCGCGATCCGCAAGCCGTTGGAACGAGCCAGCCGAACCACTTCGGAGCGCAGCCGCGTAACCTCGGTGCGCGCCTGCCGGATATCGGCGCAGACCACCGTGGCGACTTCGATCACCGGATCGTGCAGTTCGCGCTTCATCTCTTCTTTGAGGCGCGACTGACCCTCGGCGAACATCTCCTGGATGTGCGACTTGAGCTCGCACGTCTCGGGATCGATCACTTGAAATTCTTCTTCGACCCCGAGAGTAAAGGTGGGACGCGCTCCCATTAGGGCCTGCCGGCGTTATCGGCGAGGACGGCCGGCCAAGCGCCCGTGATTTCGAACGGGCGCGGCGATAGAACGCGTTCGACGAGCACGCTCGCCATGTTCTCGACGATCCAGCCGAAATTTTGCGGGCCGATCGAGTGCAGGTCGGCATCCGGCGCGGGGTTCGTGAAATCGATCGCATAGGGGATGCCGCCGCGCACCGCGAGCTCGACCGTATTCATGTCGTAGCCGAGCGCGACGCTGAGCGCTAGGGCATCGCGCCGTAAACGCGCGTCGAGTGCCGGATCGAGCGGAGGCGGATCCTGCACGTAGCGGAGGTGATGCGGCAAGCGCGGATCGTACTGCATGACGTGAACCCGCTCGCGCCCGATGACGTAGATGCGAAAATATGCATCGAAATCGATCGCCTCTTGCGCCATCATCACGAGATCGCGCGAGGCGTCGTAGGCGGCAAAGAATTCTTCGGGGTCGCCCACCTTGTAGACGTCTTTCCAACCGCCGCCGTAGGCCGGCTTGAGAAAGATCGGAAACCCGAGGTACCCGAACACGGCATTCCAATCGACGAACCGCAAGTTGCGATATGAAGCCGGCTCCGTATTGGGCGGCCGGTGCTTGTGCGGAAGAAGCATCGTGCGCGGCGTCTCGACGCCGACCGACTCTGCCACGATGTTGCCGAAATACTTATCGTCGGCGGACCACCAAAACGGGTTATTGACGATCTGCACGCCGCGCGCAGCCGCTACTTTCAAAAACGTGCGGTAAAACGGCACTTCGTGGCTGATGCGGTCGAGGATCAGCGCGTAGTCGAACCGTTCCGTATCGCGCAGCGCCGAGATCGCGACCGGCTCGGCGACGACCTCGCCGCTGCCGAGCGCGTTGATCGCATCTCCAAGCGCCCACGGAAACGTATCTTCCACTCCGAACAAGAGGCCGACTTTTTTGACCGATTTCGACACCGCGGAGCAGTTCGCGGGAACCGGCCCGAGGCCTCGGAAGCCTCAGGCTCCGGGTCGGAATTTCGTCAGTGGTCGATGTCGAAGACGCTATATTTCAGGCCCGGATCGACCTGAATGTTCCACATCGATTCCTCGACGAGCTTGTTGTCGGCGCCATAGTAGCCCTTCGTCTCGACGATGAGATGCGTCGTCTTGGAGATATAAAATTCTTCTTTGGCCACACGGACTCGATCGCCGGGATTGGGGACCCAGGTCACGATGTCGGTCGGGCTTCCGTTGACGAGCGGCCCGGGAGCTTCGCTCAGCTTGCCGTTGTGCGTGGTGTATCCGACGACGCGATCCGGGGACGTATCGCCGCATCCGTAGCCGAGCAGATCCGTCACGCGCTTGTTGTGCTTTGGGAGCACCACGATGATGTCTTTATGCTCCCCGCCTTCGTGGGCTTGCACTTTGTCGCCGCCGCGCCAAACGGCCACCCCGCCCGCGCCGTCGCCCCCGGTCACTTCGCAGCGCGCAAAGTTTGGTTTGCGCGACGATAGTTTGAAGGTATGGGTGTAATGGACCGTCCCGTTATCTTCGCGGTTGTTCAGGATCGTGATGAAATCGCTAGCGTTCTCGACGATCTTCGCATACGCCAGCCACTCGGGGCCGACTGCTGCTGCGGCAGCGACCGCATCCGAGGGCGGCGTGGTGGGCTCTTCCGTTGGTTCGGGCGTTCCGGAGAGCGGAACGCTCGAGGCTTGCGCTACGACTTGATCCGCCGTCGCCGGAACGGGGCCCGCGAGCGATACCACGGCGCCTGCAGTCAAGGTTAGGAGTCCGAAGACGAGCGTTTGGGAAATCTTCATCGTAGGTCCGTTCTAAAATGCGCGAGCCCAGTCATGTGCGCCGGAACAGGCGGGCACGCGTTTTGCATACTGTCTATGGAAACGGCGGAAGTCGACAAAAGTGCGCGGGAAGCGATCGGGAACCCATGCAAATCCGCGGCAATGCAGCGCAGCTACGAGAAATGGTATAGTCCCGCACTCTCACGGGACATGGAGATCCTGCACTTCGGTTGGAGCGGGTTTCCGGTGATCCTCTTCCCGACCTCGATGGGACGGTTTTTCCAATACGAGGATTCGGGGACCATCGAACGGCTCACGCCCAAGCTCGACGCCGGCGAACTGCAGCTGTTTTGCGTCGATTCAGTGGACGCCGAGAGCTGGTATAACGAGGGCATCCCGCCGCCGCAGCGCGCCCGGCGCCACGAGCAGTACGACGCCTATATCCGCGACGAAGCCGTGCCCTTCGCGCAGCATCGCGCGCAGCGCGGCGATCTCGGCCTCTTCGGCTGCAGTTTCGGCGGCTACCACGTGGCAAACTTCGCGGGCCGCCATCCCGAACTCGTGACGAAGGCCGTCGCGTTTTCCGGCGTCTTCGACGTGCGGCGCTTTACCGACGGCTACTGGGACGATGCCGACTACTACAACTCGCCGGCCGACTTCATCGCAAACGCGTGGGGCGAGCAACTCGACCGGCTGCGGGAAGTGGAATGGGCACTGGCGACGGGCGAGTACGACGCTCTCGCGCCTGACCACCGGAATTTCGATCGCGTCCTGAGCGATCGAGGCATCGCCCACACCGCGGAACTCTGGCAAGGGATAAACGGGCACGACTGGCCGTCTTGGAACGACGCGGTCGTGCGGCTGCTCTAACCGGAAACCAGCCTCGGACGCCGCTAAGAAAAGGGACCGGCCGCAAATTCGCGGGCGGTCCCTTCGCGTTCATCGATTCCCGGTTACTTCTCGGCTACATCGATTTCTAGGCCGGTTTTAACCGGTTGTTCGTTGGCGGGCACGTTGTTCGCTAAGTTGATCGTAAACTGAATCGTATACGGGCTCATAGAGGTGACGGTCGTCGGGAAAGGAGACGTGTCTCCGAGGCCCGTCGGACCAATCTCCGTATGAGAGAGTGCGCCGCCGTTCGCATAGACGAAGGCGTAATAGGTGTGGGAGGCATTGATCTCGCACGGCGCGCTGGCGGTAACCACGATATCTGATGTCTTGAAGTTGATCGTCTGCGCGGGACTGATGAACGAGGCGGAGTAGACGACGGCCGTGTATCCTGCAGGGGCAGTCGGGATATTGCCGTTTCCGCCTTGATCCGTAAAGGGCGTCAAGCTCTCTTGGATCTCAATCGTCGTTCCGCTGGTCACGTTGTTTGCGGGAATCACCACGGACCCCGCCTCGTCGGCGAAGGGCGGCAAGGTAATCGTTCCGCCCCCCCCTGGGAACGGCTGGGACGAAGCGACTGGTTGATTCGGCGGATTCGAGGAACTCGCGCAATTCGAGCCGACCGACGAAGTCGACGGGCTGGGAACCGGCGAGGCCGACGCGGCTACCGTGGTAGGGGTTGCCGTCGCGGCGGCAACCGTCGTGGGCGTAGCGGTCGGGACCGCAGTCGGCGCGGTGGTGGATCCCACTGCCGTCGGCGTTGCAGTAACACCCGAAACCGGAGAGGCCGTGGCAGCTGTCGTCGGCGTGCCGCCGGCGGCGGCGGTCGTGCCGACGGCCGGAACGTGCACGCCGCCGCTGCAGCTCGCAAGCAGAACGGCACCAGTAGCGACGGCTGCAGCCAAAGCGCTGTATGAGAAGAGCTTCATCAAAAAATTCCTGTACCGGCTCATTGTGGCGAATAGCAAGCAAGTTAAGGGGAGAACGAGTCATTGGCGCGCGCCCACGTAAAAAGCAAGAGTGCTACCAATCTTACAAATGGTTTTTTCAGTTGTACAACAAACTTCCTCCCCTCTGTCCCATCGGTGGAGGCGTTGTCCGGGAAACGCATTCCGCTCTTGCGCTTACCCTTTATTGACAACGTTACGCCCCCAGTTTACGATAATTCGACAAATGACTTTTCCGAATAGAAAAGTCAGTTTACCGCGGACTCGCGCCGCACTTTCCGGATGTTCGTCTCGTTGACATTGTGGCCGCGCCCGACAGCTTCCAGCTTTGCGCGCCCGATCATCACATTGCTGCATTGGTAACCGCAAAAGGAACACAGACTCATGAAATTATCTCGAGAGGCCTTACTCGTCGGCCTAGCTATCGTAGGCGTCGGGCTCTGTGCTCCGGCGATTGCCGGGCCGAGCGCTACGGAATCCACCGTCGTCGCTCAGGCCGCGGGGGGCACTCCGATACCGCTTTCCGGCACGCCGGAACCGACGGAAGAGCCCACCACGCCACCCTCGGACGCGCTCGTTGCGGCGGCCTCCGTCGGCGCGGAATGGCTCGCGTTCGCCAAGATCGTCGAAGGCGCAAACGACTTCATCACCACCCAAGCTTCCCACGAAACCAAGGGCGAAGCGAAATTCACCAAGACGTTCAAGATTACGTCGCGTAAGCCGAACTTCGCTCGCTGCGACATCGTCGCGGGCGACGGCCTCGGCAGCGTCGCCGTCTACCGCGGCGGAACCAAGGTCCAGGCCCATGAAGGCGGCGAGCATTCGGCCATCATCGTCGTACTGCCGCATCACAACAAACGCGTTACGGACTTGATGGGCTACGGCTGCGGCGACACGACGCCCGACAACGTTGTGGGGTACACCACCCATAACGGCAAGCTTTCCGAAGCTGCCGGCCCGACGATCGACGGGCAAGCCACCGACGACGTGACCTGGATCGTGAATCCCGGCGATCAGATTTACGTCACCAAGGAAGACTTCTTCATCTCGAAGACGTCGCACCTCATCATCGCGAGCAAGGGCTACCACGGCGATGACCTGGTCGAAGAAACGACCTGGAATATCACCGTGAACCCAGGCGTTAAGTTCAGCACATTCGATATCGGCGGCTAGCGCACACTCAGAGGAAAAAACGGCGCGCGGCGAAGGACAGCCGCGCGCCGTTTCTTAACATCACATATGAAATTGAGCCCTCGCGGCTCGGACCTCAAGGGGCGCAGGCCTCGATCTTCACACGGGGCCGGCGGCCGGCTTCGGCATTCTTCAAGAAAAGGGTTGGGCAACCTAATGACGCTCCGTTTGCGATGCCTCATGTTTGCGTTTGCAACAGCTTTCTGTATCGCGGGCGGCACGGCTTCGGCCCAGGTCGCGCCCTACATGAATTTCGGCTTGGCGACTCAAACCTCGACTGCGCTCGACGCCGCGCTGAAGTCGAAGCATGACGCGCAGGCTGCGCGGGCGTACTTAGCCGCCGCACCATCTGCGGAAGACACGCCGCCGCCGCCCGTCTCGGAGAGCGAAGGCGAAGTCATCGGATTTCCAAAGGGGATCACCTACGCCTTCGATATTACCAGCTCGTTCCCGTATGGCGACGTCGGTGAGCAGCGCAACCAGCTGCCGGGCGGAATCGACGCGAGCATTACGGCTCGAATCGAGCCGAGAACGAATGTCTTCGCCCAGTATTTTCAGCTTCAGCCGCAGATCTTGCACATCGATAACGGCGAGACGCCCGTGTACATCCAGGGCACGCCCGGGTCCACGGGTCTCCTGCCGCTTGCGCAGCTCAACGAAGGCGTATCGACGAAAATCGATGCGTTCATCGGCGGCTTCCAGCGGCTTTTCTTTGTAGGAGGCGCCGCGATTAACAGCGGCCATCCGATCGTCTTCGCGCCGGTGTATGCAGCCGTCAAAGCCGATATCGGCGGCGGCGATCTCAACTTCCAAGAACAGTATAACGGCGGCCAAGCGATGTACGTCGAGCAGCGCGTCTTTCAAGAATATGTCGCGAATCTCGTCATTCCGCTCTCGATCACCGAAAAGCTCAACGTTCTGTACTATGCCTCGCCCGAGATCCTCGTGCATCCCTCAGGCTTCGAGCAGACCAACCACGTTCAGTACGAACAGCAGCTGCTCGTCGAGTACAATCCGAACAAGCAGACGACGATTTTCTTCAACCCTTCACACTCGCTCACGTACTTCCCGACCGATCTCTATCCGGTATCCACGACGAGCTTCGTCTACGGCGTCACGCATAGATTTCGCAGGCCGAGCAAGGCGCTCATCCAGCCCTACCTTCAGGCCGAAGTCATCACGAGTAATCCGAACAACCCGATCGACAACGCTCTGGGCGTGGCTCGCGTAACGATCGTTCCCAACATAGGCGCCTTGCCCACGATCGGCGGAAACAAGTTCACGACCGTCCAGCTTTCGCTCGGCATCGGCACTCCACCGCAGGTGGTCCCGTATCCGTAGCGCCGTTCAATAGCCGATCCCAGACGCTCGGGCTGCGCTAGAAGAGTTCCCAGTAGTCCTTGCGAGCCCGCATCTGGGCGTTGGTTTCCTCGAGGATGAACCGCCCGGAACGCATCACGTAGAAACGATCTGCAATCCGCAGCGCCTGCCCGATATTCTGCTCGAGGACGAGCACGGAGAGCCCCTCTTCGTCGGCCAGCTTGCGGATCGCCGCAAAGATCTCGATGACTACGGCGGGAGCAAGACCGAGCGACGGTTCGTCGAGCATCAAGAGTTTCGGCCCCGACATCAGCGCGAGCCCGAGGCTCACCATGCGCTGCTGGCCGCCCGACATCGTGCCGGCCTTCTGCGCCGAGCGCTCTGCGAGAATCGGGAACAACTCGTGGACGCGTTTCCAGCGAGCTTCGCGAATTTCGGCGGATTTCTCGTGCAGTGCGCCGAGCAGGAGATTGTCCTTGACGGTGAGGTCGCCGAACACGAAGCGTTCCGCCGGAATGAGTGCCATGCCGTTCGCAGCGTTAGCCGTGGCAAACGTCTTGGTCGTATTTTCGCCACGGTACGTGATCGTGCCGCCGAGTGCCGGCAACATGCCGTAGATCGTTCGCAGCGTCGTCGTCTTGCCGGCTCCGTTGTGACCGACGATGGAGACGATCTCGCCCTCACCGACGTGAAGATCGACATCGAACACGACCTGTTTGCGTCCGTACCCGGCCTTAAGCCCGGACGCGGAGACGAGCGGCTTCTTGGCGGTTGGGGCGACGGCTGCTGCAGGCGCCGTAGACGCCTTGGCGGGTTCATGAAGTTCCAAAATAGGCCTCCGCAAGGCGTTTATCGGTCGTGAGTTCGGCGAAGCTGCCCTGCGCCGTAATGCGCCCGAGCTCCATGAAATACGTGTGGTCGGCGAGCCGTTCGACGACGTGCAGGTTATGCTCGACGATGCAAACTGTGCGCCCCTGCGCGCGAATCTGCTCGATCAACTGTAGCATGACGTTGACCCACTGGAAATCGATGCCGGATGCAGGCTCGTCGAGTAAGAGCACTTCGGCTTCCGTCGAGAGCACCCGTGCGAGCGCGACGAGCTTCTGCTGCCCGAAGGCAAGCGATCCGGCCGGTGCAGCGGCGAAATCGGCCATGCCGACGAACGTTAGCCACTCGTGGGCCCGCTCGCGGACTTCCTTTTCCACTTTTTGGACGCGCGGGATATTGAGGAAAAGCGGAACGACGTGTTCGCCCGGCTGGTGCTGCACGCCGAGCATGACGTTCTCGATGACCGACATGCGCGGGAACACGCGAACGTTTTGGAACGAACGAGCCATGCCGCGATTGGCGACTTTGTCGGGCGTGAGCCCGACGATATCCTCGCCGCCCAGGAACACCTCGCCCGCATCGGGACGAATCGCGCCGGTCAACAGATTGAAGACCGTCGTCTTGCCGGCACCGTTGGGGCCGACCAGCGCCGTGATCGTACCGCGGCGCAACTGCATGTCGAGATTTTCCGCCGCCGTGATGCCGCCGAACCGCTTCGTGATGCCCTTGACCGTGAGCACCACGTCGCCGATCGCAGCAGCGCCGTTGGCGCTCGATCCGTTCCCGGACGCGGTCGCGGCAATGGCGACCGCACGCGGCAATACGATGTTCCGATCCTTAGCGGCCACATGTTCTTCGATGACGTGCATCTCTTCGAGGTCGGGTTTCGGAATGAAATCCGAGGGAGGTTCGGGCTGCTTCCTCATCCGGTCGATCGTTTTACCCAGACGCCGGGTAACCTTATCGGGGAAGAGACCGGCCGGGCGAACGAGCAAGACGAGGATCAGGACGACGCCGAACGCGACCAGGCGCCAGAGCGCAGCAGCGTCGGCTCCAAAATTGAGTAAATGCTCGAAGATCGGACCCATGAGGACCAGCGCGAGCACGCCGATGATCGAGCCGAGCAGATTACCCGCGCCGCCGATAACGACCATCGCGACGATCGTCGACGACTGATTGAAATCGAACAGTGCGGGAGAAGCGACCGTGTTGTTCACCACCTGCATGGCGCCCGCGAGACCCGCCATACCGGCGGTCACACCAAAGATGATCGTCTTGTAGAGAAACACGTTCTTGCCGAGCGACCGGCACGCGATTTCATCTTCCCGGATGCCGCGCAACACGCGGCCGTACGGCGACTCACCGAAGCGATAGCAGATCACGTAGACCAGGATCGTGAGAACCGCGAAGAACGGAAAGATCCCCGACGGTTCGGAGAGATCGTGGCCGAATACGGAAAGCGGGGCAATATTTTGCAGCCCGTAGGTGCCGCCGAGCGACGAGACGGTGGTGACGAGCGAAATGATGATCGTCTGCACGGCAAGCGTCAGCAGGATGAGCCATTCGCTCGTCAGCCGCAGTGCCGGGATCGCAACGAGGACCCCGACGAACGCGGCGCCCGCGGTTCCGATCGTCATCGCTTCGAGCGCGCCCATGTGCGCGTTGAGGACGAGGTAGCCGAGCGCGTATCCGCCGACGGCCCCGAACGCGGCGTGGGCCACCGAGACCTGGCCCGCATAGCCCTGTAAGAGGTTCAGCGATACCGCGAAGACGACGAAGACCAGCACCTGATCGAGGTAGCTGAGAACGAGATTCGGATCCATGACGTTAACCCGCTGCGGCTTGCGGCTTGCGGCGCGAAAAGCTGCGGCGAAGATCCGCAAGCTTCACTGGGCGCATCGCCACATAGGTGAACAAGATGGCGAAGACGACGAGCGGGGCAAACTGCGTGGGCAGAAAGAGCGAACTGAGCGCCTCGACTTCGCCGAGTGCGAGCCCGAGGAGCGCGACGCGAATCGGCGACGAGGTGAGGCCCGCAACGAAGGCGACCACGAGCGCGTAGAAGAGCGGCGGCAACCCCATGTCGGGAGTCGCCGAGGTCAGCGTGCCTTGGAAGACGCCGGCAACGCCGCTCAAAAACGAACCGATCGCAAACACGACCAAAAAGATCCGCGACGGATCGATGCCGATGCACAAACTCATTTCCCAGTTCGCGCGCACGGCTCGGATCATGCGCCCGAGCGCCGTGTAGTTGAGCACCGCCGCTAGGAGCAAGATCAACGCCCACGAGACCGCCACCATCACCATGTTGAGGGTCGTAATGGTGACGGGGCCGACGTTGACGCCGCTGTTGCTGAAGCCCGCGATGTTCATGCTCGATTGCGAAAGGAACGCGAGCGCGATCGCATTGCGGCCGATCACCACGAGTCCCAGCGACGCGACGAACATGATCAGCAACGGATCCGTCCCCACTTGAAGGGCACGCAAACTGAGCGGCAGATAGACCAGACGGTCCATGAGCACCCCGAGCAGCGCGGCCGCAAGGGCACTCGCGAGGACCGCAAGCCAGAACGGCCAGCCATACCATGTGGTCAACATCGCCGCCACGTACGCGGCGAGCGTGTACGTGATGGCAAATGCGATGTGAAAGCGGCCGCTGACGCCGAGAATCAGCCCGAATCCGACGCCGATTAGTGCGTAAGAAGTGCCGTTCGAGATCCCGTTGATCGCGAGTTGGAGAAAATTCGCGAGATTCATAGATCCTCAGCCGAGCATTTTGAAATCGGCGCCGCCGATGTCGAAGTGCGCCTTCTGCTCGACCTTGCCGTTTTGGTATTGCGCGATCATCATCGGACGATGCTTCACGGAGTGCGTCTCGAGGTCGAATTCGATCTCGCCGACCGCCGAAGAGCTGCCGCCGTACAAACTCGGGAACTTAGGATTCTTGCGCAGCGCCGCATCGAGCTGCACGCCGTCCTTCGGGTTGCCGCCGGCCTTGAGCACCCGCATGATGCACTGCCAGAAAATGAACGTATCCTCGTACGTATTCGCACCGTAGTTTTCGGGCGGGACCGTAGAACTGACGTGCGCCGTATACTCGTCGACGAAGAACTTCGACCACGGATTCGAGGGTACTTTCGGATCGAACAAGTCGAACGCGAGATAGATGCCGTTATACGCAGGGCCCGCGATCTGCTGGGCCGCGACGGGGTTCGAGAACGTGAACACGGGCTTGTTGATGCCCGAGGTCGAATACTGCTTCATGAAATAGCCGATATCTTCGGCGTACACGATCGCCCAGACGACGTCGCAATCGCTGCTCTTGATCTTTTGAATGTTGGCCGAGTAGTCGGTCGCGCCCATCTTGCTGCGTTCGTTCGCGCCGAGCACGAAATTCGTGCCTTGGAAGTAGCGCTGCGCGTCGTCCTCGACGGCATCGGAGAGACCGCCCAGATCCCAACCGCAGAACGAGATCTTCTTCGCGCCCGGCATCGCTTTTAGCATGTACTTGACCACGCCGGGAATCGCGTCGTTGGGCGTGATGGCGATCGTGCCCCAGAAGTAGGAACGATGCTGCCCGAAGAGAGAGGTGCCGCCGCTGCCGTCGAGGCTGAAAATCTTGTACTGCTTGATGCCGGTGAGTTCGGCCGCAAGGTCCGCGACCTCGGAGGTCAGCATCATCGGCACGTGCGCGAATCCGAGTTCGCGAACGCTTTGAACGCCCGCTTGCGGATCGCCCGACTTGTTGTCCTTGAGAATCAGATTGAACTTCGGTCCGCCCATCGCTTCGATATGGCTAAAGGCCAACTTCGGAAGATCGGTGACGTGCGAACCAAAGATCCCGGCCGGGCCCGTTACCGGAGCGCTCATCCCGATATCGAAGGTCAATCCCTTGCCGGAATGCTTTGCGTCGACACCAATCAGCTCCGCGATCTGCGCGAGTTGCGCAGCTCGAGCGGAACCCGACATTCCGGCCATCGCGGCGGCCGAACCCAGGCCCGCCAACATCTCTTTACGCGTCAGGCCGAAGCCACGTCCGCCGTTTCGAACTTCCATGCACGCTCCTTTGGGGCCATCAGCGGTACTCGCCCGCCGATGCGTTTAGCTGTATTGCTTCGATCATGTGCACCCATCGCGGAGAAGCGTGCGGGCGCCAAAAATGGTACAATCTTACAAAACCGTTTATCGCTTGACCATGCAATTTTCCTTCCCAAACAATGATGGTAGTTGGACGTAACGGTGCAACTGCCGGCCGCAAAAACAAATCGTCATATAGATGGAAAGCATCCCTCCTCGAGATGGAGAAGGAAGCGACCAGGAGGACGACGACCTTGCCGACCGGATACGACTTTGCCTCTGAGGGGTCCGCGACGTCATGAGAGCGCACTTCGGTACCCCAGCGCAGTTGCACAGCACCGAAGCGTTGCGCGACAGTCGCCGCTACGGCGGCCTTTCCGCCCTCGAACGGCGGGCCGGGCGGCGGGCGCGGCTCTTAGCGGCGGGCCTCGAGTTCTACGGTACGCTCGGGTTCCGGCACACCACGATCCCGCAGCTCTGCAGCTCCGCCGGGGTAACTGCGCGCCATTTCTATGAAGAATTCGGAACGCAGGAGAATTTGCTGCGCGCCGTTTTCGATACGGTCTCCACGAGCGTTCTTTCCGCTATTCGCGCCGAGCTGAATACGACCGGGCGCGGCTGGCCCGAAATCGTCCGGGCCGGCTGCCGTGCCTACTTCCGCGAGATGACGGAAGACCGGCGCCGGGCGCGGATTTTCGCGCTCGAAATCGGGGGGGTCAGCGTCGAGTTGGATCTGCATCGCAAGCGCGTTCGCGATGCCTTCGCGAGCATCGCGGCGGACTCTACGAAGCGGCTGATCGCGCAAGGCGGGGCACCGGACGTGGACGTGCGGATGCTTTCGCTGGCCGTCGCCGGCGCTGCCGAAGCGCTGACGATCGAGTGGGTGCTGGCGCGCCCGCGACCGTCGGTCGACGACCTCATCGAGCATCTTTCGATGATCTGGATCCGAACGATGCAGTTAGGGTAAGATCGGGGCGGCGAGGCCCCCCGATGGCCCCCGGGCCGGGACTCCCCGGCCCATGGGCTTTTCGTTTCGTGCGTGGGCTAGAGAATTGTTTTTCCCAGGGCGGAGAGGATCAGTTCTACGGCGAGCACGGCGGTGCGGTTGCGGTCGTCGAGGATGGGGTTGGTTTCGGTGACCTCGACGGATCCGACGAGGCCGGCGGCGGCGGCCATTTCCATCGCGAGGTGGGCTTCACGATAGGTGAGGCCGCCCGGGACCGAGGTGCCGACGCCCGGGGCTTCGCGCGGGTCGATGCCGTCCATATCGAAGGAGACGTGCACGCTGCCGGGACCGCCGGTGCCGACGATCGCGAGCGACTCTTCCATGACGCGCTCCATGCCGATCCGGTCGATCTCCGACATTGAAAACGCGCGCACGCCGAGATCGCGAATGCGTTTGCGTTCTCCCGAATCGATGTCGCGCAAACCGACGAGCACCGTGCGTTCCACCGAGATGTGATGCTCTTCGAGCGCGATCGAAACCGGCATCCCATGGACGTTTCCGGAGGGAGACGTAAGCGGCGTATTGATGTCGCCGTGCGCGTCGATCCAAATCAAGCCGGGCTGCGTCTTGCGGGCCCGATAGATGCCGGCGAGGGTGCCGATTGCAATCGAGTGATCGCCGCCGAGGACGATCGGAACGCCGCCGCGCCCGATCGCTTCTTCGACCAGGCGCGAGAGTTCGTCGCAGACTGCGAGGATGATGGGCAGGTATTTCGCATTCTTTACCGCTTGCGCGGCGTGCGATTCCGGCACCGGCACCGTAAGGTTGCCGTGATCGACGATCTGCGGGATGCCGATCGCTTCGAGCCCTTCGCGTAGGCGCGCGTACCGGATCGCGGAAGGACCCATATCGACGCCGCGCCGGTCCGCACCCAGATCCATCGGAACGCCGATGACCTCGACCCGGGCAGGAACGGTAAACTGGTTTACCATTGAGGCCATCCGGCGCGCTGCGTCACGATACGGTGCGCGATCGTTGCGCCGGCTGGGCCGTCTTGGTTGGGTTTTTGGGCACGCTGATGGGCGCTTCGCTCCGAGCTGCGGGTAACGCTTGCAGAACGAGCACGCGCAGCGCCGCGGCGATCGGCACCGCGAGGAACATGCCGGCTACGCCCAGCAAATCCGCTCCGATCAAGATCGCGACGATCACCATCAAAGGGGAAAGACCGACCGATTCGCTGACGATGCGCGGAGCGATAAAATGCCCCTCCAGCTGAAAGATCAGCGCGAAGACGATCGCCACGATGACGGCGTGCTGCCAGCCGTCGTTGAGGAACGCGAGCGTTACCGAGGGCACGAACCCGACGATGGCGCCGACGTAGGGGATCACGTCGAGCAGCCCCGCCGCGACGCCGATCAACAAGGCGTACTTAACGTGCAGGATGAGGAGAGCGACCGTGATGCACGTCCCGATCACCGCGCCCACGAGCAGTTGTCCCCGGATGAAGCCGCCGAAGGCATGATCGAGATCGTGAATGATCGAGGCGGCCTTCGGACGCGCCTGCGCGGGAAGCGCGCGCTCGAACGCGGCGATGAGGCCCGGCGCTTCGAACATCAAGTACACCGAAATCACGGGGATGACGATCACCGTCGCAAGCAAACCGACGACGGAAACGGCGATCGTCACGGCGCGCGCCGCCGCGTCGCCCGCGTAGCGCTGCGCGAGTCCCGCGAGCTGCGGCGGGACGCTCGCGAGATAGGCGCGCCCTGAAGGCGGCAGGCGCGCGACGACCGGATTGTTCGGATCGGCGAGAAAGATCTGCGCGCTGCGCACGAGCGCGGGCGTCGAGCGCACGAGCGTTTGTGCCTGATCGTACAGCGGTGGAACGACGGTTGCAATCGCGAGCGCGGCAAGCGCGACGATCGCCGCGTAGACGAGCAGGATCGCCCAAATCAACGGCATGCGCGTGTTGAGCCGGCGAACCGCCGGGTAGATGATGTAGGTGAAGAAGACCGCACCGATCACGATCACGGCAACCGACGAGATGCGTCCGATGAAATCGAGGATTGCCGAAAGGATGACCGCGGCGAGCACGATGAGTGCCAGCACCTTTAAGAGGTACGTGACGCGACGTTCGCCTCTGGAACGCGGCACGAGACGAGGTTCGGGAACCGTAGGCATGCCCGTAGCCTATCACATCCGCTTGCAGCAAATGCCTCCGGATCCGCGCGAGATCCCGATGGATCCGCCCTATCACCCGCCGCAAGAACCCGAGCTCCCGCCCTCGGTCAATCCCATCGGCCCCGTCACGGACCCGCCTATCATTCCCGTACCGGGCCCCGTTACCGCGTAAAGGGTACGCCCTTCCGATGCGTTTGGCGGGTCCCGTGGTGGGTCGGTCTTAAATAGGGCTCATGCCGCGTGTGCTCGCTCTCGTTTCGCTTTGCTTCTTGATCGCGTGCGCGCACGGCGCGCCCGGGACCTCGGGCTCGGGCGGCGGCCCGAAGCTCGCGATGGTGACCGATACCGGTGGCCTCGGCGACCGTTCGTTCAACGACTCGGCCTATGCCGGTCTCGTTCGCGCGAAGACGCAGCTCGGGGCGACGATCGAAGTGCAAGAATCGAAATCGGCCGCCGATTATCAGCCGAACCTCACGGCCCTCGCCGATGGCGACTTCGATGAAATTTTCGCCATCGGATTTCTCATGAACGACGACCTGGCTGCGGTTGCAAAGAATTATCCCGACAAGCACTTCGCGATCATCGATGCCGTCAATCCGCAGCCGAACGTTACCTCGGTGCTCTTCCGCGAACAGGACGGTTCGTTTTTGGCCGGAGCCCTGGCCGCGATGGTCAGCAAAACGAAGACGATCGGATTTCTGGGCGGCATCGATAGCCCGCTGCTGCGAAAGTTCGAAGCCGGCTATAGCGCGGGCGCACGCGAGGTGGATCCGAACGTCAAGGTGCTCGTGAAGTACGTGGGATCGTTCGTCGACGTCGCCTCCGGTAAGGAACTTGCGGGGGTGATGTACGGCGGCGGTGCCGATATCATCTACGTCGCCGCGGGAAAAGCCGGACTCGGCGCCATCGGCGAAACGCGCTCTCGTGCGGGCGTGTACGCGATCGGCGTCGATTCCGACCAGGACGCACTTGCGCCCGGAAAAATCCTCACGAGCATGGTGAAACACGTCGATGTCGCCGTCTTCAACATTGCGAAGGCGATCGGTGCGCATAAGTCACTTCCCCGAACGACGGAGTTCGGGCTTAAAGATGACGGCGTGGGACTGACCGATTTCAAATACACGCGCAGCGCGATCGGAGCTGCGAACTTGGCGCAGCTGCAGCTCTTACGAGCGGCGATCGTTTCGGGAAAAATCGTGCCGCCCGATACGCGCGAGAAACTCGCGACCTTCGTGCCGGTCAAGCTGTAGAGCACGCGTGGTCGACGCCACGCCGGTTGCCCTCGAGCTGAGCGGCATCGTTAAGGAGTTCGGGGCCGTGCGCGCGCTCGACGGCGTCTCGCTCTCGCTTGCGGCGGGCGAGATTCACGCGCTGTGCGGTGAGAACGGCGCGGGCAAATCGACGCTGGCCGCAATCGCGGCGAGAAAACTCGGCGCTACCGCCGGAAACGTCGAGGGCCAGGGGGAGATCGGGCTCGTGCACCAGCACTTCGAACTCGTCGACCGGCTGCGCGTTTGGGAGAACGTGCTCTTGGGACGGGAACCCCGCCGCGGCTTGCGCATCGATGCGGCGGCGGCGCGGGAGCACGTGCGCGACCTCGCACGGCGCTACGGGCTCGACGTAGATCCCGATGCCGTCATCGAAAATTTGCCGGTCGGCATCGCGCAGCGCGTCGAGATCTTGCGCGAACTCGCGCGCGAACCGAAGGTCTTGATCTTGGACGAACCGACAGCGGTCCTGGCATCGACCGAAATCGACGCGCTCTTCGCGACGCTGCGGACGCTCGCCAAGCGCGGCATCGCGATCATGGTGATCACGCACAAATTACGCGAAGTGATCGGCAATGCAGATCGCGTCACCGTCTTGCGCGAGGGCCGCGTGGTGCTGAGCGAACCGACCGCAGCGACGTCGCTCGCAGCGATCGCCTACGCGATGGTGGGCGGCAAGGTTCCCGCAATCGCAACCCGCAACGCGACCCGGCTGCAACCGGCCTTCGACGTACGGAACCTGTGCTCCGGAACGGGCGCGCACGCGCTGTACGATGCTACCTTTGAAGTTCGCGGCGGCGAAATCGTCGGCATCGCGGGCGTCGAGGGGAACGGTCAATCGGCGCTCACCGATGCCATCGCGGGTATCGCGCCGTACGCGGGAACGATGACGCTGCGCGAACGTCCCTTCGTGGGAAGTCCCGCCGCGCGGATCGCCGCCGGCGCGCGCATCATCCCGCAAGATCGCCAACGCGAGGCCCTGGTGCTCGAATGGAGCATCGCCGAAAACGCAGCGCTCGGCGACCATACGGCTCCGGAGCTGCGGCGCGGTTGGAACATCGACCGCGCGGCGCGCGACCGGCGCGCGCGCCGAATCGTCGAGCGTTTCGACGTGCGCGCCGCGTCGATCGATGCGAGCACGGCGTCGCTTTCCGGCGGCAACCAACAAAAGGTCGTGGTGGGCCGGGCGCTTGCCGGAGAGCCGATCTTCGTCGTGGCCTATCAGCCGACGCGCGGCATCGACGTGGGAGCGGCCGCGCTCGTCCAATCCCGCTTGGTCGAATCGCGCAACGAAGGCACCGCCGTGCTCTTGATCAGTTTCGAACTCGACGAACTCTTCGCCGTTGCGGACCGCATCCTCGTGATGTTCCGGGGCCGCATCGCCGGTGAATTTGCCCGCGAAGCCTTCGACCGCTCGCGCATCGGCGCGCTGATGTCGGGTGCCGCGTGAGGCTTCGCAACGGAATCCTGTTCGCGGCTACGATCGCCGCGCTCGCGGCGGCTGCCATGGCCATTGCGGGAGCGAATCCGCTCGCAGGCTTTGCGGCGCTCGCGCGCGGCGCGCTCGGAGGCGAACGGCAGCTAAGCGAAACGCTCGTTCAGACGACGGCGCTGCTCTTCCCGGCGCTCGCGGTCGCGTTCGCTTTTCGCGCGGGGCTCTTCAATATCGGAGCAGAGGGGCAACTGATCGTCGGCGGTCTTTTCGCAGGCCTCGTGGGCGCGTCGCTCTTGGCGCCGGGCTGGATCGCGATTCCGATCGTCCTCGGCGCGGGGGCGCTCGGCGGCGGCCTCTGGGGCGGGATCGCCGGCTTGCTGCGCGCGCGGTTCGGCGGCAGCGAAGTCATCGCGACCTTGATGCTCAACGTCGTCGCGTCGCTGCTCGCGAACTATCTCATCGTCGGGCCGCTGCGCGCACCCGGCGTCGAAGGAGCCGAAACGGCGCCGCTTCCGCTAAGTTCGTGGCTTCCGCCGCTGCTTCCCAACACGCGGCTCACGATCGCGCTCGTCCTCGCGCTCGCGCTCGCCGCCCTGCTGCGCTACGTGTTCGCGCGAACCGTCTTCGGGTTCGAATTGCGCGCCGCGGGCGAAGCACCGCGGGCCGCTGCGCGAGCGGGTATCAATCTCACGCGCACCGCGCTTGTGGCCATGACGATCTCGGGCGCGATCGCAGGCTTCGGCGGCGCGACGCTCGTCGCGGGGGTCTTTCATCGCTTCAACGTCGAGCTGTCGCCGGGATACGGCTTTATCGCGATCGCCGTGGCGCTGGTCGGCCGGCTCGATCCGCTCGCGATCGTCTTCGCGGCGTTTGCGTTCGGCATCTTGCAGAGCGGCAGCCTCACGATGCAGGCGCTGGCGCACGTCCCCAAAGACGTCGTCGCGATCGTCGAAGGTCTGACGATCTTGGGCCTTTCCGCACGCCAACTCGCGCGGCGAGAACCGGCGGCCGTCTAGTGCACGAGATCGCGGGCTTTCTCGAACTTACGCTGATCAAGGCGACGCCGCTGATCTTTGCTGCGCTCGCGGGGGTGATTTGCGAACGCTCCGGCATTTTGAACATCGCGCTCGAAGGAGCGCTGGCCGCCGGTGCGTTTACCGGGGTCGCCGTCAGCTCCACAACGGGCAGCCCGCTCGCGGGCGCGTTCGCCGGCATCGTCGCCGGAGCGCTCATTTGCGGCACGCTCGGTATCGCCGCCACGCGCTTTCGCGTGGATCAGATCGTCGCCGGTACGGGACTCAACGTGCTCGCGCTCGGCGGCGCGGCGTACGGGATCGTCGTCCTCTTCGGAACGCCGGGCGTAACCTCGGAAGTCCACGCGTTCGGCGCCGGCGGCGAAGCGACGCTGGTCGCTATCGCCCTCGTAGCGACGCTCGGCCTGCAGTTCGCGATCGACCGCACGCCGTGGGGCCTGCATCTGCGCGCGTGCGGCGAGAACCCCAAAGCCGCAACCTCCGCCGGACTCGATCCGCGCCGGATTCGCTTGGTCGCCACGCTGATCGGCGGGATGCTCGCAGGCCTCGGCGGCGTCTTTCTTTCCCTCGGGGAACTGGATCTCTATTCGGACGGCATGACCGCGGGGCGCGGCTTCATCGCGCTCGCCGCAGTGATCTTCGGCCGCTGGACGCCGCTCGGCGCGTGCGGCGCAGCGATCGCTTTCGGCGCGCTCTCCGCACTACAGTTCGGCTTGCAGCGCGCCGGGATTCCAAGCGAACTCATGCAAGCGCTCCCGTACGTCGCCGCGCTCGTTGCATTGACGGGCGTTCTCGGCCGTTCGCGTCCGCCCGCGGCGGACGGCGTAGCACTCGACTCCTAACGTTGCTGCAAGAAAAGTGACGAAGCGTTAACCGCTTGTCCTCTTGTCTAAAGGTTTTGCGGACCGATACATGTGATATGGCGCAACAATCGATGAGCATGTATCGTATGGGCTTCGGCCTTTCGCTTGCCGCTCTTTGCGCGCTTGCTCCCACTCGGGCGCTGGCGCTCGCACCCGAAGGTCCGCTAGCGGACCTACAAACGCGTCTGGTTTCTGCGAGCTTGCACGCTCCCGGCCGCGTCGGAATTGCTATCGAAGACCTCGCAACCGGCATGACGTCGGGCTTCAATTCGACCGAGAGTTTGCCCGCTGCATCGACGATCAAGATTCCCGTGATGATCGAAGTGTTCAAGCAAATGGAAGCGGGCGACCTCGATCTCGACACGACCGTGCATCTCGAAAACACCGACCGCGATTGGGGTTGGGGCGATATGGCCGACGCCCCGGGCGGTACTGAGAAATCGATCAGGCAGCTGCTGATGCTGATGATCACCGAGAGCGATAACACGGCAACCAACATGCTGATTCGCAAGGTCGGCCGCGCACACATCAACGCGACGATGCGAGAACTGGGGCTGCGCAGCACGAAGCTCGGGGATTACATCCGTTCGGAAACCGATACCATCCGCTACGCCTTGCGCACGAGCCCGCACGACATGCTCGAACTGCTCGACGCGATCGCCCGCGATAAGATGATCGATACGTGGTCGTCGCGCGAAATGCTCGCGATCCTCGAAGGCCAAACGCACAACGGCTTGCTGCCGGTGCCGTTGCCGAAGGATGTCGTGATCGCGCACAAGACGGGCTCGCTCCACGACACCCTCAACGACGTCGGCATCGTCTATCAGGCGGACGAACCCTACGTGATCGCCGTGATGACGACCGAACTGCCCGATCTCGATTTAGGACGCGCGTTCATCCATCGCGTATCGCTCTTGGCCTACGACGAGATCGGACGCTTTTCCGAGTGGCGCCAAGATCAAGGTATCGCTGCGTTCTCCGCAGGCCGCGATCCCGAGGACGTCGCCCCGGTCGACCTTCCCGCCGATATCCGGATGTGGGACTCGACCCCGGGCTCCGCCGTACCCGCTCCGGACGGTGTCGACGGCAACTAACCCGCGATTGCGCGCGCTTCGGGCGGCTCCGACGCGTTTTATCTCGCGATGGGTGCGCGCCGAACGCTAGGCCGTCGCGGGTGCGCTCTGCGGCTCGCCGAGCGCCGAGCGGAACAGCTCGGTATCGGCGTATTCGGTGAGCGCGGCAACGGCGCCGTCGCAGAATTCGAAGACGTAGCAGTAGTCGTTCTCGTACGGTTTGCCGTCGCGGGTTACGTTGCGGCCGCGGGCCTGAACCACCACGACGTCGCCTTCAGCGATGATGCGTCGCGCTTCGGTCGCGATCGGCGGCGCCAAGACGCGGCGCAGCGGCGCAATCAAGTCACGCAAGATCGCCGCTTTTCCGTGGTAGGTTTTGGACCAGCCGGTCGTTCCCGAAATCGTCCAACTGGCATCTTCGGCGAAGGCATCCAAAAAGGGAAGACCGTTGCCCTTTGCGCTTTCGGCAAAGACGTATTCGATACGCGCCCGGTTCGAAGCAAAGGGAGATGGAATCGTCACGATCGGCTCTTCTTTCGGCCGAGCGCACGCGCGCCGGCCAGATGTACGGCGATGAAATCGGCGACGTCGTCGCGCATCGCAGCTGCGCCGTCGCATCGCGCTGCGAGATCGGCGCTGCCGAAGTAGAGCGCGCGGCTCAGCCGGCCGGCGCGCGGAGCGAACGCCGGATGCTCCGCGATAGCGTTTTCAAGGGCTGCGAGAATCTCGAGATCGAGCTCCGCAAACACGTCGCCTGCGAGGGCGTCTTTTGAAGAAAAGAGTTCCGCGGCATGTGGCGATCCGCGCACGAGGGCGAACACCATCTCGTGCTTGGCAATCACGGCAGACGCAAGACGCGCATCCAATGGAGTCTTCGGCTCGCGCAACGCCCGGTTCACCGCCCCGAGCAGGAGCTTCGCCATGCGCTTGCAGACCGCGAGAAACAGCTCGTCCTTATTCTTGAAATAACTGTAGAGCGTTACTTTCGAGACGCTTGCGCCGCGAGCTACGGCCTCCATCGTGACGGCGCGAAAGCCGAAGCGCTTGAAGAGTTCTTCGGCCGCGCGTATGCAGCGCCGCTCGGCGGTCCCTTCACGATCTTCGGCAGCGGCGACATCCACGGTAAACGAATTATACGATTATCGTTCATTATGTCAAGCATCCGGGCAGAACCGTTTCGCTTCATCCGACGTTCGATTCCCGCAGTATGATGCGGCTGTGCGTCTCGGCGACGCCGCGTGCGCGCAGTGTCTCGACGAGCGATACCAGTTCCGGCTCGCCGGCGACCTCAACGCGCAACGTATAGTCGAAGTGGCCCGTCGTGAGCGACGAGGACACGACGCCCGGAATAGCGCGTAGCCCGGCCTCGAAGGCATCCGCGGCCGTCCCCGAAGCGAGTCGCAGGTCGACGAATGCAGCCAAGTGATTTCCCAGAGCGCGGCGATCGATCTCGAGCGTGAAGCGCCGGATCACGCGCGTAGCGACGAGCCGCCGGACCCGTTCGGCGACGGCGTTCGCGCTCAGACCCACGGCCTCGCCCAAATCGCGAAAGCTCGTTCGCGCGTCGGATTTAAGCCGGGCGAGAATAGCGCGGTCGATTTCGTCCATAGCAGCGATTAGCGCAGCGTCTTGATGAAAACCTCGTGTATTTCAGTGTGAACGGCAGGCCGAACCGCGTTATACTGAGGCGGTGAAGAAGGTTTTGATCGGTGCGCTGTTTTTCGCCGCGTTGTTGCCTGCCCTAGCGGGCGCGGGAGCGAGTGCACAGGACCAGCCGGGGCGCGCCGTTGCTCTCGCGGCGGCGGATCGCCTCGAACGGCTGTACGTCTTTCCTTTGAAAGGCCTCGCGGCCGCTACGCGCTTACGAGACCAAGCGGCCGCGGGCACATATGACCACCTGGCCGCGGACGCACTGGCGGCGCATCTCACGAGCGATCTCGCGGACGTGCTGCACGACAAACACGTCCGCGTGGAGTATTCGATCGACGTCTTGCCGCCGGACGGCGGCTCGGGCACGGGCCCCAGTCCCGCGGAGATCGCAGCGTTCGCTCGATTCGAGCGGGCCGGCGGGTACGGCTTGGGGCGCGTCGCACATCTGCCGGGGAACGTCGGTTATCTCGACGTCCGCTTCTTTCCTGACGCTTCTCCGGCGCGTAACGCCGTGGTCGACGGCATGGCGAGTGCCGTCGCCTACTCGGACGCCGTCATCCTCGATCTTCGCCGCAATCGCGGCGGCGATCCGGACGGCGTCGCGCGGCTGCTCTCACATTTCTTTGCGCCGAAGACGCATCTCAACGATTTCGTCGGGCGTGGCGACGGCGATCCCAAAGTAACCGATTCCACGTTTACCTCGAGCGTGCCCGGACCGCAAATTACCGCACCTTTGTACGTCTTGACGTCCGGCCACACGTTTTCGGGCGGCGAGGAATGCGCCTACGACATCCAGACGCAGAAGCGCGGGACGCTCGTCGGCGAGGTCACGGGCGGCGGCGCAAACCCCGGCGGCGAACATCGCCTCGACGATCACTTCGAGATCTTCGTTCCCGATGCGCGCGCGCGAAACCCGATCACGAAGACCAACTGGGAAGGAACGGGCGTGCGGCCCGATATCGCGGTGCCGCAAGACCAGGCGCTAGCAACCGCCTACGCCATGGCATTAAACGGCGACGCCTTTATCGCCACGTTGCCGACCGCGTCTCGCGATCGACTGAGCGGCATCCGCGCGAAGCTCTCGACGATGGACGACGCAGCAATTCTCGATCTCTAAAGCACTCGTTTTTGGGGCGCTCCAATACGCGCGCGCAAGCGCGAGCTGCTGCGCGAAAACCGCGGCGTCTTTCCCGGATCTGCCTAACGACGGCGCCGGATTAGAGCGCTCCGACCGGCCGATTCGCGTACACGGGCTGCACGAAAGTGCGGTAGGCGGGATGCGCTCCGATCGTGATTTGCTCGAAGAGGGCGCTCAGCGCTCGCGTGTGCGGGCCCATCGTACCGTCACCGATCACGCGGTGATCCACCGAGTTGATGAACGTGATGCCCGCGGCCGTTCCGGTGAGAAACAGTTCGTCTGCCGTGTAGAGTTCGCTGCGGTCGAGTCCGCGCTCGACAATGTGCAGGCCCAGTTCCTTGCGCGCGAGGGTGGTCACGGTGTTGCGCGTGATGCCCTCGAGCACGTTCTGCGACGAGTCGGGCGTGAACAGCGAATCACCGCGGATCAGGAAGAGATTGGCGGCCGATCCTTCGGAGACGTGGCCGTCGGCCGAGAGCATGATCGCCTCATCGAAGCCGTTCATCAGCGCTTCGCTCTTGGCCAGCGCCGAATTGATGTAGGCGCCCGTGATCTTCGCGCGAGCAGGCGCCATCGTGTCGTCGATACGGCGCCATGAACTCACGCCGACCTTCAGGCCGGCCTCCGCATCGAAATACTTCGAGAACGGCACGGCGACGATCGCGAAGGCGTCGGGTACGCCCGCGAGCCGTACGCCCACGTCTTCAGCCGACTTGTAGATGAGGGGCCGGATATAGATGTTCTCTTCGAAGCGATTGCGCGCGCATAGCTCGAGGGTGATCGCGCTCAGTTCGTCGACGGTATGCGGCAGTTTCATGAGCAGCACGCGAGCCGAGCGGTGGAGCCTTTCGTAGTGCTCGCGCAACTGCAACAGGTACAGCTCGCGATCGTCCGCGTTCCAATAGCCGCGAATGCCCTCGAAGCAACCGGTCCCGTAATTGAGCCCGTGGGTGAGAAGGCCGACGCGCGCGTCCTTGTAGCTGCGGAACCCGCCTTCCGCGAAAACGATCGACTCGTTGATGTCCATAACATCTTCTTCGCGGTCCGGCAGAATGTGTCCCAGGCGCTTGCCGCTACGGAGAAAAAGGCGCGGGCTCGGCATCCCTGGCGGATCGCAGCAAAACGCTCTCGACGGTCTATCGCGATGCGGCGTACGAGAAGCCGTTGCCGACCGATCGCAGGCGCAAGATCTGCCCTTCGGTTCTAGGCAATTGTTGCCGTGAAGGACACGAAGACCGGACGCGCCTGTGAAGCGGGCACAGATGCCGCCGCGCGCGAAGCTGCCCGCGTGTTCCCTCGCTTCCTGCGATCGATCGTTCTTGGCGCCGCGTTCGCGATCGCGTCGGCAACGGTCGCGTTTGCCGACGGCGTGCGATCGCCCGTCATCGCTCTCGATGACACCACGCAACTCTACGAGGTTTTGGGTCATGCCGAGATCCTCGACGATCCGGGCGGCAATCTCGACATAGACGACGTCACGCACAGTCCGGCATTTCGGGCCGGCCCTGCGGATGGCCAACCCCCCGACGGCGGGGTGCGCTGGTATCGCTTTCGGGCCGCGGCGCGGCCTCACTCGGACGCCCAGTGGTATCTCGACACGCAGCGAGAATGCAGCAGCGCGGACGTATACGTGCCTCGCGGCGACGGCCGCTATTCGCTTCATCAGTTCGGATTCGGCGTGCCGTTCGAGAAGCATCCGGCACCAGGAAATGATCCGATGATCGTACTGCCGCCGCTAACGGGTCAGACGCTGTACGTCCGGCTGCAATGCTACGAGAGTACGCAAGGTCTCGGCCTCGTCTCCGAGCGCAGCGGTCGGTTCGCCACTACCCTTGGAGACCTCGCAAACACCGCGTTAATCCCGCTGGTGATCCTCGCTCTCGGGCTTGCCGCCGTTACTCGATCCCGCGCGTTCCTGCTGGTCGCCATCTCGGGTCTGTTTTGGGGCCTTAGAATTAGCCTCTATTATCACGCTGCGAGGTGGTTCCCGACGATTGCATTACCACCCGCCGTGCAGATCTTGCAGGTCAGCGATGTGGCAGCTTATCTCAGTGCGTTCTTTTTCTACAACGAGTTTTTACAGTTGCAGACGGAGAGGAAGCGCGCTTTCGCTGCCCTTCTCACCGCGACGGCAGTGACGCTCATCTTCGTCGTCGGCGCTTGGTATCTGCCGCTACGGCTCTACGATCTCTCGATCGACCTTTATGACCTCGGTGCCGTCACGTTTTTTACAACGGTCACCTGCATCGGCGTGTTTGTAGCGCGAGCTGGAAATCGCTCGGCCTGGTTCATCGTTGCCGGCGCAGCCTTATTTCTCGCTTCAGCCGTGCAATTTCTTTGGCGCGCCGGTCTGCCGCCTTGGATGAGCTCGCTTTTCACCTGTGCGAGCCCGGCCGATATTATTCTTTTCACCATTGGCGTCGGCGATCGATTGCGGCAGACGCTCATCGCTCATCAGGCCGTGCTGGAGGAAAAAAACCTCGTCCAGACACAGCTGGTTTCAGCGCAGGAAGAGCATATCGCCGACATCGAGCGCCGCAACGATTCGTTTGCACGCTTCGTCCCGGCAGAATTTTTGCGCCAGCTCGACCGGCGCGACATCGTCGACGTGCAGCTCGGCGACCATATCGAGTGCGACATGGCGATTCTGTTCTCCGACATTCGCGGCTTCACGAGCATCGCGGAAGGCCTCACGCCCGCAGGGACGTTCGATTTTCTCAACGACTATCTGGCGCGAGCCGGCCCTGTCATTCGGGCGCACGGCGGATTCATCGATAAGTACGTCGGCGATGCGATCGTCGCGCTCTTCCCGCAGCGTCCGAATGGAGCGCTCGATGCCGCTATCGGCTTGCAGAGAGAGGTGCGCCGGTTCAACGAAGACCGCGCCCAGAAAGGCCGCGAGCCGATCGCAATCGGCGTCGGCGTTCACTTTGGTCCTGTGATGCTGGGGACGATCGGCGAAGAACAGCGCCTCGAAACGACCGTCATCGCGGATGCCGTCAACGTCGCGTCGCGGCTCGAGGGAATGACGAAGGTGGTCGGTGCGCCGATTATCGCGAGCGCCGCGCTCGTCGAAGCGCTCGACGATGCCGGCTCCTACTGTCTCCGGCCGATCGGCGAGATCGCCCTGCGCGGTCAATCCCACGCGACGACCGCATTCGAGGTCTTTGACGGCGATCCGCACGATCTGCTGCTGCACAAACGGCGCACGCAAGACACCTTCGAAGCAGCGCTCGCTGCATATCGCAACTCCGCCTACGCGCGGAGTCGCGAGCTGTTCGCGGAAGTTGCGGAAGCCGATCCGCACGATCGCGCGGCCGCCTATCTCCGGGACCGCAGCGCAACGCTCCAATCGGCTCTGGAAGCTCCCGAAGAAGCCGATTCGTAATTACACAGTGACGGTCCCCAACTACTCGTTCGGTCCCAGATGCCGATGGGAGCTATCACGCCGAACGCCGGGTTAGCAGGCCTGCAAAGCCGCGCCGAACGATATCCGAATGGTGCCGCGTATTCTCGAGGTCTTTCTCCGTTTTTTGCGCCTCGGCCTCACCTCGTTCGGTGGGCCGATGGCACACCTCGGGTATTTTCGGCGCGAGTTCGTGGAACGCACCGCCTGGGTCGACGACGCGACCTACAAAGAGATCGTGGCGATGTGCTCGGTGTTGCCGGGGCCGACGAGCAGCCAAGTCGGAATCGTGATTGGCGCGCGCCGCGCCGGGCCGCTCGGCGGCTTGTTCGCGTGGCTCGCATTTACCGCACCGTCCGCACTGATATTGGCCGCTTGCGGAATCGCAATCCGCGCCGCAGGCGACGGGAACGCCGGCACCTTCACGCACAGTGCGGGCTTCGGCGGCAGCCTCGAAGGCCTCGCGGCCGCGGCCGCGGGCGTCGTGCTGACGGCGATCGTGCAGATGGGCCGCGGCCTCATTCGGAGTACGCCCGAAGCCGCCATTGCGATCGTTGCGCTCGCGCTGACGCTGCTCGCCGACCGCTATGCGTCCGGGTTTCAGTGGATCGGGCTCGCGGCGGGCGCAGGGCTCGGCGCGGCGTTCATACGCTCCGCGCCGGCACTTCCAAAGCGCGCCCCGGCGCTGGCAATTTCGCACCGCACGGCGATGATTTGCGGCGCCGTCTTTTTCGTGCTGCTCCTCGGCACGCCGATCGTCGCGACGCCGAATACCTACCTCGATCTCTTCGCGACCTTCTTCCGCGCGGGCTCGCTCGTGTTCGGCGGCGGCCACGTCGTGTTGCCGTTTCTCGCAAACTTCATCGGAGCGAGCGTACCGGAACGAACGTTCTTCGCGGGCTACGGCATCACGCAGGCGATGCCCGGTCCGCTCTTCACGTTTTCAGCGTTTCTGGGCGGCGCCGCCCGACCGCTCGGCGGTGCGCTTCCGGCGCTGGTCGCCGTGATCGCGATCTTCTTGCCGTCGTTTCTGTTGATCGCCGCCGTGATGCCGCTCTGGGTGGCGCTGCGCGAACTGCCGCGCTCGAACGACGTCCTGGCGGGCATCAACGCATCGGTCGTCGGTCTGCTCGGCGCCGTATTCGTCGCTCCGATCGCGACCTCGCTCGCGCACGATCCGCTCGGCATCGCCTTTGCGATTGCTGCGTTCTTCATCTTGATTGCTACGCGCTTGCCCGCTTGGGTACCCGTGGTCGCGTGCGCGGCGATCGGGTATCTCGTGCGAGCGGGGACCTTCGTGCATTGAGTGAAACGGAACGCGCATGCTCGACGGTTCGCGCGGGTTCGATATCTTCGCCGGGGCGATCTTCGCGCTCGGCATGGGCAGCACGAATGCCGGCTGCCGTTACGATTTGGTCTTAAGATCGTCTTACGCTTCGCAGCCTAGGCTCTGAAGCGATGAGAATCGCGGCTCCCATCTGCGCAGCCCTGCTCCTTGCGGCGACGAACTTCGGCGCAGCGTCCCCCGGCGGCACGCTGCTGCCGACCGAGTGGCATCTTTCCGCGCCTGCCGGTGCGGTGAGCGCGACCGGTACGCTGCCGCAAGGCGCAGCGCTGACCGCCGACGGCGCGCATCTGGTCGTGGTGGAAGACGGCCAAGCCGCGGCGGCCGTGCGCATCTTCGATGCCAAGACGCTCGCGTTCGAACACGTGGTGCCGATGCGCGGCGCATCGGGCGACCCGCTGCCGGACTCCCAGGGGCACGGCGTGTGGGTAAGCGCGGCGGCGCAAGACGCGCTGGTTCATATCGATGCCGCGAGCGGCATCGCCGACGGCCGCATCGATCTGCCGCATCCGTTCTGGGCTGCGGCGATCGCCCGTTCGCCTGACGGGACGCAGTTCGCCGTCAGCGGCGAACTCGCCAATGAAGTCGTGTTCGTCGACGTTGCGACGAGCGTTGTCGGGACGCCGATCGCGGTCGGTCATCACCCGTATGGCATCGCCTATTCGCGCGACGGCAAAACCGTTTACGTTGCGGATTGGGCGCAGTCGTCGCTCGACGTGATCGACGTCGCTTCGCAAAGCACGACGCGCCAAATTGCCGTCGGCAAGCATCCCGATCACCTGCTCCTCTCGCCGGACGGAACGCATCTCTTCGTTTCCGAAGCCGACGACGATACGATCGGCGTCGTCGATCTCGCCAAAGGCTCCCGCGTCGCGGGAGCCAACGCCGCGCCATACGGCGGAAGGCTCTTCGGTGCGTCGCCATCGGCCCTTGCGTTGTCGCGCGACGGTGCGCACCTGTTCGTGACGGACTCCGCGGCGAACGCCGTCGCGGTACTCGATGTTACGCGCGAGACGCCGCATCTTATCGGCGCGCTTCCGGCCGGATGGTACCCCACTGCCGTCGTCCTCGATCCCGGCGGTGCCACGCTCGACGTGGTGGACGGCAAAGGCGAAGGCTCTCGCGCCAATCCGCAGTTCCAACCGTTTTCGAAAACGGCGCACGAAGACGGCTACATCGCGCGCGAAGAAATCGGATCCGTGCGCCGCATTTCCATTCCCGACGACGCTGGGCTCGTGCGCGGACTCGATACGGTACGCGCGAATGCGCCGCCCGGTGTGCGGGCGGCGGTCGCGGGCGCGATGGGGCCGCCTGCTGCCGGCATGCTGCGCTACGGCGGTCCGCTGCGTCACGTGATCTACGTCGTCAAAGAGAACCGCACGTACGATCAAGTGCTGGGCGACGTCGCCGGCGCCGACGGCGATCCGTCGCTCGCGCTCTTCGATGCGAAGGTGACGCCGAACGAACACGCAATTGCGAGGCGCTTCGGCGTGCTCGATAACACGTTTGCCGACGCCGAAGTCAGCGCCGACGGCCACAATTGGTCGATGGCTGCGTTCGCGAACGACTATCTCGAGCGCAACTGGCCGCCGAGTTACGGCGGACGGCGAGATCTCTACGATTTCGAAGACGGTTCCGAAGGTTCGATCCCGCACGGCGGCTATCTGTGGGACGACGCCCTCGCCGCCGGCCGAAGCGTCCGCAACTACGGCGAATTCACGACGGAAAACGCCCTCAAACCGCAACCGGACATCGTCTCGCATATGAAAGGTCTCGCCGGCGTCACCGATCCGCGCTTCCCGGGCTTCGATCTCGACTATAGCGATCTCGATCGCGAAGCGGAGTGGGAACGCGAATTTCGCGACTTCGTTCGCACGGGCACGCTGCCGCAACTCGAGATCGTCCGGCTGCCCAACGACCACACCAGCGGCACGCGGCCGGGAAAAGCCACGCCCAGCGCCTACGTCGCGCAAAACGACATCGCCGTCGGACGCCTCGTCGACGCGGTGTCGCATTCGCGCTATTGGCGCGATACCGCGATCTTCATCGTGGAAGACGACGCGCAAAACGGTCCCGATCACGTCGACGCGCAGCGCATGACCGCCTACGTTGCGAGCGCCTATGCGGCCGGCGGCGTGCGGCACGAGCACTATTCCACGGCCGGCATCGTGCGCTCGATCGAGCGGATCTTAGGCTTGGCTCCCCTCTCGGTATACGATGCAACTGCGCGCCCACTCTCTGAAGCGTTCGTCGCGCAGCCCGACCTTCGGCCCTACAACGCGCTGCCGGCCGAGATCGATCTCAACGCGCAAAACGCCAAGACGGCATACCGCGCGCGCGAAAGCGCCGCTATGGATTTCCGCGGCGAAGATCGCGTGCCGGACCGATTCCTCAACGACGTCGTATGGCACAGCGTGCGCGGCGCCTCCGCCACAGCGCCACCGTACGGCGCATTCTAATGTAGCGTTATGGAGTAAGGTGCGAGGCGAACCACGCGAAGATCGTGCGGTAATTCGCCTCGAGACGGACCGGATCCGAGGGCGTGTGATGGGCGGTCGGAATCGCGACCAGCCGCACGCGCACGTTGCGATCGCGCAACGCGTGGTAGAGTTCCCACGACTCGGTGTACGGCACTTCGTCATCGGCGAGCCCCGTTAGAGGCTTCCTTCCAATCGACGGCGCCGTCGGCAACGACCGGGACCCTCCGCGGCGAGGATGACAGCCGAAAACCGCTAGACGCGAACGGCTTCGAGGCGCACAATACACCCGATGACGGTTCCGGATCGCGCGGCCTGCGAGCGCATCTTCGACACGCGAGACGCACGCTATGACGGGCGGCTCTTCGTCGGCGTGAAAACGACCGGCGTCTACTGCCGCCCGGTCTGCCGCGTTCGCGCGCCGAAGCGTTCGAACTGCAGCTACTACGGCTCCGCTGCCGCCGCCCAAGCCGCGGGCTACCGTCCCTGCCTGCGCTGCCGGCCCGAGACGGCGCCCACTCTTGCAGCCTGGAACGGTACTTCGACGACCGTCGATCGCGCGCTCGGGCTCATCGCCGGCGGCGCACTCGACGACGAACGCGTCGGCGATCTCGCGGCGCGCCTGGGCATCGGAGAGCGCCACCTGCGCCGTCTCTTCGCCGAACACCTCGGCACGACGCCGATCGCCGTGGTGCAGACGCGCCGCGTGCTCTTTGCGAAAAAACTTATCACCGATACGTCGCTTCCCATGACGCAGATCGCGCTCGCCGCCGGATTCTCGAGCGTGCGGCGGTTTAACGAAGCGATGTCGACGGTGTACCGCCGGCCGCCCACGGAGTTGCGCCGCGCGCGCTCCGCAAACGCAGCGATGCCGCGAGGCGACGAACGCCGCGACAGCGGCGCCGTAACGCTCGCACTCGCCTATGCGGGACCTTACGATTGGCCCGTGATGAGCGCGTGGCTCGGGTCGCGGGCCATCGCCGGTGTCGAAACCGTCCGCGAGGATGGCGGATACGTCCGGTCCATCTCCTACGGCACGGAGGTTGGAACGATCGCGGTGCTGCCCGTTCCCGGCGCTTGCGAGGTCAGTGTCACGATCCGTTTTCCGGACGTGCGAATGCTGCTCGATATCGTCGATCGCATCAAACGCATCTTCGATCTCGATGCCGATCTGTGCACGATCACGGAACACCTCGGCAGCGATCCCCGCCTCGCGCCGTTGTTCGCGCGGCGCCCGGGCTTACGCGTTCCCGGCGCCTGGGACGGCTACGAACTCGCCGTCCGCGCGATCTTGGGCCAGCAGATTTCGGTCGGCGCGGCTTCGTCGCTTGCGGCGCGGCTCGTGCATCGGTTCGGCACGCCGCTCGCGCCCGAACTATGCGCGCCCGGCGTCGACCGCGTGTTTCCGCGGCCCGAACGCCTCGCGGAATGCGACATCGCGGCGCTCGGCATGCCGCGCGCTCGCGCCGAAGCCGTGCGCACCGTCGCGCGCGCGGCCGCCGAAGATCACCGCTTCTTTTCGCCGCGGCACGATCTGGCGGGCTCCGTCGAACGGCTCGCACGCTTGCCGGGCGTCGGTGAATGGACGGCCCACTACATCGCGATGCGAGCGCTGCGCGAACCGGATGCTTTTCCCGCCGCCGATATCGGATTGATGCGCGCCGTCGCCGATGAAACGGGCCGCCGCCCGAACGCGCGCGAGCTTGCCGCAATCGCCGAGCCGTGGCGTCCATGGCGCGCCTATGCGGCATTGCACCTGTGGGCGGCCGACGCGGAGCGCGCGCAGGCGGAGCGGGCCATCGCATGACGTTTTTTCTCGACCGCATCCCCTCGCCCGTCGGCACGCTTTCGCTCGTCACCACGCAAAGCGCGATCGTCGCACTCGATTTCGACGATTACTCCGAGCGCATGCACCGCCTCTTGCGCATTCACTACGGCGACGACGTACGCGTACGCAGCGAGCGCGAGCCGCTCGGCGCCGGAGCCGCGCTCGAAGCCTATTTTGCCGGCGACCTCCACGCCCTCGATGCGTTGCCCGTGCAAACCAACGGCACGCCCTTCCAAAAAACGGTATGGGATGCGTTGCGCACGATTGCGCCCGGGACCACGCTCTCGTACGGCGCCCTCGCGAAGCAGATCGGTAAGCCGCTCGCATCGCGAGCCGTCGGCCTCGCGAACGGCGCCAATCCGATCGCGATCGTCGTACCGTGCCATCGCGTGATCGGTGCGAACGGCACATTGACCGGCTTCGGCGGCGGCTTGCCGCGCAAGCGCTGGCTCCTGGCGCACGAAGGCTCGGAGTTGCAGTTGCTCTAATCTCGCTCGGCACATGCTCGCCGTCGATCGCGTCCGCCGGTCGTTTGGATCCGTGCCGGCCGTCAGCGACGTGAGCTTTCGCGTAGAGCCCGGCACCGTCTTCGGTTTGCTCGGACCCAACGGCGCCGGGAAGACCACAACGATGCGCATGATCTTGGGCATCTACGTTCCCGACGCCGGATCGATTTTGTGGCGCGGGCGCCCGGTCGATCTGCGCGTGCGCCGCACCTTCGGATATCTTCCCGAGGAACGCGGCTTGTACGGCAAGATGACGGTGCTCGATCAGATCGTGTACTTCGGGAAGCTGCACGGCGTGCCGCGCGCGGTCGCGACCGAGCGCGCCCGACACTGGATGGAGATGCTCGGCGTGAGCCAGTACGCGGAGCGCGCCTGTAACGAACTCTCGAGAGGCAACCAGCAGAAGGTGCAGATGGCAAGCGCCGTCATTCACGCGCCCGAGCTGCTCGTGCTCGACGAACCGTTCAGCGGGCTCGATCCGATGAACGCGCAGACCATGCTCGATTGCATCAAGGTTCTCGCGGCCGAAGGTACCTCGATCATCCTCTCGAGCCATCAGATGTTCCAAATCGAGGATGCCTGCCGGTCGTTTTGCATCGTCGGCGCAGGGCGCGTTCGCGCGGCTGGTACGCTCGCCGAATTGCGCAGCGTTTTTCCGACCCGCGTCGTGTGCGTCTCGCCCGATTTGCCCTCGATCCGCGCGGCCTTTGCCGCCAACGGTGCTTCGGAGCCCGCAGTGTCGCCCGGCGGACTCGAATACGAATTTCCGGCCGAGACCGATTTCAGCGCCCTTCTGCGCGATGTGGTCGCGGCCGGCCCCGTGGAATCGTTCGAACGTCGCGAACCGTCGCTCGGCCAAATCTACGCGCGCGCTCTCGAGGAGCGGGCGTGAACGATCTCGGCATCGTGCTCTCCACCGAACTGCTGCGCAAGCTGCGCTCGCGCATTTTCTGGATAGCGACCGCAGGGGGCGTGCTCGTCATCGCGCTGCTGGTGGAAGCGCCGTTCTTCTTCGCGAGGCTCGCGCATACGTCGAACAGCGACATCGTTCTGGCCGGGCCGCCGGTGCTGCGCGACCCCGCAGCGCATTTGCTCGAACGCAGGAAGAACTTTCGCATCGTCGCGCGCGTCGATGCCTTGCCGGTCCACGTCACGCCGGAATATCTGGACCAGCACGGGCACGCGGGAGCTGCGGTCGCCGTGTCGATCGTACGCGGGCGCCTGCACGTCGACGTCTATCCGCGCGACCTCTCAGCGTTCGATGCGGAGAATTTCGGCAGCCTGGTGCCGCTTGCCGTGTCGATCGCGACCGGCCTTCCGGTCCAGCGGATCGAGCGCGTTGCCGCGGTCGCACACACGGCGCATCCGATCGATCGGAAGTTCAAGGATTCGCGCGCCGCGACGGTCGCCCACGGTATCGCGTTCGGACTCGTGCTGATGCTCTACCTCGCGATCATCCTCGGAAGCCAGAGCGTCATGTCCGCCGTCGCCGAAGAAAAGACGAGCAGGATCGCGGAGATCCTGATCGCGACGATCGCGCCTTCGACGCTGCTGTACGGCAAGACGATTGCGGCCGCAATCGTCGCGCTCGTGCAGGTGGGACTGTGGATCGTCACCGCGGCAGCGCTCGTACCGCAGGCCACGCGTTCCTTCGTGCAGGTGTCGGGCGCGGCGGCGCCTGCTGCGAACGCCGGCGGCGCACCGATGATCTTTGCCTTCGATCCGTGGCTGCTTGCGGCGTTTCTCACCTTCTTCATACTCGGATATCTTCAGTACGCAGCCATCTATGCGGCTGCGGCGTCGCTCGTTTCCCGCACCGAAGAGCTGGGCAGCGTCACGACGCCCGTGATCATGCCCGTCGTGGGCGCGTTCTTCATCGCACAGTACGCGCTGCTCGAACCTACGGCGCCGCTCGTAACGATCTGCAGTTTCGTGCCCTTTCTTTCGCCGTTCGTCGCCTTTACGCGGATCGCGGTCACGAGCGTGCCGGGGTGGCAAGTTGCCGTCGCTGTGCTCGTGAACGTAGCGACGGTCGCGGCCTGTTTTTGGGTCGCGGGCCGCGTGTATCGCATCGGCATGCTGCTTTACGGAAAGCCGCCGTCGCTTCCGCAGATCTTCGCCGCCTTACGCGAGTAGCTGCGTTGCCGCTCGCGTTACGCCGGCGTCGCGAGACGAACGGCCGCGAGGCCCGCATAGGCGGCCGCCACTCCGAGCGCGAGGCTTCCCAGCGCATAGGCGCTCGCGCGCAGATAGGCACCTTCCGCACCGAGTGCGTACGTTTCATACGCGAAACTGGAGAAGGTCGTGTACCCGCCGAGCACACCGGTCGTTAAGAAGACGCGCAGATAGGGGCTCATGCCGCCACGGGCCGCCGCGAGCCCGAACACGACGCCGATGAGAAACGAGCCCGTGAGATTAATCGCGAACGTTCCCCACGGGAACCAGGCGCCGAATCGCACCTGCGTCCAGGTCGAAATCAGATAGCGCGCCACCGAACCGAGCGCGCCGCCGGCTGCGACCGCGAGCACTGCGAATCCGATGCGCATGCGTGTAAGGGTTCAGTGCACCGGCGTAAATCGCCCTGCCGCCCCCCGGATCGATCGATCGCTGCAACGCGAGCGGCGGATTGCACTTAGCGCACTTGCGGGCCCCTAATGACGCGGCCGCTGTAGCCTGCTTTGCGAAGCAGAGCGCCGGCGAAGCGATCAAGCGGGTACTACTGATTTGGGCCTTAAAGAAGTTTCTTCGGCCGCTTCCTGCGGCAAATACTGCGATGGAGGGTAACATGTCGACACAACCGGGTACGCCGAACCGCTGGCTGATCGCGGCCGCGGGAACGCTCGTGATGATCTGTCTCGGGACGGTGTATTCGTGGAGCTCGTTCACCCAGCCGCTGATCGCGAGTTTCAATTGGTCGAACCAGACCACGACCTGGGCCTTCGCGGTCGCGATCTTCTGCGTCGGCTGGGGCGCCGTCATCGGCGGCCGCTGGCAAGATAGCGTGGGGCCGCGTAACGTCACGATCGTCGGCGTCGTCCTGTGGGGTCTCGGGAACCTGCTCGCCGGGCTCGGAACGAGCCACTTCGGCGCGCCTTGGCTCTACGTCACCTACGGCATCATCGGCGGCATCGGTAACGGCATGGCGTACATCACGCCGGTCGCGACGGTTACGAAATGGTTTCCGGATAAACGGGGCCTCGCGAGCGGTATGGTCGTGATGGGTTTCGGTCTCGGCGCGTTCTTTTACGGATTTATCCTCAAGGCGATCGGACCGTTCGTTGCCGCCTCTAAACACGCGGGCACCTTCGCGGATGCGAAAGCCGCGGCCGTAAAGGCCGGAACACACTTCGATCCGACGCCCTTTCAGCTCGGCCATCAAGACATCTCGTCGATCATGAGCGTCTTCATCGCGTCCGGCATCGCGTACGCCATCATCGGCGGTCTCGCAGCTCTGATCCTGAGCAATCCGCCCGCCGGCTACCGCGTGGCGAGCGTTCCCACTTCGACGACCGCGCTCAAAGGGAGCTTTGCACCGTCGGAGGTCTTGCGCATGCCGCAATTTTACATGCTATGGGCGATGCTGTTCCTCAACGTAACCGCAGGCATCCTGATCGTGAGCAACGCCGTGCCGATCATTCGGGAACTCACCGGCGCGAGCGCCGCGGTCGCGCTTCCGCTGTATGGTCTGGTCGCGATTTTCAATGGTCTCGGCCGTTTTTTCTGGGGTTCGGTTTCCGATCGCATCGGCCGCAACATGGCGTATGCCGCGATTTTCTTGCTGCAAGTGGTCGTGTTTTTCATCCTTGCCGGATTGCATTCGCTCCCGGCAGTGCTGATCGCATTCGCCATCGTGCTGCTCTGCTACGGCGGCGGCTTCGGCGTCATGCCCTCGTTCAACGCCGACTATTTCGGAACGAAATATCTGGGCGCCAACTACGGCATGATCATTACGGCGTGGGGCTTCGGCGGACTCGTCGGCCCGCTGATCGCAGCGAAAGTCAAAGACACGACGGGCTCGTTCTCGGGCGCGCTCGTACCGGTCGCGATCATGCTGCTGCTCGCCTCGGTCCTCCCGTTCCTGACGAAGAAATCGAGCGCAGTTCCAATGCAAGCGGCATCGGCCCGGTAGCGTCGCGCCCGCTCCCGGCTAGGCGCGAGCCAGTTCGCGCACCGGGAGCAGAATCGTGAACTCGCAGTAGTGCCCCTGTTCCGAACCGACCTCGACGTGGCCGCCGCACTGTTCGATCACGCTCCGGCGAATGACGCTCATGCCGGTGCCGTGGCCCGAATCCGCATCCGGCAGGGCGACGGTGGAAAAGCCGGGCTTGAAGATCAGCCCTGCGATTTGCTCGGCGGTCATGGCGGCGGCGATCTCCGGCGCGACCACGCGCCTCGCGATCGCGCACGTGCGGATCCGGGGCAGATCGAGGCCGCGGCCGTCGTCCCGGAACGTGAACCCGAACTCGCCGGCATCGGTACCGGCGGGACGGATCGTCAGCGTCGCGCGGCGATCTTTGGAAGAAGCACTACGCTCGCTCGGCGACTCGATGCCGTGCATGATGCTGTTGCGCGCGAGATGCTTGAGCACGTCCGTTACGAGCATGCGCGTCGCTTCCGGAAGCCCGCGCGTGTCGAAACCCGCGGCGTCGACGCGCACGTCCATGCCGAGCTTTTGCGCGAGCGACATCGCGAACGCATCGAGCGAAGCCACCACGTCGTCGCCGCTGCCTGCGCCGAAAGTCGGAGCGATTTCCAATTGTAGGGTCCGAGGAAACTTGCCGCGCAGTTCTTCGAGTTCTTCGAGATCGTACCGCAGCTCAGACTGCACGAATGAGACGGAAAGGAAATCGTCACCGCCCACCGCGGCATGACTGCGCACTTCGGCAACCTTCGATTCGAAATCGTGTGCGCGTTTTCGAAAGTAGTCGAACTTGATGAGCGCCGCACTGCTTTCGATGGCATGGAGGGAGCCCAGGATCGCATCGAGGCGCGTCAGGAGGAGTTCGCGATGCCCGCTGCCCGCAGCCGCAAAACCTTGCAGCAGTTGCGCGTCGGCGATCGCGCGAATCTGCGTTCTAGCGGTCGCGATGAATTCGTCGAGCGCGCGACGCTCGATGTGCAGGAGACTAAAGAGCAGCTCGACTTGGCGATCTTTCTGCCGCTCGGCATCGCTGAGTTGACGCTCGAGCTTGACGCGCTCGGTGATATCGTTCACCGCGACGAAGACGCGAACGACGATGCCGTCCTCGACGATGCGGCGGAAACTGAAGTTCAGGAATTTCGCCGTAAACGTGCGCCCCGTATGATCCCAGAAGCTGAGTTCGGCTTCGTTCAGCGGGTTCACGCGCAGGACGGTGCGCTCTTTGCGTTTCGGATCGAAGAGCATGGCGAAGTAATCGCTCGCCGTCCGGTGGAGACGATCGCTCAAGAGTCCTTGCAGCAACTCGAGGATACTGCGACCCGCGAGATCCTTGGTTTCGAAGATCTTCTCGAGTTCGGACGAGTATTGCGGCTGGATGCGGTACTCACTATCGCATAGGAGCAGACCTTGGTTGACGGCTTGCATGATCAGATCGGAGCCGTGCTTCGCGTACGATTCGAGCCGCTGCGCTTCCGCAGCAGCGTCGCGCGCCGCCTGCAGCGACGCTGCCGTTTGCGCGAACAGCTGTCGTATGAGCGATACGATCCAGAAGAGCACGGCACAATCGACGACGACGATAGCGGCGTGCAATACGACGCGTCCCAGCCCCGCTTCCGGAAACACGGCGCGGGGAAAGAGCAGGTCGAGCAACAAGTGATGGGTCGCCGTCAACACTGCCGAAAGCGCGATCGGTTTCCAATCGACGTACACGACGAGCATCCCGAAGATTACGAAAAAATACATGTGCCAGTCGATTTGCCATGGGCCCCGCCCCGCATAGACCATCATGGCCGGACCAGTGGTGAGCGCCGCCGCGATCGTCAGCCGCGCCACGAGCCCACGGCCGCGAAGGGCCACGACCGTTCCCGCGATCGCAGCCAGCAGCATGATCGGGATGACGTTCGCAAGCGGGATACGATTCGAATAGGCCACGAGCGCTACGATCGCGACGTGGAACCAGAGCAGCAGCGCGAACGCCTTCGACGCACGTTGCCGCAATTCGTCGAGATCGCCCGTGAACGCGGCCGGAGCTCGGGACGTTGCCTTCCGCAGTGCCGCGGCGAGTAATGCGCTAGCGGTCTTGATCTTCGCAAACGGAGACTCTGTCGCCGCGTCGTGAAAAACGAGCATATCGGGTCAGCTTTCTTGCCGTCATGGACTGACGAGGGATCGCAAAAGTGGGAAATGAGATGCCGATTCAATCGCTATCGGCGTCGGGGGCGCGAGCGCTTAGATGGAGGGTCCGTCCTGTCGACGGATCCGCGTCATCGCAAATGTGACGCGCGTGCCACGAAGAATCGCGGTCGTTCTTCAGTACCTTACGATGTAAGTGGAAATGGGCCGTACTGACAAAAATTCACTGTCTCTCTGACAGCCGTATCAGCCCTACCGTCCGACTGTATAAGGCGCGTCACAGAACCTTCGGCCGTGTCGCCCGCGCCGCCATGTAGCAGCGCGTCTTCAGGCGGCGCCTGGCCGAGAAAACGAAACGCTCGACAGCCATCAAAAAAGTCAGTTGCTTCCGTTCGCCGTGCGGTCCCTTCCAATAAAAAAGAGCCCGAGGTTCGGGCTCTTCGTGATCTGCTTTTGGCGCTGGCCGCTGTCCGGTTCGATCGCTGCCGGAGTCCGCGCTTTTCGCATCGTCGGACTATCGATGTCGACCGCATATCCTCTACCATCCGCGGTCTGCTTTTGTTGTGCATTATGAGAACGTTGTAGTCTGGACTAGCGTTCGTTCCTATGCAATTTGTCGACCGAACCTAATGCAAGTTTCATAGAAAGAGCGCGCTCGAATCCATTGTTGTCGCAGGACACATGACGGTCGCGCGCCTCAGTAATTCGTACTGACACGGGTCTCGACAACCGGCAGCAAGCCTTTGTGCGCCTTGCAATCCAAGAACGCGTGTGAGACTCTGGCGTCAGGAAGTTTTGAGATCGGGGCGGCATTCTTTTAAGATCGGGGCGGCGTGCCCCCCGATGGCCCCCAACGGCGCACTCGCGCCGTGTTGAAAAGATCGGGGCGGCGTGCCCCCGATGGCCCCCAACGGCGCACTCGCGCCGTGTTGAAAAAGATCAATACTGCATGGAGTCCACTATGGCTGCTTTCCGACTACTGCGCATTACGGTCGCCCTGTGCTTTTCTGCGTCGGTGCTGGCTGCGTGCAGTAGCGGAGGCGGCGCTCCGGCAGCGGGCAGCTCGCCGAGTCCGATCGGTACTGCCACGGCCGTCGCGAGCGCGGCGCCGACCGCGAGCCCGAGCGCGGCGCCGGCCGCGAGCCCGAGCGCGGGGCCGACGGCCGTGGCGAGCAGTGCACCGACCGCGACGCCGGCTTCCGGTTCGACGCCGGCGATTACCGGGCTGCACGTTTCCGGCAACGAGATCCTCAACGGTGCAAACCAGCAGATCGTGCCGCACGGCGTCGACCGTTCGGGCACGGAATACACCTGCGTGCAAGGCAACGGCATCTTCGACGGACCGAGCGATCAGACGTCGGTCGCGGCGATGGCAAGCTGGCACATCAACGCCGTGCGGGTTCCGCTCAACGAAGATTGCTGGCTTGCCATCAACGGCGTCAACGCGTCGTATGCGGGTGCGAACTATCAAAACGCGATCGTGAATTACGTGGACCTGCTCAACAGCAACGGGCTCATCGCAATCTTGGATCTCCACTGGAACGCTCCGGGCACGACTTCCGCCACGGGGCAGGAACCCATGGCCGACGCCGACCATTCTCCGGCATTCTGGACGTCCGTAGCATCGACGTTCAAGGGAAACAGCTCCGTGATCTTCGATCTCTATAACGAGCCGTATTCCATCACGTGGAGCTGCTGGCTCAATGGGGGATCGTCGAGCGCTTGCAATACGTCGTTCGACCTTGCGGGGATGAACACGCTGATTTCTTCGGTGCGCGCGACCGGCGCCACGAACATCGTGATGGCCGGCGGCCTCGCGTATTCGAACGATCTCTCCGAGTGGCTGCAAAACAAACCGACGGATCCGGCCGGGAACCTTGCTGCCAGCTGGCACGTGTACAACTTCAATAGCTGCGACACCACGAGCTGCTACGACAGCACGGCGGCACCGGTTGCGGCCAGCGTTCCGATCATAGCGGGCGAGATCGGCGAAAACGATTGCGCCGATGGATTCATCGATTCGCTGATGCCGTACATGGACGCGCACGGCATCGGCTACCTCGGCTGGGCCTGGAACGCGGATTTCAACTGCAGCAGCGGCCCGAGCTTGATCAGCGACTACAGCGGAACGCCGACGGCGTACGGCATCGGCTTGCAACAGCATCTCGCATCCATCGCCCCCAGCTCCGTTCGCCGCCGCCAATCGCGATGAACGCGCCTGCCGTCGACCAGCAACTGCTCGGGATCGTGAGTGGAGCCGAGGTCGCCTCGATCGCTGATGTGGTCGCGAAACTTCAAGCAATCGATAGCGTTTTGCCCGGTAACGACGGGCTCAAATGGTTCAACCTCCTCTACTTGAAGGTGACCGAACACGTCGATTTGCAGCCGCCGGCGGGCGGATGGGGTGACGCGCAGTGGCTGGTGCGCCTCGACGTCGTATTTGCGGGGCTGTTCCTAAGCGCGGTCAAGAATTGGCTGCAGCAGTCGCCGAACGTCCCGAGTTCCTGGCAGGCTCTGTTCGAGGCGCGCTTCGCGGCCGGCATCGATCGCATCCAATTCGCCCTCGCAGGCATGAACGCGCACATCAACCACGATCTGGCGCTCGCATTGCTCCAGACGGATGCCGAAATGAATCTAACGCCCGGCATGGCAAGCCCGGAGCACACCGATTTCGAACGGGTGAACGGCATTCTTGAAGTCGTCCTGCCACAGGCCCTGGCCTTTCTCGCGACCGACGTGCTCGGCGAGACGGCACAAGACACGGGCAAGATCGGACGCCTGCTCGCCATCTGGAGCGTCGGCGCCGCGCGCGACTTTGCGTGGAATTTTGCCGACACGCTTCGCCCTATGAGCGGCGACGTACGGAGCGCAACGCTCGGGTTGCAGGATCAAACGACCGGAGTTTTAGGACGAAGCCTGCTATTGCCGATGCCATAATCGCACCGCCGGCCCGACGGCCTACCGGATACGATCGTGCGCGGCGTAGACGTTGAAGCGTTCGCCGCGCAGAAATCCAACGAGCGTCACGTTGAAGCGGCGTGCCACGTCGACGGCAAGACTGCTCGGCGCCGAAACGGCGCACACCACGGGAATCCGTGCTGTAACCGCTTTTTGCAGCAACTCGTAACTTGCCCGTCCGCTCACCAGCAGCACGCAATCTGCGAGCGGTAACCGTTGCTGCAAAAGCGCCCATCCGATGGCCTTATCCAGCGCGTTGTGGCGCCCGACGTCCTCACGCAGTACCACGAGCTCGCCCGAGGGCGTGAAGATCCCGGCCGCATGCAAACCGCCGGTCTTCGAAAACACGCCTTGTGCCGCGCGCAATCGCTCCGGCAGCGCCGTGATCGTTGCCGCCTCCATATGAAAGGCGCCCCCAACGGGCGTGACCCCGCGCGATTCGAGCGATTCGAGCTGCGCGCGGCCGCAGACGCCGCAGGCGCTCGTCATCGTGAAGTGCCGTTCGAGCGCGTCGAGCGACGGCAGCGCAGAGGCGGCGAGGTCGACGTTGACGACGTTATACTGCTGGTCGGCATCGAGCGAACCATCCAAACAATACGTGATCCCGCGCAGGCCGTCAAAACCGGCGATCACGCCTTCGCCGTACAAGAATCCCGCAGCCAATTCGAAATCGTTTCCGGGCGTGCGCATCGTGATGGCGACGGTTCGCGACTCGCTGCCCGCGCGCAGACGAATTTCGAGCGGCTCTTCGGTTGCCACGCGATCGTAACGCGCCGCAGCCTTGCCGCCTTCGAACGTGACGATGCGCGTTTCGACCGACGATCCGGGGCGGTGCGGCCGCTCGTCGATCATTCCGGTTGGCGCGCGGCTGCCTTTGGATCTTCGGAGGACGCTTTGCCGGCTTCGATGAGCGTCTCGCGCAAGACGTAGCCGCCGGTAAGTGTCAACGCCGAAGCGAGCAGCGTTTTCCATTTGGCGTGAATCGGCACGAGGTTGAGCATCGCGGGCAACGCGATGCCGAATCCCATGGTCCACGTCCGCAATTTGTCGCCGCGCGGCCCGGCGTACATCGGCTTCCCGTACTCGCCCGCATGCCGTTCGAAACCGAGCAGCAGCCCGAGTTCGGCCAGCGAAGCGACGAGTTCCAGCCGCTCGAGCTTCACGAGCGTCCGCGGGTTGCCGCCCGTTACGCTCAGAACCGCCGCGTTAGCAGCGCACGCGCTCGCGAGTCCGGAACAAACGGAAAACGCGGGAATGAAGCGCTTTCCGATCGCCCACGCCGGTATTGCCGTGGCACTAATCAGCACGCCCGTGTAGCCCGCGATGAATGCGCCCAAAAGCGCCAGCAGCGGTTTTACGACCGCACGCGGCGCGAGCAGCGCAATCCAGCCCGGCAGCAAGCCGTCTTCGGCCGCCTGCCCCGCAGCGCCGGCCGTTGCAGGCAGCGAAAACGCGATGAGGCCCCAGACGCCCATCGACATCACCGATTTGAATTTCACGATCCGCAGCATGTGCAAGAACCGCTCGGGCCGCCCGAGGTGTTTGACCAGCACGAGCGGACACGTCGATGCCAGGACGAACGAGAGGTAGCGCGCGCTGCGCGCGAGTTCGGCGTCATCGCCCCCTTCGTCGGCGACCGCGGCGAGAATCCCGGAGCCGCCCATGACGCCGCCCATGAACAGATAGAGGATGACTTCCCATTCCCAGTGCGGCTTCTTGAGCAGCGGCCGGTCGTAATACGTCGGCGCTGCGTGCGCGGGCAAGATGTCGCCGTTCGATGCGCCGCGATACGACGCACCGGGATCGTACTTTGCAAAATCCGCCGGCGTGGTGCTCACGCGCGGCGGAAGATGGCGAACCCGATGGCAGTCAAGGCGGCAGCGGCGAGTGCGGCGCTCGTGTATCCGGCGCGCTGATGGGTGGACGGCAGCACGGGGCGTTCCGGAAGATTATAGGCGCCCGGCGCTTCGGTCAGCAAGAAGAATGCGTTGAGGTTGCCGGTGGAGGCGCCGCTATCGACGCCGTACAGGTACGAATCGACGCCGCGCTCGGCCAGCGTTTCGACGCGCTTCTTCGCGCGCTCGTGCAATTCTGCGACGTCGCCGAATTGAATCGATTCGGTGGGGCACGCCTTCGCGCAGGCGGGAATGAACCCGACTTTTTGACGGTCGTAGCAGAGCGTGCACTTGCCCGCGATGCCGCCGGTCGTCTGCGTTGCGTCGTCGTGCGTGCGGCCGTCCGACTCGAAATGGCGGCCTTCGGTGTAATCGGCGTGCGAAATCAAATCCACGACACCGAACGGACACGACGGCACGCAGTACCCGCACCCGTTGCACACGTCGGGCTGAATATAGACGTCGTCGAACTCATTGCGCACGATCGCGCCCGTCGGACATGCTTCCATGCAGCCCGCATGCGTGCAGTGCTTGCAGACGTCGCTCATCATCAGCCACTTGTTGAGCGACGGCGGCGCCTCCGGCGGGGCGGTCTGTTCGATGAAGGCGACGTGCCGCCAGGTCGTCGCGCCGAGTGCCATCGTGTTGTCGTAGGAATTCCCGCTGAACTCATACCCGTCGGCGGGAAGCTGGTTCCACTGCTTGCACGCTACCTCGCAGGCCTTGCAGCCGATGCACAGCGTCGTGTCCGTGAAAAAGCCTTTCGACATGTCGCTCCCTTCGCCGCGGCCTAGACCGCTCCGTTATCGCGGCCGTGCGGATGGGACTCGCCGGTTGTGGTGCGCTGATCCGACGGCACGTCGCGATCGACGATATCCGTGGCGGCGGCGTACGTGCTGCGACGCCCCGCGCGTATCGTGCACGTGATCGTCTTGGCTTCGTGAATCGACACGTTGGGATCCATCGCCAGTGGAATGAGCTGGCCGACCGTATCGCCAGTTGCGTGGCCGAGCGTTCCATAGTTGTAGGGAATGCCCACCTGGTGCACGCGGCGCCCCTTCCCGAGCCGGAGCGGGCGCATGCGTCCGCTCACGAGCGCGCGCGCTTCGATCTCGCCGAGCTTCGTCACGATCGTCACCCAATCGCCGTTGCGCACGTGCTTCTGCACCGCAAGTTCCGGATCGATCTCGGCGAACAGCGCGGGCTGCAGTTCGGCGAGCCACGGCACGTAGCGCGTCATGATGCCGGAATGCTCCGTTAAGCGATAGGTCGTAAGCACGTAGGGAAAATCCGGAGATTCCGGAGCGTTGTAGCGGTTGTCGTCGCGATCCCATTCGCGCAGCGTCGGATTGTTGTGCTGTTTGTAGACCGGGTTACGCACGACGGATTCGAGTGGTTCGTAGTGGGCCGGCAAGGGGCCGTCTTTGAGCGCACCCGCCACGAAGAGCTGCGCCCGGCCGTCGACCTGCATGATGAACGGATCGCTACCCGAGTGCGCGTCGATGCCGCTGGCGCCGGGCTGCGCTTGCGCGTGCGGCGACTTGTCGACGGGAAAATCCGGAACGTCCGGCCCCATCCATTTCCCGGCGGCCTCGTCCCAATAGATGTATTTCTTGCGTTCGCTCCACGGCTTGCCGTCGGGATCTGCGGAGGCGCGGTTGTAGAGCATGCGGCGATTCGCGGGCCACGCGAAACCCCAATCGAGTGAGGCGATGTCGTCGCCCCTGCGACTCCGCGCGCGATTTGTCGCTTTGTCGGGCGCTACGCCGGAGTAGATCCAACATCCGCAGGCCGTGCTGCCGTCATCCTTGAGGGCGGCGAATCCGGGGACTTGCTCGCACTCCGTCATCGGCTCGCCCGGCTTTACCAGATAGCCGTTGATCTCTTGCAGCACTCTGCGCACCGACGGTTCTCCCTTAGCGCGCTCGTGCTCGTCGTCGCTCGTGTAGTCCCACGTCAGCAGCCCGATACCGCGATCTTTGGGATCGGTCGATTTTTCGTAGAGTGCTTTAAGACGCAGCCCAAGTTGGTGGAAGAGATATAAATCCGAACGCGCGTCGCCCGCCGGTTCGACCGCCTTATCGTGGAATTGCAGCAGTCGATTGGTGTTGACCATCGTGCCTTCTTTTTCCAAGATCACGGCGGATGGAAGAAAAAACAGTTCGGTCCCGATCTTGCTCGGATCGGCGCCTTCGCGCTGCCAGAAGGCAGCCGTCTCCGTCTCGTAGCCGTCGACGACGACCATCCATTCGAGACGCTCGAGCGCGGCCCGCGCGAGTTCGGCGTTGAGTCCCGACGACGCCGGATTTTGGCCGATTACGAAGTAGCCCTTCACCCCGCCGTCCTTCATCAAGACCTGCGTGGGCAAGGCGGAGTGGTCGCCCGAAATCTGCGGCAAATATTCGAAGGCGTAGTCGTTCTCGGCCGTCGCGGCATCGCCGTAATACGCCTTGAGCAGCGAGATGACGTACTTGGGCGTGTTGGCCCACCATCCGGTCGGCTTCGTCGCGTTCTTCAGATACTCGGCCAGCGTCTGCTCTTCGCGCAGCGCCGAGGGCATCGGCAAATAGCCCGGCAGACTATCGTAGAGCGTCGGAATATCCGTCGCGCCCTGAATGTTGGCGTGGCCGCGCAGCGCCATGATCCCGCCGCCCGGGCGGCCCATGTTGCCGAGCAGCATCTGCAAAATCGAGGCGGTCCGAATATACTGCACGCCCACGGTATGCTGCGTCCAGCCGACCGCGTAGGCGAACGCCGTCGTGCGTTCGCGCGTGCTGTTATCGGCGAGCGCGTTCGCAATCTCCAAGAACGACTCGCGCGGGGTCCCGCACACGTCTTCGACGAGTTCGGGCGTATAGCGCGCGAAGTGCCGGCGCAGCACGTTGATCACGCAGCGCGGATGCTGGAGCGTTTCGTCGCGTTTCGGTTTTTTCACGGTCCCGTCGCCGTCGGCGCGCGGAACGTCTTCCATCTCGAATTGCCACGAGTCGGTCGTATAGGTGCCCGGCGCCGGCCCGTGGGCGTTGTCGTCCTTGCCCATCATGCCCATCGAACCGCGATCGTGGTCGCCGCTGTGACCCGGCGGCACGTCGTTGAATCCCGAGAAGAGCCCGTCGAGATCTTCCGTATCCCCGAAAGCTTCGCCGACGAGAAACGATGCGTTGGTGTAGGCCACGACGTACTCGCGGAAGTACCGCTCGTTCTCGATCATCCACGAAATCAAGGCGCCGAGAAAAACGATATCCGTGCCGCTGCGAATCGGCGCGTAAATATCCGCCAAAGCCGAGGTCCGCGTGAAGCGCGGATCGACGTGGATGATCTTCGCGCCGCGTTCTTTGGCCATCATCACGAAGCGAAACGCGACCGGGTGGCACTCCGCGAAGTTCGAACCTTCGATGAGGATGCAATCCGCGTTGCGCAGATCCTGAACGTACGTGGTCGCGCCGCCGCGTCCGAATGAGGTGCCGAGACCCGGCACCGTAGAGCTATGTCAAATTCGAGCTTGATTCTCGACGGAGACGATACCGCAGGCCTTCATTAACTTCTGCAGCAGGTAGTTCTCTTCGATGCCGAACGTCGCGCCGCCGAGCGAGGCGATGCCGAGCGTATGGTTAACACGTTTACCATTTGGCAGCGCGCGCACGAACGTTTCTTCGCGCGTTTTATAAAAGCGTTCGGCGATGCGATCGAGCACCCAGTGCAGCGGTTTTTCTTCCCACTCCGTTGCGTATGGCGCGCGATACTTCGCGGTCGTCCAGCGCGCCTCGTTGACGGTCATGCCGAAGATCGCGGAGCCCTTAGGGCAGAGATGCCCGCCGCTGATCGGACTATCGGGATTGCCTTCGACGTCGAGCAACTTGCCTTCGTCGTTCACATAGGCGACGGTGCTGCAGCCGACGGCGCAGTAGGGGCACACGCTGACGACGCCCTTCGCACCCTTGACCCGGCCGGCAAGCTGACGAGAACGCTTGGATTCTACGTTAGGCAGGTTGCCGATACGGTTGCTGAGCCGCAACGCCCCGGCCGCGCGCGAGAGGATCGCGCCGAGGTCGAGCGCCGGTTTCTTGATCGCCACGCAAAGCTCCCGATAAGGTCTCGCAGGGGTTGTCGCTATTTACCCCCTTGGACGCAGCAGAACCCATGCCTGGTTGAACGGGAAAGCTTTTTCACGTCAGGAACCGCCGCAGCTCGTCTGCTCCTCAGCCTTCGACGCGGCCTTTGCAGCTGCGCTCGCGACCGAATTGCCTTCAACAGCGCCGCTATCTTGCGTGACGGCGAGCATGAGGGCCGTCACCAGGTTGCACGCCAATTGCCTCCATTTCGGCACCGTCTTCACGGCCGCCTCATCGGTCTCTGCTTCCTCTTCGACTTCTTGGTGACGGCCGAGTGCGTTCTCATCACGTAGCGTTCCGGTCGCGGGGTCGGCGACCCAAAAAGCGTAGGGCGGTCCGCCGGCTTGAAGAATGGCCGGAACCATCGCAAGCACCGACGCGCCGCTCGCGAGGTGCGCCGAGATGCGCGCTCGGGCATCGGCAGGCACGGCGACGTTCGCATCGAGCGAGGTGTCGCCCGGGTGCAGGCCGACGATCTTCGCGCCGGTCAGTGCGTCCACATCGAACTCCGCGAGCGCGTCGCTATTGTTTTTCGCGCCGGAACCGCTCTCCACGGGCGAATTCTTGTTGATGATTTCCCGCTCGGCCAAAACGGACGCGCTCGAGTAGAGGGGCCGTGCTTCGTTTGCGGTGAGCGGAACGGCGTCGTCGTTCGCGAGATCGATCATCATGCCGCCGTTGTTCGATACCGCAACGAGACTGATTCCCGGCTGCGCCGCCGCCACGTCGATCACCCCGCCGGAAGCGTCGTCCATCAACGCGCGTCGCAAGTTGAAGTAGGCGCCGTTCATGCGCGCGAGCGCACCGCTCAGGGCTCCGGAGTCGAGCGCGGGCCCGATGGTCGATGGGCCACCGCCGCTCGCCACGTTGCCGCCCGAAACGGCGACATTCCAGACGGTCTGCATGGAGCGGTAGTCCGATGCTTCGGGCTGCTCCGTGAGCGGTGGCGGCGTCGCTTTGCCGGCGCGCGCGGCGAATCCGATGCGATCGAAGATCGGGCTGCGAATGTGCGCCGGATCGGCGCCCGGTGCCGTGACGGAAAGGTCGATCCAAAGCGCGGACACGATCGGAACCGGCGGCGGCGTCGCGCTCGGGACGGGCGACGGCGTCGCTTTCGTGTCGAACAAGCCCGCGACGCCTTTGAGGCCCTGCGCGACCGCCGCGCCCGTATTGGGGCCGCCGAGGATTTGCTGCGGCAGAACGATCGGCGTGCCCGTCACGCTCTCGTTGCCGATTCGCAGGAGCGGTGTGAACGCGACCGCGCCGGTCGGGGCGACGGCGGGCGTGAGGCCTGCGTCCGTGCCGGTGGGTTCGGCGAACATGAACGTGACGTCGCGGTCGCCGATGTCGGCCGTGCGAATCGTGCGATCGAGCACGGCCGCGACCTGCGGGGCGCCCGGCGACGTTTCGGACGTGACGCGCACGTCGAGCACGTCGTAGACGCTGTCGGGCAGCGTTGCGACCGTCGTCTGCGGGGCGCAGCGCGTCTTTCCCGGCACGGCACCCTCGATCGTGGGATCGAGATCGACCCACGCGCCGCCGACGTTCGCGCGCAGCCAGACGTGGTTCGCCGCGAGCGCACGCAAACGAGCCGCGCCCGGAGCGTTTTGCGGCAGCGTCACGCCCGCCGTCGCGAGCGCGGATGAGAGCTTCGTGCCCTCGGCTTGCGTCTTCATCACCATCGACGTCCAAGTTGAAGCCCAAGTTTTGAGGACGGCCTCGGTTTTCGGATCGGACGTCGATGCGAGAGCGCCGCTGGCGGCTTGCAGCAAGATCTTGGGATGCACCTTCGTTGCACGAATCTGCGCCACCAAGGCGTCGGCATCGGCGTCGCCGAGCGCGCACTGTGCGAACTGCGTTGCGATCGACGGCGTGCCGGAGCGGAGGACATCGCGTAAGAGCAACGTCTTGTCGATGCTGTTGCCGCTGCCGCTGCGAAGCGCGCCCACTGCGCCGCCCAATGCGCCGGGATACAAATCGTTGCCCAGAGCTGCGACGCTCGCGAGCGCGTGTTGCGGATCTTTCGGGACGCCGGGGAAGGCTGCTGCGACCTCAGGGCTGACGTCTCCGCTGCCTTTGGGGACGAAGAGGGGGCCGGAGCCGGCATCGCCCGATAACGGGTTCGCGGAGCCGCCGACTAGGCCGCCTCCCCGGGCGACGACGGCGTTTGCTGCGGTTCCCGCGTTCGCGCCGGGTAGCTGCGCCGCGGGCGCGGCCGGATGTTCGAAGGCGACGATCGTCGCGAGGCCGGCGCTCCCGGCTGCGAATGCGCCGAGTTGTGTCGCGGCTGCCAAGGCGACTGCGAGTATGAGGGACGCCGCTGCGGCGGCTCCGCGTTTGCGCGCGAAGAGCACGCAGGAGTGAACGAGCGCCGCGAGCGCTGCGATGGGCAGCAAAACTTCAGCAGCGACGTACGCACCGCGCGTCCATGCGAGCGGCGCCGAGCCGAAGGCCGCAACGAGGCCGCCATGCTGGACCGACGCGGCTGCCGTCACGAGCCCGTAGAGCGCGAGCAGCACCACGACCGCGCGAGCGATGATATGCGGAATCGCAAACCACAGCGCGACCGCAGCCGCAAGAATCCCGGCACCAAAGACGAGGGCGGCCGTGTCGGCGGAGCCGAGCCCGGTCGCCGCGGGCGCAGCGCCGGTGCCGGCGATCGTCGCAAATGCGAAGGCCGCGAACAAGACGAGCGCCGCAAAGGCGGTACCGATCCACGGGCGCGACCAGGACAGCGCCAAGCCGAGCGTCCCGAATGCCGCCGCCGCGCCGATCGCGACGAGGCTCGGCAGCGGACCGTGCGCCGAGCCTACCGCCGCATCCGCCATGGCGGCGACGAGGGCGAGGGTGACGAGTCGAGCGATCCAGAGCATTCGAGCGCGGTCCGATCCCGAGTCCGTGAGGACTCACGGCGATGAGGAAAGAGGACGATGAGCGACCCGTTCGGATGCGCCGCCCTTCACGCCTACGATTCTAGCGCGCCCCCGTCCGGCAGGCGTTCCGAGCCTGCCGACAAGCTCCCGTGGCGAGCGGCACGACGCGAGCGCGCCGGGCGTTAACGTTTTCGCTTCGCGGCGACGAAGGCTAACACGTCCGCGAGCGGCCGCGCGTTGAGCACCTCGGCGCGCGTCACCCAGGCGCGGCGCGCGAGGCCGACCGCATACTCGACGTTCCAGAGATGATCGACGGCGTGTGCGTCGCTATCGAGCGAAAACGTAACGCCGAACGAACGCGCGCGCCGCGCCAGGCTGCTCGGAAGATCGAGACGCACGGGCTGCCCGTCGATCTCGAGCGCCGTGCCGGTGCGGGCTGCGGCTGCGAACACGACGTCGTAGTCGTATTCGTAGCCATGGGTCGTTTCGGCGCTCCGGCCCGTGGGATGGCCGATGATCGTCACGTACGGATTTTCGCAGGCGCGTACGAGCCGCGCGGTCATCGCGTCGCGCGGCATTCCCATGGCATCGTGCACGCTCGCGACCACGATATCGAGTTCGGCCAGAACGGCATCCTCGTAATCGAGCGAGCCGTCGGGAAGAATGTCGACCTCGGCCGAGCACAGCGTATGGATGCCGAACCGGTCGCCGATCGCACGCACCTTCTCGCGTTGCGCGCGCAGTTCGCTCGGATCGAGCCCGACTCTACCGCGACCCCACGAGTGGTCGGAAATCGAGTGGTACGCATAGCCTCGCGCCGCGGCGGCCGCGATCATCTCCTCTAGCGTATTTTTGCCATCGCTCCACGTGCAATGCATGTGAAAATCACCGCGCAGGTCCGCGAGCGCGACGGGTTCCGGCAACGTTCCCTTCAGCGCCGCTTCGATCTCTCCGAGGCCGAGCCGCATCTCGGGCACGATGTAGGGCAGGCCGAGCGCCGCGTAGACTTCCGCTTCCGTACGACAGGTTAGATTTTCTCCGCTCGCGACGCTCAGGATGCCGTTCTCGCTCACCCGCAAGCCCTTGCGCACCGCGAGTTCGCGCAGCTGGATGTTGTGCTCGCGCGAACCGGTAAAGTGCTGTAACAAATTCCCGAACACATCTTCGGGAAGCACGCGCAGGTCGATCTGCAAGCCGCCTTCGAGCCAGATCGAAGCTTTCGTAACCCCTTCCGCGAGCACGGCCTCCGCGCGTTCCCATTGCACGAAGCGTGCGATCACGTCGCCGGGTTGGGCCGAGGTGCACACGATATCGATGTCGCCCACGGTTTCTTCCGAGCGACGCAGGCTGCCGGCCACCGTGAGATTTTGCGCTTTGCCGCCGCCCTCGAGATAGGCCATGACCGTTCGTGCGAGCGGCAGCGCCCGGCCGAGCGGGGTTCGCTTCTGGCGGCCTTTGTACGCAAGCACGCCGCGTTTGATGTTCTCCAGCGTCTTTTTTCCGAGCCGCGGCATGCCCTCGAGCGTGCCCGCCGCGAGCGCACTGTCGAGATCTGCAAGCGAAGCGATCCCTTGCTCGTTAAACAAGGCCTGCGCGGTTTTCATTCCGATTCCTGAGACGCCGAGCACTTCGAGCAGGGTCAGCGGATACCGGGCCGCGAGCTCCTCGCGATATGCGATGCTGCCCGTCTCGAGCAATTCTGCGATGCGCGCGGCAATCGTTTTCCCCACGCCGGGAAGCTTTTGGAGCTCGTTGCTCGCGATCAAGGCGGCTGCCGGAGCCGCGTTTTCCAGGGTTTCCGCTGCCCGCTCGTAGGCCATGAACTTGAAGAACGGTTCCCCGGCGAACTCCATCAAGGAGCGAATCTCCTTGAGCGTGCGGGCGATCTCGTGGTTCGTCGGTGTGGCGCTCACAAGAGGTCGAGCTTTCAACGAATTCGTACGAACGTCCCATGCTTCGCGTCGAGCGACTCGATCCCGAGATCTTCAACCTGCCCGTTGAGAAAATGCGGGCGGGTTACTATTCCGACACCTACTTTAATCGCACGCGGGAGATTCTCGAACGCGACCGGTACCGGCCGCGCGTGCGAATGCAGATCTTCCAGCGCAGCCACGCGGTGCTCTGCGGCATCGACGAGGCAATCGCAATCCTGCGCTTGTGCTCGGGCTCGTACGCGAAGGACGGATCTTGGGTCGACGGCTGGGGCGAGCTCGACGTGCGCGCATTGCACGACGGCTACGAGATCGCCCCTTACGAAACCATCATGACGATCGAAGGCGAATACTCGCTCTTCGCACACTTGGAAACGCCGTATCTCGGCGTGCTATCGCGGCGCACGCGCATTGCCACAAACGCGCGCGAAATCGTGGCCGCGGCTAACGGCAAGGAAGTGTTGTTCTTTCCCGCTCGCTTCGATCACCATCAGATGCAGACCGGCGACGGCTACGCCGCCTACATCTCGGGCGCGCTCGGCGTATCGACCGACGCAAACGCCGAGTGGTGGGGTTCGCGCGGGATGGGGACCGTTCCGCACGCACTCATCGCCGCGTACGGAGGCGATACGGTGCTCGCCACGCAGAAGTTCGCGCAGTACATCGCTCCCGACGTGCACGTGATATCGCTCGTCGATTTCGATAACGATTGCGTTGCAACGAGCGTCGCCGTTGCGCGAGCCCTCGGGACGCGCCTCTGGGGCGTGCGGCTGGACACGTCCGGAACGCTGGTCGACAAGTCGCTCTGGTCGCAGATGGGGACGTTTACGCCCACGGGTGTCGTGCCGCAACTCGTACGCAACGTACGCGAAGCGCTCGATGCGAACGGTTTCGACTACGTGAAGATCGTCGCGAGCGGCGGCTTTGATGCGCGCAAGATCCGGCAGTTTGAAGAGGAGGACGTACCGGTCGACGCCTTCGCGGTCGGCAGCGCATTCTTCGAAGGCACCGGCCGGTTTGATTTCACGGCCGATATCGTGGCCATCGAGCGCGACGGCGCTTGGACCGAATGCCATAAAGCCGGCCGTCCCGAGCGGCCCAGCCGGCGATTGACGATCGTCGCGGATTGAAGATATTTCGGGCCATCGACGTCGCGTTCGAGCGCGACGGCGTGGCGTTGATGGCTCCGTTTTCCCTCGCGCTCGAAGCCGGGGGCGATGCCGAACTGATGCAGCCGAGCGCGCGCGCGGCCTCCGTAGCGGCGCGAATTTGCGCCGCCATCGTGCGGCCCACGCGCGGCGTGGCCTACGTCGGAGATTTCGAGACGCGGCTACAGCCGCCGCAAGCAAAACGCATGGTGGGATTCGTCGATCGCGCAGGATTTAGCGGCGACGATCATGCGTTGCGCTGCGAGGTCGCGTTCCGGGCCGACGTATGGAATCTCGATAAGTCTGCGGCCCAGGCGCGAGCCTCGCTCGTTCTCGAAGCGCTCGGCGAAGGAGCCTACGCGCGCGCGATTGCGCTCGCGCTCGTGGCGGACGTCGCGCTCTTGGTGCTCGATCAGCCGGCCTCGAACATCGCGCGCAGCGTTCGGGACATCGCGCCCGGAGCGGCGATCATCGCGACGATCGCGACCATCGCGAGTACGCCGTGAACGAATTCCGAGCCACGCTTGCAATCGTTCGGCGTCATCTCGATCGGCGTTTCGCGATCGACTGGGCGATGCAATTCGGCATCGTCGCCGCGATCGCGTACGCGTTCACACGAACCTTCGCTCATCCGATTCTCCCGCTCCTGATCGCAAGTACGCTCGCAGCGGCGAGCACGGCGGAGCGCACCCACGCCGAATCGCTGCGGCGCCTGACGTTCTTCGCGATGCCGCTCTACGGCCGCCAGCTCGCACGGGCCCACGCGATCGCGCCGAGCCTGCTCGCGCTCTCCATTCCGGCAGGCTACGCCCTCGGTTCCGCGTTACGCACGCGCGAATTTCCGCTCCCGCTCTTCCTTGCGATGACGTGCGCCGCGCTGATTGCGACGCTCGTGTCGCTCTCCTCGATCTTTCGCGAGGGCGTCCGCGCGTGGCTTTACGTCGCGCTTGCGATCTTGGTCGGCCCGATCGTTACGCTGCCGTACGTTCTGCGACCCGCCCACGAAACGTGGTACGCACTCGCACTCACCGCCGTCATCGGGTTCTTCGCGTTGCGCGCCTTCGGCGAGACGCTCGCACGATACGATCCTCTCCCGCTTTAGCGCAGACAAAGATACGGTCGCCGCACGTGCGATCCACATTTTAGCCGAAGCCTAGGGGCGGTTTAGACCGGCTGCGTGATAGCCGAGGAGAGCTTTTCTACCATCGCGCGATTGAAAAGAATCATATCGCCGAGACCGCGCGTGGTGATCCAGTGGCCGTCTTGGACGGTCGGCTGATCGCGGTAGAGTCCGCCGGCATTGCGAATATCGTCGGAGATCGAGGGGGAGCCCGTCATCGTGCGGCTGCGCGCGACTTGCGCCGAGATCAGCACGCTTGCACCGTGGCCGATCACGAAGATCGGTTTTTTCGCCGTGTCGAATTCACGTACGAACCGCTGCACTTCGCGGTTCGCGCGGATCCGGTCGGGCGAGATGCCTCCGGGGATCAGCAGCCCATCGAAATCTTCAGCCGTGCAATCCGCCACGACTTCCTCGGCCTTCGAGGGAACGCCGTCGTCGAGATTGCGCTTGCTCCGGATGCGGATCTTCGCCTTGTCGTCGACGCCCACGATCGTAACGATCGCACCCGCTTCTTCCAGAATCCGGCGCGGCTCGCTGAGTTCCGTTTCCTCAAAACCGTCGCCGATGAGCGCGGCGATGCGCTTTCCGTCTATCCCTGATTGCATAGTGCGCCGTGGGTTCCGTAGGCCGCCGCCCTTTTCTTCTAAGATCGGGGCGGCGTGCCCCCCGATGGCCCCCAACGGCGCACTCGCGCCGTGTTGAAAGGATCGGGGCGGCGTGCCTTTTGTCGAGATCGGGGCGGCGTGCCTTTTGTCGAAATCGGGGCGGCGTGCCCCCCGATGGCCCCCAACGGCGCACTCGCGCCGTGTTGAAGGATCGGGGCGGCGTGCCCCCCGATGGCCCCCAACGGCGCACTCGCGCCGTGTTGGGGGTCGGGGAGGGCCCCGATGGGCCGAAATTTTGTGAGCGAGTATCGACCTTCCGCAGCCATGAGCCCGGGAGTCCGGGCCCGGGGGGCATCGGGGGGCCGTGCCGCCCCGATCTTAAAGCAGGCCGGTTTGCTGGGCGGCCGTACGGAGGAGGTAGGTCAGTTCGAGTTCGAGTTTTCCTAGCGGGTCGAGCAGGTCGTCGGCTGCCAATGCCTTCAGGGTGGGGTTTCGGACGAACATGTCGCGCTCGGGCACGGGATGGCGGGGGTTGATCTCGCGCATGTAAATGCGAGCGTCCTTACGGACTTGGCCCTCGGGCAGAAAGTACAGTGGATCTAAACCAAGCGCGTAAACTTCCAGCGAAAGGAGCTGCGCACGCTGCATGAACTCGATCGCGTGCAGCCGCAATGCGTGCGCCAAGCGGGCGAGCTCGGCAGTGGTAACCCGGCGGTTGCCGGCGAAGATTCGTTCGATTGTCGGCTCGTCCCAGCTCACGGCGTTCGCGAGGGCGGCCGCGTCCAATTGGCGTTCGTCCGCTAAGCGACGTATCGCGGCGCCGAACGCCGTGCCCCCGGCCGTGCCGAGTACGGCGTCCCAAGTGGGTACATCATCTGAGGTCATCAGTTGCCATTAGCTCGCTCTTGATAGGATTTGTGCAGCATTGAAGCGGACCAGGTTCGCCCTAGTGGATAAGACGCCCCCGACGCGCGCAACCGAAGCCCGCAAATCGCGCCATCTCGATATCGCCCTCGAAGACGATGTCGCCTCGCATCTCGACGCCGGCTTTTCCCGGGTACGCCTGCACCACGAAGCGCTACCGGAGTGCGCGCTCGAGGATATCGACATGTCCGCGACGATCTTCGGTCACGCGCTGCGCGCCCCGCTCTTGATCTCTTCGATGACCGGGGGCACCGAGCGGGCCCGCGCGATCAACTATAATCTCGCGATTGCGGCCGAACGCGCGGGCGTGATCCTCGCCCTCGGCAGCCAACGCGCGGCCCTTGAAGATCCCTCGCTGCTGGGAACCTACCGCGTGCGCGACTTCGCCCCGGGCGTCGTCCTCTTCGCGAACCTCGGCGCCGTGCAGTTTAACTACGGCGTCACCGTGGATGATGCTCGCCATGTCGTTGAGAGCATCGCGGCCGATGCGCTCTACCTGCATCTCAATCCGCTTCAGGAAGCACTGCAGGTCAACGGGGATACCAATTTCCGTTCGCTCTTGCCGCGCATCGCGACGTTGTGCCGCACGCTCGAAGTACCGGTCATTGCCAAAAGCGTCGGATCGGGCATCTCGGTTCGTACCGCCGAACGTTTGCTCGATGCCGGCGTTGCCGCAATCGACGTAGCGGGCGCGGGGGGCACTTCGTGGGCGCGCGTCGAGGGGCGGCGATCGGGCGATCCGCGCCGCGAAGAACTGGCCGAAAGCTTCGGCGCGTGGGGTTATCCGACGGCCGAAGCGACGGCCGCCCTGCGCAAAGCGTTTCCGAATGCCATCGTGTTTGCCAGCGGCGGCATTCGAACGGGCGTCGACGCTGCCAAAGCCCTCGCCGTGGGCGCATCGATCGCCGGTATCGGCCTGCCCTTCTTGGGCCCGGCGACGATTTCGGCCGATGCCGTTTCCGAAAAGCTCGACATGATCATTTCGGGCCTGCGCATCGCGCTCTTTGCCAGCGGTTGCCGCCGCCCGAGCGACTTGCCGGGAGCGCTCTACGAACGCGGCTCGCTCGACACAGTGATGGTGGAGCCCGCAACCACGACCTCATAAGTCTCGACCTGCGTGAAGCCCATGGTCATGGCGCCGGTGCGTACGTCGAAGCACCAGGCGTGCCAGGGGCACGTCACGACGTTCCCGTCGACGAACCCCTCGGCCAGCGGGCCGCCCTGATGCGGACAGGTGTTTTCGATCGCATAAAAGGCTCCGCCGACGTTGAACACCGCAATTTCCCGGTCGCCCACGACGAACGCTTTGGCCGTTCCGGGCGCGATATCATGGGTCGAGGCGACGGCGATAAGGGGCATGGCAGCCTTAGCCGTTCGCCGTGGTGAAGGGGCGTTTCATGCTCGACGACTATCGCACGTGGCTCGAATCGGAACTCGCTCTTCTCGGAAACGCGAGTCATCACGCGTACGCATTCGGCCAAGCGAACATGGCAAAGCGTGCGATCGAAGCGCTCGATGAAGCACTGGCGAAAGCCGCCGCCCCGTCGCGCATCACGTTCGTCGAATTGCCCGCGAAGGCGTTTGCGGCGGACAACACGTTTTACACCACGGTCTTCGGGTGGTCGTTCGCGCAGTTCGGTCCGACGTACGCATGCACGATGACGGGCGACGTCGATCTCGGCCTACAAGCCGATGCCGCCGAAGCGACCGCGGCTCCGCTCGCCGTTATTGCCGTTCGCGATCTCGAAGCGACACTCGATGCCGTGGTGAAAGCCGGCGGCACGATCACGAAACCGATCTTCGCGTTTCCCGGCGGCCGTCGCTTCCATTTTCACGACCCGAGCGGCAACGAACTCGCGGCCCTCAAAGCCGACGATTAAGCGAGTGCGGCACGCAAAATGAGCAGGGCGATCCCCATGCGCCGACCGGGCAACGAAGCATAGGGCCTGCTGCTCGTGCCCGGGACGAAGGTTCTGTGCGATTGTCGCCTTGGGGGCCTTGGAAGCCGACAGGGGCCTCGGAACCCTTTACTGCTGAGGCCCGCTCTGCTATGATCCGTCGGTCGCCGGCCCGGTGACGCCTCTGCGGGGGCGGATCTCTGGAGCCGAGCGAGACGATCCTGTTACGGCGGCATCACGATGCCGTTAAAGGAGTCCCTTCCGCAATGCCACTGACCAAAGAACAGAAACTAGACCTCGCGACCAAGTACGGCCACGGACCTACCGATACGGGTTCGGCCGAAGTACAAGTCGCCGTGTTGACCGCCTCGATCAATCTGCTGACCGAGCATCTGCGGGTCCACAAGAAAGATCATCACAGCCGCCGCGGTTTGCTGATGCAGGTCGGCCAGCGCCGGCGCCTGCTCGGCTATCTCCAGAAGAAAGATTTGGAGCGTTACCGCAAGCTGATCTCCGATCTCGGCCTGCGCCGTTAGGCTTGACCGACGCCGAGATCGCGAGCCTGCGCGACTCCAGCGCGCGCTTCCTCACGCATCACCGGCCGCGCGCGCCGCGCGACCTCTTCGCCGAACTGGCGGAAACGACGCCGGCTGGACTCGTTTCCGATAAATACGGCGACGCTCCATGGCTCGCGGATTTCGAAGCCCGCATTGCGGCAGAACTCGGCAAAGAGGCCGCCGTCTTCATGCCCTCGGGAACCATGGCGCAGCAGATCGCATTGCGCATTTGGTGCGACCGCGCGGGCACGCCCACCATCGCGTATCATCCGCTTTCGCATCTCGAGATTCACGAGTCGCGCGGCTATGCGATGCTGCACGGATTGCGCGCGCTCACGGTTGGTGCACAAACGCGCTTGATGACGGCGGCAGACGTTCGCGCGATCGCGGATCCGGTCGGCGCGTTCCTCGTCGAACTGCCGCAGCGTGAGATCGGCGCACAACTCTCGGAGTGGGACGACCTGGTCGAGATCTGCGCCGCCGCGCGCGAGACGGGAGCACGCGTGCATCTCGACGGCGCACGCTTGTGGGAAGCGGCACCGTACTACAACCGTTCGCATGTCGAGATCGCCGGACTCTTCGATAGCGTCTACGTGTCGTTTTATAAGGGTCTCGGTGCGATCGCGGGTGCGATGCTCGCAGGCGATTCCGATTTCATTTCGCTCGCGCGCGTCTGGCAGCATCGCCACGGCGGGCGCCTCGTATCGATCGCCCCGATCGCGCTTTCCGCCCGGCTCGGCTTCGAGCGCAATGCGGGCCGCATGCGGACGTATTTCGATCGCGCCCGCGAGATCGCGGCCGGCATCGTGACGATCGACGGGCTTTCGATCGTCCCGAATCCACCTCAAACGAACACGTTCCACATATTCTTGCGCGGCTCCGCAACCGAACTCGAGGAGCGCGCCCACGCCTACGCGCGGGAGACGGGAACCTTCGCCTTCGGCCGGCTCGCGCCGACCGCGGATCCCGGCGTCGCGAAGTGGGAGTTCGTCGTCGGCGACGCGACGATGGAACTCGAACCGCGCGACGTGCTCGAGGCCGTTCGAGCGATCGCGTAACGCGAAGAGGTCGGAGCGCAGTGCGCTCGTATCGATGCGTATGTCCGAATCGCCGCCCGTGGCGGACTTTCTCGAAACGCTGCCGGTCCGCGGCCGCGTTCTCGTGCGCCGGCTCGAATCGTTCGGCGATATCGTGGTGGGCTTCTCGATCTCGCAACTGGCGCTGCAGCTTGGATACCCGAGGCACCCCGCGGACCTCACCGCGCATCCGATCCGCTACTTGATATTCTTCGTGACGTTTGCGATTATCGCGATCGCATGGCTGCGCTTCCACCGCATGTTGACGCTCGCGTTCGCGCCGGGCCGGATCGATCTCACCTGCGCGTTTGCGTACCTCGCGTTTACGGCATTGCTACCCTACGCCATGTATGCGAACTCGGAACTTGCAAGCGATCCGATGGGCGCGCGCTACGGCCTCGCGGCATACGCCATCTGCCTCGTGGGATCGTCCTCGTCAGCATTTTTCCTGAGCTTTCGATCGATCGGCCGGGCGCGGGGCGTTCTCTCGCTCGCGGATTTCGGCCGTCTCCAGCAACGAACCTATATCGAGGGAAGCATCGCTCTCGCGTTTGCATTGGTTTTGGCGAGCGATGTCTTTTTCGGGCCCCAATGGAGCTGGCTTTTTACGTCCTTCATCCCAATCTCAGTAAGCATCATCCGTCGGCGGTTTAAGGCACCCAGCTGGTCCGCAGTGCACGTCTACGGCGTGGACGAGTGACGTGCCGCTCTTCGTAAGAATTCGAACGCAAGAAACAGGGTGTTACCGCGCTTCGTATCTGCCAAGATGCTAGCATGTCGTTTCGCATTACCGGGCTGTGCCCGCAACCATTCCAACATCTTTTTGGTCTCGATAACGAGGCGCTGCGCGAGCGCGGTGCCATCCGGTACGTCGCGGACCGGGAAGCGCAGTTTCCCGACCGCATCGAAGTGCGGGATGCCAAGATCGGGGAAGCCGTTCTGCTCGTGAATTACACCCACCAACCCGCCGACACGCCGTATCGGGCGAGCCACGCGATCTTCGTGCTCGAGGGAGCCCAAGTTCCCTACGACCGGCGCGATGAGGTTCCCGACGTTCTGCGCCGGCGCGTGCTGTCGCTGCGCGGCTTCGATGCGAGCGATATGATGGTCGACGGCGACGTCGTCGATGGCACCGCTTTCGAAAGTGAGGTGGAGCGCATGTTCGGAAATACGAGCGTCGCCTACATCCAGGCGCACTACGCCAAACGCGGCTGCTACGCGGCGCGCATCGATCGAGCCTAAGTGCCATGCAAAAACCATCACTCGCCGCCGCCGAGGACGGCCGCTACGAGGCGGTACGCCGCCGCGATCCCGGCCTCGACGGAACGTTTTACTACGCGGTCGTTACGACCGGCGTCTATTGCAGGCCGAGCTGCGCCGCGCGGCTCGCCAAACGCGAACACGTGACGTTTTACGCGACCCTCGAAGCGGCCGAAGGTGCCGGATATCGCGCCTGCAAGCGCTGTAAGCCCGAGGGCACCGACGATCGCGAACGGATGCGCGCCGCCATCGCGCGCGCGTGTTCTCACATCGAGAGCGCGACCGAGATCCCTAAACTCGAAGAACTTGCCGCCATCGCGGCCGTATCGCCGTATCACTTCCATCGCGCGTTCAAGAACGCACTCGGCGTAACGCCGCGGCGCTACGCGATGGCGCGACGGGCGGAACGGCTCGGCGCCGGCGTGCGTAATTCGTCCCGCGTGACCGACGCCGCCTACGAGGGCGGTTTCGGATCGAGCAGCGGCTTCTACGACGGCGCGCCGCGAGCGCTGGGCATGACGCCGACGGCATTTCGCAAGCATGGAAGCGGCGAACACATTCGCATTGCGACCGTAGCGACCTCACTGGGAATCGTGCTCGTCGCGGGTACCGCCCGGGGGATCTGCGCCGTGCGGTTCGGCGACGATCCGGACGCACTGCGCGCCGCCGTCGTTGGGGACTTCGCGGGCGCGACGTTTCTCGAGCCCGACGCGGATTTCGAACCGTTGGTCGCGAGCATCGTTTCCCGGATCGAAGGTGAAGCGCAGCAAGCGCAGATTCCGATGGACCTGCGCGGAACGGTGTTCCAGCGGCGCGTATGGGACGCGCTGCTCACGATTCGATCCGGCGAACGCGTCTCGTACGGGGAGCTGGCGCGGCGGCTCGGGACACCGAAAGCGGTTCGCGCGGTGGCGCAGGCGGTTGCCGTCAATCCCGCCGCGGTGATCGTGCCCTGCCACCGCGTCGTGGCAGGCGACGGAACGATGCGCGGTTACCGGTGGGGCGTGGAACGGAAGCGGGCACTGCTCGAGCGAGAGCGTCGCTAGGAGCGAAACGCGTTACGAACTCTGGCGCTGGTCCGGCGTGGGATCGACCCGAGGATCGTCGCTAGCTCCCGAGTGGGGATCGACCGTCTCCGCTTTGCGCGGATCGCGCATGTGTTCCGCTGCGTCCCTATGGTCCGGCTTCGCGGGATCGTCCGAAGTATTCATACTCTGTGATTCCCGCTCCAATCGGCCCCGAACCGTTCGCGCCGCCCGAGCACCCTAGTCCACCTTGACGGAGAGTTCCGTGCCCTTTTTGATCGGGAGAGTGGCCGATCGAAACCCGTTCGCGGGATCGCGGACGAACGCGAGATAGTCGTCCTCGCCATTGTCGTTCATCACGATGCCGCCTCTCCGGATTTGGGGCGCGAGCAGTTCCATCACCTGAAGCGCGAGGCTCGGGCCTTCGCGGACCGGCCACCCATCGATCAGCGCAAAATCCACCGGGCCGCCAATGTCGCGCAGGGTTTCCCGCGCGTCGCCTTCGCGAATGTCGACCCACTCCGCGAGACCCGCCTCGACAAGGTTTTCTCGTGCCCGGCGCACCTTCGCAGGTACGAGTTCTGACCCGATCACGCGGCCGCCGCCGTTGTCGCGGACCGCGGCTGCGAAATACAGGGTCGACATACCGACCGAAGTGGCGAATTCAACGACGCGCGTCGCCGCGATGGACCGGCACAGCAGGTAGATCAGGTCGCCTTGCTCCGGATGGATCGAAAATCCGAATTCAGTGTAGGCGTATGGATCTTCGGCGGCCTGGTTCTGACGCGGGCCCCCGCCGGCCGGGCCGTGACGGTTCGCCCGGAGGCGCTCGATGACCGCATTTACGCGAGCATCTAGGATGGGACTGGGGGCAGATTCCGGCGGCATGCAGACCTCGCAAAATGAACTATCACGATATATCATGAATATTGATACGACCACGATATATCGAGATAGTCGGCGTGTCAAGCCAGGCCGCCCGGTCGCCCCCGTTGAAGCCCCGCCCGTTAAAGAAAATACGTAATTACAACGTTTTTAGGAGATCCCGTGCCAGATTCCGTCTCACTTGAGATCGGCGGCCGCACGTTAGTGATCGAGACCGGCGAATTGGCAAAACAGGCCAATGGCAGCGCTCTCATTCGCTACGGCGACAGTAACGTCGTCCTCGCAGCCGTCACCGCCTCCGAGAAGCCTCGTGAAGGCATAGATTTTTTCCCGCTCACCTGCGAATACGAAGAAAAAATGTACGCAGCCGGTAAAATTCCGGGCGGTTACATCAAACGCGAAGGCCGCCCGTCCGAGCACGGCATCCTCTCCGCTCGCCAAATCGATCGTCCGATCCGGCCATTGTTTCCCGAAGGTTTTCAAAACGACATCCAGATCATCACGACCGTGCTCTCTATCGATCCGCAACTCGATAGCGACGTGCTCGCCCTGTGCGCTGCCGGGGCCGCGCTCGCAGTTTCGGACATTCCGTTCGATAAAAACGTAGCGGCGGTGCGCGTCGGCCGCGAAGACGGCAAGTACATCATCAATCCCACCCTCCCGCAATACGCGACGGGCGGAATGGAAATCGTCGTCGCCGGTACGATGGATGCCGTGATGATGGTCGAAGGCGGCGGCCACGAGATGTCCGAGGAAGATTTCCTCGGCGCCGTCGAGTTCGGGCACGAAGAGATCAAGCGCATCGTCAAACAGATCGACGCGCTCGCGAAGAAGCACGGCAAGAAAAAGCGTGCGTATCCGCTCAAGACGGTCGATCCCGCGCTCAAAGCGTGGGTCGAGAAGACGTTCAAGAAAGATATTGCGAAGGCCATGCGCATCACCGAAAAAGGCGAGCGCAACGTAGCATTCGATAAGATCACGATCGACGAAGCCATCGCCCGTTGCAAGAAACCCGACGCGGCGATTCTCGAAGCGTTGAACGATCCCGCCAAGGCGAAAGACTTCGGCAAGATCGTAAAGACGATGGAAGAGGAAGAGCTGCGCGTGATGGTCGTCGACGAAAAAATTCGTCCCGACGGCCGCAAAGCCGACGAGATTCGCGCGATCTGGTCCAAGGTCGGCTACCTCCCGCGCGTTCACGGCACGGGCTTGTTTCAACGCGGTCAAACGCAAGTGCTTACCGCTGCGACGCTTGGATCGATCAGCGACGAGCAACGTCTCGACGGCGTGATGGCGATCCCGAACAAGCGCTACATGCACTATTACAATTTCCCGCCGTATTCGGTAGGCGAGACGCGCCCGATGCGCGCTCCGGGCCGTCGCGAAATCGGTCACGGCGCGCTCGCCGAACGCGCGCTGATTCCGATCTTGCCGCCCGAAGAAGAATTCCCATACACGCTGCGTCTCATCAGCGAAACGCTCGAATCCAACGGCTCGTCGTCGATGGCCTCGGTGTGCGGCAGCACGCTCGCGCTTATGGACGCGGGCGTACCGATCAAGAAGCACGTTGCCGGCGTCGCGATGGGTCTCATCCTGCACGGCAAGAAGCATGCGATCCTCAGCGACATCCAAGGCATCGAAGATGCGCTCGGCGAGATGGATTTCAAGGTCGCCGGAACGGTCGACGGCATCACGGCGATTCAGATGGATATCAAAGTCGCCGGCATCACGATCGCGATCATGCGCGAAGCGTTGACGGCCGCGAAGAAATCGCGTCTGTTCATCATCGACAAACTCAAGGAGACCATCCCCGCGGCGCGCGAGGAACTCTCCGCGTACGCGCCGCGCATGATCGTCATGCAGATCGATCCGGACAAGATCAAGAGCGTGATCGGGCCCGGCGGTAAGGTCATCAATAAGATCATCGCCGATACGGGCGTCAAGATCGATATCGAAAACGACGGCCGCGTCTTCATCGCGGGTGCCGACGGTATCGGCGCCGAGAAGGCCAAGAAGATGGTCGAAGCACTCACGAAGGACGTCGTGGTCGGCGAGACCTACATGGGCACGGTCACGCGCCTCATGAACTTCGGCGCGTTCGTCGCGGTGCTGCCGGGCAAAGAAGGCCTCGTGCACATCAGCCAACTCGCACCGACGCGCATCGAGAAGGTCGAAGATGCGGTCAAAGTCGGCGACGAGATCATGGTCAAAGTCATGGAAATCGATTCGCAAGGCCGCATCAACCTCAGCCGCAAGGCCGTGCTGGGCGGCGGTGACGACGGCGACGCGGGCTACGCGCCGCGTCCTCCACGCGGCAACGGTGCCTTTAACGGCGGCGGCGGTGGCGGCGCAGAGCGAACCGGCGGCGGCGGCAGGCGCCGGCGCGAGTAGCGATCGGCCGCCCGATCGAACGGGGACCGCCGAGCAATCGGCGGTCTTTTTTTACGCTGGGCTATTCGCTCGCGAAGAACGGCAGCGTTGCGAGCGTGGCGCGAGCTTCGGCGGCAGCACTGCCGGAGGTGGTCCGGCTTGCGATGTAAGATGCGGGCGACACGCTTTGCCGGGGCGAAGCGTCGAAGAAGCATGGCATACGATTCTCTGGGCGATTTCGTCCGGGCGCTCCGGCGGGCGGGTGAGCTCAGCGAAATCACGGCGAGCGTCGACCCGTATCTCGAGATCTCGGAGATCACGGATCGGGTCGTGAAAGCCGGCGGCCCGGCGCTGCTCTTCAGCAACGTGGCGGGCTCGGCATACCCCGTCCTCACGAACCAGTTCGGCACCGAGAAACGCATGGCGATGGCGTTCGGGGCCAAATCGCTCGACGAAGTCGCGCGCCGCGTTCGCAACGCCGCGCGCCCCAACGTCCCGCGCTCGTTCGATGGTAAGGTAGCGAAACTGTTTTCGATCGGCTCCGCCGCCTTTGCGATTCCGCGCACCGTAACGGAGAACGTGCCGGTTCAGGAAGTAGTCGAACGCGACGTCGATCTTACGAAGCTGCCGATTCTCACCACGTGGCCGCTCGACGGAGGACCGTTCGTCACGCTGCCGCTGGTCTTCACGTCGGATCCCGAAGGAGGCCCGCAAAACGTCGGCATGTACCGGATGCAGCGCTACGATAAGACGACGATGGGGATGCATTGGCAAAAGCACAAACAGGGCCGGGCGCACGCGGCGAAGTGGGGCAAACGCATTCCGGTCGCCGTCGCGATCGGCGCAGACCCCGCAATCACGTATGCCGCGACCGCACCGCTCCCCCCGATCGTCGATGAGATCTCGCTTGCCGGATTCTTGCGTGGCCGCAGCGTGCGCATGGCGCGTTGCAAAACGATCGATCTCAAGGTGCCCGCGGATGCCGAGTTCGTGCTCGAAGGCTACGTCGATAACGAAGACTTGCGCGTCGAGGGCCCCTTCGGCGATCACACCGGCGTCTACAGCCTCGCCGATTACTATCCGACCTTTCACGTCCAGTGCATCACGCGCCGGCACGATCCGATCTTCGCCGCAACGGTCGTCGGCAAACCGCCGATGGAAGATGCGTGGCTCGGCAAGACGACGGAACGCATCTTCTTGCCGCTCTTGCAGATGGTCGTGCCGGAGATCGTCGATTATAATCTTCCGGTGGAGGGCGGTTTTCACAACCTCTGCATCGTCTCGATCAAGAAATCGTATCCGGGACAAGCGAAGAAAGTGATGAACGCGCTCTGGGGGCTCGGACACATGATGATGCTCACACGCTGCATCGTCGTGGTCGATGAGGACGTCGACGTCCACGATACGCGTGCCGTCACGTGGTTTGCGCTCAACAATATCGATGCGTCGCGCGACCTCGTGGTGATGCCGGGGCCGGTCGACGATCTCGATCACAGCGGATCGTACCTCGTCTCGCTCGGCCACAAGCTCGGCATCGATGCGACGCGCAAAGGTGCAGACGAAGGCTACACGCGCGTCTGGCCCCCCGACATCGCCATGGACGAGACGACGCGCGGCCGCGTCACCAAGCGCTGGAGCGAATACGGGATCCGGCTGCCGCAGCGCGCGAGCGATGAATGGTCGGGACAAGGCGAACGCGCGCTCGAACGCCTGCTGGCATCGCTCCCGTATCGTCCGGGAAGCGTAGCGCCGGCGGCGCTGCGTGCGAACGGCGTGCGCGAACTCGGATCGACGAAACCATGAATGCCGGCCGCGTAACCTCACCCGTTTCGATCGCGCAAATCGTGTTGCGCGAGATCCGGCCCGAACACACGCTGTTCGCGCTGCCGTTCGCCTACGTCGGTGCGGTGTTCGCCGCGCGCGGCCTGCCGACGCTCTACGAGTTCGTTTGGATCACGCTTGCGGTTCTCGGGGCGCGAACCGCGGCCATGGCGATCAACCGCTACTTCGATCGCGACATCGACGCGCGCAACCCGCGCACGGCTCGGCGCGCGCTCGCAAGCGGCACGATTTCGCCGAACGTCATGCTCGGCGTCGCGATCGCGGGCGGCCTGCTGCTGCTCGTTTCCGCGCTCGCGCTCAACCCGCTGTGCCTGCGGCTTTTGCCGCTGGCATTGCTCGGGATCCTCGCCTATCCCCTCGGCAAGCGATTCACGTGGACGGTGCATTTCATTCTCGGCGCCGTCGACGGCTTCGCGCCGCTCGGCGCCTACATCGCCGTGAGCGGCACGCTCTCGTGGGCCGTGATACTCGTCTTCGCGGCGGTGACGATTTGGGTCGCCGGTTTCGACATCATTTACGCGCTGATGGATCGCGAGGTCGATGTGGCGCAGAACATCCGCTCGATTCCCGCGCGCTTCGGACCCAAGAGCGGCCGAACGCTGCCGATCGTGCTGCACCTCGCGATGGCCGCCCTGCTCGCCGGCGCAGGGGCGCTCGCAGCGGTCGGTCCGCTCTACTATGCGGGCGTGATTTTTGCGCTCGCCCTCGCATTCTATGAATATCGCTCGTTCGATACGGCAGAGAACGTGTTCGTTTTGAACGAACGAGTCTTCGTGAGCAACATGGTGTTTTCGATAGCGTTCCTCGCCGCCGCATACGGAGGCTTTGCATGGCGTCCCTAGCGCGCGCTACGTTTCTCGCCGGGGGTGCTGCCGCCGCCGTCGCCGCTTCCGCAAAGCCCGCGAGCGCGGCCTTCGGCGATACGCCCATCAGCGGGACCGTCGTGATCGGGGTCGTCGGACCGTTCACGGGCGACTCGATTCGCTTGGGCGAGCAGATGGCAAACGGCGTGCGCGCCGCAGCCGACGATGCAAATCAACTGCGCGGCCCCCTCGATAGGACCTTCGAACTGCGCACCTTCGACGATCAGAATCTGCTCGCATCGGGACTCGTGAACGCGGAGTTCGCGTGCGACGACCCGCAGACGGTCGCCGTCATCGGACATCTCGCTGGCCGTATCACGGAAGCCGCGATGCAAACCTACGTGAACAATCACATGCAGGTGATCTGTCCCGGCTCGAGTTACGACCGGCTCACGGCGCACGGTTACGGCAACCTCTTGCGCCTCCCGACGAAAGATTCGGCCGAAGGCCATCTGGCAGCACGGCGCATGAATGCACTTCTCAAGCCAAAGACGGTCGTCGCGCTGTATCAGGACGGCGACTACGGTGCGGATGTCGTCGCCGGCTTCCAAGCGCAGATGCAGGGCGACAAGGTCACTTCAAACGCGATCGCGTTCAGCTGGGACAAACCGGATTTCGCCGGCATCGCGAAATCAGTGGTCGCCGTTAAGCCCGACGTGGTGTTCTTGGGGGGCCTCGTCAAAGATATGGGCGGCATCATCCCCGCCCTCACAGCCGCCGGCTATACGGGCCCCTATTGGGGGTCGCAAGGGTTTTTCGATGCTGCCACCATTACGAAGTACGGCACCGCCATCGAAGGGTTGACCGTCTCGAGTTCCATGCCGCCGCTCGCGCTTGCGCCGGGAGCGTTTCGCATCAAGAACGATTTCGAACACAAGTACGGAGCGATGACGCCGCTCTCAACGTTCTCGTACGCTGCGGCCCAGATCGTCATTGCGGTCGTCCGCCGGACGAATGCGAACGACCGCATCGCCGTCGAACGCGCCCTCAACGTATCGACGGCCTTCGATACCGTGATCGGCACGATTGCTTTCAACACGCAAGGCGACGTCCAAGATCCCAACGCCTATTTCTACACGGTGACGAGCGGCGCGTGGAAATATGCGGGCTCGGCCGTGCCGAGTAGCTACGTCATCAAGTAGTATCGTCAACAGGGAGCATCCGTCGCCGCTTCCGCATCGCCCTGCGCGGTGTCCTCGATCGCGATCCGGATGCGCAGGCGCCAGACGCCGAGCGTGAGCGAGAACGCGGTTCCTATAATGACGTTCATGGCTAAACCTCCACTCGTTTCCATTCAAAGATTGCGACGGCGCACGCGACGAACGCCACGCTCCAGGTAATTGCGATACAGGCAACCGTAGAGAAGCCGAACAGCGAAAGCGACGAGACCGAATCGTTACTGCTCGAAATTCCGAAGTACGCAAACGGATTGAAGAAATCGACGACGGCGATCGCGGCGTGGAAGATCGGTCCGAAGAAATCGACCTGGTAGAGCGCTGCCGCTAGCGAGAAGACGGGCCAGCTCAACCCGGCGAACAAACCTCCGGGCCACCCGAGCGACCCCGTGATCGCCTGCAAGAGTCCATACCACATGAACGTCGCCCCGAGGCCGGCAGCCGTCACGGGAAGCCAGCTCGAGTCGACAACGATTTTCCCGGTGATCCCGAGCGCCGCGAAGCAGAGAAGGATCACCGCGATCGTATACAGATACGCAATGAGAATCGCTGCGGCATCGGTCGCCATATACCCGATCGCCAGCCGCTCGCGCGAGATCGGCTTCGTGAAGGCAAATCCGCCGCGACCGTTTTCCTTGTTGAGACTCGTCGAGACGAACATCGCGAAAATCATCACGGAAAAAACAGCTAGACCCGTGATCCACGCCAGCGGGACGTCAAATTTGAGATCGGCGAGGGATTTGGGACCCATCACGATTTTCTCGCCCTCTTTCCCGCCGCCCGGGCTGATGCCGGTCGAGGAGCCTTGGCCTGCCGTCGATGGCTCGAGAGCGCCGTGCAGTTTGTGCGCGACATGCACGTGTATGCCGTGCCTTGCCTGATGGAGGCCATACTCGATACTGCCGACTATGAACGTCGCTCCGATGGCAAGCACGATTGCATAGATCGCAAGCGCTTTCCTGACGCGCAGAAACTCGACGAACCCCATGCCCAGACGAAACATCTCTAGACCTCCAACTGTTTCCATTCGCCGATTGCGACGACGCAGGCGACGATCGCGATGATCCACGTCGCGGCGATGCACGTGGTCGCGGAGTAGCCGAACAACGAGACGAGATGAACCTCGTCCGGGTGGCCGGTAAAGGCGAAATAGGCGAGCGGATTGAGGTGATCGAGCGCGGCAACCACTGCGTGAAAACCTGCTCCGAAGAAACCGATACTATAAGCGCCGCGCGCGAGAATGAACAATGGCCAGCTCAGGCCGATAACGAGCCCCCCGCCCGAAATGCGCAAGGCCGTCGCCACCTGGATCAGCCCGTACCACATCGTGGCGGCTCCGAGCCCCCCTGCCGCGATCGGCGCCGCATTCGGGTCCGCCACGACCTTGCCCGCAATGCCGAGCACGGCGAGCGCAGCGAAGCACACGGCAACGGTGTAGGCATACGCGATGAGGATCGTTACGAAGTCGATGCCCATGTACGTCAGGGCCACGCGCTCCCGCGCCAACGGTTTCGTGAACGCGAAACCGCCGCGCCCGTTCTCCTTATTGAGGCTGGCTGCGAGAGTCGTCGCGAGGATCATCGTGACGAACGACGCGGATCCGAGCACGATACCCAGCAATATCTTCGAGGTTCCCCCCGCCAGCGATACGTGCATCGGCACGCACAGCCGGCCGCTATCCGTGCAGTGGCGTGCGTTATGGATTCCGTAGTCGACGCTGCCGGTGATGAAAGCGACGACCGCACCCACGACGATCGCATACACCAGCAGGGCATGGCGAGCGCGCAGGTATTCGACGAAACCCATCAGTGCGTACCGTTCGTAGCGGCCGAATCGGAGACGGCGCCGAGAAAGATATCTTCGAGCGAGAGATCGTAGATGCTCACGGCCTTGGGGCCAAGCCCTTCGAGTTCGTGCGCGATTTCGGGGGCGCCGCTCTTTACGTAGGCGCGCAGGATGCGTCCGTTTCGATCGATCCGGCGAATGCGCGGATCCGAGGCGAGACCGTTGACCGAATAGGCCTCGGAATCGAACACGGCCTCGACGATCTTCTGATCGCCTTTGAGCGTATCGAGGTCACCGTCGAGTACGAGCTTTCCGCCTTTAAGAATGGCAACGCGGTTCGCCGCACGTTCGACCTGCCCGATTTGATGCGATGAGAACAGCACCGTAGCGCCACCCGCCGCGGCATCGATGATGAGATCCAGAACGGCGCGCTGGAAAATCGGGTCGAGGCCGCTAGCCGGTTCGTCGAGCACGAACACGTTGGGCCGGATCGAAAATGCGAGCGCGATCTGCACGGCCGTCTGCTGACCCTTCGAAAGACGCTTGGTTTTCTTGCGGGAGTCGAGTTTGAAGAGGGCACCGAGTTCCGCCGCGCGGGCCGGATCGAACCGCGCATAGGTGCGGCGATAGAGTTCGAAGTGCTGCGCGACCGTCATCCATTCGTACAGCGTCGCACGTTCCGGCACGTACGCGAGCGTTTCGAACGTCGCCGGCGTAAGCGGCTTCCCTTCGATCGTAAACTCGCCCGTCGTCGGCCGAATCAGGCCGAGCAGCGATTTAAAGGTTGTCGTCTTACCGGAGCCGTTCGGCCCGAGCAAGCCGCAGACGGTTCCCGGCTCGACATCGAGATTCAGCGCATCGACGGCGACCTGTTCGCCATAGCGCTTGGTGAAGTTGCGGATCGAAATCGTGTTCACTTTTCCTCCGAAGATGGGCCGGGATACCAGCGTTCCAGTGCGCGCTCGAAGAGCGTACGCACCATGTCGCGGTCGATTCCGAGTGACCGCGTTTCGCGCACGGCGTCGGCAAGCACGCTCGCGCCGACGTCTTCGATCGCGCGGCGGATCTCGCCCGAGCCGTTTTCAGCACGGACGAACGAACCGCGACCCGGACTCGTCTCGATCACGCGATCGCGCTCGAGTTCGCGGTAAGCGCGAGCGACGGTGTTCGCGTTGATGGTGAGATCGAGTGCGAGCGCCTTCACCGTCGGTAACTGCTCGCCGGGCGACAGCGTCCCGAGCGCGACGGCCCGTTTCACTTGTTCGATGAGCTGCAGATACAGAGGCACGCCGCTGCGCGGATCGATGAGAAAAATGGTCGACACGCAGGTTACGCCGGTCTTCGCTGGACGCTTAGAACCGAACGCCCCAGCCGGGGAACATCCCGCTCGAACGCGGCGCCGGGATCACGGTCCGGCGCTCGGCCAGCTTGTCGTCGTCGGTGTTGCGGTGGAGGGGGAGAGAGGTGGGTCGCATTTGAGCTTCTCCTGTGAAGTGCTGTACTGTTGTACTAGCGTATTAGTACAATAGCACGTTATGACATAATGTCAACCCCCCGGCCCCCAAGCGTCATTAAGCGCCAAGGGAAGCATGAAGCTGAGGCATTCGTAGGAAAGAAGGCCCACGAATGTCTGCCGCCCGTCGAATCTTGCCGAACGCGGGTCAGGGATTGGTCGGAGAGGTCACCCGGCCACCGCGTCTCGGCCCCGCAGCGAAGAACCGCGGGGGCTTGTTTCTCAATGCTCCGGGGACCCGGGGATGGTAGGAAGCGAGCTCTTCGCCGGCCCCCAAAGTTTGCGCGTCGCGGGCGAGCGGCGCTCGCTCTGGATATGCTTTATTTTTGCACCGATGGTCATCGGGCTCGTACGGCTCGTTTTTCCAAGCGTCTCACTCTCGGAATTCGTGCTGCTGATCGCGGCCGGGCTCGTCTTCGTCTCGATCTCGCGCGGACGTTTACTGGGATCGAGCATTCGCATCGAAGGGCGCCAGTTTCCGGAGATCGCCGAGTTGACGGAATCGCTTGCGAAACGCATCGGCGTCGCCGCTCCGCAAGTATTCGTGCGAGACGACCCGTTCGTGCCGATCGTTGCCGTCGGCGTCGCGGAACCGTATGCGCTCGTGATCTCAAGCCAATACTACGAACACTTGCGCCGCGACGAACTCGGTTTTTTGATCGCGCGCGAACTCGGGCACATCGCGGCGGGCCACACGCGTCTCACCTCGCTGCTGAGCGCATCGGGCCGCGAGAACCCGGTCGTGGCGCTCGTGTTCGGTGCGTGGCTGCGGAAGATCGAATACACCGCCGACCGCGTCGGACTGCTCTGCTGCGGGGGCCTCGGCGACGCACTCGGTGCGATTTCCATCACGACGTTTCATGCAATCGGACGGCGCGTGGATATGCAAGTCCTCGCCGAACAGCGCGACGAACTGCAAACCGATCCGGCGCTGCGCATCGGCGAATGGATCGCGGCAACGCCCTACGCAACGAACCGGCTCGACGCACTGCGGACGTTTTCCGCAAGTCCCCTCGCGGCGCACTGGGGCACGCGGCTCGCCGAGTCGCAACAAACGCTCCTAGCGACTTCGGTCGACGTGCAGCACGACGTGAAGCGTGACGAGTGTGCTTCCCTCGTACGCCGCATCTGCGCGAGCTGCATCGACCTCGCCGTGATCTCGGCCCTCCTCCATTCGCCCGTGCTGATCAACGTCTCCGACGACGTTTCGCACGATCACGGCAAGAGACACATCGCGGAGTCCATGCTGCACTATATGCCGTTCATCGAAGTCGGCACGTACAGCACGATGTTAATCATCGCCTTTTTCATCTACAGTGCGCTGCTGGTTGCGATCGGCGGCCAAACGCTCGGGATGACCGTGATGGACGTGCGCGTCGTTACGATGAATTTTACGAAGCCGAGCATCGTGCAATCGCTCTGGCGTTATTTTATCGCGTTCCTTACGACCATGTCGTCGGTGGCGCTCGTCGGTTTTTTCATGCGAATCCACCCGCACGACCGCTTCTCCCGCACGCGCCTCGTGGGCGCCAGGAAATCCGTCTGATGCTGGCCGATCGCGCCTCGAGCGTCTATCGGGATCTCTTCATGCGGCATCCGCAGCCGATGTGGATCTACGAAGTCGCAAGCCTGCGGTTCATAGAAGTCAACGACGCCGCGTGCCTCAACTACGGCTATTCGCGCGCACAAATGCTGCGCATGACGCTTGCCGACATTAGGCCCCCCGAAGACGCATTCGAACAGGTTTCGTTCGAACGCGAGAGCGGCACGGCTCCCGCAGCTTCGGTGCTGCGGCGTCACCGCCGCGCCGACGGAACGGTGTTCTACGTCGACGTCATGTCGACGCCGTTCGTCTTCGGAAAGAAACCCGCGCGCATCGTCCTCGCCATCGATGCGACCCCGCGCGTTTCCGTTTCACGCGCGCTTTCCGAGAGCCGCGCCGCGCTCGGTGAGGCGCAGGAACTCGCGCATCTGGGCAGCTTCGATTCGGATCTGGTCACGGGCGAGATGCGCTGGTCGGCCGAGCTGTTTCGAATCCTCGGAGTCGATCCGGCGCGCGAGCGTCCGAAGCTGCTCTACGAATTCGACCATCCCGAAGATCGGGCGGCGATCATGGAAGCGGTCGAGCGCGGGAAGCTCGGAGGCGGCGCGTTTACGAGCGAACACCGCATCGTGCGCCGCGACGGCAGCGTGCGCTACGTCTTCGAGCGCGGACGCTTCTTCTACGACAACGGGCGCCCTTGGCGTGTGGTCGGCGCCGTACTCGACATCACCGAACGAAAACTTGCCGAAGTGCGCTTGCGTAGTCTGGCGGAGCACGACTCGTTGACGGGCCTGCCCAATCGCACGCTGCTGCTGACGCGCCTTTCCGCAGAGATCGAAGCGGCGACCGCACGCAACGAAAAACTCGGGCTCCTCTTCATCGATCTCGATCGCTTTAAAGCCATCAACGATACGATCGCCCACGCCGCGGGAGACGCTGTATTATCCAAGATTGCAGAGCGCATCCTCGGGGCCGTCCGCGCCGGCGATATCGTCGGGCGTCCCGGAGGCGATGAGTTCGTCGTCGTGCTGCCTGGGCTCGAAGACGAGACGGCGGCGATCGCCGTTGCGTACGAACTGCTGGCGACGGTCGGCGAGCCGATACACTACGAACGCTCCGTGCTCGTCATCACGGCGAGCGCGGGCGTTGCGATTTTTCCCCGCGACGGCGCGACCCCGGCCGAACTCTTGAGCAATGCGGATACGGCAATGTACGCGGCCAAGGCGCGCGGCGGCAATTCCGTGGAAATGTTCCGGCCGTCCCTGCGCGTTGCGGCCGTCGCCGAACTCGAACTCGAGCGCGCGTTGCGCGGCGCACTCGAACGTGAAGGGATCACCGTCAACTATCAGCCGATCGTCGATGCGACGAGCGGCCGGGTGGTCGCCTTCGAAGCGCTCGCGCGCTGGCAAGAAGAAGGCACCGCGATCGAGCCGAACTCGTTCATCCCGCTCGCCGAAGCGACGGGGCTCATCGTGCGGCTGGGGACGTACGTACTCAATTGCGCGTGCCGGGAACTCCGCCGGCTGCGCGATCTCGGCTATCTCGACGTTACGATGTGCGTGAATATTTCGGCGCGGCAGTTCCGGGAATTCGATTTCGCCGGACGCGTCCGATCGGCGCTGGAATCGGCGGGGATTCCGGCGGATCATCTCTGTCTCGAGATCACGGAGAGCGCGTACATCAGCGCCGACGCCGGCGTACACAACATGCGCGAACTCGAAGAACTCGGCGTTCAATTATCGATCGACGATTTCGGGACGGGCTATTCCTCGCTCGGCTATCTCAAGCGCCTTCCGGTGGATACGGTGAAGATCGACCGTTCGTTCGTCGCCGATATTCTCGTCGACCCCGCGGACCAAGCGATCGTCCGCGCGATCATCGCGGTCGCGCAAAATCTCGGCCTCGTCGTGATTGCCGAAGGCGTGGAGACCGCCGCGCACGTGACGTTCCTGCGCGATCTGGGATGCACCCAACTGCAAGGCTTTTATTTCGCCCGCGCCATGCCCTCGGCGGCGCTGGAGGCGTATCTGCGAGAACCTTCGGCAATCTAGGCGGTTTAGGACCAGCATGAAAGCGATCGCGATCGACCACAACGGCGGCCCTGAAGTGATGACCCTTCACGACTTGCCTGTGCCCGTACCCCAAGCGGGCGAAGCCCTCGTCCGCTTGGAAGCGAGCGGCGTCAACTTCATCGACGTCTACGTTCGCAAAGGGGCCTACAAGACACCGCGCTTCCCCTGGATCCTGGGCTTGGAAGGCGCCGGCGTGGTGGAAGCGGTGGGCGAAGGCGTGACGCTGGTTGCCGTGGGGGATAGCGTCGCGTACGCGGGCTCGCCGGGGGCGTACGCTGAGTATACCGTGGTGCCGGCCGCCTCGCTCGTCCACGTTCCCGATGCCGTGTCCTTGCGCGAAGCTGCGGCCCTGATGCTGCAAGGCCTCACGGCCCACTACCTCGCTAACAGCACGTTCCCCCTCGCCCCGGGAGACGTCGCGATCGTGCACGCGGGCGCCGGCGGCGTGGGCCTCTTGCTGACGCAACTCGCGAAAGCGCGCGGCGCCACCGTCATTACGACCGTTTCCAGCCCCGAAAAGGCCGAACTCTCGAAACAAGCCGGCGCCGACCATGTGGTGGATTACACGCAGGATGATTTCGCCGCGGCAGCGCGCGCCATCACCGGCGGCAAAGGCGTCAACGTCGTGTATGATTCCGTCGGAAAAACCACGTGGGAGAAGAGCCTGGATTCGCTGCGCCCGCGCGGCATGTTCGTTTTGTTCGGAGCATCGAGCGGGCCCGTCCCGCCGTTCGATTTGCAAACGCTCAACGCAAAGGGATCGCTCTTTGCGACGCGCCCGAAACTGGAAAACTATATCGCAACGCGCGACGAATTGACGGGGCGCGCCGCCGATCTCTTCGAGCGGGTCGCGAACGGAACGCTAGCGCTGCGGCTCGAGCACACCTATCCGCTCGAAGAAGCGGCGCGCGCGCATACCGAACTCGAATCGCGCACGACGACCGGCAAGCTCGTGCTCTTGCCTTAGCGGACCCTACGGGTGCCGAAATGGTTCGACGAATTCGGCGGCCGGCGAGCGGAGTACGAAACCATCCGAAGAAGCGGGCGGCATGGTTGATCCAAGCGTCGATTTCGCGTCCGCCGGAGCCCTCGTTGCAGATCTCACCGAGCGCCGGATCTCCGCCGCGGAATTGACCGAGCACGCGATCGCGCGCATCGAGCGCCTCGACGGCAGCCTCAATGCCGTGGTCGTGCGCGACTTCGATCACGCTCGCACGGCCGCCCGCGAAGCAGATGCGGCGCTCGTGCGCGGAGAACGAAAACCGCTGCTCGGCGTTCCGATCACGATCAAAGAATCGTACGACATCGCGGGATTGCCGAAAACCTGGGGCATGCCGTGGTTCAAAGATTGGCGCTCCGAAACCGATGCCGTCGCCGTCGCGCGGTTGAAGGCTGCGGGCGCGATCGTGCTGGGAAAGACGAACGTACCGTTCGCGCTCGCCGATTGGCAAAGCTACAACGACGTGTACGGAACCACGAACAATCCATGGGCGCTGGATCGAACGCCGGGCGGGTCGTCCGGCGGATCGGCGGTATCGGTCGCGGCAGGGTACGTACCGCTCGAGATGGGCTCGGATATCGGCGGCTCGCTGCGCGCGCCCGCGCATTATTGCGGCGTGTATAGCCATAAACCAAGTCGCGGCGTCGTTCCGGGTCGCGGGCAAGTGCCGCCCGGCGTGTTCGGCGGGACGCCCGATCTGCCGGTAATCGGCCCGCTCGCGCGCAACGTCGCGGATCTCGAACTCGCCTTCGGCCTCGTCGCAGGACCCGACATCATCGAAGCTGCCGGCACGCGGATTGCGCTGCCGCCGCCTCGTCACGAGCGGATGCGGGAGTACCGCGTGCTCGTGCTGGATACGCATCCGCTGCTGGAAGCAGATCGAGCGATGCGCGCCGCACTCGAGCGGCTGGCGCATCGCATTCGCGCGCAGGGCGCATACGTCGCGACCGAAAGTCCACTCGTTCCGGACCTCGTCGCGCTCGGACGCGCGTTTGCCGGCCTGCTGATGCCCGTGATTTCCGCACGGTTGCCGGCGGAACGTCTGGCAGAGATGACCGCCGAGGCGAGCGCGTTCTCGCCCGATGACGACACCCCGGCCGCATGGGTTGCGCGCGCTTGCGTCGCGACCCATCGCGAGTGGCTCGTCGCAGATGCAGCGCGAGTGCGCGCCGCCTATCGGTGGCACGAGCTTTTTCGCGAATTCGACGTGGTGCTGTTCCCGCCGATGCCGACGCCGGCGTTCTTTCAGGACCAAAGCGAAATACGCAATCGAACGATCGACATCGACGGAACGCCGCATCCCTACAACGACCAAATGTTTTACGCGAGCCTCGCAACCGCTCCAGGGTTACCCGCGACGACCGCTCCAATCGAACGATCGGAAACGGGACTCCCCATCGGCGTTCAAATCATCGGCCCGTTTCTCGAAGACCACACCACGTTACGATTCGCCGGCCTGCTCGAAGAAGCGTTCGGCGGATTCACGCCCCCGCCCGAGTACGCCTAACGACGCCAACCTGGCCGAATCGGTGGTGCGCGCTACGGCGCGACGGTGCATACTCGGCGTATGAACGCTGCTGTCTCAAGTTTATCCGCCCTTTCGATCGATCTCGCGCGAGCCGTCGCCGATGCGGGACCCGCGATCGTGTACGTCGACGCACATCCGCGGCGCGATGCCAGCGGCATCGCGTGGGACGATCACCATATCATCACGGTCGATCACGCAATCGAACGCGAAGACGATATCGACATCTTGCTTTCCGGCGGACGCAAGACCACCGCCCGCGTCGTCGGGCGCGACCCGTCTACCGACATCGCGCTGCTGCACACGGAGACGGCGCTGACGCCGCTGCGCCGCGCTCGCGCCGAAGAACTCGCGGTCGGGCATCTGGTCCTCGCGCTGGCGCGCGATGAAGACGGAGCCGCCGGCGCGAGCTTCGGCATCGTCAGTTCGCTCGACGGCCCGTGGCGCACGTGGCGCGGCGGCGACGTCGAGCAGTTCATTCGGCCGGATCTCAATCTCTATGCAAGCTTTTCGGGCGGTGCGCTCATCGACGCGGAAGGCGCACTCGTCGGCATGAACACCTGGGGGCTTTCGCGCCGCACTGCGCTGACGCTGCCCGTCGCGACGCTCGAACGTATTGCGAACGCGCTGCGCAGCGGAAAACGAATCGCGCGCGGCTATCTCGGACTCGCGATGCAATCGGTGCGGCTCCCGGGAACTCTGCGTGCCAAACTTGGCCGCGACCAAAGCGCCGCTGCGATCGTCGTCGACGTTGCGCCCGGCGGTCCGGCCGATCGCGGCGGCGTGATCATCGGCGATGTGATCGTGGGACTCGGCACGCAAACGATCGAGGATTCCGACGACGTGCAGCGCGCGCTCGGAGGCGATAGCGTGGGCAGCGTGCGGGCACTGCACGTGGTACGCGGCGGCGAAATTCGGGAGCTCGCGATCACGATCGGGGAGCGGCCGCAGGATGAAGACTGATCTCGACGCAGCCTTCGCGACGATCGCGCGCGATCTACGCGCTTCGACCGTTCGGGTGCACGATGAAGGCGGCCGCGGCTCGGGCTCGGGCATTGTGTGGGACCCGCAGGGCCTCATCCTCACGAACGCTCACGTGGTGCGCGGCGACTCCGCCACGATCGAAGCCGCCGACGGGAAGAGCCGGCGGGCACGCCTGGTGCGCCGGGACCGGGAACGCGACCTTGCCGCCCTTCGAATCGAAGCCGGAAGCACGCTGCCCATACCGCCGCGGCGCGATTCGAAGAGCGTCGTACCAGGCGAACTCGTGGTCGCCGTCGGCAACCCGCTCGGATTCGTCGGAGCGGTGACGGCGGGGCTCGTGCACCGCTGCAACGCGCGCTGGGTTATAGCAGACGTGAGACTCGCTCCCGGAAATTCAGGCGGACCGCTGGCGGATGCGCAAGGCCGCATCGTCGGCATCAATAGCATGGTGGCCGGCGGCTTGGCGCTGGCGATCCCGACCGCCGCAGTCGAAGCGTTTCTGAGCGAACGCAGCGAGCGGCGCCTGGGCGTAACCCTGGCTCCGGTCCGCAGTTCCGAGCCCGCGACGCAAGCCTTCTTGATCGTCGAGATCGAGCCCGGGAGCGTTGCGGAACGGTCCGGCTTGATGCTCGGCGATACGATTCTGCGTCCCGGACCGCGCGAGTTTGCGAACGCGGCCGCGCTCGAGGTTTTGCGCGGCGGGTTCGTCTCGACGGTTCGCATCGCGTGGCCCGGCACGCCGGAGAACTCGCGCGCCGCGTGATTCGTACGATCGTTTGCGCGACCTCGGCACTCGCACGCGCCGGCCTCGCATCGATCGTGCGGGGCGATGCGCGTCTAGCCTTCGCCGGTGAGGCTTCACCGCTCGAGCTCGAACGCAGCATCGCGAGTTACGATGCCGACGTGGTGCTCGAACAGCGCGACGGTGGCGGTGAGGCGGTGCGTTTCCCGACGGTCGCCCTCGTGGACGATCCGCGCGAAGCGTGGACCGCGGATGCGGCAAACGGCTTCGAACAAAGCCCGCACGCGATCCTCGGGCGCGATACGCCGCCGGACGAAATCGTCGCAGCCATCCTAGCGGTCGCGGCCGGCCTCATTGCCGTTCAGCCGCGCGCGCTTGTACCCGCCCGCGTGGCCGAAGCAGATCGCCTGACGCCGCGCGAGGTCGAAGTACTCGGCGAACTTGCACGCGGGGCGCCGAACAAAGCGATCGCGGCGCGCCTCTCGATTTCAGAACACACCGTGAAATTTCACATCGCGTCGCTCTTCGCGAAGCTCGGTGCTGCGAGCCGCACGGAAGCCGTTACGCAGGGGATCCGGCGCGGACTCATTATGCTCTGATCATGCTCGATGCGACGCTGGCCTGGCTTCATTTTCTGGCGATCTTCGGATTTACCGCATGTTTGTTTGCAGAGGCCGCGTTCTACGCGCGGAGCCTGCCGCCCCAGACGCTGCGGCGCCTCTCCAGCATCGATGCCGCCTACGGCATTCTCGCGCTCGCCGTCATCGTAACCGGCGTGGCGCACCTCATCTTTTCACCGAAGACGCCGGCATTCTACTTGCACGATGCGATCTTCTGGACGAAGATCGGATTGTTTCTCGCGGTCGGCCTCATATCGATCGTCCCGACCGTTCATCTGCTGCGCTTGCGCGGCGCGTCGGCCCAGTATTCGCTTCCCGTCGAGATCGAGGATCGGACCTACCGCAGCATGCGGCTGTGCCTGACGTGTGAACTCGTGTTGTTGGCGTTCATCCCGCTCTGCGCCGCCTTCATGGCGCGCGGCTACGGCTACCTCTAAACCCTTTCAACACGGCGCGAGTGCGCCGTTGGGGGCCATCGGGGGACACGCCGCCCCGATCTCAAACAAAAGGCACGCCGCCCCCTTTCAACACGGCGCGAGTGCGCCGTTGGGGGTCATCGGGGGGCACGCCGCCCCGATTTTCACGGCACGCGTACGACCATTTGATCTTCGGCATCGATGCCGAGGGCGCCGGTCTGCAAGCCGTGATCGTGACCGTCGCTATGAAAAACGAGTACGACCGCGTCGCCGCTTCGTAACGGACGCGGCGCCGTAATCGAAAGATCGGCGCCGCCATCCGCGCTTGCCGAGAACGAACTCGCGTTGCCGTTTCCGTCGAGCGGCGTCGCCGTCGACGGCGGGCCCAGATGCAGTTCGAAGAGGCTGTAGCGGCCGCTTGGAACCAGATTGGTAAACTGCACCGAAATCGTTTCGCCGCCGGGACCCGCCGCCGGCAAGAACGCGACGAGCCCCGTTGCGGAAAACCAGCGCTGGAGGTCGACACCGAGTTCGCGGCCGTTGGCATCGCGCGCGGCTTGCGTCCCATCGTCGCTCATAAAGGCGTTCCGAATGCCCGCCGCATGCGCGATTTGGAACGACGTCGCCGGCGCCTCTCCAGGCGCACTGACATACACTTGGGGATCGACGAGTTTGGGCTGCTTGGCATGCAGCGAGAAAAATGCGGCGTGCGAAACGAACGACAGGCGTAGCGGCGCGGGGCCGGGGGTCGGAGGGCTTTGCGCCAATGCGGCGGCGCACGTGACGGCGAGAAAGGCGGCGGCCGAAACGGGAAATTTCACGCTGACCCCATTCTCGCGCCCCCGCGGCATGCCTCGCCCGCACGGCCCGAGGCATCTCCCTCGGATGGCGCTTTACGTTGACAATCGAACATACGTTCGATTACCATAACTTCCCATGCTGTCATCCCCCTCGTCCGATCAGCGCCGTGCGACCCTCGAGGGGTTGCGAGCGGCGCTCTCGGCGGGGTATCGTGCTGCTTCGCCCGAGGCGTTTTCGCTTGCTGAGGAACGTATCGTGCGCAGCGGGCTCGGAACGCTCGATCTGGCGCTGGGAGGCGGGTTTCCGCGCGGCATCATCGCGACGCTCGAAGGTCCCCCTGGGTCCGGCCGTTCCGCCGTTGCTGCCCGGCTGCTCGCGCAAGCCACCTGCGGCGGGGGGCTGGGCGCCGTGATTGAAACGCCGGCGGGAATCGAAGGCTCCTTCTATCCTCCCGCGCTCGAGGCGGCGGGCGTCGATCTCGAGCGGCTTTTAGTGGTCCGGGCCGGCGACGCCCAAAGCGTCGCGCGCGCCGCCGATATACTCTTGCGGTCGGCGGCGTTCGGCGTGGTCGTCATGCCGTCGGTCATCTTGCGTGCGACGGTCTGGACGCGTCTGGCCGGCCTGACGCATCGCGCAAACGCGGTTCTTCTCGCGTTCGGCCTCGGCGCCTCAGACGAATTGCGGTACTTCGCCTCGCTGCGCATCCGCTTGCAGGCGTCGTCCGCATGCTTTGCAGGCGAGAGCGGCCCGTTTTGCGCGCTCGCAGGCACGCGCATCGAAGCTGCGGTGCTCAAGCACAAACGCGCGGCTCCCGGCAAGCACGCGGAATTTCTGTGTACGAGTTTCGAACGCGCGGGCGTGTCCTATCCGGCTTTGCGCGAACGCAAGATCGGCACGTCATCACAATCCGCCGCGCTGCACGTCATCGCGTAACACGGGCGACGCCACGTCCGCAACGGGCCGCGGAGCCACGCCCAGAAACTCCACGAACAGCCATACGAATAAGCCGACGTTCGCGAGCGAACACAGGTGCACGAGCCACGGTGCGAATTCGTTGATGTTCACCGCACTCACTTTTGCCTCGGACATGGCCAGCGCCGTAAAGGCATACTCGAGATTTAGTATCGCCGTCAGCGCGAGCATCGCGGATCCGATCGCATACCGGCGATCGAAGATCAAGAGCGCGAAGAACGGAAGCGCGAAGTAGATGTAGCGCTCGTGCATCTCCGTGAGAATGCAAAAGAACGCAAGCATCACGAGCGCACACGCTTCGAGCAAACTTTTGCGCGTGCGCAAGGCTGCAAAGCGCGCGTAGATCGAAAGCGCGAACGCCGCGAAGGCGAGCAACCCCCATAGGTGCAGTTTGACGTGCAGAAATCTCGCCCCGTCGGAAGCGAAGAAATCCGAAAAAAGCGCCCAAACATTGAACGCGTTGAGCGTCGTGTAGGGAAAGAACGCGGAACCCGAGCGGATCTTCTGCACGAGCGCGAGCGCGGCGCCCACGGGCGAACGATGCGGGAAGAAGATCATCGCGGAGGCCTCGGCGATAAGCGCCGCTACGACGATCCCGGCCAGGTGCGCGTAGAGACGCCGCTTCTCGAGGGGTGCGCCTTTGGGACCGAACGCTGCAATGGCGAAGAGGGGCGCCAGCAATACGACCTGTGGTTTGATAAGAACGGCGAGAGCGAGCAGCGGCCAGGCGACGATCGCGCTGCCGAAGAGCACCTGCTGCACGGCCGCAAGCGCGAAGGCGATCGGGATCGCATCGAATTGCCCCCAGAACGCCGAAATATAGATGCCGGCCGGATTGAACGCCTCTAGCGCTGCGGCCGCGAGCGCGGCGCAGCGGCCGGCAAGGCGGCGAACGATGTCGAATGCTACGACGCTGCAGACGAGGTCGGCGAGTATCGTCGGCAGCTTGACGGCTTCGCGCACCGTCTCCACATTCGCAAACGTGCCGCCGAAATGACGCACGATGGCAGCAGCAGCCAAGAAGATGGCAGCGGAGCCCGGCGGATAGTTGAAATCGGGTGTGGCCCTCGCGTAAAGATCGCCGGGCCCGAAGGCCATCGCCGTGCGCAGCCAGCTCGCAAAGATATCCATGTCGCCCGTGACGCCCGGGTCGTGCACGAACGGAAGACGGATCGCGAGCCCGAGAAGGGCGATCGCGGCGAGAACGGCCAGGGCGGCCGGTGCGCTGATGGTGCGCGCAGAGCGAACGAGGCGGTCTACTACCTCAGTCAACGGACGGGGCCGTTCGGAGCCCGCGTACCTTCGAGGGACGCCGCAGCGCCAGTGCTGCAAACAGGATCGCGTCCAGCGCAAAGACGGCACCGTTTGCAGCGCTAAAGGTGAATGCGACGTATTCGAGGGTGATGATGCCGGTCGCCCCGAGCGTACCGATGCCGAGTCGCTTTCGATCTCGCCACAATAGGCACAGCGCCGGCAGCAACAGGACGGCGTAGTGCGAGCCCGTGTTGGGATAGAGAAAGAGTCCGAGCGCGAGTAGCGCGGCCAGGCACGTCTCGCGCTGCGCGGCCCCGCTGCGCAGGCAAACGATCGCGCCGAGAGCGACGAGCGCGACGGCGATAAGGACGAACCAGGGATGAGCGCTCAAGGAGAAATAGCCGGCCGGATCGCGATCGAATCTCGAAAGGATCTTGTAGAGCGAGTCGTACCCGCCGACGAAGTACGCCTGCGGGTATCGCTGGCTCGGATTGCGTTGCGCATACGAAACCAAACCCTTCCATCCGACGAAGGGAATCGACAGCGCGAACAGCGCGGCCAGCGCTGCAAGCGCCGACAGCAGCGTACTCCAGCGGCGGCGTGCGATCAGATACACCGCGAAGATGATCGCGAACGGACGCAAGATAACGACGGGCGCAAGCCACAGGCCGGCCCGCCAACCGTTCCGTTCGCCCCAAAACAAGATGAGAAAGCACAGGGCGATGAAATTGATTTGAGCGAGTTGGATCGTCGCCGTGGTGGCAGGCAGCGCAACGACGAAGATCGCCGCTGCGATCAAGCCGGCCACGTTGTACGGCATGAAATATTCGCGGAACAGGAGCATCGTTGCGAGCGCGAGGGCGGCAAAGAGCGCGAGGTACCACAGCGCCATCGCCGCCGGTATGCCCGGCAGAAACCCGAGCGGATAGAAGAGCAAAATCGCGGGCGGGGGATACGGCATGCCGATTCCGAGCGCTATGCTATCGAACTCGCGGTCGTGGCTCGGATTGGTTATCTCGCGAAACGGAAGGAACGACGCGGGATCGTAAACGTTGTGGCCCGCTGCGGCGATATGCCCGATCGTCCAAAAGACTTTGAAATCCCAAAGCGGCGGGTGGACGACTTGCCGATATGCCGCGCCGACGAGGGCCGCGAGGGCAAGCAGCGCGAAGAGCCCGAGCGCCGCAGCCCAGATACGGCGCCATAGGAGCGGCATGCGAGGCATGGAGGCGAGCCCCAATAGCAAAGCCGGAACGATAATAAGATTCGCCCAATGAGATCCCGTAAGGTGGTGTTGCCAATCCACGTCGTTAGTGAGCGCCGCTTCGCCGCATCCTCAGGTAGTCCATTTGCGACGTGGCTCGATGCGGCCGTGCTTTGCATCGTCTTTGCGGCGGGCCTGGCACACTTGCGTTCGCCCTTCGGGGGCGATCAGTTTCTGTTCACGATCGGCGCTGCGAAGATCGCCCATCACGGCGTGATCTATCGTGATTTTTGGGACCTCAAGCAACCGATGATCTACTATATTTATGCCGTGTCCGGCATGCTTTTCGGTTTTTCCCAGAGCGGCGTCCATCTCTTCGAAGCGTTCTACCAAACGGCGTTTGCGGGAGTCTTGATCCGGGCATGCCTTCCGCGCTTTCGGTATCGCTGGGCGGCCAGCATCGTACCGTTGTTGACGATCGCCGCATACTATGGCTTCGCCAATGACGGTGCGCTAGCTTCGGTTGAAGCCTTCGCCGGATTTCCCATATTCGTCGCATGCGTGTTTGCGGCGGATGCCTTCACGACGGAGCGCGGCGCAACGTCGAACGCGTTGATCGCAGGTGCTGCCGGAGCCGTCGCGGCGAGCTTGAAGTTTGCGTTCTTTCCGCTCGTCGTCGCGATGTGGGTTACGGCTCTCGCGCTCTGCCTGCGCAGCGGAGACCGGCGGCATATGCTCAACGTCGCGTTGCTGCTCGCGCTCGGCTGCGCCGCAACCTTTGGGGCGCTGGGTTCGTACCTCGCGGGCACGGGCGTGCTCGGCGATGCGCTGCGAACGGCCTTCATCGAACCCCCCGCGATCCTGCGCCAGCTGGCGCCGGCGTATCGCAGCCCCATGCAGTCCGAAGTGCGCACCTTTGCCGGCGCAATGTGGCCGCTCGTCGCGCTCGCGATTGCCGGAGCGATTGCCAGGTGGCGTAGGATGGACGTTTTCACGGCGCAGCTTCTCGTCTGGACCGGCGTCGGTGCCGCGCTCGTCGACGCCGAAGTATGGTCCTATTATTACAAATTCTTCATCCTCATCGTGCCGATCGGGCTGCTCGCCGCCGGTGGGCTCGAAGCGTTGTGGACGACGGCAGCGAAGGGGGGGCGCTTCCCGAGAATTGCGATCGCCGCGCTGCTGCTGATCATGCTGGCATCGTCAACACGAACGATCGCCCGGGTTCAATCCGGCTTGCGTACGTTCGCCCGAGAACAACATGATGCCGTATCCTCGAGCGTTGCTTTCTTGGATCGCGCGGATGCGCGCTCGGGACCGATCTACGTGTTCGGCGATCCGCGGCTCTATTATTTCTCCGGACGCGATCAAGCGATCGCGATCAACGGGTATTCGCCCGCGCTGCTTCTGCCCGCGCGCTGGCACGAACTCGTCCGCGAACTCGAGGCCGCCGCTCCGCCGTACATTATGATCGAACGCGACTACGAACCCTCCGTCCACGTTTCGAGCGCGACGATGCGCTTCATCGCATCGTCGTATCGCGTTGCGTACGCGTCGAGCGACGGCACCTGGTACGAACACCGGTAGCGGGCACGGGCCCGAGCGAGGAGAATCACGCGCCCATGGCATTGGAACTGCTGCCGCCCGAGGCGCTCGTCCGCACGAGCGAGGTCGATCACGCGGCCTGGAATTTTGAGGGCATCCTCGGCTACGTCTCGCAACAGCGTTTTCGGCTCGTCACCTCATTGCTGCCGCGCACGCCGGTCGCGCGGCTCATCGAAGTGGGGTACGGCAGCGGCGTCTTTTTTCCGGAGCTGGCAAAACACGCGACGGAACTCTTCGGAGCAGACGTTCATCCCCACTATGCCGAAGTGCGCGAAGCCCTGGCACGCGCCGGCGTTGCGGCAACGCTCGTCCAGGCGCCGGCCGAAACGCTGCCGTTCGAGGATGGATTTTTCGATATCGCCGTTGCGGTGAGCACCTTCGAATTCGTCACGGATGCCGCCAAGGCGATCCTCGAAATAGCACGCGTGCTCAAACCCGACGGCTACGCGATCGTCGTTACTCCCGGCGATACTCCACTGCTCGATATGGCGCTGCGTATCTTTACGGGCGAATCGGCGGAAAAGGATTTCGGCGAACGCCGCAGCCTGATCGTGCCCGCACTCGTGCGCGAAATGAAACTCGAGCGCTCGAAGTGGTTCCCCGCGCCTTGGCCCGTTCCGGTGTATCGCGCTTTGCAGCTATCGCGGCGCTCCTAGCCCTGGGAACCCTACGGCTCTTCATCCTCCTCGGTGCGAGCACGCTTGCATGGGCGGGTGTCGCATCGTACCGGGCCTGGGACGCGCTGCGCCGGCGCGGGTTTCTCGCGGCCCTCGCTCTTCTCGATGCCTTCGGGCTCTGGAAGATCGCGAGCGCCGTGCGCGATGCGGCGCACGATCTGCCGCGCTGGGACTTTCTCTGCTTTTATCTCTACGGTCGCGTTGCCGTGCTCGCGCACGACGTGTACGACCCCGCGACATTTTACCGCTTGGGTCGCGGCCTGTCCGCCGATCCCGAATGGGTGCGGGAAATCCTTCGCGTGGGCTTTCCGTATCCGCCCGATTCGATTATCGTCCCGTATTTTCTGGGATTCTTTGCGACGCCGCGAGCGGCACTCGTGCCGTGGTACGCGGTGTTGCTCGCCGGGTTCATCGCCTGCATCGCGCTCGCTCGAAACTACGTGGCGGGCCCATGGCTTCCGGCGACGCTCGCCACGTTCGCGTTCGTCGCCATCTGGGGGCCGACGATCGAGACGCTGCAATTTGCTCAGACGATCTTCCTCGTAGCCGCATTCGTCTTTGCGTACGCGCGCGAACGCAGCGATTGGCGCGCGGGCATTTGGCTCGCGCTCGCGGTCGTGGTGAAGCCGTTCGTGCTCGTGCTCGTGCTCGTACCGCTGATCCGCCGCCAATGGCAGACCTTGGCAGCCTTCGCAGGTACGCTGCTCGCGGCACTGGCTCTGGCAGACGGGCTGCTCGGCCGGCGAAACGTCATCGCCTACTTCACCGATAATCCGGTCGGACGGTATCCCGCCGTCGCTTATCTCGACGACGTCAACATTTCGCCGTTCTCCGCGCTCTTGCGCGCGCGGCATGTGAGGCCCACCCACGTGGTGCTCGCGCACGAGACGGTGTTCTTGCTGTGTGCGCTCGGGTTCGTGCTGGCCACGGTCCTTTCGATCGCCTACGCGCGCAGCCGCGAGCGAGACGATTATGCGCTCGCTCTCGCGATCTGCTGCGCGCTGATCGTTTTCCCGCAGACCCTGAATTTCTACGCGTTCGTTCTGCTCGTCCCATTCGCGATCTTGTGGAAGCGGGCGACGGTGCACCATCTTGCGGTTGCGGCGATACTCGCAATCGACGCTACGCTCGTGAGCATCTCGAGCGCAAATCTGGGAGCTGCGGTCCTCATCCTGAATTGGTTGGGATTCATGTACTTGCTGCTGACGGACGACGCGCTCGCGACGTAATACGCCGGGCGTTGACATCGAACGTACGTTCGATTACCATGCTCGGGCGATGTTTGTCGTCTGTGCGCTGGTTCCGGCATATAAGGTCGCGGTCGCCCGCCTCTACGACCCGTCGCTGCGCGAGCGTCCGCTGATCGTCGCCGATCGCCTCGAGCGCGGCCGGGCAGTCGCACTCGATGCCGCAGCCTTCGCGCTCGGTGCGCGGCCGGGCATGACGCTCGTGCAAGCTGCCGCCTGCGCGCGCGAAGCGGCCGTCACCCTCGACGACCCGGCGCGCAATCGCGCGCTCTGGGAGCGCGCGCTCGACGCGCTCGATGCGGCCTCGCCGCTGGTCGAAGATGCAGAGGAGGGCACGGCGTTTCTGGATATGCGCGGAATCTCAGGCGCGGAACGGCATTGGCTCGCGAGCGTACGGGAAGCGTTTTCGAGCGATCCCGAACTCGCGCGGCTTCCGCTGCACGCGGCAATGGCACCCAACAAATTCGTCGCGCGCATGGCCGCACTCGAACGCGACGGCAACGTGGTCCATGCCGGCGACGAGCGCGCGTTCGTCGCGCCGCTGCCGCTGCGCGCGCTCGAACTCGATCGCGCGACGCTCGAACGCCTCGAACTCTTCGGCGTGGCGAACCTGCGCACGCTCGCGGCGTTACCGCACGGTCCCTTCGTGCGCCGCTTCGGCCCGCACGCGGCAGGCTGGCACGCCCTGGCGGGCGGCGTCGACGAAACGCCGCTGATTCCGCGCATGCGGCGCATCGCGATCGAACGAACCTCCTACGGCGAAGGTTCGGCCGAACGCGAAGACCAGCTGCTCTTCGCGCTGCGCACGCTCGTCGCGCGCGTTGCCGAAGACGTCGCGTTCGCGGGCAAGCGCTGCGGCGTGCTGCGCCTCGAACTCGAATGCGAGGATGCAGAGCGCGTAACGCTCGAAACGACACTCGCGCAGCCGACCGCGCAAACTGCGACGATGTTCGATCTGCTGCGCGCGCGGCTCGAAGGCGTCGTCCTGCGTTCTCCCGTCACCGGATTACGCTTGGCGGCCGATCGCCTCGAAGAGGGCGGCAGCGAACTCTCCTTGTTCGCAAACCGCGATCCCGATCCGGAAATCGTCGGCATCGCGCTCGCGCGTTTGGAAGCCGCTCTCGGGCCGCACGCAGCCGTGCGCGCGAACGTCGTCGCCGGACACCGCTTCGAAGCGCGCGTCGCCTACGAGCCGTTCGTTGCGAGCAGCGTCGCTCGCTCCACCCGCGCGGTGTTGGCAACGCGAACGGCGCCCGCGCTGCCGGAGGGAACGCTCGCCTATCGCATCGTTGGGCCGCGTGCGATCGACGTGCGCATCAAGGGCGGCCGCCCCGCGTTCGTCGGCGCGCAAGCCGTCCTCGAGGCGGCAGGTCCGTGGCGCACGGACGAAGCGTGGTGGGCGGAAGCACTCGACACCGGCAATCGCCCCGTGCAGAGCGACGCCTACGACGTACTCCTCGAAGACGGAACGCTGTGCCGCATCGTTTGCGAACGCGAACGCTGGTATGTCTGCGGCAATTACGATTAACGCACTATCGTCTACGCATATTCCTTTGGCACCGGCCGCTGCACGACGGGCTCGAGCACGGCCTCCAATTGCGCGAAGACACTGCTGTCGATATCGAGGTTGCCGGCTGCGACGTTGGCATCCACGTGTTCCACTTTCGTCGCACCGAAGATGACGCTCGAGATTTGCGGCTTGCGCAAACACCACGCGAGCGCGAGTTGCGCGAGCGGGACGCCCGCCTCGCTTGCGATCGGTAACGCTTTTTGCACCGCATCGAGAATCGGCTGCTTGAAGAACGTGCCCATCATGCTCGCCGCGGGGCCCGCCGCGCGGGTGCCCGGGGGCGGCGTGCTCGCGTCCGTATACTTGCCGGAGAGGATGCCCATCGCCAAAGGCGACCAGACGACGTTTCCGAGACCGTACTGCGCGGTCGCCGGCAAGATGCGTTCTTCGATCTGCGGCCACAGGAGACTGTACTGCGGCTGATTGCTTATGGGTTCCGCGAGACCGCGCGCGCGGCACATCGTCACGACCGCTTCGATTTGGTCGGCATCCCATTCGGAAACGCCCCAATACAAAATCTTTCCCGCGCGCACGAGCGCATCCATGACGGCACACGTCTCATCGAGTGGCGTGGAACGATCGTAGCGATGACACTGGTAGAGATCGATGTAGTCGACGCCCAGACGCCGCAGCGACGCGTGACATTGTTCCGTCACGTGCTTGCGCGAAAGCCCGCGGTCGTTCGGGCCGTCGCCCATCGGAAAAAACACTTTGGTCGCAAGTACGAGCTCGGCCCGCGGCAGATCCGCAATCGCGCGTCCGACGACTTCTTCGGCGCGCCCGCGCGCGTAGACGTTGGCCGTGTCGAAGAAATTCACGCCCAGTTCGTACGCGCGCGCGATGCACGCTTTCGCCGTTTCTTCTTCGACGCCGCCCCCGTACGTGAGCCACGAACCCAGGCCGACGGTGGAAACCTTGACGCCCCAGCGGCCTACATTACGATATCTCATCGCCGTACGGTGCCGCCGTCAGATCAATATTCCTTCGTCCGCACAGTACCTCGCACGATATCCGCGCGCATCGAGCTTACGTATCGCTAACGGCGAGTGCCACGGTGCCGCCTGCGGCGTCGGTGAAGGTGACGACACAGGTCCCGTTGTCGCTCGCAGAACCGAGCGACACCCCTTGAATCGAGAACGAGCCGTTCGACTTCGCAACGATACCGCCCGGCGCGATCACGCCGTTGCAGCCGGCGTTTTGGCTCGGCGTAAACGACGGCGACGAGCCTTCGGAGACGGCGCCGGGTTCGCGCGGCGAGACCGTACCCTTGCCGCCGCCGAGCGCCAGCAGCGGCGACGTTCCGGATGCGCCTTGTGTGAACGATGGGCCCGAGCTCGAGGTCGCCGGATCCGTAGAATCGGCAACGAAAATCGGAGCGATGTACACCGGGGCCGTGGCCGGAACCGCAGTCGTGCCGGACGACACGAGCGCAAAATAGGATTCATCGAAGGTCGCGCTTGCGGGCTGCAGGTAGGTTGCCGAAATCGCATCGCTCGTGCGACACGTCGTGACGCTTTTAACGCCCGTAGCTGCGGCATTACATACCGGCGCCGGGGGCGATGCGCCGCTCAAGTCCGGCGGCGAAATCGCGAGCGTCGTCGATCCGGCCGGCGTTTCGGGTTCGGTCACGGAGATCGCGAACGGGGAAGCGTACGGATCGTAGGTGCCGCCCGTAATGACGTTGAGATCCACATCCATCGGCTCCACACCGATCGACGCCGTAAAGCCCAGATAGCCGTCCCCCGAAAGGAGCGACTGCGTAACGCCGTTCTCAAAGAACGCGACGCTCTCCGGCAAACCGTCGATGTAGGTAACGATGGAGTTCGCGGCGTTGGCCGTGATCGATGCCGTGCTCGACCCGCTGCCCAAAACCTTTGCGCCGCTTCCGAAGGTGTTGGCCGCTCCGCCGGGAGCTTGGTCGTAAAGCGTCACGTCGAACGAATCGAAATCCGGGCTCTCCGCAACGGGAGCCGGAATTTCCAACATGCAGACTTCGGGATCCGTGCCGGCACACGTCGATGACGACGCGGGCGCTACGTCATAGTTCGTCGTGACGTCGTAATCGACGACGCCGCCCGTCAGGTGGGTGACTTTGACCGCGACGCCGTTGGTCGACGGCGAAACGAACGCGGGGGCACGACGGGCACTCGCCGTTTTCGGGCGTGGGATGCGGATGCTGACGGCGACGCGAGCAAGCGCTGCCTTCGAGGCAGCCGGCGCAGGGGAAAGCGGCTGACCGGAGCCCGAGCCACAGGCTGAAAGGACCCCTGCACAAATGAGCCCACAAAGCGCTCTCTTGACGATCATTGCTACCCCAACGGAAAATCCAGCGACTCTTTCTCTTTACTTCGGCCGGACCAGCCGCGATGTTTTGCGCCGGGCCGGTGCGATTCTCCGGCCTCCCAACCGAAAACGAAGGTAGCGCCCGACGCTGCAAACGAACCGAATCGCTCGCGCCGCCTTGACCGGCGACGATTGATGCGTGTCCCCGAAAGGATCTTGGATGCCCGCATCCCACCAAAAGCCCGTGCGTCGAGCGCTGCTTGCAATGCTCGCTGCCGCGGCCTTGGTCTGCGACGTATCGCCCTCGTCCGCCGCCCAGATCATCGGGACGCCGAAGAATTCTACGTCCGCCGCGGTCCAAATCGCAGCGTGCTGGGTAACGATCGATCCCGAAAACGCGAACGCATTCCCACTCGTGAAGCTGGCGGCAGCGCCGGCGGGGGGCTCTCCGCCCGTCTCGGCCCAGGTCGAACTCGACCTTCACGACGCCTTGGGTGCGGGCGACGATACCCGCGTGATCGTCGTCGGCGTAGCGAAATCCGACGTGCCTCTCGCAAGCTATCCCGTCAACGGAAACTACGTCGGGTTAGGCTGCCACATCCGCACGATTACGTTTGCCGACGGAACGGTTGCCAACGTGGCGATCGGCGGCGGCGGGAGCGGCGGTTCGAGCAGCGGGGCAACGCTCGGCATCCTCGGCGGCATTTTGCTCGTTGGGGGCATCGCGGCGGCGGCCGGCCACGGAGGTTCGGGTTCGCCCGCGCAACCGCAGGTCACCCCGACGCCCACCCAGGTTCCGGTGACGCACCCCGCCACCCCGACACCTTCCCCGAGCCCAAGCCCTGCGCCCACGGCGACTCCGACGGCCACTCCCGTGCCGACGGCGAGCCCGATCCCGACCCCGACCGCTAGCCCGACCGCCGGCGCCCTGGTCGTCACACCGCAATCGCTCACGTTCATTGCCACCGGTTCCAGCTATGCGAAGAGCGCACAAGCGAGCGAAGCGAACTACTTGGGCGCCTTCATGGCGAGCCCGGCATCGTGCACGGATTCCAACGGCACCGGCACGACGGTCGCCTCGATCGGCCCAGCCTCCACGACATCGGGCCTCTTCACGGTCACGCCGCTCGGCCCGGGCGCCTGCACGTTCTCCATAACCGATAGCCTCGGCGACCTTCAGACGCTCAGCATCGGCGTAACGACCACGGGCGGCACCGTGATGGGCCACAAGAAGAAGGCGGACCCGGCCCCCACCCCCACACCCTCGCCGAGCCCGAACCCCCATGCCGCCCCGAACGGAGCCCCGCCCCCGCACCGCTGACGCCCCAATCTCAAAAGCAAAGTCGCCCGGTGACCGAAATACCGGCACCATGGGTGTAGATTCCGACTCTGTTGCCGCGCTCTCTTCCGTCGTCTCGCTGCTCGTCGTTTCTATAACGGCGATCGCGGCCGTTCGGCAGTTGCGCCATAATCGCAACGCCAACGAGATGGCGCTCTTCTTGCGTCTGATGGACCAGATGGCGTCGCCCGAAATGCTCGATGCGCGCGAGCGCCTTCCGGTCCTCGCAAAAATGCTGGCGGACGATCCGGTGTACCTCGAGCGCTTAGCCGACCGAAGCTTTAATCCCGAAGAATTTCAAAACGTCGGGATCGCGCTGCGCTTTCTCGAGCAGATCAGCGTGCTCGTAACGCAGGGCGGCATCGCGGAGGACCTGGTCCTCGCAGAATACGCCGACATCTTCGTCTCCGTGTGGGAAACGGCACGCCCGGCCATCGTGCGGCGACGCCTGGCCTTCGGGCCGCATACCGGCCGAGCGTTCGAACACATGGCGATGCGCGCGAAGCGCTACATCGACAGCGGCGAAATGGAACGCGTCTACGCGAAACTCGAGCGCGATGAACGGCCGCTGCACATGCCGGCCTAACTTTCCCGAACGCCGAGCATCGGCCGCGAGTTTCCTTGGTCGCAGAGGTCGATGTGTCGATTTTCGGGTGGCCTGCCCGACGTCGAGGCAGAGCACCCCCCAAAAAAGGAGAACCCGCAGTGAGCTATATCGTCATGGTCAGGGCCTCGAGGGCGAGCGAGGCAGGCACGATGCCCAGCGCCCAGGGAGCGTGTCCGCAATGAAATTCGTATCGATTTGGAAACCCGATCGCGCGGTGTGGGTTGCCCAGCCCGATGAAGAGCACATGGCGGCGATGGGCCGGCTCATCAACGAGCTGATGAGTGAGGGCGTGCTTCTCGATACCGGCGGCGTGTCGGACGGCGGATCGAGCTTGCGCGTGCAACGTGCCGGAGGGAAGGTTAGCGTCACCGATGGTCCGTTTACGGAAACCAAAGAAATCGTCGGTGGCTTCGCGATCTTCAAGGTAAACTCGAAGGACGAGGCTATCGCACTTACGCGCCGCTTCCTCGAGATTGCGGGTGACGGCATGTCGGAGTTGCACGAGGTTTCCGAGATCTCGTAGCCGCGGTTCGCATGGATGCTCCGGGCGCCCACCGCACCATCGACGCGATCCGGCGGATCGAATCGCCAAGTGCGCGAGGGCATAACGGATCCATGTCGATTTAGGGGACGCCGGTTCGACGAAATCAGTGAGGGCGTAAAATGTCGCCCACGCCAATGGAGAAATCAGATGAACATCGCGGTCGTCGTTGCCCGCATTCTGCTCGGCCTCGTTTTCGTCGCTGCCGGTCTTAGCGGGTTTTTCCTGATCAACAGTCCCCCGCCGCCGCCGCCGGGCCTCGCCGGGGCATTTCAGCATGTCTTTTTCCAATCACGTTGGGTGCTTTTCGTAGATGCGATCGAATTCTTGGCCGGCGCGCTTCTGCTTGCAAACCGCTTCGTCGCGTTGGCGTTGACGTTGCTGGGAGGCGTCATCTCCAACATCATCGTCTACCACGTCACGCTCGCACCGGCCGGGATCCCGGTCGCCGGGATCGTGACGCTCCTGTGGTGCATCGTCGTGTCGCGCTACCGTTCCAGTTTTGCACCGTTGTTCGCGCCGAAGCCGTTGAAGGATGGCCAAGTCGTTGCAAGTGTCGTCGAGTACCGTCGGCCGCCGGCGCCTGCGCTCGGCGCACCTTAGCACGGAGATCTCCCATTGACATCGAACATATGTTCGATTACTATGGCGGCCCATGGCTGCCGCGCGCTACGCTGAGCTGCATTGCCGCTCGAACTTCACTTTTCTCGAAGGCGCCTCGCATCCTGAGGAACTGGTCGAGCGCGGGATCGAACTCGGCCTCGAAGCGATAGCGCTGGCGGATCGCGACGGACTCTACGGCGCCGTCCGTTTCGCAAAGGCCGCGAAAGGGAGGCCGCTCGGCGCCATCGTCGCGACCGAGCTGACGCTCGAAGCCGGTCCCCGCATCGTCTTGCTCGCCGAAGACGAACGCGGCTATGCACATCTCGCAGGCGCGATCTCGGCCGCGCAATTGCGCGGCAAAAAGCGCAACGCACGGTTGCGTTTCTCCGATCTCGAAGGCAAGACGCAAGGGCTCGTCGCGCTCTCGGCGTCCCATCACGGCTGGGCCGAGGAAGCGCTCCTGCGCGGCGATACCGCAAGCGCGCGCGAACGGGCGGCGGCTCTGCGCGATCTTTTCGGCGGCCGCTTTTATCTCGAACTCCAGCATCATCTGCGCCCCGAAGACGCACGCACGATCCTCGCGCAAATCGAACTCGCGGAAAGCCTGCGCATTCCATACGTGGCGACCAACGGCGTCGCGTATGCGCGTTCCGAGGATGCGCTGCTCTGCGACGTACTCACCTGCGTGAAGCACCGCACGCATCTGCAAGCCGCCGGCACGAAACTCTTGCCGAATGCGGAATTCTACCTCAAGAGCCCGGTGCAGATGGCACGCCTCTTCGCACCCTATCCCAAAGCCCTCACGCAATCGCTCGCGATTGCCGAACGCTGTCGCTTCCGCCTCGAGAAGCTCGCGGGGCAATTTCCGCTCTTTCCGCTCGCGCCCGGTGAAACGAGTACGCAATCGTACTTGCGAACGCTCGTCTTGCGCGGCGCGCGCGAACGCTACGGCGAGCCGCTGCCCTCCGCACCCGAACGGCAGCTCGAATACGAACTCGGCATCATCGCGCGCATGGATCTGGCGGGCTACTTTCTGGTCGTATGGGATATCGCACGCGCCGCGCACGAGATCGGGGTGCTGTGCCAAGGCCGCGGATCGGCGGCCAACTCCGCGGTCTGTTACGCACTCGGCATCACCGCCGTCGATCCGATCGCGATGAATCTGCTCTTCGAACGCTTTCTCTCCGAAGAACGCAACGAAGTTCCCGATATCGATATCGATTTCGCCCATCAAGATCGCGAGAAGGTCATCCAGTACGTCTACGACCGCTACGATCGCGAACACGCCGCGATGACGGCGGAAGTCATCACCTATCGCACGCGTTCCGCCATTCGCGACGTGGGCAAAGCCATCGGCCTCACGCTCGCCCAAGTCGATGCGATCTCCAAAGAATACGACGCGCGCGAATCGCTCGCGGGCGCGACGGGCGCGGAATACGACGGCAAGTCGCCGCTTCCGCAGAGCGTGCAGCGCCGCCGCGATCTCGATGCCGGTTCGAACCAACACACCTCGCGCGCGGAGGCGAACGATCAGCCGGCGCAATCGCCTGGAGGCCGGCCCTATGCGCCGGGCTTCGAAGCCGCCGACGAACCTACGCCGATCGTTCCCGACGCGGCTGCGAAGAGGGCCCACTACGGCTTCAAGAGCAAAGATGTCGGCCCCGATCCCGATCCCACGCTGCGCGGAGCGATCGGCGGTGCCACGGGCACGCTGCTGCTCGCACTCTGCCGCCGGCTCGACGGCTTTCCCCGCCATATGGGCATCCATTCGGGCGGCATGGTGATCACGCGCGATCCGCTCGTCAACGTCGCGCCCGTGGAGTGGGCCACGATGCGCGACCGTACGATCGTGCAATGGGATAAAGACGATCTCTCCGATCTCGGGCTCATCAAAATCGATCTGCTGGGCCTGGGGATGCTCTCGCTCCTGCGCGACGCTTTTGCGTTACGCACGCGCCGCTACGGCGAGAGCAAAACTCCGCTCTCGCTCGCCACGATCCCGCAAGACGATCGCGCCACCTACGAAATGCTGCAGCGCGGCGATTCGATCGGCACGTTCCAAGTAGAATCGCGCGCGCAACAATCGATGCTGCCGCGCTTACGGCCGGCGTGCTTTTACGATCTCGTGATGCAGGTCGCGATCATCCGCCCGGGACCGATTCAAGGCGATATGATCCATCCGTTCTTGCGCCGCCGCAACGGGCTCGAACCCGTTACGTATCCGCATCCGAAATTGCGGCCCGTACTCGAGCGTACGCTCGGCGTGCCGCTCTTTCAGGAACAAGGCATGCGCATGGCGATCGAAGCGGCCGGCTTCACGCCCGGGGAGGCGGACCGCTTGCGCCGGGCAATGGGGCACAAACGCTCGCGCGAACGCATGGCCGAGATTTTTCCGAAGCTGGTCGAAGGCATGGTGAATAACGGCATCGAGCGCAAAGCCGCGGAGCAGCTCTTCCACATGCTCGAAGGCTTTGCGGACTACGGCTTTCCCGAATCGCACGCCGCGAGTTTCGCGCTCTTATCGTACGCATCGTCGTATCTGAAGTGCCACGAGCCGGCCATCTTTCTCGCGGCGATTCTCAACGTTCAGCCGATGGGATTCTATTCCACGGAAGTCCTGGTCAACGATGCGCGCCGGCACGGCGTTACGGTCAAACCGGTCGAAGTCAACGCGAGCGAATACTGGAGTTTCGTGGATGGTGAGGGCGCGACGTGGCTCGGCTTTCACGTGATCCGCGGGCTCGGCGAAAAGCAAAAGGAAGGTTTGGAAGCGGCGCTCTCGCGCGGACCGTTTACCGATCTCGATGAGTTCGCCGCGCGCACGGGCCTGCTCAAAGACGCACTCGAAAATCTTGCGGTCGCGGGCGCGTTCTCGCCGTGGTTTGCGACGCGCCGCGATGCGATGTGGGCGTTGCGCGGACTCGACGAACGCGCCGCACGCGGTGCCCTCGCGCGCGGCATGGATATCGAAGAGCCCGCTGCGGCCTTTGCGGCTCTCGATGCGCGTGAAGAAACCTCGTTCGATATCTGGTCGACGGGCCTCACCACCGGGCCGCAGCCGATCGCGCATTTCCGCGCGGAACTCGAACGGCGGCACGTGATCCCGGCCGGGCGCTTACCTTCGATGCCCAATCATCTCGTGTGCAAAGTCGGCGGCATGGTGATCACACGGCAACGCCCGGGTACGGCAAAAGGCTTCGTCTTCCTCACGCTCGAGGATGAGACGGGCCTCGTCAACGTGATCGTCAACCCGGCCGTCTACGAACGCAACCGCCGCATCATCCGCGCTGCGAACACGCTCGTGATCGAAGGCGTGCTGCAGAAGGAACAAGGCACGCTCGATATCATTGCCAAGCGCTTTTGGCAACTCGAAACGGGCGATACTACCGAAGGTATCCACGCCCGCAATTTTCATTAATCCGATCCGAGCGAGCGGCACTCCCCCGGCTAAGCGGCGAAACGTTCCATATGCGCAAGCCCGGGTATCAGGGAACCTCCATGTTCGGATTGCCGAAGGTCGTGTTCCCGATTTACGGCATCGCCCTCTTAGACGTTCTCGGCCTCACCATCCTCATTCCGATGCTTCCGGTGCTGTCTGCGAAATACCACACCCAGCCATCCGTCGTCGGCGCAGCGCTCGGAACGACGGCGCTTGCCGCAACGATCTCCTCGCCGTTTTGGGGGTATGCGAGCGACCGCTACGGGCGCAAGTTTATTCTGCTCGCTTCGCAAGCGTGTTCGACGATCGGCTATACGATGCTCGCGCTCACGGGCAATCTCGAGCTGCTCTTCGTCTCGCGCGCGATCGAAGGGCTCGGCGGCGGCAATCTCGGCGTGGCGCAATCGTACATCGCCGACGTCACGGACGAAGAAGACCGCGAAAAAGCGTTCGCCTTCGGAGCAGCCGCCTTCGGCATCGGATTCGTCATCGGCCCCGTCCTCGCCGGCTTACTGCTGCAGATCGATACGTCGCTTCCCTTTTGGGTCGCAGCCGGACTGCAAGTCGGCAACCTCGCCTTGACCTGGTTCTTTCTCCCGAACACGACATCGCAGCCGTCCGAGGAACGAGCGGAGGGGAGTTCCGTGCGCGCCATCCTCACGCAGCTCCGAAAGCCGCCGTTGAGCAATCTCATGGCGCGGCAGTTTCTCTATATCTTTTCGTTCGTCTATTTCTTCACGATCTTTTCCGAATATCTGCAGACCGTGTTGCAGTACGGCCCCACGCAAAGCAGCTTGTTCCTCGCGGTCGCCGGCGCCATCGGAGCGTTCGTGCAAATATTTCTCGTCGACCGCCTCGAGAAACGGCTCGGCGCTTTCGTGTTGAGTGAAGCCGGCTTGGCGGTCGGCTTCGTCGCGTACGCCTTGATGTTTTTCATGAACGGACTCGCCATGTTCCTGACGATTCTCGTGATCTGGGCCGCGAGCGGATCGGTGCTTCGGCCGACACTCAACAAGCTCATCTCGACGGCTGCGCCACCGGAAAACCGTGGTGCGATTCTCGGCTTCGGGGACTCACTCAGCAATGCGTCGATGATCTTCGCGCCCGCAATCGGCGGGATCGTACTCGGCATCGATCCCAAGCTCATCGGCATTCCGCCCGCGTGCTTCATCGCCGCCGCCTTCGTACTGGGGCTCGCCGGGCGCCGCGGCACGAAGCCGGACTACGGACAAACAACCAACGATAGTCGATAAATGTACTGTATACTCGGCATCGTATACTTGGCTCTTGGATTCTTCAACCAATGAATCGACGCACCAGCCTCTCGACGCTCGCCCTGCTCGCGCTCGTCCTCTTGTCTTCTTCGGCAAGCCTCGCGCAGACGGCGGCCGATAGCTCGCACCCCAAAGCCGAGCGCGTTTCAAGGGTAGGAACGTTGCGCGTGGAGCGCTACGGCAGCGGCTCGCCCGCGCTGATCTTCATACCGGGTCTCGCCTGCGGCTCGTGGATTTGGAGCGATGCGGTGAATGCGTACGCGGGTTCGCATACGGTGTATCTGGTCACGCTCGCAGGCTTCGACGGCGTGCCGCTGCCGACTGCTGAGGGCTCGCCACTGGATCTCGCGGATGCCTCGCTGCTCGCGCTCATCACGAACGAGAACCTCGATCGGCCGATTCTCGTGGGTCACAGCATGGGCGGATTTCTCGCACTGCGTTTCGGCGAGGAACATGCGGCGCTCTTGCGCGGTGTCGTTGCCGTCGACTACGGTCCCGTATTCGCTCCGGCCGCGCAATCGTCGCCCGAAGATCGCGCGACTTTGGCAGAGGACCTCGCGCGCGAAATGGCAACCGAACCCGCCGCTCGTTACGCGGACAGCCAAAACGCCACGATCGCAACCATGGTGACCGATCCCACTAACGCCGACCGCATCGATGCACTAACGGCCCGCAGCGATCAAAAAGCCGTCGCTGCGTATGCGGGCGACCTCTTCCGCAGCGATCTGCGCCCGCAGCTTTCGCAGCTCACGGTGCCGACGCTCGAGATCGCGGCAGTCCCCACGGTCCCACAAGGTTTCGAAGGCCCGCAGGCTGCGAAAACGCCGATAACGCAGCGCGAAGCCGCGTACAAAGATTTCTATACGACGCTCTTTCCGGATGCGCCGAACGTGACCGTGGTAACGGTGCCCAACTCGAAGCACTACGTGATGATCGATCAGCCAAAGGCGCTCTTCGATGCGATCACCGCCTTCGTTGCGGGGCTGCGGTGAGCTCGCGAGGCTTTTGCAGGGTCGCCGCAAAGCATGTCCGGATGCACCGCACGTTCGCCTATGCCGCGACGCTTTTCGCTGCGGCTTCGGCCGTGCCGCCGCCGGCCGCCGCTCAAATTGCGCCGGGCGATACGGGAGCGGGTACGCAGCTCGGCATGGCTGCGGAGAACAATTCCGGTGAAGTCGGTACGATCACGCTCTTCGCGCGCGGGCCCTCCAGCACGCTCGTGGTCATTCGGCTCGAGTCGGAGCCGCCGGGACGCCCGCAACCGGCTCGCCTGCACCGCGGCCACGCTTGTTCCCGCATCGATCCGAAACCGGCTTACGGCCTCGCACCGGTCGTTGAGGGCGTCTCCAAGACGATCGTCACCGCACCGGAAACGAAACTACTCTCCGGCAACTACGTCGCAAACGTACGTGCCTCGTCGCAAAACGTCCGGCATTCGGTGTCGTGCGGGGAGCTCTATCAATAGTAGCCGCAAGCGCGCGCGCCGCACAGCCCAGCAGCCGCGTATGGATCGTGTGCGGCGGCCTCGGCTTTATTGGATCGCACTTCATTCGGATGGTGCTCGCAGAGCGGCCGCACGTGCACGTCGTCAACTTCGACGCGGTGACCTATGCGGGCAATCCTGCCAACCTCGCCGACGTGGCAGGTCACGCGAACTATTCGTTCGTCAAGGGCGACATTGCCGACGCGGCCATGGTCGAGCGCGCCGTCTCCACGCACGCTCCCAACGCCATCGTCAACTTCGCCGCCGAAACGCACGTCGACCGTTCGATTGCGGATGCGACCGCATTCCTACGCACCCACGTGTTCGGAACGCACGTTCTTCTCGAAGCGTGCCGTAAGGCGCGGATCGAACGTTATCTCCAAGTTTCGACGGACGAAGTCTACGGCCACGTACCGTTCGGCGAATCGACCGAAGCAGCCGCGCTCGCTCCCCGTTCGCCGTACGCTGCAAGTAAAGCGAGCGGCGATCTTCAAGTTCTCGCCCACGCGGCGACGTTCGATCTGCCGGTGCTGATCACGCGTGGGTCGAACACCTACGGGCCCTATCAGTACCCCGAGAAACTCATTCCGCTCTTCATCACGAACCTGATCGACGACCAGCAAGTTCCCGTCTACGGCGACGGCCTGCAAGTGCGCGATTGGCTCCACGTGGAAGATCACGCCCGCGGCATTTTGACGGTGCTTGAAACGGGGACGCTCGGCGAGATTTATAACCTTGGCGGCGGCAACGCGCGCACCAACATGGAGATCGCGAAAGTCCTCATCGAGCGCTGCGGCCGCTCTATGGAAACGCACCTCCGCTACGTCACCGATCGTCCCGGCCACGACCGCCGGTATGCGTTGGATTTCACGAAAGCGATGCGCCTCGGCTGGCAGCCCCGCAAGCCGTTCCCGGAGGCACTCGCGCAAACGGTGGACTGGTATCGTCGCAGCGAAGGTTGGTGGCGGCCGATCAAGAGCGGTGCGTTCGCCGAATATTACCGTTCGCAATACTCCGAAATGAGCGCACCACCGTGAAGGGCATCATCCTTGCGGGCGGGCTCGGCAGCCGGCTGCGCCCGCTCACCAAAATCACCAACAAACATCTCTTGCCGGTGTACGATAAACCGATGATCTACTACCCGCTCGAAACGCTCTGCCGCGCGGGCCTTGAGAAGATCATGCTGGTCACCGGCGGCAATTCCGCAGGCGATTTCCTACGATTGCTCGGCAACGGCAGCGACTTCGGCCTCAAAGACCTCTACTACACCTATCAGGAAGGCGAAGGCGGCATCGCAGACGCGCTGCGGCTGTGTGAGAATTTTGCCGACGGAGAGCGCATCTGCGTCATTCTGGGCGACAACATCATCGAGGACGATATCGCGCCTCACGTCCGGCGCTACTTGTCGCAAGAACGCGGGGCACGGGTGCTCCTAAAGGAGGTGCCGGATCCGGAGCGCTTCGGCGTACCCGTCTTCGATGGCGACCGGCTCGTACACATCGAGGAAAAGCCCGCGATACCCAAGAGCCGATACGCGGTGACCGGAGTGTATTTCTACGATCAGCGCGTCTTCGAATACATTCGCACGCTCAAGCCTTCCGCCCGCAACGAACTCGAGATCTCCGACGTCAACAACGCCTACATCGATGCGGGTACGCTTCAGTACGACCTGCTCGAGGGCTGGTGGACCGACGCAGGGCAATTCGAGAGTCTTCACCACGCGTCGTCACTCGTCGCAGAGCAGCGCATGCGTTCGGCGCGATGAGGCCGGACCTCGTGCGCAAGGTCGTCGTCATCGGCGCGTCCGGCCAACTAGGGTCCGATCTGATGGGCGCATTTTCCGATTGCGACGTCGCGGGCGTCGACCACGCGATGGTCGATATCGAGAACCTGGCCGAAGTCGCGGCGATGTTCGCGCGCCAGCGGCCCTCCCTCGTGATCAACACGGCGGCGTATCACAACGTGGAACGCTGCGAAACGCACGCCGCACGCGCGTTTGCGGTGAACGCGGTCGCGGTGGATTCCCTGGCCGCCCTCTGCGCCGCGGCGGACGTAGCGCTCGCGCATATCAGCACCGACTACGTATTCGACGGCGCTCGGCGGACGCCGTACGATGAGGCCGCGGTGCCGGCCCCGCTCAACGTCTACGGCATATCGAAATACGCGGGCGAACTCGCGATCGCCGCACGAACTGCGCGTGCCTTCATTTTCCGAACGAGCGGGCTTTACGGGCTGCGCGGGAGCAGCACGAAGGGCTACACGTTCGTCGAACGGATTCGCGAACAGGCGCTCGCGGGAAAGCCGTTGCGTATCGTCGACGACGTTACGACGACGCCCTCGTACACGCACGACGTGGCGCAAACGATGCGAGCGATCGTGGAGAGTGGACGCTTCGGAACCTACCACGTTACAAATGCCGGCAGCTGTACGTGGTACGGCTTCGCAACCGAAATCCTCGCTTCACTGAACATCACGGCCGAAATCGAAGCGACGACGAGCGACGCGTTCCCGAGCTATGCCCGGCGGCCGCCCTACTCGGTGCTTGCGAATGCCGCTTTGGAACGAATCGGCGTCGCCCCCGCACGATCGTGGCAGGACGGTTTGCACGCGTATCTCGAGGCGCGCACGTAACCTGCGCCGGCCCGCGGCGCACCCGGCGCGGAGGCTTTGCAAAAACGCGAAGCCAAGTCAGCGAACATGCCGGACCTGACCGATCCCACCAACGCTACCTCACTCGCATTCAATCGCCGCACGTTCGTCGGCCTTTCGGCGTCGCTAACGGCTGTCGGTAGTACGATCGCCGCAGCTTTAGCGCAAGGCGAAGGTTTCGGACGGCCGCATCCGCCGATCGTTCCCGAGGACGATCCCGCGATCGCCGTTGCGCGCCCCCAAATTCGCTACGGTACGCGCACCCTTACTTCGTATTACGCCGCGCCGAAGGGCGCCGGCCGAACGACGCCGGGCGTGGTGGTCGTGCAAGCCATTTGGGGCATCGATGCGCAGTTGCGCGACACGATCCGTCGCTTTGCCAAGGAAGGCTACATCGCAATCGCACCCGACCTCTACACGGGCCTCGGCGCACCGAGTGCCGATGGTGCGGTCGATTTTACGCCCTATCGCGATTTCGCCGAAAAGCTGAGCGACGACGTCGTCGATGCGGATCTCGTGGCCGCCGCAAACTTTCTGCTGGCGGGCGCCGGCGGCGCCGCCCAAAAGATCGGGATCGTGGGCTTTTGCATGGGGGGAGCGATCACGCTGCGCCAGACGGTCGATAGCGTGCACACGTTCTCGGCCGCTTCGGTCTTCTACGGGAAAGTTCGGTATTCGACCACAGGCAACAACAACGGCGTCATCACCCCGATCGCGCTCGATTATGCACCCAATATCGGCGTACCGATGGCGGGCAGCTGGGGCGCGCGCGATACGAGCATTCTTCCCGACGACGTGCGCGCGCTCGATGCGAAGCTTACGGAACTGAAAAAACCGCATGACTTTTTCATCTACGACGGCGCCGGCCACGCGTTCTTCGACGATACGCGCGAATCGTACGTAGCGCCCGCGGCCGCCGACGCCTGGACGCGAACGCTCGCATGGTTCAAAGCCCATCTCGGATAGCCGCGTGAGCTTTCGCATCGTCCATTGCGCGGACGTCCATCTCGAGACGACGTTTCCATCTACGCGCGGCGGGGCCGCGCGCCGAGCCGCATTGGCCGACGCTTTCGTGCGTATCGTGGATGAAGCGCTCGAGCGCAAAGCCGACGTTCTTACCATCGGCGGCGACCTCTATGAAAGCGAACGCGCCGGTCCGCAGACGGTGCGCTTTCTGCTCGAGCAGTTCGCCCGCTTCGGAAAGCCCGTGTACGTCGCACCGGGCAACCACGATCCGCATTCGCCGATTTCGATCTTGGCGCGCGCCGACGTTCCCGAGAACGTGCGCATCTTCAACGAGGCCGCGTGGCGGCCGTATCCGCTGGCCGACGATATCACGCTGTTCGGCTTCGGCCACACGCCGGCAGAGCCCGGCCGTCCCTTCGAAACGGCGCGTTTCGAACGCGGTGGCGTCCAGATCGCGCTCGTTCACGGCAGCGACGAACAAGGCTGTCCGCCGAACAAACGCGCGACGGCGCCCTTCAACAAAGCCGAAGTCATCGCATCGGGTGCGACGCTGCTGCTAACGGGCCACTACCACGGCGGCTACACCGCGACCGATCGTGGCCGCGCGGTCTTCGCCTACCCGGGGTCGCCCGAACCGATCAAATTCGGCGAAAACCCGACCCACGGCGCGCTTCTCGTGACGATATCCGGCGGCCGCGCCGAAGTGAAATCGCTGCCGACGGCGCGCACGCGCCTGCTCGAACTCACCTGCGATATGGGCGGCGCCACGAGCGAACACGGCGCCCTGGCCGCCGTCGAAACGGTACTGGCCGAGTGCGGGCGCAACGATTTCGTGCGCTTGACCCTGCAGGGCAACGTGATGCCCGGCACCCGACTCGATGCGGCGCTGATGGAAGAGCGTTTCGGCAGTAACCTCGGTTCGCTTTCGATCGAAGACGATACGGTCGCTCACGATTACGCGAGCATCGCGCGCGAACCGACGGTGCGCGGCCACGTCGTGCGCGATCTCTTGGAGAACGGTAACCGCGAGGCATTGCGGTATGCGCTGGCCGCGTTCGACGGCACGGAAATCACCCCGTGAGATTTCGCGAGCTTCGCGTCGATGGCTTCGGTAAGCTCAGCGCCGAGGCACGCAGCTTCGATCCGGGCATGAACGTCGTGTACGGTCCGAACGAAGCCGGCAAATCGACGATGACCGCTGCCATGCTCGCAACGCTCTTCGGTTTCGAGCGCGGTGATAAAGAAGACTGGCGCCCGTGGTCGGGCGGCCGCTTCGCAACGGCGCTCACCTACGAACTCTCGAGCGGCCGCATCTTCGAAGTGCAGCGCGATTTCGATCGCGACGGCAAGGGCGTGCGCGTGTACGACGAGCACGGGAACGATGCGTCGCTTGAGTGTGCGGTCGGAAAAACGATCAATCCCGGCCAAGCGCACCTCGGCATCCCGCTCGAAGTATTCGTCAACGCGTCGTTCGTCGCGCAGGGTGACGTCGCGATCGATGGTGCGCGCGCAGAACGCATCACGCACGCCCTAGCCCGCGCCCTCGACGGCGGCCCGCGCGAAGATGCGGCCCTCGGCGCGATCAAGCGGCTCGACGACGCGCTCGGCACGTTCGTGGGAAAGAAGCGCGCCACCGTTAACGCTCCGCTCAAGCACCTGCAAGACGAAGCAGCCGAAGCGGAGGAACGTGCGAGCGAGATGCGCGCGCGGTTGCGCGCGCTCGACGAGTTGCGCGCCCGGCTCGATGAGGAAACCGGTCGCAGCGCCGAGCTCGATGCGCACTTGCGCGAACACGAGCGGCGTGGGCGCGCTCTGCGCGCCCACACGCTGCGCGCGCGCCTCGACGCGCTGAGCGAGATCCGCGACGACTTGGCCGATCTCCACGAGCGTCGAGCCGAATACGACGACGTAGAGGGCTTCCCGAGCTATCTCGTCGCCGCGCTCGAGGAGCACTATCGCGATTTCATCGCGCTCGACGCGCTCGCCCATGCCCAAGCCGATGAAGCCTCGCGCAACCGCTTCACGCCGGCCCAAGTCGCCGAGCTGGAAGAGCGCGCGAGCGACGGCGGCGCAGTCGACGAACAGCGTTTCGCCGCACTCGAAGCGGCTGCGGACGAAGCTGCCGCGGCCCGCGACGAGGCGACCATCGCCGCCGATCGCGCGCAGTCGGCCCGGCGTTCGATCGATGGGGGCGGGGATATTTTCGGTGCGATCGTCGCCGCCGCGGCACTGGTCGCGGTAGCTGCCATCGTCCTTGCGATCGTTCATGAGTGGACGTACGCGATCGGCACGGGCCTGCTGGCGCTCGGCCTCGTCATCCTTGCTTGGTCGCGCGGCGCTCGCCGGCGCGCAGCGTTCTCTACGGCGTCCTCGATGCAGCGGCTGGCCGACGAAGCGAGCGCGCGCGAGCGCAGCGCCGCGGCAATCGTGGCGGAGGTTCTCGAACCGCTCGGCGTTGCAACGATCGACGAATTGCGGCGCAGGCGCGATCGCTGGCTGCAATTGCGCGAGCGCAAAGCGGAAGCCGCGCGTCTGGCGGCCCAATCTCGCGCCACGCGCGCGCAGACCGATGCGGTCGCGGATACCTTCGACCTGCTCGCCGCAAAGCTCGTGACGCCGGCAGCGACGCGCGTCCGAAGCCTTGCCGAGGCGAAAGGGCAAGAAGCACGCAAGAGCGCGCGCGACGGTATCGACCTGCGGCTCTCGATGCTGGACGTCCGGCGTTCCGATGTGGTGGGAACCGACGACGAATTCGCAATCGAGAGCGAACTCGGCGAGTTGCTCGCCGAGGGCGTGGAACCGGCCGCCCCAAGCGGTGTATCGCATCGCGCCTTCGAAGCGGAACGCGCCGATCTCGAGCGGCGGGCAACCGAGTCGCGCCACGCTGCCGTCGCAACCTCTGCCGAACTCCGCGCCGCCGAGGCGCAGATCGGCGACCTGCCGGCACTCGACGAGCGCGTCGCATGGCTGCGGCTGCACATCGAAAGGCTCGAGCGTTTTGAGGACGCGATTTCGCTCGCACGCCGCACGATCGACGAGCGTACCCGCGAGGCACATCAGAAATTTGCCCGGCGCCTTGCCGACTACGCTTCGACCACGTTCGCAAACGTCACGGGCGAACGCTATCTCGACGTCCGCATCGATCCCACGACCCTGGGCGTGCGGGTTCGCGTCCCCGAAACGGGCGATATCGTCGACGTCGACCGGCTCTCGGCGGGCACGCGCGAACAGGCCTATCTTATGGTGCGCCTGGCGATGGCGCGCATGTTCGCCGAAGGCCTCGAAACCGCGCCTCTCTTACTCGACGATCCGTTCGCCTATTGGGACGACGTGCGGATCGAACGCGCCTTTCCGATTCTCGAAGCGGCCGCGCGCGAGGCGCAGCTCATCATCTTCACGACCAGCCGCGTCTTCGCGGCCACAGCGCAGCGGCGCGGAGCCAAGCTCATCGACCTCGAGAGCGCGGAGCCGGTTCTCGCTACTGGGCCGGCAATTTCTTAAGCGCCGCGAGCGTATTTTCGACGTGCTTGCTCGGATCCATCGAGCGGTACGCATAGACGATCTTGCCGGTTCGATCGATCACGTATGAGGTACGGTCGGAGTACATGACGAGCGGCCCAACGCTGATGGCCGCATCGTAGGAACGCGAGATCTTGTGGTCGCCGTCGGAGGCGACCGCGAATTTGCTCCGGCACTCGGACACCGAGAACTTCTGCAGCTTTGCGATGTCGTCGCCCGAGACGCCGATCACGGTCGCCCCTAGGGCCGTATAGTCCGAGATATGCTCGGCGAAATCGTGCGCTTCCATCGTGCAGCCTTTGGTAAAGGCGGCCGGATAGAAGTAGAGGACGACCGGTCCTTTTGCGAGCGCGTTTGCCAGGTTGAAGTCGAACACTTTGCCGCCGAGCGAAGCCTGCGTCTCAAACGTCGGCGCCGTGGCGCCGGGCTTGAGGGCGGCGAGCGCGGGGCTCGCGGAAAGCGCGAGCAGGGAGAGCAACAGGAGCGAGCGGCGGAACATTGTTATAACCCCATCAGTTTGGCGATGACGAGACGTTGGACTTCGTTCGTCCCTTCGCCGATCTCGTTGATTTTCTGGTCGCGATACATCCTTGAGACCGGGTACTCGTCCATGAAGCCGTAGCCTCCGTGAATCTGCACCGCTTCGTTGACGACGCGGTGCGAGAGCTCGCCGGAGAAGAGCTTCGCGAGGCTTGCCGACATTTCGAAGGAGCGCCCTTGATCCTTCTCCCAGGCCGCCTTGAACACCATGAGCTTGGCGTGTTCGATCTCGGTGAGCATATCGGCGAGCTTGAATTGGATCGCCTGAAATTTCGAGATGCTCTGGCCGAACTGGTGGCGGTCTTTGGCGTACTGCAGCGCTTCGTCGTAGGCCCCCATCGCGAGGCCCACCGAGAGCGCCGCAACCGAGATCCGTCCGCCGTCGAGGATCGTGAGAAACTGCCGCAGCCCCCGTCCGCGCTGCCCCAGCAGACAGTCTTCGGGCACCTTGGCGTCTTCGAAGATCAATTCGCGCGTGTCCGAGGCGCGCCAGCCCATCTTCCGGTATTTCTTGGAGCGCGTAAACCCGGGCGTCGCCTGCGGCACGAGGATGTTCGAGATCTCCGGCCGCCCGCGATCGTCGGTCCCGGTGATCGCCGTGATCGTGGTCCCGCCGCTGAGATCGGTGCCGCTATTGGTAATGAATGCCTTGGATCCGTTGATCGTCCAGAAGCCGTCGCGCAGGTCGGCGCGGGTTCGGGTGCCCCCCGCGTCGCTGCCGGCCTGCGGCTCGGTGAGCCCGAACCCCCACAGCATTTCGCCGCGCGCGAGCGGCACGAGGTAGCGCTCCTTTTGCTCGCGCGTCCCGAACAGATAGAACGGCGTACTCCCCAGCGAAACGTGCGCCGCAAGCGTGATGGCGGTGGAGGCGTCGGCGCGCGCAATTTCCATTACCGCCAGCGCATAGCTCACGGTATCGGCACCGGCGCCCCCGTATTCTTCGGGGAAGGGCAGGCCCATGAGGCCGAGGTCCGCCATCTGCTTGACGAGATCGTAGGGGAACTCGGCTTTCGAATCCATCTCTTCCGCGCGCGGCTTCACCTGCTCGCGCGCGAATTCGCGGCAGAGCGATTGGATCGCGAGTTGTTCGTCCGTCAAGTCGAAGTTCATCGGCACCCAAGCTTCTTGAGCAGAGGTGAACCTCCGCTCCCACGCCGAAAAACCCCTGTAATGAAAGCCTTCGCGGCAGGTGCGTTCCAAAACAGAACGCGCGGGCGTTCGGCGTGATTTCACTCCGCGACGTATCACTCGTCTACCCCAACGGTACGCGAGCCCTCGATTCGATCGACCTCGAGATCGGGAAGGGCAGTTTCGTTTTTCTCGTCGGGCATTCGGGAACCGGGAAATCGAGCTTGATGCGGCTGCTGTACCGGGAGCAGCTTCCAACGCGGGGCGAGGTCACCGTCGACGGAACGCGCGTCGACAAGCTTCGCCGTTCGAAGGTCGCGCTGCTGCGGCGCAACGTCGGGGTGGTTTTTCAAGATTTCAAACTACTCTCCGATAAGACGGTCTGGGAGAACGTTGCTTTTGCCCTTCAGGTGACGGGAGCGCGCACCAAAGACGTGATGCGCCAGGTGCCGCGGGTACTCGATCTCGTCGGACTCTCACACAAGTCGCGCATGTTCCCAAGCGAACTCTCCGGCGGCGAACAGCAGCGCACGGCAATCGCCCGGGCGCTCGTCAACAATCCAAAGATCCTGCTCTGCGACGAACCGACCGGGAATCTGGATCCGGCCAATACGAACGACGTGATGGATCTGCTCCATCGCATCAATCTCAAAGGCACGACGGTCGTGATCGCGACCCACAATGCGCTCGTGGTCGATCGGATGCGCCGCCGCGTCATCCGGCTCGAAGACGGCAAGATCGTGGCCGACGAAGAGCGCGGCTACTACCTTTCGAATCCGGAACCGTCCTCGACCGCATTGCCGTCAGCGCAAAGCGCGTAGTAAGGAGCTAGATGGACTGGGGCCGCCTCCAATTCTTTTTCAGTGAGGTCTGGCGCAATTTCACGCGCAACCTCATCATGCAAGTCACGGCCATCGGCACGGTAACCGTGACGATCGTGCTCTTGGGCGCATTTCTGTTCACGCGGGCCACGATCGGCGCCATCGGCGACGACGTGTTGAAGAAGATCGAGATCTCCGTGTTCCTGCGCGACAACGTTTCGAGCGCCGATGCGAGGAAGCTCGTCGCGCAAATCGCTCGCGATAAGCGCGTCAAGGGCGTGAGCTACGTTCCTAAAAGCCTTGGCTTGCAGCAGATGCGCGATCGCCTGCGCGGTCAGATCGATACCTCGCTGCTGACCTCGAACCCGCTGCCCGATGCGCTTCGGGTGCAAGTGGTCGATCCGAGCGAGGTTATGAGCGTCGCAAGCTCGGTGCGCAAGCGCCCCGGTGTGGCGACGGTCGAGTACGCGGCCGACGCCGTGCAGAAGCTCTTGCGAATTTCCGACGTGCTCGGCCGCATCGGCCTAGGCATCGTCGGGCTCTTAGTCTTCACTGCGGCCATCATCATTTCCAACACGATCCGGCTCACCGTCTTCGCACGCCGCCGTGAAATCGCAATCATGCAATTGGTCGGCGCGTCGGGGAGCTACATCCGCCTGCCGTTCATCTTCGAAGGCTTTCTCGACGGCCTGCTCGGCTCCGCGCTCGCGCTCGCGCTGCTGGAAGTGGCGCGTCTCGAGTTGCTGCCCAAACTGACGGTCGCGCTGCCGTTCGTTCCGATGCACGCCGCGGGCCACGATCAAGTGAGCTTCGCGCTGGAGCTGCTCGGCGTCGGAGCCGCCGTGGGCATCGTCGCATCCTGGGTTTCCGTCGGACGGTACTTGCACGCTTGAGTGCGAGCTGGTTAACATCGGGGCGGCGAACGCTCGTGGCCGCTCTCGTCGCGGCGGCGGCGTTCGGTCCTCTCTGCTTGGGTGCGGCGCCGCTCGGCGACCGGATGAGCCGGCAGCAGGACCAGATCGAACGCACGAAAGGCCAGCTCGCGCAAAAGCGCAACGAACTGCAATTTCAAGAACAGCGCACGCAAGATCTGCGGCGCCAAATTTCCGAAACCAACGACAGCATCTCGCAGGTCACGGCCACCCTCGACCAGCTGCAGGGCCAAGTCGCCTGGAATCAGCGCCGGCTCGCCTGGAATCAGGTGCAGCTCAGCGCCGCGGAAGCGACGCTCCAGCGGCACAACGACGCACTCCGCCGGCGCTTAATCGACGCCTACGAACGGGGCGACCTCGGCTACGTCAACGTGTTGTTCTCCGCAACCTCGTTCAGCGATTTCGTGGAGCGCTGGGACGATATCCGGTATCTGATCGCCGCCAATCAAAACACGGTGCGCGAACGGCGTGCCGCCGAACGCGCCGTTACCAAAGCCCGGACCGGGCTCCAAAGCCAAGAGTTCGCGCTCTCCGATAGCCTGACGCGCCAGCAGCGCGAAAAATCGGCGCTGGCGTCGCTGGCAAGCCAGCGCGTACAACTCTACCAGGTCGCCGACCTGCAGCGCCGCACCGTCGCCCGGCAAGTCTCCACCCTAGAAGACCTTTCCGCAGCCCAGGAAGCCGCCTTCGAGGAAATGATCCGAGAGCGCCAGCGCGAGGAAGCCGCCCGCGCAGCTGCGGCAGAACAAGAACGTCGCCGAGCTGCCCAACTCGCAGGCCAGGAGTTGCCGCCCGCGACGACGCCCGGCGCTCCGGGCGACTTTTCGTGGCCGGTCTCCGGGCCGATCACTTCGCCCTTCGGCATGCGCATCAACCCCATGACGGGGCAGGGCATGGAGATGCACCCCGGCATCGACATCGGTGCGCCCATGGGCGCGACGGTTACCGCCGCAGCCGGCGGCAAGATCATCTGGGCCAAGCCCTACGGCGGCTACGGCAACGCCATCATCATCGATCACGGCGGCGAGACGTCGTCCGTGTACGGCCACCTCTCGCAGATCTTCGTCGCCGAGGGCCAGGACGTGGTCCGCGGCCAGGCGATCGGCGCCGTCGGCTGCACGGGCCGCTGCACCGGGCCCCACCTCCACTTCGAAGTCCGCGTGAACGGCGTCGCGGTAGACCCCACGGGCCGGTTACGGTAGAGCGGGCGGGAGCGCCGGCTCGGCCCGTGGGCGGGTGCCGGCGGGGGGCTGCATCCATAAGAGCGCGGTGAGAAATGGCTGGGCTGAGGGTAACCTCAGAAACCTGGGCTACTCTAAGAGCGTACTGGAGCCGTAGAGTAGGGGATGAACGCTCCGCCCTGGTTCAAAGAAAAGTTTAGGGGGGGCGGGGGCGAACATCAGTTGCCCGCCCCGCAGCGCACCGCATCTTAGATCGACGGGAATTTGTCTAGAACGTTTCGTGCTCTTGCCGCCGCCTTCGCCGTCGCAGTCGCGTCATTAGGCGGCGCGGTCTACCTCGCCCACGAGAGAATCGTGCACCCCGCCTCGATGGCGGACATCGGCACCGACCTTGCAGCGGTCGATATCCGCAGCCTGCTCGACAATCCGAGCAGCGACCAAGGGATGCTGGATAGCGCGTTCCGGCAGGTCGAGAACACCTACTACAAGCCGATCGAAGCGAGCCTGCTGCTTTCGGGCGAGCGCAAAGAGCTCGTCGATTACCTTCACAAGCATCACGTCGCTGCTCCCCAAATTCCGCTGCACTCCGCCACAGGCGATGAGAGCACGGATCTTGGGTCGCTCAACGACGTCCTGGCGGATGCGGAGAAGCGATACGGCAAATCGACCTCCGATGTCGAGCTCACGCAGGCGGCCATCCGGGGCATGCTGGATTCCCTCGGGGATCCGTACACCACGTATCTCTCGCCCAATCAAATCAACGCGCTCGAGGAATCGCTCAAGGGCGGCGACTTCGGGGGCATCGGCGTCTACATCGTTCAGGACCCGAAGACCAAGCAAGTTGTGGTCGAGCCGATCGATGGGACACCGGCGGCCAAGGCCGGCGTCAAGACCGGAGACCGCATCCTCTCCGTGGACGGACATGCGGTCAACGCCCTCGCGCTAGACGATATCGAACACCTGATCAGAGGCAAGATCGGGACGTCGGTCGTGCTCGTCGTGAAATCGATCGGCTCCGATCGCTCGCGTTCGGTGCCGATCATGCGCGAGCAGATTTACGTGCCGTCCGTGCACGCCGAAGTAACGAAGGACGGCTACGATTACGTCCGTTTGGCCGACTTCGGCCAAACCTCGTACGACGAAGTGCGCAAGGCGATGCTGACCGGAAAAGCGCAGCACGTCCGTGGCTACATCTTGGATCTCCGCGATAACGGCGGGGGCTTGCTCCAAGCGGCCGTCCAAATCTCGAGCCTCTTCATTCCATCGGGTACGATCGTCTCGACCATCGACCGTGCGGGCAAATCGACCACGAGCACCGCTACCCACGAATCGATCGGCGCCGTCCCACTCGTCATCCTCGTGAATAAGTACACAGCCAGCGCTTCGGAGATTACGGCCGGAGCGGTGCAAGATTACAAAGCCGGCACGTTGATCGGCACGAAAACGTTCGGCAAAGGCGTCGTCCAAAGCATCTATCCCACGAGCGACGGCGGCGCACTCAAAATAACGACGGCGAAATACGTTACGCCGCTCGGGCGCGATATCCAGCATAAGGGCATCGAACCCGACGTCGTGGTCGACCAGTCTGTCGAAGTTCCGATCGGTTCTCCGGCAGACGCACAACTCGCAGCCGCAAAATCGTATTTGCGGCGCATCGCCCGCAGGTGATTGCCAACATGAGACGCCTCCTACCCCTCCTTACCGTCGCTGCGCTGGTCGCAACCTCGTTGCCTGGAATCTCGACGGCCAGCGGCCTTTCGAGCGTCGAGACCGACGAGATCGATACGAGCTATTCGTTGTTGACCTCGACGTTCTACAAGAAAGTGAACCAGCAGGCAGCCGTCGACGGCGCGCGCGCCGAGATGGTGGCATTGCTCAAGCACGACGGTATCGCGACGCCCAAAATCGACGAGATTCACGCGGTCGACGATCCCACGGTCAACGCGAAGTCACTCGAGCGCGAGGCGAGCAAAGTCGCCGTAACCTACGGCTCGCGTGTCAGCGGCGGAGCGCGGATCATTACCTACGCCGCAATCGCCGGGCTTCTCTCGTCCGTGAAGGACAAGTACACGACGTTCCTCACGCCCGAAGACTACGCGCGACTCAACGAAGGGCTCAACGGCGGCAACTTCAGCGGAGTCGGCATTTCGATCCAGATCGACGACAAGAGCAAACAACTCCAAGTCAACGAAGTGATCCCCGACGGCCCCGCCGAGAAAGCCGGCCTGCAAGAGGGCGACGTGATCACCTTCATCGACGACAAGCCGACCAAGGGTCTCACGACGGATCAAGATGCAAAACTCTTGCGCGGCGAAAAAGGCACGGTCGTCAAGCTGACGATCGAGCGCGGCGGCGCGGTTCAACCTGTGTTCGCCGTGACGCGCGATATGATCCATCAGCCGAGCGTCTATTCGAAGCTGCTCGACAACGGCATCGGTTACGCGCGCCTCACCGTGTTCGGTCAGAGCACGGCCGACGAGCTCACGGCGGCGCTAACGAAACTGCAGAGCGAAGGGGCGAAAGCGTACGTTCTGGATCTGCGCGATAACGGTGGCGGCTATTTGGAAGCAGCCGTGCAGGTCAGTTCGAAGTTCATTCCCTCGGGGCCGATCGTTTCGGTGGAATCCCGCGGCGGCAGCGACACGCAGTACGACGCCGAGAACACCGCGGTCGCGCCGAAGCCGCTGGCGGTCCTGGTCAACAAATACACGGCCTCCGCTTCAGAGATCACCTCGGGAGCTATTCAAGACGACGGCGTCGGCGAACTCATCGGTGAGAAAACGTACGGCAAGGGCGTGGTGCAAACGATCGATCAGCTCCCCGACGGCGCTGCCGTGAAGATCACGAGCGCGCGTTACCTCACGCCGCGCGGCCGCGACATCAACCTGATCGGCATTCAGCCCGATATCGTCTCGATCGAACCGTCGACCGCACGCATCGGCGATCCCGATAAGGATCCGCAGCTGCAATCGGCGATCACCTATCTCAACGGAAAGATCGCCTCAGCAGGCAGCTAGGGTAATCGAGGGTCAAGCCGCCCCGTTCTTCACAATGTCGTCGAAGCTGTCGAACTCAATAAAAGCGATGCGTTTCTCCCGCAGATAGCGTTCGAGCGGTAAGCCGCGTTTTGCAAAGCGGACGTCGGCGGCGACTGCGGCGTCGTAATCCGAGCGGCCGTCGCCGATGAAAACCGTATGCGCGCCGGCCGCACGAGCCGCGCGTACGATCGAGGCCTTGTCGGTCCCGTTGGGGACCTCGTCGCGAAAGACGATGCGCCAGCCCGCGGGATCGGGCTCGATCCCGTTGGCGATGACCGGCAGATCCGCGAGCCCAAAATCCGCGAGCCGGTCGCGCACGATCGCTTCGATGCCGGAACTTACGACCGTGAGCCGATAGCCGCGCGCGGCGCACCAGGCCGCGAATCGCACGAAGCTTTCGTCGACCTGGACCTCGGCACGCAACGCGGCAACGACCTCCTCGAAGGAGCCGCGTACGAGGCCGGCTTCGGCCTGGAGGACGTCGCGAATCGAACGCGACCCGTCGTCGAGCGCGCGCTCGAAATCGAGCCACGCGCGCTCCCCGGCGAACCTCCTTACGAGCACGTCGAACGTGTCGAAGTCGGTGATGGTACCGTCGAAATCGACGAAGATCTCGGAGTGTCCCGTTACGTGCTCTTCTTGCGGGCCGCCGTTTTCTTCTTGGCGGTCGTCGTGCTCTTTTTGGCGGCGGTTTTTTTGACGGCCGTGGTCTTCTTAGCAGCTGCGGCCTTTTTCGCGACCGGCGCCGGAGCGTCGGCTTGGGCCGCCTTGGGTTTGCGGCCGCGTTTGGGCTTTTCTTCCGGCTCGGATTTCGCGGCGGCGGCCGGCTTTGCCGTGCGCGATTTGCGAGCCGCCGGAGCCGGCGCAGGCGCTGCTACCGCCTCGGACGATGCGAGCGCTACGGCCCGAGGCGGCCGGGCGCGCCGCTTCGGCGCGGAGACTTCCTGAGCTGCTTGCGGAGCGCCCGTAGGAAGGGCGAGCTGACCCGTCGCTTCCAGATCGTCGGCCTTCCGGCCGCGACGCGCGGGCCGCGCGACCTTGGCGGGCTCGCGCGGGAGCGATACGATCGCAACCGGCGGCGCCTCGGTCGCAGGCGGCGCCGCTTTTCGGTCGACGCGCGCGATAGAACGGTTCGGTTCCGGAGGCGCCGTCCGGCCGGTGCGCTCGGTCGCGCCCTTGCCGTTCACTCGGAAGATCTCGCGTTCGGGCACGGCTCCCTCGCTGCCCGGTTCGGGTGCACTCTGCGTAGCGGTGCCTTCCGCTGCCACGCCACCACGTCCGCGGCGGCGGCGACGACGGCGGCGTTTGCGCGCCAACCCGTCTTCGCCTAAGACCGCCTGCGAAGGTGCGGTCTCTGCGGTTTCCGGCTCGTCGTCCTCGGTTTCCGAAGCGTCGTCGCTTTCGACGACGCCGGCCGTTCCGGGCACGGCGCTGAGCGCCGGGGTTCCGGCGGCTGTTTCGCCCGGTCCGCGCCGGCGGCGCCGCCGCCGCCGACGGCGACGGCCATCGCCTTCGGCAGCAGGACCGCCATAGGTTGCGTAGGCTCGCCCTTCGCCGTTGGAATCCACGGCCGCGTAGTCCGGAACCGCGTGGAGCGGCGTTACCGAAGCGAGGGCCGGCGTGAGCGGCACGTGAGCCCGCACGTCGGCGTCTTCTTGTTCGGCTTCTGCCGTGGTCGAAATACCGAGCGCCGGCCGGGCACCGATGCCCTTGGCGGCTTCTTCGGCCAGTTCACGCAGTTGCTCTTCCTGTTCCGCCGGCGTGAGCTCTTTCTTGCGTCCGCGGCCGCCGCGGCGACGACGCCGCTTCGCTTCGGCGAGCGGCGCGACGGTCGAACGCGGTTCGGCCAGGATCGTGCCGTCGTCATCGATATCGATGATCTTGATCTTGATCGTTTCGCCGACGGCGTTCGCGGCGTTCTCGACTTCGACGAGGCGGTCGCCCACGATCGCGAGCGCCGACGTGGCGACCGGCAAGCGGCCATGAACGACATCGACATCGAGTTCGTCACCGACGCGTACGTTCGGAGGAGGTGCGACCGCCGCGGCCACGTCCGCCAGTTCGAGGATGCGCGTCTTCTCGGGATGGAGGGCCGCATCGACGCGAACGGCGATGACGGTTTCGAGTTCCTTTTCGAGTTCGGCTAGTTCGTCTGCATACCAATATTCGATCTGCGCTCCGACCGTCGGCGCCGTCAACACTTCGATCGGCTTGCGGACGCCGTTGCCGTTGGAATGCGCGTGGCCGAAGCGGCGCACGTCGCGGAACGCTTCGATCGCGACCGATTCGGGCGACATCACGGTGCCCAAACCCTGGCAGGTCGGGCATGCGCCGCGCAACTGGCCCGAAAGATCCTTACCGACCCGCTTGCGCGTGAACTCGAGCAAACCGAGCGCGGAGAACGATTGGATCGTCGTTCGCGTGCGGTCTTTACGCAGCCCCGCTTCCAGCGTCGCGATTACGCGGCTGCGCGCGTTTTCCGTCGACATGTCGATGAAGTCGCACACGATGATGCCGCCGATATCGCGCAGGCGCACTTGACGCGCGATCTCTGCGGCGGCTTCGACGTTGGTCTTCACGATCGTATCTTCGAGATTCTTGCCGCCCGTGAACTTGCCGCTGTTGACGTCGATCACGGTAAGCGCTTCGGTCGTTTCGATGACGATCGAGCCGCCGGAAGCGAGATTGATTTTCGGGCGCAGCAGCTTCTGCACTTCTTCATCGATCTTGAAATCTTTGAAGAGCGAGCGGCCGCTGTTGTAATACTCGATGCGATCGACGTATTGCGGCCCGAGCAGTCGCATGAAGTCGCGCACCTTCTCGAAGTCTTCGTGATCGTCGATCAGCACGCGGTCGACTTCGGGCGTGATGAAATCGCGCGCGGCCTTGAAGACGAGATTCATATCCTTATGAATCAGCGAGGGGGCGGGAGCGCGCTTGTAATTCTCGAGAATCCCGTGCCACATGCGGATCAGCACGCCGAGATCGGCGATCAGCTCCGCTTGGCTGACCCCCGCGGCGGCCGTCCGCACGACGGTGGCCATGCCCTCGGGGCGGATCATCTTCATGATCGTCTTGAGGCGGTTACGTTCATCGGCGCTCTCGATCTTGCGCGACACGCCGGAGTACTTACCGGTGGGCATCAAGATGAGGTAGCGGCCCGGGAGCGAGATGTTCGTGGAGATGCGGGCCCCTTTGAGGCCGCGCGGCTCTTTCACGATCTGGACCAGAACGTCGTCGCCCTTGGCGATCTTCTCGGTGATGGTCCAGCCGGAACGTCCCTGGGTGATCTCCACATCGCCGATATTGAGCGGCGTTTTGTTGATGTCGTCCACGTAAAGGAAGGCGTTTCGGCCGAGGCCGATATCGACGAAACTGGCTCCCATACCCGGAAGCACGTTCATCACTTTACCCTTGAAGATCGAGCCGATGACCTTTTCTTCGCGTTCGAAGTAGATCTCGGCGAGCTGACCGTCCTCTCGGATGGCGACCCGGTTCTCCCAGGGGTCGCTCGAGATGAGGATCTCTGTTGGCACTTGCGTGGCCTTTCGGTTTTGCGGCGGCCGCCTCTAGCGGGCGCCGGGAGGCGCGCTCCGATCGCAACCGTCACGAGGGACGCTCGGCGCGACCAGGGCTTTCAATCCCGATGTACTTCGCTGCGGTCGCAGCCGGCCGTTGGGCGGCGCGCACGCAAAAATCTGAAATCGGATGGGGCGGGTCTTACGCGGGTCCGCTGCGCGGACCTTTAAGAACGGGGCGGCACGGCCCCCCGTTCACCCCCGGGCCGGGGCTCCCCGGCCCATGGGCGGGGATATTCTCATATTTGGGGGCGCGGCGCACATTGCGAAGGTGCCCAGCGGGGTCCGTAAACTCCTCGGGCGCTCCGGACGACAATAGAATTGGTCCGAACTTTTACTACGGACCCGGATTTTTCAGCCCCCGGAGCCCAATTGATGTCACTGCCCGAGCGTCCCGCCGCCATGTACGAGCCGAATGCAGTCCGCGTTTCGGCGCGCATTTCGGCGTGCGGCGCCGACACTACCAAGTAACGCGTCGTGGCTGCGAGCGAATACTTGGAGGCATACTGGAACGTGAATATCGCCGAGCGTGCCAGCATACGAGCCGCCGCGCCCCGGGATATCGATGCCATCGTCGGCATCGTTAACGAAGCGATCGCCTCGCGCGGGGCGCTCGACGAATGCCCGAAAACGCGTGAAGACGGCAAGCTCTGGTTCTCCACGCACGACGAGCGGTACGTGATGCTCGTGGCCGTCGATGCCGAAGGGCACGTCGTCGGCTTCGGTTCGCTCAACCGCCATCTGCCCGAGCACGATGCCTGTTCCGGCGTCGCGACCCTCTGGTGCTTTCTCGCCTCGGGCGCGCAGCGTCGCGGGCTCGGAACGCTGCTCGTGAGCGAACTCGAGCGGCACGCCCGCAATCACGCGTTCCACAAGATCGTCGCTCGCACGTTCCCGGCCAACCGGGGCAGCCGCAGGTTGCTCCGAAACTTCGGCTACCGCGTGGTCGGGGTTCACAAACGCGATGCCGTGATCGACGGCACCTACACCGATATCATGGTGCTGGAGAAGCTGCTTTCACCGGGCCACTACAAGCTTGGGAACCCCGGTACGTTCGAGTAGTTCCGGGGTTCTGATACGAGGGAGCTCATGGCTAGAGTTTCGGAAACAGGCGTCAAGGACGTCTTCGCGTTCATCGACGCGAGCGATAACGTACGGCTTGGCGCGTATCTTGCGTCGCGGCCGCAAGCCGCGTCCGCGCGCAATCTGCAAAACGTTTCGGCCATCATGTACGCGCTGTACCGGCGCAATCACGATGCCGTGAAAATGCTGCGCGACCGATCGCTGTCGCTCGACGTGTGGGAAGCCGCGGCGCTCGGCGACGATACGATCGTGCGCGGCCTGCTGCAACCGGGCGAAGATCCCGACGCGCTGAGTCCCGACGGCTATACGGCGCTGCAGCTCGCATCGTTTTTCGGCCGCGAATACACGGTAGTTCTGCTGCTGGAACTCGGGGCCGATCCGAACGCCGTTTCGGCCAACCCCTCGCGCACGCGCGCCCTACACGGCGCGGCCGCGGGCCGGCACCTCGAAGTGGCGCGGCGCCTGATCGTAGCGGGCGCGGAAATCGACGCGCGTCAGGCCAGCGGCCACACCGCACTCGACGCCGCGATCAAGAACCGTGACGACGATTTGGCGAGATTACTCGCGCCGAAATAAGTCGACCGCGCGGCGCGAGTCAGCGCTAGAAAACGAGCTTATCGCGCTGCACGTGAATGTTCAGTAGTATCCCAATGGCGGCGAAGTCGGTGAGAATTGCGGTTCCACCGTACGAGATGAAGGGCAGCGGGATACCGGTTACCGGCATGATGCCGACCGTCATTCCGATGTTGATCGTGATGTGAAAAACGAGCATGGCGATGAGCCCGGCGGCGAGTAAGACGCCGAAACGATCGCCGGCGGCGAGCAGCGCGCGCACCGCGCCGAAGAGCAGCACGGCGTACAACGCGATCAGCCATAGGGCCCCGACGTACCCGAGTTCTTCGCCGATCACCGTGAACACGAAATCGCGCGACGATTCGGGGACGAAATGCAGTTGCGTTTGAGTGCCGTGAAAGAGGCCCTTGCCGAAGAGTCCGCCGCTGCCGACGGCAATCTTCGATTGGTTGAGATTCCAGCCGGCGCCCTGCGGATCGGCATCGGGATGCAGAAACACGAGTAATCGGTTGCGCTGGAACGGCCGCAGAACGTACTTCGTGCCCACGACGAAGGCGCCGAGTGCGACCGTTACCGCAACGTATGCGGCAAAGTAGCGCATCTTCGTCACGCCGAAAAATAATTCGGCGGTGAGGATTGCAAAGATGACGAGCGCGGTGCCCAAGTCCGGCTGCTTGAGAATCAAGAGGGCAGGCACGATGATGGCGCCGATGGCGATCCCGACCTCACGCCAACGCACCGCCGGCGTGCGCGCGATGAGTGCGGCGACGCAAATCGCAAGGATCAGCTTCGCGGGCTCCGATGGCTGAAATTGAAACGGCCCGATGTTGATCCAGCGCTGCGCGCCGAGCGCACTGCGGCCGCCGACCGCTACGATGCCCAGCAGCAAAAAATTTGCCGTGTAGAGACCGAACGCCCAGCGTTGCCATTTGTGATAGTCGATCGCTGCAAAGATCGCCATCAGCACTACGCCGATGCCGATATACCCGAGCTGCTTGCGCCACTCGTTGACGGCGTCCGCGTTGTGCAAGCCCGCCGAGTGAATGCATACGACGCCGTAGAGCGCGAGCGCTAGGGCGGTCGCCGCCATCAGCCAGTTAAACGATCGGTACCAGGGCCGCTCCACGGTTGCGGGGTTAGCCCGCTCGCAGCCTTACGCCTGGGCCGACGCTTGATTCCCGGCTTGCTGTTGCGCCGCGCGTTTGGCCGCCCCGGCAGCAGCAGCTGCCGCATACTTCTTACGGCGGCGACGGCGAGGGATCGGCGCGTTTGAGGCAGTCATCGATGCTCCGTTGGTCGTTCCCGTGCTCTTCGGCTTCGGTACCGGCGGCGCGGGCGCGATCGCGAGCTCGAGCTCGTCCTGCGGGGCGCGCTCGGCGGACGGGGCTGGAACGGCTTCCGCCTCCGCGACGGGCTCCGGCGCGACGGCTTCGGGCTCCGCAACGGATTCGGGTTCGGGCTCCGGCTCCGCGACGCGCTGCGCTTCGGCAACGGGTTCGGGCGCTGCAATGGGCTCGGCTACGGCCGTCGCGACCAGTTCGAACGCTTGCGGCGCTTTGCGCTCGCGAACTCCCGTGATCGGGATGCTCGCGAGCATGGCGATCTCTCGTTCGCGATGTTCGAAGGTCACGTCGGCGTTGGCGGAATCGATCTCGACGTATCGCGAGATGACCTCCATGAGATCGCGTTTGAGCGACTCGATGACATCGGGCGCGAGGGAGAGATGATCGGAAAGTAAAACGAGCCGCAGCCGCTCCTTGGCGGTTTCCCCCGAAGGCGGCGCGGGCTTGAAGAGCGATTTGAAAAAGTCGAACATTACGCGCGCCCCCCAAAGAGCGAGCCGAGTTTGGAAAGGAACGATCCGCCGCTCAGGCTGACCGTCGGCGCGGCAACGTCTTGGCCGCAGATCTTGGCGGCAATCGCGCGATAGGCCGCGCCCGTCTCCGACGTGGCATCGAGGGCGAGCGGCTCGCCCTTATTGGTCGCCACGATGACGTTGGGCTCGTCGGCGATAACGCCCAGCAGCGGAAGCCGCAAGATGCCGTTGACATCTTCGACGGAAAGCATCTTGCCTTTTTTCACAAGATGCGGCCGCAGGCGATTGATGATCAGCTCCGGACGCCAATCGTTCGGCAGCAAACCCACCACGCGATCGGCATCGCGCACGGCGGAAACCTCGGGCGTGCACACGATGATGGCATGGTTCGCCCCCGCGACCGCGTTTTTAAAGCCCATCTCGATGCCGGCAGGGCAATCGATCAGCACGAACTCGAAGCGGTCGCGCAGCGTTTCGATGAGGGCTTTCATCTGGGCGGTGATGACGTCTTCTTTCTCACGCGTCTGTGCCGCAGCGAGCAGATAGAGATTGTCGCTGCGCTTGTCGCGGATGAGTGCTTCATCCAGCGTGACCTTCTCTTCGAGAACGTCGAGCAGATGATGCTTGACGCGGCTTTCGAGACCGAGCACGATATCGAGATTGCGCAGACCGACGTCCGCATCGACGAGCACGACGCGCTTACCGGCCGCGGCCAGCGCCGCACCGACGTTGGCGGTCGTCGTCGTCTTTCCGACGCCGCCTTTTCCGCTCGTGATGACGATCGCGCGGCCGCGCGCGGCGGCCCGCTGCGGCACGGGTTCGAGTTCGGCGCGCGCGACGCCGGCGGCTCCGACCGTTTGAGATGAGGCGGCGGGCGATTCAAAAGCACGCATCATGCTAACCGGCTTTCCATAGCGTGAAGAGGCGACCGATGAAACCCGGTGCGCTCAGATTGGTAAAGGGAACGATCTCGCCCCCTAGTCGCCGCGCGATCTTGTCGTAAATGGCGGCGAGGCGATTCGTCTCGTCGAGCACGATCGGTTCGCCCCGGTTGGTCGAATCGATGACTTCCTCATCGTCCGGCACGGCGCCGAGCAGTTCCGCTTGCAAGATTTCGCAGACGTCTTCAACCGACATCATGTCGCCCGTTTTCACCATCTCCGGCCGGATGCGATTGACGATCAAACGCAGAGGAATGCCGGCGTCGGTGAGCTTTCCCACCACGCGATCGGCGTCGCGGATCGCGCTTACCTCGGGCGTGGTCACGACGATCGCTTCGAGTGCGCCCGCAATCGCATTGCGGAAGCCGTGTTCGATGCCGGCGGGGCAATCGATGATCACGTAATCCGCTAGCTCCGCAAGATCGACGACGAGCTGCTTCATCTGTACTTCGGATACGGACTCTTTCTCACGGGTCTGAGCGGCCGGCAAGAGCCAAAGCGACGAGAATCGCTTGTCTTTGATGAGCGCCTGCCGCACCTGGCAGCGGCCTTCTACGACTTCGACGAGATCGAAGACGATACGCTTCTCCACCCCGAGCACGAGATCGAGATTGCGCAGCCCGATATCGGTATCGATGAGAATGACTTTGTGCCCGCGCTTTGCCAGCGCCGCGCCGAGGTTGGCCGAGGTCGTCGTCTTTCCGACGCCGCCTTTGCCCGAGGTGATCACGATCCGACGTCCGCTCAACTCTTAACTCCCTACCCGCGCGTGCGGCGCGATCGTAATGCGGTCGCTTTCGATGTAGGCGACCTGCGGCTCTCGAGGCTTACGCGTGCCGTCGTCTGCGGCGATGAACGTGGCGATGCGCAGTTGCGTGGCCGCCAATTCGAGCGCATAGACGCGGGCTTGTGCGTCGCCTTGAGCGCCGGCGTGCGCCGTTCCTCGCAACGCGCCGAACACGATGATGTCGCCCGTGGCGACGATCTCCGCTCCGGGGTTGACGTCGCCCACGACGACGATCGAACCGAGCTGTTGGAGCAGCTGGCCGCCGCGCAGCGTGCCGCGATGGTAGAGCGTTGCGGGCAGCGCCGGAGCGGGAACTGCGGCGGCGACGGTCGCGGCTTCGCTCGGCGACCGAAGCGGCGCGAACACGGGCCGCGGAACCGACGGTTCGCCGCGCGCCCTGCGGTTGGCGATATCGGCGCGTGCGCCCGCGAAATCCGCATCGAGCGAACGCGCACGTTCGGTCAACTCCACGACGCGATCGGTTCGGGCGGCCCGTTTGCGTTCGATGTTTGCGATGGTCGGGCGCGGGGGTTCGCCGAGGTAGGCGAGGGCGTGGCGTTCGGCGACGCCGGCAAGCTCCGCGGGCCCGAATACACCGCGCAGCGCAATGCCGTAGTCGCCGACCTCACCCAGGAAATGTGCGAGCACATCATCGCTCGGTATGGCGGCCGATTCGAAGATCGCCGTCGCCTGGCTGCCGCGATAGAAATCCGGCCGCTCCGCCAGCCGGGACGAAATATCCGCCCACGTATCGTCAAAACCTTCGCCCGCAAAGACGAATTCGAGCCCCGCTGAAGTTCCTCGCAACATCGTAAGCGCTGCCGTTGCCACACGCGAATGGAGCGGCCCTCCGCCATCCACACACCGTACACAAATTTGCCTTCTTACCCACAGCCATTTCACAGTAAGATCGGGCCGGCACGGCCCCCCGATGGCCCCCCGGGCCCGGACTCCCGGGCCGATGGGCCGGCGGAGCGTGGATGCGCGTGTCCAGGCATACCAAGTGGGCGGCCCTGCCAAGCGGCTTCCATGTTTCGGGCGCGGAGGTGTCGAATGGGCTCGGTCTTCCGAGACTCCGGCTCCGCCGAGGTAGGGTTCATGACATTTCGCCGCCGTCTTCTGCATGGTTCGCTGATCGTAGCGCTGCTGAGTGCCAGCATACCGGCACCCGCGAATGCGATGTCGACCGCGGCTGAGATCCAACTTGCGAAGGAAGAAGAGAAGCAGGTTCTGAGCCAATATAACGTGGTTTCCGATCCCCTGCTCAATCAGTGGGTCAACGAAGTCGCAAACCGCGACTGGGGTCAAGTCGCGCGCAAAGATCTGCCCTACAACATCAAGATCCTCGACGCGGCGGACATCAACTCGTTCACGATCGGCGGCGGCTACATCTATGTGAACGAAGGCCTGCTCGATTTCGTGCAGTCGGACGATGAGCTCGCGGGTGTGATCGGCCACGAAACCGGCCACAACGAGCGACGCCATACCGTGACGCTGCCCGCAAAAGAGCAAGCGCTCAACCTGCTGTTCGGGATCGCGTCGCTTTTCTCACCGTTTCTCTACAGGTTCGGCCAACTCGCCGAGGCCGGCCTCATCATGAAGCAGTCGCGTGCCGACGAACTGCAAGCCGATCAATACGGCCTGTTGCTCATGACGCGCGCGGGATACGATCCCGAAGCGATGGTCTCGTTCATGAATCACCTGGGCGCGGCCCAGGCCGAACACGATAGTTTGGTCGATAAGTATCTCGAAGATCACCCGGGCTTTCCGGACCGCGTCAAACATCTCGTCGGCTACGAGGAGCTCGATCCGACGAAGCGCACGAATCAGCAGGTCCTGGCCGAGGCGCTTCACGATCAATCCGAGGCGCGCTACAACGTCGCATCGATGAAGTTCACGCGCGTCCTCAAAGCCGATCCCGCCAATCCGATCGCACTGCTGCACCAAGGGCAAGCGCAACTCGCGCTCGGCCAGACGGAAAAAAGTCAGCAGACGCTGGGTGAAGCGGCCGAAAAAGGCACGCCCGAGTTGCGCACGGTCGCCCTCTCCAACATCACCGAACTGCGCGCGAGCCAAGCGAAGTTTACCCTGACGCGGCCGAACTTGGCCCCGCTGCGCCAGCAGATGTCCGATACGGAGGCGCGCGAAACCCAAGCGGTTGCGGCGCTCTCGACGCGGCGCGACGCAGGCAAAGATCTCATCAAGTCGCTCGACACGCGCATTGAGAATATCTCGTACGGCGTGCCGGATTTCAGCCGGGTCTACGTGCGCCCCGGCGGCCGGCTCGATGCGATTCTCAAGAATCTGAGCGGCATGAGCCGCTCGATCGATGCGGCGTTCGGGAAGGCGTCGCGCACGATCAATGCGGTCGGATCCCTCGATCACAACAAAGAAAGCGGGCTCGTCAAGGACAACGACGAGATCCTGCACGAACTCGCCGCACCGCTGCAGCTGGAACCCGTCCCCGCGCAGTCGCTCTCGGTGCTGCCGTACTACCCCCAGATGCTCGACGACATGGCGTTGACCGACGGCGATATGATCCGGGCGCTCGACGCAAGCCGTTCATCGCTCGCGCTGCTCGACGTTTCGCTCGGCGACCTCAACGATTTCGTACAGAGGCTCTCGCACGCGAACTTCGACTACAACAACGACATTTCGCTCCAGGATTACAACGCGCTCGTCCCGATCATGCAAAAAGCCGCCGACGGCCTCTCGCACGCGGCGATCGCCGGGTCGCAGGCGGAACAGCTGCTGAATCTGGCCCGTTCGCGCCAGATCCAAACGCGCATCACGATGCTCGGCGTCGGCTATCCCGAGGATCGCTACTCGACCCTGCAAAACGCGCTGCTGCTGCGGGTGAAGAACACGGGCCTCAATTTCGAAACGATGCAGCACGACAATCTCTCTCCGGGGGAAGTCGCAGCCGCCTCGATCGTCGCCGCCGATACCAACACGACGCCCGAGCAAATCATCACCGAATCGCAGACGACCAACCGGCGCATCGTCGACGTCGCGAACGCCCGCGGCATGCGCTCCGAAGCGCTCGAGATTTTTCTCGGCCTCGTCTACCTCGATTACGTCGACGACCCGGTGAAGGAGGCCGCCGGACACTAAGCGCGATGGCAACCTTCAAAAGCGCGACCGTGCACGCCGCCGACTTACTTTCGATGGTGCGCAAAGGCATCAACGTCGGTGCCGTGCACCACGAAGCGCGCAAGCCGTTCCGTCTCTTGCTCTGCGGCGATCCCAACCTCGTCGCGCAACTGCGGGCACTGCTGCTGTTTTCGGCCCGGCTCGATGCGAACGTTCCCCTCGATGCCGCCTCGACGCTCGAGACGGTCGACCCCACTCGCGGTTCGACGATCACCGTGCAGGATGCACGCTGCATCATCTTTCTGGGCAAGCCGGGTGACCTCGCGGGTGCGCGGCTCGACCTTCTCCAGCCCGCAAAGCTCCCGCTTTTCGCGCTCACGGTCGATCCGACCGCGGCCGCCGCGGCCGGCCCGCTTTCGCCGCCGCTGCCGGGCACCGTCGCGGAATATGTCGTCCCCGAGATTACACGCGATGCGTTGCGCGGGCGTTTCTTTCCGCATCTGATCGAGCGCTGCAAAGGCATCGAGGTCGCAGTCGGCCGGCGTTTACCCGCGCTACGCGAAACGGTGGCCGCAAAACTCACGCGCGACGCCGCCTCGTCGGCGCTCAAGATGGCTGCCGCCAGCGCCCTGGTCGACAACGTCCCGGTCCTCGGCATTCTGCTCGGTGCCGTGGCCTCGGCCGGCGACATGGTGGCGATCACGGGCGTGCAAATCGTGCTGATGCTGCAAATCGGCGCGACCTACGGCAAAGATCCCGACGTCCAACGCATTTGGGAACTGCTCCCCGTCGTCGGCGGCGGCCTCGGCTGGCGCGCGCTGTCACGCGAACTCGCCGGCTTCGTGCCGGTGGCCGGCGTCGCCATCAAAGGCGCCATCGCGTACGCGGGAACGATCGTGGTGGGCGAAGGCGTCGGCTTCTACTACGAGCACGGCCGCCACATGACGAGCGCCGACGCGGGCCGGCTGTACGAAGACACGAAGCGGCTCGCGCTGACGTTCGCCCGGGACGTGTTTTCCAAGCTTCGCAAGTAACGCACCACTCCTAGCGAGATTCTTGTTGCTCTTCCCAGGAGAGGAAGTCGGCGAGCGAGGTATTCCGCGGCACCTCAAAGCGCCGTCGTCGCGAGGTGTACGAGCAGATCGTCGTCGTCGACGTGATCGAAAGCGACCGTGAGTTTCGGGCGGACGCTGGCGGCGATTTGGGCGGAGACGGCGGCGCGCGCTTCGAGGCCGAGCGTGGGGCGGCGTTCGTAGTAGCGACGCACGAGTTCGCGCTGGGCCGGAGAGAGATCGCGTACGAGCACGTCGTCGCCGCGCGTCTCGCGGGCGACGAACGAGCGTGCCGTCGTGCGTTCGAAGCGGTTGTCGCGCACCACGATCGTTCCGGCCGCCAGATCGCCGAGCCGCCGGTTTTCGGGTGAGAGCAACGACACGACGGCGGACACCGCATAAAAGCCGAGCGCGACCTCGAAGATGCGCACGACGTTGCGTACCACGGAGGCCGTAAAATCGACCGGAAAGCCGCCGTCGCGCAGCACGCGAATGCCGAGCACGCGCTTCCCGGGCGTGCGTCCGTTGAAGCGCCATTCGAAAAAGATGAAATAGCCGAAGAGCAACATGAAGGATGAGATCACATAGATGCTCGTCAGAATCGCTTGACCGATTTTCGAGACCGGCGCGGCAACCGCGCGTTCGGGCGCGGCGCTCCCGATCCAAGCCAGCAGCAGCACGATCGCGATCGCTACGCCGAGCTGAATCGCCATGTCGATGAAGACCGCGAGGAAACGGCTGCCGAGGCCGGCGAGTTCGTACGAGAAGGCGACGCTCTCGCCGGTCGCCACAACGGCGTTACGTTCCATCTTGTAGGAAGGGTGTTTGCCCGGCCGAAAAGCTCCTTTCGATGCGGTTCCGGCACCTCGTGCGACGGTTTCTTCCAGCGGTCGCGCTCGCGTGTGCCGCATGTTCGGGGCCAGGCCAGCCCAATCACGCGGATCCGATGCACGCGATTGCGATCGCCTACATCCGCAAACCGCTCGCCGACGGATTCTCGATAGAGGGCAAATTCTTGCTACCGCGCGTAGCGCACAATCGCGGTTGGTACGCGGAGTGGTTTACGTACACGGGGAAGCTTTCGCAGATGCTGCCCAATCCGCCGTACGTGCAAGTGGGCCTCATCCGCTCGCCCGAAGAAGCCTCGCGCCTTCAGGCCTTCGTTGCCGATCGGCCGCGCGGTGGCAGCGTCGGGCTGCGGACGCTCGGCGTCTTGAGCGACGGCCCGCACCGCCTCTCCTTTTCCTTGCAGAACGGCACCCTCGCGTTCGCGGTGGACGACAACACGTTGTACCGCGAACCCGGTACGGATTTTTTCCCACGCGACGCCACCGATACGTATCTGCAGCTCGGCCACGAATTGAGCCAGGCTCGCGACGTGGCGCGCGGGACGATTTCCAGCGTCCGTTTTGCTTCTGCAGGAACAGCGCCGGCAGCGCCGTTTGGGGGCGGCCTCGGCTGCTTCTTTTATAGTAACGGCGTCACGCTTGCCACATCCCGCGATACGCTCTCGGCGCGGGGCGCGTTCGATCCGGCCGTCACCGACACGTCGGCATGCGACGTGCCCTGAGTGCTCGAGCGTACCTTTGCAGTGGCCCGGCAAGATCGCTGGCAGCGTCTCGAGACGCTCATTGCGCTGTGCGACAAAAAAGGGCTCGCCGCACTGGCTCCGGCCGAACTCGAAGAAATCGCGTTCCTCTATCGTTCGGTGACGACCGACCTCGCCGCCGCGCAGACGCGCGGCTATAGCGCGGAGCTCGTCGCCTACCTCAACCGGATCACGGCGCGCGCCTATGCGGTCGTCCACGTGGGAAGCGCGCGGGCCGGCTGGTCGAACGTCGCAACGTTCTTCGCATCGACGCTGCCGCGCGAGGTCCGCGCCTCGTGGCGCATCATCGCGGCCACGACCGCGCTTTTTCTCGTGGCAACGGTCGTTTCATACTGGCTCGTCGCCGAGCGCACGAACAACGTCTACGCGCTCTTGCCCGATGCCCAAATCCCGGCGATCAGCAAGAGCCTGCACGATTCGAACTTCGGCTTCGATCGCAACTATGCGCCCGAGGTGTCGAGCCTGATCATCACCAACAATATCAAGGTCGCGATGGTGGCCTTTGCGGGCGGCATCGCGACCCTCGGCATTGCGACCGTGTGGGCCATCTTCACGAACGGTCTCATGCTCGGGGGCACCGCTGCCCTGTTCACTCATAAAGGATTCGGCCTAGATTTCTGGGCGACGATCGCGCCTCACGGAGTGATCGAGTTGACCTCGATTCAGATCGCGGGCGCAGCGGGATTGCAATTCGCGCAGGCCATCCTCGCGCCCGGACGCTTGCGCCGCATCGATGCGATCCGCACCGCCGGCCGCCGGGCCGGCGTCCTGATGATCGGCGTCGCCGGGCTGCTCGTGGTCGCCGGTATGATCGAAGGCTTCGTGTCGCCGCAACGCATCTCGATCGAACTGCGCTTGAGCATCGGCGCGCTCACCGCGGTGCTGCTCTTTTCCTATTTTGGGCTGGCGGGCCGGGAGCCTCAGAGCAGCGCGCGCGCTTTGACGTCCAAGTAGGCATCGAGCAAGGCCACGGTCAGGCGCGCTGCGGGAACGTCGACGACGATAATTCCGCGCGCCCGTAACACTGCTATCGCCTTGGCGCGTTCGTCGGCCAGCGTCATCGCGACGGCCGTGCGATACGCGCCTGCGACGGAAAGCGGCTCTTCGTCGAGTGCGCTCGCGATCGCGGCATCGTTCATCAGCACGCAGATCGGCAGATGGCGCGGCACGAGCGCTCCCAAGCCCGCCAGGATCGAATTCGAGGTGACCGGATCGAAGATGTCGGTGAACAGGATGACGAGGCTGCGTTTCGCGTTCTGCCGGCGGATGCGAGCGAACGTCGTTTCGTAGTCGGGTTCTTCAAAGCGCGGCTGCAGATCGAAGGTGGCGCGCACGAGGGAGCTCGCGTGCGCGGCGCCGCGACGCGGTGCGACCGTGAGCAAGGGCCGTGCCGCAAAGGCCGTGAGGCCGACGTTATCTCCGGCCTCCGCGGCAATGCGGGCGACCGAAAGCGCCGCGGTCAATGCGTACTCGAACTTCCGCTGCGGTCCGATGCGCGGCGTCATCAGGCGCCCGCAATCGAGCACGATCGCCACGTTCTGGCTGCGCTCCACGTCGTATTGCGCGACCATCAAATGGCCGCGCCGGGCGGTAGCCTTCCAATCGACGAGACGAAAGGCATCGCCTGCCTGATAGTCGCGCAAACTTTCGAATTCGCGGCCGAGGCCGCGCAGGCGCATCCTACGCAGGCCGGCGTCCAGAAGCGTGCTGCGCTTGGCGAGAACGCCGTACGATTCGATCGCAGAAAGATCCGGCGAGACGCGCACGTCTTGCGAGCCCTCGATGCGATAACGGCGCTGCAAGAGCCCGATGCGATTGCGCGTCCACGCATAGACGTTTCCGAAGTGCGCCATACCTCGTTCGCGGGCGACGAACGGGCGCTCGACGACGACGGCGGAGCGCGGCGGAACGACGGCGACGACGACGTCCACCTCGAAGGCGAGGATCGGCACGTTCGATTCGATGATGCCGACCTCTACGGCGCTTCGCGCCCGGTTCTTGATCTCATACGCCGCGATTGCGGAACGCCGCAGCGCTACGCCTTCGACCGGACGGCGTACGATGTCCAGCGCCCCCATCCGCGGCCCGAGCGCGAGATCGGCCGCAAGCAAACCGGCCGCCACGATCGCAGCCACGCAAAAGACGTAGAAGACCCACGCAACCACGCTGCCGACGGCGAGCGCGAGCGCGAGCCCGAGCAAGATCCAAACCCCGCGCGGCGAGAGCCACATCGCGGGGAACACGCGCCGCATCATGCCGTCGCCGGGCGCGCTACGTCCTTCGGTACGTCGACCGCGGCGAGGATGCGCTCGATCACGCGCTCCGCCGTGATGCCTTCGATCTCGGCTTCGGGCCGCACGATGAGGCGGTGCGGCAACACCAGCGGCGCAACGCTCTTCACGTCGTCGGGCGTCGCAAAGTCGCGTCCCTCGATCGCGGCGGCCGCCTGCGATGCCCACAACAGCGCAAGGGCCGCGCGCGGGCTCGCACCGAGCGCCAGATCCCGGGATTGGCGGGTCTGCGCGACGATCGCATACACGTAGCCCTGCAACGACTCCGCCACGTAGGTGTTGCGAACGTCCCGTTGTGCGGCGAGCACGTCGGCAGGTTCCGCCACGCGTTCGACGCCTGCGGCGCGCAGGTCGCGTGCGTCGAAGCCGGCGGCGCTGCGCGCGAGCAGCCGGAGCTCCTGGGCCTCGCTCGGATACGTGGTCCGCGCGCGCACGAAGAAGCGGTCGAGCTGCGCTTCGGGCAACGGATAGGTTCCTTCGAATTCGATGGGATTCTGCGTGGCGCACACCATGAAGAACGGCGGCAGCGGTTCGCTCTCGCCGTCGATGGTCACTTGGCGTTCTTCCATCGCTTCGAGTAAGGCCGACTGAGTTTTCGGCGGCGTGCGATTGATTTCGTCGGCCAGCAATAAGCTCGTGAAGATCGGGCCCTTGCGCAGCGAGAACGTCGCGGTTTGCGGATTGAAGACGGTCGTGCCGACCACGTCGGAGGGCATGAGGTCGGGCGTGAACTGAATGCGCCGGAACGGCGCGCCGAGCAACGCCGCGAAGGTCCGCACGAAGAGCGTTTTGGCCGTTCCGGGAACGCCTTCGATCAGGATGTGGCCGTCGCCGAGCAGTGCGATCAGAAACGCATACGAAGCCCGCTCGTTTCCGACGATGATGCGATCGACGCCGTCCGCCAAGCGGCGCGCGAGATCGGTGGTGCTAACGGCCATGCGAAGCGGCGTCCTTTCGAAGGCGTTGGGCCAGTGCGACGGCTCGCACGAACGTCGTTCCGGACGGCGCCGGATCGTTTGCCAGAGCCAGCATCGTTTCGAAAGCGGACCGGCGTTCCTGGTCGTCGATGCGAGCGAGAACCTCGCCCGGTGGTGCGTCGGCGGCGAGCCCGAGCGATCGGGCCAGCGTGTGGGAACTCGAACGGACCGCATCGGCCGTGGCTTTGCCGGATGCGTTGCCTCGTTCGAGCAGGGTGGAAAGCGCGTCGATGAAATCCGCCGAGCTGCGATCGTCGCGCGGCGGCGGCACGATCGGCGGCCCGAAACGCATGGCGGCGCCCGCGATCGCGATCAAGAGCGCGAGCACCGCCACGATCGTTGCGTAGACGAACGGTACCGGAACGACCGACCACCAATGTTCCGGAACCAGATAACCGTGAATCGCCTCGTCGAACCAAATCGTGCCGGCGGCGGGAGAGTGGCGGACGAGCGCCAGGGCGAGGCGGGCACGATCGGCGGTGGCGAGCCCTTGATTATCGAGCAGCGTTTCGTCGATCGTCGCGACGACACTGCCCCGGCCGAAACGATACGCGATCGTCACGGGTCCGCGTCCGTCATCAAACAGCGCGCGCGCGTGGCCGGCCGGGAGTTTCCAACGCAGCGGCGAGGCAATCGTTGCGAGGCTCCGAACCCCGGCATCGCGCAACTGCCCGGAGACGACGGCCGCCTGCGGACGTGCCGCGGCCGCGGTCGAGTACGGAAGCTGCAATACACCCGCCTTCGCGGCTGCATCGTCGTGTCCAAAATACACGAGGGTGCCTCCTGCCTTCACCCAAAACTCAATGACGCGCGCGTCGGCCTGGCTCGAGGGACCTTGGGATGGATCGAACGGGAGCGGCTCCGCATAGACGAGCGTTGCGATCGAGGAATCGAGAAACAGCGGCCGCCGCTCGAAGCGTTCCACGGGCAAGCGCTCGCGCTGCAGCAATTCGTAGAACGCGCGATAGCCGCCGGCCGACGCATCGTACGATGAATACGAATCGAACGCAATCGCCGGCGGCTGCTGCGTCAGCGCGATTGCTGCAAGCGCGCCTACGGCCGCGACGAACAGTGCGGTTTCAAGGAGCGGGATGCGCGCAGCGAACCGGCGGATCACACGCGAATCAAAGGTTCGAACGCCGCGAGCGCGCGTTCGGCCGCCTCGAAATCCGAGCGCTCCGGAAGCTGCTGCGCGTAGACCGCGCGAACGAACCGCTCGGCCAGCTCGTCGAACGAGGCGCTTGCGGCAGCACGCGCGCGCCGGACGAGGCGGCGATATTCGCCGGGCGTTCGAGCCGCGTCGAAGCCCACGAGCGCGCAATCGTCGAGCGCGGCCAGGGACGCCGAAAAGAGCGCGCCGATGGCGCGGCGATAGTCGCCGCGGGCGCCGGCCGCGCGGGCGATCTCGAGCCAATCTTCGTGCGTCTCGAGCGCTTCGAGCGGCCGTCCGCCGCTTGCCGCGCCGGCACGCGCGAACGTGGGCGCGAACGCTAGAGCGAGCCGAAACACGACATACCCCAAGGCTGCGATCGCGAGAGCGATCAACACCAAGCCGGCGACCGTTCCGACGCCTTTGGAAGCACCGATCGCGTGGGAGATCGGGCCGAACAGCGGGCGTAAAATGTGCTCGACGATCCAGCGTCCGACGATCTCCCAGATCGAGGGCTGCGGCTTTTGGGCCGTCGAGGCGTGGAGGTTCGCAAATTCGCGCTGCGCGAGCACGCGACGCGCAACGGTATCCGGATCGCCGCTCGGCCAGCGGACCACCTGCGCTAGGACTCGCCCCGTACCGCGAGCGCTTCGATTTGAAGATCGAGGCCGTCTTCGCGCACGCGCAGGTCGTAGTAGAAGATCACGATGAGGGCCGTCGTGAAGGCCGAGCTGATCACGCGCACCACCGCTTCGTAGACCGCCCCGGCGGCCGGACTTTGCGAAAAAGAAAGGATGAGCAGCTGGCCGAGCAGCGCGACGAGCCCGATGCCGAAGGTGATGGCGAGATAGGCGAGTCCGACGATCGCTGCCCGCCGCAAGCCGATGCCCGAGGAGAGGCGCGCGAAGCTGCGCGAAAAGGCGACGGCAAAATTGGCGCGTTCCACCACGCACATAACGTAGGACAACTGCAGCGCGAGCATCACGAACACGACTATGGCGAAGATCGCCGCCAGAATGAGGATGCCGACAATGACGCCCAGGGCAATTCCGAGCACGGGGATCAATTGCGAATAAATGAACCCGATCGCGAACGCCAACGCCACGATGACGAGGATCAGGCCGAGATATAAGAGGCTGCCCGCCGCGAAGAAGAGGACCGAAACGCCTAGCATGTTGAGATAGCGCGAGAGACCGACGCGATATGCCTGCGCGAACGAGGTCGGGCGGCTGAAGTAGTAGCACGACGTCGCTTCGATGAGCGCACCTGCCGGCAGCGGGCTCAGAACCAGCAGCACGAAGCCCAGCAGCAAGACCCCCGGGTTCGTGGAGCTGCCGGCGCCCAGATGGCGCAGCACGACGCTCGGATCCGTGCTCCCGCCTGCCTTCGACGCGTCGGCGAAGGCTTGCAGCATCGCCGAAAGATCTTTGGTCGCGTAATACTGCACGAACGAAAACGGGATCATGAACACGACGTAGATCAAACAAAGCGGCAAGAAGTGTTTGACGCAGAGATTGACCGCGCGATCGAGGATCTCGCCTATGCCCAAGGGCCGAAGCGCGCTGCCTGCCGGAGTCGCGTTCGGGATCGCGTTCAAAGAAAAAACTCCTGACGCTACACGAGGGTGCTCATCGGGGGTCGCGCGGCCCCCGTTCTCTAAGGTTCGGCGATGAAGGGACGCCATCCGCTCGGCACCATCGCGCATCTGTGGCGATACCCCGTTAAGAGCCTGGCTGCCGAACCGCTGGAACGCACGCGGGTCGAGGCCGGCGGCCTCGAGGGCGATCGCCGCGAGGCACTCTTCGTCGCGACGCCGGACCATGCGCGCAGCGGCCGTACGTACCGCGGCAAAGAGCACAACCTGCTGCACACGGTGCGCGAGGCTTCGCGTGCGGCCGATCTCGCGGCCGAACGGGATCTCGAGATCGACGTGCGCGGCGACGGGCCGCATTTCGACGCAGGCGCCGTCTCGATCCTCACCGATACGTGGCTCGCGGACCTCGAGACGCTGCTCGCGGCGCGGCTCGACCCGCTGCGTTTCCGTCCGAATCTTTTCGTACGCGCCGATCCTTCATTCGCTCTGCGTGAAGAGGCCCTGACCGGCGCCAAGCTCTACGGAGGCGAGGTGGAATTCGAGGTCGTCGCGACGATCAAACGCTGCGTTACGACGACCTACGATATCGAAACGGGCGTCGCCGATCCGCGCGTGCTGCGGGCGATCGCCGAACACCGGGGCAACGTGATGGGCGTGTATTGCGACGTTCGTCGAACGGGCGTCATCGAAACCGGCGAAACGTTTTGGATCGATCTGCCCTGAACTATTTCTTTTTCAGGATTTCTTTTTTACGATTCGGAGTTTTCTAACTTTCACTTCAACGAGCACGCCCGTGCAGCAGGCGACCGAGCATGGGGCGCCCGCCTCGACCTTCGAGGCAGAATAAAAAGCGGCGCCACATACCGTGCATCGCAGTTCCATGACCAGAAACTACCACATTCGGCGAAACCCGTCCTATGGGGAGTATCGGGGCACGGCGGTATGCCGGAACATCTTTACAACGAACGTCGTTTTCCCAGCTTTCGACATCTTCCACTGCGACATTCGTCGAACGCAGTCCGAAACGCATGCGGGATCGTTTAGAGCGAGCGGCGGCCTTCGAGTGCTTTGGTGAGCGTCACTTCGTCGGCATAGTCGAGGTCGCCGCCGATCGGCAATCCATAGGCGAGCCGCGTCACGGCTACGCCGCTCGGCGCGATCAAACGAGAAAGATACAGTGCCGTAGCTTCTCCTTCGGCATTGGGATTGGTCGCAACGATCAGTTCCTGGGGCGATTGCAGCGCGATGCGCTCGACCAATTCTTTCACGCGCAATTGCGCCGGGCCGATGCCGTCCATCGGCGAGATGAGGCCGCCGAGCACGTGATAGCGGCCGCGGTACGCCGATGTCCGTTCGAGGGCGTAAATGTCTTTGGCCTCGGCAACGACGCACAAGAGCGCCGCATCGCGACGCTCGTCCGTGCAGAAGACGCACGGGTCGTCCTCGGTCAGGGAAAAGCAAATCGAGCAGAGCTTCACCCGGTCTTTGACCGCAAGGATCGCTTCCGCGAGCGCCTGCGCCTCGGCACGCGGCCGATTCAGGAGGTAGAAGACCAGCCGTGCGGCCGTCTTCGGGCCGACGGTGGGAAGCTTAGCGAACTCGTTGATGAGGCTCTGGACGGGGCCCGCGATGAGGTTCGTGTTACATCAGTCCGGGAATGCGCAGGCCGCCCGTAACGGAACTCATGCGCGAACTCGATGCCTCTTGCGCTTTTGCGACCGCATCGTTCATCGCAACCACCAAGAGATCTTCCAGCGTCTCGATATCGCTCGGATCGACGGCTTCTTTCGCGACTTTCACGCCCGTCACGCGATAGTCACAGGTCATCGTAATTTCGACGGCGGAGCCGCCCGCAGCTCCGGTCACCGAAGTGGACGCGAGTTCTTGCTGCGCCTTCTCCATCTCCGCCTGCATCTTCTTGACCTGCGCCATCATTTGCGCTTGATTCATGTCGTCTCCGTTCCACCGAGTTTCTTGCGAGCGTATGCCAACAGATCGATTTCGCCGCCGGGTCCCGCGGGGCTTGCCGTCGCTTCCTCGCCATCGGGCGCGGCACGGTGCGCGCTCGTGACCGGAGCACGCGGCGTGCCGGCCGTCACGCGCGAGTGCAAGATCACGCGCAGCGGCACGCCCAGCACTTCCTGGACCGCTCGCTCCACTGCGTCGATCTTGGTTCGCACGATAGCTTCTTGAATCGAATCGGAGATGCCGATCACGAGCGCGCCACCCTCGACGCTATCGACCGTGGCGCGAGCGAGCGGACCGCGCAGCGGCTTGTGCGATTCCTCGGCGCGCGACCGGATTCTATCCCATAGCGAGCGCACTTGCTGTAAGCCCGGCTCCCGCGGTGGGGCGGCAGAGAGCGCGGGCGATGCCGGCTCGGGTTCCGGCTCCGGCGCGACAGGCGGCGCCGGGGCGCCCTTCAAGACGGGCGGCGCCGAGGCGCCGCCTTCGAGCAACGCGACGCGGGTCGACAGCGCTTCCAGACTCGGATCCTCGCTCTGGACGATCAGTCGCAAGATTGCCGTTTCCAGTTCGAGCCGGGGATTGCCCGATAGCCGGCCGGCGGCGAGCGCATCGGCAAGCAGCCGCAGCCCGCGCACGATTTTCGGCTGCGGCGTCGCGGCCGCCAAGGCGATCGCCGCTTGCGAATCCGACGGTGAGAGATCGCGGGAGAGCAGTTCGGGATCGATCCGCGCGACCAGCAGATTGCGATATTCGCCGATCGTGCCGCGCACCAGACCCAGCATATCGGCGCCCGCGTCGCTGGCCTCATCGACGAGCCGCAGCGCCGCGGCAGCCTGCGAAGCAAGTATGGCCCCGGTAATGCCCCGCGCGAATTGCCGCCCGGTGATGCCGAACGCCGCATCGACGGTTTCCGCCGTCACCGCCGTACCGTGCGGCCCGGCGTAGGCCGCGACTTGCTCGAGCATGGTGAGCGCGTCGCGCAGGCCGCCGTCGGCTCGATAGGCGATCGCGGCCAGCGCATCGGCGTCGATCGCGATGCCCTCCGCCGCCGCGATTTCGCGCATGCGCTCCACCATGACGCCGACGGGAATGCGGCGGAACGCGTAGCGCTGGCAGCGCGAGAGGATCGTCGGCGGCAGCGCTTCGGGCGCCGTCGTCGCAAGGACGAACACGACGTGCGGCGGGGGCTCCTCGAGCGTTTTCAGAAACGCGTTTGCCCCCTCGCGCGTGAGCATGTGTGCCTCGTCGATGATGAAGACTTTCATCCGCATCGAGGCGGGCGCGAACTTGACCGAGTCGCGCAGCGCCCGAATTTCGTCGATGCCGCGGTTGGAGGCCGCGTCGATCTCGACGACATCGAGGGCCGTTCCCGCGAGGATCGCACGACAATTATCGCAGGTGTTATCGGGATCGGGCGTGGGCCCGCGCTCGCAATCGATGCAGCGTGCCAGGATCTTTGCGGCAGAGGTCTTCCCGCTTCCACGCGGCCCGGAAAACAGGTACGCGTGGGCGAGCTTGCCCGAGGAGAGCGCGGTGCGGAGCGTTCTTACCACGGCATCTTGGCCGACGAGATCGTCGAACGATCTGGGCCGCCAGGTACGATAGAGGGACACCGCTCCGTTTTTACCGGATGCCCGCGCGCGCCCCTGTTTCACGAAACATTCAGACGGGTAGGGTGGTTATATAGAGAGCGTGGCGGCCGTTTTAGTGACGGTCCCCATCAAGCTATCTTATCTCCCCAGGAGAGCGCCCTTGCCAACGCTCGAGACCCAGCGCGATTCCCTGCTTGCAGCGCTAAAAGGATTGTTCGGATTCCACTCGTTCCATCCGGGACAAGAGGAAGTCATTCGACGCGTCCAAGGCGGCGGCCACACCCTCGCGATCCTAGCCACGGGCGCCGGCAAGAGCCTGTGCTACCAGTTGCCGGCGTTGATGCAGGAAGGCACGACGCTGGTCGTGAGCCCGCTCATCGCGCTCATGAAAGACCAGCTGGATATGCTCGCTGAGCGCGGCTTTAAGAACAACGTCGCACTCAATTCGACCTTATCCGACGAGCAAGAGTCGCGGGCGCTGGCGCGCATCGCGTCGGGCGGCATCAAGATCGTCTTCGTTACCCCGGAAAAACTCGAGGACGAACAGTTCGTCGCCATGCTCGCCAAGGTGGGTATCCCGTTTTTCGTCGTCGACGAAGCGCACTGCATCAGCCAGTGGGGCCACGATTTCCGTCCTGCCTATCTGGCACTGGGCCAAGTCATCAAGACCCTCGGCGACCCAACCGTACTCGCGCTCACCGCGACGGCAACGCCGGCGGTGCGCGAAGACATCATCGTCCAGCTCGGCATCTCCGATTCCAAGACGATCGTCAAGGGCTTCGATCGGCCGAATCTGCGATACGAAGTCATCCGCGCCGAGAACGAAGCGGCAAAGCTCAAGAGTCTCAAGGGTCTCTTCGAGAACGGTCTCGAGGGCACGGGCATCATCTACACCGCGACGATCAAGAACGCGCTCGAAGTGCAGCGCTATTTGCACGATCAGCTCGATTTGCCGGCCGCCGTCTATCACTCGAAATTACAGAAATACGATCGCACCTCGGTACACGAACTCTTCATGCAGGAAGCGATTCGGGCGGTCGTAGCCACCAACGCCTTCGGCCTCGGCATCGATAAGTCGAACATCCGCTTCGTCGTGCATTACGACCTGCCGGGTTCCGTCGAAGCCTACACGCAGGAGGCCGGTCGCGCCGGCCGCGACGGCGATCTTTCGCGCTGCATCCTGCTGTACCGCATGAGCGATACGCGCGTGCAAAATTATTTTCTCACCGGGAAATATCCCGATATCGAAGACGTGCAGAAAGTCTTTGGAACCCTCGAGTATTTCGGGGGCCAATCCGACGGCGTGTCGCTCGCAGACCTGCGCAAAATCTCGCAGCTGCCGCTCACGAAGCTTAAGGTCGTGCTCGCTCTTCTTAAGAAAGCGGGCTTCATCGAGATGCGGGCGCGAGCGCGTTACGGACTCACCGATAACGCGCTCGAGAATCGCGCACTGGTGCTCAATCTCGCGAATTACGACACGAAGAAATCGTACGACCAAAGCAAACTCGCGATGATGTTGCAATATTGCGAAACGCGCGGCTGCCGCCGGCGCTTCATCCTGAATTACTTCGGCGAAGATTTTGAGAACGAGTCCTGCGGACAATGCGATAATTGTCTGCGGTCCGCGAAGGTCGTGAGGGGCGAGCGCGTAACGAGCGGCTATCACATTGCCGACGTCGTCACGCACCCGAAGTTCGGGCAAGGCACCGTGGAGCGCGCGGAGAAAGACCTAGTAACGGTCTTGTTCCCCTCCGTAGGATACAAGACGCTGCTCGCTTCATCGGTTATTCGGGAAGCGAAAATCGCCTAAGCAATCGCTCCCCTAGACGTAGGGGCATCGCCCCTCGCAAGCCCTCCAGGAGGTTCATGGCGCCCGGACTTCCGCGTCCCGAGGAAACGCCGTAATGCGTGGCTTCGGTGCACTGCGCGTACCGGCGCGCTTGCGCGCGTTGCTCGCGATCGCGTGCTTTGCGTTCGTGCTTGCCGCCGTCGTTCGGCCGCCGGCCGGCCTCCGCGCGCAAACGGCCCCGTTACCGACCCAACCGCCGCCGTCGACCGCTTCACCCGCGCCGCCGGCTCCGCCCGCGCCGCCGCAGCAGCCACCGCCGCAGCAGCCACCGCCGCAGCAGCCGGCACCGCAGCCGCCGGGTGCGGCGCCGAGTGCGCCGCCCGGGGCGAGCGCAACTGCAAGCGCCGGCGCGAGCCCGCAGCCCGGCCTCGAGGCGCCATCCGCGGCCGCGACGCTGCCGCCGATCATCGTCGAACCGCCGAGCAGCGGCGTCACGCCCGGCGGTTCGCAAACGCTGCGACTTCAGCAAGTCTCGGGCAACGTCACCTTCACGATCGCGAATCCGGCGCTCCTGGACGCTTCGGTGGATCAAGATGCCCGCACGATCACGATCGTCGGCAAGGCGATCGGTGCCACCACGGTAACGGTTCGTGACGAACGCGGCCAATCGCGCGATATCGCGGTGCGCATCGCCTATCCCGCCGGCGCCATCGCGTCCTCGGCGTACCTGCGCGTAACGGGACGCCCGGCCTCAGAAGAATTTCTGCGCGAGGCGGCCCTGGCCGCCGCCCTCCGGGAGACGATCGTGCGCCCGGGCGCGAGCATCGTGGCCAACAGCGACGAGATATCCGTGACTTCTTCGCTTGCCGTCGACGATGTCACGACGATCGACGTCCCCATCATTATCTCGGGCGATCCCTATTTCACGGTACAAGGCGTAACGCACGTCCGCGTGGAGAATTTCGCGCAGCCCAACGTGCTGCCGAAATCGCTCTTGGTGAGCGACTTTCCCGAAACGCTCAAAGCCAACGGTACGCTCTTCGAGGCCGACCTGAGCGCGCAGCATGCCGACCGCTTCTTATACTTTCATTACAATCCGCCGTTGCAACCCGACCGGCGGGTGGTCTTGCGCGTGCAGAATCCCTCCTCGCAGCCTGCACTCGTCCAACTCATTGCGGGTGAGGGCGGCCCCGATCCAAACGAAATGCTGGTCGGTCACATGTCTGCGGAGCGCTTTCTCGTGCGGCTCGCGCAGAATGAGGGCACCGTCATTACCGTGCCGCCGAATTCGACCTCGGCACTGATGGACGAAGCTCTTCCCGCGGGCGACGTCGCGAGCGGATTGATGCAACTGCACGAGATCGCGGGCGCGCAACTGCATCTAAGCCTGGTCGCGCAGAATGCAACGGATCCCGTCGAAGGGCCGATCGCAAGCTCCGTTCTCCTGGCCGGCGGCGCGCCGCACGCGCGCGGCATCTACGCGATACCCGACTTTTACTTCGACTACAGCTACGAAGCCGACGGGCCGGATCTCGAGATCCCGATCGGGCTCATTCCCTTGCCCAACCTCGTGCAAGGTGAGACGCTGGCCGGCGACTACGGCGTGCTTCAGGACGTCACGATCCGCATGGTCAACAACGATCGGCGCAACGCGCGCGATATCGCGATCTATGCCAACCCGCGCGGCGGCCGCGCGACCGGCACGTTCGTCATCGACCGCGTGCTCGTGCAGGTGCACGCGATGGCGCCGTTCGGTCACTATAAACTACGGCAGTATACCATTCCGCCCGGCAGCTTCGTGCGCACCGAGATCCTGACCATGCCCGAAGGCGGCTCTTCCTACCCGCTGCGCCTGGTCGTCGCGCCCGACGACGGCAGCGCAGCGCCGGGCACGGGAGATTCGCCCGCCTACTGAGCCAGCGCCGCCGCGTAGGCACCGGCAGTGATGCGCGCGCACTGCCCCCACGCAAAGCGTTCGACGTTCGCCGCGCGCACCGCGGCGGCGCGCGCTTCGGCCGCGTCGCGGCGGGCGAGCACATCGCGCATCGCCTGAGCCCACCCCCGCGTATCCGAGGGATCGAGCAGCACCGCATCGTCGCGCACAACTTCGGGAAGGGACGACGCGTTCGAAGACACGAGCGGTACGCCCGCGCACAGCGCCTGCGCCGCAGCATAACCGAAGCCTTCGTAGCGCGAGGGCACGGCCGCAAACGTAGCGCGAGCGTAAAGCTCGAGAAGTTCTGCGCGCGTCACGTACCCGCGGATCTCGATGCGATCGGCAACGCCGAGTTCGTGCGCCGTCTGCAGGCACGTTTCGCGATAGGGGGTCGGCGGCCCGGCCGAAACCAGACGCAGCCCCGGCACCGCGGGCAGCGCGCGGACCAGCACATCGAAATTCTTGCGCCGTTCGAGCGTGCCGACGACGAGCGCAAAGGGAGCTTCATCATCGCGCGCGCGCTCGACCGCCGCAACGTCTGCCGAAACGCCCGGATAGGCGACGTCGATTCGCTCCGGATCGATCGACGGCGCAACCGCAATCAACTCGTCGCGCGAGAACGCCGAGTCGACCAGAACGCGGCGAGCCGCGCGATAGCGATTCAGCGCAAATCCGCCGAAGTAGGCTCGCGCATAGGGCCGCGCATGCGCCTGCACGCGCAGCCACGCGACATCGTGCACGGTCGCGACCATCGGGGCCACGGACACGAGCGGCATCGTGCCCGACGCGCAATGCAAGAGATCCACCCGCGCCTTCCATGCGGCGAGCGGCAACAGAACTTGATCCCACAGTACGCGCCGGTCGAAGCGCCACGGATCGAACCGCTCCGAAGACAGCGCGGCCACATCGATACCTTCTCGAGCGAGCGCCGCGCGCAAACCGTTGACGTACTCGCCGATCCCCGTGGACGTTCCGCGCGCCAATTGCACGTCCAGGCCCACGCGCATCGCTTGCGCCTACGCGCCGATTTCGCGCGCGAGGCGCACGACCGCGGGATCGTTCGCGTTCAGTTTCCTCGCATGCACGAGCGCCGCCCGCGCTCCGTCAAGATCGTGCAACCACCAGTCCGCTTCGCCAAGTCCCGCGACCGGCGTAGCGTCGCCGGGATCGACGGACATCGCCCGCAAAAACACGGCGCGCGCGTCGCCGTACCGCCACACGTTGATCAATTCAGTTCCATAGGCGATCATATACCGTTCCTGCGCGGGCGAAAGCGCGAGTGCATGCTCGTACGCCGTTACCGCCTGATGCTGCAATCGCTTGCGCTCGGGCCTCCCCGGAAAAAACTGATACGCCGCGCTCTGTTCGAGCCCACCGAGCGCATACCACGCCAGCGCCAGCGTATCGCGCTGCGTCGGATCCGATTCCAGCCGCGCCACCAGCGCCCGCTGCAACGTAAGCGCGTCACGAAAACGCGACTGCTGCGCCAGCGCCGTAACCCGCGTTTGAATATCGTCCAAATCCCCCGCCGCCAAATAATCCCGCGCCGCCTCCGCCCGGTCTCCCCGCGCATCCGCCAACCGCCCCTCCAGCGCCAGCCGATCGTCCGACGCCCCCAGCCGCGCAATCAGCCCCTGCGCCCGCGCATCATCCCCTTCATCGAGCGCCCGCCCAGCCAACACGAGCACGAGCACCTGCGGCATCCACGCCACATCAACCCGCTCAACCCGCCGCGCCACCCCCTCCGGCACCAACCGCACCCAAGCCCCCGAAACGGCCCGCTCCCGCAACGCCACCGTCGCGACAAACTGGATGGCCCCCACCACAATCGCAAGCGCGATAACCACGGACGCCGCAAAGATTCGCACACAATCTCTTACGCCAAACGCCACCCGCGCCCCCAGCACAACCGCGCGCAGCAAAACGTGAACTTCCCCCACCACGACCGCGTGCGGCTGCGCCGCACGCACGCGCGCAGGGGCGGGGTCAAGCCCCGCAGCGCGCGAGGCGGTCGGCCCGTGTAGAGGGGCGGGAGTCCGCCCCGGGGTCCCGGGGGCGTGCCCCCGGGTTAATTAGGCGCAGCCTAATTAAAATCTAACGGTGAAATTGACGTCCTGCCGGTTTTGGCTAAAGTTGAAGTTTTGCACCGCGTCGTCCGTGTAGCTGTAATGGCGCGCGGTGAACGAGAGCGATGAGTTCGTTTTCGGAATGTTGTAGGTAACGCCGCCCGTGTAGTAATCCTTGCGCTCCGAAATGTTTTGGGTGAGCGTCGTTCCGTTGGCACCGCCGTAGCGCTGCGTCGAATAGGAACCGTTAAGGTAGAGTTCCCGAGTCAAGGCGAGCGATGCGTTTGCGCCGAGCGTGATATGGCGCATGTTGACGTAGTTCGGATAGAACGCAACGCCGCTTCCCGCCCCGAAGGTTCCACCGATCGGGAAGGCGGCGCCGGCCGCAGCAAACGCGGCCGCGTCGGGCGCACCCGTCGTTGGATCGATCGGATAATACTGCGCCCCAGTCGTGTCGAGGCGCTTGAGCGTTTCGTATTGTCCGTTGAACGCGACGATCGCTTTCAGGCCGAAGACCGGCAGCGCGACCTTCGTGTCGAGGCCGTAGGTGTCGTACTTCTCGGTCGTGTTCGAGGTGTACTGAGGCCCGTAGAGCAGCGCGCCGAACGAATTGGGCCGGATCTCTTCGAGATGCCCGAACGTTCCCGTCGTCGTGAAGATCAAGTCGCCGACGCGGATCGGTGCGTTCGCCGAAAACGTCTCGCCGCGCGTGTTTGGCGCGAAGGCAGAGAAGTAGGTCGGACTCTGTGCCTTGAGCGGGTTGTACACCGGGAACGCAAAACTGAGATTCGGGTTGCCGACCGTATCGGGGCTCGCAAGGCCGACGTTCGTGAACTGTCTGTCGAACTGTTGATTGATGCCGACGTCGTTGCCGAAGCCGAAGAAATCGGGCAAGTAGTCGCCCTTATACGCTCCGAAAAGCGCCGGGGCGTTACCGTAATAATTGAATGGGGCTCCCACGAAAAAGTTCGTGCCGACCGTCTGATATTGTCCGGTCACGAGTACGTTATCGACCGTCAGCTTCGCACCGAAGACCCCGGCCGTATCGCCCACGGCCGCAACGTTGCGATAGTCCGGCGTAAATTTGCTGTCCGCGAATTCCCCAAAGAGCACGGGGCCCGAGCCCGGCCCGAAGATGGTGATGATCGGAATCGGCGCTTGAAAATCGAGACCGAAGACCGAATCGCTGACCTCGCCGTATCCGTCGACCGAACTCTCATTCACGAGGGTCAGCCCCGTAGCGCCGGAACCCGTCGTCTCCGTATCGTCGTAATCGAAGATGCGATTGAGCGTAAATCCGACCTCGGCGCCGGTATAGCCCTTGAATTTCTGATTCGCGCGAGCGTGGACCATGTAGCGTTGGAACGATGAGTTGTTGCTGAGCGCCAGCCCCTTGTAGCTGATCGTAATGACGCTGCCGGCCGGAATCGGCGACGCGAAGACCAGGCTGTTGTACGCGTCGTTGTAGGTGAAAGCCGGAACGGGAATCGTCGCGGAGCCGCCCGTCTGCGTGCCCGTGGAATTATACGTCACGCCATCGTAGGACGAGACGTAGACGGACCCGTCGACCGCTTTTTGCGTGAGGAAAACCTGGAGCAGCGGCCCGGCGCCGGCGTTGAACGTGTCGGAGCGAAGAGCGCCCGCGGGCGAGGTCTGCGTGAACGTCTCCTGTGGTGCGACGACCGGATAGAAGTACATGTTCGCGTTCAACGGCGCGATGCTCGGATTCGTAACGTTCGTTTGCGTGTCGATGAGAACGTCGTCCACGCGCGTGAACGACGCTTCGAAATCCGTCACCCCGAAGGCGCCCTCGCCGACGGTACCCTTCAGCGCGACGCCCTTCTGATACGGCTGCGACGGCTCTTCGTAGGGAATCACGCCGTTGTATCCTTGCGGGGCGCGGAACGTGAGCCCCAAGCGCGATGACGTCATGTTGTCGATGATGCCGAACTTGAAATCCAAATTCGAGAGCGCGCCCGCACGGGCGATCGCTACGTCGACGCCCGGTTCGATATCGACCTGCGACTGTTGCGAGAAATCGCCGCCGTATTCGAAATTCAAGATATGCACGGGCAGCGACACCGTGAGGTTATCGCTGATCTGATAGGCCAGCGAGAAACGGCTATCCTGACGAATCTGAATCCCCGAATTCGCTTGGGTAAATGGATTGTTCGAATCGTCGGTTGCGAGGAAGGCGTTCACGTACGGATCGGCCGGCCCGACGGCGGTTGGGTTCGCGACCGTTCCGGCAGGTGCTGCCGCGCAGCCGTTGACACCGGGCGAGCAGGGCACGGTCGCTCCGTAATAGGTCGTGACCGGAGCACGCGTGGTGTTGGTGACCGTCTCTTCGCTGATGGGCCGTTCGCGCAGCGTGACGTTGGGCAAGAATACACCGTGCATCGAAAGCGCTTGCGCGAACTTCGTGCGCTTGTCGAGTGCGTCGAGCGAATCTTCCAGGTTCGTCACGCGCACGCCGAGTGCGTCGAGTTCGTCCTTGAGCGCATCGATCAATTTCTGAAGCCGGTCGAGATCCTCTTTTGAGGGCCCCTTCGGCCCTTGGTTTTCTTGCAGCTTCGCAATGACGCGAGCCACGACCACGGCCATCTCGTAGCGCGTGAGCGGACGATCGCCCTTAAACTTGCCGTCGGGATATCCATCGATGACGCCGTCTGCGGCGAGACTCTGAATGTACTGATAGGCCCAGTGATTGGCTGGAACGTCCGAAAACGGCGTCGCGAGGGCAACCCGGCTGAGCGGCATCAAGAGGGCCGTTACCAGCCCCGCCGCGACCGCGAGGCTCGCGAGACGCTTCATCTATCCTCCACCAACACCGGGGCCGGGCCAAAGCTTCACTCCACCCGTTCGAAAGCGCACTGAACGTACTTCGCGCGGGGGCCCGTCCATATGGAACGGGACGCAGAAAGTACGCTCAGTCGAGCCGAGCGTATGCCGAGTAAGCGATTTTTGAGCGCAGCAGAACGAGTCCTGCGCTCGGGATATTATGTGTCGGAGGGTCGGGCCAGAAGACGCTCCGCGATCAGCAATGCTGCGAAATCGTCGATCGGACGAGGCGGTAGGAGCATGCCGGCGGGTATGAGCCGCCGCCATCCGCGCGGCGGATGCGCCGCGAAGTAGCGGCGCCTCGCCAGCAGCGTCGTTTCGCGCTCGTCGACGATCTCGACGGGGACCCCCAAGACCGCAGCCAGCGGTTCCACGACCCGCGCGTGCGTCCCACCGCCGAGCGCCACGGCGCGCAACGCGAAGCGCTCCCGCAGGCCGATCAGCGTCTGGGGAAGGGACTCCGTAGCGACGATCCCGAGTTCGAGGGGCGCCGCGCCGAGCGCGGCAAGGACGGCATAGCCGCACTTTCGCGTCCCTGGATCGATGCCCAAGATCGCCTCCGGTAAGGGCGCCACGCTACTTCGGATTCCGGCTCAGCGAGAACGATACCGGGATGCCGCCCGTATGCGGATAGACGTCGGCCGCCGCGCGCGCAACGATGTAGTAACGCCCGTGGCCCAGCCGAACCGTTTCTCGCGTTTGGCGGAAGAATTGCTCCGCGGTCAGAGAGGGCAGCAGCGTGGTGAAGTACGCCGGCATGCCGAGACCAATCGCCTCATCTTGAATGGCCCCGGCCAGTTGCCCGTACGCGATATTGGGAATGATTGCGGTACCCCCATCGACTTCTACGCTCGTGAGCGGTTGGCCGGATCGAAAGATCACCTTATCGAGATACGCCGCGATCGTAAAGCTGATCCGGTCGTTGGGAAAGAGATTCTCGTCGGCGACGGCGACGAAGAGCACCGGCCCGTTGAGAAGAAATCCTTGCACGCGCGGGTCGTTCAGGACGGAATCGAGCAACTTCTGCGTTTCGAGGTCACCAGACTTGCGCTCGTTGGGCTTGAGCCCGGACCGCACGTAGGTTCGATTCAGCGACGTCACGACCGCATCGAAGAATTGCGCGATGCTCTTGCGCTTGTCGCTCGTACTTTCGGTCGGCGTGATGATCAGGAATTGATTGTAGAGCAGCTCGCCGCGGTTGATGACGACGTTGCTCTCGTGCGTCTGCTTCTCGAGCTGATCGGCCTGCGACTGCAGTAAGTTGACCTTGTCGTTGATTTCGCTCAAATGAAAGAAGGCGTCGCGCGCGAGCGGCGTCGTCAAGAGCACGACGATCGTCGCGACGAGCGCGATCATGACGCCCGTCCCTACCGCAACGATCGTGGACGTGTACTTGGGGCGCAGCCCAAAGAGCGTCATCCGTTTGCGGCCGACCTGATGTCCGACCCGATCGCCGACATACGCGATCGATCCCGCGACGATCGCGATTGCGATGATCAGTAATACGCCGCCGACGCGACCCACCTGCGCTTAGTACCGCGCCGCCCGGCGCAGCATCGCCGCGCCGATCCCGGTAAAGATGACGTTCGGCGCCCAAGCGCCCACCGTCGAAAGCGCATATCCCCCCGGCAAGCCGGTGAAGATCGCCGAGAAAATGCTCGCGATGACCCAATAGACGAACGCGATCGCTACGGCGAGACCGAATCCCAGACTCGTTCCTCCGCCGCGCGTCGGCCGTATCCCGAAGGGCACCGCGATCAGAGTGAACACGAACGATGCGAACGGTTGCGCAAGCTTGCCCTCATATGCCGTTTGGTACGCGCGCAGTTCTTGAGGCGAAAGTTGTCCCGACGCGATAATTTCCTTAATTTGCGAACGGCTCATGGTCTCCCGGTTGTTGTCGGCCACTCGCTGCTGCAACTCGCTAGGTTTTTCACCGACGTCGACGCGCACCTCGGGTTCCTGCGAGAAATCGGTCGAACCGTCGGCTTCGAAACGATACTCGCGGGCGTTGAGGAAGGTCCAGGTCGGTGCTGAGAAGTGGCCGCGATCGCTGATCACGATTAACGAAGGGCGTTTGTCGCGACCGTATGCGATAATCGTCACGAAGAGCAGTTCCTGCGTCGCCGCATCGTACCCGCGGAAGTAGGTGACTTGCTGGCCGCCGCCCGGGAGCGGCAAGACGACGGTCGAGGCGCTTCCGCCGAAGGGACCCACGTGTTTGATCGTGTCGTCGCGCAGGTACGCCGCCTGATCGTTGGCATACGGCACGAGGGTTTCTTGCAAGACCAGCGCCGTGACCGATACGAGCAGTCCCACCAGCAGCACGGGCGTCACCGCGCGCACGAGGCCCACGCCCCCAGCCTTGAGCGCCGTGATCTCGCTATCGCCGGAAAGGCGCTGCAATGCGAGCAGGGTTCCGAGCAGCATCGCCATCGGAACGATCGTGATCACGATCTCCGGAACTTGCCACAAAAAGTAATCGATCGCGGGCAAGAGCGGCGCGTGCTCTTCGCCGACCAGCCGGCTGATGGCGAGAATCTGCGTTGCCGCGATGATGAGCGTAAAGGCGGAAAGGCCGAAGTTGAACGGCCCGATCAGCTCGCTCATCACGTAGCGATCGAGAATCGTCGGATGCAGCAGCCTGCGCAGCGAGACGGCGCTCCAGGGCAACACGGAACCTGCGCGCTCCATCACGTCACAGCCGGAACCCTTCACCCAGGTAGAATTGACGAGCGGTCGGGGAAGCCAGCACCTCTTGTGCGGTGCCCGAGACGACGATCTTGCCGTCGTTGAGGATGTAGGCGCGGTCTACGATCGCGAGCGTCTCGCGCACCTGGTGGTCGGTAATGAGCACGCCGAGGCCGCGGTCGCGCAGTTGCCGGATCATCAGTTGAATATCTGCAACCGCAATCGGATCGATGCCCGTGAAGGGTTCGTCGAGCAGCAAGAACGCAGGTTCCGTTGCGATGGCACGTGCGATTTCGACGCGGCGGCGCTCGCCGCCCGAAAGCGAATCGCCGCGTGCGTCGATGCGATCGGAAAGACCGAACTCCGCGAGTAGTGCCGGAAGGCGCACGTCCTGTTCCTTGCGCGAGATCCCGTTCATCTCCCAAATCAACCGGATGTTATCGCCCACGGAAAGTTTGCGAAAGATCGAATTCTCCTGCGCGAGGTACCCGATGCCGCTGCGCGCCCGCCGGTACATCGGAAGCTCCGTAAGATCGACTGTTTCCTTACCGTTCACGAGGGAAACGCAGCCCGCATCCGGCCGCACGAGGCCCACGACCATATAGAACGTCGTCGTCTTGCCGGCGCCGTTGGGTCCCAACAGGCCGACGACTTCTCCCGTGCGCACGTCGGCGCTAACGCCGTCCACGACGGTGCGCGCGCCGTAGCGTTTGCGCAGATTCTCGATGACGATGCGGCGGTCGCCCGTAGCGATCAATGTGCCCCCGCAACGTCCACGGCGCCGCTGTGCAAATTCCAATCCAGCGTGTCGCCGCGCAGTTCGTTTCCTTGGGCGGAATCCATCACGACGTTGCCCTGCGCGTGGATCGTCTCGGTCGCGCCGTCGTAGGTCATCGTTCGGCTCGTCAGCCTGATACCGTCTTGCGAGAGCGCGTGGACCCCGCCCATCAGTTCGATCGTTTTGGCACGTTCGACCGCAAGACCTGACGGCGCGTCGGCAACCAACTGCTTTCCGTCGGTCCCGAAAAAGGTGATGTGTGGATTCACGAAGGTGCTTTGTCCCGTGTTCTCACCGAAATAAACGCCCTTTTCCGAATCCGCACGCAACACGTAGACCTTCCGGTTTCCCCGCTGCTCCGTGTTGTAGATGTACCGGTTGCCCGTGTGCGGTGCTTCGAAGAGGATCGGCGTGTGCTTGCCCGGCGCGTTCGTCGTCGCGGCGGAAGATGCCGCCACGTGCGATGCCGGCGCCGGGCTTTGCGTCGCCGGCCCCTTTGCCGAGCAGGCGTTGGGGCCGGTCGCTGCCAGCAGCAACGCGACGATCCGTCGCGCCCTCATATGCGCACGCGGCCCGCTGCAGCTAAGAGCAGCCCGGTATAGGGAATCCACACGAAACTCATCTGCACGACGCCGACCGTATCGAAGATGCCCTGCACGAGCACGGCCACGAGTCCCGCCGCGATGCCCAGGGCCAGCAGGCGTTCCCGCGGGAGGCGTGATGCGAGGGACGAAGCGGCCGAACGCGCGACGCGCAGCCAGCCGTAGGCAAAGGCCGCAAGGCCGATCAACCCCGTTTCGCCCGCCAGGGAAAGATACGCGTCGTGCGGATGCAGGGCCCCGAACGTGCCGGGCAAGTCGCCGTTCGGCGGGCGGATGGCAGGGTAGACGCGCCAGTATGCCATCGGCCCGGCGCCGGTGAGTGGGAAGAGTTCTGCCACGCGCAGGCCGGAACGCCAGGTGCGCAGCCGATCGAAGGCATCGCTCGGGTCGTGGCCGTGAACGGGTCGCGATCCGATCGCGATCGCAGCGAGCAAACAGGCCAGACCCAGACCAAGTGCAACCCGGCGCGCTCCCACTGCGAACGACAAAAAGACTGCGCCTGCAGCAGCGCCGAGCGCGCCTGCCTGCGAGAACGTCGCCACGAGCGCCACCAAAGCCGCGGAGGTCCCGGCCGCTCCGAGCAGCCGCAGGCGTCCCGCTGAAGAAAGCGCGACGCCGAACGCCACAAACCCGAAGACGATCGCGAAGGCCGCGCATTGGTTGGCGGTCACGAAGACGCCCGCCGCCCGGCCGTTGTTGAGCACCCACAAGGATGCGGGCCGATGCGCGAGCAGCATCACGATCGCCGCCGCGAGCGCGAACGTGCCGGCCCAGAGATAGGCGACGAAGAGCGTACGGGCAACGCCGGGTTCCGCGTAATACCGCACGAGTGCGAGGTGAAACGCCGCGGAGAGCAGCATGATGCCGACCACTTGCAGCCCGGAAAGGGGATCGATGCCGAGCAGGCTCGCGAGCGCCGCCGACCCGATCCAAGCGGTGAGGAGCGCACGCGAGGGCCCGGGCAGCACTGCGTGCTCGCGCGCAAGCCGCACGGCACAGACGCAGGCCGAGAGCGCGAGCAGCGCGACCATCGACCCGGCAACCGCCCGTCCGGCAAAGAGGTACCCGACAGGCGGCGTGGGTGAGAGCGCGGCAAGCGACGTGTAGAATTGCACGACGGTAAAGAACAGGGCGAGCGCGACACCCGTGACCGGTTTCACGCAAGCTCCAAAACGGCGCGGGCGATGGCGGCCGCACCGCCGGTTCCGCCGAGACGCTGCGGCCCCGCGAGGCGCATGCGCTCCAGGGCGGCACCGTCGCGCAGCAGCGCATCGAGCGATCGCGCGGCCCGCGCGGGATCGCTCGGCACGATGGTCAGCGCCTCGCCAAGCAAGCGACGCTGCCGCATGCGGTACCAATCCTCGCGGTCGGCCGCCCCGGCGAGCGCGACGACCGGCACGCCGAAGGCTGCGGCCTGTTCGTTCGCCGTGCCGGCCTGGCCGAGCACGACCGTACTCGCGCGCAGCAGTTCGCCGAGCGGACCGCTCCAGGCGATCAGTCGCGCCCCGGGAGCGATCGCCTCAAAGGGCCGCTCGCCCGCCCCCGGCGCAATCGTCCAGCCGTCGCCGGCAAGCATGCCTTCAAAACGGGCCGCATCGAGCGTCGCTGCAATCGAAAAGATCGCGCTCAGCCCGGGGCGCAAACCCGCAAGCTCGCGCACGACCCTGGCCAGGCGCAAGCCGTCCTCGTATGCTTCCGCGCGACTGCCGGGAAGGATGCCGATCGAGGTCGGCAACGGGTTCGCCCCGCCCTGCGAATCGCGCACGAGATCGACGATCACGTTGCCGGGCGCCTGCGCGGCGACGCCCTGGGCGCGCAGGAGCTCCGCCGTCGGCTCGTCGCGCACGAACGCCAGCCGCGCGCGCCGCATCAGCATCCGTTCGAACGGTCCATAGGGAGCGACATACACGCTCTTGGCGGTTCCCACGAACGCCGTGGGCGCGCGCACGAGAAACGCGAGGCCGAGCGCGTAGATGTCGCCTACGGCCAGCACCGCATCGTAGCGCCCGCGCATCGACCACAAAAACGATAGCTGGCGAGCGAAGAGCCCGGCGAATCCCGCCAGCACGTCGCGCGCAAACGCGCGCACGTTGCCCATGGCCACGAGTCCTCCGCTCGGCATCACGGCACGCGGTCCCACAAGCGAGAGCGGCGCCGCACCCGTACCGATGCCGACGACGGGAAAGAGATCGAGCGCGAGCGGACCGCTCCCGGCATCGAGCAATTCTTCGGCAATGCGCGCAGCAATCGCCGTCTCGCCGTGACCGTTGGCTACGAAGAGCACGCGCTTCACGCGGAATGCTGCGACGAGAGCAGCGGCACGAGATCGAAGCGCGCGATCCGCGCGCGGCCGGCAACGCCGTCGCGCTCGAGTTCCGTGCGGGACACGAACGCACCATAGGGGCCTGCGTGCACGATCGGCACGCCGCTCCGGATCTCAGGTTCGGGCAGCGTATCGTGGCTGTGGCCGCCGAGAATCAGATCGAGGCGCGGCACGGCTTCGGCCAAACGACGGTCGACCCGCAGACCTACATGCGAGAGGACGATCAGCGTCGTATCGTCCGGCGTCGAAGCGGCGTAGCGTTTGGCGGTCTCGATCGGATCGAGAAAGCGCCATCCCAGCAGCCGTTCCCACGGACTGCCTTCGGGGTACTGCACGACGAGCAGCGAGACGATCCGCAGCCTCCAGCCGTCGCGTTCGAACGTGATCTCGGGAACGAACGGCAGCGGCCGGCCGCGCACGTCCACGAGATTCGAGCACACGAGCGGATGCCGCATCTTGCGCGCGCGCGCCGCCAGCAGCGGAAAGAGATAGTGGAATTCGCGATTACCGATGCCTTGCGCGTCGTAGCCGGCGTCGTCGATTTCGGCGATGACCGGTTCGCTGCGGTACACCGTCTGGCTGCCGCGCAACGAATCGCCGCAATCGAAGAGCAGGCCCGGCTCGGCTTCGCGCAGCGCGCGCAAACGCGGCACGAAGCCGCGATGATCGTGCAGATCCGAAGTATGGTAGATCCGCAGCGGCGTCAAGAGCGCGCCGTCGCTACGATGAACGCTGCGCAGCGCTCGAGCGCGTCCGGGTCGCCGAGTTTCGCGCGCACGTCGCGCAGACCGTGCAGCTGCTGCGCGGGATCGGCCAAGAGCGTTTCGAGCGCGGCCCTCAGAGCCTGGGGCGTCGCCGCGTCCTGCAAGAGTTCGGGCACGACTTCGCGTTCGAGCAAAATGTTGGGAAGCGTGATGAAGCGCTTCGTCCACACGCGTTTGGCGAGCGGGACTTGCGCCGCCGCGATGATGTAGAGCGCCACGCACGGCACTTCGCGCAACGCCGCCTCGAGTACCGCGGTGCCCGAGGCGATCCAGGCGGCGTCGGCCTCATCGAGTGCGGCGCGCGCGCCGCGCACGATCGCGACGCCCTCGAGGGGCTCGCGCGCAAGATGCCGGCCGATGGTGTGCTCCGCCTCCGCGTCGGCCGCGCTCACGACGAATCGTGCGGCCGGCCTCCGTTCCCGCAACAGCCGGCAGGCCGCAAGAAGCGCCGGCAAATGATGCTCGAGTTCGGCCTGGCGGCTTCCCGGCAACAGCGCAACGGTACCGCCATCCGCCGGAGCGGGCGGGCGCGGTTCCCGCGGCGCGACGAGCGAGACGAGCGGATGGCCGAAATATGCAATGTCGAGCCCGAGCGACGCGTAGAAATCGCGCTGGTGGGCGAAAGCAGTCAAGGGCGTCGTCACGCGCGCGACGGCGCGCGCTTGACCTTCGATATCCAGGAATACGCCGGGCGGCAGCGCGTAGACGATGCGCCCGCGATACCCGAGCCGGCGCAAGATCTTCGCGACGCGCACGTGCACCGCACCGAAGTCGATGAAGACCAACACGTCCCAAGGGAACCGCACGAACCACAGCACGTGGCGGAACTCGACCCACGCCATCAGCGGGATACGGCGCAGCGCTTCGAGCGGACCCATCGCGCCCCAGCCGGTCGTGCGTCCCGTCAGGCGGACGCCCGCCGCTTCCATGCGTTCCCCGCCGATGCCGCCGAAGACCGCGCCGGGAACGAGCGAGCGGATCGCCGTCGCGATGGCAGCACCGAGCATATCCCCCGAAGCTTCACCGGTCGCGAGAAAAACCCGCACGTTACTTGACGATACCGCGCTCCGTCGGCGCATCGATGAAGGCCAGCAGACGCCGGCCCTGATCCGTCTTGACGACCTCGCGCAGCGCATCGGCCGCCTGCGAAAAGTTATTGCCGGACCGGTACACGATCCGGTAGCACTCCTTGAGTTCGGCGATCACTTCCGGCGGAAATTCCGCCCGATGCAGACCGACCGTATTGAGCCCGTACGGGCCCGCCGGGTTTCCGTCGACCAGGATGTAGGGGGGAACGTCGCGGCGCAGCTTCGATGCACCGCCGACCATCGCGTGCGCGCCGATGCGCACGAACTGATGCACGCCGCTCATGCCCCCGACGGTCGCGTCGTCTTCCACGACGACGTGGCCCGCGAGTTGCGCCGACGACGACATCGTGACGCGGTCGCCGATGCGGCAATTGTGCGCGATATGGACGTAGGCCAGGAGCAGCGTATCGGAGCCGATCGAGGTGATCTCACCTTCGCCCGTCGCACGGTGCACCGAAACGTACTCGCGGATCTCCGTCCGGTCGCCGATCGTGGTGAACGATTTTTCGCCATGAAACTTTCGATCTTGCGAGGGCGCACCGATCGAACAGAACGGATGGATCTTGACGTCTTCGCCGATGGTCGTATGTCCGTTGACGACGACGTGCGCGAGTAGCGTGGTGCGTGGACCGACCTGGACGTTTTCGCCGATCACGCAGAAGGGGCCGATTTCGGCCCCTTCGCCGATGACGGCACGGGGGTGGACGATTGCGGTTGGATGGATCATTCGTGCAATACCTGCGCGTCCATCCGAAAATCTGCGACGTCCGCGACCGAGAACATCAGCTCCGCAGAGCACGCGAGCTTGCCGTCGACGCGCGCTTCGGCTTTCACCCAGCCCATGCTCGAGCGCGCCCGGAGCAGCGTCGTTTCCATATCCAGCCGATCCCCCGGCACGACCGGGCGCCGGAACTTCGCCTTATCGATGCCGGTGAGAAATGCGGTGCGGCGCAGAAAATCGTCCGGTCCTAAAATGATCGTGCCGCCCAACTGCGCGAGCGCTTCGATCATGTACACGCCCGGCATCAGCGGATGGCCGGGAAAATGGCCCTGAAAGAACTCTTCGTTGATCGACAGATTCTTATAGCCCGTTGCGAGCTTGCGCCGCTCGAAATGCGTGATGCGATCGACGAGCAGCATCGGATAGCGGTGCGGCAAAACCTCCATCAACTTGAGAATATCCATCGAGTTCCCGACTTCGATCGACATTTCGGCTACGCCCCAAACGCCGTGCGAACGGTTCCGGCCGCAGCGCGCAATGCGTTCGCGGCACGCGCGTGAAGACGATGGCCGCTCTTGACCGAAACGACGTCGAGATGCGGCCACGCGCCGAGCAGCGCGAAATCGCCGATGAGATCGAGGACCTTGTGGCGCACGACTTCGTTGTGCCAGCGCAGCGGCGTCATCGGACCCTCGGGCGCGAAGACGAGAGCGTTATCGAGCGAGCCGCCTCGCGCTAGCCCCGCCGCGAGCAGCGCCTCGACTTCGTGGAGATAGCCGAACGTGCGCGCGGGCGCTATCTCGCGGATGAAAAAATCGGGATCGATCGTCGCGTCGATGAACTGCGCGCCGATCGGAGGCGCGAAATCGGCCGCGAAGCGCACGCGAAACGCGTCGCTCGGAGCGATCGCGATGACGGCATCGCCATCGCGTAGGATCATGGGCTGGGCGATGGTGAAAATCGCGCGCGGCGCGCGCTGATCCACGAGACCGACCTTGGCGATGGCCTCGGCGAAAGCGGCCGAACTGCCGTCCATCACTGGAATCTCCGGGCCGTCGATCTCGATCGCGGCGTTGTCGACGCCCATCGCGAAGAGCGCCGCCAGCAGATGCTCGACGGTTGAGACCGTGGTATCACCCACCCCTACGACCGTCGCCCGGCGCGTTTCGACCACGTGCTCGGCATGCGCGGGGAACGAGACGGCGCCCGCGCCGCTGCCCGAGCGAAAACGCAAACCGCTGCCGGCGATTTGCGGACGAACGCTCACGTGCGCGAGAGCACCCGTGTGAAGACCGACTCCTTCAAATTCGAAGCGGTCCTTAAGCGTGTGCTGAAATTCCATAACTACTTTCGCTCCAAAGCGCTCACACGCTCGAACAGTTTTTCGAGATTGCGAAGCCGAACCTGCTGGCGCAGTTCTTCGCGATGATCTCGCGCGGGCTGCCCGCTAATGACGGCGCCGTCTTCGACGTCGCCCCACACCATCGTGTTGCCCGCGATTCGCACGCGCGAGCCGACCGTAATGTGTCCTTTGAAGGCACTCTGGCCGCCCACGACGGTGTAATCTCCGATCACGGTCGAGCCTGCGAGCCCGGTCATGGCAGCCAATCCGTTGTGCTTTCCGATGCGGCAGTTATGCCCGATCTGGACGAGGTTATCGATCTTCGTGCCCGTTCCGATCGAGGTCGTGCCCGTTTGTGCCCGGTCGATGCAGGTATTGGCGCCGATCTCCACATCGTCCCCGAGCACGACGTCGCCGATCTGGGGAATCTTTGCAAACGCTCCGTCGAGAAAGGCGTATCCGAACCCGTCGCTGCCGATCACCGCGCCCGCCTGCAGCGTAACCCGGTCGCCCGCTACGCAGCGGTCGAGCAGCATCGCCTTGGGATGGAGCGTGCAGCCCCGCCCGAGGCGCGCGCCCGGGCCCACGTAACTTCCCGCAAGCAGCACGCTATCCGCGCCCACGACCGCCCCGGCGCCGATTGCGACCAGCGCCCCGACGTAGACGTCGGGACCGATCTTGGCGCTGGGATCGACGACGGCCGAAGCATCGCGAAACGGCCGCTCGGGCCGCGGCTCCTCGAGCGATGCCAAGATGGCAGCCAGCGCAACGCGAGCAGAACCGACGACGAGCATGGGTTTACGCGCGTCCGGAACCTTATCGGCCAGCGCCGCTTCGGTAAGCACGGCCGCAGCGCGCGAGGCGAGCGCCGCCCGCAAATAGCGCTCGTCGGTCGCGAAGGTGAGCGAACCGGCATCGACGTCGTCGATGGCCGCGATGCCGGCAATCTCCACGCTCGCATCGCCACGAACCGTGCCGCCGACGCGAGCGGCGTACGCGCCGAGCGTCACGCGCGGGACGCTACTACGATCCAGTCGGCGACGCTTCCGTGATTTTGAGGATTTTTTCCACGTCGGCCGTAATGTCCGTGCCGCCGTATCCCACGAATTGGCGGGTGACGACCATCTGGAAATGTTTTTCGTTTGCGACCTCCTGCACGGCACTGCGCACGTCGCCCGTTACATCGTTCTGCATGCTCACGTACCGCTGGCGCAACTGATCGAGTTCTTGCTGCTTGCGTCGCGGAGAATCGCTCGAACGTTGGATCGCCGCGGTATCGGAACTCAGCTGATTGGAATAATTGATGAACTTCGGCCAGTTCGCCTGAATTCGTTCGACGTCGACCGTGGCGATCGGCGACGTGGATTGGGTCGCGCAGCCGCCCAATACGGCCAATGCCACCGCACAAACAATCAATTTTTTCACTCGTGTAGACTCTCGATATCCTTCTCGGCATCGGCCGTGAGGTCGACCCCTCCTGCCGGTGCGACCACGTCGCTCGTCACGAAATTAATGCCTCGCTGTTGTGCGAGCACCTTGACCTCGCGCCCGATCTGCGCGACCATTTGGTTGTAGAGATCGCCGCGCTGGCGCTGCAGATCGTTCATCTCTTTGCTCGCGCCGGATTGCGCGTCGGAATCCACGCCTTCGAGGGCTTGGAAGCGGCGCGTCAGATCGCTGCGCGTCTTCTGGAATTGCGCGATCGTCTTGGATGCGTCGTGATTGAAATCGGTCTGGAATTTCGCGTGCAGCGCCGTCAGCTTCGCCTTCATATCGGGCGAGACGCCACCGGGAATCACGGGGCCGCCGCCGGGGCCGGCGATGCGGCCGATCTGGCCGATCAGCGACTGGCGGGTATCGACCGTGCGCTCGTTGATCTTTGCGATCGTTCGCTTGCGAATCTGCGCGACCTGTTCGTTGAGCTCGAAGGCCGCCGTCGCGTGCAGGCGCTGGCGCAGCGCCGCGAGCGTCGACTCATCGCGATTCTTCATCGCCCCCAGAGCATCGGATTCTTTCTTATCGAGCGCATCGAGCTGGCTCTTCACGTCGGCGCGCGCCGCGTCGTCGAGCGCGAGATTAGAGAGTTTCGTACGCAGCGCCAGGCGCTCCGAAGAGTCTTCGGTCGCCTGCTGCAACGCAAAATCCGCCTCGGATTTCTGCAAGAATTCCGCCCGGGCGCCGTACTCGCGCGCGGCCCGCTGCGACAGCGAGGTTTGCAGCGAACGCACGGCATCTTCGTCTTGCTTCACCAGTTCGCTGCGATACGTTTGAAGATTTTGGTTCGCGGCGCGCTCTACGTCGGCCGCCTGCAATCCGGCCGCCGCCTGCATCCCGCTTGCGATCTGCGCCCCGCCCGGGCCCGAAGCCCCCGCTCCCGCTCCGAGGGCGGCCGCAATGGCGGCCTGTTCGCGCCGGGTATATTCTTGTTCTTTTCCAGCCAGCGCTATTTTCGTTTGCGCTGCGGCCGCATCGAGTTCGTGCTGCAGCACGAGTTCTTCGTGCTGCACGTCGGCGCCCGAGCGCGCGATGTTTCCGCCGAGCGCGCGCAACTGCAGCGCCTGCAGATCGTCGTCGAGCCGCGCCAATTGCGAGTAGAGCGGATGGACTTTCACGAGCTCGGCCATGCGGACGTACCCGACGCGCGCATCGGGCGACGCGCTCGAAAGGTCGCCGCCCGAAGTCGAAGCGCCGTGACCGCACCCGGCGAGCACGAGGGTCGTGACGAGGGACGCCAGCGATAGCGTGGTCCCGCGCCGGCGCACGAGCACCACGTTACTTGAGCGCGCTCGTAACATCGCTAGTGATGTCCGTGCCGCCGTAGATGAGGTTCGAGCGGTCGATGACGAGCAGCAGCCCGCGCTTCTTGGCAACGTCGGAAATCGCGTTGCGCGTTTGATCGACCAGCGGCGCGATCTCTTGCTTTTGCTTATCGCTCACCGCGCTCTGATAATCTTTGAGCACCTGCTGTTTGTCCGCGTCGCTCTTGGCGCTCTTCATCTTGCTCTGCGCGATCTGTTGTTGATCGGATTGGAACTTCTGAAAATCGTCGTTCGCCGCTTTGAGCTTGGGCAGCGCATCGATTTGGGTTTGATCGACGAACCCGACGTTCGAGGGCGGCGGCGTATTGACGGGCGGAATCGGATCGCCCGGCCCGTTGAGCAGATCCACGACGCTACTCGTCACGTCTTGGCCGCCGAAAATCACGATGCGCTTATCGACGACGACGGAAAGATTCTTCGACGACGCGACCGACGCGATCGCCACGCGTGCGCGCTCGAAGAGCGGGCCGAAGACGTCGTGCTGCCGCTGGTTCAGCTTGTTCTGAAATTCCTGTGCGATGCGCGCCTGCGTGTTTTGATCGCGGACGCCGCGCATCCGCTTCGCAAACTCCCGATCGAGACCGGCCTTATACGCGGCGAGGTCACGATTGGCGCGGGTGAACGAGGGAATGCTCGAAAGCGCCGCCTGATCGACGAACCCGATATCGGTAACGTCCGCCGCCAGCGTCGCCGGAGCGAGCAGCGCCGACCCGAGCAACAAGGCACCGAGTGCCAGCGCCGCGCGCCGCCGAAAAAAGGGTGGGACTCGCAATTTTTCGCGCATCATCAGAAGCTTTGGCCGATACCGAAACTGGTATGGAAGCCCTCCTTGCCTCTTGCGAAGTCGAGCCGAATCGATTTGAAGCCGAGCTGCGGCACGTCGAAGCGAAGACCGGCGCCCGCATCGGTTCGATAGAGCCAGTCGTTGTAGTCGACGACCGTTTGCCCGAAGATATTAGTAATCGGCTGCGCACCGCGGATCCGCTGCCCGCCGTAATCGTAGAACAGGGCGATATTGAACTTGCGATCCGGCGAGACCGGAATGCGCAACTCGCCTTGCCCCAAGACCTCCTCGGTGCCGTAAAAGACCTGGCTGTAGCCGCGCAGCTGCTGGTCGGTCAAGACGAACAGTTTGCTCGGTGGGATGGCCCCCGTCGCATCACCCGCGAGCAGATGGAAGCCGAGCGTCGCGTTCTTGAGGACCGGGAAGAACTTCGCACCGTCGAAGGTCGTAATCGAATAGCCGAACTGCGAGCCGATCACCGAGCCCGAGAGCTCTTCGGTGAGCGACGAATTGACGCCGCGCCGCGGATTGAAGACGTCGTCGCGCGTATCGAGCTGCAGCCCCAGCGTCACCGCGTGCAGATTGTACGTCGATCCGTTAGACGTGTCGGCGATCGAGGGCGCATTGATGCCGAGCGTGTTCCCGTTTTCCTCGGTGCCGAACGGCGTGGAGCTAGTCGAATTGAGGATTTGCTCGGTACCGGCAAGGAAGTACGGCGAGGGCAACCCGACGTCGGTCGCCAGCCGCTGCGCGGTCAGCCCGAGCGAAGCCGTCACGTAATCGGTCAAGCGGCGGCCGATATTGACCGAGGCACCGTTGGCGCGGTTCGCATAATCGGCCGCGATCCCGCTGATGAGATTCGAATTCGGCGTCAGCACGACCGGAATCGTATTCGCCACGCCGGTACAAGCAGTGCCGGGCGGCGGACAAATCTTCGGGGGAATGGCGACGGTCGAGGATGTCGATCCGCTGTACACCTGATAATAATTCGTTTGGTCGCTCGTAAAAATCGACGCGCCGAGACTATATTTCGAAGACTGCGGCGTGTTGCCGAGATACGGCACCGTGTACGAGAGTGACGCATCGGAAACGCGCGCGCCGCGCTCGAAACGAATCGATGCTCCGTTCCCTGTACCGTTGATATTGTTCTGCGAGTAGGAAAGCGTGCCGGTCAGCCCTTGCCCCGTCGGGCCGCCCGAATACCCCGCACCGACTTGCGCCGTTCCCGTGCGCTGTTCTTTGACGTTCCAATCGAGCGTAACTTCGTACGGCTTCTTCGGATCGGGACCGGCTTTGGGATTGAGATCGACCTTCTCGAAGAACCCGAGATTGTTGAGCCGCTCGTAGTCGCGCCGCAAGAGGCCCTGCGTGATGATCATCCCGGGACGCAAGCGCAGCTGCCGCCGGATGACGACGTCTTTCGTCGTCGTATTGCCGGTGATCTGAACTGCGCCCACGACCGCCACGTGAATGTCGTACTTCACCTCCGCCGTGCCTTTGGCGAGATCGACCGTCGTCGGATCGATGCCGGCCTCGAAATCGCCGAGCTGCAAGTCGTACTTCTCGTAGAGCTTTTTGAGCGCCTCGTAATCCTTATCGCGCGAATCGTCCGAGTACGGCTCGCCTTTCTTGATGGTCAGGGCGGCCAGAATGAGGCTCGGCTTGAGCAGCGGATTGCCGGTGATCTCGATATCCGAGACGGTGAGCCCTTCGCGAATTTGGATGCTCAAGACATCGTCCTTGCCGATATTGAGGTTCGCGAGGTGGGTCGGAACCTGGCCGCCGTAGCCGATTTTATCGTAATACGAATTTATCTTAAGGATGTCTTGATGAAACGTGTTGAGATTGAGCACTTGGCCGACGGCCGTGTCCATCAGCGCGAGGAGCGTATCCGACGGCACGTGGTCGTTGCCCGTAAAGGCGATCCGCGAAATGACCGGATTCTCAATAACCCGATAGGTAATCGCAATGCCGTCGGGCCGCTGCCGGATCAGCGGCGGCACCTGATCGGAAAAATACCCGAGATCGAAGATGTTCTGCAGATCTTCCCGCACGATGCGCTCGTCGAACGGCTGCCCCGGCCGGCTGCGCACCACTTGAAGGATGACTGCCGTGGGAACGTGCGCGTTCCCCGAAACGTCCACGCTGACGATCGTCGGCGCGTTCTTGGGCAGCGGCCCGAGCGGCACCGCCGTAGCCGCCGACGTCGCCGCCGGCTCCGGGGTCGAGGGGGCCGGCGGGGCCGGCGAAGCCGCGCCCACGGGCGCCGTCACCTGGGCGACCACTTGCGACCCCATGGCAGCGGCGCCAAACGGCAATACGAACGCCAGCAACGCGGCGAGCGTGGCGACCCCTCGCCGCGCGCGACGATAACGAGAAAACATACGTAGTAGCAGCATCCTTCGACTTCCCGGCACGCCGTAGCTGCGGGAAGTAATTTACACGTTAGCCCACTGATGTGGGCAAACGCGATGGCCGACCCGCCCGTTTCTTGGCTTTATATGGGGGGACACCCTGTAGATATGAGGGTGAACCCCCAAACCCCCGGCGCGGGCTCCCGCGCCTGTCCACGGGGCAAGCGCGTGCTTGGTACTTTCACTCAACGCCGGGCCGCGGACTAGCCGGGAGTGAGGCGGGGGCTCTGCGGCCGCAACCCCGCCCGCGGCCGGCGCTCCGAACTAAAATAAGTGCTGGATGGAAATCGAAAACCCGGCCGTTCCCTGCGAGGGCTGCGTGGCTTCGAGCTTGCCGTTTTCCGACGAGAGATACGTCGTCGGCGTCAGAGAGTCGACACCGTAGGCGCCGAGGGTTTGGAAGACGGTGACTTGGGCGGCCGTGGAGGTGCTGGGCTTGAATTCGAAGCCGAACGTTTGGCGGTACGGGTACCCGAAGCTCGTGCCGTAGATGGCGTTGAGTTTGCTGCCCAGGACTTTGCGGGCCGTGAGGCCGACGTTGCCCGTGTAGTCGACGTTGACGTTGATGTTGGTGAGCCCTATTGCGCCCGCAACGCTGGTTTCGATCGGGGAGAGCAGCGTGCGCGTGAACTGGGCGTTGGCGATGCCGAAGGCTTGCTGCGCGACGGTCGATTCTGCAAGCGTCGCGCGAGAGCCCGCGATGGTGGTTTGCGGAACGGCCGGCGTGGTCGTGCCGTAGAGCGTCGCTTGATCCTTGTTGCTGAAGAGCGTCGTTGCCCCGAGGGCGGGGGCGCTCAGGAGCAAGCCGAGGATTTGCTGGCGATCGTAGTTGGGATCGGAGGAAAGGCCGATCGTGAGATTGGTGACGGGGCCGTGCAGATCGAGCGTGACGTCTGCGCTGCCCGTTACGTTGCGCACGGTGTTCGGGTCGGGGTCGAGCACGTGGGTGATCGCGCGCGCGTCGAGATTGGGAATGACGCCGAGATCGGGTATGAAGGTCACCTTACCGTCGAGCACGCGAAAGACCGTGTTGAAGTACGTGAGCGTGCCGCCGGTTGAGGTAAAGGCACCCGAGAGCTTGGGGTCGTCGCGCGTGCCCGCGACGTGAACGGTACCGCGCGCGCCGATATCGACGTTGGCGGACCGAACACGAACGTTATGGTCGGCGGTGAGATCGAGCGCGAAGGTAATGTCGGAGGGCGGCAATACCGGTTCTGCCAGGGTCGGTGTGGTAACTGAGGACGCATTGAAACCGGAGCCGCTGCCGGTATCGGCGAGCAGCAGCGCCGAAAAAGGAATCACCGCGTCGTTGAGGGCGAGCTTTCCGGCCAGCTTCGGAGATTGCTGCGGCCGGTGCGAGAGCGATAAGGTACCGTCGACGCGGCCGTTCACGAACGCGGGCACGCCGAGGGAGAAGTTTTTCGCGGTCGCTTGCAAGAGATAATCGGCGTCGGTGCTCGGGCGCACGAGATTCGCGAAAACGATCGCACCGTTCGCATCGAGCGTTCCGCCGCCCGCATCCGCATGGAACGCCCCGAGCGTCGCGGAGCGTCCCGAGAAGGCGACGCGCGCGCCGATATTCGTAAGGGGTGTGATTTCGAACGGCGCATGGAATTCGCCGCCGGTGAGCGCGACCGAGCCGTCGAGTTGCGGGTTGCCCGCGGTGCCGCCGATGGCGGCGTGTCCGTTGAGAGTTCCCTGCAGCGTCGATGAGGACGGTAAGAGCGGGGCGAAATTTGCGAGGTCGATCGCCTTCGCGCTAAGATCGAGCGTGATCGGTGCCGACGCAGGGCCGAAGCCGAACGGATCGATTTCGAGCGGGACCGAGCCCGCCAAATACAGCGTGCCCTTCGCGAACGCGATCTCGGCGTCGCTGAGCACGATGTCGCGACCGGAGACGCTGACCTCGCCGAGCGCTTGCGGGATCGAAACGCCGTGAAGCGTGGCCCCCTCGAGATCGAAGCCGCCGACGATGCGCGGATGCGCGCGCGTTCCTTGAATCTTTACGTCGGCTTCGAGTGCGCCTTGCAGCGGCAATTTCTCGCCGAGGAGCCGCGCCGCAACGGCGCCGACGTTCGCGCTTTTTCCGTGCACCGATAACGCGATCGGATCGCGCTCGGCCAGCCCGAAAGTGCCGGAGCCCGTCATCTCTACGGAGGGCAGGTCGAGCACGGCCCGCGTGATCGTCGTGCGTCGCAGCGTCGACGACGCCGCGATTTCCAACCGGTCGACCGGAAATTTCCCAAGGATGCCGTCGGAAAGCGAGAGCGTCGTCGTGACGTCGGGATTGCGCAAAGGGCCTGCGATCCTGGCATCCGCGTCGACCCGGCCGCCGATCGGCTCTTGGAAACCGAGCGCCGGCAGCCAGACGCCCAAATCCAATCCGCGTAACTTCGCATTGCCGGTAAAACTCGAACGTTCGAGCAGTTTGTCGAGCGGCGCACGCGTCGCAAGCGAAAGCGTTCCCGAGGTTGCGAGCCGGCCCGATGCGCCGCCGAACGCGACGGAACCGCGCACGTCGGGCCCGCGCGAGGTCCAATTTGCTGCTGCGTCGCCGAGATCGAAGCGCCGATAGTTCAGCTTCGCGATTGCGAGGTCCGCACTCGTGCGCACCTCGGTACGATGTTTGCGGAATCGAACGTCGATGTTGCCCGTGCCCCCGAGCGTATCGCCGGCATCGAAGTAGTCGTTGAAATCGGCGAGATTCGCACCGTGCGAAACGACGCGCATCGAAGCGTCGTTGCCGGCAAAGCGCGCGCCGAAATTCACGTTCGTCGACCCGAACGTCACGTTTCCGTTCCGCACTTCGAGCCCCGCCGGGTCGATCGCGACATCGAACCTTCCGCCGTCGAACGCGAGTCCGTTGACGGTACCTTCGGGAATTCCGAGCGAACCGGCGACGCTCAGCGTGGCGGGCGTACCGCGCACCACGACGTCTCCCTCGAGCGTCCCCGCAATGTCGTGCCGGTCGGGATACATCGCCTGCGCGAACGGCGCGATGCGGGCCGTCGTGAGATGCACGCGGAGATCGTAGTGCGGCTCGCGCGCGCCGAGATGTTCGAGGGAGCCCGCAATCGAGCCGAGCGCACTGCCGAGCAATCCGTCGGTCGAGCGAACCTCGAGGTGCGGTCCGGCTAGCGTGACGTCGCCGTTGCCGCCGAGCGGAAGACGATCGAAGGTGGCTTCACCAACGGAAAGGCCGCCCTCAAAACGCGTCTGCGATCCCCGGGAACGCAGGCGTCCGATCGCAGCGATCCGGCCTTCGCCGAGCGGAGCGATCTTGCGCAAGCGCCGCGCGTCCGCACCCGAAACCGACACCCCGACACCGCGCCGGTCGTCGGCGTATCCCGCCGCGGCAAACGCGCCGCCCGCCACGAGTGCCGTCGCAGCATACACGCGCAATTGCTTGTTGACGATTGCGACCGTTCCGCTCAGCCGATCGACCGGAACGCCCTGCACGGTGCCGCCTGCCGAACGATCGTTGCGCGCCTGCACGATCGTGCGTTGCGGCGAGATCAACAGCGACACCGGGCCATCGAGCGAACCCTGGGCCGCGACATCACCCGTGAAGATCCGCAACTTCGAAAACGTACCGTGATAGCTGCCTGCAAGCGCGAGCGTCCGCCCTACGTACGCGCCGTTGCCGCGAAACGAGCCCCACGGCCCACGCGCCCAGACCGCCTGCAAGTGCAGGTTCGAAAACGTGCCGGCAAGATTTCCCGCCACTTCATCGATCGCGACGCCTCCCGTTTCGAAGGCACGCGCGTGCACGAGCCCGGCGATACGGAAATTCGAGGGCGGCCCGTCGCCCGCAATCGATCCATCGAGCACCCCGCCGAAGACGGGCGGCGCGAGCGCCAACCCGGGCAGATGCGGATCGCCCGGAACCCGCGCGAACGGCATCCCACGCGCTTCGCCCCAAAACGCGCTCTCGTTCTCGCGCCGGTTCAGATAGAAAGCTCCCGCGGCCGACGCGCCGCTGCTTCTCGCAATCAGGACCGGTCCAAACGCACCTTCGCCGTAAGGATCGACATGAAAGACGCCGGCAAGCGATTCATCGCTACTCGCCCCGTCCGCTTCCCCTCGCGCATCGAAGCGCACGCCCACGCCCGCCAACAACGCGGTTGCATGCAGTTGCGCGCCCGGAGCGACCTGCGCCGCGTACGGCACACCGCCCGAGGGACCACGCGCGTCGACGACCAGTTGCGTGCGCGCGATATCGCCAAGGTCGATCGCCCCTTCGGCACCGACGGCGAGCGGCCCATACGAAGCACGCGCCCCAACGACGTCGAGCGCACTCTCGTCATAGATCGCGCGCCCATCCGCAGCCTCGACGGGAAACGCACCGTACATCGCTTTGCGCGCCCGCAGCGTCGTCGCGACCAGAGGCGAACCCACGGAACTCTCGAGCAGGGTTTCGATATGAGCCGCGCCGTCGAGCGGCAGATGCTGTGAGAACGCAAAGAGTTCGCGCACCGAATGCAGCGGCGCGTCCGCCACAACTCCCAACCGAAACGCGGGCGAACTCCAGCGGTACAAGCCCCCAACAACGCGCACCAGAACCTCACCCAGCCGCGCCGTCATCTTCGGCGTCGCAAGCCCATCGTCAAAGAGATCGATGCGGCCCTGCATCGCCGTCGCCGGCACGATCAAGCCCGGAATCCGCAACTCCCCATCATCGAGCCGCGCACCCCCGACCAAATGGTACGGCCCTAAACCACCGGCATCCCCAAACGCATACGCTCGCACGTCCACATCCCGAGCTACGCCCTTATCGACCTGCGCGCTCTGCGAATTGATGACGTAATCCACGAGCGGCGCAATCGCGATCGCCCGCGCCTGTAAACGATGGACGGCGTATCCTTTCGCATCGAGCGACCCGCGCACCGTAAAGCCTTGCTCGCGAAATCCCCCGACGTTCCCGGACACGCGATACGCGCTGCGGGCGGCCGTATCGACGGCAGCCGTAAAGGCGATATTCCCAATGGAGAGCTCGCGGGACAATGCGATCGCACGATTCGGATCGCTCAGATCGATCGTCCCATCGCGCACCGTAATCGCCAGTCGCAACGGCGTCCCGGCGCCGCCCCCGGCCGACGCGCCGCTTGCCGATCCCCCGATCGGAAGATTAAAGCTCCCGTCCGCATGCCGAATGAGATGCAACCGCGGCCGCTCGACGTCGACGGCTACCAGCCCGTAACGGCGCTCCGACCCCGGCAACAAATCGCGCGCCCGGTACAACACGACGGCACGCTCGGCCTCGAGCACCGGCTCCCCAACCACGTTCTCCACGGCGACCCGATCGAGCTCCAATCGACCGCTGCCGATCGAAATCGCGTCGAATGCCACTCGATACCCCGTGGCGGCATCGATTACGGCCGCGACGAGCCCTCGCTCCATCTCACCGCCGAACGCAAACACCGCAAGTGCAACCAGCACCACAACGGCGAAAACGAGCGCGAGCCGGCGTAACATCTAAACGCCAACGATTCCCATGACGCCTACGCCCCGCCTACCGGCCTCACGAGACTTTAGCAGAGCTTTAAGCCGCAACGCCCGGCACCTTAGCTGAGATGAGGGGGCTTTTCCGGGCGTCAAACGTCGAGGTTCTTGACGTTCCTGGCATACGCTTGGATGAATTCCTTGCGTGGTTCGACTTTGTCGCCCATGAGCGTCGTGAACATGTCGTCGGCAGCGACGACGTCTTCGAGTGCGACCCGCTTGAGCCGCCGGCTATCGATCGCCATGGTGGTTTCCGCAAGCTGATCGGCGTCCATTTCTCCCAAGCCCTTGTACTGCTGTACTTGGAAATCTTTGGGGTCGTTTTCGCCGATGATCTCCTTGAGTTCGTCCTCGGTGAAGGCGTAGCGCTGTTTCTTGCCTTTGCGTACGCCGTAGAGCGGCGGCATCGCGATGTACACGAAGCCTTTCTCGATGAGCGCGCGCATCTGCTGATAAAAGAACGTGAGCAGCAGCGTGCGGATGTGCGAGCCGTCCACGTCGGCGTCGGTCATGATGATGACCTTGTGGTAGCGCAGCTTCTCGACGTCGAAATCGGCCGCGATGCCCGTGCCGAGGGCGGTGATCATCGCGCGAATTTCTTCGTTGGCGAAGACCTTATCTTCGCGCGCTTTCCAGACGTTGAGGATCTTGCCGCGCAGCGGCAGGATCGCTTGTGTTTTGTAGTCGCGTCCCATCTTCGCGGTGCCGCCGGCCGAGTCGCCTTCGACCAGGAAGATCTCGGAAACGGCGGGGTTCTTATCGCTGCAGTCTACGAGTTTGCCGGGCAGCCCCATGCCGTCGAGTGCGCTTTTGCGGCGCGAGAGATCGCGGGCTTTCTTGGCGGCTTCGCGGGCGCGCTGCGCCTGCATGCACTTCTCCACGACCGCGCGCGCGTGCTTGGGATTCTCCTCGAAGAAGAACTCGAGCCGCTCGCTCACGAGCCCGTAGACGATGCCGCGCACTTTGGCCGTGCCGAGTTTGGTTTTCGTTTGCCCTTCGAACTGCGGATCCTCGAGTTTCACCGAAACGACCGCAGTGAGACCCTCCATGCAATCGTCGGTCGAAAGATTGGCGTCGGCTTCTTTGAGGATGCTGCGCTTGCGCGCGTAGGTATTTACGGCGTTGGCAACTGCGGTGCGAAAGCCCAGCAGATGCATGCCGCCTTCGATCGTATTGATGTTGTTGGCGTACGAGAAGATCGTTTCTGTGTACGTATCCGCCCACTGCAGCGCACATTCGATCGCAACGCCGTCGCGTTCCCCGTTGGTCGAAATGATCGGGTGCAGCGGATCTTTTTTCTCGTTGAGATGCTCGACGAACGAGATGATGCCGCCCTCGTACACGAACACTTTTTCTTTAACTTCTTCACCATCAGGGCGGCTCGGCCCGCCGATCGCGCCGCCTGGCCGCTCGTCGCGCAACGTAATATGCAGGCCGCGGTTGAGAAACGCGAGTTCGCGCAGGCGCTTCTGCAGAATGTCCCAGTGGAAGTCCGCCGTATCGAACATCGTGCGGTCCGGAAGAAACCACTGATAGGTGCCCGTGCCGGAAACGCCGCTCTTTTCGAGCACTTTGAGTTTCGAGACGGTGACGCCGCGTTCGAACCGGATCTCGAAGAGTTTGCCGTCGCGTTTGACGCGCGTAATCATCTTTTCCGAGAGCGCGTTGACGACCGAGATGCCGACGCCGTGCAGGCCGCCCGAAACCTTATAGCCGCCCTTGCCGAATTTTCCGCCCGCGTGCAGCATCGTCATGACGACTTCGATTGCCGGCAGCTTCTCCTCGGCGATCATGTCGATCGGAATGCCGCGCCCGTTGTCTTCGACCGAGCACGAACCGTCTTTTCCGAGCACCACGCGAATCCACGTGGCGTAGCCCGCCAACGCTTCGTCGACGGAGTTGTCGACCGCTTCGTAGACCAGTTGGTGGAGGCCGCGTTCCGAGGTGTTGCCGATGTACATGCCGGGGCGCTTGCGAACTGCCTCGAGGCCCTTGAGGACTTCGATCTGTTCGCCGGTATATTCACTCATCAGTGCGTAGGCTTCGACGAATCGCCCCCCGGCGCCTTACCGGGCGCACTCGGCCATAACAGCGCTTCGAGATCGGCGCCAAGCAAGTTTCGTACGACCGCAGGGGTGATTCGATCCGGCCGGAGCCGCGACTGCAGGAGCAGGTACGAACTTGCTAGTCCCCGTTCGACGCCGGACCGGCTCAGCGTCCCAGCCCGCTTCGCGCGCTCCAAGACGGTCCACCAGCGCTGCAGCAGCAGGCGGCGGGCTCGCTCGTACTCTGCGACCGTCGTGCCCGGCATCTGCTCGCGAATCTCTTCGACCACGAGCCAGGGTGCCGCATAGATCAGCCGCTGCAGGGCGATGGAGCGCTCGCGTTCCCCGGCGCCGGCGCAGGGCGCACACGTAACGGCGGCCGCGTCAATCGGCGCGGCGCAAACCGAGCATCGCCCGCTGGACGCGCGCCGAACCGCCGCGATTCGGCGCCGCAGCCGGTGCAGCGCTTCCGCGGCGTCGGCGGCCGGCGGCGGCGGCGTTTGCGCGGCGCGCTCCGCGCGCGCTTTGGCCGCGCCCGCTGCCGGGACGCGGCGTTTGCGACCACGCACGACGCCCGCCCGAAAGGTTAAACGCTCGATCGGCGGCAGTTGCGGAATCTCGCGCAAGCCGCGCAGGATCGGCAGCGACAGCATCTGGAGTTGTTGGCTCCACGCGCTCGATGTGGTCACGATCACGAGCGCGGAACCCGCCAGTTCGAGCGGCTGCGAATTCGCCGCGACGTCGGCGCCGACGATGCCGGGCCACGCCGCAGCGATCGCATGGATTGGTTCGAGCAAGCCTGCGCGGCCGGGCGACCACGTGCTCAGCGCATCGCGCAGCGGCCGTAGCGGCATCGTTACGCGACGCGCTCGAGGGTTGCAGCCGTGACGCGAAACGTTGCGGCCACCGGCATATCGACCTCGTGCGTCGTCGTAATGAACGCCTGCTCGAAGCTGCCGACGCTCTGCAAGAACGCACGCTGACGCTGCGGATCGAGCTCCGAGAGGACGTCGTCGAGCAGCAGCAGCGGCGCTTCTCCGGCGCGCGCTTCGAGGACGCCGTACTCCGCCACCTTGAGCGCCAAAACCGCCGTGCGTTGCTGCCCTTGCGAACCGAACGGACCCAGGGCCACGCCGCCGAGCCGGAACGCGATGTCGTCGCGATGCGGACCGACGAGCGACGTGCGGCGCGTAACTTCCGCGCTGCGCTTCTTTTCGAGCCGATCGGCGAACGCGGCAGCGACGGCATCTTGCGTAAACGTTTCGGCCGGAACGTCGGGCTCGTATGCGATCGTCAGCTCGCCGTCGCGATCCCCGATCCAGGAACGATACACGGCCTTGGCGCGCTCGTCGAGCGCCGCGACGAACGCGCGCCGTGCCAGAACGATCTTGGTTCCCGTTTCGATGAGGCGCTCGTCGTAGGTCGCGAGGAGCTCTTCATCGGGTGCGATCGTACCGCGCAAGAGCGCGTTTTTCTGCGCCAGAAATTTTTGGTAACCGGCCAGCGCCGCATAGTACGCGGGGCTTTCCTGCGCGAGCGCGGTGTTTACGAGCGAACGTCGCGCCGAAGGTGGCCCGCTCAAGAGGGAGAGATGTGCCGGGACGAACGTCACGACGCGCATCTTCCCGAGATAGCCCGCATAGCGGACGCTGCGCCCGTTGACGGTGTAGACCTTGCGCAACCCCGTGCTTCCGAGGGTGAAGGTGCACGACAGATGGATCTCGCCCGCTGCAACGCGCGCCTCCCCGCGGAGCGAAGCGCTCGGCATGCCGTTGCGTACGATCTCTGCTTCCCGCGAGGTTCGAAACGATTTTCCCGTGCCGAGCAGCGCGATCGCCTCGAGTAAATTACTCTTCCCCTGCGCGTTCGCGCCGACAAAGACGTTAAGCCCGCGGACCGGGCTGAAGTCCAGAGCCGGATAGTTCCGCACGTTGGCCAGCACGAAGTGGGTGAGGATCAGAAGCGGATCGCTACTGCCGCAGCGGCATCAGGACGTACATCTGCGAGACGCCCTCGGCCTCGTCGGACGGCCGGATCGCGGCGGGCGACAACGGGCCGAGAAATTCGATGACGATCTGGGGTGCGTCGATGTGATTGAGGATCTCCACGAGATAGCGCGCGTTGAAGGCGATCGTGAGATCCTCGCCCGTCTGCTCGACTTCCAATTCTTCATAGGCGTTCCCGGTAGCATCGGAGTTCGCGGTGATGATCAGTTGCGATTTCGAGACGCTCACCTTGACCATATTGGCCCGGTCGGCCGCGACCAGTTCCGCGCGCCGTAACCCGGCGATCAAGGCGCTCGTATTCACGGTGACCGACCGGTCGAACTGTGAGGGGATGACCTGGCCGTAGTTGGGGTACTGCCCATCGACGAGCCGGACCACGATCGATGCGTTGGCGGCCGCAAACGCCAACTGGTTGCCGGATGGACCGAGGGCCGTTACTTCGATCGTCTCCGCGCCGCCGAGATTGCGGGCCGCTTCGACCAGCGCCCGAGCCGGAACGATGTACTTGATGGTCCCATCCTCGGCTACGCCGCGGGCCAAGTTTGCCTGCCACTTTGCGAGGCGATAGCCATCGGTCGAGACCATGGTCAGCCGGTCTCCCGTGATCTCGAGCAGCGTCCCCATCAGAACCGCGCCGCGCGCTTCTTCGCTCGAAGCGGCAAACGTGACGGCGTTGACTCCGTCCCGGAACGTGCGCCCCTCGATCGCAAACGACATCCCCTTTTGGGAGGACGGTAGCGGCGGGTATTCATCGGGCGGCATCGCGTGGAAATCGTAGTTGGATTTTTCCCATTTAACGCTCGCTCGCGTCGGCGTGCCGGCCAATTCCATGACGCCCGCGGGCAAGTTCCCGAGGTAGCCGCTGAAGAGTTTCGCCGGTACGGTAACGCTGCCGGGCTCGCTGATCTCAGCCGGAAAGACGTGCTCGAGGGTGATGTCGAGATCGGTCGCGCGAACCCGGATCGCGTTATCGGCGGCAGTGAGCAGGACGTTGGAAAGAATCGGCACCGTCGTGTGCGCGTTGACGACCTTACTCGCCGCCCCGACCGCCGACGCGATGTCTTTGGTGCTGCAACTAAACTTCACGTATCCACTCCCAGCGTATCTTCGTGTTTCGTATATTCTTAAAAGAATGTCATCGTAACAGTAGTAAGGCGGTGTAATCTGCGGAGAACCGCGGAGAACCGCTCGCAGCGGCGTAAAGCGCCTCGGATAACGTGTGTATCGATCGCGTCGCGCTCTCCACATGTTCGCCGGGCAGCCGTGAGGTATCGGTTATCCACCCATGAAAGCGCGCCCTGTGCGCGACGATGCACAGCGCTTGGGGATGCGCGGCGCCGGGCATCGAAAGCCCGCGCTCGCGTTGCCGCGCGTCAGTCGCTTTGGCACAGCGCCATGAGCGCCCGGACCTTGTTGCGATAGGCCTCGTCCACGGTCATCTGGTTTTTAACTTTGTCGCGAGCGTACATCACGGTCGTGTGATCCTTCTTTTGGAACTCCCGGGCGATCTGCGGAAGCGAACAATCCGTCAGTTCGGTCGAGAGGTACATCGCGATCTGGCGCGGCGCAGCGAGGCGCTGATCGCGCCGCTGGTGATCCATTTCTTTGACGGTGAGGCCGTGCGCCTTGGCGACGCGCTCTTTGATGAGGGCGATCGTGATGCGCCGGGCCGGCGTCGTCGCGACGACGTTCTTGAGAACTTCTGAAGCCAAGTCCGCCGTGATCGGTGATTTGGTGAGCGAGGCGTAGGCGACTACGCGAATCAACGCGCCTTCGAGTTCGCGGATGTTGGAGGGAATGACTTTTGCGATAAACGAGGTCACGTCGTCGGGAACCGGGATCTTTTCGGACTCGGCCTTCTTGCGCAAAATCGCTTCGCGCGTCTCGAGATCGGGCGGCTGAATATCGGTGAGCAAGCCCCATTCGAAGCGGGAGCGCAGCCGGGATTCTAGGGTTTGGATCTCTTTGGGCGGGCGGTCGCTCGAGATGACGAGTTGCCGTTGGGCCTCGTGCAGCGAGTTGAAGGTGTGGAAAAACTCCTCTTGGGTCTGCTCCTTTCCTTCCAAAAACTGGATGTCGTCGATCAGCAGCACGTCGACGTGGCGATACTTGTTGCGGAATTCCGGCGTCTGATTGTTTTTAATAGCGATGATAAATTCGTTGGTAAACTTTTCACTGGACACGTACACGACGTTGGCGGCTGGATTTTGAGCCGTCACGCGGTGCCCGATAGCGTGCATCAAGTGGGTCTTTCCGAGGCCAACACCACCGTAGAGAAAGAGCGGGTTATACGCCCGGGCCGGCGCTTCGGCAACCGCCTGCGACGCGGCGTGCGCGAACCGGTTGGAATTTCCAACCACGAATTCTTCGAAGGAGTAGCGCGGGTTGAGGTTACCGTGCCGGATATCTTCGGTCAGTGCGGCTCGCGGCGTGCCCGCCGGAGCCCCGTATTCCGGGTCGTCGGAGGCGGCCGCAGCTTCCTCGGCCACCACGAACCGAAGGTCCAGCGTGGCCCCGAGCAGCTCCGCGAGAACCGCGGAAATGTCACCCTTGAGTCGGTTCTCGACCCAGTCGCGGGCGAACGGAGATTGCACGGAAAGCACGATCTCGACGTCGCTCATGGCGACCGGCCGCATCGGCTTGAGCCACATTTCGAAGACGGGTTTGGAGTATTTGGGTTCGAGCGCCGTCAGCGCCGCGTTCCAGAGTTCGTTCGATACGCCCGTTTGACCGACCGCAATGCCCATAGGTTGACCGCCTTAGTATTTGTTTAACCGGGAGGCCAGAGCCCTCCGATCGTCCCCAGCTCGAAAACGACGTCCGCGGACGTGCCCAGACCCCGAGAATGAGGTCGTTGGATTGGAGTGCGGCACCCCGAGTCCTTTGTAAATTTTCCACGAACTTATGCACTTAATACACAGGCGTTTTGGTAAGAGAAAAGTCCGTGGGCCGGGCGTTTCCGGCCGTCGCGCGAGGGCCCTCCACAAGCGGTTTTGTGCGGAAAACGGTCCCAACCGCGGGGGTTTGCTTTCCGCGTGGGGCTGCTCTTTGCACACCTTTATTCACAGGTGTGGAAAACCTGGGAACGGTTCTTAGGAAAGCGCGCCGTGGTTGACGCCGGACCTCTGGGACGGGTATAGTGTGGAGTCTGTCTTTGTCCGCCGGAGTACCCGCCCGTGAAACGCACCTTCCAACCTCACAATCGCCGCCGCAAGCGGGTCCACGGCTTCATGGAGCGCATGAGCACGAAGAACGGACGTAAGGTCCTCGCGGCTCGTCGCAAAAAGGGTCGCCACCGCCTGACGGTCTAGCGGCGCCCCACCGTGCGCTGGTACCTGCGGCTCGGGCGCGCGAGCGAGATCTCCCACGTTCGCCGCAGAGGGCGCGTCGCCGGCGGCCCGACGCTCTCGGCCTACGCGGTTCCCGAGCGTAGCGGTGTGACGCGGGTGGCTATCACCGTTTCCAAAGCCGTTGGGAACGCCGTTACCCGCAACCTCGTCCGGCGCCGGATACGCGGCGCGCTCGACGAATGTACGCCCCTAGCCACGGGGCTGCGGCTCCTCATCGTCGCTAAACCCGCTGCCGCCGGCGCACCCTACGCGGGCATCGCCCACGACGTGGATGCGGCACTCGGCCGGCTCGGCGAGTCGCCATGAACCCCTTCACCGCCGTGGCGGTTGCCGCGATCGGAGCCTACCAACACCTCATCTCGCCGCTCCTGGGACCGACTTGCCGCTTCTATCCCTCGTGTTCGCAGTACGCCAAGGAGGCGATGTTGAAACACGGCTTCGTAAGCGGCGTATGGCTTGCCGTCAGGCGTATCGTACGTTGCCATCCCTGGAACCCCGGGGGTATCGACACCGTCCCGTGATTGCGGGCCTCCCCCACCCGAAAGGCTGTCCCCCTTGGCGTTCCCGGTAGCGGCCCTGCTGCTCGCAACCAACATCATCGACCCGGTCGTGGCGCTGCTCCATGAAGCGCAAGTCGCGATCTTCGGCGTGATCCACAACTATGGGTGGACGATGATTTTGCTTGCGGCGATCATCAAGCTCTGTTTCTGGCCGCTCAATACGATGCAGTTCAAGGCTATGCTCAAGACGCAGCAGATCGCGCCCAAGCTCAAAGCGCTGCAAGCCCGCTACAAGAACGACAAAGAAAAGCTCAACACGGAAACGATGGCGCTCTATAAGGAGACGGGCGCAAACCCGCTCGCCGGCTGCCTTCCGCTGCTGCTCCAGATGCCGATCCTCATCAGCATGTACTGGTCGGTGATGATCCACAAAGACACGTTCACCCATCAGGGCTGGCTGTGGATCGGCAGCGCTGCCGCCGCAGGCGCTCCGTACCACATTCTTGCCGGGAATCTCGCAGCGCCCGATTACGTGTTGCTGGCCTTCTATGTCGTTTCGATGTACTTCCAGGTGCGCTTCACGAGCCCGGCCGTCGATCCGGCGCAGGCGCAGCAGCAGAAGATCATGGCGTTCATATCGCCCGTGATGGTCGGCTATCTCGGCTTCAAGTACGCGTGGCCCTCGGCGCTGATCCTGTACTGGCTCTCGTTCAACGTCTTCACGATGGCGCAGCAGCTGTATTTGATCCGCAAGTATCACACGAACCCATCTCCCATCGGGCCGCACCCGGAAGCCGCTCTTGCGACGACCGGCGCAAGCGTCGCGAACGGGAAGAGCGGAGCCGCGCCCGGCGTCTCGCTCGCAGCGCCGGTTCCCGTGGGTACCGGCGGCGGATCCCGCGCGGCGCGCAAACGCCGGAACTCGCGGCGCTAACGCCCCCTCACGTTTTTTCGAACCAGGAGTAGTTCACAATGGATGACGATCAGAAGCAGCCGGGAGACGGAACGCCGCAGCGTGGATTTGGGCAACGCCGCCGGGGCGGCCGCGTGCGCCGTCCGGCCGCCGGCGGCGGTCCCCCCGCCGGGAATCGGCCGCCGCGCCGTGACTTCGATCCGGGCCCGCCGCGGGCGCGAGCGGCGGCGATGCCGGAACCTGAGAGCGTCAAACCGGCGCGGGAATTGCTCGAGCAGATCCTCGAGCGGATGGGCGTCGCAGGAGCGCACGTGCGCTACTACTCGCGCAGTGAAGGCGAGTATCTCGAAGTCGACGGGCCGGACCTCGCCAATCTGATCGGGCGGCACGGGCACACGCTCGAAGCGCTCAATCTGATCTTCAACAACATCGTCAATGCGGGCGTGAAGAAAGACCGGCACTATTTTACGATCGATGCGGAAGGGTATCGGGCGCGGCGTGCGGACCTGCTCAAGGGGCTTGCGCTGCAGACGCTCGAGCGTGCGATTCGCGAGAAGCGGTCGATTTCTCTCGAGCCGATGTTGCCGAGCGAGCGGAAAGTTATTCACTTGGCGTTGGCGGATAATCCGTACGTTTCGACTGAGAGCAGCGGCGTTGAGCCGGAGCGGCGTGTTGTGGTGATACCGCGTAGCTCGTAGCTGCGCGCTTCGCCGGCCGAAACGTTCCCTCCGTGGTCGCTCTGCCGACGATCACAAGACCGCCGCGGATACGCGGTGCGCTAAAATTAAGCGCTTGATAACGGCCTCTTAATCGTCCCTTTTGCTTGCGTGTGCATGAAATGGGTACGGGTGATTGCTGCGCTTTGTGGGCGCGGTCGAGCGCGCGTTGGGTTCGTTTTCGGTGGCCGCTTTTGGTCTCCGGGCTTGCACGAAGCGAGGCGTATGAGCATTTTATCGACGGGCGCACTGCGGCGGTTTGTTGGCAGCGTGGGGATTTTGGCGTTGAGTGTGGGGCCGCTTGCGGGGTGCAGCGGAGGGAATGGCAGCTCGGTGCTGGCGCCGGCTTCGCCGCCGCCGGGGCTGTTGGCGCTCGTTAGACAGAAGGTGAAGCACGTCTTTGTGATCGTGCAAGAGAATCACAGCTTCGATAATTATTTTGGGCTGTATCCCGGGACGGGCGGGCAGACCGTTGAGAATCTCGGGAGCGCGACGGCGCAGGCGGACGATTGCGTGCCGGATCCGCAGACGGGCGGGTGCCAGAAGCCGTTTTTGATTTCGGCGAATGCGAATAGTCCGAGTTACGTGCCGGACGCGCCCGATGTCGATGGCGGCAATAACGATCGCAACGATCAAGAGGCCGCCATCGATCACGGGAACATGGACGGTTGGCTCGCGGATATCGAGGGGCCGTCGCCGGCGCCGCTAGGGGCGAGCCCGACGGCGGCGCAGATCGAGGCGCATAATGATTCGATCTCGATCGAAGCCGTGTACGACTGCGATACGATTCCGTACCTTTGGTACTACGCGAAGAACTTTGCGTTGTTGGATCATTACTTTCAGGCGAATGCGGGGCAATCGACGCCCGGGAACATTCAGCTTTTTTCGGGACAGATCGGGCAGACCGAGGCCGCAGCCGGGAAAGGCGTGATCGCGACGCCGGTTACCGGCGGCGGGTATTCCGACGGCGTGCCGATCTCCAACGATGACAATCCGCCGGCGCCCGCGATAGCGGGGATTCCGGCGTATTCGAGCCCCGATGCTGCGACGATCCAGAGCTATGCGACAATGCCGGTGCTACTGAATCCGAACGAAGATCAGGCGGCGGCCGCGGCGGGCATCGAAGGGCTGATTCCCGACGACATTGCGCTCGAAGCCAAGTCGACGCGCCCCTCGACGCCGTGGGCGTGGTATGAGGAAGGGCTCTATACCTCCGCAGCGGACTTGAGCGCGCATCATACGTCGCCGTTGTACTTCGATTACATCAACAACGCGAAGTCGGCGTACGGGACTACGTCAACGCTGCGGGATAACGCGCCGTCCAACGGATTGATTGCGGATATCCAAGGCGGGAAGCTGCCGAGTTCCGGCGTGTTTTGGGTCAAGGGCGGGAAGGTCAATCAGTACGGGTTAAAGCCGGCCGATCCGGTGCTGACCTCGGGCGCCAAGCAGTACTATCTCGGCGATGACGACCATCCGGGCAGCAGCAATTCGGATCACCAAGTCGGCGAGGCGTATCTCGCGAAGATGATCGACGCGATTGCGGGTAGCCAGTATTGGAAAGACTCGGTCATTCTCGTGACCTGGGACGACGACGGCGGATTCTACGATCATTACCCGCCGGCCGAATTCGGCGCGACCTGTCCGCAGGATGCGACGGGTCCCGAGCAGGGCTATTCGTGCGGCGAGGGCGTGCGGTTGCCGTTCCTCGTGATCTCGCCCTTTGCGAAGAATGGCGCGGTCGTTCACAATCGGAGCGACGGCGGCTCCGTTTCAAAATTCATCGAGACGGTCTTCGGGCTGCCGGCGTTCGGCTCGCTTCCGGATGAGGCGACGGGCGTAGCCGAAGGGCTCGGCCCGGCCGATATCAATGCGGCGACCTCCGCGCTGCTCGAGGCGCTCGATCCGGCCAAGCTCGACGGTGGGACGCTCAATCCGCCCTCGCTCGCTGAAATTGGATCGCCCTCGGTACCGCCGTCGATGAGTTGTTCGAGCCTCGGAATCACGCCGATCGCCGCTCCGACCGCGCTGCCGAGCGGGTTTGAAACGGCGGGGTACTACATCCATCAGAGCGTGACCGGAGCGCTGCGGACGGCACTCATGCCGGCGCCGCGCGACGGCGGTGACTAGGCTGCGCTTGCGCGGATCGTGAATGCAGCGGGCATGAGCCCGCAGAGCGACACGATCGCGGCGATCGCGACGCCTCCGGGGCGCGGAGCGGTCGCGATCGTGCGCGTGAGCGGACCACGCGCGCCGGCGATCGCCGCGCAGGTGTTTCGAGGCCGATCTGTCTTACGGGACCGCACCGCGTCGTTCGGTGCGATCGTTGGGCCCGACGGCGCGACGATCGACGAAGGGCTCGCGCTGCTGTTCGTTGCGCCGCGCAGCTATACGGGGGAGCACGTGCTCGAACTGCACGTGCATGGGGCACCGGTCGTCGCGCGCGAGACGCTGCTCGCGACGCTCGCCGCGGGGGCGCGCCTAGCGGAGCCGGGCGAATTTACTCGGCGCGCGTTCTACGCCGGGAAGCTGGATCTGACGCAAGCGGAAGCCGTTGCGGATCTGGTGGCGGCGGAGCACCGCAGCGCGGCCCGCGGAGCAGCTGCGCGTGTTTCCGGCGGCCTGGCGCGGGACGTCGAGTCCCTCGAGGCGGCGCTCGCGCGGATCCTTGAAGAGCTCTCGGCTGCACTCGATTTTCCGGACGAAGTCGAGGCGCCGCCGGCAGCGGCGCTGCTGCGCGAGATCGAGCGCGTCGATGCCGCACTCGCAGAGCTTACGAGCGATTTCGAGCGGGGGCGGCTCGTGCGGGAAGGACTGTCTGTTGCGATCGTGGGGCCGCCGAATGCGGGGAAATCGTCGCTGCTCAACGCGCTGCTCGGCAACGATCGCGCGCTCGTTTCGGCGTTTGCGGGGACGACGCGCGATACGATCGAGGAGACGCTCGGTCTTGGGAATGGAGCGGTCGCACGCATCGTGGATACCGCGGGTTTGCGGGCTGCGGCGGAGGAACTCGAATCGGCGGGGATTGCGCGGACGGAGCGGGCGATGGCCGAGGCGGCGGTGCTGCTGGTCGTGATCGACGGCTCGCAGCGCCTGAGCGCACAGGATCGCGAAATGCTGCGGCGCACGCGCGAACGCGAGCGGGTCGTGTACTTCAACAAGAGCGATCTCGGGCGGGCCGGGTTCGACGAGCGGGAGGAGGCCGAGCACGGCGCGCTGCTCGGATCGACGCGGGATCCGGCGGCCGTCGCTGCGGTGCGTGCGGCGCTCGCGGCGCGCGCGAATGCGGATGCCGTGGATCTCGCGCGGCCGCATCTGGGGACGGCGCGTCAAGCGAACGCCGTGCTCGAAGCGCGGCGCTCCCTGGCTTTTGCGCGCGAGACGCTGGCGAACGGGGCGCCCGTGGATCTCGCGGCTGGGGATCTCGCAGCGGCCCGGGCAGCGCTTGGGGAACTGACCGGGCGGGCCGCAAGCGAAGCGCTGCTCGATGCGATCTTCGCGCGCTTTTGTATCGGGAAGTAGCCGGCCGGGCGTGCTATCATGGGCGGCGTGAACGGGGTGCGGGACGATGCCGCGGTGATCGTGGTCGGCGGCGGGCATGCGGGTCTCGAGGCGGCGCATGCGGCCGCATCGATGGGCGTCGAGACGCTCATGATTACCGGAGATCCCGATCGCATCTGCACGCTTGCGTGTAACCCGTCGGTGGGCGGCAGCGCGAAGGGCCAGCTCGTGCGCGAGATCGATGCGCTCGGCGGCGCGATGGGGCGCATCATCGACCGCTGTTCGTTGCACGTCCGCTTTCTGAACGAATCCAGAGGCCCAGCGGTCCGGGCGCTGCGCGCCCAAGCCGACAAGGCCGCCTACGTGCGCGTCGCCGGCGGCATGCTGCAGGAGCTCGCGCAGCTGGAGATCGTCCGTGGACTGGTGGACGATCTCGTGGTGGAGGCGGGCGAGATTCGCGGCGTCGTCACCAGCGACTGGCGCACGTTTCGAGCCCGGCGCGTCGTGCTCGCAACCGGCACGTTTCTGGGCGGCAAGATCTTTCGCGGAGAGTTTTCGGAAGCCGCCGGCCGCGTGGGGGAAGCGCCGGCTATCGAACTCTCGGCGGCGCTGCGCCGTTTGGGATTTCCCACGGGCCGCTTGAAAACCGGAACGCCGCCCCGCGTCGATGCCGCGTCGGCCGATTTTTCGGCGATGCGCGCGCAGTTGCCGAGCGCGGAGCCGCTCATGTTTTCGTACCGGAGTGCGCCCGAGTTTGCGGGCCCGCAATTGCCCTGTCACATCGTCGCGACGAGTGAAGCTACGCACGCGCTCGTGCGCGACAACCTGCACCGCTCGCCGCTCTACGGACTCGATCTGATCCGCGGTATCGGCCCGCGCTACTGTCCTTCGATAGAAGATAAAGTTATTAAGTTTGCGCACAACCCGTCGCACTTGATCTTCGTCGAGCCCGAAGGTTGGGATTCGCCGTCGCTGTATATCGGAGGCTTTTCGACCTCGCTTCCGGCGGAGATTCAACTCGAAATGCTGCGCACGTTGCCAGGCCTCGAGGAGGCGCACATGCTGCGGCCGGGCTACGCCGTAGAATACGATTACGTGCCGCCGACGGAACTCGACGTCTCGCTGCAAACCCGGCGCGTGCGCGGACTCTATCATTGCGGGCAGCTCAACGGCACCTCGGGCTATGAAGAGGCCGCGGCACAGGGGCTCGTGGCGGGCATCAATGCGGCGCGCGCCGCGCAGGGTCGCGAGCCGATGACGATTGGTCGCGGCGATGCGTACGTCGGCGTGCTCGTCGACGATTTGGTGACGCGCGGCGTCGACGAGCCGTACCGCATGCTCAGTTCGCGCGCCGAGCATCGTATCGTGCTGCGGCACGATAACGCCGATCTGCGCCTCTCGCCGCTCGGGCACAATATCGGATTGCTTCCGGATGATGCCTTCGCCGCGTTCGAAGAACGGCGCGCGGATCTGCGGCGCGGGCTGCACCTTGCGGAACACACGCGTATGACAAAAACGAGTCATGCTAGGCGAGACGGTGCGTCCTCTATCGCGCACGCGCTGCGCCGCCCCGACGTGTCGTTTGCCGACGTCGCGGACGAGCTTCCGATCGGCCGGGAGACGGGAGAACGCGTCGAGATCGAGATCAAATTGGCCGGCTACGTCGCGCGCCAGCAGGATGCGATCGACCGCGCGCAGCGGGCCGAACGCGATCCCGTGCCCGAGGATTTTCCATTCGCAACCGTCGGGGCGCTCTCGCGCGAAGCGCGTGAGAAGTTCGCGCTTCACCACCCGCGCTCGCTCGGGGCTGCGGCGCGGATTCCCGGTATCTCTCCGGCCGATGTTGCGATCCTCGGCCTCGCCGTCCATCGAGCGCGCGTTTGCGCGCCGGCATGACGGCCGAAATCCAGCAGGCGTTCTCAGGCATCGGACTCGAGTTCGACACGCGGCAACGCGGGCTGCTCGAGCGCTTTGCCGCGCGCTTTCTCGAACGCAACGCCCAGATGAACCTCTCCGCCGCACGAGATCCCGCGGCCTTGGCCTTTCACATCGCCGATTCTCTGTCGATCGCGAACCTCGTACGTGAGCCGCTGATCGATATCGGCAGCGGCGGCGGGCTCCCCGCGATTCCCCTCGCGATCGCAACCGGATTCCGGATGACGTTGATCGAGGCCACGGCAAAGAAGGCGCGCTTTCTCGCGGAGGTTGTCGCAGAGCTCGGTCTGCCCGTACAGGTGCGAGCCGAGCGAGCGGAAGAGGCGGCGCGAGATCCGGAATTGCGCGGAGCGTTTGCGTCGGCCACGGCGCGAGCCGTGTCGAGCACGCCGGCCGTCCTCGAACTGACGATTCCGTTCCTTTCGCTCGGGGGCGTCGCCGTGCTCCAGCGCGGCAAGCTCGACGAACGCGAACGCGCCGCGGCGGCGGACGCGGCACTGGTGCTCGGCGCGGAGATTCTCGAGGAGCATAGCGCGGATCCGGCGAGCCCCGAGCAGGCCGGGCGCCGCGTGCTCGTCGTGCGCAAGATCGCGCCGACCGGCCAGCGGTTTCCGCGCCGGGCAGGCATCCCGGCGAAGCGACCGTTGTGCTTCGAGGGCGCGCGGGATGAGTGAGTCGCTACCGGTCGAGGCGATCGACGCGCGGCTTGCGGCGGCACTTCCCCCGGATTCGCTCTTTGCGGTCGGCGGGCGCGTCCGGGATGAAGTTCGCTCTGCGCTCGATGGAGTTGAACGGCCGGCGAAAGATCTCGACTATATTGCCGTCGGGGTCGAGCTCGACGATTTGGTCGAGCGGCTCGGCCGCGTCGGAAAGGCCGATGTGGTCGGCGCTTCATTTGCCGTCGTGAAGTGCACGATCGACGGGATTACCGTCGACGTCGCTCTGCCGCGACGGGAGCAATCCACGGGCCTCGGGCATCGGGATTTTGAGGTAGAGTGGGGCCCGGACATCGGCCTCGAGGACGATTTAGCGCGCCGCGATTTCCGTATGAACATGATGGCGCGGGCCGTTCCGACCGGCATCCTCGTCGATCCCTACGGCGGCGAGGTCGACGTACGGGCGCGGCGGATCGACGTTCTGCGTGACGAGGCATTTTTCGAGGATCCGCTGCGCATGCTGCGTGCCTGCCAATTCGCAGCACGATTCGAGTTTGAGGTGACGCCGCGGAGCCTCGAGGCAATGAGGTTTGCCGCCCCGCTCGTCGAGACGGTGTCGCCCGAGCGCGTGCGCGATGAATTGATCAAGCTGCTCGAGCAGGCGCGGCGGCCATCGCTCGGCATCGAGCTCATGCGCGAAGGCGGGATTTTGCCGTTCGTGCTGCCGGAGCTCGCTGAGGGGATCGGCGTCGCTCAAAACGTCTACCACGCATACGACGTCTACGATCACGCCCTCGTGACGCTCGATGCCACACCTCCGGGTGACCTCGTGTTGCGGCTCGCAGCGCTCTTTCACGATGTCGGTAAGCCACAAACCAAGACCGTGGAAGACGGGTTCGCGCACTTTTACCGTCACGAATTGGTGGGCGAAGTGCTCGTCCGGGGCGTGCTGGACCGCCTGCGGTTTCCCGCGGATATGACCCGGGACGTGTCGCGCTTGGTGCTGCACCATATGTATGCGGCGGACCCGGAACTCGAGGACCGAACGATCCGGCGCTTCCTGCGACGCATCACCCTCGATTTGCTGGGGCGTCAGTTCGCGCTTCGGTGGGCGGATATCGCGGGGAGCGGGTTACCGAAGCGCGGGGACAATAACGAGCGGTTCGAGGAGCGCGTGCGCACCCTGGTCGAGGCCAAACCGGCGCTGAGCGTCCGCGATCTGGCGATTGGGGGAGCCGAGGTCATCGATATCTTGGTCGCCGCCGGGAAGTTGCCGCGCGGTTCCCGCGGCGGCCCGGCAGTCGGGCGTGTCCTTAGTGGGCTTCTCGAGGTAGTCATCGATTCGCCCGAGGTAAACACGAGCGAACGCCTACTTTCTGCGGCCCGCGAATTGGCCGACGCCTAGGGAGACTCATTCGCCGCCTTCGCCAGAGAGGCGACCACCGAGCCGCTACGGACGAGCCAGGCGAGTAGCGACGAAGCCCGCAATCGGTGTGAGGTGAGAAATGTTCCACGACGAACGGTTCCGTGGAACAGCGAGGGCCTGGGGGTTGTTCCACCGAAATGTTCGTCGTGGAACGGTATCCGGGCGAAAAACACGGATGGGGTCTGAGCGAGTTCGAGGTGGGCCTCCTCCTTGGCATCCTTATAGGGGAAGGCCACTTTGGCGGGGATCGACGGCAGCCGCAAGTTACGTTGAGGATGAATGTCCGCCATGAGCCACTCCTGGATTACCTGCGCCGTCGATGTCCGGGCAGCGTGTTGTACGGGCCCTATCTCTACGACAAGCGACACTCGTATCAGCTCATGTGGCGTGGCGCTTGGCTCAGGCAGGGGTTGGTGCCGCTACTCGACCGATTGCCATGGGCCGAAATCGATCCGCATTCGTATGCGCGCTACGCCCAAATGAAAGATCGATACAAGATCGTTTAACCGGATAGCGCATAATTCCGAGCCCGGTGCTCCAGTATCGACGAGTCCGAAGGACTTCTGATGAGCGATATACGGTGGCTCGAGCCTTCAGTCGGGGAACGGGAACTGCAGTCGAGGACGCGAAAATCGACCTCACCGTCTTGCTCGCCGTAGCGGTCGTTGCCGGTCGCTTCGCGGAAATCTGAGATGATTCGGCGCTCGGGTTTCTCTCCGTCCCGGCGCCGTTGCTATTCGACCCAAGCGCACAAGCGCGCCGCAGGTGAAAGGTATTCACGTTTTCGGTACGATGACCGGATCTCTCGCCGCGTTGCCGACTCGCGTTCGCCGGCATGGATAGGCCGGTTGAATTTGCGGCCGGCCCAACTTCGACGCGCATCATTGCCATCGTGAATCAGAAGGGCGGAGTCGGCAAGAGCACGACTGCCGTGAATCTCGGTGCTTCCCTTGCGATTTTGGGTGAAAGGGTGCTCTTAGTCGATATAGATCCGCAGGGCAATTCCACGAGCGGTCTAGGAATCGATAAGCGAACCCTTTCCTCCGATATTTACGCGGTATTGCTCTCCGACGTGCCGATTATCGACGCAATTGTCGCTACCGGCGTCCCGGGTTTGGACCTGGTCCCCGCAACAATTGGGCTCGCCGGCGCAGAGATCGAGCTTGTTTCCTTGATTTCACGCGAAACTCGCCTGAAACGAGCGCTTAGCGACGTAAAGTCTAATTACACATATGTGTTAATTGACTGCCCACCTTCGCTCGGCCTGTTGACGCTCAATGCGCTGACCGCGGCGACTGAAGTGCTCATTCCGGTTCAGGCCGAGTATTATGCCCTCGAAGGTCTTTCGCAACTGACCAATGTCGTCGAGCGAATTCGCGTCGCCCTCAACCCTGAACTGTTCATTTCAGGGGTCCTCGTAACGATGTTCGATGGGCGAACCCGGCTTGCAACTGAAGTGCTCGACGAAGTGCACAGTCATTTCCCGAAGCAAGTATTCCGCACCCAGATCCCGCGCAACATCCGACTTTCTGAGGCGCCCTCATTCGGGAAGCCCGTCGCGCTGTTCGACGTTAAGAGCCGAGGAGCACAAGCCTACCTCGCTCTCGCTCGCGAGGTCTCCGGGGCATGACGGCACCAAAGCGAGGCCTCGGGCGCGGGCTGGACGCGCTACTCGGAACCTCCGCTCCGGAAAAATCGACCGGTCTGAGCGCGATTCGCGTCGACGCGATCCGGCCCAATCCGCAACAGCCGCGCAAGACATTCGGCGCGCAGGGGCTCGCAGAACTCGAGCAATCGATTCGCGAGCTCGGCGTGCTGGTGCCGATCATCGTACGCGTGCTCGCTAATGGCTCCTACGAGCTCATCGCCGGCGAACGACGGTGGCGTGCGGCGGCCGCGGCGCGCCTAGAAACGATTCCCGCTATCGTGCGCGAGGCCGACGACCGGGCGAGTCTGGAACTTGCGATCGTCGAGAATTTGCAGCGCTCCGATCTCGACCCGATTGAGGAAGCGATGGGCTTCCAGCATCTGGTCGAAGAATATGGGTTTACGCAAGAGTTGTTGGCCGAGCGCATCGGACGCAGCCGGCCGGCCGTTACCAACGCGCTGCGATTGCTCGGACTTTCGGATGCGATCAAAGCGAAGCTGCGCGAGGGTACGATCACGCTCGGGCACGCGAAGGCGCTGCTCGCACTCGATCCGGCGATTCGCGAAGCGGTAGCAGAACGCATCGCTCGCGACGATCTGACTGTTCGCGCGATAGAGCGTATGGGCGAGCGACGGGCACCGAGAGCCGCGGGTCCGCGTGGACCCGTGAAGACGCCCGATCTCGAAGCGCTCGAAACGCGGTTGCGTTATGCGCTCGGCGCGCCGGTCACCCTCGTGCCCGGGCCCAAGGGCGGCCGCATCGAGGTCCGCTACGCCGATGACGACGATCTCACGCGCCTCCTCGATACGATCGCGCCGGAGACGGGGTGAGTCGCGTGCGCGCGTACGGATTCGCGATCGCGTGCGCCGCGCTCGCAGCGCTCCCCTCGCCGGCACGTGCGGCACTTGCGCCCGCGCAACGCGCGCTGCTCCAGCACTACGTCGGCGCGCTCGTTCGCGCGGACTATGCCGCCGCCTTTGCGCTGCTCTCGCCCGACGAGCGTCGCTACTTCGGTTCTGCCGCGAACTTTGCGTCCGTGTATGCTGCCGACCGCGTGAAGATCGACCGCTTTACAATCGTGGGATCGAAGTCGGATAAGCTCGGCACGGTCGCGCTGGTTTCGGAGCGCATCGAGTTCTTCAATCAGACGCGTCAATTGCCGGGCAGCGCCACCGCGAAGGTTGCTTACGGAATCCTGCGCACCGAGAGCGGCTACGTTATTAAAGATCCGTACCATCCTTGGCGCGCGCTCGCTCCGGGCGCACTGGTTGCGGAACGGAATCGCGTGCGCGTGACGGTCCGCACGTTTTCATTCTACACGGGACGCATGGAGATGGTCGCAACGTTTGCTAATCTCGGCGACAAGGCGGTTACGCTCTTGCCGTACGGCCGCACGACGCTGCGCGATCAAAACGGAAAGACGTTCGCGCCGATCGCCTCGAGATCGCCCGGCCTCACCGATGCGACCCTCTACACGGGGTTAGTGCTTCCCGGCAGCGCGCAGTACACGGGCCTGATGACCTTTCTCACACCGGACCGGTTTGAACCAAAGAGTTTGACGTTGACGATTGCGCCGGCGTTGCTCGACGGCGGCGACGCGCCGTTCGTGCTGACCTTTCCGCCTTATTCCGTGCCGTCGTAAGCCGCCCCGCAACGGCGGGGCTCCTACGCGTGCCGTCCAAAGGAGAGCATGGACGGTGAGCCTAAGCTGCCGCTCGTATCGACGGCGGTTCGCGTTTTCCGTCGAGCGTTTCCGGTTTTGCGGGAGTCTCGCATGCGTTTCGCTCCTCCGCTGCTCGCCGCTTTTGGACTCGCCTTCCTCCCTGCTTGCGGCTCGGGCTTTGGCGGCAGCTCCGCCTCGCAAAATCCATCCGTCGTCGTGTTGTCGACCACTTCGGGACAGGCGAACGATTTCGCGGTCGCTCCGGGCGGCACGTCGCCGCTCGGCGTCGCCGCCATCGCCTATACGGGCTCGGGCGCGCTCGACGAGATCGTTCCCGGCGTCACCTACACGTGGGCGGCGCGCTACGTCAATCCGCTGACCGATCCGCCCAGCGTCGCGACCTACACCGCCGGCCCAGATCCCAACGGCTTCAAGACATGTCCCCCCGTACCCACGATCACGCCGCCGGTTCCCATTCTCGTGCAGTTCGGAACGGGCGCTCCGTCGACGGCGTATGCGGGCTATCGCGTGCTCGGCGCTAACGTGACGGCAAATCACGTCTTCATCGGCTCCGTGCCGGCGGTGCCTGCCCCGTATTGCCTCGCGATCGTCGCCACGAGCGTACCGGGCAACGTCGCCGGCGCCCATACGGTCATCGTTTCTGCCGGCCCGTAATGTAGTTTAGTACTGCACGTTCTGCCGTTCGCGGTTTGCCCGCGTCGTGGCGAAGCGGATTTTCGTGCGCTCTCGCGGCAAAGAACGTAGAGATGTTCGTCGGAATTTACGCGGTGATCGATCGTGGATTGACGCAGCGGCCGGTCGAGTTGTTGGAACCCTTGCTCGAGGCGGGCGTTCGCGTCGTGCAGTACCGGGCCAAGAGCGGAGTCGAGCGCAGTGTCGTGCGCACGATGCACGAACGGACCCGCGCCCACGGGGCCGTCCTCATCGTCAACGATGATTTCGATGCGGCGCTGGAAGCGGACGGCTGGCATGCGGGGCAAGAAGATTTGGCCGGCCTCGACCCGCGGGTGCTGCGGGAACGCCTCGGGCCGCGCGCCTTCGGCGTCTCCTGCGGCCTGCCGCACGAAGCGGCCGCCGCCGAAGATTTCGGCGCGGATTACATCGGCGTGGGACCGTTTGCAGCCACCTCGACCAAAGACGATGCCGGTCCGGCGATCGGCGAAGGGGGCGTGCGGGCGGTGGTGTCCGTCACCCGCTTGCCCGTGGTCGCCATCGGCGGCATCGATGCGAGTAATCTCGGCGAGGTCGCCCGCAGCGGTGCGAGCATGGCGGCGATCGCGTCGGCGTTTTCGCGCGCTGCCGACCCCGCGGCGTTCGCAGCCGAATGCGTGCGTCGTTGGGCAGCGTTGACGGCATGAGTGCGGCCGTCGCGTCGATCGGATGCACCGATCCGTGGAACGCGGCCGGGCTCGGGCTCGATATCCGGGCGCTCGCGGCCTGCGGCATACGGCCTTTTACGGTCGTCGCCGGCGTGACCGCCCAAGATGCGCAGGGCCTCACTGCAGCAGCGGCGGTGACGCCGGAGTTGCTCGCGGCGCAACTCGCGTCGCTACGAGCGGCGGAAATCGGGGCGTATCGCATCGGCGCCTTGCTCGATCGTGCGTCGGTCGAAATCGTCGCGCGCCATCTTCGGGCTAGCGGAGTTCCCGCCGTGTACGATCCGGTGTTCGCTCCTAGCGGCGGCGGACGGTTCGCAAGCGACGACGTCGTGGCCGCGATCCGCAGCGAGCTCGTGCCCCACGTTACCCTCGTAACGCCGAATCTCATCGAAGCGGCAACCCTCACGTGCGCCCCCGTCGACGATCTCGCCGGCATGCAGCGCGCGGCGAGGGCGCTCGTCGCCGCGGGCGCTAACGCGGCGCTCGTGAAGGGCGGCCATTTGCACGACTGCGCGATCGACGTCTTGGCGCACCAGGGCGACGTCGAAATATTCGAAGCTCCACGGATTGCAGGGTCGCTGCGCGGAACGGGATGCCTGCTCGCTTGCGGCGCCGCAGCGGCACTGGCTCGCGGCGCCGCGCTCAGAGACGCGATCGTGGCCGGAAGGGCGCTCGTGCGCGACCGATTCGTCCACGCCGAAACGATCGCGGGCATGCGCGTCGCCTATTAAATCCTACGGTAGCGAATCATTCGAAAAAAGAAGGCGGGAAGCATTTTGGAACAGATCAGCGTCAGCGCGCCGCGCCGCATCATGTCGGGCGCACGCCCCACCGGGCGTTTGCATCTCGGGCATCTCGTCGGCGTTCTGCTGCCGTGGGCCGAGCTTTCGAAGACGGACGAGACGTTCTTCGAGGTTGCCGATTTGCACGCATTGACGACAGCCTACGAAAAAACGGACTACATCGCCTCGGACATCCGCGAGATGGTGATCGATTGGCTTGCGGCCGGCATCGATCCCGAGCGCTCGACGATCTACGTGCAGTCGCACGTGCCCGAGATCGCGGAAATGCATCTATTGCTTTCGATGATCGTGCCGGTAGCGTGGCTGCAACGCGTGCCGACGTACAAGGATCAGATCGTGGAACTCGGCGGCGATATCGCTACGTACGGCTTTCTCGGATACCCCCTGATGCAGCTCGTAGATATCGCGGTAATGCGTGCGAACACCGTGCCCGTCGGAAGAGACCAACTCTCGCACGTCGAGTTCGGCCGCGAAGTCGTGCGCCGTTTCAATCATCTGTACGGTCCGACGTTGATCGAGCCGCAAGCCACCCTTTCCGAATTTCCCGACGTTCCCGGCATCGATGGCCGCAAAATGTCGAAGTCCTACGGCAACACGATCGACATCGCCGACGACGAACCGACGACGACGAAGCGCATTCGCTCGATGGTGACCGATCCGTTGAAGATCCGCCGCAACGACCCCGGCCGCCCCGAAATCTGTCCCGTCTTTAAGTTGCACAAGATCGTCAACGTGCCGCGCGTTCCCGCCATCGAAGCCGAGTGCCGCACGGGCGCTCTCGGCTGTGTCGATTGCAAGAGCGAATGCGCCGCGACGATGGAACACTTCATGAAACCGATTCGCGAACGCCGCGCGGCGATCGATCCCGGCGCCGTCGATACTATCCTGGCGGAAGGAGCGATGAAAGCGCGGGAGATCGCCGCTTCGACGCTTGCGAGCGTGAAGTCGGCGATGCATCTCTCGTGAGGCGCCGGCCGCCGCGGCGCGAGCGCCCTTACGACGTTTGCGCGAGTGAGATCGTCGTTTTATCGCCCTGCGAGGTGATTGCGACCGTCGCCTTACCGCCGTTTTGATCGACGATGAAGCTTGCCGTGCTCATACCGCCTGCATTGACCTTAGCTTTCTCGGAGCCGGCCGGCATCTTGCTCTTGTACCAATCATAGACCTTGTCGAACGAGTCTGCAGTCGTCAGGACCGTGGCCGCCTGTCCGTTCGAAGCGGCCGACCCGTTCACGGTCGCGCCCGGATAGAGCGGCAGTTTGGTTTTCTCGTCCACTGCTCCGCCCCCGGACGAATCGCTTTTCGACGCAGTGTCGGCCGCCGAGCCGCCGGCCGGTGCCGCGCTCGCCGCGGTCGATCCCCCCGAGTCGCTCGCAGCATCGGAATTTTTCGCGCATCCTGCGCCGGCAGCGGCCAGCGCCACGCAGATGGCAATCGTAAGAGCTCGCATTGATGATTCTCCCTTAAAAGTTACAAAGTATGAAAGTAGAAAAGCGCGCGGACGTACCGGACTCGCGGCTCGAGCGGTGGGCGACCACTAAAATGAGTTCGGAAGGAGCCGCCGTCTGTGACGAAGGGGGCGGCCGCGACGAGGTTAGCATGCCGAAAAGGGGCCTTTCGTTGTAGCGGGGTTTGGGTGAGTCGATGCTCGCTTACGATCATGGCATCGCCGGCGGGAACTGTGGAGCGACACCTCTACAACTTAGCTACACACTTGTGCGAGCGACCGTGGGACGCCTCGAATAGAAGCTCGAACACGAGCGCCGAGTGGAGAACGAAAGGGTCGCCCCGGCTGCTTCGGCCTTCGGAAGCTTGCTGCGCCGCTATCGGCTTGCGGCAGGCCTTTCACAGGAGGCTCTGGCCGAACGCGCCCGGATCAGCCCGCAGGGCATCGGAGCACTCGAACGGGGCGACCGGCGGACGCCGCAGCGCGAAACGCTCACGCTGCTGACGAAGGCGCTCGCGCTGAGTGCCGAGCAGCGCCGCGGCTTCGAGGCGGCTGCGGTTCGGCAAAGCGTTCCGCGCCCGGGCAGGCCGGCGGTCACGACGGGCCCCTGGCCTGCGGCGCCCGCGGCGATCCTACCGCTGTCGCTCACGACGTTCGTCGGTCGCGAAGGGGAAGTCCAGGAGCTCAGGGCGCTCCTGCGCGAGCACCGGCTCGTGACGTTGACGGGCCCGGGCGGAATCGGGAAAACCCAGACGGCACTCGAGGTCGCGCCTGGTTTTGGTGACGTCGCCGGCGACACATGCCTCGTCGAACTCGCGCCCCTCGTCGATCCGGGGCTGGTCGCCGCGTCGATCGCCTCGGCGCTCGGGCTGCAAGAAGTGCCGAGCCGGCCGCTCCTGGAAACGATCCTCGCCCATCTTCAACACACGGCGATGCTGCTCGTCCTGGATAACTGCGAGCACGTCATCGACGAAGCCGCGCGGATCGTCGAGAACCTGCTGCACAGGAGCCCGCTGTTGCGCGTTCTCGCGACCAGCCGCGAACCGCTGCGCGTGACGGGCGAACGCGTGTATCGCTTGCCGCCGTTGGCCGTTCCATCGCTCGACCGTTCCGCAGTGCTCGACGCCGCCGAAGCCGCCCGGTATCCTGCGATCCAGCTCTTCGCGCAGTGCGCGCAGGCGGCCGATCACCGTTTCGCGCTGAGCGATGAGAACGCGGCGGTCGTCGCGGGAATTTGCGTGCAATTGGAGGGCATACCGCTCGCAATAGAATTGGCGGCAGCCCGCGTGACCACGCTTTCCTTAGCGGTCCTTGCAGAAAAACTCGAGCGGCGTTTTGCGCTGCTTGCTCGCGGCGCCCGTAGCGCGCACCCACGGCAACAGACGATGCGCGCGGCGATCGATTGGAGCTACGAGCTGCTGGCCGAGCCCGAACGGAGGTTCTTCGAATGCTTCTCCGTGTTCGCCGGCGGCTGCACGCTCGAAGCCGCCGTCACCGTCGCGCCGGGTGATGCGGGTGAGCTTGCCGACCACTTTGAGTTACTGACGTCGCTGGTCGAGAAGTCGTTGATCGTTGCGGACATGGACGGTTCTGCACCGCGCTATCGCATGTTGGAGACGTTCCGGCACTATGCGCGTGAAAAGCTCGTCATGCGCGGGGAACTCGATGCCGTCTGCGCTCGCCATGCGGCGGCGTATCTTAAGATCGCCGAGGAGATCGAGTGCGCATTTCGCGAGCTGCCCGATCGCGAGTGGCATGAGCCCGCGCGCCCCGAACTCGATAACTGGCGCGCAGCGCTCGAATGGACGCTCGGTGCGGGACGCGACGTTTGGTTGGGCCAGCGGTTGGCCGCGACCTTACGACCGATATGGGGGTTGTTCATCCTCGTGGAGGGCCGGCGCTGGATTCGCCTCGCCATCGAACGGGTGGACGAACGAACCGATCCTTCAGTGGCGGCAAAGCTCGATACGGTCGACGCGTTTCTGAGCGAACAGGCCGGCGAATTCAGCGCGGCGCTCGCGGCGGCGGAACGTGCCGTCGATCGATACCGCGCGCTAGGCGATCGCACCGGGACAGCGCGAGCGCAAGTGAACGCCGGCAACGCTCTCGTTCGCTTGGGGCGGCCGGCCGAAGCTGAGCCGCTGTTGCATGAGGCGCTGAACGATGCGCGAGCGAATGGCCGAAAAGCGCTCGCGGGCAACATTTTGAATATCATGTCTGAGGCGCGGGCGCTATGCGGAGATTTCGCGGGCGCTCGCGCAGCATCCGATCGGGCGCTGACCGAATACCGGACGCTCGGGAAAGAGCATTCGCTCCTGGTTACGTTGACGACGCGAGCCGATCTCGAATTTCGGGCGGGCGATGCCGAAGCCGCCGTGCGCATTGCGCAGGAAGCGTTGGGAGGGCTCGACGCTCTGACGTTCGGGAAAGCGCTCGAGTCGGCTCTTCACGCCAATCTGTCGGCGTATCTGGTGTCGCTCGCTCGTTACGACGAAGCCCGTATTCACGCGCGGCAAGCGCTCGATGTCGCGCAGCGCCTCGACGCCGTACTCCACGAAGCTTGGGCGCTGCAGCATCTCGCGGCGATCGCCGTTCTCGCGCCGCAGATGAGCCCGAAACCGACGGACGTGCTCTCGCGCGCCGCGCGGTTGATCGGGTTCGTCGATGCGCGCTACGTTGCCCTCGGATCGGCGCTGGAGCCGACGGACCGGCAAGAGTACGATCGGATTCTCGCAGCATTGCGAGCGGCGCTGCCGGACGACATACTCGCGTCCTTGCTCCGCGGCGGCGCCGGTATGAGCGAAGTCGAGGCGATCGGGGAAGCGCTGAAGGTTTGAAACATTTCGCGTCACATCAGAAGCGGTCCCTCGTTGGGTTCGTATGAACGTGACGTCGGAGAGCGGCGTAAAGTGATCCGTCGCTTTCGGATGCGAAGCGAGATACGCGGCGCGCGTTACGCTGTGCGACCGCCGGGCTTGAATCGAAGCCGACAGTTGCGCGAAGATCGCGATGGGAGCGCCGAGGGGAACCTTCGTAACACGCACGCCCAGGAATTGCGAACCGTCGGTCCGGCAGAAAGCTCGATGCGTCCTGCAACCGATCCGCTCGCGCCCGGAGCCGTAGGCGCGGCCGACGGAAAATCTGCGAACGTGGTAAGCGGCAAAATCACGTCAGGCTTTGTAGAACGTAGCGTCACGAGCCAGGCGCGCCGTCGATCAGCTGGATGCCGAGGGCGAGCCGATCGAGGGAGCGATGCTGCCGTTACGAACTTCGCCGGCCGGAGGCCGTGCTAACGTCGCGGCGTGTTTGTTTTCGACCAAGGATTGACGACCTCGACGCCGGCGGGTCGAAGGTCGCTTTCGTTGCGCGTTACGATCGCCAAATTGTGCCGCAGCGCGGTCGCGGCGAGCATCGCATCGATAACCGCGACGGGTTTACCCGCAGCCTTTGCCTTCGCCCGGAGACGCCCCCAAAGATCGGCATCGTCCGTATCGATTCCCAACACGCGCCCATCGAACTCGCCGAGCACGTCGGAGAGAAGCCATCGCTCCAGTACCGTACGCTTTTTCCGATCTTTCAGCAGATCGATTCCGTAGCGCAGCTCTCCAATCGTAAACGCACTCAGATAGAGCAAGGATAGATCCGTCCGGGCGAACCAGGCGACGACGCCGAGATCGGGGGCGGGTTTCTGAAACTCAGAGATAGCGCAGGTATCGACCAAGTAGCCCCTCACAGAGCGATGTCGCGCCCGGTGTCAGGATCGCGCTGCAGATCGAGGCCGGCTCCGCGTAGAGCGGAAAACAACTCGACCGCCGTTTTACCCCGAGCGGTCGCACGAACGTAAGCGGCCTCGGCCACGACGATGACGGCGTCGCGGCCCGAGCGGACGATCCGCTGCGGTTCGCCTTCGAGGGCGCGCCGCACGACTTCGCTGAGCTGGGTCTTCGCGTCGGTCAGATTCCAGGAAGCGGCATCTCGATTCCGATCTTCTGGTCTGCTCAGGTTTGTTTTCTGGTTTGCCATGGTTTGATTGTAGCACACTGCACACGCGCCGCTGTGGACCGCGAGCCGCGATTATCTATTCAACAAAACGCGGCAAGACCTCCCGGATGCGTTCGATCGCGCCGTGGATCGCTTCGAGCGAATTCGCGTACGAGAAGCGCATGTAGCCGCGGCCTGCCGCGCCGAAACACGATCCGCCTAAGGCCGCAACGTGGGCCTTTTCCAAGATGAACGATGCGAGTTTACGATCGTCGTACGAGATCGCACTGACGTTCGGGAATGCGTAGAACGCCCCGGCGGGTGAAATGCACGAGACGCCCGGCAGCGAGTTGAGGCCGGCGACGATCGCGTCGCGGCGCACGCGGAATTCGGCGACCATTGCCTGCACCGGCTCGTCGGGACCTGCGAGTGCCGCGATGCCGGCTTCCTGCACGAAGGGTGCGGTGCACGAATACGTGTTCTGTCCGACGAGTGCGACGATCTTCGCGATCGGTGCGGGCATGATGCCGTACCCCAGGCGCCAGCCCGTCATCGCATAGGCTTTCGAAAATCCGTCGAGGATGATCGTGCGTTCGCGCATGCCGTCGAACTCGGCGATCGAGACGAACGCTCCGTCGTACAGATTGCGGCTGTAGATCTCATCGGAGAGCACGGTGACGTCGTGCCGTATCGCGAGTTCCGCGATCGTCTGCAAATCGTCGCGTGTGAGAACGCCGCCCGTCGGATTCTGCGGAGAGTTCAGGACCAACAGCTTCGTGCGATTCGAGATCTTCGCAGCAAGCTCGTCGAGATCGAGCCGAAACCCCGTGCTCTCGAGCAGCGGAACAGTGACGGTGTTCGCCTGTAGATAGTGCGCACACCCGGAATACGAGTGATAGGCGGGATCGGCATGCAGTACTTCGTCGCCCGGATCGAGCAGCGCGCTCATTACGTTCCAGATCAGCGGCTTGAGTCCGGGACTGACGACGACTTCATCGCGCGCAAACGCAGTGATGCCGCGGAAGCGCCCGGCGTAAGCACCGATCGCATCGCGCAATCCCGCGATGCCCGCCGACGGCGCGTAGTGCGTCGCGTTGTGTTCGATCGCGCTGATGCCGGCGCGCTTGATGTGTTCGGGCGTATCGAAATCCGGCTCGCCGACGCCGAGATGAATGACCTCGATGCCTTGCGCCTCGAGTTCCCTCGCACGCGCGAGCGCTTCGAAGGCCCCTTCGCCGGAAAGTCGCAGAGCCGCCGCCGAGGGCCGAATCGAATGCGCGATCATCCCGGGCCCTTCGAGATTCCGTGCCTTTTTCCTGACGCGGCCCTATTGCGGCAAGGTTTTGTGAAAATATCCCGCCAGGATCCGCCGCGCCACCGGAGCCGCCGTGTTGGCGCCGTAGCCGCCGGAGCGTTCCATGAAAACGGCAAGTGCGATGACCGGATGTTCGGAGGGCGCGTAGGCGACGAACCAGGTCGTGTTCGGCCCCGCGCCGCCATCGGTTTCGGCGGTGCCGGTTTTTCCGCCGTAGTTGAGACCCGGAACGTCTTCGCCGTAGGCCGTGCCCCAGGGTTTCGTGACCTCATCCATGCCGGCGCGTACTTCGCGCAGAGATTCAGCCGTCACCGGGACCTGGCGAATCACGTCGTGATCGAAACGCTTGATGATCTGCCCGCGCTCGTTACGAATCGCTTTGACGATGTGCGGCGCGTAGAGCGTCCCGCCGTTAACGACGGTCGCGGCGATATTAGCCATCTGCAGCGGGGTGGCTTGCATCGCGCCCTGTCCGATCGCGAGTTGGCAGACGTCGCTTGGCTCGAGCGGTAGGCCGTACACCTTCATCGACCACGCGTTGGTCGGCCAGTTGCCGGGATATTCGCCCGGAATATCGATGCCCAGCGCCTTACCGAGCCCGTACTGCGTGGCGAAGTAGCGCAGGCGCGCGTGGCCGAGCCGATAGCCGAGCTGATAGAAGTATCCGTCCGACGAGGCCGCGAGCGCGTGGATGAAATCGGTCGTGCCGAGTCCGCCCGAGGCGATGTCGCGAAATTCGACGCCGTGGCAATTCCAGGCACCGGAATCGTACAGGACTTGATCTTTTCCGATGACGCCCGAAGTGATGGCGCCGCTGCCGGTCACCATCTTGAACGTGGATCCCGTGGGCGTCGCCGCCGCGATCGCGCGGTCGTACAGCGGATGCAGCGGGTCGTTCAGATAGCGCGCGTACGTCGACTCTTTGATTCCGTTGGTGAAATCGTTGGGATCGAAATTGGGATAGGATGCGAGTGCGAGCACGCCGCCGTCTCGCGGATCGATCGCGACGACCGCGCCGCCGAGACGGTGCCCGCGAAGCTTCGATGTGGCCGCGAGCTGATCGCGCAGCGCCTCCTCTGCAAGCGCCTGCACGCGCCAATCGATCGAGAGCACGAGACTGTCGCCCGGCACGGGTTCCACGGGTCCGAGCCTGCGCACGAGTTGTCCTTGTGCGTTGACCTCGATCTGTTCGCCGCCGGCTTTGCCGCGCAAGTACGAATCGTACTCTTCTTCGAGGCCCTCTTTCCCGACGACGTCGTTTTGAGAATAACCGCGGCTGCGCAGTGCGGCGTATTCTTCCTCGGTGATCTGGCCGACGTATCCGAAGAAATGCGAGCCGGCCTCGTGATACGGATAATCCCGCACCGGCTGCGCTTCGAGATCGAGCCCTTGCAATTGATCCTGTGCTTCGGCCAACCGCGCCATCTGCGTGCTCGTTAAATCGCTCGCAAGGACGATCGGTCCGTACGGCTCGTAGGTAGCGACCTCATCGAAGTTGGCATAGTTGATGCCGTGGTGATGCAGCAGCCGTTTCCAGAGCAGCGCTTCGTTGACGCCGAGCACGGCGGCGAGCTGATGCATCGTTGCGACGCTATCGTGGACGTCGCTCGGAATCATGGCGCAGACGAACGAAGGGCGGCTGCGCACGAGGACGACGCCGTTGCGATCGTAGATGCGGCCGCGCGGTGCGGCGACGGGAATGCGCCGGATTTGATTCGCGCGCGCTGCAGCTTCGAAGCGTGCGCTCTCGAAGAGTTGAATCTGCGTCAAGCGCGCGACCAAAAGTGCGAGTGCGAAGGTTAACGCGAGGGCGAAGACGACGATCCGCCACGTACCCCGCGGGAACGGCCGCGGCGTTTCAGCGACGGTGCGCATCGGATCCTCCAAGCCACGGCATCGTGCGCAGCACCACGAACGCGATCGCGACGTCGAGCGCGCTCTGCCAGAGCGCAACGTGCAAGTGCAACAGCGGCAGCGGGATCGGCCGGCCTTCGGCTTGCAGCATGGCGCAGAAGGCGGCGTAGCGCACGAGCGTGATGAGACCGGCGCCCGGCACGAGCGCGAGCTTCGTATCGGCGAGCCAGGTGCGCGCGAGCCGTCCGCAGAGCAGGCCTGCAAACCCCGTTGCAAACGTCCAGGCGGCACCCGTGGAGCCCGCAATCGCGTCTTCGCTCGACCCGGCGATCATGCCGAACGCGAGCCCGTTCAACATGCCCGTGCGCACGCCGTACCATGCCACCAGCAGCGTGACGAGCGACGGCGTCGCGCCGCGAAACGCGAGGTACGGCGCGAGCGTCGCTTGGATGCCGAGCGCGACGACGAGTGCGAGCGCGACGTGCCACCACAGCGGCGGATCGGGAACGTAGGCGGGGGCGGCGGTCTCGCCCGGTTTGTTCGCGGCCCACAGCATGCGCGTACGCGCGACGTCTTCGTTCGTTCGTGGCACGAGCGTTAGCGCGCGAGAACCAGCACGCGAGAGAGCCGGCCGAACGCGACCGAAGGCGCCACGACGGCGCTCTGATACAGCGCGCCTTCGGGATGGTCGATGCGCGTGATGCGGCCCAGTTCGTAGCCGGCACGGAACGAGCGGCCTTCTCCCGTCACCACGACATCGCCGAGCTTGAGTTTGGCATCCTGTGAAACGTATTCGAGCCGAATCGACGTGTTCGTGCCGGTCGCGATGCCCCACCAGCGTCCCCGCTGCACGACGGCAGGGACCTTGCTTGCGCCGTCGGTGACGAGCAGGACGGTACTGCTCGCGGGCGATGCGTCGATAACGCGGCCGACGACGCCCTCATCATCGATGACGCCGTCATCGGGTTTGATCCCCACACTGGTTCCGCGGTCGAGCGTGACCGTCCGCGAAAGCCCTTCGGGATCGAACCCCACGACCGTCGCGAGCGTGCCGGATTCCAGCGCCGCGCGCAGGTGCTCGATCGCTTGCGCCTCCGGCGCCTGCGCGAGCGCTTCACGCAAGCGTTCATTTTGACTGCGCAGGGCCGCATTTTTTTCGCGCAGCTCTCCGTTTTGTTGCGCGAGGTGCGGCGCGTTTGCGATCCCTTCGACGAAGCCGCGCGATCCGCCGCCGGCAAACGCTGCGGCGTCCTGCGCGTACACGCTGACCGAGTCGAGCGCGACCGTAAGGAGGCTTGGCTTACCGCTCTTGAGGGCGTCGAGTTGAATGAGGGCGATTGCTGCGGCCACGACGACCGCGCCGATTACGGCGAATAGCTTTCTCTCATCCCGATACGTAGAGATTGATACCACCTCGTGAAGCGATCCGCGTGCGGGCCTACCTGATCGAGCAGCGTCGGAGACCCGAGGATTTCGCCGGCGCCGCGCGCGACGCATGTTAGCGGATCGTTTGCGACAACCGTCGGCACCTGCGTGCGAGCGCCCATTTCGGCGGCGAGTCCGCGAATCAGCGCACCGCCCCCGGTGAGCGTGATGCCGCTTTCGATCAGATCCGAGGCGACGTCGGGAGGAACGGATTCGAGAACCGCGCACACGCCGCGCAGGATCCGCGCAACGCCCTCGGCCATGACTTCGCCGATCAGCGTCTCATCGACGGTGATGCCGCGCGGTGCGGCAGCGTCGAGATCCATGCCGTTGACGATAGCGCCCGGCGATCCCGGTTGACGGCCCACATACCCGAGTTCGATTTTCAACCGCTCGGCGGTGAGCAGCCCGATCGAGAAACGGCGAGCCCGCAAACGCTGGACGATGGCGTGATCGAATGAATCGCCGCCGAGCTGCAGCGAGGCCAGCCGAATGACGCCGGCGGTTCCCAGGACGCCGATCTCCGTCGTGCCCCCGCCGATATCGACGATCATCTGCGCACGCGTGCTCGTGACGTCGAGCCCGGCGCCGACTGCCGCGGCAACGGCTTGGGGCACGTAGGTCGTGTAGCGCGCCCCGGCAGCGCGCACGGCCTGCTCGACTGCCTTGCATTCGATGTCGGTCGCGCAACCGGGAATCGAGGCAACCAGACGCGGAGCGAGGCGGGGCCTGGTTGCCAGTGCCCGGTCGACCAAGCGCGCGATCAGGGTTTGCGCTGCGCGGAAGTCGGAAATGGTGCCCAGAGTGATCGGCCGGACCACCCGGATCGTCCGGGGCGCGCGGCCTTCCATTTCTTTGGCGGCGTGGCCGATCGCGATGATCTCGTCGGTCCGCGTGTCGTAGGCGACGACCGAGGGCTCGCTGACGAGGATGCCCGCTCCGCGCTCGTAGACGACCGTGTTGGCCGTACCGAGATCGAGCCCGATATCCGGGCTAAGCGTGGACCGCAGCGATCCGAGCATCGTCATGCGTGTACCCGCATGGCCGGCAGCGTATACCCGAGTTCGGGCAAACGCCGAACGAAATCGCCGAGCGGAAAGCCCATGACCGTATAAAAGTCGCCGTCGATCCGCTCGACGAGAGCTGCTCCGCGGCCTTGAATGCCGTACGCGCCGGCCTTGTCCATGGGGTCCCCGGATGCGACGTAGGCAGAAATATCCCCGTCGCCAAGTGGTGCAAATTTCACCCGCGTCGTAAGCGTCGCGCCGATCCTGCGGTTGCTTGCCGCGTCGATGGCAACGTAGGCGGTGTGGACGAGATGGTCGCGCCCCGAAAGCGCGCGCAACATCTCCGCTGCGGCCGCTGCCGTTGGTGGTTTTCCAAGGGCGACGCCGTCGAGATCGACGACCGTATCCGCCGCCACGATTACGCCCGCACTCCGGCCCGTGACGCCGGCATCCGCCTTGGCAGATGCATGGAACGCCGCGAGCTCCCGTGGGCCATAGCCGAGTCGGTCCCCTTCGTCAAGGCCGCTCGGATGGACGTCGACGTGCAGTCCGAGCGAAGTGAGTAAATCAAAGCGCCGCGGTGACGCGCTCGCGAGAACGATGGAGAGCAGTTCAGCCATGACGATTCTCGATGGGCTCAGTATATGAAGCACGACGCCTTTTGTATAGAATCGGCAAGGAAAATTTTCGCATAAGGTCTTTAACGATCGACGACGTCGTTTCTGAGCACATCTTCCGCACTCTCGCGCCGCACCACGAGCCTGTGGCTGCCCTTTCCCGCAAACACCACCGCAGGGCGTCCGAAGCGGTTGTAGTTGCTCGCCATGCTATAGGTGTAGGCGCCGGTCGTCCCAAGCGTCACGAGATCGCCGGCTCGCAGATCTTCCGGCAATTCGGCAATCACGAGGCGATCGTTTTCACACGAACGGCCGCAAATGGTGAATTCTTGCATCGCCGCATCCGAAATGCGGCTTGCGAGGCGGGGATGATGATAGGCGTCGTAGAGTGCCGGCCGCGGGTTATCGGCGATGCCGCCGTCCACGATCGCGAAGCGGCGCGAGCCTTGGCGTTTCACGGAGACGACCCGGTAGAGCGACGTTCCCGCCGCGGCGATTACCGCGCGCCCGGGCTCGAGCCCGAGGCGCGGACGCGGAATGCCGCGTTCCGCCGAGCCGCGTGCGAGTTCCGCGACGAGGCGTTCGATCGTCAAGTGGAGGTCGAGGGCTTCCCCGGCCGGCCTCGGGTCGATCCCGAATCCACCGCCGATCACGAGATCGCGCAGCGGCGCGCCGAGGGCGCAAGCGCGCGCGTAGACGTCCAAGACGATCGGTAAACTCGCAGCATACGATTCGCCGTCGAAGATCTGCGAGCCGATATGGCTGTGAAAGCCGCGCAAGCGCAGGCCGCGCGCGTCCAACACCGTCGCAACGGCGGCATCGATGTCGGCCAACGCAAAGCCGAACTTCGATTCTTCGCCGCCGGTGCGCACGTAGGCGTGGGTGTGGGCTTCGATGCCGGTGTTCACCCGCAACAGGACGTCGACGGGCTCCGCCGGCGAAGCACGGGAGGAGAGCTCTGCGAGTTCCTCAGCATGGTCGACGATCGAGCGTCCCACCCGGCCGTCGACCGCAGCTTGCAGTTCCGCCGTCGTTTTGCCGCAGCCGTGCAGCACCATGCGATCGGCCGGCATGCCGGCCCGTTCGGCCGTGAGCAATTCCCCCAGAGAACAAACGTCGAGCCCGAGGTCGCTCTGCACCAAACGCCGCGCGAGCGCATCGAAGAGCAAGGCTTTGGCCGCGTAGCACACGTCGAGATCGAAGGCGCCCGCGAGCGATTCGAAGGTTTCGATCGTTCGATCGAGCTCCTGCGTATCGATCACGAGCAGCGGCGTGCCGTAGACCCCGGCAAGTTCTCGCGCGTCTACAGCTCCGAGCGCAAGGTTACTCGACATCGCGGCCCACGAGCGAGCGGTAGACGCCGTGCTCCGTAATGTAGCGAGCCACCGCATCGGGAACGAGATACCTGACGCTGGCTCCGCGCGCGAGTTGCGCGCGCACGAGCGTCGCCGAGCCGTTGAGGGCGGGCAGGTCGAGGACGCGCAGCTTGGCGCGCTGCGCCGGTTCGAGGGTTTCGAGCAGTCGATCGTAGCGCTCGGGGTCGCGCTCGGCGCGCGGAGCGACCGCGAAGAGCACGAGATGTTCGAGTACCGACTCGAATCGCTGCCAGGGTGAATCGACGAGCGAGTCGCCGCCCACCACGAAGGTGAGCTCGTCGTCGCGATAGCGCGCGCGCAAGCGCGGCATGAGGTCGGCCGTGTATCCGGTCGCCGTCTCGTCGAGGTCGCTTTCATCGAGCGCAAAATGCGGATTGGGGGCGAGCGCGCCGCGCAGCATGGCGAGGCGTTGATCGATCGAGGCGATCGGTCCGCTGCGATAGTGGGAACCGCGCGTCGGTAAGAAAATCATGCGTTCGAGTCCGAGTTCGACACGTGCCGCTTCGGCGACGAAGAGGTGGGCGTTGTGAACGGGATCGAAGGTGCCGCCGAAGAGCCCGAGCTTCACGGCGCGGGGTGCGAGCTGTGGGAATGCCCGCTGCGAACCGATGCAGCGCCGGCGTGGAAGCCGCTCTTGTAGCCGGCCCAATACGAAACGCCGACGATCGCGATGAGTACGACGGCAAGCACCGTATAAAACTTCGCGGTTGCCGTCACGAGAAATCGAACTCGTGGCCGGCGATGCGCACGGTGTCGCCGTCGTGCGCGCCCATCTCGCGCAAGCGTTTATCCACGCCCATCTTCGCGAGGATCGATTCGAACCGTCCCAAGCCTTCGTCGGTATCGAAATCGGTCATAGACGCGAGGCGCTCGACGCGTTCGCCCATCACGTTGTACACGCCGCCACCGTCGACGACGATCTTGAACGGCTCCTGCGGCGTCAGCAGAAAACGCGGAGCGTCGGCGGCGACGACGTCGGGCATCGGCGTGGACTGGATCGTTGCGAATGCTGCAAACAATAACTCGCGCACCCCTTCCCCCGTAGCAGCCGAAATGCCGCGCAATCCGGGGATGCGTTCGTGCAATTCTTCGAAACGCTCGCGTGCATCGGGGAGATCGAGTTTCGAGATCACGCGCAGCATCGGCCGCTCCAAGAGTTCGGCGTTCCAGAGCTTGAGTTCGTTTTCGATCGTCTCTTTATCGGCGAGGATCTGTTCGGTCGAATGCGATCCGTCCATCAGATGAACGAGCACGCGCGTGCGCTCGACGTGACGTAGGAAGCGATCGCCGAGCCCCTGGCCCGAATGCGCGCCTTCGATCAAGCCGGGCACGTCGACCATGACGAACGACTCTTCGGGCCCCAAGCGGACGACGCCGAGTTGCGGCTCGAGCGTGGTGAACGGATAATCCGCAATCTTGGGCCGGGCCGCCGATGCGACCGAGAGGAGCGTCGATTTTCCGGCGTTGGGCAACCCGACGACACCGCAATCGGCCAAAAGCTTCAGTTCTAAACGGATCGTGCAGCTCTCGGAGGGTTCGCCCTTTTCGGCGAAGCGCGGCGCCTGCCGTTTGCTCGTAGCGAAGTGCTGGTTTCCGAGGCCGCCGCGGCCGCCTTTGGCCACGACGATGCGTTCGCCGGCCTCGGAAAGATCGGCGAGCAGCATTTCGCGCCCGTCGTCTTCCACCCGAAAAACGAGCGTGCCGATGGGAACCGGGACGAGCAAATCTTCCGAACTACGGCCCGACTTGTTGGACGTTGAGCCTGCATTGCCGGGTGCCGCTGCGAACTGTTTCTTGAAGCGAAACTCGATCAGCGTCGAGAGTTCGGGCGTGGCTTCGAGGATGACGTCGCCGCCGCGGCCGCCGTCGCCGCCGGCGGGACCGCCCTTGGGCACGTACTTTTCACGGCGCCACGCTACGATGCCGTCGCCGCCCGCGCCGCCCGTCGCCACGATCGTGGCTTCGTCGATGAACTGCATAGCGCTACGGTCCGACCCGCGTTTCCCAAAGTGAAGCGCGGGGGCGCGCTTGGGCCCAAAGTGAAGCGCGGGGGCGCGCTTGGGCCCAAAGTGAAGCGCGGGGGCGCGCTTGGGCCCAAAGTGAAGCGCGGGGGCGCGCTTCATTAAAAAAGAGCCCGGAGGCCCTTTTCGCCGAGGCTGCGGAGCTCGAAGCCCGCTTAGACCGCGGCGATGACGTTGACGTGTTTACGGTTCCGCTTCTCCGTGAAGCTCACCACGCCCGGAACGAGCGCAAACAGCGTGTCGTCCTTGCCGATGCCGACGCCGACGCCCGGGTAGAACTTCGTGCCGCGCTGGCGCAGAATGATGTTGCCGGCAAGCACGGTCTCACCGCCGAAGCGCTTGACGCCCAGGCGCTGGGAGTTGGAATCCCGGCCGTTGCGGGTGGAGCCTGCGCCCTTTTTCGAAGCGAAAAGCTGAAGATCGAACGTGAACATAGCGGACGTGAGTATAGCAGGGCAGCACTTTCCACGCAACCTGGAATGGCGTCGTGGAATGGCGTCGCTCTAGGCTGACGGATGTAGTCCTCCCCGGCCGACCCAGGCAGGCTTCCCAAGGGATCCCGTCATACGCCTAACGGGCATTTGGGGCACCACGCCCCGATTTTCTTGGAACCCTGGGGGGCACGCCGCCCGGATTTCAGAAGAGCACCAGTTGGGCGGCCTTCCACAGCCTTCGGCATTGCGAGTGGACGCCCGAACCGTTTCCTTCGCTCCAACACCGGAGCCAAGCGACTTGGTTCGACGCGCCCGCGGGCCACGCCGACGGATCTTGCCTAGTAACTTGTCTAATAAAACGAACGGGCCAGCGACGCGGGCGCGGGCGCCATCGGGGGGCACGCCGCCCCGATCTTCCAGCAAACTTCCAGCAAAAACACCCAATGGGCCGGGGAGTCCCGGCGCGGGCGCCATCGGGGGGCAC